>JAABUY010000018.1_pt1 | contig 451905 bp, 247 predicted proteins | sample 5560271 | NCBI WGS metagenome assembly JAABUY01 (sample SAMN10711886, study PRJNA513374) | rock metagenome | isolation source: Antarctica rocks | place: Antarctica: Victoria Land, University Valley | reverse complement strand
TATTTATTATTAACCTTACTAATAATTTCTTCTACCTCCTATTATTCCTTATTATTAATAAGTTTAGGTACTTATATAAAGATATCCGCCGTAGGAGAGTAGTCTCTTTAATAGTAAGGTTTAATTAATAATATATAGAACGTGTTATAGATCCTATATAATAGTAGTAATAGTAGATAATATACCTATAATCTAACCTTATTAATAACCTTAAATAGCCCTACGTACTTATAAGCTAACTTCTTACTTAGGCGTTATTACTTTAGGTTCTTTATAACTAATATTACTAAATTACTAATATTATATATCTATAACTTATAATTTTAATTATAATACTTTACTTAAGACACTTAGGCGGCTTAAAGGCGTTTTATAACTTTATCCCTTATAACTTATAATATTCTAACTCTATTATTTATAATAGGTATTCTCCCTTCTAGGGACTCGTCTTTAAGTTCCTAATAAACTTCTAGGTAATAACTATATATAAGAAAAAATAGTATTATTTTAATAGAGGAATAAATACTATTTATATATATAAATTTAGTTATAAGTAGTTATCTAGCCTAATTAGTTTACTTATTATTAGTAAATATATATAAGTAGTATTCTAATACCTAATTCTAACGCTTAGTCTACCTATTAATTTATAGGTAAAAGGCTATACTTAGGCGGCGTTTTATCTTAGAGTAAAAATAGACTATTAATTAAAAGGTACTTATAAAGATAGAACCCCTATTACTTATAATACTATTAGGTATATTATAACGGTAAATAATTTTATTATAAAATATATCTACTAGCTTAGCGGTATTTATTATTATTATAATAGGTATATATCTAACTATTTTTATAAAATAATTAATAATTATAAGGATAGAATTATAGATAATTCCCTTAGCCTTACTTAGGGGTAACCCTATAATAAAGTCTATAGATATTTCTTTTTATAGTTAAGTAGTAATAGGTAATAAACTTAGTTCGCCGTAGGTATAATAGCGCGGTAACTTAGTTCTTTAATAGATATTATAAGTTTAATAATACTTAGTAACCTATTTTATACTACCGTTCTAATAGTATTTATATATAAGAAGATTATACGTCTTCTTAGTACTAAAATATCCTAATAATAGATTATTATAATAGTAACTAATTAATTTACTACGTAGGGCTTTATCCCTTAGAATATAAAGATAACCTTTAAAGGTTAGTAGCCTATTAGAGTCTAAACTCTAGGCCTTAGAATATTTATAATAATATTATTTAATAGGCGCTTCTAAAAAGGACTTTACCTAATTATTATATTTTTATAAGTTATAAGTTATAAATTAAGGTCTTTATAAGCCTTTAAGTATCTTTATAAGCTAAGTCTAAAATATTTATAATATCCTTTCTAGGGATAATAACTTAAATACCTATAATTCTAAATATAGGTATTATAACTATAATAATAGCTTATATTTCTTCAAAACTATTATTCTTTTATAGGGTAAGCTTATTCTATAGTATTAGTAAGAGCTTTATATTTAAGGGTTATTTTCCTTTATAATTAGGTTAGTAAGACGGCGCGTTAGTAGGGTTTAACTTCCCTAAGTAATAGAATATTTTAAAGTTATAAGTAGCGAGCTTAAGTACCTATCTAGCTTACTTAGAGTTTAATTCCTTTTACTTTATAAAGCCTTTTAAGTTATTATAATTAGTCTATACCTTAATTATAAAAGCACTTCCTTCTAGGTAGTATTACTACTATTTTATTACTATTATAATAGTAAGTAGCTCCTAATTATAAGTTTTATAATTTTATTTTAGGTTAGTTATCTTCTAAGACTAGAATATAATAGGTCGCTAGTTACTATCCTTATTTATTAGGATAGGATAGTACTTATAATAAAATTTAAGGTGTCTATTTCTATCTTTAAGGCCTTTATAAGGTTGTAGTAATATAGAAACGGCGCTAATATAAAGGTATCCCGTAGTAATTAGAATACTCTATTAGTAGTAAGAGTCTAATCTAAAGGACCCGTTTTCTTACTATCCTTACTACCCTTAAGTAGGCTAGTAAGTAGCTTAGTTATATAAGAGTAGTTATAAATAAACTAATAATAAAAATTTATAAAGCTTAAAAAGACTTATATATCCTAATAGGTCTTAGGCTTAGGCTAGTCCCTAATTATTATTATACGCTCTAGATCTATCTTAACGCTATTAGTTAAGATGATAAACCCTAAAAATTTAACCCTTTTAATATTAAATTAGTACTTCTTTAAGTTAGTATAAAGGGAAAACTAATATAACTATTCTAGTATTTACTAAATATATCGCTAGTAATCCGCTAGTTTAGAGCTATAAATAAGGATATTATCTAGGTATATTATATAAGTTATATTAACTAGACTAACTAAGGCCCTATTAATATAGGCTTAAAATATAGCCGGTATATTAATAAGCTTAAAAGGTATAACTAAATATTTAAAGTAGTTATAATAAGTTTAGAAAGTAGTTTTTTATTTATCGCCTTCCTTAATATAAATCTAATAATAGGTATCCTTTAAGTCTAACTTTATAAAAACCTTAGAACTATATAAGCGGTCTAATATCTTAGTAATAAAAGGTAATAGGTATCTATTCTTTAAAGTTATAGTATTTAACCCCTTATAATCTATATATACACGTAGCCTACTATCCTTCTTTAGTATAAAGAGAATAGGTACTCTAGCTAATAAGATAGAGTGGCGAATAATCTCCTTTTAAAGCGAATCCTTAAGGTAGCGTCGTAGCTCCGCTAGCTTAGTTTAAGATAAATTATAAAGCGGCTTATAAGGTAGTTCTTTACCTTCTATAAGATTTATAGTATAGTTACCCTCCTTAAAAATAGGTAAGGTACCCGCTTTCTTACTAGAAAAGATATTAGTAAAGGCTTCTAATTCCCTAGGGAGTTAGGGGACTTTTTATTCACTAGACGCTATACTAGTATATATAATAATAAATATATTTAGCTCTTTCCTAATATTTTAAGTAAATACTTAGGGCTTATTAACTTATAATATACTAGAATTAACTTTAAAGCGCTAGTAATCCGCCTCTAGATCTAATAGTATACACTATTATTTTAATCCTAGTATACTTAAAATAATATTAGGGCCCTTTTAATCTATTATATAAAAAAGAGTAGTATACTCCTTTTTATAACCCTAGCTATCTACTAACTAGTAATATAACTAGTAGGCTTTATAGATATATATACCGCTTCTACTAAGCGCTTATACTTATAATAAGATAGCTTTATAAGGCTTTAAATCCTATTAGATTATAAATTTTTATAAAATTAAACTTAAGTATAACCTAGAGTCTAAAAGTGTTATAACTTAATACTAGTTACCTTATAACTTTACCTAACCCTTTATAAGGATTAATAATATTACCTCTATTAATTAGTCTTCTTACCCCTCTTTTAAGGCGGTTAAGGGGCTAGTTCTTTTTTTACTAATATTATATTAATACTAAAATAAGCCTAAGGCTTATTAAGATTAATATAATTTAATCTAATATAGCCTTCTTTATTATAATAAAAATAGACTATAGAATCTATTCTAGTATTAGGCCTAGCCTTCCTTTTTAAGGTATTATCCTTAAAGCGCGACTACTTACCACTACTACTATTAGAACCTTTAGGCTTTATAACCTAGTCTTCTAAGAACTTATTACTACCTTTTAATTTCAGCTAAGACCTACCCTAAGATTTTCCTTAAGAACCTAAGCCGCCTATATAACGCCTATATTCTAAGGTATTCTCTAGTATAATAGCTTAAGTAAATATCTCCTTACGCTACTTAGTAATATTACTAGTACTAAGAATTTTATTCTTTAGCTTATTATAGAGCTTTATAAGGAAAATATAGGCCTTATACTCCTTATTAAAAGGTAGTAAATAAGACTCTAACTCCTCTAAATAGGCCTTAAAATTTAAGACCTTTTAATTATTATATTAGTATACCTACTCCTACTTCTTATAAGTAAGGAGATAGTAGCTCGCTAGATCCGCGATTAAGTTAAGTAGAAACCTTTTAAAGAATTTAAATATAATATTAATAAGACTTTAACTCCTAAAATAGGTATATTATTAAGCTTTAAGGTCCCCTTTTAAGGAGTCTATATAATAAGCTATATAAGACTTATTTATAATAAAATACTTTAGACTTATAATAAATTTAATATTAACTTTATAAAATTAATATAAGTACTCCCCTTTAAAGGATCCTTTATAAGGTCTTATCCTTTTAGGGCGAAGTACGTATATATAAGTATATTAAGACGGCGCTAAGATAGTAGTATTTTAAACTCCTAGGTTAATATTAATTTAAGGATTATAAAGTACTTTATTATAAGCTAGTAATATAACTAATTTATTTTATTATTTAAGATAATAATTTTTATTCTAGGCCTCCTCTAGTAGCTATTCTAGCTTATCTAGAGTAGAAGGAGTAAAGAGTCCTCCTTCTACTAAGGCGTTATAACGGCGTTCTAGTAATATTTTATATAGTAGTAGTTCTACTTAGTTATTACTTTTAGCCTATTAATTATTATAGGGTAAACTTAATATAATAATAACTCTAGGCCTTTTCCTTTAAAAAGGGAGAGAGATTAGAATTATAAGGCCTATACCCGCTAGCTTTATAGCGGTATATTAGGTAATAAAAGACGTAGAGTCACGTTATAGGGGTTTAATAATAGGTATAAGTCTACTAATAGATTAGGTAGTAGGCCTACTATAGTAGTAGAACTAATCTCTAAGGAACTTAGAAGAAGAATAGGCCCGTTACTAGGACGTTACCCCGTATTTCTAAGGAAGGTTACTTAAAGTAGGTTATAAGGTGGCGCGTAAGGCGTATATACACCTAAGCCTAATACTACTCTAGTTAAATAATACCCTTAAAACTTATAACTTAAAACGACTTATTTCTAGTCGACTAAGATACTAGGTATTAGGTATAATATTTCTTATATTCTAAGCTTATATAGATTATCTTTAATAGATAGACCTTAATTTATAATAAGTAGATAATTAATTTAACCTACTAAAGGGGGATAATAATACGAAGATTATAAGTACTTAAGGAGCTAATACTACTAATAGTACTAAGCCTATAAATAGTAAGGATACTAGGGCGAATAAGACCCTATTATTAATAAAACGCTATAAGTTTCTAGTATATATCTAGGCCTAAATTTATAAAGATAGCCTCTACTAGAAATATCTTAAGCTAGGTTATATCTTAAGAGATTTAAACGCTCCTTATAAGAATATACTAAACCTAATAAAGGAATAAGTAGACGCTAGACTAGCTTTTATAGGTATAAAACTAGAAGGTAATACTCCTTCTAATAATTCTAAATAGGAAAAAGAGTAATCCCTAGTAAAGTTACTATTAGGGATAAATTAGCTTATACGCGTAAACGTATTAAATAGCTAGAAGAAATAGAAAGTATAAACCTTACTATAATCTACCTCTCTTTAGTATTATATATAGAGCTATAACATAGAAGATAGTTAGATTTCCTAGGAACTATCTTCCTAAAAGGAAGGAACTATAAAAATAAGATTATTAACTAATATAAGTACCTTAGTAAAGTATTTTATAAATGAGAAGTTTATTAAATTTTATTAATTACCCCTTATAATACTAACTAAGCCTTACTAATTAAGGCTAGCTAATATTAACTTTCTAGTAAATATTACTTAGGCTACTTAAGTTAGATTTATAATTAGGAATTATATTAAAGAATATTAGTATCTAGTAACCTCTCTAGGGAAATTTAATATAATACTAGGTATACCCTAGTTAGAGTAATATAATCCTTATATTCCCTTTAAGGAGTAGTCTATTACCTTTAACTCTAACTATTATATAACGTACTATCTTACTTATAATAAACTAAGTTAAGTCTTTAACTCCCTAAAGAAAGAGAAGGAATCTAGATTAATATATAGGAATAGAGATATATCTAAAGTATCTACCTACGTATTTATAAAGATAGCTAAGAGGGATAAGAATTAAACTATATCTCTCTAGCTAGAAGACTTTAAATATTTAGTAAAGCGACTAGTTAAAGAGATATATAAACTAGGGTTTATAATAGATATTATAGCTATTATAGTAGAAGACTATAAGAAGTTTTTTAAGAAGATAAGGAGGAATCTAATTATAATAGATAAGCTAAAAAAGAAGGTCTCTAAAGAATATTATTAGTAGATTAATATATAGAACCCTATAAAAGCTAATAAGCTTCCTCCTTATTACCCTATTAACTATACTATTAACCTCTAACCTAGTTTAATTCCCCCTACTAAACGAGTGTATAGGATATTAAGAGAATAAGTAATAGTTATAAAGGAATATATTAATGAAATACTTAGTAAGAAATTCATTTAACTAAGTATATTACCTTATACTACTCCTATCCTAATTATTAAGAAACTAGATAGCGAGTTATTAATTTATATTAACTATAAGGTATTAAATATATTAACTATTTATAATAGGAATATACTACTACTAATAAGAGAGACCTTGGTAAAATTATATACTATATAAGTATATAGTAAATTTAATATTATTATAGTATTTAATAGTATTAGAATTAAAGAAGGTAATAAGAAAAGACTATATTCCTTATATAATATAGACTTTTTAAGTATATTATTATACCCTTTAGATTATATAACGCTCTAGGAATATTTTAAGTATTTATTAATAATATCCTATAAGAATATTTAGATATATTCTACGTTAGTAATTTCTAAAAACCTAGAGGGGTACCTAGAGCTAGCCCTAGGCCGCCCTAGGCCCCTAGGGCCGTGGTTTAAGAGAGCTTGCCTAGGGGCCGTAGGGGTAGATCTAAGTCCGCCTAGGGCTATAGGGGCCGTAAGGGTAACCTACCTAGTACTTAGGGCCCTAAGGGACGCGTTAAGATTAAGTATTAAGGCGCTAAGTAATAGTATTATAATACGCTATTATTAGGGTTCTAGGCGCTAGGGAATAATATTAAGGTACTTATAATAGTAATACTATTATATTATCTAATATAAAAAGTTAATATAACTACTACGCTATTAGTCCCTACCTAGGCCTACCCTAGTATATTACCCCCGCGTAGAAATTAGTTAAATCAATTAATTCCGGGGTTACTTTTAAGGTAGTATTAGGGGTAGCTCTAGGGTATACTACCTAAGTCCCCTATTAATTATAGAATATTAAAACTTTTAAAGTTCTACTTAATAAGTAGTTATATAATATAGTTTTACTTAATAAGTAGTTATATAATTTCTTAGAATTTACTAACTAGTAGAATTTAGAAAAGTTACTTAGTTAGTAGTTATATAATACTTCCCTTAGAGCCTAGAGCGGCCCTAGGGCCTTAAAATACGCTGCGACAGGCCTAGGGCTAGCCTAGGGCCCCTAGGGCCGGCCCTAGGCCTACGGGCCGAAGGCCTTTACTAAGGGTATAAGGGCGAGTTAAGATCTTACCGACGTACTCTATATACTTAGACGATATCTTTATCTATAATAATAGTATAGATAAGTATATTAAATATATTAGCTTTATACTAGAAAATTTATAGTAAGTAGGCCTATACTTAGATATTAATAAATAGAAATGTTATATAATAGAAATTTAGTACCTTAGTCTTATTATTACGATTAAAGGACTAAAGATAGATCTAAAAAAGATTAAGACTATTCTTAATTAGAAAGTACCTAGATACGTTAAAGATATCTAGATATTCCTAAGGTTTACTAACTTCTATTAGAGGTTCGTAGACTAATACTTATTAATAGTAGTACTATTATCTAATCTAACTTAGACTATAAATTAATAAGAATTTATATCTCTATAAGTAGTAGATAGTAAAGAATAGAAAGTATTTAACTTACTAAAGTAAGTATTTATTAACGCACCTATCCTAGTATATTTTAACCCTAAGTTAGAAACTTAGTTAGAATCTAATATATTAGACTTTATAGTAGTTATAATATTATCTTAAAAGGATAGTAAAGGAATACTACGACCTATAACTTTTATATTAAAGAAGATATTATTATAAGAATATAATTACAAGATATATAATAAGGAACTACTAGCTATTATTTAAGCGTTTAAAGAATAGTATCTTAAAATTATAGGAATACCTATTAAAGAACTAATTTAAGTTCTTATAGATTATAAGAACTTAGAGTACTTTATAATAACTAAATAGTTAAATAGAAGATAAGCTTAGTAGGTAGAGTTTCTTTCTAAATTTAACTTTAAGATAAAATATCAGCCTAGTAAATAAAGAACAAAGCCGGATAGCCTTACTAGAAGGGTAGGAGATCTACCTAAATTAGAAGATAATAATAGGTTAAAATATTAATAATAAATCTTATTAAAAGACCGCTATCTTAACCTAGGAGTAAAGAAGGCTATTGCCCTTATACCTATATTAATTAATAAAACTAAGGAGTTAATCCTTAATATAGCGGCTATAATATATAATTTAAGTAAATAAGACGGTACTAGCGGTGATAAATTAATAGAGTATTCGCCGTTAGAAGTCTTAAGAGTTCCTAATATTAATACTTCTATTAAAGATTTAATAAAGGACTTTATTACTAAATTAGAAACTATAAAGCTTATTAAGGATTATTATAAAGACGACATATTAGTATAATATATTATTAATACTAAAGTATCTAACTAAAGAAAGATCCCTTAAGATTTAATTAAATTAGGATTACGTCTAGAACTAGGAGACTATATAATTATAAATAATCTACTCTATATAGGCTATTAACTCTACGTACTAGATATAGTAATACTTAGGATAAAGATAATTAAAGATATCTATAAAATACCCCTAAGAGGATATACTAGATAGGTATTAACCTATAAATATATTAGTACTTACTATTTCTAGCCTTAAATAATAGATATAGTTACTCGTTATATAAAGAGTTATTATATATATAAGAGGTCTAAGACCGTTTATAAGGGAAAGTATAAGTTACTTAGACTATTACTAATTCTAGATTACTACTAGTAAGACATCTTAGTTAATTTTATTATACCTCTCCCGATATATAAATAATACGGAAGAAGGTTTTAATATATAATAGTAGTAGTAGACTAGTTATCTAAAAAGAAGAAATTTATAACGCTAGACTTAATAGAGGTTAAAGCTATAGTATAAGCTTTTATAGAATAGATATAGAGGGAGGAAGGATACCCCTCTACTATTATCTTAGATAGGGGGATATAGTTTACTTCCTACTTCTAGTAATAACTATATTAATAAATTAGGATAAAACTAAAGCTATTAATAGCGTTTTACCTAGAAATAGATAGTTAGACTAAGAGTATAAATACTACCCTAAAATAATACCTCCGTGTATACGTTAGCTATAATTAGGATAACTAGGTTAACTTCCTATTAATAGTAGAGTTTAAAGCTAACTTAGATATTAATAAATTATTAGGTATTACTCTATTTATAGTAATTAAGGGATATATACCTAGATTAGGATATAAGCTTAAAATACTATAGGATTAAGATATAACATAAAGATCTAAGAGGGAGATAAGGTCTATAAATATATTTATTTAAGATATAAAGAATTTAAGAGAATACTTACAAGACTAATTAAAATAGGTATAAGCCCTATAGATAGAATAAGCTAATAGACGTTATTACCTTATACTAGAATTTAGAGTTAGGGACTTTATAATACTAAATATAAAGAATATTAAGATAATTTATCTAAATAAGTTATTAGACTATAAAATAGGTCCTTATAAGATAATTAGGGTTATTAATAATAGAGCTTATAAGCTAGATTTACTAATATTAATAAGAGGTATATTCCTAGTATTTTATCCGTTACTACTATACCTTAATAAAAGCGACCTACTCCCTAGATAGTTGATACTACCGCCTCTATTAATAAATATTAATAATAAAGGCGTAGATTATAAGGCTAAAGAAATACTAGATTTAACTATTAATAAAAGAAGGAAAGACCCTATAACGGGTAAGAAAAGATGCCTAATATATAAGATTAAGTACACGGGCTATAAGAATAATATTCTAGAATAGTAACTATTTATTAATGTAGTAGGGTATCCTAATTTAGTAGCTAATTTTTATTATAAGTATACTATAAAGGATAGACTATATAGGTTATTTAAGATATTAGAAGGATAGGAACCGCTATTAGCTTTACTTATATATAAGCCCGACGCTACTATATTATAAGACGAGACTTATTATTAATATACTAAGTTATAATAACTAAGGAAGTATTAGCCTAATATAAATATAGATACCGCTAATACTAGTAGGCGAAGGGCTAACTATAATAAGCTAGTAGCGGAGGATACGGAGTCAGGTAATATTTATTATTAAATAAAAAGAATGCGTTTTTAAATGATTTAGACGTTTACTAGAGCTCTAAATTAAAAAGGGGGAGGTAATATTATAGTTTTACAGTGTAAATTAATACGTACTCCCGATTAGGCCTAGTACGTGCGCTAAGATATAAATGCTATGTTCGTATATAATATAATATAGAGAATAGTATAGTTAACATTCTTATATAAACTTGATATTAATACTATTTAGGTTTATATTAAGTCCCTAATAAAGTAGCTAGATAGTAGAGTATAAAATATAAATATAAATACAAATATAAAGCGATAATATATATAGAGTAATAAAGGATAACTAATAGAGACTTACCTTAATTATTATTATAATTATTAACTATTTAATATATAATATTATATTAGTAATTAATCCTTTATATTATACTTATATTATAATAGTATTTATCTTATAAAGTATTAGTCGTATTAATATTAAACGCGTTAGCTCCTATTATTAATATATTAAGATATAGCTTAAAGTAACTTATAATAGGTTAATATTAATAGTAGTAGTTATAAAAGAAGTTAGAAGTAAATAAAATATAACCTTATTATATACTATATTATATATATTAACTACGTAATTTTATAGTATAATATTATTACTTAACTTTTATATTATTATTTATATTATACGTTTATAAAGTAATATAATAATAAACTTAATTAATAATTATATTCTACTACTAATATAAATTATAACTATAAAAGCTTTTATATATTAGTAGTATATAATATTAGCGGTGTATTACTATTATTATATTATTACTATCCTTAGAACTCTTTCCCTTACTTTCCCTACTAAGGTTTTAAAGGTTTTTAATAAGTCTTACTATAAATAGTAATAGTTAATATTTAGGGATAAATACCCTTAAAGGGGAGGTAATTATTAGGATATCTTAATATATCTAGCTAGTATAATACGGCCTACTAGTAATATCCTAGTAGTATTAGTTTAGCTTTTTATTATCCTAATAGATATCCTTTTATCTAGATATCTAAGAGACTAGGTAGCTTCCTTAAGGGGTATTTAAATAGTCCTCTCTCTACCTCTTTAGAAGGTAGAGATTAGTTCTTTTATAATTATAAAGTTACTAAAGTATTAAGTCTACCTTTATAATACTACCTACTCGCTAGTAGTTTATACTATCTATTCCAGCCCTTAGGAACTAGCCTTCTAGTCTAGTTCCTAATAAAAATTCAGGTTAACAAATTACAAAGTCTAATACTCTAGGGTAGCCTCTTAGGGTATTAGCCTTATAAGGCTGGACGGTTACCGAGTATAAACGGTTACTAGGTAAACCCTTCTATATACTTAGTATGGACTATAAATAGCTAACGTATCTATAACTACCGTAGATAATTAACCGTTTCATCTATTAGATCTAATTAGACTGACCGCGTCAGGTCGGTACTTCGAACTCGAGTCAGGTTCCTAACTCGACTCTTAGCGAGTTAATACTAAATTCCTAGCCCGAGTATTCGGGTCGGTACTAATAGTTAGTACTGAGTATTCGAGTTAATACTATAGGGTGGTACTGAGTATTAGTACTGAAGTATTGACCCGACTCGCTAAGATATTAGCTCCCCCCATATTATTTTGCTAAGACTATTATATCAGGAATATTTTTTATTTAAAATAGTATTTCGTACTATATATATAACTTACTAATAGATTACTAAGCATTATTATTATTACTAACTAGGTAATTCTTAATAGTAAATAAGATAATATAAAAAGGTAATAGCTAATTAGCTATTCCTATAGAAATAATAACTATAATATTACTAATATTTTCTATTTATAGTAGGTTTTACTATTATATATATAACTTATTATTATATTACTAAGCATTATTATTATTATTACCTAGCCTAACCTAGGTAATTCTTTAAGGTAATGCAAAATAGTAATATATATCCCTAGGGAATTAAAGGGGTTATTAAAATTCTAATTAAAAAAAAATCTATTTTTAGTATAGGGGTAATTCTAGAAAAAATCTGGTGTCCCCTACTATTTTATTAGGGGCTTGGCGTCTTGGCGATACCTTGGCGATTCGGGTCGGTCTAACCTGACTCGCCAAGGTACCGAGGGCTTTTCGGGTCGGTACCAATCTATGGTACTGAAACCCGACTCGACGGTTAGTCTAGATCTAATAACTCGACCTTTACGTATATACAAGTAGCTATAACTTATATCTTAGTAAGGTATCTGTTTTAGGGGTAATACTACGACTTAGATATAAAGTCGCTAAGATATAGTTTAGTAGTAATACTACTACAGTCGAGTCGGGCTATAATAATATTAGGTATAATAATATCCGCTTATTAATTAATTAATTAATTAATTATTTATACTCCTATACTAGTTAAAGCTAATAAGGGTAGACTTTTTAGGAGGTACACCTAGCGTACCTATCGTTCGGGGAGAAACCCAGCTAAGGGATAAAAACTCCACCTACTATCTGCAGGCTATACTATTATTCGGCTCCTTCCCTCCCCCCCCTAATAGGCCTACTATCGGGGCGGTATATCGAGGGGTCGGGTCTACCGTCTATAATACTAAGGTTTCGTCGACTATATTCTCTTCTCTTTAGTTAGGGCGGAGCCCTTCCTCTCTATTAGTTCTCGCTAACATCTCTTTTACTAGCATAAACTAGTAGAGGGCGCCTGACCTAGTTGACTACCTCGCCGCCGCCCTTATCCCTATTAGTAATAAGAGAATAGTACTATAGTCTTCTAACCCAGCCTCTAGTAATATCTAACTCCTACTAGTATAATAGTCGGGATAGAATAGCAGGATATATTTACCGGTCTACCTCGCCACCCCGTACGGGTAGCTAGGACTTAGGATCCTAGGAACCTTCCTAATAAATAAGAAGTAGTTAAACCTAATCTTGTCCGTACGTAACTAGACTATTACAGAGCTCTCCGGCTTCTTTAGGCCCTTATAAAGGTCCTATCTCCCTCCTACTAGGTCACCCTTCTATACTAGGCTAAGGATAGATATATAAGGTTAGCATCCTACTTATTTAGGTCCTTACCCTAGTTTCTACCCCTCCTTACAGGCGTCACCTTTTACCTTAGAGCTTAGGACTATTCACCCGCAGGGGGGCTTTATACTTCCGGCGGAGGCGGACTATTAGCACCTAAGTTAATCCTTATTTACTCCTTAAGTATATCTCCTAAGCGGATCTAGGTGTTATTACCGCTTTAGCTTGCTCTCTACTCCGCCGCAGGCCCTATTTAGGTAGATTATTCCCTTAGCTCCACGTACCGACACGCGTATACTATCCTCTCAGGCTAAATAGACGGTCTCCGTAGTAGCCGCTATTAAATACCACGCCTTATAAGGTTAAGACCCCTACTTCGCGTTACTATTAGAGGTCTCCCTTATTTAGGCCGTCCGTGTCTCGTAGGGACTACTAGTATTAAGCCCCTAACTAGGTAGTATAATATAGTATTTCCACCCTACTAACTAAGGTACGCTATACTAGGTTTCTAGCGTGCCTATATTAAAACCTACTTTTTATTCCGCTCCCAGCCGGTAACTGCGCGGGGGGGACTTAAACCCCTAGGAGGTATAAGAGTCGGTATTAACAAGTTCCCTATATCTAGTAGTCCACGTACCCTAAGGGTACCCTATCTAGTAGCTAGTAGTCTAGCGCATCTACTAGTTAAGACTAGCTTCAGCCTATATCGATAACGCGTAGTAGCTACTAGTCGGGTGGTTTTTATAAGCGATTTCCCTTATAGATATTAGGCGCGACCTAACGCGTCTCAGGCCTTAGACCTAGTCCTAGCCCTTTCCCTACTAGGGGGTACCCGTATAAGGAGATAGGAGGGTGCCCGTATTCGTCCTCCTAGCCGCTCTTAGCTAATGACTGCGTAAGGGGACTTAAACCCCTAAGAGGTAGAGGACGCGTCTTAACGATTCGTCTCCTATTAACCCGTTTTAACGATATAGCCCCGGTATCTCTTTCTAGTCTGTCCCCTACTAGGGGGTGCCTATATAAGGAGATAGGAGGGTACCCGTGTCCGTCCTCCTAGCCGCTCTCAGCTGATTACTGCGTAAAGGGACTTAAACCCCTAAGAAGTAGAGGAGGCGTCTTAATAATTCGTCTCCTATCAACCCGTTTTAATAATATAGCCCCGGTATCTCTCTCTCCCTAACACGTATATCTGTCTTTTTAGGTTATATAGATAGTATCCCTTTATAAGCTTCCTATAAACTTATAACTATCCGGCCGCCGGAGGCGACTATCCGCTAGGGGTTAGAGCCTATTAAAGGGTTGAGGTCCCTAGGGCTATATATATATACTTTGGGCTGTATTATAATATCCGCTTACTAATAATATTTATTAGTATATTTAATTACTTTTAGTAAAGAATAATAATATCTACGATATAACGATTATTATTATAATTTTAGAAATCTTTAGTAGGTATTATTATAAAGTATATATTTTTTAACCTATTATTAGTAGGGGAGACTACTTTAGCGGGGTATTTTCGTTAATTTCCCCCTATTAGACCCTGAAATTTCGGGTAATTAGGGTTCTCCGCCCGCTAAGGCTCTTAGTTTCTAGCTTAGCGTATACCTAGCTGTAAGGATATCCCGTTTATAATAATAGCTCCTTATGGAATTTACACATCGTTATAGCCCGACTCGACTGTATATCCTTTAGTCAGGTGGCCGTATCTTAATGGCTGCTTGCTTCGGAGATTTCCACCCTAATGTAAGATACATTAGCGCTGCAGATCGCGGCTATTTATGCAGGTGGCTTATTGCTTGGCTGCCTTCTTAAAGGCATAGCCTTGACTATCTCGCTGTTAAGCAACGTGATTATGGCTATCTGCATAATACTCTAGAGAGGTAAGAACAAGGAGTTGAAAACTCTGTTCCACATGATCCATGCCAAGACGCTAGCATGGATGGGGCTAGATGCCCATTTCTAACACTCGCCAAGGCAGCCCGAGATAGGTCTACAGGTCCATATCTATGTCTGTCTTCGCAAAGTGAAGCTGGACTGATCTACTTCGCTCTGACTCCGTTGCTATTGTTTAGCAAGCTAGAGCTCGGAACCGGATCCGAGCATGTATTGTACGTATTGTGGGCAAGCTTTCTCACGTGCAGAGCATCTCGAGCGTCACGTAATTACGCGTAAGTCGGGCGCCCATCTACTTTACCCTTTGATATTCTACCTTAGATGCTGGCGGCTGGTGGCGACCTTCCGACCGTACCTTGATATTGTCCACCTCGCTACCCTGACTCCTCTTAGATACCAACGTGAAGCCGTACAAATGTGCAAAGTGCCATTCCTCCTTCGGGCGGCAGTAAGTCGACTATTCATAGAGTAGGGTCGCCTCTGCTGTGCTCAAACTAAGTTGAAAACCTTTGGTCTAGGGATTTACTGCAACGTCACGTAACACAGCTTCATAGAAGAGCTGGCGATTCCACCGATGTGGACGCAGCTCCTCCCCCGAGACTAATTGCCTGTTACTCCTGTGCTCGAGCTAAGATCAAGTGCGACAAAGGCGTAAGTCTCTGGTCCCGATAACAACTCCTAAGCCATTTGCCAGAATTACTCAATCGAATATTGATAGGTCCCAGCTTGTGGTCGGTGTGTTGGCAAGGGTCTGCAGTGCCAGCCACGTACAAGTCAACATTCCTCCGAAGCCGTCCTTCGAGCCAACAGGCAGTTTGGAGACTACAGGAAATCATCTGGTAGCGGTGAAAATCCCGTTGGAAGTACCCCATCCGATTCGCCGCAACCACAACCTAAATCCCGTGATGACTCTAATAGGCGTCATAACACGAACGACTTTTCGGCATCAAGGAATGGTCTTTTCACCCAAGACCATGCTCTCGGATGGGCTGAGGGTGCACGAGAACAGCAGAATGGGAATGGGACGGGAACTTCTAGTATCCAGGCTGTGCAGTTGACTCAAGAAATACCAATAGATAGCCCCCCAGGCCCGACATTCGAAGGGTACAATCCTGACAAGGATCATCAATTCATGATCGATGACCATTCCTTTAACACGAATTATGCGGACATGTCGAGCTACATGCCCTCCGACCCTACCGACTCCGATATGCTTCCATCTTCTTTGCATCTCACCAACCCGCTCGCATCTGACGTTGCTCTTGATCCTACTGCAAATTCAAATGGATGTTCTGTCAATGGTCAGGATACTCTCGGCGCAGACTTTGAGGGTTGGCCCTGTTTTGTATGCAATCCCCCGTCAGGAGAGAGGATCAATCCCAAGATAGGGCGCATGTTTCTCGAAGGTTTAGAGCATACCCTCGAACACTACGATACTATGCGACCGTCCACGTTGTTGTTGGGAGGGGATAGAGATAGTCGTGCATTCAATGCGGAGACGTGTATTGAACCATTCAGCGGTAGAGCAAGAGATAAGCTCCTGGTCATCACGCAATCTATCCTCCACAAAGCGCGCAAAATTCATGGCACTAGCACGAGAGAGCTTGGAAACAATGAGGATCAACTCCCGGATACCCCTACAAGCTATGAGGTTTTCAGTATCCTACCCTCCACCGATGATCTCGAACACCTACTTCAGTCCTATGCTAATCGATTCGAACCCTACAACTCCTCTGTTCCATCTCGTTTGCTGAGTCCAATGGCCATTCTGGAGTCAACAGAAGAGAGATGTTCAAGCCTTTTGCTGCTTCTCATGTTTGCTCTCGGTGCGATGGCTACTCCGACGAATGAAGCTCGCTGTTTCACGAGCGGTCTCACCGAGTCTTGCCGGCTTTCGTGGTTCGGCCTAGTTGAAAAAGATGTATCGCTCGCCAGAGACCCGATCATGCTGCGGTCAGCGCTTATGTTCATAAATATTGCGGCATGGAGTGGGGACAAGTGGCACATGGATGTGAGTCTATTGCCCCAAAGCATATCATTCTGCATGCTGAGGAAAATCAGCTTGCTGCTGCCCAACTTGATCTCTACATATCCGTAAGTGATGTCCCCTGATCTCGTATCGCGTATGGCGACTGACTGTGTGAGTGTAGATGCTTCGTTATTCTGGACTACTGGCCTATCGCGAAAGAGGTCGTCGACCAGAGACGAATGAATGCTCGGCGGATTGGAAAAGCTGGAAGGATTTTGAAAGTGGCAATAGGTAAGTTGTTGGTAAGTACCGTTCCTCTTGATAGGACGCAGCTGATTCTTCAGATTGGCCTATTCCTGGGTGGTCGCCGACCAAGAATTGAGCTTGTTCCACGATAGACCATCAAAGCTACCTATCGCCGAGCTTAATGCAGCAATACCGGATCAGGACGTGTTATGGCGCTCAAGATCTGCCGAAGAGTGGTCACGTGCATACAACGCGATTTACAGCAGCCCCAAAGCCAGTGTACCTCGAAACCCACCATCACTCAAGCATGTCTTCCGCCGCTTCATGAGTGGAGATCCTCTGATCCAAGGACTGGACTTCTCACCCACCCAACTCCGTCTCTTCCTCCATCCCTTGCAGGCTACGGTCTCCCACCTACACGAGTGCCTCGACTGCTTCCTCGACGCGGGTAATGATCGTCAATCACTGCGCTTGATTACACAACTTGAGGAGGTACAATCCATATTACAAGACTGGTATACCATGTGTAGCCGATCAATCGAAAAGGCAAGTCCATTTGACCCTCCAACTTGCGCAAATTTGGTCAACTATCATCTGATCAGCCTCAACACCATGACCAATTTCCGCGAAATGGAACGATTTGCCCGTGGCGAGCTTCGGCAAGAGGAGTTCCGGCACAGCTATTGGGTGAGAGTGCGTTGTATCGAAGACGCAGCGCGGATATGGTTTCACTGTGGGCAGGTCATTCGCCTTGTCCGCGTCATGCCCGAGGCCCAACAGCCACCATGGTGGCCAGCGGCGATCTATCGTGTCGCGATTGTCATGTGGGCAACTAGTATCGCCAACATGAAGGAGCAGCGAGTGGCGCCCATTTCGGGCAGAGGGTCGTCGGACGATATATTCATAATCGATGGCCTAACTCCCGAGCATCCGTCCATCTTACGGTATATGCGGTACCGTGAGGGAGATCCAGTGCTTTCAAGGCGCGGTGGGGGGTTCCTGTCATTGGAAGTGCCCGAAAACAGCCTTAAGCACTGCCTGGAGGTGTTGAGCGAGGAGCTAGCGACCACGAGACTTACAGAGGGGATCCAAGACCGCTTGACAAAACTTCTCGCAAGACGAAACGAGATGCGGTGATTGTATAGAGAGACTGATACAATAGACAGAAAGGATTGACTACACGGTGATCGATGAGCTAGGGATTCCTACCAAGCCGTAGGTCACGTGCCAGTCTTGACCCCCCTTTACCCCTTTAGCTCGCCAATATCATCCTTAATGCAGAGTTAGTTGAGGTCCCAAAGCTTACGTCACAACTAGCTTATGATAATTTGCTCGGAGGCTACTGCTGGCTTACGAAAAGCCATTGAAAAAGAAGGCTTAAGATTACAGCGTAGACTCACGTCAGGAAAGTCTTAGAATTCAGTCACTGCGCAAGCTGCGCGTCAAATAACCATCTCAGCTAAACGCGCTATCACCAGAGAAGTCAGGAGTGCACATGGTAAAAGGGTTACCAGTCAAATTGATCGCAGCATGCTGCACGCTTCGAAAACCAAAGTCGTGCTCAGATATCTGTGACCCCAGGCGAAACTTTCTCCAAGATGGCGAAGAGCTCTCGGGTTGTTCTCTCCTGCATCTTCCTGCCCATTTCGCTGTCCACATTGGGCCCGGGACTACATGGTGCTAGGTTAGTCTGTGGACGGTCGACTCATATTGAGGGTAACAGGTTCGTTGCACATACCTACGGACTTTGCAATCCATCACGAACGCACCATGCGTTCGCTCTCCCACGTCGGGCTGCACAGCATGGACGAGAACGCGGCTTCCAACCTCAGTGGTACGAGCGATCGTGGCGATCGCGAAGCTCATCATCAGTCCTTGGAACCAGCCAATATCGTCTCGGAAGATATCACTCTTGCAAGCACCAGGTGTGTTGTAGTTGATGACGACGTTGGATTTTGCGGAGACGGGAGAAAGTGCAGCGATGCTGCGAACTGCATACATGAGGAGTACCTTGGAGACCTTATAACTATGGCGGATGTCAGCATACGTCGATGTGTGGGAAAGGCAGTTGAAGGGTTCGTCGTCGTTGAACATGTCAGACGAAAGCATTTTGAACTGACCGATCATCCATGTCGACGCCCTCTTTCACTTTCAAGGCGTCAAACAGCTTTCCCGAAGCATCCTTCTCTTTGAATTTGGCAATATAGATCAAGTCCGAGCCTACGAAAGTCATGCGACCCTGCACGTTGTGTTCGGCCGCGCTCTCTTGAAGTTTCGGCAGTACGCTGAGGGCCAAGAGTACCGTGCCAATGACATTGACGGTGATCGTGCTCTCCTGGTCCTCAGCAAGGCTAAACTTGGTGGTCAAGATCCCCGCGTTCTGAACGACAGCATCGAGGCGGTCCAGCGTCTTGACCCGCTCGCCGAAGGCCTTGATGGAGTCATAGTTTGACAGGTCGACCTGCCAGATCGCGATGCGTGTCTTGGAGGTGCGGAGCGAGTTCGCAATGTCGGCGGCAGCAGCCTCTCCTTTCTTAATGGTGCGGACGGCTAGGATGACGTTGGCGGCATTCAGGCGGACGAAATGACGAGCGGCCTCGAGACCTAGCACGCGCGCATCAGCCTCGGTATACTATCTTGAGAGCATCTTCCAAGCCGTCTTACCGAGACCGGTATTGGCGCCTGTGACGATGATGGTCTGACCGGATAAATCAGAGGTTGGGTATGGAATCTTGACGAAGAGCTGCGAGTGGAAAAACCTGGACAGGTAGCTTATGAGGCCCATTCTGCTCTTCTTCTTCTTCTGCGCACAGCGTCAGTGCCAGCTTCAAGAATGTTTCGTAATTCTAAATGTGATCAAGGGGACATATATGTAGGTTGTTTGTTATCTATGGTGGAAAAGGTGGTCCTGAGCTGGAGGAAGGATGTAATTGAAGCGAGTGCAGTGCATCTCCTGACGAAAAGCAATGTTGATATCACTTATGAACCGATACTGCCTAGAATGTGGATTGGAAATCATAGTACACAGTTTGAGCATGATAACCAATCCGATGGCCAATTAAAAGCTGCCAGACGCAATATACAATCCTGAAGCACTCTGTAATCAGCCCTATTCTACCTAGCGACGGACGGACTCCGTAGGCGGCTCGGTGTGGGGCTCCGACCGAGACATGCTTAGGTACGTCCCGGCCTACAATTTAGTTGGTCCGGCTTAACCTCGGCTTAGTATATTATAAATCAAGGGGTCTTCGTATCCTACTACTAAATCCTACATTAGCTGTCTTGAGGGTATTTACAGAGATATAGCTGAGATGAGTGCTAAATTCGCTACCTAGGATATAAGATATAGGATATACTACCGTAGGTACTAGATACTAGAGAACAAGATGCCGCGGGAACCTGTTCTGACTCTTTGTAAACCGGTTGTAAATCTCCTATCTGTGTAGACTGCTATCCAACAAGATAGCTAGATCAACATCAATATCATCATCATCGATATTATCATCGATATCATCGCCTTCCTCAGCCAAATCCACCCCCTAGATACCACCATAATCGCAGCTCTTGATCTTCTCAGGGTCGCGAAATATATTCAGACCTCCTTCACGTCTCTTTTTCTCTAAATCTCTGAAGAAGGGCGTGGGTGGATGGCGAGGAAAGAATCGCCGACGGTATGACAAGGTATGAGTATACGATAATTTTTTGAGACCGTCGCTACCTCTCCAATAGAGCTGATCAACTGTTTTAGCAAACTCCTATTCGATAGGAAAGAAGTTGATCCAATCACTCACCTCCCTTGAATTATCCAAACGCTAAAACTGAATCGTTGCCGTCTGTCCCTAGCCCATATACAAGCTTACACGGCTTGCCTTGGCTTTCTCTTATCCCGTGCATGATACCTGTACGTAGATTAGTGACAATTCAGTGATAAAAGCTGAAGAAAATACGGTGATTTACTTACCTATATATATAGGAACTACTAATCAATCATTCGCTATACAAAGCATGCCCTCTCTTCTCGCCTCGATCAAGATCAAGTTTGTTCCCATCGGTTCGTCTTTGTCATACCAGAGCGAACTGTCTGCAATTCCCTGCAGGATACGCTTTTCCTTTCGATGAATCACGCTGCGGTCGAGGTTGGATTCGAAGTGCAGAGAACAGGGTATGGGCTCAAGCTTGGTTTTCGAATAGCAAGAGAGGAGCAGACGGGGTTCAAGCTTGATTTCGAACCGCAAGAGAAGAGCAGACGAGCTCAAGCTTAATTTTCGAATCGCAAAAGAAAAGCAACGGAGGTCAAGCTAATTTTTCGAAATACAGAGAAGAGGAGATAGACTCAAGCAGCAGCATCCCTGCGTCGTCAAGCCACTGCTTTAAACGTGAGCGAATGCCGATATCAAATACAGAGAATCCCCAAGAGGGATAGGATATGAAAAGCTACGGAATTCCTGAATAGAGCTTTCGAGGAGGTTCTGGAGCTCGATTATATATATATATATATTGCGCGCTTGGGTTTTGGATTGCGAGAGAAGAGGAGATGGAGGGAGGTGTGGGATAGGTAAGTTATTGTATTGATGAGGGCGTCGTGTTGGGTGGGCTAGGGAATGGGCTTGAAGTAGAGTCGCTTCGATTGGTTGGTATGGATTGTGAGGATGATGTTGGTTAGGAAGTGTGCGAGAGATGAGTTTGCTAAAGAGCCTTCTATAATGAGGAGGAGATAGTTATTCTTGATGGTAATTGTAGGAAAGTAGAGTTGACTAGATTGACACGGAATCTTATATATAGAAGGGTAGATGTTGCTGGTTATATCTCAAATAGAATATATCAATAGGATCTCTTGCTTTAATACTGCTAGCTAGAAGCTTTAGTGTGTATCAGCCACCGATAAACGGATGGTAATGATTCAAATGTATAATGGCTTATAGGTACCGACAGCCGTTTGGTGAATTTCGATTTGCGTTCCTTCTTGAGGTCGCCGAATTCACTGACTGCAGAGGCTTTCCAAATGGCACGACCAACGGTGTTCATGTCCTCGAATTTGAGCAGTTGCATGGCGATTTCATCGTATGAGTTTTCGTCGTCGGCGAGGACGAGACATTTGCACATGTAGCCATCTGCGTCGGTCTTACGTTCGCATAATGTCCCCCAGACGAGTTTTCCACGGTAGGTCGCAAAATGAATCCATTGACCCCCTTTGGCGACCCCAGCCTCACAAGTCTTGTTTGTTGATGAATCGAGCTGAGCCTTGCAATCCGGCCTGTAAGCGTCACCGAGCTTGGGTAGGCTATGTTGTTCAAGCCAGTCGATTGGGACAGCCGAAGGCTTTGCTGTGGGCATGTTGAGAGTAAGACTGAGAGTAAGACTAGTACTTACAACTTTGATTGGAGGCAGGATTGTAGAGGCTAAAGTTGTAATGCTAAATGTAGGTGTATATATATATAGAAGAGAATATCTGTATCTTGCTGCTGATGGTCGGAAAGCAACCCAGGACGATTCACAGACTTGGTGTCTCACTCAGCGTGACCGGCCGTTTCATGTCTTGCCGAGGACAGAGCTTGTTGGTTACCCCTCGAGGAGGATTCAAGCCCCAACGCCACGTCAAGGCCAAGCTCGTGTTGGGGGGCCTTTTAACGTCTATGCTTGGGACGGGAAATGTGAAGGGTAAAAAGAGTGAAGAAGAAGAGGAAACTGGCTTTGGATGGTGTTGTGTGTGTTACTTTTTGACCATGTCGGCGTGTAGAGTCGCTTGGGCGGACTGTTGTCGTGTTCAGAAGGTGAAAGATAAGTAAGAAGATCCGGCGGTCTCACAATGTCGAAGGATCAAAGGATTGTCGAGTTCCGCGTTTTGTCGATTTCCAATCGTCGTAAATGTCGTGCTGTTGGGGCCGGCGAGTGTTGAGCTAGAATTTGTTGATCTGGTCGGCAATGTGCGTCTTGCTCAGGATGGAAAGAAAAGTAAGAAGATCCAAACTCAAAGGCATTGATTGGAGAATGTCGGAGTGTTGGTGGCGATGTGCTGTCGTCAAGTGTCGTGCTAAATGTCGGATACTCGAATTCGCGGTCGTTGTTGTCGGTTGTGTCGATTTGTAGCACTTTAACGTCATGCCCAGGACGCAAAAGAGATGTAGAGAAAGTCCAGGTTCCATGTCGCATCGTTTCCTTTGGTATTCGGAGTGCCACGCATGGCGAGGTTGTTCAGAAGCTTGTCGATGTCAAATGCAGTCGATGTCGTTGTTGTCGTTGGCACTATTGTTAGATTGCTCGCAAGCAAGTATTGTCGACATCAATCGTTGTTACACCAAGGTGTCGGTCGTTGCAAGATGTCGTATATCAAAGTCGAGAATGTCGGGTGTGTCGTTAATTGAAAGCGGAGCTCCTGATGACAATGTCGTACGAAGTGCGCATGGTCGTAAATTCTTCGGATGATTTGGGGAATGAAAATGTAGAAGGAAAGAGAAGGAAGGATCGTAAGGATTATAAGAAGTTGTGTTTAAGTGAATTGGAAGAATGAGGGAAGAAAGGTTGTTTAAGTAGTGACGCCAAGGACCCATGTTGCTTGTTGAGTGGTTATGAGTCACGAAGTATCTGTCAAAGCGGAGAAGTGGCTGGGGTTGTGGAGCAGTGTTGAGCAAGATACGGAGTCATGATCCACTTTTCGAAGGGCAAAATTTCCTGGCGCAGGGCAAATACGTGAATGAGGCGAAGGGTAGAATAGCTTTAAACTGTGATTGGGGGATTTCTGGTGATTGTATCTTGAAGGCTTCCCTGCTTCACATCAGCTCAGATTGGCGCCGAGGCAAAGAAAGGTCCATTTTTGAAGAATCCGCCTCTTTATGACCGATAACTATGGCATCACAACCGAGAAACTTCATTAAAGGTTGAGTTGTTGATATGCTCCTTCGCCTCTGCATCGGAGTCTCGTGATCATCAACGCTTTTGAGCTCATAAGCATAAGGATCTGTGATGTGCTGGAAGCCTATGCATATCACTCAACTTGTTGCATTCCCATGGCCGTGGCCGGATGGGTAGTAGTGACGCGGCAGATTATAATGCGGCGGCAGCTTCAATCACATGAGAGTGACTTTTTTAAAGCACATCGAAATTGCACAAACGATTCGAAGCATGAGTGGTGAGTTGCGTAATGAAGACATAATACCAACGCCTGAGCCCAAACTCGAAGGAAACTCCTGTAACCGCGACCAAATTAACACTCCCCTGTCTCAAAGCATGGAAGCTAATTCCATTGAATGACTCATAGAACGTCTCGCATCACACGCATCTGCCGTTAATATTCACTAGATCTTCATCCGGCCAATATCCACAGTCACAGTATTCACTGACTAGTGAGGTGATTGTGTCACTGTATATAATGACATCCCATTTCAGTAGAGAGCTGATATCAGAGGTGATCGATATTTTTTGAACTGAGCCTATTGCAGTAGCTGGCATTGTGCGTAAATAGTAACATATTATTTCTTCTGGACGTGGCCATGGGGATGGTTAAGCAACAGTATGGATGCGAGCGAGCCATATGACGCTTCTGTTCGATAGAAGATTTCATCGATCCTTCGAATAGAGGGCGTATAGGAATACAAGTGTCCTCTGCTCCAATGTTACTAAGCACTACAGCTCTTACTAGAGCGCCATCGATCTTTATCTACGGTGTTCCATCTATCTCCCAAACCCTTATAACCTCATGTATCCGTACCGCGTATGTGAAGAAGCCATCAAGTCATCATGCACCTCTAACAATATCATGGCGCTCTTACGCCAGTGAATATATGCCCAAAGATAATCTGAACCGCTCTTCACCAACCGCATCGAAATATCTTCCCAGTTCAATGTATCCTTGCCGTCCTCTCGCTTGTTCTTCAGAGTAGTGTTCTGTGTGATAACCCTCCCTCAAAAGAATCTTGATGTGGAAGCGCCGTTCATCGCTCCGCAAGCTCGATTCTGTGGATGTCTACCCAGCGGTGTGCGCGAAGGAGGGATCAGGTTGGCCGTCATCATTCTTGATCTTCAATATTCCAATTACCCTGGCTATCTTAACGTCCAATCGGGACGTAGAATGGCTTAAAGCTATGTCTTTCGAAACTGGTGCATTCTCACAACCAAAGCCTACCATGGCTCCAATAGTTATCTCCAGTCCGTATAGTAGTCTTGACAGCAGCTCTAGACTCCCAAATGGTCAATATGAGATCGTGTCTCCAACATCTTCAAACCATACCTGCCTTATTCTATTCTATCGCTTGCCAAGTTCTGGAACGTTTCAATCAGGTTTCAGGGTCCAAGCCACCGGAGGTAGGCCCGCCCGCACAGCACAGGCGCAGCTGACGCCCCGTCTCACCGTCACTTCTCTCTCAACATCAACACTTCTACTGATTCCTACAACCTCACAGCATATCTTCACTTAGGATATCACAGCCTTTCGAAAATCAAGTCCCTAATCTGTTATAATACACAACCACCGTCACTCACACCGCCCTCCAAAATGCCTGAGATCACCCAGCCCCTTCCTACTCAGCAAATGGCTGCTCCCTCCTCCTTCAACGACGCCACTCAGAGCCTCAACGAACAACCCGTAAGTCTATTCCATAACCTTTGCGTATATCCACCATCCATCATCCCCCACACAAGCCAGTCCAGCACATACCCTACCCCTCCCTACGCTACCCGCTCCCCCCAAGCCGTTCCACATGCGCTCTGTCACTTGGCAAATGCTTATCATCGCCAAGATCCCCTTGGCGCGCGCGAGAGAGAGCTTGGCTAACACTAAACCTCAAACCACAGAAGCCTACCGAACCTATGACTATGAGCCTGCGTGGTGGAGGGGAGGGCGGAGATATTTGCTGTGGATTGTATGTTTGATGTCTCGCGTGGAGATTTGGGAGAGGAGTATGGACAGTGCTGATTTCGGTGGTACAGATGTGCGGGATTGGCGTGCTTTGAGTGCTGTGAGTGCTGTTGCTGAAGGGGAGGGGTGGATGAGATGAGGTTTTGAAGGGGAAGGGGGGATGAGACGAGGGTATGGGATGGGGGTAAGGTTAATGGTATGGTTTAATGGTGTTGGGTGAGTGGGGGATGAGTTGGTATGAGCCGCTGGGTGCATTGACCAGGTTCGGTGTATACGAATATCATGGCTCATACAATCGATAGCTTATGAAATTCGCTATGCTGTTCTCAAGGTCTTGTCTTTGATCGTGAGTATGGCATTCGTGACCACTGATACTTTCACTATTGCGAGCGTTGACTTTGTTCTGCAATCTTATTCGATTTATTCCTTCTTCCAACAGGATCACCGCAATCAAGGCCGGTATGAAGAATGTATTTGGCTGTTTGAGAGGGGTGTTGTCATGCTGGAATGGGCATATTGCTATATCGATGCAGCTGTGCGAATGAAGTCAGTGTCACGGGTAGTGCTATACCTGATGAGTTCGTCTAACATGAGAGTGCCATCTTCACCTCGCTAAAACGTTGTGCATACACATCGTTCGATCTGTTTTCGATAGTCTCCCCAACAGGCTCAATCTCTGTGGCATGTTCGATACATCTCCTTGTCACCATTTGCGTCTGGAGAGCGCCAGGTTCGTCTTTCGTAATAAACATCATTGCCTCCTGACCTGCACCAATGCTACCACAACGACGACCGCAAGCACGAGAAACAACATCGATGGCCGCAGTAACGCTGTACTACTAGAGCAAAAAGGGTGATGCCAGTTGGCGGCCATGCCATAACACAAGCTAGCCAAGGCCCTATTGTTCTCTTGCCCTTGAGCGATGGTGGTCGTGCCTTGACCTATGATCTTGGTAAAGTATTCAAGGACTCGGTCGATCTTGGAGCTGAGAGCGGCGATCTGGTGGTAGTTCTGTAAGCTTGTATTACGCACAGGGGATAGGGAGGGGAAGCTTACGGCTTCGGTTTGGTTTGCTGGGGAGGCCATGGTGGAAGATTCTGATAGGGTAGTGGGGTTATATGGGAGCGATGAGTCTCGGCGGTGTATGTGCAGGATAGTCAGTATAGGTGCAAGATGATGTCGTGGTTGGTGTCTCAAGGTGAGGGTTCTTGGAGCACTTCAGACCGCTGCAACATTGAACCGATAAAATTGCAGGCTTATGCGTGTCGTGATACGTGTGACAGGATCTAAATCAAACTCGGGTATCAATAGAACAATCTTGATGAGTGAAGTCAGTCTTGACACTTTTCGTTGATAACATTAGAGAAGATAGCTGTCACACCCTAATCTTTTTATTCATGTTTGCGTGCAGACAAAGAAATCATTCTCGGAACGTTTTGGACTAAGTTCCAAGCTCCCGGGGCACCTGTGCTCGGTGTTACGTTTCTTTCCTACCCACACTGTCTGCTGGATGGGAGCTCATAACCAGATTGACCGCAGCCTGCAAATTCTCTTTTCATCGCACGGCCGATTGAGCAAACCTGATATGCTGGACATGCGGAGGTCCACATTGTTGTAGTACGTTTGCATGATCCGTCATGTCGACAAGGCATTTGCCATAACAAACATAATGCATACATTGTTACGACGATTCTCTGACATGGTTACGACACTACAAGGTCACCAGTCGACGTCTTGAGGGAAGGGAGCAAGGTCCCTTGAACCCACAGATGGCGCGGCCCTGACATATGTACATGAAGGAGATGATGCCTTGGAGCACCCGGATCAATATTCTGTCTGCATTGGCTGGTACGTAAATGAAAGTGTACAGTTCAGTCAAGATGTAGTAGCACCGCCCACGCCGCCTGGAGTGCTTGGCTATGATAACGGAATGAATTCCGCACTATGCTCCTGGTACCTTGAGCTTGCATTGGAGCTCTTGGAATATTCTATCTTTTGTTGTTCTGCCGGAGAACATCTGGTACTTATGTGAGCGATACTCGACATCAATCCACTCAGTCGATCCATCATGTGTACAGCCTTGAATAACCTATTCTGATATCCAGATGGGGGCAACGAGCCCTTCATTACAGCGATGCCAGCACGCTTCTCCCCTCCCCTGAAACCGATTCGACTTTCCCACCCACCACCAACTACATCACTCCTATGGCAACGATCACGGGGGCTCTATTTCGTGCTCACCATCCTCCTTCTTTACCTATGGTATACGTCATCCTTCCATGTCCTCCCCCGCCAACCATCCGCCCACGCCCCATCGCTCATTTACAAGAACATCGACTGGTCCCGATATGCCTACAGTCAATATGCTACTAACAGCGCCTACCTCTGCAACGCCGTCATGATATTCGAAAGCCTGTCTCGTCTCGGTAGCAAAGCCGACCGCATCCTTCTCTACCCGCGAGAATGGGATCTTGACATTGCATCCTCCTCCGATCGAGATAGCCAACTGTTGGTGAAGGCAAGGGATGAGTACAACGTGAAGCTCACGCCTATGGAAATACCAAAGGATGACGATTCTGCTTGGAATGGAACTTTCACAAAGTTCATGGCATGGGGACAGACGCAGTACGATCGCGTTCTGCAGTTGGATGCTGATGCGACGGTGCTGAAGCATATGGACGATTTGTTTCTGGCTCCGAGGGCACCGGTAGCTATGCTGCGGGCCTACCGGAAGCTGCCTGCTGTACAAGAATTGACCAGTCTGTTCATTCTTCTGGAGCCGTCGGAGCTGGATTACCAGCAATTGATGGTCGCAGCACGGCCGGACGTAAGGCAGAAGGGTGAATACGATACGGAGATCTTGAATCGGTTCTACGGTGACTCGGCAATGGTGCTGTCACATCGTGAGTATGGGCTACTGAGCGGGGAGTTCAGGACTGATGATCATACGAATTACCTGGGCAGCAGATTAGCGAATTGGGATCCGGAGAGGGTTATGAAGGAGGCAAGTCTGGTGCACTTTTCAGACTGGCCGCTGCCTAAGCCTTGGATCATGTGGCCACATAATCTCATTGGGGAGATTATGCCAAAGTGTAAGATTGGAGACTTGGGAAATGATGACTGCAGGAACAAGAAGATCTGGATGGAACTGTATGATGATTTCAGGAGGAGGAGAAAGGTATGTGCATGTAACCTCTGACCATGACTGTGTGCTCATGCGGTTGGGTTAGGATATTTGTGCTCTACTTTCCGCTCCTGCGCCAGAGTGGCCTCCTCGAAATACAACGCATAGTCGCTCTAATGTGGGATGATTCATCCCAATCCATTCCAGCCACTTTTCCTTGTAGAAGCCCATTGAAAGTATCTGAAAGTACAATGTATCACAAACCAGATAAATCCCCAAGATTCAAAGATCCCACGATAGAATAGCACGGAACCATCGTGAGCCTGTAAAACGAAAGTACCAATCAAGACCATTCCGGGGATGGAGATTTCAACGACCTCAACAGAAACAAACTTCCCTCTGCAACCTTCAGTTCATCACTGCACATCGCCATCTCCAAGCCAAGAGGTGTCGGTCTATAAATGATTGCAGGCATTCATAAACAGATCGACACATTCGAGTACCCTAAGCATGTAATAAGTGCACATTCCATTTGATCCCGAGACTCACCACGGGAGCATCAGCAACAAGGGAAAGCTTGCTATTCCAGCGCAACCATCAAAGCGGTTGGCCGGCTCCCAACCAGAAGATGCCAGGTTAGTAAAAGTAAGGAAGACGAAAGACCGATCAATCTCCCAGATCCGAACTTGAATTGTGAAGCCAGTTCGGTCACTCAGTACCAGATACGAGGAGAAATTCATTATCCGCGTATGGAGACACAAAGAACGTGAACGTCTACGTTGAATGACTTGTATCAATTTATCAAAATTGGCCTGTTTCACAATCCCACAGTCGTACATACCTAAGACACCTTTGATTGAGGGCGGAGACACTATGGATCACCAGCTTCGACAATGATTCTCATTGGACACGCGCCTGTATGAGCAAAGCCAGTAATGCGAATGAAGCCCATCACGTTGATCCATGTCATCGATCGATGCCTACGAAGCAAGCCTGCAGAGATTCTTTGAGGTTCAACATTGACAAAACCAAGTGAATGCGTGTACTACATATGCTCAAGATAGCACACAGTGCTCGTTGACCTTCGAACCCCTTCGGGACTCTTCTAGCCACTTTTCAAGTTGCACAAAGATTTAGGTCCTTTGGATGTTCACGCATGGTGCAAATCCGTCAGAAAGAGAAGCGACGTTCGAATAGAAGCTTTGTTGATTTTCTTGAAAATCCGTAATTCACCATAGCAACATCAACAACAACACAGACAACGACCATTACACACATCCCGCATTATCTTTACTCGGAGCGAGACTGGATCTATTACAGCCGTCTGATTGCATAATTCGACATTTACAATCCAAGTTGCGGTCGCACCTTGGCCGCGACAGCATGGCGTATAGGAGCGATAGAACATTCTACGATATCCTTGAGCTCAATAAGACAGCAAGCAAGGACAATGTCAAGGAAGCATACAAGAGGATGGCTCTCAAGCGCCACCCTGACAAAAATACCGACGACAAGCGGGCGGTTGCAAGTTTCCAAGAGGTTATTGTCTATCTTCTTCGTGTTCCTGCATACGAGACTGACTTTCACGCGTCTGAACAGGTCCAGAAGGCATACGAAACCCTCTATGACAGCGGCAGGCGAATGGCCTACGACGTCGGTATTGGTCTCCACAAGCCGATACCACTGAGTCAGGCCTTCTACGATGACACCACCTGTAATAGGGCGACGGCAAACTCTTTCAACTCATCCTTAACCCCTCAGCGGCCTGACTGGTTCTGGTCGGATATTCTTAAGCCAAAGCGATCCGGTCGTTCGCCAATGACACCCAACTCCAAACAGGAGCGGGAAGCATCGGACGATGGGAGTGAACGGTATGAAGAGCAAGACTGGTTCGGAAATTGGCGGAGGGAGGAGGAACAGAAGCATCGCCAACACGAAGAGCATGTGGCTCAGAAGCTGGAGAAACAAAGGAGAAAACTCGAGGCGGAACTTCCGAATAAACTTATCAACACCCTCGGGCTGATACTTCGGTTGGTCGCTTCCATTGATAAGATGGAGGCCGAAACCGAGGCTGCCGATACTGTTATCGAGGAGTGGGCTGGGATGGACGAGAAGGAAGAGAACTTCTTTGAAGAGGTTTACAAGAGGAACATCACGCTCAACTCACTTCGAAGAGATCTTGAGAGTGAGACGAAGAGGTATCGGACGCTCTACAAAAAGTTGAAGACTTTTGATCCCAAGCAGGGTGCGGAGGCCGAGCAGATCTACAGACGACTGCAGAAGAATACGGCCATAAGGTGCGAGAAGAAAGGCAAGGACTCGGACAGTTATGAAGTTCAGGATCGGAAGGCGCAGGACGAACGCCGTCGCCAAGAAGAGGTTGAGAATAATGTGGATGAAGCGATTCATTGTCAAGCAAAAGATGGTGCAAAGGCCAGCGAAAAACTCTCTCGAGCGGTCGAAGGACAGGAAAAGGCCAATGAAAAGCACCACCGTCAAGAAGCCATAATTCGCAAAGAAGTCAAGCGCCGCGCCCTACATGAGAAACAAATGAGGACGAAGCGATCATCCTCGCCTTCACAAACATTCATTCCCGACCTGACAACCCCCAAAGCACCCACCGACTCCAACACTTTCACTTCCACTGAACCAACAACACACCAACCCGACACCCTAGAGCCCGACAAAGCAGACACTGCATACGATACCGACGAAGAAATCATCCTGCTCCAGTGCCGACGGCTCCACGCCCGGCACCGCGACGTCAAAGGTGATTTCTGGGATATTGCGGAGGGGGAGCATGTATGTTGTTTTTGCGGTAATGTCTTGATTGTGTTTGAGTGTCCGCTGTATGAAAGGTGTGGGTTGAGGGCTTGTGAGGGGTGTAGGATGGGTTGTTAGGGAGAGGGGGAGGGGGAGGGTGACGTGGGGACTCTGGTGGTGGGTTTGAAGTTTGGGTGTGGGGGGGGAGGGGGGTTGTTGTTGTTAATGTTGTCGGGAATTCTGGCGAGGTTTTTGTTTGGGGTGTGGTTTGAGACGTTGATCGGGTTTTGTGCTGCTTTGTCTTTGATAGGTCTATCGTGCGAGATGTGTGGTACGTGCCGTGGCCTGCTTTTGCCGCTCGTGAGGGTCCACGGATCTTATGGGAAGACTGTGATGGCTTATGTAAACTCTGGTTCCCTTTTAGATTGCTTATCCATACTATGACATGCTATATAGTACAACCCAATCCTTTACTCATCACTCATCATCAATCAACTTCCCAGCTCGTATGTACAACACATGTGGGGTTTCGCGAACAGGTATGCATGCAGTGCTGACTTTGTGGAGATGTGAGGTTTGTGCCCTCTGGAGGGGATTGGTGGGAGAGTGGGTTTACAACAGTACAGTAAACAACACGTAGGAGGGTAGGTGGGTTTGAAAGTGGGAGTGTTTGGTGAGGGGGCTTTCGGACGGGAAGGGGAAAGGGGGGGGGGAGGAACGGGTTCTTGTTGGGGGAGCGGTGTCGGTGTTGGTGATTACGATGGGGAAGTGTGGAATCAGTACAGCTAGGTACACTCAATTAATATGTCCCGGGATGGATGGATGTATACGTGTTAGATCATAATGCGGAAATGAAAATGGAAGTGGAAGTGGAAAGGGGGGGGGGAGTGGTGTATGTACATTCGTTACTCAGTTCGCTTTATAATAGTAATCGCTTATTCGATGAATTTGGTACTTGAGTTATAGTATTCTTCATCTTTTACCGTATATTCATATTCATATCCGTTAAATTCGATTCGATCCGATTCAAGTTACCGTGGGATGTTTAGACTGGGCTATGTACAATAAATATAAAGTAAGTAAGAGTGAGTAATTCAAAACGTTCGTTTTCGCTATGTCTCGGTTTAAGTCGATGTTGTGAATTAGGACTAGTTGGGGTAAGCTATAGTTACGTTAGGGCTTTTATGGAGGATGTGGGGGTTTTGATATTTAATTTGGGAGGGGTTGGGTATGGGTGAGGGGTGAGGGGTGAGGGGTGAGGGGGAAGGGGGAAGGGTGTATGGGATTTTGTGTTGAAGGGGGGATGGATGAGTTGGGATGGGCATATTGTTTAGTCAAATGTAAGATTGTGTGGCTAGATGATATATTTGTATGCGTGATGGTTTTTCGACACGACCGACATCGCTTCTGTCGTCGGCTTGAATGAACCTCGTGCAGCTTCTCCTGAAATCATGACTGGGAATCCGTCTTCACGCTCGCTCGGGGGGGTATTGTTGCGCTTCTTAGATTTGCGAATAGATGCATGTTAAGCCTATTGTCGGGATTTTTGTTTTGAACGAGCGTGGATGATATGGGACAAGAGTCGCTAGGATGAGGTATCTGGCTTTTGAGATACCCACAACTATGCGCTGAAATGTGGCGTTGAGTGAAGATCTAACATAGGGGTTAAGAGTTTCGTAGTTCGAAGTCAACAATGCCCGGCTCGTTGGAAGAAACATGACGGTCGGTCCTCTCATGTTGATAGTACTCAAAGGAATAAGATGCTGTTCGCGCGGCTTGTTCTTGTGATAATGCACATGGCATCAACTCCGTTCGGCATCCTACCAGTCTTGTTGGGTATCGCAGCGGATGAAAAAAGGTTGTTGCCTGAGCGGTGTTGAAGGCGGATTTGGCATTGTAAGCCCATCCGCTTCCTCTGTGAACTCCGTCTCGGGTCAAAGGCGGTATGGAGCTTTGGTCCCGATATTGGTTTTGAGTTTCCTCATGCAGAGTTGGTAGGGTAGCATTGATGAAGGGTGGAGCTCGTTGGTCTAGGTTCGTGCTTCCGCCCCAAGCACTCGAGGCCTGTCTGGAAGTGCTGCATCATTCTGTTGCTGCTTTCGTGGGAGGTCGGAATGTCTTTGACTCAGGAAATTGCATCACTCTCGGCATGTGGAGCCAGGGCTTTGCGCAGATACAGGGTGGCAGTAATTCGATGAGTAACTTCTTCGTCTATTAAGCAACTGCGACTGTTTTGTTAAGATTTATTACTTGGTCCTGATCTGGGAAACATTCGCCTTTCGTCTCATGGGACAGCGGCCATGGTCTTTGGCTATTAACGAGATTCAGCCTAGATTGAGGATTCCAGGCCGATAAAAGCTGCAGTCATGCACCGTCGAGGAACTGTCACTAATGTCGTTGGTAAGGGTATGGTGATGGAAGGAGATATTTGATAGTGTGGTGTCCTACTCTTGGAAGCAAGCGTCGAGCTATGCTTTCTCCATCCTCTGGGAAGCGGAGAGGATGTGAACGACTCCAGCCCGTAGCATTGGGTCTTGTTGATTGCGAGAACGTAACGCATGCTCACTGTGAAGGTTCTGAGGGGCTGTTGTTGAGTTTGACCAATGTACTTACTCGAAAGGAGATTAGTCATTCGAGAAGAGATCTGTTGAGAAATTTGAGAAGACGAGGACGGGGACGAAGAGGAGCCATGGTCGTTGCTCAAGCAGACCACAAGAGGGAAAACGGGGCTCAATGATCCATGGCCGGAGAGAGGTCAAAAGATCACTATGAGCAGCATCTTGGCGCTGGGTCGCTAGATCACACTTCAGGATGGTACCACCGTGGACCCTGAGGCTGTGATCTGACTGGTAGGTAGCAATTTGGCATCGCGTACTTTGTTCTGATACTCTGGCATCCATGGTGTTTTTCGTCCTTGGCAATCAGACTGTGGCCGACTTGTGCATCTGTGCGCATCTCGTCAAGTCCACCTTGCACCAAAGAACTCGACGTTCAGCTCCCGACAAGCTTTCTCGCCAGCTTCGATGAAAGGGTTTGGTCCTGATATATAAACCCACGTTCTACCATCTGGCTCGTCTTTGCAGATCTCCCCGATCGCCTCCCTTGCATCGAGGCGGTCATGGCCCTTTCCAGTCAAGTGTGACCGCACCTCCAGGCCGGGAGAGTCTTGGAAGAATGGCAATTTGATATATTCCGACTCGCGCACGCTCCATATCACGATACATCGTTTCCATATGCCTCCTGCGCGTGCATGCACCTGGCAGCTGGCGCCTCGGTCTGCGGTGCTACAAGTCCGCTCTAATCTTTGCGGCCGGGAGGGTGCTGCTTTTCCAGGTTCGATACTTGCGAATTGAGCGCTGAAAGCAGCGGCGATAGCGATGGCACCACTGACACCTGTACCAGCAACGAGGCATATGACCGTGCTGTAGCTTGTTGGGTTTGCGGGTGTGAAGTATGGTCCTTCGAGCCGGAGTGAAGTACTGGTATTAGCGGAGAGGCTTCGCTCGGGGTGTTTCTCTGGGTCGTTCAGCTGTTGCTCTGGTGGAGAAACCCCTGCTGGCTCTTGATCCACTAGGCTTGCTAGCTTGTTCGTCCACTCTTTGCTCGCCTTCGCTTCGCGTGGATGATCTGTAGAAGTCGTCAATGAGCGAGAGGCTTTGCTTCTGCGAAACAGGAATTGTATCATGATAGTCTCGTCGCTGGCACTGGGCGAGATGACGACCTTTTGTGCAGTGGGGCTCGGTGTGGCAGCCTTTTGCGTTGCGAGATGTGTGATGGTCGTGAAGGGATGGATCTCTCGGATGGATGACTCGGTATGATGAATGTGGAAATGAGCAAGAGGCGAATGGCACGCACAGCCATCAAGACGTCTGCGGGGAAGTGGCAGGGTGAGACTAGCATGTCGCGTCAGTCTCGTTCGAGGGTATGTGGATGAGTTATTAGAGGAAGTTCTCACCAAAACCACCCGTTACCGACAGCAGTCAAGGTGCTGTCCATCTTTCCACTCAGCTCATATATCCGCATACCCCAATCCAGGACCCACATAGCCAGACCTGGTGCAGTACAATAGAGCATCGTACTGGCATGCAGACAAATGATAATGACCGCCACGATTGCCAGTAGGTGTGTGAAATAGAAGACATTGAAGTGCTTCCGCCTGATGATTGGTAGCGTGGTAATGAACATGGCTAGGAAGATTAATGCGGTGATCAGACCAGTGAATATGAGCGAAGCTTTCCAGACACCAAGCGAGGACCTGTTCCCTGGCCATACCTCGTTATATAGATATGTAGGGCCCAGGAGCGGGAAGATAAAGCGAGTGAGGTTGGGGTTACGATTGTAGACAGCCGTCCACGACGCATACAAAAAGCCGTGGATAAGGACCAGGCCGAAAAGAACATATGCCTGGATCATATGAAAAGCAAAGGTTGTAGATGCAGATAACCGGAAGAATGATGACAATGCACTATTTCTGGCCACTGGAAGTAGGACCATGCCCATCGTTATATCAGCATAATGACCTGTCAAGGCGATGGCAGCTAGGAGATTATTCCCCGCGATGAGTCCACCCTCTTGCCCTCGGGTGACAAAGTAATCCTGTAATCGGAGCCACCATACTCCCGTAACGATGCCGTACAGAATGAGTATCCATAATGCAACCAAAGCGCCACTGAATGTCAAGGACTTGCCGATTATAGGCAACTGGACTTGGACCAGATGGTACTGCAGGATTGCTCGGATGGATGGGTGGAAAGCCCGCAAAGCCAGCAGTGTCACAGACAGTGAGATCCAGCAATACCATATAATAACATGAAGCCGCGCTTGAAGTGGAAACAGCGTTTCGCCGCAAACTCCAGCATAGCAGTGGTGGCCAGATCGAAAGGTGAGAGCAATGGATAGGCCGAAGGAGGCGATGAGACTGCCGGTCAGAGGCCAGAGACAGGTCCGGGGCGTTATCCTTTTCAATTTCATCACGAGTCTTCACCTAGAACTATCTTGGAGCTTCTCCATGCAAGTTTCTACTGTTGTATGCACGCAGCAGGGCACCTAGGATATGAAGGATTGATCCAGCCAGAAATGCCGGATCTAGACGTGACGTGCTTTAGTAAAGAGTCGATTGCACGTATTGGCGGCATGGATACTGCAGGCTGGACGCTCGATGACTGGTAGTCCGAATAACAACATGGAGTTCCTGTAGCTTAGAAACACAGAGAGGAGTCATCGGCAATGTGGAGGCCCGTGTGTCGATGTATGGTTTTGGCTTTTCCTGCATCTGCATGACAGAAAGCGTGTAGCACGACTGAACGCATTAAGAGAAAGACGTTTTCCTTCTAGAACTCAATATAGGCGCAGAGATGGGAGATGACCGCCAGTAATCCAGCATACTAGACCTCATCCATCCTATGAGACCCTGATAACGACCCACGCTTTTCCTGATCTGACATGTAGTGATCTTTCACTGGTCGAGATGATTGTGGTAGCGCAAAGCCACAATCTCTATTAGGATCAGAGGCGGGAAGCCCATCTTCCGAGTTCCGTTCTTGTCTTAGTCTAGGCTCAAAATGGTCGAGGATCGTTGGTCGCTTCGATCGAACGGGCGATATGCTTCAGCCGACCGTTACTCGTGCAGCAGGGCGCGGCAACGTCAGACTGGCCATTCGATTCAGACCACTGCTCTTGCCACCCTGTTGGTTCAGGTATGCTGCCAAGCCAGATATTCCCTGTACCAGTTTGTGTCCAAAGCGGGGCACATGTATGGTTCACTTGATGACAGTCAGAGACCACTGGCCGTTCACCTCTCAATCTCTTGTACTTCTTCAGCACGCCTGGTATGCTTCAACACTCGAATTCTCGAGAGGCGCAACGGCCTCGAGAACCCTCGGGTATTGCCAGTTGTGCGCCCTTCAGAATGACTATGTCTATAGCGTAAGACTGGTGACCATGTGCTAGTAAAGCTTGAAAGACACCAGATCTCTAGAAGGGGAGACAATAGATGCAGAAATCCAACTTGTTGTATCTTCCCTAGATGGCCATACACAGCATGAGCAACATCAATGGTCGTTTGGAGCTGAGAGAGCGGAAGAGAGGCCTCTTTCGACGTGCAAAAACGTCGTCAGACGCCATGCTATTTCTTGTGGATGCCTCAGTGCGTGCTCATCCGGGCACGTGATTCCAGACCTTATTCGAGAACCAATATAATTCCCACTAAATGATATCAGTGTGGGTTTCCCAGATTACATAACTTAAGGCTTGCGCTCACAGGTCAGATAAAGCACTGCTATGGAATCAGATCACAGCTGCTACCCGGCGCTCGAAGATGCGCCCGCTCATCGTCAAGCTTGTGCCACCACCCAACGACACATAATGGAAGAGCAGCCCAAGCCGGTCAATGGCCCGAATGGTAAGAACAAAGGGCTTATCGATTTACTAAAGGGCTGGCCAAACCCTGCCTTGCTTCCATCAGCCCAGATCAAGACCGCCTCCTGCGCTTCCTTGTCGGATCCTGAAGTTTTCACACCTGGCCTTCTCTATGGGCCTGATCAGGGCTTCATACCATTGCGAAAGCAAGTCGCCAAATGGCTCTCCCATTTCTACCAGCCTCCTGATCCTATATCGGTGGAGCGAATATGTATCACTGGGGGAGCCAGCCAGAATCTAGCGTGCATTCTCCAAGTATTCTCCGACCCCCTCTACACGAGGAATGTGTGGATGGTGTCCCCAACATACTTTCTCGCATGCCGAATCTTCGAAGATAATGGCTTCCACGGATGTCTACGCTCCGTACCTGAAGATGAGGAGGGTCTCGACATCACATATTTGAGGAAGGAATTAAAAAAGAGCGAGACAGAGGCGAAGGCGCAAGGAAACCACACGCCGGTATGATACGCCAGATACAAGCGAGACACTGGCTGAGTCGTCTTTCATAGAGGCTCAAACCACCACGGCCATGGAGCAAAATCTATCGACATCTAATCTATGCTGTCCCTACGTTCTCGAACCCTTCGTCAACTAGTATGAGTCTCCGGCGCCGTCAAGAGCTTGTTGAAGTCGCACGCGAATACGACGCTTGTATCATCACCGATGACGTCTACGACCTGTTGCAATGGCCTGCAGACGAAAGTTCCCCAATCTCTCTGGCGCATGCACGTCTGCCTCGCATTGTCGATATCGATCGCACTCTCGCTGGGGGAGCAGAAAGAGAAGGATTAGATGGGTTTGGAAATGCGGTAAGCAATGGGAGCTTCAGCAAGATCGTTGGACCAGGCTGTCGAACAGGATGGGCCGAAGCAACGGCGAAATTCGCATGGGGCCTTTCTCAGGTGTAAGCTGCATCATACCGTCTGAGCGTAGCATGTTCCTGATCATGGAAGCAGCGGGTCTTCAAGGTCCGGTGGAGCTCCATCTCAGCTGACTGCCACCTTCCTGTCGAGCCTTCTGGAGTCGGGTGATCTTCAGCGTCACATTTCCCAGACTTTACAACCTACATATGGTCGGAGGTACCGAAGGATGATCGCTGCCGTCGAAAAGTACCTAATACCTTTGGGAATCACGCTACCGCAGACCAAGGGCGAAATGGTAGGCGGATACTTCATCTACCTCAGGCTACCTGCGCCACTACACGCTGAGGAGGTTGCTGTGTCTGCCCGGGACGACGAAAACACCATCATCGCACCCGGGCCCATCTTTGCGGTTTACGGTGATGAAGGAGTGGTGGAGTTAAGGAGCAATGTGCGACTGTGCTTTTCGTGGGAAGCAGAGGATAAGCTGGCCGAGGGTATCCAGCGCCTCGGTCGAGTGATTGGGAGATTGCAAGATAAGCAGTGCCTGGAGGGATCTCCGTCATGGCGACCCTCGGGGGAAAGCAGGGTGATGATGGAGCAGTACCGCTGAGGAGAAACCAAGAGTCTAAAGTATCCAGATTCGGGTCACATCGGATTTGAGGGTACTGGGGCACTTGCTTGGGCCAGCACGAAACCGTTACGCCATCGAACCAGAAACATCTCCAGCACGAGTGTTGGAGTATTCGCACGGGCACCCATCTCTAGAAGCGCAGAAATGCGCCTTCGACACTCCCAACGACGTTCCACACAGCCAAGCCACAGAACCCAGGTGGATGCATGTGAAAGCATGGCATGAGACCCAGAGATCCTTCGAATTGCGGGGAAATGTGGGGAAGCGTGCGCTAGACAGGAACTGCAAGTCATATGCAATCTTATCTAGCCTTCCCCTTTTGCTCTTTCGGAGATGTAGAGACAACAGACGAATCAGGCGGTCCGTGAGCAGGGATTCGATGAGTGATGGATTTATGTTCGTGGCTCGACGTTAGTCGCTTTACGTAAATACAATACCTTGGAAAATGGGCGTCAGTGATGAAAGTCCTGCTGCAAATTACCGCTTTGTATACATGAAACAACAGGCTTGACCTTGTCGACGAGAACGATTCGTCCTGTCGCTCAACCGAAGTAGGAAGGATTCGAGGCAAATTGACAGAAACAGGAAAATGGAATAAGGTCGACGGGTGGGGCTTGCTCGGGCCTCGGCTTGACCCCTGTTCTGTCTAGCTCCGGGCCCACTGCCGGCGCTTGCATCTCTTCCGGTGCAGCCACTCACAGCGAACACATGCCAACGGTCCTTACATTCTGATACACACCCGTTATGTTTCAATCTATCACCAGCCCACAGCCAGTCCGTCAGCAAGCCAGTCATCATACTCATAACGCGTGTGCGTGAAGGTACTGCACTACGTTTTGAATAGGGAATTACACGTTTATCTGAGTGCTCCACGTCTTCCGGTTCCTGGATATCTCCGATACGTCTCAAGGAGCACGAGGGGAAACCATGGGACTGTAGAACATCCAACCACTTCGTCAATCTAGTAGATTCGCAAGCAGAAGATGTCCGAGTGCCCCAGTGGCTCGCCAGGTCTTCCTTACGGACAGCCACCGCTGTCGGGTGCGGCGCACGGTTCTCATTCGCTGGGGCCGCCTCAACCTCCATTCCTGTCAACATCCTTGCCCCCATGACGGCTTCATTCTTTGCCCGACCATCTCCTAACCACCAGACTTCGAACAATGAATGTGACTCGGATGAGCAGCTGGGCGGACGAGATGTCGACCATTTCGCCTACCGGGATGCTGGTCAATGTGATGGCAGGGGAGGTTGTGCTATATATGAGTCGTTGGATGCGCGCAAGGGGGAGGGAGATTGTCCTGGAGATACAGCAATCAATCACAACCTTTCAAAATTACACGCGTCAATATTCAGGGGGGGTTTGCCTCAAACTGTAAGTATCCTGCTTTGCCTGTGAAACAGGACTGCATATAGCTGCCTTGCCCCCTTCACATTTCTGTTCACTATCAGGTCTCTCCTCCACACACCTTTCGGTTGTCAGTGAGCGGCAGTCACCTGACAAAGCTTCCTTCACTTCACTTGCTTAATTTTTTCCACAATAGACTTTCTCCTTCCAGCCACATCTTTCTTTCTTTCTTTGTCGCTTTTCTTTCATCAACACCCTCAACCACTCTTTGTTCATATACAATCTTTTTGTCCATACTATTCATTCGCTTCTATATCAGCGCTGGCTCGCTGACGACTGTTAATTTCAAGTCCTTATTCTCGTTCCCAACATACCTACGCATCACCAACCATACCCGAAGATCACGCCCGTCGTATCTCATCGCCATGTTCGCGTCAAGCGCAGTCGCCATGTTCGTCACACTTCGACTGCTACTCCTCGTCGTAGCACCTACCTCGCTGGTCGGAGCGGTGCCCATGACTACCAACTCAACAGCCACATCATCCAAGCAAGATGCATCTTCAAGCTACTGGCTCTCAAGCATTCAACGTCAAGGTACCGTGGCCTTTGGCAGCTCACCAAACTATCAGATCTACCGCAATGTCAAGGACTTTGGTGCGACGGGTGACGGTACCACGGATGACACCGCTGCCATCAACAACGCCATTTCGTCCGGCAATCGCTGCGGGCTAGGCTGCGACAGCTCCACAATCACCCCGGCGTTGGTCTACTTCCCACCTGGAACGTATCTAATCTCCAAGCCACTCATCCAGCTATACTATACCCAATTCGTTGGCGACGCCATCACTCGCCCTACCATCAAGGGCGCAGCTGGCTTTGTCGGTATTGCTCTCATCGATTCTGATCCATATGAAAACACAGGCGCGAATTGGTACACCAACCAGAACAACTTCTTCCGCCAGATCAGAAACTTCGTCATCGATATGACTGCAATGCCGGCAACCGTAGGTGCTGGTATCCACTGGCAGGTCGCGCAAGCCACCAGCTTGCAGAACATAGAGTTCAATATGGTCAAAGGCGCCACAAGCAAGCAGCAAGGTGTCTTCATGGACAACGGCTCAGGCGGCTGGATGAGCGATCTTGTCTTCAACGGAGGTAACTATGGGATGTTCTTGGGCAACCAACAGTTCACGACCCGAAACCTGGTTTTCAATGACTGCAACACCGCTATCTTCATGAACTGGAATTGGCTTTGGGAGCTTAAGTCTCTGTCTATCAACAATTGCGGCATTGGTGTCGACATGTCAAACGGCGCAACCAACCAGACTGTTGGCTCAGTCATCGTCCAAGACAGCAAGTTTGTTGCCACCCCCAAGGGTATCGTCACGTCCTACAGCAAGACCAACAACGTCCCAGTCACCGGTGGCACTCTCATCATCGACAACTGTGACTTTACCGGCAGTACCGCCGCTGTATTCGACAACAACACCAACACCGCGATCCTCCCAGGAGGCTCTGTGGTTGCATCATGGGTTCAAGGCAATGCCTATACGACAGGTAATGATGGCACTGCGACCGGCTCTTCTTGCACTACCGCGGCTCCTTCGGCCACAAGTAGCCAAGTTCAAGGCACCCTTGCTGCCCCAACCAAGCCGGCCTCCCTCATGAACGGCAACAGCATCTTCGAGCGTTCCAAGCCACAGTACGAAACCGTCCCCGCCTCGTCCTTCGTCAGCGTCAAGTCCGCAGGAGCCAAAGGCGATGGTGTAACAGATGACACGGCGGCTATCCAGAAGATCTTCGACGGTGCGCAAGCAGGCCAGATCATCTACTTCGACCATGGCGCCTACATCGTCTCGTCTACTGTCAAAGTCCCCGCCAACATCAAGATCACTGGTGAAATCTGGCCCATCATCATGGCCTCCGGAGCCGCGTTCTCCAACCAAGCCTCCCCAGCCCCAGTCTTCCAAGTCGGCCAGCCCGGCCAGACCGGCGCCGTCGAGATGAGCGACCTGATCTTTCAAGTCAAAGGTGCCCAACCCGGCGCCATCCTCGTCGAATGGAACATCGGATCCACGTCGCAGGGCGCCTCGGGCATGTGGGACGTCCACATGCGCATCGGCGGCACCGCCGGCACGAACCTCCAATCCGACCACTGCGCCAAGAACCCCACCGTCACCGCCCCCGTCAACGCCGCCTGCGAAGGCGCCTTCATGCTCCTCCACGTCACGAAGCAAGCGAGCATCTACCTTGAGAACAACTGGTTCTGGGTCGCCGACCACGAGCTCGACCTCGCCGACCACAACCAGATCAACATCTTCAACGGCCGCGGCGTGCTCGTCGAATCCCAAGGCCCCGTCTGGATGTACGGCACCAGCTCCGAGCACAGCCAGCTCTACAACTACGAACTCGCCAACGCCAAGGACGTCTACATGGGCATCATCCAGTCCGAAACGCCCTACATGCAATCCAACCCCGACGCCCTCGCCGGCGGCTTCACCCCCTCACCCACCTACTTCGACCCGGACTTCGCCACCTGCACCACCCCCGGCTGCAAAAAGGCGTGGGGCCTGCGCATCTTCGCCTCGTCGGACATCCTCGTCTACGGCGCCGGTCTGTACTCCTTCTTCGACAACTGGGCCGAGGATTGCCTGGCGACGCAGAGCTGTCAGGAGAGCATGGTTAGCGTTGAGTGTTCTGAACAGGTTTACATCTGGGCGCTTAGTACGGTCGGCAGCACGAACATGGTTGCGGTCGATGGGGCGGGGGTGGTGGGGCAGAAGGATAATCGGGATAATTTCTGCTCGACTGTTGCGTTGTTTGAGGAGGCTTAGGCCTTTCACGAACGATGGGGATGGGTGGGTGGGACGGTCGCTTTCAGGTTAAGCTGAGATGAGGTGGGATGTGTTTGTGCGGAGAGATCAACATACATACTGTCTGTCGTTTTCTGAGCGGAACTTGAATCATTTTCTTCGATTCTTTGTACATACATACCCCTTTTTTCCCCTTTCGCTATGGACAACGAATTATGTATATCTTCACTTCTTCCTCATTTATCCACCCGCTCGTAATTATCCCATTTCTCATCTCCCATATCTAACCCTTCCGATCCCACATGATCTAATTATCCGATTCGCCTAAGGTAGTCTATGGAACCCCTCTTCTTTTTACCCTCTCGTCTCATATCGCCCTCTATTCTCTCAATCTTCCTGTCGTGAGCGCTTTGGATGGGGGCTTTTGCGAGAGGGTTTTGGTGGAGGAGGTTGGTTGGTTTATGGGGGTTTTTCTTTTTTACTGTGGATGTTTTTGGATGTGGGGGGGTGGGGGTGTTTGGGGATATGGATATGGATTATATCTTCGGCTGCAGTTTTTGGGTTTCGATCTCGTATGATCTGGGGGGCTTGGGCTGCGGAGGTTGAGGTGGAGAGGGGTTTGTGGATTGTATTGTATATGTGTTTGAGATGTGCGTCGAGCTTCTTCGGTAGGTGAAGAAAACATTCGGATGTTGCAGGTGGAGAAGCGGGGGTTCTGTAGGGATGTATGATATATCATATCTGGATTTTGAGTTTCGTGATCTTTGAAATCTTGAGTTCTGCGCTTGTAGATAGGGTTTTCTGTACGTGGAGACTAGACGGGATGGTGGAAGTTTTGGGAGATTTGGGAGAGCTGAGGGTGGATAAGGTAGGATAGGTATGAGTTGAGTGGAGTGATATCCGACGATGATGATGTTCTAGTGAGCCTATTGAGACATCCTCACAGCTGGGCAGTGAGAGATGAGTCCAAGATCTAATTGTTTACCTTTCGTGGAAAGTCGACTTCTTCCCATTGTTTCCTATAATCATACTTGACGATCTCGCCACGCCTGTAAGTATGTTGTAGAGCATAGTGAGATTAGAGGTTGGGAAAAATATGAGGGTATATGGGATACCCTTCGTGACCTGAACCTGTATGGATTGATGAGAGCGCTGTTGGATTGTTTCGTATTCAGGGTATGATGTCCATGGCGACGTTGGAACCTCCTGTGGCATCTCCACCCAGGCATACGATGTTTGACTTTATGTTGATCGACCCAAACTAGAGACTATTTCCCCGGTCATTTGTCGCGCAATTCATTCAAAGTCTATGCACTGGCGACTGTGTCAAGCCTGACCATGTGATTTCCGTATAGTTGATCCCTTCAGCGTCAGTCGCGATGTCGAGCGACTGTACTTTATAGTAGTACCTTTCCCACATGGTAGTAGGATCAAATCGTTGTACGAGATAGCTTCGTAAATATTGGTCGTTTTGGAAAAAGGTAATGGGCTCATATCGTACTTTATTGGAGTCTTTTGAGAGATGGATTCTGGAGAACTGTATGTGGTGTTGACGCTTGCAATCGGGTTTGCTTCGAGGTGATGTAAATTATAGACTGCTTTCGATCTCGTCTCCGTTGACAGAACAGCCAACAGTAGAGGCTTTGCTCTTCATATGTCTTCTTAGATAGCATGCAAATAAGTAATAAGCTTACAAGCTTACAGTATGATATCATAATCACTAAAAGCTCCTGTAAGACTCTATAAGTTGACGTGTCCAACCTATTCAACTCTCAGCCTGGTGTAGGATGATCCCACGAAGGCTTGGAATGGGATTAGGATGATGATATCAACATGGTCGGCCTTACTTGCTGCGCCTTGATTGTTTCAGAAATGCCAAGTCCGATGATCCTGTTGCCATGCGAAACGAAACCCAGTTCCCGGTGCACGCAGGGCCATGTGGGGGGTGCATCAGGGTCTTCCCTCGAATCTATTCTTCGCTCTTCACCGTTTGATATCGTTACTGTATTCTTAGATATAGCAACACAATAGCTTGCATCGCCCCTCCGTGCTGTTCATGGCGGAGCCAACATCAGGAACACTATCCCGTGCAAAACGGCCCAATGCTGATCCGCCACGCGTGCCGAGAATCCCTCAGGCTGAGAACTCTCCGTCGAATTGTACATATGCAAATGCGCAGTCTAGTACTGCGAACCCATTGGCATTATACCCTCTAACGCTGTGCTACTGCTGAGCGCCCTGTCCCTACAGCGTCGCTTCTCGTCTGCCCACCACACACCAGCGAGATGGCAAGACGCATTTCCTCCATCTTCTCCCTCGGCAGCAGCTCTTCAAGTCGAACCGACAGTAGCAACGACTCTCGTCTGTCTGCTTCTGTACACCCCTCACGACCACCGAGAAAACGGCGTTCCACGTCACTCGCTGCAAAATCCACGCCTGATCTTCGACCTGCAGTTAACCTACAAGACCTACACATCAATCAGTCCTCGGGCCATACACCTACCATCATTCCACCGATTCTCCCTCGCATCGAGGATGACTATCCTTTGCTCCGCCATTCCCTGCATCTGTCGCCGTACCCTGTTCGACCAGAGTCCCAAGACGGAAGGAGGCCGGCAAGCGTTGGAGGTAGGCCTCGCAGCAGAGCTGATGACAATGATATCCTCGGTCACTCTAGCACTTTGCTCAAACCCCTCCCAATGAGTCCAGATTCGCCTGGTGGAGGCAGTCCACTCAGCGCAGGGGGTAGTCCTGGCAGCCGCCCAGGCTCTCGACCGCCTTCTCGACCTGCATCACCGATCAAATCCTGCCCTCCGACACCTGTAACAGAATCGAAGCTTGGCAAGCGGCGCAGTTGGTTACCGACGAGGTTCAGAGCAGAAATGCAACAAGAAGACCGTGACGGCCAGACTACACAGGCATCGATCATCACCCCGCAAGGAAAGCTCCCGTACGATACCTCTCCATTGGCAAATTTTCAAAAGGTTTCTATGATGCCCAGCCTTGCCTAATGTGATGAAGCTGACCTTTAGTCTAGGTCCCGGAACTCTGGAACGAAGACGGAGACACGCTAGTTTATCTACACTCCCGAGAGTTCGGAAGAGGTCCATCCTTCAAAGTGAATTCGTCACTGATCGCTTCATCGCGAAAATTGACGGTTGCAGCTCATGGTACCACGTACGGCAACCCTCAGCGTGGGCAAAGCGACGCGCAGCATCAATTATACACGGAACGTGCGCAACATCTAGCGGTGAACAACGGTGCGGTATCGCCTTCTCCGTCCAGACCAGGGTCCTCAACCAAGGGCAGCTCCAAAGGATCTCGTTCCATCAGTGATTTCTTTGACGACCCTTCAAACAAGCAAGAAATTCACCTGTGTCTTCCAATGCCGCTGCAAGCAGATCTTTCGAATCCTACTTCGCATCCCACTCTTGAGGATATCGAGGTTCTCATCACACTGCGTAATCTTTTCGCCTTTTTGGCAGGACAGCCTCTTGTCGCGACACCAATGCAAACGTCTCTTTTCAAGATCTTCTTAAGGATAGCGGATGTCATGCAGCGGTATGAGTTCAGAAATCTTGATGGATCTACATTGGGAGAAGAATCAGCAGGGAGCTTTGCAAGGGTCATTGAGGACTGGAAACTCGCAGACGTGAGAGCTAGCAGGGAGAAAACGATTGAAGCAATTGTCCTAGGAGAGCGCATGCGGTCATCGGCATTATACAACGAAGGGTTCGTCCACGCAGTCGGCAAATACGAAGAGATCTCGGGTCTGAGGAGTCACAAGTACGGCTTGATCGCCGATGTTACCAGAAAGCGTCTGGAGAGGGCCCACCTTGATCTTGCTGCGCGTTCGCAGAATATACAGACCAGGCTACGCGATTTCGAGTTCCCTTCCCTGTTCGCTGGAGCCGCCAATTCAACGTCGAGTAAGGAAAGTAAGATCATTCGCTTCAAAAATTGGAGAAGCTCCTACATGTTAATGAGGAGGCATGTCATTACTCTTTATAAGTTCAAGTACGGAGCATGGCCACCGAAAGCCAAATCAAAGAAGAACGACTTCGAGGAAAGCGGGTTGAACCGCCTCTTACTCCGCGATCTCTACCAAGACTTCTCCGACCTATACGACATTCTTGCAGATCGCACTGCTTTGACAACTCGTACGGTGGATGGGATATCGCAACATGGCTCAAATGACTCGGAAGATCCCAGAGTACGCACACTACGCCGGGTAATGGATGAGTTTGATCGCAGTTCGCCTCCAGTGTTACCTCCCGTTCCCTTTGACATAGCCCGCCTGCCTTCGCTTTCAGATACCAGACGAGGATTCGACGCGCTTGATCCAAAGAAGCAAAGGAAGAAGAATTCGAAGAAGTTGTCTGAAGATGAGATCAATAATGCGCTCATGCAATCATATAATCGCGAGAACGTCAAGTCGGGCCCCTTCATAGAGGCCTTCATGGCATTTGAGCGAAGGTCTGCGCGTGGGAAGTCAATTGAGGAAATACAAGATCTTCGCGATGGGCAGTGGCTGTTCATGTACGCCGTCCTTCAATCGTTGCCACTCGTGGTAGTCGACGCTCCGGGAGTGAAGTGGACGAAAGGTGTTGAGTACTTCCTGTGCGAGGTACCGAAAGGATCCGCGCCTTGGGTCCAGGAAAATCCCACCATGAGACAGAGCTGGTACGGTATTGCGGGGGGGTCCGGCATCATCAGTTTGCCAGCCGACATTGTCGAACACGGGGTCGAGGGCATCTACCACCGAAGCCACTGCTGGCAGGTGGCCGAGAAATGGGGTGGGTTCACCGAGCCCGCCGATGATCCGCCTCAGTGGCCTCTCCAGAACGATCAGCTTCTATCACCCCCGTTGCCTTCTGAGCCGGGCTCGAGACCTGCCTCACAGTCGTCAAAACGAATGTCTCGGAGGGCTTCTACGGCTATGGGGTTGGAGCAGTTGCCTCTGCCTCCGGGAATTGGACCGAAAGGATCCAGACCAGTCTCGATGCATGATCCTCTGAAGACCTTTGGTGCGATCCTTGCACAGACGGACGGCATGGAGAAGAAGAAGAAATGATTTGTTATACCCCTTTGGTGGTTTTTTTGGTTTCACGACGACTTTGCAACGACCATATTGAACATATTATGCGATGAGTGGCTAACGTTTATACTGATTTTACGATGATGATCTCTGCATTTGTATAAAAGTCTACAATTTGCTTTAGTGCCCTGTACATCAAGAAACTTGTAGGCATATGATCTTGTCACATATTCATCTTTGTACTCAATGTCCCCCCAAGTTTCATCATCATTTCGCACCCACAAGCAGTGTTCTGATTTCATTATGTCGACACTTTGTGCAGACACATAGCAAAGGCCGATGTCAGACTCAATTCTCCTCATAAACCCGGCTTTGTAACCAACTATATGGGTGATTGGATAGCGAAGTGCACGACGTGCCCGAGGTCATCATGTGTACCCTGTAAAGATCATTGCACTTGAATCTGTCAAGATCGCGACTAGATTCTGGTTATTTGTTGGCATGCATGCTGTGTCTGGAGACGCTCAGCCTTGCGTGTACTGCTTGGGTGTACAGTATCATACAGCAGTACGTACTTACCAAAGCGGCAGGGATGACGGACTAGCTCGACACTCCCAGCGCCCCTCAGGATCAGTACCTAGCCTCCTACCGAATACATAACAAACCCACTATCCACCCCCATTTCAAAAGAAACCTTTCGACTCTCCTTCCCACCAGATTGCACACATTGCACACTTCGAAGCACCTTTACGCCCCATTTCACAGCCTTGCAGATCTAGCGTCCCGCTTGCCAACACGATACCGCAACCGACCACACCGCGCCCCTCGAACTCGCCATTCAGAACGTCGCAGTCGCTGCTGAACGGAGACACAATGGCCGACGAAGCGGTGGATTGGAACGCCTTCGACGAATTCATCAATTCTGACTTTGGATTTGATTCGTCGACTGAAGGGCACGATATGCAGGGCGTTGGAATTGGGGAGTAAGATTTTTTTTTTATTGGCTGATCAAGGGGCAACGCAGCAACTGCATAAATAGCGCCGATAGCTACAAAGAGGAGTGGCTGTCGGATGGGATGCCTGGGCTGCCCCGAAACCTTAGCCAGCAGCAATTTGATCAACAGGTTTCCTACCATTCTTTCTGCTTGCCTCCGCGTCTCCACGGTAATTCCTCTACTCGAGCGGTCATCACTGAAGGAGTCACACATGACTTCTACCCGTTCAATCATGAGAATGGCGCCGGCGAGATCGATACACAGGACACTGCGAACATACACGAACCCAACGCGCCGCAGCCAGGACCAACTGCAGTCCCTCCGCCAGTGTTGTCGGATTTGGATGGCATAGATTCGGTACTCTCAACCTCTGCTTGCAATGCAGGCACTGGTCCATCGGAAGCTCTGCACATGAAACCCTGCGCCTGCATCTTATGTGTCGGAATTGGCGATCTTCCTGCCCCCAGAGGTCAACCGGGGCCTGATAAACAGTGTCGATTTCTCCCCTGTTCGACGATGTGGTACAATCTCACAGCCCACGAACGAGAGCACTTCTGGGTAAATCATCAATACCAATGCGGAGAAGAGTGTAAATTCACCACTAAAAGATGGCCGGATCTCAAACGACACACTGCCTCCAAACACTGCACAAGACCCGAGAGGAAATTCCCCTGCCCTGTGCTCTGGTGCAAATACAGCGGCAGCAACGGCTTCGCCCGCAAAGACAAATTGAAGAGCCATATCAAAGCCGTACATCATGGAATGACCATGCCTGGTAAGGTAAATCAAGCGATCAAGCCAAAGGTTGATGGTGGAGCTTAAGAGTACTCCGGATGGACAGAACGGAATGGTAGAGGAGCTTGATCGGGGGTGAATCATTGAGGAAGTTTTCGGGCGACGGGCTACTCGGACATTCTTTACACTTTTCCTTTTTTATGCAATCAATGATGATTCTGCACTTGGAAGAAAACACATCACGAGGCGAGGAGGCGGACTTTCCTTTACTGACTGCTTCAAGGCCAGGCTAACGGCATGTTCTCATTCATTACATACACTACGGCTGTTGATCGATCATGATGGTGTTTACGACGGATGGCATACTCTCATTCAATCTTCGCCGGACTTATATGAGATCTTTCTTTCTATAGGATAGGCTTTACTGTTGGAATGCAATATGGTTGAACTTATCTTGAAGCTGTAGTCGTCGTAAATGCTGATGATGTTACATCCCGTTTTAGAACTATTGTGAGGAGAGCTTGACTGAACTGTAGGAGGTGGGAGGATGGGTATAATTTTGATTGGCTGAAAAAGATATCCTGACTAAAGCTAGCGCCTTGGCAGCTTCTTCGTCAATCTTCGCCTCGAGGCTTCTTCATCAATATCTGCTATCAACCATCGTACAGGACAAAGGTCTTTGGACCGAGTAGCCTTTTCATGAGAACATATGGACATGAAGGTGAATGCATGTGTGTAGACATCCTCTCGTTGAGACTTTGCCAGACTACACGTCATTATTGAATTTTATAAAGTATCCTGTGTCGATGCACTTATACAGCGCATTCAGAGCCGCTATCATTCCCCAATCCCTGGTAATTGATATGAAGGGATTGTGATGACGGATGTTGCTCAGGATAGGGTGGCCACAACCCTTCGACGCAACGGCAAACCATCCTCATGCGAGCCATGTCGAAAGTCGAAGCTTTCATGCGATCATCTCAGGCCTACCTGTGGTCGATGTCAGCGTCGACGAGCACCAGAAAGATGTGTATATCACCCTGCTCCCATGACCAATAGCCAGCGGCAAGGGATTGCGCCTCCCAGTCAGAATCTTTCGTTGTCGGATGACGACAGCCTTCGACGGCAGCACGAGCGATCAGTCTCAAGTAGCAAGCAGGATGAGATCCCAAGTATACTTGCTGAAGCTTCGACCGAAGGTGCCATTCCAGCCCCAGTCTTCCTCGGGCCGACAAGCTATTCGGCTGTTTTTACTGAAGGTGAAAGCCACATCGGTCTTGAGAACCGGAATGAGAATCGAGATATCAATATCCGTGGCTGGTGCTCACCAAAATTACGTACCTGGGATTTTTGTGATATACAAGAAGGTGCTGCGGTCTTGGAGCTGTTGAAGGATCTGGACATATACGAACCAGGTCTGCAAGAGCAATTTCACATCGAGGGCATGTATTGTACCGTTCCGTTTGCTCGCGAGTGCATCGATTTGATCACTCGTGACCAGAAAACCAATAGCAACCGATGGGAGTCTCTGACCACCCTGGCTCTCAAGATATTTATAAAAACCTCCACCCCGTGTCCACCAGATAGCACCATAACCATGGAAGAGTATTCCTCTTTCCTCGTGGGTGACAATCTCTCGTGGGAAGTTGTTGGCATCATTCTTAGCATCGCAGGATTGAGTGCGATATCGATGGACGAAGTCAATTTCAAGGAAGTGGATCCAAACATTGATTGGAAGGATCGCGCCCGAAAGCTGGTCCGAGCTGGTGAAACATGTATCACTTTCTCGGAACAACACGGGCAGCTCAAAGGTGATACTCAGGATTCTGCAAGCCTTTGGGCTATGTCTTTTGAGACCATATCCTCCTACGTGCTCTCACCTAGGTCTAATCATTGCTTATAACGTTGTCTTCTTGTCAAGACTGCTGATGCTGACTGTAGATATATGTGTAGATGTTGGAATCAGCCTCATATTGCTAAATTTCCTTCTGCATTCTCAGGTATTTGGCGATGCTGGTAAAAGCTGAGCAGTCTTCAGTATGGATCTATGCTTCTGACAGGGATTAGACTACCACTGTTGGCGCAAATTGGGGGGTATGACCAATCTTCACCTTACCTTCTGCTTCTCCAAAGCTCATTCTGACAGACCTCACAACCGCGATATTCGCATTGGGACTACATCAGGAACCTCTCAAGATCGGGATACCGTTCTTCATCCTTGAGCTTCACAGAAGGCTCTTCTGGTTCGCCTATCATTGCGACAAAACTTTCGCAACCTTCTTCGGAAGACCTCCATTGATCAACAGCAAGTACTGCTCTCGCAAGGTGCCGTTAGATCTTGACAATGTTCAATTGAGTTTGCAAGGTGAGGCCTTAGACCTCGCGGTGAACGGACTGGACGAAGACGGTTGGGATCAAAATCCTTCTGCGAGTCGACCATCGTGGATTCGGGTGGCTACGATCTCTTCCAAGCTGAGGGAGGAAATACTGGAACTTTCTCTAGGGGTGAACCCAGATAAACTAGAAGATAAAGCGAGGTCTGTCAGAACCAGATAAACAGCTACAATGCCTGATTCAGGATACAGAGAGCTCAAGGAGCGCCTCGGACACTCCGAAGACACTCTGCCCCGTAGATTCAAAATACAATCAAGGACATGGGCATTAGATCGGACCGACAATGAGAACTTCTTCCTACTCAATCGAAAGCTTGACTATATCTACAACGACTTCCTTTTGGAAAGGACCCTCGTCAAGCGCGTGCGAACCCCACCAGGGGATCTCATCAGTGCATCAAGGTCTCTGTTATCGACCCTACTCGCAATGATAGGCAACAGACACCGTCAAGGCTCAGTACGTCTTCTCATGGTTATAGTCCCCCAATAGGTGCAGTACTTCCAACTTATGAGAGCTGCTAGAGGGCCAGGGAATCATGTTTGGCTTTCATACGCCGTCTGATATCAATGCACAGGCCCAATCAAATGCTGACCCTGAGCTTCTCTAGTACGTAAGCGAAATGCCTTGGCTGATAGCACTTTACGGTCTTCCCTCAGCAGGGATACTGGCATTGGAGCTGCTGCACCAATCACGTTACAGATCTCAACCAGCGACCATCGACTTTCCACGCTCAGAAATCATACAGAATCTCAGCAACCTGGTCTCGTCGATCGACTTCATCGTTCGACCTACGAATGGTAACTATGGAATATGTGGTCAAGCTAAGAAGATGCTGCAGGCTATATTGGATACCGTCTTGTCTACGGAGTACGACCAGCCTGCAGTTGACGAAGATAACGAGGCTCCGAAACCCATTGACGCTTTTGTGGGAGAGGGGATTGACGATCAGATGTGGCTCAATACCAATCTTGATATGGACTTCTGGACTAGTCTGGAGGATCATCCGCTACTTGTTTGGCCGGATATGACGGAGAATTCGTGACGCTTGGGATCTTCTGTCACAGTTGAAAACTGAGTTGCGAGTACAGGCTTTATGGTACTCATGCTAGCGGAGAACCAATTGTCAGAGCATTTCTATTACTAAAGTAATATTGAGATCCAGAAGATTTAGCGAAGTATCGGCTCAAGCGCCGAAATGCCGGAGCAGTGGTGGTGCTATTGACTTAAAGGTTTACGATGGTGATTGTTTGTGTTTATTTCTCGGGAGGAGGAGGTTATGGGATTGGATGGGATGTGATGTGATGGGATGGGATGGGTTGGGGTTATGGGGTAGGATGGAATGGGTTACTTGCTAGGGCGAGTGGTGAGGGAGATGAGAGTTGGAGGGTGGGGCGTAAGTGTAGTTGGGTACGGGGGAAGTAGCTTTAAGTATGGGGAACTTGATCAGTATATGAGGGTATGTGCAGCATCAAGGGATTGAAGTTATAAGGGAGTGTTTGTTCTGTCCACGAAGTATATATGCCTAATGCGGTAATAGTTGCGGAAACTGTGGTTCCTTGGCGTTGCGGAAATAAGCCACTCCGTATTCGTTTCCGCTCTCCTGTTGTCTACACCGTATATTTTGTTACGGCGCCCAGGTGCAATGAGTTTCTCGGACGTTGACAGCCATACCGGCCTGTCACAGCGTTACCATCATCATGCCAAACCCTCGCGTCCTGATCAGCGGTGCCTCCGTGGCAGGACCAGCACTTGCCTACTGGCTCGTTCGTGCTGGATGCAAGGTGACGGTCGTCGAGCGTGCACCGACCCTTCGAACTGCCGGCCAAGGCCTTGACGTCCGCGATGCTGCTCGAGAGGTAGTCAGGCGTATGGGCATTTTCGACCGCCTTCGGGACAAAAGCTCAAAGGAGGAGGGTCTCGAGATCGTTGACAAGAACAATCGCTGCCTTGCGCGCTTTGGTGTCGACCTGTCCGGCAGAGGTGACAGCTTCACGTGCGACATTGAGATTCTCAGAGGAGAACTGGCAGGGATTCTCTTTAATATCACAAAGGATGACGCCTCTTATATCTTCGGCGACATGGTCGAGAGCCTGGAGGAAAATGAGAAGGAGATTGGCGTCAAATTTGCCAACGGTACACCCTCTATGGCATTCGACTTGGTGGTCGCTGCGGATGGCACCGGCTCGAAGATCCGTGGTATGGCATTTGGAAATGGAAGCTCTCATGTCAAATCTCTGGCTTCTTACGTGTCCTACTTCTCCATTCCTATCGGCGACACAGACTCTATGTTATCGAGAGCCAATTGGGTCACGAGAGGTCGGTACGTGGTACTACGACCGGACAACGTGGGCCGCACCAGGCCTTTCCTAGGACTCACTGCCTACAGCAAATCAGACGAAAGACTGGCTCGGCTGGAAAAGGCCACGAAAGAGGATGTCCCAGCCCAAAAAGCTCTGACGCAAGAGCTATTTCATGACGCCGGCTGGGAGATCTCTCGGATATTGAAGGGTATGCACGAGTCTGACGACTTTTACATGCAACATGTCGTACAGCTCCGACTGGAGCGCTGGTCGAACGGTCGCGTGACTGTGGTTGGCGACGCGGGCTATTCTCCTTCGCCATACACAGGCATGGGCACATCGATCGCTTTCATCGGCGCGTACGTTCTCGCAGGCGAGATCTCCCGACAGCCGAACAACATCCCCGCCGCGCTGGAGTCCTACGAGCGTATCCTGCGCCCTTACGTTGAGAGCGTTCAGAAACTGCCGCCTGGCATACCGTGGATCGTTTGCCCTCAGTCGGCGCTTGGGATTCGAGTGTTTGAAACCATCGTTTGGGGTGTAGGGTGGCTGTCGACGACGTGGCTGGCCACTTTGCTATCGAAAATCGCGTCGTATTCCTTACGCACTGAGGATGAGTTTAAACTGCCAGACTACGAGGCGTTCAAGAAGTAGGATCAAGTTCAATACATAGCTTGTTTGACATACCCCGGATACCCTCCACTCGGAAGCGTCTATACTCAGCTCATGTATATTCGTACCGGCTACTACTTGCCCATGTATGGTCACCAACCTCAACGGCATTGCCTTCTTACCAGGAGTTCATGATGACCACCTTCTGGGTCTAAACTTGCCCGTACCCTCCTTTCCGGCAGATCGTACTATTCGACGAATCGATTAGGACATCGGGGCCAAACATTGCAGGCAGCGACCCACAGAGCAAGAAGGCAGACCTTCGCAGAAGTTGAATAGCAGGAGAGCCAAACATCCCATCTTCCAACTTGGGAAGAACACTTCAGCTTTCTCGCTCATACATGCCGTGGTATCAGATGCACAGACTCCCTAGTCCACGTTCACGAGGAGGGCATCACGATATGCTGCCGTGATCTTGTCTACGTTGACGCCCAACGGCTTTATCAAAGCCATATGAACAGCTCGAGCGATAGGACAAATCATGATGCAATAACCTTACGGCCGAATCATCATATTATATGAGTGTGCTCCATCAATATTATATAGGGTATATGATATTGGTCTACATTTCTAAGTCTTTGGTCTATGTCGCTCTATAGCTACGCTTTTTATCTCTGCCGACTTTCAATATCAGCAAGTTACCTTCCTGCTCGCCACACTACTCGTATCAGACCCGTCTTCCTGGTCCTGCCACCCCTCTCTAGTATCCTTCGGCATCCTCACAAAAGTCAGCCCGATCGCCAGCGCCATACCAGCTAAGCCCATGCCAAAGTACAACGCCGCTCTATATCCTTCTGCGGGTCCTCGTCCACCAACAGCATGCGTCTCCACCATTCCCGCAAATCCCAAACCGATACTCGTCGCATAGAGTTGCAGCGTTCCAATCAAGCTTCCTGCGACACCCTGGTCCTTCTTGCTCACATTATTACAGGCCACAATCTGCGCAGCCGTGTAGATGAAATCCGGACAGAAGCTCTGGATGACTGTTGCCGGAAACATCTGCATCCAGTAGAGCTGCTGCTCTGGCATCGTTGCGACCAGCACCTGAGCTATCAGCACTGCGATGGCGCCAATGGCAAGAATCCACTGTACGGCTAAACGAGGTACAAGCCAAGCCGCGACGAACGCTCCAGCAGCGGAAAAGATGGCAAGCGGTGTCAAGCCCCAAGCGGTGGACAGTACAGACCAGTGTCTGATCTGCTGCTGCCAGGCGATCATGTACCAGATGAAGGTGCCGTAGGACATGTAGCTGAACAGCACGACAATGATAACGGCACCGAACGAAGGCGCGCGGAAGATGGTGAGAGGCATGATGGGGTAAGTAGCAAAGTGATACTCCCAGACACCAAAGGCCACGAATAAGAGTATCGCGACGATCAGTAGGGCGATCTCATATGGCGAGCTCCAGCCGGCTTTTGGTGCTTGACTATGGGCGAGCATGTTAGTTGCTATAGTAGGAGACCAAAGAAAGGAGGGATCGTATAAGAGACATACTTGAACACGAAGTTGAATGCAATTAGCCCAGCAATGCCGAGGACAGACCCGACCCAGTCTATTTTCTCGTCCTCACAGACAGGTGTCTCACTTGGCATGATGATCGCAAGACTGCCAAATATCATCGTCCCTAATAATGCACTGCAACCTCACGAGTCAGCTGCTAGCAATCAAAGGGACAATTTGAGTTGCTTACATGAGGACAAACAGCCACTTGTATGAAACTTTTTCTGTCAACAATCCAGCCATCAAAGCGCCTGAACATTTCAATTAGCATGATCTTCTGAAGGTACGGGATCGATCCATGCGAATTGACTATCATGAAATCCGCGAAGGAATTCAACGACTCCACCATTAGACCAAACCAAACAGAAGATCAACTCACCAGTCCATCCGCCAATAGGCGCGCCCGCCCCAATCAACCCCAAACACCGATTCCTCATCCGTCCCGGCGGGAACGTCATCCCAACAATCGCCACCGCATTCGGCACCACCATCGCACCCCCCATCCCACTAACAGCCCTCACAACATTGAACGAGATGAAATCATTGCAGAAACCATTACCGAGCGTCCACACTATCCACCAGGCAGCACCGAGCAAGAGCACGCGCGCATGTCCATAGATGGATCCCAGCCGGCCGGACATGAGCACGAAGGCGCCGGCTGTCAAGGGGTAGGAGGCGGCGATCCAGGATGCTTGGCTGGGTGTGGTGACGTGGAGGGTGGATGCGATATGCAGGCCGCCGCCCATGCCGGCGCCGAAGGGGAGCATGGTGACGATGTTGGCGAGGATGAGGAGGATGGCGATTGCGGTTTGGCGGCCTTGGGGCACTGTGTGGGGGGTTTCTTCGGGTGGGGGCGTTGGGTGTGAGGATTTGAGAGGTTCCGTGGGGATGGTGGGTTTGAGATGGCATTGTGAGGGTGTTGTGGGTGGGGACATCTTTTCTTCGTCTGGGGAGTGGGACGGATACATGGTTTGATGGGGGGATGTAGTCGTGTCTGTGGGGGTTTGGTGTCTTTGGTAGTTTTGGAGGATGTGAAGATGGTCGTTAAGAGGATTTGAACTGGACTGAATGAGAGGGTCATCTTCAGGTCTTATAGGCTTTATTGAAAAGTATCTAGCACTGCTGCGAGAGGATCAATATTGCCGTTTCTGGTGGTGCCAAAATAGGAAGGTTTACTCACATCTCGTAGGGCTGAGCTGGGATAGGAAACTTTCCCAGTTGGGTTCGCCGCGTCAAGAATGCTTGGCAGTAATTGCGTCAGGTCTCCATCCTTCCAAAAATCGAATAGGAGTCATCCAGTGATACATGCTTACCGATATCGTGTATTCTTACTATTCGAAGTGACACCATGACCGAAATAATCAGAACACGCATATCGAGTTCTAGAGTATCCGGAGCGTAGAGCAAACTCCACTGAGCCTCGCAATCAATCCCCCACAAAGTGAAAATGCCCAAATGTGCAGGCTGCAGAGTCCGTCATCGGGCGTGTGATACCCACTCACCTTGCAAAGAGTGCGAGGAGAATGGCAGGCAATGCCTCCGTCTCAATGTCCGCTTCCGAAATCTGGTGTGTCCATCAGAGAAAATCTCTCGCGCAGAGTACAGCAAATATGAATTCTTCTTCGACGTTGAGCAGACTTGGGTAGATACTAATGGGAGTCTCGAGTTTGTCGCTGGAGGCGATAGTGGCGATGACGCTTCATCAATGGGAGAGCAAGGGGACGATGTCTGTGATATGGTCGAGGCGGCTGCGTCTAGATCGACTTACCATACTCCAACAGCTCAGGCACCCGTTCCGGACGGTGATCCACCAGACTATCTTGTAGCGCTGGAGCATACGTCTTACGACCCACCAATCGACGTGCCTATTGAGGACACACCAGCCCAGAACTCTAGGAGAGCATCACCACCTGAAGAAAAGCTAGCCCTGGAATCGGATGCGTTTCGACCAGGAGTTTCATCATCTGCACGCCAGGTGGCATTGCCATTGAAAAGCTTACAAGAGGCAAAGCTCTTCCAGCATTTCATCACATATCTCGCACCGTGGGTATGCAAGAATCTCTAGGTGCGTTGTGACTTGGCTGATCTGTGCTCAAGATGGACGTTGGCGATAGCCAGAGACACTTTGGCAAGGTCGCAACCTGCATGGCAGCGACAAGCCCTCTTTTGATGACCGCAATCCTCGCCATCTCTGCTCTTCACCACAGCCGAGTAAGTGGCCAAAACGATCTTTACAACGCCATGACTTTACACGACAAATGCATGAGCATGATTGTACCCATGTTGAGCCATTCCGAACGCGCCAATGATGATAGTGTACTTATGACCACGACTATCCTGCATCTGTATGACGGCCTCGAATGTAAGAATACTCTTATAATATCCTGCTATATCTGATATTGACCTTACTGTATCCTAGCTGGCAACGACTTGCCAAGACACCTCAAAGGAACCTCCATTTTCTTTTCCGCAGATTCCATGTACATCTCAACTCCACTACGCGGAGCAGTCTTTTGGCTACATCTCCGCCAAGAAATCTACAATGCCTACTTGTATCAGCGCAGCGTAGACACCGATCTAAGCAACTGCACTTTCGACTCCGAGAACGAATCTGACGATGACGGCATGTGGTTCCATCAAACGTTGTACATCGCAGCCCAGGTGACAAAATGGGCCTTTGGCGAGGATATCTCACACGCGCGATGGTATGAACTTCGCAATATGCTAGACAGGTGGGAGGCCAGCCGCCCTGCCAGCTTCGACCCGATCCACTTCCGCCCCAAAGATCCACACAACGACAGATTTTTCCCCGAGGTCTGTTACATAACCGACGAACACGTCGCCGCCACCCATTTCTTCTACATGGCAAAACTGCTGCTCACGACCCACGATCCCAACCTCCCACGCATCGGACCACGAACGAAAGCCGCCGCACTCGCCATGCAAGAGACGGCGCTGTCGCACGTACGTACCCTTGTCGGCATTGCCGTTTGCAATACCTGGGTCCCGGCCAGGTTCACGGCCACGCTTGCCATTCTTATCTGCGATGACTGGTTTACGGATCTGAGGGAGCAGGAGGTGTTGTTGGACTATATGAGCGAGACTAGTCGATGCAGTGGATGGTCGAAACAAAACGTTGAGCGGACGCTGATTGAGGCCTGGGGCTGGAAAGGGAAGCGGTGTGAAAGTGTGAAAGCGTGTATGGGGAACGATGTTGGATAGATGGGGGTAAAGCCAACCAAACCCTCTCGATTCCTCATCATCCTTGCGTCAGAGTCTCCGGATTGAACGGAGGCTTGCATAACCTTCCGACCTCTATGTCAATGAAAGGACCACCTCATGGTCCATAGAGCTTGCCAAGATTCTCCGACTTGAGCAACACTCTTGTCCGTTCCTTGACTCGGCTTGAAAGTTCTCCCGGCCTCGGAAACGTTCTTCTGCAATCCGAAGGACCCCTTTGCCTTGATATATCGAGGCTTTCGGCCGGTCCTCACAGGTAATCTGCTTCGCCTCGAGTTTCTGAGTCCACAAACCAACTTCACAGAAGTCCATATATAATCAAGCCTTGCTCCTCTTCATTTAGGGCTCAAAGAGACGGAGTCGAACCTCTGCAATGGGGTACAATATCTTACATACAAACCACGCTATTATAAACCTCCGGTACGAACAAACCATCAAACAAGTCTTATCAGTCTAACAAGCCATACTAGCGACGCCGGATTGCGTCTTATGTAACACCAAGAAGACATAGTTATAAGCTATTCTATAGTCTAAATTTAAGTACTTCTTATTATATTAATATTTGTTTATCTAAGAAAATAAAATGATAAAAATTCTAATAAATCTAGAATATTACTATATCTATATATATAAATAGCTATGTACGGCTGACGCAATTACAGCCGTATTATATAGAAAACTTACAGTGGCTGACAGACCTGTGGCTGTGCGAAGCTTTTCGGCTTCCTCTGCCCGACCCCCGCACAATTGCTTATCACACAGCATTGGACTTTTGGACAAACTCTAATCCCCACAATGAGTGAGAGCTTCGACTGGAACCACTCAGTCCTAAACTGGTCTCATTTTCACTCTCTTGCGAACTTCCTCTCGCTTCGAAATGGCGGCCAGGCCGAGCCTTCTTCGTTATCTGATACGGTGCTCGAAGAAGACTGGGATCCCGATGACAATGGAGATGAGGATGCGCCTAGCGTGGATACTGGATTCGCTCATCAAATATCAGATTCGGGGCACGGGAGGCTCAAACGAAGGTTTCTTGATTGTTTGGCTGAATTTGCGGCTAACAAAAAGGGTGGGATAGCCGTTGCTTGCTCCGCTATGAAGGAGGCTGAAGACAATGTCGTCATCTGGATTGCTCGTAATGAAGGCTTTTCGGATGTGGATAAACTCGTGTTTGATAAGTTGGGAAAGGTGCTGGGTTCGTTATCTTGCAACAGTGGTACGTCCGGTGTGACTGCTTTATCTCTGCGTACTAAACTCATGCTTCTTGTCCAGCCGATCAAGCTGAGAATCTCCTATGGGATGAGATGGTCTTATATCATCAGAACCGGATTGAACACAGCTATATTCCTAATTTGAGGGCAAGCTTCAAAGCTTATGACGCTGGCCGCAGGAGCAATGATACTAACACTCCAGAAAACAGTTCAGTCTCTGATGCTACCCTATCCGTCCTGCGGACTCTTCTCTTTGATCGTAACATCAACGCTACAAGCACTCTCGAAAAGCATTCAAGGGTTGTTATTGCATCATACAACCTGCGTCGGACGAGAAACATTGAGGAGGTACTCTACAGCTCTCCAAGCGCTACTTCCAGATCAAAGAGCTTGTGGTTGAATATCTGCCTGCTCGCCCGGCTCCGAGTCGCATTCCAGAATTTCAAAGACATTGCTCTCACGCTTCCAAGCTTCGAACAAGTCACAATCATCCTGGTCCTTCGTCCTCTTGTGCCTGCAAACCCGTCTCAGCACCCGCTCAGCTTGAAACAAACCTTCGGTATCCTCCAACTTGATCTGGGTCCTGCTACAACGAAAGCTGTCTTAGGCCAGAATTGGACTGTCGCTAGGATTGAACGCGAGTTCGCAAAACGGCAGAAGCAAAAACCGAACGTACATGCCGAGGTTCAAATGCTGATGTCTCTGAATACCAATGAATCATCCACATCGGGTTTGCTCCCGTATTTTGGATGTAGCAAGCTTAGCTGCTTCATGTGCAATCGCTTTATTCAGTCGTATGGGCGATTCACGACAAGAGGGTGTCATGGACGCCTCTTCAAACCATGGACCGTGCCAAGTGTAGATCAACTTCTGCCTGGTCAGGCCGATCGGACAGCAAAGGCTCTTATATCAGTGCAAAAGGAGGTTAAGAAGAAATTGAAGGCCTCAGTCGAGGGCCATATTCGGCACGAACCAACTTCGGTCATTGGAGGAAGCAGTGTTTTAGGTGGTCGGCCGGAGGAGCGCTCACAGAGAAAGTTGCAGATTGACCGGCTAAGGATGAAAGCAGAACGCGACAGAGTTGCAGAAATGTTCAGAAGGTGAGCGAATTTCGGATATCATTAGCTTATCTTCACTTACACTCACCGAAATATTTGCGCTAAGGGTCAAAAGGCAAACAGAGAACACGATCAGTTCACCCAGGCGCACCTATTCAACTCCAGAAGGAGATGAGCCGGACTGGGACTGCGATATATGTATGAGACCGACGACGAGAAGGTGCAACATTTGCAGCAAAGGCTTCTTCTGCAGCGATTCGTGCCAGGCGAAAAGATCCGGAAGCCATTTGTTCACGTGCTCTAAACGCCCCCTCACTTCCGCTGATTATCTCTGGAAGTCATTGGCGGAGGATCTCATGCCTCAAGATGAGGATGTTCTTGAAGATTTCGGATTTCACAACGTCCTCTTTGGCGGGGACAGGACTTACCTTCTGGGGGTCTACGGAGGCCTCTATCTTTCCGGCAAGTTCTCAGCGGAGGATTTACATGAGTGGCGTGTTGGGGGCATCCTGGTCGATAAGATCAAGGAGTTCTATTACAGTATTGCGGAGAATTCCCGTGGGCAATACTTTCCCTGGTTTCTGAAGAATATCTCTGTCCTTGAGCGCCCTATGACCCAAGATGAAGCGGAACAAAAGTTGATAGCGACCTTCTACGACAAGGCCAGGCCATACTTAGATCTCGAGGATCGCAACAAGACGGCTAGGGATCTGAAGCCAGAAGCCAAGGGAACTAGTTTTTACTTGCTGGCGGGAACATTACTCCGGATTAGTCCTAATCCGATTGAAGAAAACTGGTACTCTTTCGGGTTTGTGACCTGCCGCGGACAGCACGAAGAAAGTATGCTTGTAGATCTCTACCAGCTCCTTCTCACCGAAAGCGACGGAAGTTTCTTCTACGAGTTCCATAACCGTCGAAGAGGTGTCATTCAGCCTGTCACGTTCACACAATTTTGGAAAGCATACGAAGCGGGAACACTTATCCAGCTCATGGATTCGAAGGCGCTGAAGGAACTACGATCCAGGCTGCCGTTCCTTGAGGGCTTCTTGTCCGCGCCGCCGGCCGGCCCCCACCTATCCGTATGGAACCTGAAGCAGTTTCTTGAGATCAGCGATCCGATGGACCATCCGCCCGTGCCATCGGTCAACGTTGACTATGGCTTTATCAACTGCCGTACTTTCGAGGAAACTTGCACACTGATGGAAATTTACGGAAAGGTTCTGAAGACCGCGAATCCACTGGAACTCCACCAGGCGTGTGTGGCTGGTGGTTTGTTTCAATTTGCAAGTTATTATGTCCGGATGGAGGAGCGGTGGAGGCCGTTGATGAGGAATTTTTATCCTTTGGAAGAAGTGGTGGAGTCGCAGCTGGGGCCAGAGCTGAGGTCAGAGGTAGGGTCAGAGGGGAATGAAGATTCTGCGGGTTTGCCGTCACTATTGTCGAGACTTTTTGGAGGGTTCATTGGTGGATTTGCTAATTGATGGCGTGCTGGGTAGACGCGACTGCAGGCCAGAAGTGGTCGTGCAGGTAGTTCAACTCCTAAGTGGATCTAGCCCGTTTACAAGTCATCTACATTAATTCCTTTTAGTTCTATAATCTAGACTTAACTAACTCTATTCCTTTAATATAGAAGTACTACTTTAATCTACTAGCTAAGAGAGTATCTTAGGAGTTATAAAGGTACTAGATCTAGTAGAGTAGTATCTTACTAGGTAGAAATTTAAGTATTTAAGTCCTTTTCTAAGTAGATACTATATAAGTAGTAGTATAATTAATATATACTAATTCTTAAAGAATATATTATACCTTAGATATATATAGTAAAGTATTACCTTAGTACTTTAATTATACTATTAGCTAGTAAGCTACTTACTAAGCCCCTTTAAGTTAGTAAAACTAATTATATAATAAGAAGGTAGTATATTTAAGTATAAACTTCTTTAATTTTATTAGCTTTTTACTTTTTATATAGAAATATTAACTTTAATTAACTATTCTATTATAAAAGATATATTAATTTTACTTTAAATAGTACTTTAAGCGAGGTATTTATATAATTTTATATCTTTATATAATAGTTTATTATATCTCTATATTATAAGTAGGCCGGACGGGTCTTATAATATATATAGTAAGAGTATATCTTATTATAATAATATAGATTAGTTAGAAGACCTACCTAAACTACTAAGTAGATTAGATAGGTTAAATACTAGATCTATATAAACTATACCTCTTAGTAGGATTTCTTATAATTATATAAATAGCGTAGATTTCTATCTAGATAGGAGCTTTATACTTAATTTATATTATCTACTAGACTAATCTCCTAGATACTAAATATAACCCTTTACCTCTAGACTAGTTTAATATAAAGCCTACTTATTTAGTCCTTAATACTCTACTCTATAAGATCTACCTAGACCTATTAACCCTAGGGACGACTAGGTCGTAATACTTTAAGTACCCTTAAGATAAGTACCTTAAGATATAAACCTACCTTAAAGAAGAAATTAGTTAAGGTTATATAACTAGATCTCTATTATAGAGATAGAGATAAACTTAAAAACTAGCTTATATAACTTAAATTATATATTACCTTTTAAGAGATAGAACTTCTAGTTAAGAAATAAACTACCTTTATAATTACCTATATATAAGGACGTATATAGAAGTAGGTTAAACTATTTTAGAAGAAATATATAGATAACGATAATAATAATAATAATATTAAAGTATAATTTAAAAGCTTTACTAAGTTTAAGGTAGAGATTTAGAGAGTCTTTAGACTATTAAATAAGAATAAAGTAGTAATATATATTATTTAATATCTTATATAAAAGAAATTAATTATAGAGTACTTAGCTTAGTTTTAATAGTACTTAGCTTAGACTAATTAGGATAATAATACTCTTAGAATAATATATTATTAAAGACTAAAAGATAATATTAAAGATGAACTTATAAGGACTAAATTAGTTATAGATACCCTAGATAACCTTATAAAGGAAGCTATTAATAATAATAATAATAAATTATTTAAATAAACTATAGAGAAATAGTATAACGGAGGTACTAGAGGATTTAGACGCTTAGGGTATTTTATAAAACCCTACTATCTAACTTATAAGGAAAGAGATCCTTATAAGCCTATACTAATAAAACTTAACTTTATAAAGAAAGTAAAGAAAGGGGTATTTAGAGGTAAGAAGTAGTAAAGTAGGGGTAAGAAAGTAATTACTTACTATAGCTATAGTAAGCTAGGCTATATAGCTAGGAAGTATAAGTTAAAAAATATAGTATAATAACCGTAGCTTAATATACTAGAAAAGGTACCTATTAAAAATAACGGACCTATAAAAGATCTACTTAAACTAGAGTTTAGTAATAGAGAGATTAATATAATTATAATAGATTTACTTAACTACTTTAATCTATTATAGGTAAATATCTAAGAAACTTAATAATACTATTACAAGCCTTAAGAAGAAATTATAAAAAGAAGCTAGAATATTAAATAAATTAATAAATATCTTAAAGAAATCTAAAGTAGAATATAAGAACTTAAGGTAGAAGATAGTTATAAGGCTTATAAGGAAAAGTATAAGTAAGGATAAGGAATAGAAATAGATAATTTAGGATAGAGTAATTTAATAGCTAATAAGGATAAGTTAGTTAAATCTCTAGATAAATCTAAACCTTATACCTTAATATCTAAGGATTAAGAAGAAGAAATATAAGAAAACTTAAAAGGAAAATCTAAGCTTAAAAAATATAGAATAAAGTATAGTAATATATTACTTAAGAATAAATATTATAATAATTCAAACTATCTAGAATATAGTATTATATACTAGATAGTATATATAGAATACTATTACTAGTATTATTATATAACAAAGATATAACTAGGTAATATAGTAGTAGTTCTAGTATATAAATATAAAGACTAGAAAGAATATAGAGTAATACGCTACTACTAGTATCTAGGAACTAAAAGATTAAGGAAGTAGTTCCTAGGTAATAATTAAAGATAGTATAGTATTATTTATATATATCTTAAATATAATAAGAATACTAGAGAATATTACTTAATAGAATAGTACGTATAATCCGAACTATCTAGAATATAGTATTATATACCAGATAGTATATACGGAATACTATTACTAGTATTATTATATAACAAAGATATAACTAGGTAGTATAGTAGTAGTTCTAGTATATAGATATAAAGACTAGAAAGAATATAGAGTAATAAGCTACTACTAGTATCTAGGAACTAAAAGATTAAGGAAGTAGTTTCTAGGTTATAACTAAAGATAGTATAGAATTATTTATATACATCTTAAATATAATAAGAATACTAGAGAATATTACTTAATAGAATAGTATATATACTTTTATAATACTTATAAGAAGTATAAGTAATAGAAGAAGCTTACTAGATTCCTCCCGTTATTAGGAAAAGAGTAATCCCTTATACTAAGGGGAAGTATAAGGAGATAAATATATTAACCCTTATATAGTACTTATATATATCTTAGTATAATATATATATAAATATACTAGTAAATATTAATAGTTAGAGGACTATTATAATAATAGATTCTAGATTAACTAGGAACGTTATCTCTTAAGAGATAGTATAGTTAACAGGCCTACCTACTTATAGGAAGAAGTATTAGTACGATTTATAGGGAGTTAACGGACTAAAACTATTAAAGAGAGTAGATAAGAAGATAACCTTACTACCTATTATAATTTAATACTACTATAAGGAGCTTTCCTTTAATATTATTATAATAGCTACGTATTATATTATTCTAGGAATACCTTAGTTAAAAAAATATAATCCTATTATAGATTAATAAGAAGGAGTACTTATATTTTAGTAAACTAGAGACGTCGCTAGGATCTAACCTATATATTAATAGAAGATAATAATAGATAAGAAGTAGAACTATAAACTAGTTAAGGTATATATAACCTTAACTTTAAAGAAAAAGGATAACCTTTAGAAGAAAGGGTCTAACTTAATATATATTAGTAGAGGTTAGCTAGGTAAATAAGTTAGAGAAATTAAAGGAAAAGATAAACCTTTTATAATCCCTTATTAATATAAAAAGTAGAAGTAGCTTTTTAAGGAAGAGATAACTATAAAAGTATTACCTAGATACTAACTATAAGATTATAAGATTAAACTTAAACCTAGTAGGGAGCTAATATTTAGACTAATATATATACTTTTAGAAAAGGAGCTCTTAATACTTTATAGGTATATAGAGGAGATCCTAAAAAAGGGATTTATTTAAGAATCTAAATTACTAGTAGGTTATCTAATCCTCTTTATACAAGCTAAGGCTATACGTCGACTTTTAAAAGTTAAATAATATTATAATTAAGAATAGATACCCTTTATTAAATATTAGCGAGTTATAGGATTAACTTAGAAAGGTAAAAGTATTTATTAAGCTAGACCTTTAAGGAGCTTATAATCTAATTTAGATAAAAGAAGGTAAAGAATAGAAGATAGTATTTTAAATATACTATAATTATTATAAGTATCTAGTAATACTATTTAGACTTACTAATATACTAGCTACCTACTAAGTATTAATTAATAATATATTAAGGGCGTACTTAGATTAAATAATAATTACTTACCTCAATAATATTTTAATATACTTTAAAGAAGAGGATACTTATATCTAGTATATATAAGAAGTTTTATTATACTTTATAAATACTAAACTATTCCTTAATCTAGATAAATTTAAATTTTATAAGGAATTAGTAGAATTCCTAGGATTTATAGTTAATATAAAAGGTATTTAGATAAGCCTTAAGAAGGTTAAGGTAATACTTAAATAGCTAATACCTATAAATATTAAAGAAGTTTAAAGTCTCCTTAAATTTATTAACTTTAATTATAGATTTATATAAGACTATTCTAAGAAGGCTATTCTATTAACTAATATTATAAAGAAAGATATAGGGTTTAAATAAGATATAGCCTAGAAGAAAGTATTTAAGATCTTAAAGTAATTATACGTAGATCTACTAATACTTAGAACCTTCTAAGCTAATAAACTGGTACGGATAGAAACTAATATATTAGATCTATCAATAGGAGCTTACTTATATTAGATAGTTAAAGGGAAATAGTATCTAATAGCCTATTTCTTAAGAAAAATAATACTAGTAAAATAGAACTATAATATATATAATAAGGAGCTACTTACTATAGTATATATACTATAATATTAGCGAGTATATATTAAAAGTTATTTAGACCTAACTATTATAATAGATTATAAAAACTTAGTTAACTTTATTATAATAAAGGAGTTAAACTAATAATAAGTTTATTAGTCTAAATTACTTAGATAGTATAAATTTAAGATAGTATATATACCTAGAAAAGATAATAGTTAAGTAGATACTCTTAGTAGGAGGTTAGACTATATAGAAACTAAGAACGTAATAAGAAAGCTAATCCTAAATATAAAAGATAATAGTTTACTAATATTAATATAGACGTTAGTAGTAACTATATATATTAGAGTCCTAGGAATTTTAGATACTATCTAGAAGGGATATAAGACTAATAACCTAGTAAGGGAATTAAGAAGTTAGTAACTAGAGGATAAATTCTTAAAGTATAAGGATAAGTTTTACTTACTAGAATTATATATAAAAGAAGTAGTATAGGATTATTATAATAATCTACTATAAGGATATCTAGGAGTTATAAAGATAGTTAAGCTTATTAGAAGGATATATACTATACTAAGGCTATAAGTAAAAGTTAAGAAATATATTAGGGAATATATTTAGTATTAATAGAATAAATTAGTATATTATATAAAGTATAGGTAAATATAGTTTACGCTAGTACTAGACTTATTATAGAAAGATATTATAATAGACTTTATAATTAAGCTATCTAAGTTAGGAGACCTAGCTATAAAAGAGGTCTATAACTTAATAATAGTTATTATAAATAAGTTAATAAAGTATATAATTATAATATTATTTAAGGAAATCTATACTACTAAGTAGTTAGGATTTATTCTACTTAATAAGCTAGTAAGGGATTATAGTATACTAGAGTCTATTATATCTAATAGAGATAAGCTTTTTATATTAAACTATTAGAAGATATTAATATTAGTAATTAAGATAAAGCTATAAATATTAATAGCCTACTACTTATAAATAGATAGATAGATAGAATGTATTAACTAAATAATAAAAATATACCTAAGATATTATATTAATACTAAATAAAATAATTAGGTATTATTATTACTTATAATATAGTTAGTATTTAATAATAAATAATTAGATATAATAAAGCTATCTCTATTCTTTATAAATTATAAAAGATAAGCGAATATATTCTTAGATCTAAGGCCTAGTCTAGAAGCGAATAAAGTAATAGTCCTTATATTAGAGATAAAGCGATTATATAAGGATATATAAGGTATAATCTACGAGGTAAATAAAAGAATAGTAAGATATATTAATAAGAAAAGGAAAATATATCCTTAGCTAAAAGAGGGGGATAAGGTCTACCTCCTTATAAAGGACTTTAGAATAAAGGCACTAAGTTAGAAACTAGATTATATTAAGGTTAGACTATTTTCTATTTAAAGAGTAAAGGGACTAGTTAACTATAAACTAAACCTTCTACCTAATACTAAAGTATACCTAATTTTCTATATTTCTAAGTTAGAACTAGTAGATTTAAATATACCCTTATAGGAAATATTTTATTATATAATTAAAGAAGAAACTAAGTTTAAAGCGGAGAAAATTCTAGTAAAAGAAGGTTAATATTACTTTATAAAATAAAAAGGTTATAAAGACTCTAAAAGTACCTAGGAGCTAGTTAAAAACCTTATAAACTACTAGATCCTTTTATAATAATTCTACTAGTACCTATAAGTTTAGACTAGTTAAAATCTACGGGGATCTTAACCTACTCTAAAGAGATATTAAAGAGGAAGTTATTAGGACTAGAAGTTATAATTTACTCTTCTTATTCTAATTCCTTAATATTCTATATTTTACCTTCTATTATTTCTAACTTCTTTTTCTCTAACGCCTTAACTTTAGTATAAAGGTAATTTAACTTAACTAAAGTCTCTTTTACTTCTCTAGCCTTAGATATCTATTATTACTTAATCCGGGCCTACTTTATAAGAGAGAAAGGTGTAAGGTTATAATTACATCTAAGGCGGGCGTATTTAATATAGTAATTAGATAAACTACTAACCTTATACTTCTTAAGATAGTTAGCTTTAAAATAATTCTAGTATACGCGTATTACTAGAGAAGGGGTATTAATAGACTTAACTAACTAATAATAATAGTATAATAAGGGAAGTTAGTACCTATTAGCTAATATAATTAGAGATAAAAGCTTTTAGGATAAAAAGCTAAGGGAGGGAGACCTAATATTATAAGTAGGCCGGATAGGTCTTATAATATATATAGTAAGAGTATATCTTATTATAATAATATAAATTAGTTAGAAGACCTACCTAAACTACTAAGTAGATTAGATAGGTTAGATACTAGATCTATATAAATTATACCTCTTAATAGGATTTCCTATAATTATATAAATAGTATAGATTTCTATCTAGATAAGAGCTTTATATTTAATTTATATTATCTACTAGACTAATCTCCTAGATATTAAATATAACCCTTTACCTCTAGACTAGTTTAGTATAAAGCCTACTTATCTAGTCCTTAATACTCTACTCTATAAGATCTACCTAGACCTATTAACCCTAGGGACGACTAGGTTATAATACTCTATATAAATAATATTATAATATATAATTTACTATTATATTCTTCTTTTCTTAAATAATTTTATAGTTATAAAGGAATTCCTCTAGAAACCTTCTTATAAATATTAAAATACTTATAACTTTTAAAGAGGTTCTTATATAATATACTCTTATTACTATTAGATCTTATACTAAGTATATTTTATAAGAGTAAGAGTATTATAAATCTATATTTAATTTTTAATATAGTATTTATAAGAAATTTCTAAGTAATACTTAGAATAAAAGTTTATACTTAGAAGTTAGATGTATTACTAACCCGAACGGGCTTAGCGACCGGCTTGCCGGCTAACAAATAACACGTCTGAGGTACTAAGGTCCTGAAACTAGCTTGCTATTATTCAAATATGAACACTTTCTGCCTTAGGATTTAGGTGAGACAATTGGACTTCTACCAACCTTATCACATCTCCAAATATCCCATCTCAACTCAGAAATGGCATCCGAAAATCCTAACACCGATTCGGACTCAGATCTGCATCAAGCCCCAACTTTGGCATTGAAACAAGCTCTATGCTTTTCCTGCTGGGACGTATCCTCCAATCTCAGTCGATGCAGCGCTTGCAAACGGGTCTCATACTGCTCAGCAAAGTGCCAAAAACAAGACTGGAACAGGAATCACAAGCAAATCTGCAAGAAACTTGTTGCTTTGAACAAGCAGAAGGGATATGTACCCTCAGCTGGCAGGCATTGGAATGACTACTATGACGAGCAGGTACATTATTTGGCAAGACGAGCGAGCAGATTCTGAGACACTTTACAGGTGCTAGAATTCTTTCGATCCGATACTCTGAATCCTAGTGAACTTGGAAGATTCGTTGGGTATGTCCATTCTCCCGTCACCGATGAAAACCGATCGCCAACAAGCCTGGGCACTATTACCATATTAATTCCATGTCGGAGGAATTCTTAAGCTGACACTTATACTTAGCTACGAACCATATTGCTATCACTGCTACAGAAGAGAGTCTCAACTTGAAGATGGCGCGAAGTTGAACGTCTGCCAATACTGCCGTCTCACCTCATTTTGTCCCTCCTGCCAGCAAACACATCCATCAGCGAAGTGTGCCACCTTGCAAGATATTGCGCCCGACGACAAGATAATGGTAGATCTCCGCCGGCGAACGGGAAAGAGCTCGACCATTTCTTTCACCAAATTTCCCAGAAAACAACATTTTCCACTCTCTTCCGCAAAGGACTGGTATGACTACTATACGAGGCTCTCAGACAAAGGTGGCTTCAGGTCCAAAATGAACCGAGATCTGAAGTACCTGGCAAACGACCCTAACGAACGAAAATACGTCGAATATTTAAGATGCGGTACCAACACGACAACAATTCAACTCACCTTAATCGCTGCCTTGGAGGCGGTAATACCCAATGTCAGCACTCGGGGTTCGATCGAACTTCACATTATAGGCGCAGCTGGAGCTGAGTTTGCCTCTGTTCCTGCATTCGAGGAGCTATTGCACTTTCTACCATCGCTGACTACGCTTCGGTTATCTTTCGTGGGTCTGAATGTGCCCGAGGACCTTAAAGACGACACAGAAACCCAGAATCCACACACACTTCAGTGCTGCACCACGTGTACCAAGATGGGACGGACAATTTCCATTACCACCTGGAGAGGTCTATATCACGCATACGTCGATACCGAATTCTACAAGACGCCAGATCTAGCAGCAGCCTTCCAATCAGGATTTTCGGTAGACGAACAAGCGGACTGGTATCCAACCATCAAGTATCTTGCACATGCTCCACATCCAACACTCCTTACTGCGGCCAGATACTTTGAGATTCGGGGAGAAATGGAAATCTGGAAGAATCTGGGGGCTGAATTTGCGAAGAACGCTGAAGTAAATAAGTGGAAGGGGATGTCTCCTTCGCTTGGAGTCTGTGGGGACAAGCCGAACGAGATCTCCTATCAAAATTATTGGTGGTATATCGTGAAACAAAGGTAATTGGGAAATATGCAGGGTTACTGTGTGGAAGGAACGAGAATGGACTTGTCAAGGGAGGCTGCCACCTAGTGAGTCTTGATGTGAATTACTTCGCCGGCACCAGCGCCTGATATCGGATCTCGCTGATTGGGAAGCTCAAGAAATGGCTGATCTGGAGAGTTGTGGAATAAGGGTTTCGATGGGTTGATATACAATCTTGCAAAGATTAGGATCACTTTCGAAGACATGTCATCCAAGGTCCCTTCGCATTTTCATCCGAATAATCAGAGGTATAATAACAATCCGACTTTTCCTCCTCGGTGGTCACATCCCCTGCGACTTCTACTGTTAGCTTAGCAGTGTCCTTCTCCTCCCACTTGTCCAACAAATTTAAATAAAACTGCTTAAAATACTGCTTTGTTGAGATTACGAATCGCTCCTCGTACGCAGCCCGAACTACGCTCCTCGTCCTCCATCTGAAAATCGCCGCATGGGACAAAAGGTATAGCACTGCGTTGAAAACTATAGCGCTATCCTGCATCTCATCCTTGAAATCCGTTAGAAGTATTAAATACAATAGCGTAAGAGCTGTGTCGCGCGCTTTTGATTCCCTTGAGGGCTATATCGAAGAGAAGAATAGGATCGTGAACAAACCCTGTTGATTATAATAATGGCGTTAGCTTGAAAGTCGACGAAGGATAATAGGTATGGTAGATATATAAATCAAATTCGTACCTCGTAGCGCTATACATATCACCAAGGCAATGTTCTGGATGCCTCAGACCTAGCTCGTAAACGTCGATCACGGGATAACGGAGATTTCACTCCTGCGACAACCATCGAAATAGCTAATTATATTCAGGTGGTATAGTCGTCTTCTTTCGCATTCTATCTATTGGATATGTTGCTGTTTTTTTGAATGTGATGCATAGTCCATAGATCATTAGTAGGGAGATCGTGTATGGTGCAATCTTGTAGTTTTGTAGTATTGAAGTGTTACAGTGTCGCAGAACTTCCTACGCAACTGACTGCCAACTTACGAAGCTGTGACGTCTCATTATGATATTTTGCTTGGTAAGTGAATGGATGGTAAGGGAATGTGGACGATAGCTTTGTACGTTGGTGCTATGAATTTATATGCTGTTAAAATCTTTGCAGTGAACTGATATTTATAACCATTTATATTCCCAAGCCAATATCACAAGATCCGTCCGACTTTTCCTCAACTCCAATGCTACACGTCAACCCATGCATCCAAAATCGCGCAAAGTGAAATATATTCAAATAATCCCAATCCAAGCCTATGTTACCTGCGCCTTCCCAATCCCCATCCTCCTCGAAAACCTATTCCACAACTTCCCCTTCTTTCCCCTCACCCCCACAGCCTGGACCGCCTCCTCTCTCTCCACCCCTTCCTCCCCATCCCGATCCCCATTCCCATCCCCCTCCGGCGACCCAGCCAATGTACTCGACGAACTAGGATCTAGCTCGCTCTCGCTCCCCCTCCCCCTCCCCCCCAACCGCTGCCCCCTCATCGCCCTCTGCCTCCCCTGCAACTGCGACGCCAGCAGCGCAATCTGCTCACCCATCGTAGCCCTCTTGATGAGATCTTCGAGTGTGACGGCACTATAGCCTTCATCGTGCAGGAAGGCGGTCAGGAGGCCGAGGGCGATGATGTCGCCACCGAGGGAGAAGAAGGAGGTGTCGACGTTGATTTCACTCGAGGAGAGTTGGTTTGCCTTGCGGAGGACGGTGCGCCAGCCGCGGCGGAGCATGTCGACCATGTCGTAGACTTCGCGTTTGCGCAGGCCGCGCAGGTTGGCGGCTGTGGAGGGTGGAGAGGATAAGACTCGCTCTAGTGGTGGGTGGGTCGGGTCTTGGAGCTGTGTTGTTGTTACTTTCACGCTGGGCTCGTTGAGGAACGAGGGGAGGTTGTCGTTGGGGTTGCGGGCGAGGGATGTGGCGAAGGAGCAGGTTAGGTCGAGGGCTTTTTCGGCGAGGGATGCGGGAATGGTGTTGTTGTCACACACGCCCAGGATCACTTCGACCATTCCGCCTTCTTTAGGCGTAGATAGGAGATTGAAGTCTGATAAGTTCTCTCCAGCGCCAAGGTGGCCGAGCTTGTACTGACGGCCGTCAAGACGTAGGGGCATTTCTTGAGAGATGTTCTGATGCTGCACTACACTTGAGAAATAGGTCCAGTCTGGCCAATTGGTGCACTGTTGGATGATTTCTCGGAAGCCGAGCGACTCATGGGGCATGCTGGCCACTTGCTGGCTTTGGATCATGCGGAGGAGATCTAGCGCTGTCGCCTTCGACCCAAGACTAATCCTGACAGGGATGATGTTGACGCACGGGCCGACGATGTCCTCGACACCGTATACTGCGGCGTTTCGCCCGCTGATCAAGTTGCCAAATACGATGTCAGACTTGCCGGTCAGTTGAGCCATTGTGAGCGCCCAAGCTGCTTTGAAGATCGTGGCTGGCGTGACGTTCTTGGATTTGAGAGCTGGCAGTTTGATGGTCTTACTGACGGCAGCAGGTACTGGGTCGGACACATTGTACCTTGGCTGGTCACGCTGCCGAATGCTAGTCATGGATGAGGATTGCAGAAGGCCTTTCCAGTAGTCGTAGCTTTTCCGGTTGGCAGGACCCGTGGCTTGCAGAACATAGTTGGAGAAGGATGGCGAAAGTGCTACCTCTTTGCCCTCGTAGGAAGCCTTCAGCGCCTCAATGATCTTTGGTAGACAGATGCCATCGTATTGTGCATGGGACAGTCGCAGTATGAGACGGTGGGCGTTAGTGCCTGTCTTCTTGACTACGCTAAATTGGACGAAGGCTTCACCCAACCGCGGATAGGCGTCCATGCTGGACTCGCGGAGATTGCGAGTAAAGACGTCGAGGTCTTCGTCCGTATCGTATACCTGGAATTGCGGTCGAAGTTTTCGAACGACGACCTGCCAGAAGCGATCACCACAGTAGACAAAGACAGTGCGCAGGATATCGAAGCTCTGCACGAGCTTGAAAACGCTCTTCTTGAGGCGGGTGAGATCCAGATATCCTTGCCCGTCAAAGAAGAAATAGTTCAACATCCATCGCGGTTTGAGCATGGCGCCGGCTATAGAAAGAGCTTGGAAGTCAGTCACCGGGAGCACATCAGTGATGCCTCCCCTGAAAACGCCAATCTTCGGGCAGATGTAGTCTTGGATGAAAGTTTCAACATCAGTTGTTCCGAGACCAGTGAATAATGCACGTCGCTCTAAATTCCTCTGTTCGGTGATCGCAGCTTGATTAGAAGCTGTGCGTCGCATGGCTGCCTTGTGGAGTCTCTTTCGCGTAGAAACCGCGATAAGATGAGCCATTTCTGAAAAGATGGGTTTGTTGAAGATGTCGGCCACCGTGAGTTGTAGCCCAGCATTCTGGGCATTGCTTGCGAGTTCCATTGCGAGAATTGAATCCCCTCCGAGCTCCATGAAGGAGTGGTCGTCGTGTATCTTCCGCTCAGGGATATCGAGCAAAGAGCTCCAGAGCGAGCGCAGAGTCTTGGTAGTGGTATCTGAAGGCTCTGATGACCTCCGCTCCTTCTTTTGGTTCTTGTCGACCGTGGTCAACACCATGTTTGCCACTTGCTCGGTGTTCTTTTTCTCGATTGTGAACTGGCCCGATTTGATTAATTGTTCAATAGCTTCCTGTACGCAGTCTTTGACAATCTTGCGATACGTCCCGATTGGAATGTTGGGTTGATCAGGCGTGATTTCGGAATCCTTGGGACCCTTCACTGGGTCATCTGCAGTCTGGAACGATACTCCGCGAGCGACTGCAGGCCGCTTACCGTCCACGTTTTGGAACGATACCCCACGGCCAACTCCAGGCCGCTTACCGTCTACGTTTTGGAACGATACCCCTCGGGCAACTCCAGGTCGCTTACCATCCACAGTTTGAAACGATACCCCACGACCAACCCCAGGCCGCAAGGCAGTCTTCATGAGCTTTGGACTTGGCTGCGGCTCCTCTGTCATAAATGTCTGATTCGGACTGGTCAAGACACGATCAAGAACCTCCGCGTAAACCTTTGAAAGAGCTTCCGCTTCCGAGACAGAGACGTGAGAAGTCCAGTGTTTGATACATGCCTTCTCAAACCCGGGTGCAACGTTGATGTTGACCGTGACAGAGAATTCAGTCGGATCATGCCCGTCAATCTCCTCGAAGCGGATTGTGTTTACCCCACCCTCCTTCTCACCCGACGACGCTTGGCTCTGTATTGAGCACGCGGTATTGAACATAGCTTCTCCTGCCGGCAGTCCAAGGTCGTGCTGAATCCTTGCAAGTGGGCATTGCTGATATGGTAAGCTTTCGATAAAATCGCTTTGGACTCTCCGGAAAACGTCTGTCAGTGGCTTGTTCTTCTGACTGGCAAAGTTGACTCGACAAACCAACATGTTGATGAATGCACCAACTGTATGTTGGATGCCTTCCACTGGTGCGTCTCGGCCCGCAGATAGATTTCCAAAGCAAATGTCATCCTGGGTGGTGTACCGTCGTAGAACGAGAGCCCAAGCTGCAAGCATGACGTTGGAGAGCGTCAACTCATTAGTCCGGCAAAAGGATTGTAGCTCGTCAAAACGGTCAAAAGGTATGTAGATTGCGTTCAAGAGCTCGGTTTCACGAGGACCAGGATTCAATTGTGGGAGATGAGTGTATTGGACCCCTTTGAGATATCCAGTCCAATATTGTACCGTGGTTGTGAGGGATCGATTGAGAATGTACTTGATGTATTCGGAATATAGTGGCCTCGGTCCTTCGATTCGGTCTTGATAGGCGGCAGCTAAATCGCGCGTCATCAACCCGACTGAAAGTCCATCAATGACAGCGTGGTTCAGCTCTATCTTCACAAAGACCTTGCCTGAATCTGTTGTACAGATCGAGAACTGATGAGGAAGTGTTGGTTGTCTTGTATTGTTGACTTCTCTCAACGATATCTTTGCAAACTCCTCTTCCACCTCCTCATCTCTACAATGCAACACTTTCGCGTCGCCTTCCGCATACTTCATCACGATCTGATCGAAAGCATGGCCCTTGCATACACTGTACACAAAGGTTGTTCTAAGCATCTGGTGATGATCCACAACCTTCTGCCATGCTCGCACTAAGCGCCGAACGTCAGCCCGCCCATTATGTCCTGACTTCACCTCTGCGATCAGATAGCTCAGATAGTTATCCGGCTGTCTGATCTGTGAGAGGAGCAATCCGTCTTGCATAGGCGCGCAAACCATCATGTCTTCAACCTCTTCCATACTAGTGATCCCAATATCAGGTAGGGTCTCATGGAAGAGTCTTGCCATCCCACTGGTATTGGTGGGGAGAAGAGGAAAGTCGCTAAGTGTAGGCTCCGTGGGGGCGTCCAGTAGTTGCCCCGTCATATCTTCAAGAGTGCGTTGGCACTCCATGACCCAGTCACCAATCTTGTTCTGATGTTTCGTGTTCTTGTTGTAGATAAAGGAGAATTTGAACTGGCCATCAGACACGCTAGCACTTATTTCGATCAATGCCAGCCGCCTTGTCTCAGGTCCAACGTCTCCTGTAATCTTTTCGTCCTTATCGTCCAGCTGGATGTCCATGCTTTGGATTAGAGAATCACCACCATTATCACCTTGTTGGGAGCGGCCCGTGTAGTTGAACAGTATTTCCATTGAATCGTGCTCCGCGAATTGCTTGCGCCCATCCTGCGTCAAGAACCTGTGAGAAAAATAATCTCTCCCACTGCCAGGGATCGAGCGCCTTTGGTCTTTTGCTCGTTTCACTATATCCAAGACAGTCTCGTCACGAGACTCGAAGGGTATATACGTCGGAGAAAGGGATGTGAACCATCCTACTGTACCCGACAGATCTATCGAGGCGTCCCACGTCTCTCGACCATGGCTTTCATTGAATATGACCGGGGCGCTGCGATCTGGGAAGATGCGATTGAAAGAGTAGACGAGCGAAGATAAGAGAAGCTCGACGGGCTGCGTACGATACGTATCGTTGGACGCACCGAGAACTGACTCGGTATATGATCGTTTGAGCATGAAGCTTTGAGCTTTGGTGTCCCCATACATGTTCGGTTGCTCCGCCATATTCCAGAAGTCATAATCGGCGGGGCCGATCTCGAAAGGTAGGACCTCCTTGGCGAGGCCTTGTCGGCTGTGATCTTGTTGCATTTCCAACCAAACTTGAAATGACAAAGGCTTCTCGATTGTCTGATTGCCCTTCGCACTGAGCAAGCCCTCTAGTTGCTGGATGATGATACCCCAAGACACAACATCAACGACCAGATGATGGGCAACAAGAGAGAGAATTTGCTTATTTTGCCGCGTACTGAAGTGGTCTATCGCCAGTAATGGACCCTCCATGATGTTAAGACACGTCTGGCTCTCTGCTACTGCGGGTACCATTTGACTCAAGTCATCTATTTGGTGCGTTCGAAGGCGGTAAGCGGTAGTCGTCGTGGAGATGACTTTCTGCTGCCATGTGCCATGCTGATCCCTGGAAAACCTAGCTCTCAGCATGGAATTTTGCCCCACAATAATCTCCAGAGCGTGTCTGATTGTCTCAGTGCTCGTGGGCCGTCTGAGCTTGAGCAATTGACTTTGATTGAAACGTCCATTGCGCGTGTGGTCGCAGGAGGGCCCCGCGACTCGGAAATAAAGCTGCTGCACCGGCGAAAGCTCAAACAGCTGATCGGTCTTCTCTTCCCGACCCGATGTATTCGTCGACTTCGCTAAGTAATTGTTGGAGTCGATCGACTTGGCAAGCTGGAACAGCGATTTACTCTGTAGCACCTTCTGCACTGTGATGCTGATACCGATTTTTCGACATCGGGAAACAATAGACATAGACTGCAGAGAGTCACCGCCTTGACTCATGAAGGACCGGCTAGGATCAACCTGCTCTATAGGCGTATCAAAGACTGCTGCCCAGATCTCCCTCAACCGTTGCACCGTCGGGGTCATCTCCGTCGAGTCGATGCGCACACTATCCTGTGCCGTCATGTGTTTGTAAGTGGCATCATCCAGCACTTTGACCCAGTCCCCGATCTGTTTCTTGTCGGCTTTGCCGGAGATGAGTATTGGGACTGTTTCCACAATCGCCCACATGGCGGGAATCATATAAGCCGGTAGTGTCTCTGCTAGAAATTCTCGAACCTCTCTCAAGTAGGCTTGTGCTGTCTTCATCAGGGAGCCATGGAGAAGTGTGCACGCATTTTCTGCTGCAGCTGTTGAATCCTTCAAAGCGGAGGAAGCGATATCAGCCAATGAGACGACTGCCACCAATCTACCTTTGCAGAGGCCTTCATGTGGTAAGACAACGGTGGCGTGTTGGATGCGCTCGTGGAGTAGAAGTCTTGACTCGATCTCTCCCAATTCGATACGTTGGCCATTCAATTTGATCTGGTGATCTTTCCTTCCGCAGAAGACGATCTTGCCGTCCGGGTGATACTTAACCAAGTCCCCGGTCTTGTAAAGTCTTCGTGCACCTCCAATCCTGCTGCCCCAGGCTGGATTCTCAATGAAGGCCCTCGCGGTCTTCTCTTGGTCGTGAAGATATTCGCGGGCAAGATTGGGACCTTCGAGGTTTAACTCACCAACACAACCCAATGGCGCGAGGCGATGGTGATCGGAAACGTCAGTGATCCACGTGCGGCAGTTGTTATGCGCATATCCGATGTTCTTGGGATCCGTCTGCTTTGAGACGTTGCTATTGGTCACAGAGATGACTGAAGCTTCTGTAGGACCATATCCGTTGATGAGCGTGAGACTCCCTCCCCATTTGAGCATATGTTCTTCGGACAGCGCCTCGCCACCGACCACTAAGACTTTCAAGGATGGCACATCTGATGGTTGAATCAACTGCGAAACGGATGGAGTCAAGAAGGCCCACGTGGGTCTAACGCTGTTGATTGCAGAAGCAAGATCAGACATCTTTTCGTCGTTGTTGGGCATGCATACACAAGCTCCTATTGTCAAGGGCGATATAATCTCCATGATTGCAGCATCGAAGGTGAAAGATGCAAAGCTGAAGACTCTAGAATTTGAATCCATGAGCATGGCTTTGCAATAAGCTTCCGAGCTTGAGCAAACAGCTTCATGCTCGACGACGACGCCTTTTGGACGACCAGTGGATCCCGATGTGAAAATAACGTAGGCCGCATTCTTACTTGAGGGTCGAGCAATGACAGCGGCTCCGTTATCAAGATCTGTTAGTTGAAGCAGCGATTGCTCATCGACCGGGATCACGACACCAGTCAGCCCTTGGTACCTCTCAGTGTACTGCGGAGAGCAAACAAGAAATCGAGCGCGTGTATCTTGTATGACATCCACATGCCGGCCCAAGGGGTGCGACGGGTCCAGAGGGACCATGGCGCCACCAGCTAGCATGATGCCGAGTTGAACCACGATCGCCCATCGCGACTTATCCACACAGAACGGGACTAAAGTCTCAGGCTTCACTCCGAGATACTGGAGATGCCCAGCCAGCCGTTCTACGTGCGTCTTTAGCTCCCTGTACGTGAAGCTGCCGTCCCAGGCACAGACGGCCTGAGTAAAAGGAGCTCGTTTGGCTTGCTGTAAGAAAAGCTCACCAATGGTGTTCTTGACAGGTATTGGTTGGTGACTATTCCATTCCTCGAGAGTGTTGATGTCCTGCTGGCTCACGATCTCTAAGGCGCTCAGCGTTGTCGTGCTTTCCGGTGCCGAAGCACAAAGACCGGTAAGTACGTGTTCGAGTTGATGCACCATTCTCTCGATCGACCACTTTGATAAGTGCACCTCGTTGTAGTGGAAATCCAGCCGTATACTCAATCCACTCGCAGTGCACTCGACCACAAGAGGATAGTTGAAGAATTTTGAACTGATGCCAGTGTCTTGCGGCTTCCAAAACTTGCTATCTTCAACATCATCATCGTTCGCTGCTGTCTGGATGACCAGAAGATTTCGGAAGTCACAGGCGAGTGCTGTCTCAGCACTCAGTCGCTTGATGTGTTGCAGGCCAATATGCTGATGGGGAATGATCTCTGTGGCCTTTAGATGGACATTACGCAGATATTCAGCCACCGTCAGCTCTCGCCCGACCCTGACCCTTGCGGGAACCGTGGTCAAGGTCGGACCCAGCATATCAATGATCCCATCGAGCGGAATATCTCTGCCCGTCAAACTTTCTCCAAACACCACATCTTCTGACCCACCTGTATGCGCAGACAGAAGTATCGCCCACGCACCTCGAATGATAGTTGGTAAGGTGATGCCCGTGATTTTGGACTTATGAGGTAGTTGCACAACATGACTTACAGTCTTGAAATCGACTTCTTGCTCGGCGATTGAATTGGGTAGAGCAGGGGGAAATTGGTAGGCTTGTAAGTCTTGGAACTTGGTGTGCCAAAAGCGATGAGATGCTTCTTTGTCGGAATGCAGGAGATAACCGATATACTTAGCGTAAGCAGTCTGGGTCGGTTGGGGCGAGCATTGGCAGTAGATGTCCTCGACTCGCTGAAGCATTTTGGGCATGCTCCAGCCGTCGTAGATCGCATGATGTATTGACCAGACGAAGTAGCGATCAGGGCCGTCTACGATGCTGAATCTGGAAAGTGGGCCGCCATTGTGTTCAGGTAATCGCACCGTCTTGGACGCCATTTCTGTTGACTTCGCATGATGCCATTCTATGGTTTCAGTGTTCAAAACAACCTGAACAAAGGTGTCCAAGCTTGTATGAACCACCCGTGTCCTCAGGATATCCATCTCCTCGACTGCGATCTGCCATGCTTTTTGAAACTGATTAAGATCAATCGACTCAGGTAAGCGAAAAACATTGTGCGCAACGTAAGCCCCGGCTTGACTTGTAGAAATAGTAACCAGGCCCTCTTGGAGGGGACTGCAAGGGTAGACGTCGGCGATTCTCTCCTTACTCACAGCGCAATGTCCCGCTAATTCATCAAGATACTTGTCAAGATCTCCAACCCTGTCATCAAGAAGGCTGAACTGTTTGTATACAATTTCCTTGTCCTCTTGTAGCTCAGTGCAAGCTTCTGCCATCTCGCCCAATGTTGGTTTGCGGAAGATATCGAATACACTGAGCGAAATTTGTTCCGCTCTTGCTGCCGAGCCGAGTTTCATCCCAATGACACTGTCACCGCCAATGGCAAAGAAGTTGTCATCAGTACTGATGGTTTCAGGTTGAATTCCGAGGAAAGATGCCCATAAACGTTGAAGACTCTTCTCCATTTCAGTGCTTGGCTCCCGACCCTTCTTCCTGTTGGATGAATTTGCGAGTCTGAATGCGGCTAGATCCTCCTGCGCAAGTGCCGTGACTGCCTTACGAAGCCTTATCCTGTCGAGTTTGCCGGAGGCTGTGAATGGCATGTGGGTGATTGGGAAGTAGAGTGAAGGGACCATGTATCCCGGAAGTGCTATGGTAAGCTTGGTTTTGAGATCTTTACTGATAGCAGTAATCTTCTCGGACATTGGCAGGATCAAAGCGTCTGGAGAAGCGCCATTCTCTTCAGAACAAATGAAGGCTGCAAGTGCGGTTGGTTGACCGACGGGAGCGGCCATCTCAACAGCGGCTTCGATATGATTGGGGAGGTTTTCCTCAACGTGATGTTCAATATCGCCCAATTCGATCCTCAAGCCGTTCAATTTGATTTGCGTGTCCTTCCTTGCAACGTAGATGATTTCTCCGGCCGCAGTATAGCGCACCAGATCTCCTGTTTTGTAGATCAACCGGGAATGGCCAGTGACAATTTCTTCATCATTGTAGGTCATCCAGTCCGGGCGCATAACGAAAGCTTTGGCCGTCTTCTCTTCGTTGTTGAGGTAACCACGTGCAACAGTGTTGCCCTCCACGATAAGTTCTCCCACACTACCGACCGGCATAAGCTGATTGTGATCATGGGGGTTCACAATCCAGCAGCGGCAACCAACGCTACGACCGATGTTGGAAGAGTCTTCATCAAGAATTGATCTGTCCAAATCCACTTTGACGCTGGTTGTGGCAATGACCGCACACTCACTTGGTCCATAAGCGTTTACCACAGCAGTCGAGCTGGACCACTTGGCGATATGTCGGGCTTGCATCGCTTCTCCTCCAGTGACAAGCACCTCGAGACTTGGTACCTTCTCCGGAACCAACATGTTCGCGACTGATGGTGTCAAAAGTGTCCACGTTACCCCCATACGATTGATTGCTCCTGAAATGTTATTCATTCGCTCTTCATCGCTGGGAATGCAGATACATGCTCCAGTCATCAAGGTGGTCAGAATCTCCATCACAGAAGCGTCGAAACAGAGGTTAGAGAATTGGAGAACCCGAGATGACTGTCGCATGAGGATAGCCGGCGCGTGTGAAGTAGCACCAGTTGCGAAAGCATGATGTGAGATGACTGTTCCTTTAGGCAACCCTGTGGTCCCACTAGTGAAAATCAAATATGCCGGGTCAGCTGGAGTAGGCTTCATTGTTACAGCGCCATATGGTACGCTTGGTTGTGGCCGTCGCGGGAAGCCTTCGTCCACGACGAAAGTATCAACGTCAGGAATGTCAGCAAATAGCTCACTGTGTTTTTCGGAGCACAGCACAAGCTTTGCCCCCACATTACCAACGATATAGTCAATCCGGCTCTTAGGATGCGAAGGCTCCAATGGAACGAAAGCTCCGCCAGCCTCAAGTACACCCAATATGGCCACCACAGCCCAAGTGGACTTCTCGAAACACAGCGGAACGTACATCTGCGGCCCGACACCGAGCGCAATGAGATGCTTGGCAAGTCTCTTCGCCAATGACATAAGCTTGACGTAGGTAAGATCTTCATTCCACGAGCATATTGCCGGTGCCGATAGGGGCAGTGTTTGTGACTGTTGGTAGATGATATCATGAACGCATCTGTCGACTTGGGGGAGAGGTGTGTCGTTCCAGTCGAATATTTGTTGTCGCTGTTTTTCGCTGCAGTAGGCAACACTTCCGATTTGCATACGAGAGGACGCAGTGTTGCTGACCGAGTGCAAAATCTGATCAAAGGTGTCTGAAATGTTCGAGACTTGAGATTCGCAGAGGAAGTCTGTCCAGTAGTTGAATTGGACGTCAATTCCTTGCTCCAGCGCTTCGACATTGACTGTGAGGGGATACTCTCCCGGGTCATATGCAGAGATCACATCATACTCGAGCTGTTCACTGCTCTCATCTGATGACCTGAAGCGTCTCTGGAACGTGAATACGGTGTTGAAAAGCGCTTGTCCAGCGCCGATCTCGTGTTGCATGTTGCTCAAGGAAAATGCTTGATGTTCCATACTGTCCGAATAATCACCCTGAATCTTCTCGAGAGCTTTGTTCACCTCGAGATCGTCACCTAGCTCCAAGTGACACACCAGCATGGAGATGAATAGTCCCACAGCATCTTGGATGCCCTGAACAGGGACATCTCTGCCAGAGGTGATGTAGCCGAAACATATATTCTCGTTGCCTGTATACACGCGAAGAACTAGGGACCATACCAATTGCAACACGTTGGATAGCGTTGCACCATTCTGAACACAGAATGAATTCAGTCCCGGAAGATTCTCAATATTCAGCTGGCATGTCCGGTTCTCCCGTTCCTGCACCGTACCGTCAAGCAAGGATGGGAAGGAGCAAGGCTCCGTATGATGAAGGTAGCGACGCCAATAGGCAAGATCAGACTCGTAAGAGCTTTTCTTTAGATAAGAGATATAATCGCGATTCGTTGGTGCCGGCACAATCTTGTCCGAGCCAATGTCATAGAACCTTGCAAGATCTCTGAGGATTATAGAGACCGAAGTTCCATCGCAGATAGAATGGCTAAGTTCCAGCTTGCAGAACAACTTGCCGGAAGTAGTCTCGCAGATTGTGAACTGGTGGTGCGGTTGCTTCCGAGAGAAGTCAATCGTTACCTGATCCCTCAGCTTTTCGACTGCATTGGCTGCATGCGCTTGCAGAAATACAATCGTCGGATCGATGGTCTTCACAACGGCCTGGTCCATGAGCCCTTCTTTTGCTAGGCTCTCAATAAACACTGTCCTCAACGATGGGTGTGTCTGTACCACCATCTGCCACGCACGTGCTAGCTTTTTCGCATTCAGCGGCGCAGATGGATTTGCAAGGCGCGGCACAAATACAGCTTGATACATATATTGCTTTGGATTCTTCACTTGACTAAGCAGCACGCCCCGCTGCATCGGTGACGAACCGTAAACATCTTCAACGTCCGATAGTGAGGTGACACCTGCCGCATTAAGTTTGTCTTGAAGTTTCTTGGTGCCATTGTACATCAATGGCAAGAGCGGGAAATTGTCGAGCGATGACTTGGATGGAACATTGAGCAGCTCTTCCGAGGACCGCCTCAAAGCTTTGTCAAGTGCTGAAAGCCACATCTTGATCGAATGCTGGCGTCGGATGTTCTGGGGGAAAGCGATGGAAACCTTCAAGCTGTTGTTGAAAACGCCGGCTGATATCTCGAACAGAGCAAAACGTGGCAAAGCAGGGTCAATGTCAAATTTGGATGACGTTTCGTTCATTGGTTGGAGTGAGGTGCTATTGTCGCGCACGGCGGCCGTTTTCTCCTGACCAGAGTAGTTGAATGCTATCTCCATTGGCCAATGCTTGCTGAACCTCTCTCTGCCCTCCTTGGTCAACATCCGGTGGGCAAAGTATTGCCTACCTTTGTCACGGGTACGGCTTCTTAAGTCTTTGACCCACCGAATAGCGCTGACGATGTTGTTCTCTGTAGTGGCTTCGGACGGAAGGAAGACCGGACTGATTGTTGTAAACCAACCGACAGTGTGGGACAAGTCGAGAGATGAATTCCACGGTTCACGACCATGAGCCTCGTTGAACACTGCAGGCGAGGCTTTCCTATCCGAAAACGTCTTGCAGAATGAGAAGAGGATCGACCCAAGGAGGATATCGATCATCTCCGAGCCAATCGATTGGTTGCAAGGACCGAGTAATTTGGTCGTAGTCGTACTGTCTATTTCCAATTCAAGACTGCGAACAGCCCCGTAGACATTCTTCGATTTCTCCATGCCCCAGTATGAGAGGTTGGTCATAGGTACGTCGTCCTCGAAGTCTAATCCGCAATAGAGCTCAGCCTGGGTGTAGTCCTCCTGAGATTGGCACCAAGTCGGAAATGGGAGCGACTTATGCGCCCTGACTCGTTTTGTAGTAAGCAGTCCCTCAAGATCTTGCTGGATGATGTTCCAAGACACAATATCGATAACGAGATGGTGTGCGACGAGCAGGAGAACCTTTGAGCCACTTTCGTCGGATTCGAAAAGAACAGCAGCAAATATCGGGCCTTTCTCGATATCAAGACCCTTCTGGCTCGCCTCAATTGACTTTGTGACCTCACTGGGAGAGGACCTGCCAGGACGAAGCGTGAATCGATACGATCTTGCCGAGTCTTTCTCCACCATCTGTGTCCATTGGCCACTTTCATCTTTCTGAAAGTTAGCCCTCAGCATTGAATGGGATTGCACCAAAGTCTTGAGAGCAGATGTGATGTTCTCAAGGCTTTGGGAGGAAGGCAAGCGCAATACAACGCTCTGATTGAAATGGTGGACTTTACTCCCCACCCACTCAAAATAAAGCTTTTGCATCGGACTCAACCCATACTTCCTCCCAAACTCTTCCTCCGCATACTTGACCACAGTCTTCTCAAGGCTGACTTTGGTGGCTAATTGCCTAATCGAATCACTGCGGATGATATCCTGAACATTTGTACTGATTCCCTCGGCGCGACATTTGGACAAGACTTGTAGAGCGGAAATTGAGTCTCCACCAAGGAAGAGAAAATTTGTCTCCAATCCTGTTTTCTCCAACGGCAGATCTAAGGCCTTTGACCAAATCTTTTGTAGCCGGCCCTCCATCTCCGAACCTATCGTTCCTGCTGCTTCACTGGAAACATTAGTACCAGATATCTTCCGATTCACCTCCTCAGGCATATCTTCAAGCCAGGTTTTGATTCGCTTGCTATTCAATTTCCCACTCGGTAGCATCGGGATGGTGACTAGGACCACCCAATTGGACGGAACCATGAAGGGCTGGAGGTGATTACGGAGATAGTCCCCAATCCTGCCCACATGCGCTGCGGCATCCTCCTGTGAGACTATCTCTAATTCATCGTATGAGGTCATTTGAGCCATCCTCTCCTTGAAGGAAAGAACAGCAACCAGGCGCTTCGCGAAATGCCCAGACGCTGGGATAAGGGCCAGGGCATGCTGAACAGCCGAGTCGTGGCGCAAGTGGTGTTCGATTTCACCCAATTCCAGTCTCTGCCCGTGGAGTTTCGTCTGATTGTCTTTTCTGCCCGAATACAAGATTGATCCATCTTCCGCGTACCTAACCAGATCCCCTGTCTTGTAGATCTTCGAATAAGCTTTCATCCCCAGCACTTGAAACTTCTCCAGCCACGCCGGTGCCGGCACGAACGCCGCCTCTGTCTTGGCTTTCTCTTTCAAGTAACCACTAGCCAAGATGGGGCCTTGGATTACTAATTCACCGGCGGCACCCACAGGAACCAGCTCATTTTGATTGTGTTGGTTGACAATGAAGCAGCGACTACCCACTGCGGTACCAATACTGGAGAATTTGGAAGAAGCCGTGACATGACTGTTGACTGCGGCCACGACTGCGGCTTCGCTGGGCCCATACGCATTGACAAGTCGAGTCTTATCCGCCCACGTCAAAACGTCTATCTGAGACATCGCCTCACCACCCAGGACCAAAGTCCGAAGTCCGGGGACTGTGGATGGCGAGAGCAATTTAGCAAATGAAGGCGTTAACAAGGCCCAATTGACACTAAGGTCGTTGATCGCTTTGGCAACATCATTCAAACGCGTTTTATCATCCGGTATACACACACAACCGCCCAAGAGGAGCGTGGAAAGGATCTCCATGACCGAGGCATCGAATGTATATGAAGCGAATTGCAAAACCCGTGATGATGATTGCATTCCCATGGCTGGACCATGTGCCAGGGCTCCGCTGGAAAATGCCGAGTGCGATACCAACGTCCCTTTAGGCTTCCCAGTTGAGCCGCTCGTGAAAATGATGTATGCGATATCTGTACTTGTATATTGTGGAAGTGGTTCGTATTTCTGGGGGCAAGCCATGATGGTCTGACGGTCCACCACAACCGTCCTGGCGCCCAAAGATTCACACAGCTCCTGATATTTTGGCGAACAAAGAATGTGTGTAGCATCAGCATCTTGCACGATTCCTTGCAGTCTCGTTTTCGGGGCCTCCCCATCAATTGGTACGAAAGCTGCTCCGACTTTCATAATTGCCAGCATCGAAACAACGACTAGTGCTGTCTTTTCAAAACACACTGGCACGTAACTTTGATGGCCTATGCCAATACTAAGTAAATAGTGTGCAAAAGACGTCGCTGTCTGCTCCAATTCGCGGTATGTAAATTGAGCGTCCCAAGCGCAGATAGCTGGACATGAGAGCGGGAGCGATTGTGCCTTCTCATGGATGATCTCATGCACACATCTTTCAATACACATCGGAGCTTCGCTGTTCCATTCTCTGATAGTGGCTTCGTCATCCGCATGGAGAATTCGCATCTCACCTAGTGTGCAAGGATCCGTGTCTATTGAGCTCAGCTGGGTCAAAGCGTATTCGAAGTACCGTACGAGTCTCTCGAGTTGCCATTGAGAGATACATTGTGGGTCGTAGTGAGCCTCCAGCTCAATCTCAGAGGCGTGGATGTCAAACGAGACGGTGAGCCCGTAAGTGAAGAATACACTTCCAGAGCCAGCAGCTTGTTCCACACCAAAGAAATCACTCGTGTCTGCCACCTCGTTATTAATTGAGATCAAGTTTTGGAATTCGCATGCGTTCCTCGTATCTGCATCAATACGAGTGATCTTCAAGAGACCCATATGCTGATATGGCAATGCCTCTGTAAAGTCCCTTTGAAACTGTTTTAGGTAATCGCCTACTTGGAGATCGCGTTTGGCCTGCACACGGATAGGTACAGTAGCGAACGCAGGCCCGGTCATGTCTTCAATACCAGGAAGAGGAGTATCGCGGCCAGAGAAGATCTCACCAAATACTATGTCGTCCGAGTTCGAGTATGCAGAAATAGTCAGTCCCCACGCCGAACGGATGAGCATTGGCATCGTCATTTCCGAGTTCTGCTTTCTCGAGATCGGTATGAAGTTCAAGAACCGACCTATCGCATCTGGCTGGTATGCCGGCTTCGGTAGCGCAGGAAATTGAGGTGACGTAGTCCCAGTCAGTCTTGATTGCCAGAACTTTGCGGATTCGGCTTTGTTTTCGTTGAGTAAGAATCGAATGAATTGAGGATACAATGGCGCTTTCATTGGAGCGATCGATACATTATCCGATCCCTCGTAGTAATGTGTCCGGACCTTTTGTAACACCAATGGCACAGACCATCGATCGTACAGCGCATGATGGATAGTCCATACGAAAAAAAACTCGCTTTCATCTTTCCCTTTGACAATGGCATAGTTCGACAGACTGCCTTCACTGTGAGCTTCTTGAAACTCCTTTAGATCAAAAATATGATCCAAGTCTTCAGGCTCGGACCAAATGACGGGTTTATCAACAACAGTCTGAAGAAACCCGAGTGACTCAGTAAAAACAATCCGAGTCCGCAAGATGTGATCATGATCCAGGACAGCCTGCCAAGCATTCTTGAATTTCTCAACGTCAATACCGATCATCCGATACGTAGTCTGAGCGACGTAAGCTCCAGGCTTCCTACTACTCAAAGCAATGAGTCCCTCTTGCATAGGCGTGCAAGGATACACATCCACAATCTCCTTCACCTCGATATTGCACAATCTTGAGACTTCATTGATGACCTGGTCAGTCGGAATATTTGCCGGCAGAAGCTCAAATGGTTCTGGTCCAGTCAGTGGCTTCGGATCCATAGCCAAGTCATCTGAGATCTGCGCACCAGCGCACATTTCCGAGAAAATTGGGTTGCGGAATATGTTCCCTACAGTAAGATTGATTCCCTTAGACCGCGCTGTAGTGACGAGACGAATTGCAGCGATAGAATCACCACCCATGCGAAAGAACTGCGAATTCATGCCAATCGAGCCAGCCTCAAGGTGGAGCAGATTTTCCCACAGGCCCGCCAAAGTCTTCTCGACTTCAGAGTAAGGTTTGCGGCCACTATTCCCAGCGAGGCGAAACATAGCGATTTGGTTCTCGGTCAAAGACTCAGCAAGTGCTTTCAGCTGTTTTCGGTCCAATTTTCCAGAGCTTGAAAGTGGCAGACACGCCAGAGGTATATACATGGAAGGGACCATGTGTTTTGGTAGCAGCTTGGCTAAGACTATCTCCAAATCCTTGAATGTGGTCTGGAGCGCGGTAGTCATGGGAAGAATGGTGCTCCCTGTCGTAGTGGAAGAATCAAACTTCTGTGGACACGCAAAAAGAGCTAGCATTTTCAGGCCACTTGGTGCAACCAGCTCGACACCGAACTGCCAATTTGAAGGAAGGTTATTCTTAACATGGAATTCGATCTCACCCAATTCGATTCTTTGGCCGTGTAGTTTGATTTGATGGTCCTTTCGTCCACAATAGTCCATCGTGCCGCTAGCATTGTATCGCACCAAGTCACCAGTCTTGTACATTCGTCGAGGACCAGGATAATTCCCAATCTTCGGCCGATAAGCCTGCGCCCATTCAGGATCTTGGATGAAAGCCTTGGCGGTCTTCTCGCTATCATTCAGATATCCTCTGGCAAGGATCGGACCCTCGATCAACAATTCACCCTCGCAGCCGATTGGGACCAGACGATTATGGTTTGTGGGGTCGACTATCCAAGAAACGCTGCCAACAGACTTTCCAATGCTCGAAGGGTCGCTGTCCTTGTTGAGACCCGTCCTATGGGTGGAATTTATCGAGCATTCGCAAGGTCCATATTGTGCGTGGATCTCCACTTCATCGGCCCATACTTTCAATACAGCTTTCGTCAAGGCTTCACCACCCAGAGACATCCACTTGATACTTCGCATCTCCGCAGGATTGAGATACATCGCCACAGTGGGAGTCAAATCGATCCAATTCGCATTCAGCCTCGTGACGGCACCTGCTACGTCGTTCATGCGGTCATGATCTGAAGGTACACAGACGGTACCACCACGCATTAACGTGGTGAAAGTCTCTTCTAAACAATTGTCAAATGTGTAACTGGCGTATTGCAAGAAGCGTGTTCCTTCATCCATTCCCAGTATGGACCCATGCGCGGCAGCGCTGCTTACCAGTGCCGAATGCTCCAAGACAACCCCTTTGGGCTTACCAGTACTGCCACTTGTGTAAATTGTGCAGCAAGGATTACAGGGTTCTGCTAATCTTTTGGACCTGTTCTCAAGGAGCTGCAACTGATCGAGGAATGCAGCGTCAACCGAGACAACACGCAGGCCCATCCCAGTGAAGAGAGCGTTATAGCATGGCGAAGTCAAAATGACTTTCGCCTGTGTATCCTTGATGCGCATCTCGAGTGCGGCGGTGGGATGCATGGGATCTAAACTCGCGAACGCACCCCCTGCTTTCAACACACCGAGCATGGTAACTGGTGTATATGCGGACTTTTCACAGCAGATGCAAACAAAGGATTCAGGGCCGACACCGAAGAATCTCAAGTATCCAGCGAGTTTCTCTGCCAGTATATCAAGCTCGGTGAAAGTCAGAGACGCGTCCCAACCGCACACAGCTTCTTTATTAGGATGGAGTGAGACTTGTTCGCTCACAACCTCGTGGACAGTTTTGTAGATCTTTGATGGGATCTTGTTGTTCCAAGACATGATCAGCTGTCTATCGGGTTCGCTGATACCGTTCAATTGGCCAAGCTTCTTCTCTGATTGTTCAACGATGTTCTTGAGCGCATGAAAGAATGAGTTCGCTACATTGATGGCATGACTGTCTGATAGACAGTCAGTCCAGTAATCTAGATCAATAGCGGCCGCTTCATCAGATACTTCAATGTTAATCGAGACGTTGTATTCCGTGGGATCATAGTAAGGGCGGTGCTCTTCTAATGATATCTCATGCTTCTCGGCCGTCATCGCCTGAGATATTTTACGATATGACAAGCAGGTATTGAAGAGCCCGTCCCCAGAGAGTTTGAGAGCGTGCATAACCTCCGACAGCGCTGTCTGCCGGTGCTCCTGTGCTTCTAGGAGGTCCTTCTGCACCTGTCGCAATGTTTCCGTGATGGGCGTATCCGGAGAAAGACCCACTCGGCAAACGGCCATGTTCACAAGATATCCCACCATCTTATCCATGTTCTTGATTACTGGGTCTCGTACCGAGATTAGATATCCATAGCAGATGTCTCTAGAACCAGTATAAGCTTGGAGGGTCAAGGCCCACGCAAGGTGGAAAATATTGGCCATTGTGACGCCGTGCAACTCGCAGAAGTTTTGGAGTTCATCAAAAGCTTTGTAGTTGAAACGCTGCGACTGTAGCTTTCGCTCAGTCGGAGGAGCGGAAGAGTCCTTGAGTACTGGAAAGCTGGTAGGTTCTACTCTAGAAAGGAAAGACTTCCAGTATCTGAGGCCTACTTGAAGGGGCTGGTTCGCCAGAAAAGAGATGTAGCCGCTGTATAGTGGCCCGGTCTCTCCCAGAAGCCCTCCCTCGTAGGAGGATACAATCTCTTTGTAAATTATGTCCATTGATGTCCCGTCAATCAGAGTATGGCTGATCTCCAATTTAAAGAAGGCTTTCCCATTGAAAGTTTCGAGAATTGTCATTCGATGAGCAGGAACAGAGTCGTTGTATTGCATCTTGGGTTGCTCGGCGAAAGCGCGGTCAACATTCTCCTCGGATTCTCGCCCCAGATGTTCGATATTTGCGTTGAAGTTTTGCAAGACCAGTTGATCATAGAGTGCGTCGCCTTGACTTAGACTCTCAATGAAGAGGGTGCGCAGAGAAGCATGGCGACGCACGACGTTCTGCCACGCTTTTGCAAGTCGACTACTATCTATTTGTATTCTCGCGTCTATCGCTTTGACCTCATAGGTCCCTTCGACTGCATACATACCTGCGTCTCGTTTCGTACTGATCAAGAGACCCTGTTGTATCTGTGAGCACCTGTAAATGTCTTCAACATTAGCGATATCTATTCCAAGGGAGGGAAGTTTCTCTGATGTTAGTCTCTGGAGACCATCATAATCCAGTGATAGAAGAGGATAATCGCTGAGTGTGGGACAACGAGCCATGCTGGCAATTGCTGATGGCATCGTGCGGAGAGTATCCTGACACTCAGATATCCAAGAAGTTACCTTGTCCAGGTGCTTCATGCCTTGGTTAAATGTGAACGAATAGCGAAGCTTGCCTTGCACAATCACTGCCGAGATTTCAAACAGCCCAAACCGAGGAGTTTCTTGACCGTAATCAGCTTTGCCACCAGCAGCTCGTGCCTCACCCGCCATCTCTTCAGCTGGCACAAGAAGAGCATTGTCCCGTTCGAGTTGCTGGTATGTTCCTAAGTAGTTGAAGGTGATTTCAAGAGGCCAATGCCCTCCGAATCTTTTCGCGCCCTTGGCAGTAAGGAGGCGGCTGGCAAAGTAAGGCCTACCATTGCCGGGGACTGAACGACGGTAGTCCTTCACACGACACAGCGTATCGGTGAAGGGCTTAGACCCAGCCGAGGCGATGTACACCGGATACATTGTTGTGAACCAGCCGACGGTCCGAGACAAGTCAATGGACCTATCCCATATCTCGCGACCATGGCCTTCGTTGAAGATTACAGGTGCGGTACGGTCAGTGAAGACTCGACAGAAGGAATGGATCATGGCTGCAAGTAGGAAATCGAGGGGCTCAGTTCGAAATGCATCATGACACTTTGACATCAGCAAAGATGTCAAGGCTGTGTCCAGCTCAAACCCTTTACAATCGACATTTCCATAAATATTCTCACGTTCTTGGACACCCCAGTAACTAAAACTTTGCGCTGGTATCTCGTTAGTAGGCAGAACCGTATTGATAGAGGCCTTCTGCGCATCCTCCTGTTGTAATCTACACCACGCTTGGAAAGATAGACATGGCTCGGCCTCTGCGCCAGTTGTGGGGTTTGTGAGGAGTTCTTCCACCTCCTCCAGAATCACTCGCCATGAAACAAGATCGATGACGAGATGGTGAGCGGTCATGAAAAGCAACTGGTCGCCGTTACTGACGTCGAAAAGGTCAACCGCGAAGAGTGGTCCATCTACTGGGTCGAGTGAGGCTTGGCTTCTCGACATGACAGGGATGGTATCTTCCTTGGAGGCGCAGCGGGTATGATTGAAAGAATATGATCCAGCAATATCACTGGTAATACGCTGTTTCCACTCGTCATCCAGTGCTGATAGATGGAATCTCGCTCGTAGCATGGAGTGTCGGTTCACTATCGTCTTCGCCGCTTGATGCATCACCGCTGGTTCGACTGGTTTCGTCAATCGCACGAAAAAGCTTTGGTTGAAGTGACCTTTATCACGCGGAAATTCAAAGTACAGACTTTGAATTGGCGAAAGTTCAAAGTCTTCTTCGATCTTCTCATCATAGGTTGTACTGCGTGCGACTGTCTCTACCAGGGTCGTGAGGTGACCGATAGATTTGGCACGCAAGATATCCTGAACAGTAATGCCGATATTCCGCTTCTTGCAATGACTCTGCACCATCATTGCTGAAATGGAATCGCCTCCTAAGCTCAAAAAGGATTGTTTCCGTAAGCCTATCTGGCTTGGCTGGAGGTTCAGCACGTGACCCCAAATTAGTCTCATTTGATTTTCGAGTTCTGTGGCCAGCGGCTCATTCTCATCAGCTTCACCAGACCCAATCCACTGAGAGTACTCTACATCGTTGATGTCTTGGATGGCACACATCAAAGCTTTACGATCCAATTTCCCGGACTTCAACAGTGGAATCGCCTGATAGACAAGCCAAATGGAAGGCAACATGAACGCAGGTAGCTGAGTAGACAGTCGTTCACGAGCTGCAATGATGATAGGTTCTGCCTCTTCTCGACCTTTCTTGTCAATTAATAACGGCATTTCCGAGCCACCGACTGTAGAAACACCTTCCAACGATATCGCAGCAACCAAGCGACCCGAACAGAGCCCTACTCTCGGCAGGACAACCATACCACGTTCGACAGACAAACAGGCTCGGAGATGATGCTCGATGTCACCGAGCTCGATGCGCTGCCCATGGTGCTTTACCTGCGTATCCTTGCGGCCAATAAAGTGAAGCATCCCATTTGGGGTATGATACCGGACAAGGTCCCCAGTCTTGTACATTCGCCGTCGTGTGACGCGCCGGAAACCCATAGACTGCTGCGCCCAGGGTGGATCCTCAATGAAAGCATCCCGAGTACGGTCATTATCATTCAAGTACCCACGGGCTAGTGTCGGACCTTCAATCAGCAACTCCCCAATACATCCAGGAGGAACAAGTCGATCATGATTTTCTGGATCGACGACCCAAGTCTTTACTGAGAGTGGATGACCAATAATTGATGGATCGCCGTGCAAGGGAACGTCAGGGTTCAAGGTCGCGGCAACAGAGCATTCAGCCGGACCATATGCATTCATCAATTTGATCCCAGTTCCTGACCATGTTGTCATATCATCTCGACTCATGCCCTCTCCCATGAGCAGCAGCGTTTCCAAGACAGGGAGCTCAGACGGATGTAGGAATTTGACAACAGACGGCGTAAATTCGGCGAAAGTGACACGCATCTGATTCATAGCGTCGGCGAGGCCATTGAGCCTAGAAAATTCACTCGGAATACAAATCGTGCCACCGAACATGAGAGCCGTCAAGGTCTCGATGATAGATGCGTCAAAGATGTAGGACGCATACTGCAGGATTCGTGTACTCGAATCGATCGTAAATGATGGAGCATGAGCCTTGGCGCTCGCACAATACGCGCGATGCTCTACGACAACGCCTTTCGGTTCGCCAGTCGAGCCAGAGGTCCATAGGACGTAAGCAGCGTCTGACGGAGTGGCACGGCGTAGCTTATCAGAGGGACTCCCAGGTAGACTCTCAAAAAGCTCCGCATCGACTTGTGTGACTTCGTGTACAATTGGTGCTAGTGTCTGACGGTATTTCGGTGAACAGAGTAGCAATCTAGCTTCTAATCTTTCCACTAGTTTCTTAAGCCGAGGTAGTGGTTGGGAAGCATCTAACGGACAAAAGGCTGCACCAGCCTCCATGACGGCTAGCATTGCTACTGGTACCCATACCGATTTTTCGAAACAAAGAGGGACAATGGTGCCGGGTCCTATTCCTTTGTTGGCCATGATCTGTGCCAGACTACGGACATATCGCCAAAGGCTGCGGTACGTGAGACTACCGTCCCATGCACATACCGCTTCATCGTCAGGCTTGGCGTGAGCTTGTTCGTGGACAAGATCGGTGACGCATCTATCCACAGGCTCAAAGGAGATCTGATTCCATTCGTATAGACGTTGTTTGTTAGCTTCACTCAAATAATCTATATCCTTCAAGCGCTGGCTGGGTGAGTGACTAAGCAAACTCAAGACGTGACCGAGAGTGTTCGCGAGACTTTCAATATAGACTGTCGAAGCATCAGAGCTCCACGATCTTAGGAACATCCTGGGGGTATTCTCGTTGACTTCCACTTGTAATGTGATATTTCCCTAAGTGAATTGTCAGACCGATTAAAAGTATTGTCATATAATTTGAGATTCTCATAACTCACTTTCATAGTTTCCTTAGGTGTCTTGGCAGCAAGCATTTGCGCAGACATATCCGAATCGCAGATGCACACCCCAGTATTCACAATATGAGGTATCGCCTTAATCTCTAAGGTAGTCGCGCTTGAATGGGACGTAATTAGTCGCTTCTGCTCGATGCCCGCAATCACATCTCTGGCGTTCTCCGTGTACCTAGATAGGGTTTCGTCCTCATCGAAACTTATCCGGAGAAGGGATGCTGTAGTATTCCCGAAGCTGTACTCGAAAGTGACTCGATCTTGACCTATGTAGCATCGTAACAGAAGTGCCCAAGCTGTACAGGTTATGCCATGAAGCAATCGTCTGTCACGCCGACAAATATCGATGAACGCTTCGGCTTTTTCGAGGCTAACCTCCATCCTTGTGATATGGGAAGACCCGCTGATCTCGCCATCCAACAGAGGGATCTTGCATGCTTCAGCCTCCGAAGCTGATATGAAAGTGCAGCAAGAGGCTTGGTCCTTCATATCGACCATAATTTCGTATTAGTCTCAGAGTGTCGAGCACAACGCCACAGGTAAGATGTCTCCTGGTGGAATTGAGGCAGAATCAGATGTGTGTAGGTGTTCGAGCATACCTGTCAGGACCTTGATTTCTTCGTCGGTCTGTGATGAGTTTTGGCACGCTGAATCGTGATTTATAAGCTTTACAGGATTGCAAGAGCTACTGCAGATCTTGGGATAAGATTTCCCCGAACCTGGGGAAGTCCCAGATTGCCACATATCCCAGGGAAATTCTTAAACGAGCAACGCCACAACGAATGATTCGTGGCCAAGTCGTACCCGTTTGGCTTAGGGTTCTGTAAGTGCTCTCGAGGCTATCGTCTCCTTAGCTAAGCCATGCCATCATGATAATACAACCGCCGACCATATGACAGTGTAGGTCTTCATTGTGTTGTTTGGCTTTGGGCCGACCTCCGATGCTACAGCCGAACCATGTAAAACGCCACCATATAGATTGGTTGATGTTTGACAAGGCTTGACAGGGATATGATCGCTATTTTCGGCCTTAAAACCATCTGACGAAAGCGAGAGCCTGTGGTGACGGAAGTGGAGCCCTCGTGCTATACCAACCAGTGTGTCTTACGGAAGACGAAGTGAGTCGTAGTACCATGGACCTATACTCCTCTTACTAACACCAGTCCACCATGTGTATGGTCTCAACCCTCTGGGTGGACTACTTCTGAGTTGAACCATTGGCACTCAGCCTTAACAGAGTAAGGAGGAATGCACCCGGTTCTCGGTCCAATTCTGTTGCTACCCTGCCTGACGTGTGGCGTCGCCAAGAAGTAGAAGGCAGCCTCAGTATTCTTCTCTACCAAGGACCATGCTGGTGGGTAGCCTCACATGTCTCATGGAGTGTCCAAAAGGAGACATTGCAAGCGATCCTGCATTGACGGCGTTATGGGTGCGAGGAACAAGCAAGGGGAGCCGTGAAGTCTTCGGCTCATGACATCGTCTGGACCGCGTCTGCTTTACTTGGACCCTAACGGGTGGCTACCTGAAGCCTGCATTGGTGCTGCAACATCGAGATGCGTGATGACTCAGACATGCGGACCTGTGTGCTATAGCAATTCCATGGAGGGCAATTTCGTTTACCTAATTCAATTGTTGGCGGTTCGAGGATTTCTTGCTTCGTCAGTGGGTACCGTTAAAAGCGCGCGACACATATGTCGTTTGAGCTGAGGTCATTGCGTGATAAAACGGCCAGATCTAGAAGGAACTAACAGCGTTAGTGCGGAAACCGTACGGGCCCTTGCGGGTTCTTCCATCCCCGCATCCTCAATTTAGGAGGGGGCGGACTATACTCGAAGGGGAACCAGACGAGATTGGATCAAGCCCGATACGGAAGCGCCTGAGACACATCATATTTTGGTAAGATTTGACGAGACCGAACATCGAGTTAAGGTTGAGGGAGCCATGGAACAGGGAAAGGACCCGAGGGCCGCCGTCAGCCAAGATCATTAGAATACCCTAAAAGTTTAAATATCAGCACAATAAAGTAGGTACCCCACAAAAAGATCTAGCTCACGCTATCAGTAGATCGGTCGGACATCCTCCCGCGACTGGCATCCCTGGTAGAATAATAGCCCTGGTAGAATGATAGCCCTGGTTAGGATAGTATAGTTCGCTTATTATACCCTGTCATAGCAAAGGACATTGAAGATGGCAATGCTGAGCCGACGAATGGGAGAGGGGCAACAGCCCTCCGCGACCGGGACACCCAGCAGTCCGGACACATGTTGTGCCACTCCCTTTGCCGTCCTCCCGTAACGGGTAATGGTCCAAGTTGGCAGGCTGTAACGCAGGGTTTCCCCAGGGATGTGCTAAACTCGGGTGATCCGGGTGCGAGGTGCAGATCAGCCGCTCCTATCATCGCCACTTAGTCTACAATTAGACGAATCACGTGGCGGCCAGTGTTCCAGATGAACGTGGTAATAACACAGTGGCTTTTGTTGCACTAGCAGCTCCACCGTAGGCCAGCGATCTCTCTAGCAAGGGGACACGCAGATTGGCTCCAGGTAATGCCGCCGTCTTTGCTGGCTGTGCACTACAGAGCTGAGAGAAGAAAACACCAAGCCAAGGGTTGTAGCGTTCTTGTAAGCAACATCAATCCTCTCATCCTTGTTCATCCATTCTTTTGGTGGAGCTGTCGATCATGAGGGGCGCTGGAAGAACCACGCAGCAAAAGACTGTCTGATACGGGATGTCGCCTGGTTGGGCGCATACCAAAGTAGCCGATCCTATCAATCTGTTCGATTGGTCGGTGGCCATTTGGTTGGGACTCCACCACGTCGACTTGGGCCTGTGTAATAGAGTTAGTCTTAAGAGCAGATCAAAGGCTTCATGGGACCTAGCGACTTCCAACTCTGTCCCCTCGATGTTCATCATAGGAATATTCAGTGCCAAGAATCAGATTCGTGTGGCTTGACGCAAGACGAACCCAAGCCGGAAGTGGGAAGCTCGCCACATACACCGGTGCCGTGCTCCTGGAATTCTCTCCCACCGCAGCACGTGCATTGGGGTATTCTGCAGTCGCACATCTTGCATGCCATATAAAACACATGCGATTTGAAAATTCGTTATCCCACTCTGCTGGCGACCTCATCTCTAAATCTTGTGGATACATTGCCGTAACTGCACTGATGATCATCACGTAAGCTGCATCTTTAGATGTGAGTTGCACAGTCATACGCAAATATGGTAGGACCGGGGTCATGCGTGCTGAGTGACGATACATTGGGGCCTTGGGCCGGCAACTGTCGGGGAGGTTTCGATTTCACTTTATTGTTCGAGCAATCAATATTATCCCTCCTTCCGCTGTGTGTATTGCTTTTGATCATTCCTCTCCGGATTTCATACCTGATCAAGAGGGACATCAAGGTCGACCGAAGCCTCTTGTCGCCTTCGAAATGGGTATGTGGGCTCCTCAATCCCTACTCTTGCTCGCCGATTCCACGAACGGAATTGAAGCTTAGACTATGCAGGTGTTGTATGCAGTCTATGGAGTTATCCAGGTTGCTCTTTTGGCGCTTTGGGCACAACCATCGACAATCAGAACCAAAGCTTCCATACCGAATGCTGTCGTCAGCGTTATCGGTGCATGCGCCCTCGGAGTCCTATCACACATGGAACACCAACGAACCCTCCGGCCTTCCCTAATCCTGAATATTTGGTTGCTCATAACCCTCTTATTCGACATTGCTCAAGTAAGGACGTTATGGTTGCAAAAATATCAGCCGGCGACTGCCCCTGCAATGGCAGTCTCGGTCGCCATTAAGGCCGGCCTTGTCGTTGTGGAGGCCATCGAGAAACGTAGCATCTTGCGCGGCAAACGGAAAGCTGTCACACCTGAGTCAACCGCAGGCTTCTACAATCAGGCGGTCTTCTGGTGGCTCAATCCTCTTTTCATCAAGGGCTACTCCAAGTCACTGGAGCTGGAAGAGCTATACGGGCTGGACAAACATCTGTCGTCGGGCTATCTCTATCCGCGAGTGAAGACAGTCTGGGAGAATCTTACAGCCAAGGGACCTCATTCGCTCTTGCTGCTGTTTTTCCAGAGATTCAAATGGGACTTTCTCTGCGCTGTCCCTCCTCGCCTCGCATACATTGGCTTCACGTTCTGCCAACCATTCCTGATTACTCAAGCAGTCGAGCTCTCTTCGCAGCCCATCACGGTAGCTTCACGGAATGATGGATATGGCCTCATTGGTGCATATCTTATAGTATACGTTGGCATCGCGATTACGATGGCCCAATACCAGCATTGGACATATCGGTCGATCACAATGGCCAGAGGAGGTTTAATCTCTATGCTCTTCGCCAAAACCTCCTTGCTGAAGTCAGATGACGTTGATCCATCAGCATCACTGACGCTAATGAGCGCTGATATCGAGCGAATAACAAACGGTTGGCAAACGATGCATGAGATCTGGGCGAACATCATTGAAATCGGCGTTGCAATATATTTGCTGGAACGTCAGCTGGGAGCAGCCTGTGGGATCCCAGTTGGGGTTGCTGTTGGTAAGTGCACCCCCGAATTGGGCAGATCCTTTATCATGGGCGTACATCTGACCATGTATGCAGTATCCTTGCTTGGCTCGGTTTCGATTTTGAACATCATCATGCAAAGCCAGGCCCAATGGCTTGAAGCAATAGAGAGACGGATCAGCGCCACGACGACAATGCTAGGCTCAATGAAACGAGTCAAGATGTGCGCCTTGACCGAAGTATTCAATTCCAGTCTTCATGGCCTGCGGATGGAGGAACTCAGCGTTTCCGGCAGGTTTCGTAGGCTCCTGATAGCCAACCTGTTTTTCTCGTTCGCCACTCAGCTGATCGCCCCAGTTTTGACTTTTGCCGTGTTCTCAATACTGGCGCTCAGGGATGGTAACACCACCCTGACTATTAGCAAAGCATTCACTTCGCTCTCGCTTTTCGCACTTCTTGCCGAGCCTTTGGCTTCACTACTAATGGCTATGGCCCAATTTGCGGGCTCTGTGGGCTGCTTCAGGCGCATTCAGACATTTCTGGAAAAGAATGAGCACGCGGATGCACGGCTGCAGCCTTTTCCGGACAGTTTCAAGAAAAATGCAAGTTCCCAATCGAATGCTGAAAGTTCTCAGTCAGACAGCAGTGGCGCTGAGTTGTTCTTTCACAGAGAGAAGAGTCCTGCTCGTGAGGTGCTTGAGAAAGTCATGAGTCCATACTCAAATCCTGAAGGCGATGCGCTCATTCTACGAAGTGCGAGCTTCGGCTTTGATAGCGAGAAGGAATCTCTGATCAAATCTATGGACGTAAAAGTTCCCCGCGCAAAGCTTACAATGATCGTGGGTCCAGTAGGATGCGGAAAAACTGTCTTGTTGAAAGGGCTCCTTGGTGAGATACCGACAATGTCTGGGACGGTGCAGCTCTTCTCCGAGGATGTCGCCTACTGCGAGCAGTCTCCATTTCACATGAATGGTACCATCCGCGATAGTGTAGTAATGTTCGAAGAGTTTGATGATCGCTGGTACAATTGTGTACTTGAAGGCTGCGCTTTAGACGAGGACTTGCAGCAATTGCCACTCGGTGATCAAACGCGAATCGGAAGCAAGGGCATCGCATTGAGCGGTGGTCAATGCCAGCGGCTCGCCTTGGCTCGTGCTGCATATGCCAGACGAGACCTCTGCATCCTTGATGACATCTTCAGTGGGCTCGACCGCGACACAGAAAATCGCATTTTCCACAGTTTGCTTGGCAAGGATGGGATCTTCCATCGCCAGTGTGCAACCGTCATCCTTGCTTCCTCGTCCGTCAAACGCCTACCATACGCAGATTATATTGTCGTCCTGGATGGACAGGGCAATGTTTCTGAGCAAGGAATTTTCCAAGAGCTCAACGCGAGTGGCGGGTACGTATCCAACTTCGACCTGCCGGCACCCGATTGGAGGTTTGAAGCAAAAGAGACCAAATTCGATCAGCTCTTTCCGCCTCCAACCGAGCTCGTTCATGGCCCTATCGCAGTGAAAGCGACGAAAGGCCTAAGTGAATTGGAGCTCGATGCCAATAGACGAACTGGCGACCTTTCAGTGTATGCATACTACACCAAGACTGTCGGAAAGACCGCTGTGATAAGTTTCATCGCTGCCATTTGTGGGTATGTCTTCGCGATGGCCTTCCCACAAGTCTGGTTAGGATGGTGGGCTACCGCCAATGCTGATCATCCGAACCAGAAGCTAGGATACTATCTAGGTATCTATGCTCTGCTCGGGGTTGGGGGCCTAGCATGCCTCGTGGTCGGATGTTGGGAGTTGCTTGTCACCATGGTGCCACAGGCAGGTGAAAAATTCCACCGAAGGCTGCTCGACACTGTTCTAGCCGCTCCACTGTCATTTTTCTCCACAACCGACACTGGAGTCACGCTCAACAGGTTCTCGCAAGATCTCCAACTCATCGACATGGACTTACCTACCTCAGCTCTGAACTTTTTCACGGCGGGTGTGCTGTGTCTTGCTCAGATCATCCTTATTGGGATCACCTCAACATATGCTGCTGTCTCATTTCCGATATGGTTTTTAGCTCTTTATCTCATCCAAAGATTCTATCTCCGAACATCGAGGCAGCTGCGTTTTCTCGATTTGGAAGCCAAGGCTCCACTCTATTCTCAGTTCACGGAGATTTTGGAGGGTCTGATGACTGTACGTGCTTTTGGGTGGCAAAATGATCTGGAGAAGAAGACCAGTCACCTCCTCGACCTATCGCAGAGACCGTTTTACCTCCTCTGGTCAGTTCAACGCTGGCTGCAATTGGTACTAGATCTGCTCGTGGCTGCAGTCGCAGTCCTGTTGATGACACTCGTCTCCCAGCTGCGAGGTACCATCCAGGGAGCTTCGGTGGGAATCGCTTTACTAAATGTCGTGTTGTTCAGTCAGCATATCAAGCTGGTTATTCAATTCTGGACCATGTTGGAGACGCATATTGGAGCAGTCGCCAGGATAAAGAACTTCGCGGCCCGCACTGACCGTGAGGGCTCATCTAGCGAAAAGACAAAACCCCCTCCTAGCTGGCCAGCGCAAGGTAGCATGGAATTTAATTCTGTCTACGCGAGCTATGATTCATCGCGAATGGTACTGAAGAATCTGACGATGTCTGTCCAAGCTGGGGACAAAATTGGTGTCTGTGGACGAACAGGAAGCGGCAAAAGCTCGCTCATCCTCGCCATTTTCGGAATGATAGAGCTTCATGGGGGTTCCATAATCATCGATGGTATCGACATATCCACACTCTCATCCGAGGACGTCCGCTCCAGAGTCATTGGACTGCCACAGGACGTCTTCATGATTCAAGGAACTGTGCGTCTCAATGTTGATCCGTACAAAAGATCCTCCGATGAGGCGATAATTGGGGCACTAGAGGACGTAAGACTTTGGGATGTTCTCGAGGAGAAAGGTGGACTTGATGCTAGTATCGACGCTGTCAGTCTCTCGCATGGCCAGAAGCAACTATTGTGTTTGGCGCAAGCACTGCTTCGCCACAGTTCAATACTCATCCTCGATGAAGCAACGAGCAGGTTAGTGATCAATCCACACTACATCAAGGTGCGCGGCTAATCTCTACCACAGTATCGACGACGTTACGGACAGGTTGATCCAAAAGATCATCCGGCAGAAATTTTCGAAGCACACAATACTAGCAGTAGCTCATAAACTGGATACGATAACAGATTTTGACAAGGTAGCTGTGATGGACAATGGTACCCTCATAGAATTCGACAGCCCACATGCGCTTTTAACGCAGTCATCATCAGCCTTTCGGCAGTTACACAACAGCTCCGCTGCAGAGCAGCCTGAGGAAACCATCATTAGGGATCCCTGAGGAGAGACAAAACAAAAGATGACATGCGTGTAAGCAGTACATTATGGATAGTTCAGTAGTGCAAGTGAAAGGCGAATGAAGGGTAACATACGTATAGTCAGTACATATTCCGAGATCAGCTAGTGAATACACTCATATTTGCACCGTCGTTGTTCAGCCCCTCATATGGTGATTTTGATAGACACCTCGGATTTTAGTCCTGCAGTAGAGTCGTAATCATAGAAATGATCGGATGATGGTCGAGAATTTTTGAAGTTGCACTTCATGGCATTGTGTATGCTTGAAGAAAGTATATGAGGATTGGATTGGAAGCGCTCTGAACATGTTGCAGAATCCCATGAAATTGCCTGAGCATTAACAATATATGTCGGTGAGGGTGCACAGGGCGGATGCAGCCGATACCGGAGATCCATTGGTTGTTACACCTCTTCACCCTGGCCATTCTTTCTCAACCTATCGAGCTATCTGGGCAATCCATTTTGAATTCAGCTACTGCTCCTCGCCGATCTATGCTGTGAGAAAGGAATCTCTCGGCTGGAACCGCATCATTGCATCAGTCGTCGCCTAATGATGTATCAGCGAGCTCTCTGTAGCCCATTGGTCATCACGAGAAGGCTCTTGCAGCAGCTATCACGGTCAAGAGATAGGACAGCAGCTGCAAATACAGCTCACGTTGCGAAGCACGCCGTAGCGGGTGTGCTCAGCGCTCACCCCCTGATGCGCTTGGACGGATATGCTCATGATGTAAGTTCTTGGAACACCGGGATATCATCACGCGGCTCCCGTCATCTTACTTTGGCAACAAAAAGAGCATAGTGCACGAAATTGGCTGCTTTGCCAACTGCAGGAAACTCAGTCTTCTATGCACCTTTGTTGAATATGACCTGCCTTTTTTGGCAACGTGAGGGATGATCAAGACTGATCAATCAGCCTCGTGACTAGGCTCTCACACCATGTTTGATGCTCCACACCTAAACGCACAGCGTAAGGCATTGGTAATGTAGGACAATTATCAAGAGTGCATGTGTTCCTCTCCTCCATATATCTTGTGTAATCGTGGAGAGGACGGCTTTGACCGGTGATATCTTAGCGATGACGCACTCTTGTTGGCAGTCATTTTGAGTTGCAGGATAGATCTAGGCGTTATTGGCTGCGAGCCTACGTAGCGTGCGTCTGGGGCACAGTGACCTGTCCAGAAGGGCACGTTGTCGATCCAACGCTGGGATTAGGACGCAGGGTTCATGCAATGGCTTCAGAGTTCGTCCAGCTAGGCTGGTCATTTCAGAAATGCAGACCCAAGTGCTCGCAATTAGGCAGCGGTTTGGGTGGTGTCCGATCACGGTAGCAGACTGAGGTGTCATCGGCAGGACAGGAGGTGTCCTAGGAGAGATGGCAGATGAGAATAGCCACTTGGAGGATCAGACGTAGGACAAAGGAGTCGGCTTTTCGAGGTGCATACGCCGATTGTCGAGATTGGATGTTGAGGAAGGAACGGTAACGACGGTTTCGAAATCAGATACAATGCTTGGCCTCAAAGCTTAAGTCGCTGATGCCGCCAGCCATGTCATACCCTCGCGCTAGTATATGGGAGGAGGCCATCGCCATGAATATAATTGAGCTCTCGTCGCTCGACTCGATGGTATGGCGACGGCTGATATCACGCTACACCACGCCCTCAGCAAGTGGGATCACGTGGTCGAGCTAGCCTGAGAGTCTTGGCATGCTCCGCTGCATATGATATTCAAGCACCTTCAGTTCCACCATATTCTAGCCAATATTGATACGATACAATATGTCTATCTACTCATTTCCAAAGAAGAGTAGAGTGCTGAGCCCAACCCCAGGTGTCGGCCAGTGTGACTCCTGGGCCAAGCACAATAAGACACTAAGCTACGAAATACCTGCACAGGGAGGGTGACGGCAATGCGACCTGGCTATCCGGCTGATTGACCGACATCACAAGCTACATGACGCCCTCATAGCCTCGCTATCATAAGGATAAGTTCATTCTGGCATTACATACTGGCCACCTCCGGCTTGCAGACCCGCCTGGGATATTGACTGTTGGAAAAAGAGAGCCTATCATGGGAGGAAATCCCTACACCTTCTAACGAAACCCTTGCGAGCAGCATGACATTGATACGGGACGGCTATCTACGACGACGGTCACCTGCAAACATATCATCCAATGCATAGGAGTCTTCCACAACACCAGATAGCCACGGGAATAGGGCTTGGCACGACAGTGCCATCTTTGGAAGCTGTTGCGTCGCTTGTGCGCGCTTGGTGACATTCTTCGGCTTCGAATGCCTTAAGCATCCATATCATTGGTGCCGGAGCTTGAGCAGCTGGTCATTGGGAAGGTATACTGGGTCATACTTCTCTTGGACTGAGGCAGAGGAGCCTACTTCATTGACTCTGCTATACTTTCTACGAAATTCTACGAATAACAAAGTCTATCATCGTCACCGTTGTGCGTTTCCAAGCGTCGCTGCGCATAGCCAACGTCGGCTTGGGACGTTGAGCGTCGCTGTTGTGACACGGTCCAATTGTTGTCGACCCATGTCAGAGCTCCAGTGTCGGCCAATACGCACACTGCATATCACAACATGCCGGCTTCAGTATTGTGGTAACATGCTGCGACGATCCAGTGTCCGGTTATGATCACTCCAATTACGGCTCATTCGCCCTTGCCTGGGTTTGCCATGAACTGCATTCTGCGGACATGGTAACCTTCACTGCGCAACTCCCGGAAGAGCCTCATTTCTTGATATGTTCCTGTCAAGTCTTACATCCGAACTTCTCGGAGCCAAACAACACCGTGGTAAGATGGGGGTGAATCTGTACATTGCATGTGGCCAACTAATCATCCTACTGTCTCCTATTGCTAATTTGTAATCTCTCCCAGTCCCTACGTGACAGACCCATATACATCGAGCCTTCCTCCATCCTTCACCGACGGCCAGTTTACCTATTCGAACACTATACTTCTCGTACCACCCCACTATAGCAACCCTCTCGAATTCATGGTATAAAAGCATATGCGAAGATCCCCATGCAGCTTAGCATCAATAAGAGCTAGTGATTGGAGGAAGCCAAGGATAAACATGACGCAGCGATCATGGACATCGTGGAGAGTTGCCACGCTGAATACTACAATTGCACATGGTACCAAGCTGGCAACGCGTCGACACAAATCATATCATGGGTGGACGGCACTGAGTCGAGCCATCACAGTCACGTTAGACCACCATGGTAGACGTGGCGGCGTCCGCGGAAAAAGCCAAAGATGTCTACAACAATGTCTTCAGCGGCAATCACTCCTTCCGCATCGACGCCATGGTTGCGTGAAATAAAGATGTGGAAATTGGCTGAGCTGCCGGACAAAGCTACGGGCCACGTCATGTAGGAGTATGGGGTACATTTGAGTCGCACTACCGCATACAGGGTAGAATACGCGTTTTCTCGAGACCCACCAATTCCGCTCTATTCACCTCCTTCTTTCCCACAGCTCGATTTCCACCAGTCGGTTGGGGTGCGAATGGATGTTGGCCAATGCTGGCAGAAAAGTATCGGTTTGATTACGTCAAGGTACGTCGGTCACTTCTCTGAGACATCTTGAAAGACTATTTGGGATGTGCTAGCGAGACGACGCGACCAATGTTCGCTTGAAGTAGGCATCACGCCGTTACTGACTTTCGCCATACCCGCGCATATATTGAAGTCAGCCTAGTCCCTGCCCATTCTTAGGGGTAAGTAGCTGCAGGAAGCAAGATGGAGCTAATCATTGGGGAAAATCCCTCGACCTCGAAAACGGGTAATGGGTAGCTTGGACCCTGATCACTCTTGGAAATGGTGCTAAACAATCCAGGGGTCCCATAGGTCAGGATGGCAGATACGACTTGCCCTTTTTCGCACTGACGGCGGCCAGCGGCCCCAGCTACGCCACCATCCGCTTCCCTAAAACCTTATTGCTCGCCTTGCGATCGCCATACTTTACTACCTACCGGAGACACCCCCTTCGCCCTTCGTCAACCATCCGCCACGACGTCGTGTGTGTCCACTGAATCGGGACTCGGCCCTCTGGCGATCATCCATGACGGGAGTAGCCTAGTCCCAATCTCTGGATATCGTCAGGTACGGTAGCGCTAAGTTCCACTGTCAAGCGGCATACACGCCATGAGGATCCACAAGTCCCTGCATACACAGAGGCCAACATCCGGCCAAATCAATGCGCCCCTTTCGCGAAGGAAAGCGGGGTTAGCTCCTTTCTCCTGTTGTCCTTCAGCCACGAGGTTGCATTAAAGACGATTCACGACCGTGCATGATACGCTACTGTGTTCAGAACCCGAATTCACTCTTGTCCCAATGGAGATCATACCTTATGCGAGATGAGCCATGCGCACAGCACGCTTGCAACTACTACCACACGGTCACTTTCAACACACTGTCTCTGGTTTATGGCAGCCAGATGCCGGAAAACCAAACAATGAAGCCACAAAACTTGCAGAAAAGCCACATAGCTCTTCTACCCTGCAGCAGGATGTGGACTATCACGCATGTGTGCATGACCTTGCCACCTCGTCTACTCTTGCCGGCACCTTGCCTGTTGACATTCTGTCCAAGTAAAAGCTCCGTGGACTTCATCATCGCCACCCTCTTTTAGGGGTACTTTTCGAGTAGGGAAAGCCACATAGCTTCATTGGGTGGGTCACGCAAGCTCTCTACGCATGGCCAGAACCCTGTTCGTGCCGGCACCGCGTTTACCGAATTTCTCTACCTGTGAGGTAAGAGGCTACCTTAGCACAATGATCCCGTCTCCATGCGAGGACTACCACAATTTTCTTGAGTATGAGGCGCTCGATACATAAGAGCAAGGTGTCCTTCCTGCACCGTGAGGTTCGGTAGCGTACCGAGACGACTTTGAGACAACAATGTTGTGCCTTTATCTGCTACTGCTCGTTGCTGCCCCGGTCCTCTCGTTTACTACACAAGGCCGCGGGCTACGCGCACCAAGCCCACGTGTTGTCAAGCATGGCATGTTTCCTGGTAGCATCAACAAACAAAGTGGTAAAGACAGCAAACTGGGGCGCAGAGCTCCTCTCACTCCACGTCAAGCTTCCGGTTCTGCCCCATGCAGCTCAGGGGGACAGATAACCGCAACGGCTCCAAAGGCAAATATCTTCGCAGGTTTGACCAATGACGAAGCGGCTGCCGTGACGTCCTTCCTCCATGCTCAGAGCAGCATAAACCTGACAGCGGCTGCGACTGCAACTGCGTAAGCTCTGCCAGCATTCCTTACGTAGCTCGTATCTAATGCTAATGCCCTTGCAGGTGGGACAACAGAATTATGCAGGTTGAGCTTCTGCAACCAAAGAAGTCCGATGCTCTATCTTATTTTGACTCCGGCTCGGCGGCACCAGATCGATATGCCCGGGCTGTCATCAGGTTCGGTGCCACACTTGAACCCTATATCCAGGAATACCAGGTGGGGCCACTGCCCGTGGTCAATGGCTCGACCACCGTGACTACACTGGACTCCATATACAACAAGGGCAAGGGATATATCCGCGTCTACGACCAGGATACGAAAGAATTACTAGCATTTTCGTACCAGATCAGTACCAGCATTGCTGATATCACCCAGTCCCTTCTCAATGGCGTAAGTTGACTGCCGACCCATGTCGATCGTGCTGACTAGTCATTGAGACGGCCTTAGGAGCACCAAATGACACCTTGGCAGTCGCCGGGAGTGCTCCGTTGACCTTTGAAGACGATAAAGTGTTCCAGTGGAATCAATTCTACAGCATCAATACAACCCCATGTCTTGATGAATATCTCTTGCTCAGCGGTCTCATGTTCAAAGCTGATATCACCGGTCGTGATCCCGCGAAATGGTCCGTTGTGGCTTGGCAATACAATGGGATCTTTTATGAGTCCGAAGCGGCATTCCGTCTGGCGCTCAACTCTTCAAGCTTTATTAGGCCAGGTCCGAGTTCGGATGGCGATTGGGCCTGCACCGATTACAATGGCGATTCTTTTCCGCATGACGAGCTCAACCCTCCGCTCCCGGTACAACCTGACGGACCACGCTTCGCTGTAGATGAGAAGGAGGGATACATAGAATGGAGTACGTCAAGCAAACCCCTGTGAGGTCTTCTATGTACCCAAGCTAACAATGACCGAAGTGGATTTCAGCTTCTACCTATCCTCAACCAGAGATTTGGGCATGCAGCTACATAACGTGGCATACAAAGGAGAGAGATTCATCTACGAGGTGGGACTACAGGAAGCTGTCGCTCACTACGCCTCAGCAGCCGACCCATTTCAGGCCTCGAATGCATATCTTGATAGCGAATTTGGATTCGGTCAATCATCATTCCAACTCGTCAGCGGCTATGACTGTCCAGCTTACGCCACCTACCTGAACACCTCCTTCTTCGTTGATGAGACGACTCACACTCACCCAAGCAGCATTTGTCTGTTTGAGTTCGACACTGGGTACCCCATCCAACGTCACACTGCCCCGACTTACGTTAGCGTTACCAAGAACATTGCGTTCATTGTACGCAGCGTCGCAACCGTTGGTAACTACGACTATATGTTTGACTATGAATTCTTTCTTGATGGATCTCTCCATGTCACCGTCCGAGCATCTGGATATATCCAGTCCTCATTCTTTGCTACCGGCAATCACTCCCAAGATGGTTTCCATATTCATGATAATCTATTAGGGTCAATGCACGACCATGTGTTGAACTACAAATTAGACCTTGATGTAGCTGGGACTGCCAACAGTCTTGTGAAGAATGCTTTAGTCCCGACTACCCAAGTGTGAGTTCAACAACCCAAGTCTTCGATTGTTATGCTGATTTAGGCTTTAGGTACCCTTGGTCAAATGGTAAAGCAAGAAATACCATGACGTTGGACCGCTCATTCATCACCTCAGAAGACCAGGGCAAGTTGAACTGGGATGTCAATAATGGTGTCATGTACTCTGTGGTGAACAAGGATGCGGTCAACAAGTACGGGGAATATCGGGGTTGGAAGATTATGCCAGGCAAGTAAACTCAGTCCTAAAGTTCCCCAAGCTGACAGAAGTAGCAACCGGAAACCGAAACTCTCTCACCATTCAAAACTCAAGTACCCTCGGTGCCTCTGTCAATTGGGCCACCGACCACTTCTACGCCGTCCAGCACAAAGACAGCGAACCCCACAGCGCCTATCCATTCAACTCATACGACCCGAACAACCCCGTAGTCGACTTCAGCAAATTCTTCGACGGAGAATCGCTCGATCAGGAAGACATCGTCATGTAAGCACCGCCCCCACCCCTTCCCTCACACAACATCCGCACATCACTAACCCTGCCTGCCCCCAGCTATTTCAACCTCGGCATGCATCACGTCCCAGACACCTCCGACCTCCCCAACACAGTCATGACCGTAAGTTCCCTCGCCGCCCCCACCACCACCTCCTCTAACCCACCCTCTCTCCCACAGACCTCCCAATCCTCCATGATCATCGCCCCGCAAAACTACCTCCTCGGCGACGCCTCCCGCGGCACCATCCATCAAACCCGCATCAACGTTATCAACGGCACCGTCACCAGCGCCCTCACCTTCGGCGCCAAACAGCCCACCTGTTCCATCGACCTCTCCACCTCGGCGCCGAACGTGCAGTCGTTCGTCGGCGAAGTCTTCATCGGCAAATATCCCTATGAGCCGAATGCACAGGAGGTGGGGAATATTGGCGCGGGTACGGCGGCGGGGGGTGGGGTCGGTGGTTGATATATGGGTATGGGAGTTTGTAGGTTGTTGATGAAGAGTTGTGATGGTGAGCGGAGTCCGAGGGATGAGGTTGTCGTTGTTGTTGAGCGTGATGTAAAAAGAAAGCTCGGGATTACATACCATATATATGGGTACAAGTTTGGACGTTGTAATTGAGAATATATACGATAGTATGATTGTCAAGTCACGAGCAGGCGCCGTACTGTGTGTTCTTTCCCACATCGCGTGGAGGTTTGTTACAATATTACTATGAGTCAAAAGGCCGACCATGAGGGTACAAAGTATCAACATCATGATTCAGCATCCCTACCTGGAAACTACCCACTCACATAATCTCCTCCCCCAGTCGCTCACACGCATTACGAGTACGTACAGACTTACTCGGCCTTTCTGCTTATATTTCAGTATCTGTCATGGCGCTGTAGTATGTTGTATGTTACCTCTGGCATTGGCCGCTCTACAAATAACTGCACGGGTATCGATACTTTCAAGCCTCAAAGACAGGCAGGAAGGCTAGGTAGTCGGAGGATGATATCTGCATGCCCTGTGGCACGTCGCATGGTCTTGCTGCTATAGCGGAATGATATCTTGAGTGTAGAATTTTGCTGCTCAGCGGCTCGAGCTTCTTGGGCGGTCGACAGAATGGCAGTTAGCCTAGAATGGAGGAAATTGGGGTTGATAAGGTCCACAGTCCACTATCCTTTCTATGTTCACCAAAACTTCCCCATCAGAGTAAACGGGATGAATGGCATGATCCTGACCGGAGGATTTCGCGCAGAGAAAGACCGATTCCAGGAACGGCTTTTCTCGATTTTGCGCTTCGATAGAGGTGGATCGATCCGCCTGTATTTCGGAAAGCGGAGACGGACTCATAACTTTGTGTGGAAGCATAGTATCGAGCATGAAGTGCCTAGCGCCTTGATAATTGTAGAGGTATGATGTGCTGCATCAAAGACAGCGCTGTAGCGAGTGAGTGTGTAGCATCGAGGTCGTTGTTAGGCAGTTGCTACCTTCGTTCCCACTTTTAGGCAGTTTTATTGGTGTATTCATATTTCTTGGGAGTATGAAGGTTTGACAGAGTAGTAGATGACACGCGGAGAATTGGTGGACGATACATAACCAGACCGAGTACTATCGTTACTGGCGCGTAAAAGTCTGGGTGTAGTCAATCCGGACGTCAACTTGGACGCATTGGAACGTGAAGGCCAGAATCCTCAGATCCACAACGGTTGTTCTCAGAGTCAGATAGGTATGTTCGCTATAGTCTACCCCCATCGATGGCATACCGATCGTTGGAGTTTGAGATACTCTGAGAGTCCAAAAGTGACAGACAGGCAGGATTTGAGTACGCAACATGCCAGAGATATTTCAACAGCGATCGGGTCTATTCCACAGTTGAAGGATGTAAGTACGCAGTCGTTGACTGGATACTCAGGGGCAAATCGTCGGATGATGCAGATCTAGAGTATCTTGCATCTCTGTAGTGAGCTCTCATAATCTGTATCACGAGCTGTACTTCGGATTGTAGCTTTCTGTCTTTGGGAACATCGACTATGTTGTACAGCTAGAAGAACTAAGGAGACTCTCCATAAGATTTGCTGTGATATGAACGAGCGACTAGCCGTGATATACGTTTGCACTTATGTTGTATTGCGCGTCGTTCGCTCGACCTCATAAAAGGCACCAAACTTACAGACCTACATCATTCAAGTAAAACTGATTCTTTGAATAGGCAGGATATAGAATCAGTAGTGCTGTTGCATCGTATGTGGACCATTGATTGATGCTTTGTTGGGGCTGCAGGCAGGTTCTAGCCGTGTCAGCGAAGGCGATTGAGGATGTCAGGACGGGCTTTATCACATTATACGGATATGGTATAGTCAAGGTGATGGAGTGAGAAGTGGCCGCTAATGTCCGTATTCAGCTACTGTATATACTTTGTTGCAATTGCTTTGAGTACCCTTGAATGAGCAGAGACAATTCTGGTGTCGAACTGGTGGCTGTGCGAGATCCCACTGTTCCTCGTAAGATCTGACGGGCTACGGTATGCCAAGGCACTAATATCTAATTATAGCCCTCTACTCGTCAGGGAAAACGACCTGTCATATTCACCCAGATAATTCGTAGCATCATACATGTATTTGCTGCTCCATGAACAATTGTCTTTGTTCCTTCTAGGTGTACGAGTTCGCATTCGGAAACAATGTGTCTGGCGCTTGTTGACTGATCCCCCTGTTTTTGCACACCTATCGGGTTGTCTTCCTGTGAACCTTGCTGGACTCCAAGGCTGCGGCGAAAGATCTGTCAATCACTATGAGTCTCGTTACGACCTTGCCATCTCCGACCCTTGCCGCGTTGGGACGACTTTGCGGCTTTCCACTGGAGGTCCGCCAAGAAATCTACCATTACTGCATCCTCCTCTGCCGGCGCACGCTCAAGGAGGACCATTGCAACTACCTGTGGCCTGATCCTTCTCTGTTGAACAATCACAGCTACATCCATGTCCTGCTGCTTGACGGGCGCCCCTATCACCATGCAAAGATAACCAACCTTCTCTGCGTCAACTCCACCATCCACCGCGAAGTCGAAGAGGTCTTCCATACTCGTTTCTTCCATCTCTTCCCCGCGCCCTACACGTCTTTTGATTGGGACCAAGATCTCTACAATCGCTTCCATGCGCGCGCAAAGGCACAGATTTCCCGGCTTAGCTTGCTCCTTCCCGTCACCAGAACCCCAGGGCTGACTGAGCTTCAAAGACGGACGCTCCATGTGTGGAAAGAGGGCTATACCATACTTGTGCAGTGCCTCTCCAATTTACGTACGGTCTGCTTTGAGATCCGGGTGCCGTCAAGTTCTGTCACGACGCAGCTGCACAAGCCGATGATGGAAAAGTGCTTGGCTGTTGCGCGCCCCTTGAAGGATATTGAGGGGTTGCGTATCAATTGGGTGGGCAAGAATGTTGGTGCACATATCGCTCACTTATGTGAGAGCGTTAGTGGATCTGGGGAAGAATGGCCTTGGAACAATTACGATCAAGCCTTGTACGACTTGCGCGAGGAGCTTGACGGAGGGTTAGTATTGACACCTTAGGTGCTAGCAGTAAGCTGAAGAGCTTTCTCGGAGCGGAGTAATAGATATCCCGACATCCCTTGAACCTCGATCTCGCGCTCCGTGAATAGCCGGCCTGGTCTTGGCTTTTCGACGTGCTAGACTCGTCGGTTATCCGCGGTCATCACATGTCATCAGCAAGAAATTTTTTCCACCTTTGTCAACCAACGGCAATCCTAGCCATGGACAGTGGAAACGTAAGATGAAATGTAACTGTTAACGGCATTCGCAACCAATTTTCCTTCCAGCATATTCGATTGACGGCATAATACGGATGACGCTCGAAGAAATTCTTATATGGCGCTCCGTGATTTGTGATGCCATGATCATCAGAACCAACATATATAAAGGGTAGGACACTGGTCTTATATCTACATCATTCAAACAGAACACCTCTCCTACAAAACAATCACAGCAAGACAATCGTACAAACACATCTCACCCTACTCCCACCCAATCCTCTCTTCCACAACCAAACAACAAAAACCAAATCTTATAACCCCTTACCCGCCACCCTAAAAACCATCCACCACAACCACCACACACCCCACCTCCCTCAGAAGTAAAAATGTCAGACGCCCTCATCCTCGGCTACCTCTCTTCCCCCCTCCCCACCACCCACAACAACCGCACATCCCACAAAAACCACAACACCTCCACCACCTCATCCGCACCCGTCACAGCGCACAAGAACCACCACAGCAACGGCGCATCATCCAAGAAGGACGACAGCAGACGATCTAGCCTCAATTTTTTCAGGGGATTAGGACGGAAAGTTTGAATGCTCTTATTGGGATGGAAATTGATATTCGTGGAAAAGAAGAGGAGAGGAGAGTGGTGGAGAGGGGAGGAGAGGAAATAAGATGGGGGTATAAGAGGGAAAGTTCGGTAACGGTTTTACTGTGTCTATCTGCAGGCAGGTAGATGATAGGTTTTTCTTCGCTTGGAGTGGGTGATGTGAAACGGGGCTGGGATACCCTTGACGAATAATATAGATAATGGAGTTGCTCGGGTGGAGAAAGGGTTACTATGGGAATCACACGTAATACTTAATTAATCAATGGATATAGATTTTTCGTACTCCGTCCCAAAATTTACCACAGCTGGTTTATATGTCTTTGTTTATACATCTGAGAAGGAACCTTGAGGGAATTTTTCAACCTCATTCTCATCCTGCTGTTAGGTATATGACAAATACTTCATGTTCATACGTTCATAACCCTCCCCGTGTCCCAAACCCTGCATGCAGCTCGCCCAACAGGTCCGTGCAAGTCTGAATGTGGTATGTGTTATAGTCATCTGCTTGAACATGTGCTCTGTGAAGTTTTTTTGGGGACGATCCAATACGATATACAACATATGGTGGTCAGTTGTAAACATCAACATTCTCTGATGTTCATTGAGGACGACGTTCTTGATCGTTCTTGTTCTATTATTCAGCTTTACGATGGGGGCTAGTTGATATGGAGATGTAGAGTGCGTATAGCGATACTGTTTCGGGTGTGTCGCTAGCTGGAGTGATTGGTGGAAGACCACGAGATGCTGCTGTTGTGGGGAAAGAGATTGTTGTAGACGTAGAATGTGTAGCATGATTCGTTGTGGGTCTTGTTAGGAGACGGGGATTAGGGCTACGTTACGAGTGGTGTCAGTACCATGTTGTAATTTACATCAATCTGGGCTCTCGGATGCGGCATCAATTATTGCATGTAGTCGCAATTCAATGTTGGAGCCCGGCAGGGCATGATGAAACCCATGGAATACGCCTGTGCGTATTGCTTTTCTTCCATGTAAATCAATTCGCTCCCTAGGTCTCGTCGTAGGTCTGGTCCCAGATATCCTGAGTCCAAAGAGGAATGGAGTCCTGGTGATGTGCGTACTGCTGTAGATGTCAGCTAGGGTGCCTTACGGGCTGTCTCTACCCTATTCAATCGTTCGTACCTTGCCATGCTCGATCGGACAATATCTATCGCACCCATGTCCATTGGGGTATAGGTAGTTCACGCTACGCTTTGCAGCTCCGGGATTGGTATCTGTGCGCAAGTGGTATGATGAGCACTGTGCCTCTTTCGTGATGTGTGAGAAAGCGGGTCTGAGGTCACATCCAAGAAGTGGAACTCACAGTACTACTGACGTTGCTGGGTTTGTCAAGTCTCCGTCAATTCTTCATTATGAAGCTCGATACGAATTGTTTTGGGTGTAGGAATTCCCATAGTATTAGAAGAACAGCTCCGAGGCCGCAGATCGATTATTGATCTTCGGAAACAAGGGTCGTAAGTGTAGCTGAGTCCATGTTGCGCTATGATATGATAGGCGTATTCCTGTGATTTAAAGGTTTCTTTACTGTAGTCAGGCATGGCCTGTGTTCAACAGCTCCGGACTTAGGATTACGACTGAGAAGTTCTTTGCGTGGTGGACGAGATAGGGAAACCGTTGATTGATTGACGAATTGGATGGTATGCCATATAGTCGCACCTCGCAATACAGCGTAGGGAAGTTTTGATTCTTAGATACTACAAACCTATTGGCATTTTCCAATTTCGGGGCTGCTTTCCAGATTAAGCCATGCTCAGTACTTAGCTTCTGCTCCTATGTCGCTTCTGAGCAAGCGACGGCTTCCTAACCCCACCCCCCCAAGTCGAACTGGAAATGTCATATCATCGCCAATCCGCACGACCACTTAGCGCTATGATCTCATCTTCTTGACAGACTACATTCGATCAAAGTATCGTACTCGTCCTGCATTCTCTCCTGGTGCTGGATCCTGCAGATTGTAGGTATAGCGCCATCACTGGATAGTACGCAATCTAAACAAAGACCTGCGTTGCTTGTGATTCTTTTCAACCGGCTCTCTGCGTTTGACGAGTAGTCGTCATGATAGTTGTCAACGTAACCTTCCTTGGAAGTATAGAATTCTAATTGAGCCGTTGGTGGCTGATATCTTGGAGAGCAGACACGTTCAAGCCTAGGGGCCACCTCCATGATTGAACATCGTAGCATTGCCAAGGGTGTGAGATCCGCTTCCTGTAGCTTGGTCGTGATAGTAGGTATGCTTCCGACGTTAGTGAGGAAGCACTTCTGGTTAATCCTGTCAGGAACACTTACTCGGTGTCTTCATAATGTCCCTTTATATGGGGTGCGGAGAATGTCTGCAAGATTTCTGTCCGTACAAGGGTCCTCTCTTCTTCCAGCATACCTGTCACCGATGATTAGATTCTTAAAGCAAAGGCATGGAAGCACGCATATTACATAGGACGGTAGAAGGGATAATGGATCCTCCCCATTTTTCATTCGCAAGTTCGAGGTACGATTTTGCGCAATGTAGAACCAGTATGCTTGTCAGTTCCTGAAAGGCTCCCGCATCGTCGAGTAAATATGCCACAGCCACAAGGCAACCGAGATACTCCATGCCATGTTCGATTTGGTCTATGTTACGAAGCTCACTCATCTGAGTCTCCTCAGGTAGCCTTGCTCTCATCCTGAGGTCAGGGTACGGGTCTAGCCAACGGGTCTTAGCATTCTTCAGTAAATTCAAACAGTCATATTTATCAGCCGCTTGGGCAACGTGGAGGACTGTTGGGGGTTGGAGAATGTCGGGTATCTCGTGGTATTGGTGGTGAATGACTCGACAGAGTACCGTCATCGCTTCCGGGTCATCTCCTGGCATCAGAATCTCCTTGGGTTGTTTTCCACTTGCTGCCATGCCTTCGCGGAAGTGAGGCCCAAACATAGCAGCGAAAACCTTGGAGACGGATTTCAGGAAGAGTGAATGAACTCGCAATCTCACGACTTGCGAAGGCTCTGAGCCAACTATCAAAACACTATCGCCATCGGATGCAATGTCTATTACGATCATCGTAGAAGGGTCGCGGAGGAAGATGGAGTGGCTAGGTACAAATTATACTGATTGCTCGTAATATTTATTAGAAATGGGCATCTAGCCCCATCCATGCTAGCGTCTTGGCATGGATTACGTGGAATAGAGTTTTTAACTCCTTATTCTTACCTCTCCAGAGTACTATTTATATAGCTATAATTACGTTACTAACACGTTATTTAATAGGTTATAAGACCTAGCTACCTTTCTAGCTACTTATATCTACTCTCCTATAGAAGCGGTTATTTACTAGTTCTATAAGCGTAATTTTAGTACTATACTTATAGTATAATACTATATAGGAGTAAATAATAGATACTTCCTTACCTATAATAAAAGCTTATACTAATCTATTAGGTTACTTATAGATTTAAGCTAGTAGGCGCTAGGGAGTTAAAGGCCGCCTAAGGGAATAAATGTATTAAATCCTTCCTTACTTATAATAAAAGCTTACTATATAAGTAGAATAACTTATTATTTAATAAGTATTTAAATTAGATATTATAAAAATATATAAAGAAATTAGATAATTTAAATTAAATATTATAAAGCTATTTAAATAGTTATTCTTAGTTTTAATAACTAGATAGCTATTTAATTTTAATTCTTACCTTCTTTTTAATAATATTCTAGGGGGAGCTATTTTAAAGGGAGTAGCTTTATATTAATTTACCTTCCTTTTATCCCTCTACTATTTACCTACCTATTATCCCTCCTACCTACTAAATTTAGCTAAAATTAGGGGGAGCTTTTTTATAGGTTTCTCCTACTACTTTACTTATTCTTAGTATTCTCCTTCCTACCTTTATTATATAGCTCTACCGATAATTCCTACTATAACGCGAGAGGGGGAGAGTAGGAGGAGCGGGAGTAATAACTAGGAGGAGGAGTAATACTAGGCTAGAGGAGCGACGACCTAGAGTAGTAGCGATACTCTAGGGGACTAGAGCGGAGTAAAGCGACCTAGTAGGTATATAATACCGCTAAGAAGAGGAGTAATACTAGGTTAAGGGAGTAGAGCGAGATAATAGTAATACCCTAGTAGGTATATTATATTAATAGTAGGAGGAGTAATACCCTATTAAGGGAGTAATAGGATATTATATTAAAGGAGCTATATTAGAATATACGCCTAGTATACTAGTAATATCTTAATTCCTTTAGAAATAGCCTTAGACTTATTAATAAGGTTTATACCTATCTATTCTAATAAACTAGATTTTAAATAGTTTTCTATTTAGTATTTACTCTAATAATAGTTACTTAATAACTATATATCTAATCTACTTTAATATATACTCTAGTATATCCTTAATATAATACTAGATACTAAGGATTATTATAATATATATTATTATTATTAGTATAAGATTTATCTAATTATAAGGATTTCTTATAATTCTCTATTTAGAATTTACTTAGAAGTCTAATACTTAATAACTATATATTAGAATTACTTTAATAATAGCTTTACTTTAAGCTTAATACCTCTTCTACCTTTATAATAGAATTACGTCGTAAGAAAACAAATATAAGGTAAAGGTACTATTAGGTAAATAGGTGTAAAAGCTTGCCTTACTATCTAAGGAGGTAACCCCTTATATCTAACTAAGCTAAGCTATATAAGGTATAGCGCCTACTACGCTATAGTAGTATCTTATAATAACCTCTAAGGGATATTATTTTCTTATTTAGATTTTTATTACTATTAATCTAGTATAGGATAGTACTATATAAGGGGGAGTATTAGAAATAGGTATCTAGCCCTATCTATACTAGCGTCTTGGCATGGATCATGTGGAATAGAGTTTTCAACTCCTTGTTCTTACCTCTCCAGAGTACTATTCATATAGCCATAATCACGTTGCCAACACGTTGTTCAACAATATTGATAGCTAAAGGCTCAGGAATAGGGCAAAATGCGGGAGTGCTAGGGACTAGCGCCTCACTAGTCTCGCTTCGCAGAAGACGTACCTGGACACGCTGGAGTAGTTACTGTCTTGATCAAACGCAGTCATCGCTTATATCAAAGACAATATGTTGGTACATCAGATATGAAGTATGTCGCGTGAACGGCTACGACTTTTACAGTCGACCTTCGGACGGCGACGATTGAGCAGCTTTGATGTTGTATTGATAGCCGTTCTTCTTCCTATCAGTGTTTGTTGAGCAGAGTCTCTGGCTCAAGGCAGAATCCTGCGTTGTATGGTATGACTGTCGATCCACCCCCCCAAGCCTGAGGCCAATCGTGCGGCATATAGCGCGCACTCTGAAAGTCGTGTTGTAGGGTCATGTAAGTAGAGGGAGGAGAACCTTGATGGAAGATGGTGATATATCGACATCTCTCCCAGGCCATCTTCATCCTGTTATTCCCTTCGCTAACATTACCGTCAAGTGTTCTCGAGGGACTGAGCATCTCGTGCTTTTCAGACGTCTCCTGAGGCGATCTCCGTAATTCCAACAAATTTTCGAAGCTATCTCGGAATCATGAGAGCCTCTTGATATGAGCACTGCATTCATTAAGGTAATGAGCCGCGGGTGTCCATGCATGAGAAAGACCCGGGTCGCCCTCCTGTATTTCGGCCTAGCGTTGGCGAATACTTAAACAACCCTCTCGCCCAACTTTTCTTCCAGATCTTTCGACCACCATATGCGGCTCAGTTCTTCAGATCCACATTCTATTCGTCATTCGCCCTCATTTTTCTGTTAGCCGTGCATCGTTAGCTGCAAAGCCAGCACATCATCCGCCCTTTCTCCAGCCACACGGATCACGCCGACGGCTCGGAATGGACAACGACGCCTTTGACTGGATGCCGTGGTTCGACACTGATGATTCTTTTGCTGATCCGCCCCAAAATGACGTTCAGGGCGACATATTTGGGTGAATGTTTTTTATTGGCTAACACAAGGGCGTGAAGATTCAACTGCGCTTCGGCGACCTCCGACTCAGACGCCCGGTGTGCGACTTGGGGCGACTGGGCATTTGAGGACTGTTCGACGGCTAGCGTCGATTGGGGAACGAATACGCTAGAGACACTGGGCCATCAGCCTCAAGGCCTGGTCACCTTTGCGAGCTAGAACGTCATTGGCGAAGCCAACTTCTCTACCCAAGACAATGAACCTATCAAGTCTGGGTCCTTAGTCACCTTCTGTGACCAGGCCTTCTTCCACGGCATCCGCGACAAAGATGGCAGCATTGTAGATGATCCTAGCGCTCGACCTTTGACGGACAACAGCTCCCCAGTCCTACATACTGGTCAGCATCTAAAATAAGCAATCCTCCCAGGATGTTCTTGCATGGTTTGTCTGCTCATCGGAGTACCAGGGAATTGGATAGAGGGTGTATGCTGTCGATTCAAAGACTGCGACTTCACCACAGATGTCCATGCTGAATATGTCTCCCATGAGAGAGATCATTACCACGGATCTGGCAATCCCTTATTCCGCTGCGTCGAACAACATTGCAGATTCATGACCAAGAGATGGCCTGATTTAATTCGCCATTGTACCGTCAGACACTGCACAAAGCCCAAGCAGTTCGCCTGCCCAGTGCCCTGGTGCAAATATAGTGGCGACAATGGCTTTGCGAGGAAGGACAAACTTCGGAGCCATCAGAGGAATGTTCATCAGGGTGACGCCATGTCAGTGACAACGTCCACTTTCAGACCTATCCAGCCAGCTATGCCTGGTGGTTCTGGAGCAGCCAACCAAGGAATGTCTGGATTGGGATCTTAAGCTAGTGATGAAATGTTTCTGGGTCATAAGAGTGATCGCTGTCAATGAGGCGTGAGAAGGAGAAGATGTCATGCCACCAATATAGTTTATTCCACCAGCCTTGTCTGTCAATCAATACTGTCATTACCCCTCACAATATGGATTCGGTGCTTCACATACCGTCTTTAATTCTGTCCACTTACCAATCTTATTCAACGTTCAGTCAGCTCTACTAGAACTTGCGTAGCTTCAACGTATACTCCACGCAACTTCTCCAGAGCTCCAGCAGACTCTCGGCTGCCTGTCACATATCAGTACTCTTTGGCATCCATTCAATCAGCTATATAGGCCCTTGTACAACACCCTCTTTTCCGAGGTGGTCCATGTCTTCTGATGATGGTATCTAGTTCTTTCAGGAGTGTACACCCTGCAAAGCTTGAATTCGTATGTAGGGTTGAGATGTCTTTGCAAGACATTGAGATTTAAACCTTATGGCCACTACCTGAGTCGCTTCAATAGATACTCATGATCATGATTGAGTTTCGAACTTACAGTAGCAGATAGAGTGTAGCTTCAACACGATGCTGTAATACTCGATGCCCATTGCATTCTACTGCAGGAGCATCATCGCCGCTTTCACTTTGGAGGACCTTCAAGCCGCAAGCGCTTTACCAATCCTAACAACTCAGGCGATATATCATCATACACTACGGTATAGTATCCAAGTACTACCAATGCACAAGCGCCTGTTCTTCCACTTTTCGAATTACCGGCAGTATTATCAGGGATGACTTCGGTAGGCTTTAGTCTTGTAGAACATCAGCCCATTGATGCAGGTCACTCCAGGAGCATGAGTCTTGCTATCGACAACCCTCTTCATATCCTAATAGTCCGTGACGACCACGATATTACTAATCGATCTTGTGAGAAAATGTCTCCAATGCTCTGACGTTATGCCGAAATCAACAATGGCAGTCGCATATCTGCCAGATTAGATTTTTTGGGCCCAACAATCCAATAAATCCACTGTCTGTATGAATTTTGGGATCTAGAAGATGCCAAGTCGTCGTTTACCTTCGGTACATACTTATGCTTTCTATCCGAAAGCATGCAATGGGTTGGCTCGGTCGACCGGCTGCGAGCTTCCTCCTCCATTGCCCTGGGCCGGATCTCCCGACCCAAGGACCGACTGTATCTACTGCCACTCTTCTATGGTAGGCTTGCACATATTCTCTCTATTGTAGTGAATCGAATTCCTGATAATTAAGAGGGAATAATACGATAGGGTATGTTATGTAAGAATAGACGGAGCAACAGCGTTATGGGGAAGAATTTCATCTCCTTCCCAACACGGTGTCGAATGACAACCTATTCTATCGGAGCAACATCAGACTTTGGATTCTATTATTATTGACACCTCTCGGCACAAAAGTGAGTTTAGGTATGAGAGAGGCCATGGGTGGGAGTATGTGCAACCTCAAAGCAAGGCGTTCAGACAAGGAGCCTTGTGAAGCATGCATACCGGCTAGAGAGCTGACGATCTCTACCGTATACACAGCAGTCGAACAAGCTGGCTGTGGATTACGTCAAATACAACCGGATGGTCTTTCCAAATGTACCCGGGCAAAGCCCAAGCAATGATGCGGTTTGGGAGTTTGGAGGCCTTCTATTTTTGTTTAGATCCGGAAAGAGATGAACCAATCATAATGTAAGCGCTGTGCTAGCCCAGATGAGACTAGCTCGGCATCTCATGCTTGGCGCCGACAACAACGACTGGCGCTCAATCGATCTTCATCTTCTGCATCTCCTTTGTTTCACGCATCCTCTGACGACCTCTGAAGAATCAATCCATTCGCCTTGGCGCATTCCTGGTTGTTTCGACATGAGTTGGAGCAGTCTGATGACCGTCTCGGACGTAAGATCCCAGAGTCGTACCAGCCACTGGCAGTTATGGGCGCTACGAAAAGCTTGCCTCTTCATGATGCTGGATTGGACAAATCTGGCCCAGAGCTCATGCTGTAATGTTAAGCAATGAACAAGTCCACTGATCTCGTCGAATAGCCACGCTCCTGAGACACTGTATTCTTCTCACCTCTTCCCCTATCATTCTCATCATCGCCGTCGTTGTGATGCTAACAAACCCCACTTCAAGTGTATGATGAATGAGGCAATTGCTGAAATTACACGATACTGGTTATTCACCTAATTTGATAGATTTTACGGCCGTTGCAGTGACCATAACACCAAGCCGAGGGGACTTGCTATGGTTCTTCTCACTTAACCACTCCTAATCCCTACGCTACACAACATTACGCCCGGTGCTGTATCAACACTCTTTTCATCAACACTCTTTTCAACAATGCGGAGGCAGGAATCGAACAATGAACAAGGCCGAGCGCTGACAATAAGTACCTAAACTCTCAACACACAATGCCTTCACGCCTCGCACAAGATCCATTCTTCGAGAACCCGTTTCAGCTTTGAATCCAATTGTCACTCCACCCACAAAGCTGGTCTTTGGTTCCATTCTTCTTTCTCTCTTCAAAGCCCTTGTTTGCTCCACACGCGACGCGACTTAATATCTTCCTAGACCTCGAAGACGAAGACTGGCAATTTCTGCAAGCCAAGTGTTTCGTTATTCACTCCCCCTACCTCACTCCGTATAACCTCATCGACCGTGCTGGTCACATCGATATGAGTCCGCTCAACACTATACACCACCTGTTCACTACGTCCTCGCTCCAAACACGCGCCGCTGTCGCCATCAACAGTACGAAGGGACTCATAGGCGAGGACGCCATAAAGAGTCAGATCCTCCCCTACACACATGGCCTCACAGGAGTTGAACTATCAACAGATCAGAGCCTGGAACAAAGTTTATGGATTGGTGTCCTACTCGTCATCTCTGTGGTATTGTGTGTGCGGTTTGGGCAAATGGCAAATGCGCACCTCAGACACCTGCTGAACCTCAACTCCGGCACCTTGCAACAGTCCTACTGGTCAAAGGATCGGACAGCTATATGGCCGAGGATCAAAAAGCAGATAATATATGCGCCGCTGTGGAAGAAGAGGCACAACAGGGAGATCCAGCTATCACGGGCTGGAAATGTTGGGACTTTACCTTCGAGGTTGCACACAGTGCTACTATCTGCATACCTTGGCATCAACATGTTTTACTGCCTGTATCTCAGGTACAGCGATCCCAAGGCTAAGATCCTCGCCGAGCTACGTGGCAGAACAGGTCATCTGGCAATGGTCAACATGCTTCCGTTGGTCGTCCTTGCCGGCAGGAACAGTCCATTCATACCCTTGCTTCGGATCAGCTTCGATACCTATAACTTGTTCCACCGATGGATTGGGAGGGTGGTAACAGCGCAGGCAGTCATACACACCATCGCGTGGGCAGTCAACGAACATGATGCCAAGGGTTCCAAAGGCATTGCAGATGGGCTTCACAACAGTCCATTTCTTGCCTACGGCATGCTTAGCACTGTCGCGTTCGGCGTCATCATGATTCAAGCAGCTTCGATAGTGCGCCACGCTTTCTACGAGACCTTCCTGCACATTCACCAAGTTCTCGCCATCGTAGCAATCATTGGTGTCAAGGTGCATTGCCGCGTGGGTGTTCTCCCTGGAGAGGCCTATATCAACTGGGTAATCGCAATCTGGATCCTCGAGCGCTGTGCTAGACTCTTTCGTATCTTCTACCGCAACCTCTCACCTCGCAAGATCACCAAGGTCACCGTCGAGGCACTTCCAGGCCAGGGCAACGAAGCGTGCCGTGTGACAATCGACATGCCCCGACCATGGCAATTCAAGCCGGGGTCACATCTTTTCATCTACATCCCGGCTCTTTCGTTATGGATGAACCACCCCTTCTCGATCGCGTGGTCCGAGACATTTGACACCTTCTCCGATGAGAGGCTACCCGAGAGAAAACGATCCATCGTGGCCACCTCATCACAAACGACAACCATGTCCCTCATCATCGCCAAACGTACCGGCATGACCGCTAAACTCTACAACAAAGCCCGCGCCTCCCCCACCGGCACAATAACAGTCACCGGACTCGTCGAAGGCCCGTACGGGGGTCTCGACAGCCTCCACTCCTACGGCACCGTCTTCCTCTTCGCAGCCGGCGTAGGCATAACGCATCAACTCGGCCACATCCGAGAGCTACTCGAAGGTCAAGCCGCCGGAACGGTCGCAACGCAAAAGATCGTGCTGGCCTGGTCTGTGCGAACGACGGACACGCTCGAATGGGTCAGGCCGTGGATGGATCAGATCCTGCAGATGGGAAACCGGAAGCAGGTCCTCAAGATCATCATGTTTGTCAGCAAGCCCCGATCGCAGTTGGAGGTGAAGAGTCGGAGCGAGACGGTGCAGATGCTGCCTGGGAGGTGCGATCCTGCCCTCGTGCTGAGGAAGGAGATGGTGACGCGGTGCGGGGCTACGGCTGTCACTGTGTGCGGACCGGGCGCTTTTGCGGACGAGGTGAGGGGGGCTGTTAGGGGGGTTGTGGATACGGGGGCGACGATCGATTTCGTGGAGGAGAGTTTCACGTGGTAGGGGGATGATGTGTAAATGCTGTGCATAGATGTATATGTTTGCTTCGATTCGATGTCAGTATTAGCGTTCATGGAAGGAGTTTATACAGTGTGCTTGCCAATGAATTTATCTGACGTTACTGCCTACATCGTGATGGTGAATCAGACATCGATGTTATGTCTTTATCATATTGCAGCTAAAGTCAAGCTACTATCTAGCCCATATAGGTATAATACTCTCAGCCATCTTCAAGTATGATATGATACCACCCAAGGCTGCGAGCTATGCATACAGTACCCATGCCTATATCTAATCCACGCAAAAAGGACATCTTTGATCCTTTTAGTACCCTCGCCTTGCTATCCATTCCGATTGAGATATAAATTGCTTTTGGTCCAGCTCTTTCCGGTTCCCTTGCGAATTTAGACCTCTCATTTTGGTATTTGTGCATATACCATTATCCCATCCCATCCCTTCCATCACACTCTTATCCCATCCCCCCCCACCACCCCTTCCACTCCTACCCCATCCCATCCCATCCTCCCCCTTCCCCCTCCCATCCCTTCCTTCCTCTCCCCCTGCTACTCCTCCCCACCCATCCCACCGAAAGGATTCGCAATCTCCTCGCTGCCGTCGAGGGGGCTGATGAGGACGAGGAGGGTGCCGCGGGCGACGATGAGGCCGAGGGGTCGGTGGGAGGTGTTGCCTGCGTCGTCTGTTGGGGGTGTGTTAGTGGGGGTGGATAGTGGGTGGTGTAAGGGATGCTGGTGGGTGTTGGTGGGTGGTAGGGGAAAGGGGGGAGGGGGAGAGGGGAGAGAGGGAGAGGGGGAGGGGGAGGGAGCGTGGGGGAGAGGGAAGGGGGGGGAGGTAGGGAGGTAGGGAGGGAATGAAGGGGAGGGAAGGGGGGTTAGAGGGGAGGGAGAGAGGGGAGGGGTAAGGGGATGGGGAGGGAGAGGGTACCGTGGAGGAGTTCTTTGACGTCGTCGAGGACGAGGTTCATGAGTTGGTCGTAGCCTTTTAGGGTTCCTGTGACTGGGTCATGTCAGCTTTGCCGTCTGTCTCGAATGAAAGTATGGGTCCAACGTACCTTCCCTCCCTCCATTGAACTTGACACTGATCTCCTTGTCCATATACTTGGTCAGGTCGAGTATGTTCTCCTTCTTGGGCTTGTCACTGCCGGCCTGCGCATGGCCGCCTCGGGCCCCACGACCGCTGTCGCTGCTCCCTCCCCTGCCTCCTCTGCCTCCGCCGGCGCCGCGGCCGCGGAAGTTGCCTCGTTCAGACATCCAATGGGAGATGGAGGGACATGTGGAGTCTGACCGGAAAGATGGTTGGGTCTTAGTGCTTAGTGGCGGAGTCGGATGCTAGGCGAGCGGTGAGTGGTGTGGCAAAAGCGGGCTGTGGCTTGGGGCGCAATTGGTGGTTGGGTGCTTTTCTCTTTTCTCGTGGGGCTAGAATACTGTACCTCACTGCTACGGGTATGCCGGCGCCCAGGCGACTTACCGCTCAGGCGTTCTGGGGCGATCAGGCGACACCCCCATTCCCCCAATGATCCCCATCCCATCCGATCCCTAACTCCGCGAGCCCGGCCGAGGCCAGGAATGGGGGGGCTCGGGGGGAATGAGGGCAAGGGAGCCCAAAGCCCAAAGCCCCACCCTTTGCTCTTCCGAAGGACCCTTGCCTGGACTCTGCCGCGGGAATTCGGGAATATTCCCCCCCCCCAAAGCTGGTTGGAGGGCTGACGATTGCATGTCGCAAAAAGAAGAAAGGCTGCGCCAGTCTGTGACTCCCTTCTTCCCCTCAACCGACATCCTCTCTTTCTCTCTTCCTCTCTCTTCCTCGGACTCCACTCTGCTCTTTGTTTCCTTTCCCCATCTCTCTTCCCCAGATATGTTTCGTATATTCAGCAGTATGGATATTCAGCTACGATAACGAGAAACCAATCACTTCCCGCCCCACTCCGACACGCACACCGTATTCTAGCTTCCGACCGCTTCGCCTACACCACCTGCACCTACTCTACTATCCTTCTTGACTCAACCTCTCCGCCATCATCCATCGATCACAATGGACCACATGGGCTCTCCGCCTCTGCACCCAGTAGACTACTCATCCAGCTCAACCAAACGAAAGCGGAGCCCGTCGCCCGAACCTCCCAAACAACCCACACCACCAGCCAAGCTGCACAAGACACACTCCAACCACCACCTCCAAATCAACTACCTTGTCCGCCAATTCCAGGAGATTCTTCCACTCATATCCGCCGAACATGACTCCCTACCCTCGCTCCTCTCCTTGATCACCGATTACGAAGGTGTCTTGCACCGCCATGAATCCATGGCTGGCAACCTCGGCGCCCGCCCCCTCGGTCCCATCCTCATCCAACGTTTCGAACGTCTGTTCGATGGTCCACCGCGCGTGCTAAAGATGAACGGCAAGTCCGAAAGTACAAGCGTGGGCTGGCTGGACGTGGTGGAGTTTGCGACGAACAAGCCGGAGCAGTTCAAGTTAGACCAGATAAGAGAGGGTGTGAAGGTCTGCCAGTTCTATACGAAGCAGTGCAGGGTGGAGATTAGCGAGGAGGATTTCGTCTTGATCAGGAGTGGTATGCCGCAGAAGCTGATACCGCCGCAGCCGATTGGTGAGGATGAGGAGAAGGAGTTGGGGACGTTGGAGATTTTGGAGAAGGCGTTGGGAGGTTGTGTGCATCTTGCTGATCAAGGTATGTGACCACCGCATCCTTCGGGGGATCTATATCCTTTATGTCCATGTATACGCTGTGAAAGCAGAAATAGGCTAATATGACACAGTTGCTGGTCGAGCAAGACAGCTCAATCACAAGATTAGAAGTCGAAGGAATGCCATTGCCAGCAGAAGAGAGGCGGAAGCTACGGTTGATGATGGCACTCGAAGTCGAGTTCCAAGCCGCGGTGGGGATGGAAGTCATTCTAGGCACCCTAGCAATGGGGAACGTGCCTCAAACTCGCCAACCGGCGGGGGCTTTGTCGCGGTGAATTCGAGATACCCAATACCTGCAACGGACCGTTCATCATACAACCGCTCCACACACGATCAACCTCGATCAAGTGCACCACTTACCAACGGCATCAATCCTCTCCATGTCTCGGCCGCGACACGGGCCGAGCTGCTCAGCAAGTTTCACACCAAGAGCGAGCGTTCAAGTTCGATTGACGATGGACCTCATTCCCATAGGCCACCGTCAATATCGCGACCTACCGCCCTTCCCACGAAGCCAAATTCTAGACCCTACGCTGACTCGATGGAGTATGCCGGCGTTCTGCTCAATACAGCTTCGCCTGTCCCCATACCGAATACCCCAACCTCCCTCCTCCCGTACGTCAAACCCTCGCCAGCAGACCGATTCGATGACAGTGGTCCCTTCAAATCTGACATGATGGCTCGTATGGAACAGCTCAATAGGGGCGACCGCGTCCAACCGCCTTGCGACAGGTGTCGGCGACTCCATATGGACTGCTTGAAGAACTTGACTGCATGTATGGGTTGTACCAAGAAGCATGCCAAATGCAGCTGGAAGGACGTTGAAGAGCAGGAATTGAAAGATCATCCATTCGTGCCGAGGGTGAAGACTGCCGAGGAGATTGCAGCGGCAGAACGGGGGAGTGAGGGTGAGGGCAGTATAAGTGGGGGAGATTCTGTGAGGAAAGAACCTCGACGGGAGATGTTGGAGGTGAGAGATGAAGAGTTATTAGGTGAAGAATCGGACGAAGATGTTGAGATGAGGGACAAGCCGGTTGAAGCTGCGCCCAGAGTCACGAATGCGAACGGACTTACCCTGAGCGCTCCGTCGCCATCAGTGACTGACATCCCTTCGAAAGCTATCTACGAACCAGATGTTGTCACCAAAGCGCCAGATGTTCCTTCTGCGAACCGTACAACAAGCCCTACTAAGGGCAACTTCACTCAAGAGACAACACCAAAGCCTGCGCCTGCGGACTCACCGAAGCCGGCATATCAAGCACCACAAGCGCAAATGCAACCATCCCAGGCCCAGAGCGGGACCAACGGACACGTCCAGACCGAATACGAAAGAGACTTGTACACGCAGCTCAGCCAAGCGACACGAGAGAGCGCCGAACACGAAAAGGCAATTGCCCACACCAACGACTCGACGCGCGAGCCCGAAGAGCAAATGTCTGCAGAGCGAAAAAAGCCGCCGCACGAAGAACCGGTCCGTGTCTACACCGCCGGTACCGATCCCATACCGCCAGAATTGTTGCCCGTCCAGCCCATGCAACTGGACCCTGTACAACCTGACCCTATACAACCTTTACTACATGAGCAGCAGCCGCCGACAGCCAACGAAGTCCCAGCGGAGAAAGTGCCGAGTCTACCGATTTTGAGCGAGCATCCTACGCCCAAACCGCAGATGCCGAGTCCACCACTCTCAGGCGTCCCTTCGCACGCTATGCCGACGCCTAGTACGTTGGTGACCGAGCTGCCGGTCGTTCCTCAGCCGATGCAGATATGATTCGTTTTCTCTGGGGGTTTTGTGCTCTTCTGGAAGCACTGGTTGATGCTTGCATGGGGATTGGGGCTATGTATGGTTGGCGTATAGATTCTAGGGACGGATTTGCCAGGCGTTAGCTATCAGGAAGCAACCTGGTATTATGCATCGGAGTAATCTGAGAGGGTATAGTAAAGTATAGCATGTTATAGCTATCAACTCAAGCGAAGCTATAGGACAGGAAGGCATATAAAGGTTTCGATCTCTGGTAATGGAACAGTTCATGCATTTCCATTCTCAACAGCTCTCTACCTCTCCTCTTCCTTCTCCCATTGAAACTACGGATATCAACAGCGAGAGAGATTCTGCATTTCCCAGTCCTAGTCCATATCCATCACAACCCTCTCCCTTCTCCCTTCTCCCTTCTCCATCACAACAATCTCACCTACATCTATCCCCTAAGCTCCATTCAAACCGAACATGAGTTTCCTCATCTACTCCATATATGATGTCTCATCAAGTCATAGTAAAGTGTAAAAACTCCGTACCCCCTCTCTCGTATCATATGCACAGTACCTTATTCCCTCCCCTCTCTTCTCCTCTCCTCTCCGAGTGGCTATTACAATACTCCTCCCTTCCTGAATAAAACCCCTATGTAGGGGTCCGCTAGTTTTACTTCGACGTGTGAGTATCTATAAGGGGCGTGCTGATTCATTGACTGCAATGACATGACGGGAATAGATAGAGGGGATTGGGGTGATGGTTTTGGTTTTGGTCGGATGTGTGGTGTGGGATTGGGTTGGGTGGGGTAGGGGGGACTGAGAGGGGAGTGGGAGAATTTGATGGATGGTGGAGGGTTGGTGGAAGAGGATTTGGATCTTTATTCGCGTGGGTTTTTTAAGGGGGTGTGGTGATGCGTGGCTTTGTGCTTGCTTGGTGGGATGTGGCTTGGTTGGGTTTCTGATGGGGGGTTTGGTTGGGTGAGAGGGAATTGGTTCTAGTGGAGTGTACGATGGTTTGGATGCGCTCTGTAGCCGTTGCATAAAGTATAGGAAGTCCAGAAAGGAGAGCGGCTATCATTGCATCCGTTAAGGTGTATTTATTAACCCGTCTTTAACGCTCTTGAGAACTCTTCAAGTTTGTTCGTGAGCTGTAAGGGCTCTTTGCGAAGCATCCTCGTAGGAGTGCTGGCGACGAATTTTGGGTGGAAAGGGTGCGGTATCGCTTTTGGCGACGTCTTGGATGTTCGAGGGGATCATTATGTTGATTGTGTTTGGTTGGATTTGAGGGTGTATGGACTGTAGATGCCGCTGTCATAGCTTTTGATGAAGATAGCACGGGGTGAAATGTGCGTGGCATTGTCAAGATGATGTCCGTACTTGTTACTGTTCATACTGGACATTGTTGTGGGTCCGTCCGGTCTCCCTTTCACTTGGGGTTTACTTGATGCATGTTGAACATGCAGACTTGTAGTAATATTGGTGAGGTCGATAGTATAGGGTGGCTTGCTTAGCCGTGGACAAAGAAACCCTAAGTTCACAGTTTGACATTCGGACGGAGTCACGCGATGTACACCCTCGTGGGAGACATCCAAGATCATAATAAGTTTCCATTCTCATCGTTATGTTGGAGGCGTACTCCCATGTTGAATGCTTGTCAGCCTCCTGATAGCTACCCATGAATTTTGGTAAGGAAAATGTACGGACAATGGTGGATAATAGAAAGTACTCAGCGGGCACAATGTTGAAGTAATGCCCGTACGAGCCAAGAAAAATACGAGGGCAACTTGAAAAAAAGAGTGTACATAGGAAAGCACGAAGACATTAACATTCAAAGAGTGATATAAAGAATCCACCTTGATTTCTCGCCTCCGACAGCGCTCAACAGGCATGTATCTTGATCCTGGTCTCCCACTCCTGGCGTTCGGCTCTCCCTGTCCTCTCAAGCTCCAGTGCTTGGCTTGGATTCAACGGTCTGAATACCCTGTGGCCTGCTGATCCCGTCTTCGTTCGCCTTTGGCTTGATGGGCCGAAAAGCCTTCCCTGGAACAACTTTCCCTTGGTGAACATTACGTTGGTGGCTTTGGAGCTTGTCTTTGCGGGTGAAACCGTTGTCTCCGCCGTATTTGCATCCGAGAATAGGGCACGGGTATTTGATGGCATTGGTGCAGTGTCTAACTGTGTAGTGACGCCTGAGATCTGCGAAATTCTTGGTAGTGGTTTGGCATCCTTCAAGGCAGTGATATTCCCCGAGATTGCCGAAATGCCTTTGCTCATGGTAAACAGCCTTAGAAGCCAATTTTCTTTCAAAGTACCCTGTAATTTGCTCCCGACAACCCAGAAATTTGCACACAACAGTGTACTTCATATCTCTAGGCAGGTCCGTGAAGACGTTGGGTACACGTATGAAAATATCCTTTGGTAAACCCAGTGAAAGGCAGCTCATACAGCTGCACCTACGAATTGGATCAAGATGCGATTGATCATAGGTTTTTTCTTCACCTTTATGATGCGACAGACATGAGTCAACAATAGGCTGTCCTATTCCAACGCCATCCTCAAGCACGGCGCAAACACTCCAGGGATCGCCATTAACAGACGTCCGTGGCACAGGCTCTGCGTAGATGCCGGACACGGAAAGGCTGGTCTGTTGCACGTTTGGTTGACCGTTCACATCGTGGGAGTTGACCATTGATGGTAGGGGACATTTGCCCTATAGCCCTTGTATCAGCCAATAAAAAAAAACATCGAACCTCTACCGCCAGGTCGCCCTGATTTGCATCGAATCCACAAGGCTGCGTCTCAAAACCAGCGTCGAAATTGATCCAATCGGTCCAATGGGATGTAAATTCCTCCATCTTGGCGCGAAGTGTACGTCTGAGTGGTCGGAGAGTGGGCGCTGTGGCTTGCTTGATGTGCTGGCAAAGGCAGAGCCTTACTTGAGGGCAAGGCTGCGGATCTTGAGGTGGGTTCGGACAGCCAATGAGCGCTGTTGGATCGGTGATAGAAGTCGGCGAAAGTCTTTTGAGTTACTTGGGGAGGGGAGATGCTTATATGTTTGTGAGTAGCTTGGGTATGTGCGGTAGAGCGCCCTTCCCGTATATGGACTGCGCTATTCTCTACTGATGGCGTTTTCGTGAGTTTGCAACGACTGCTCCCAATGGGGTAAGATCTTTCATGGTTATAGATCTCGAGGTAGTAGGAGGTGTCGCTGGATCTTACCACTTCAACGTAATCAAACATAGGTCTGTGATGAAGGACTTGGCAAGCGAGCTACTCCTAATCAGGCTTAGGCTTTATCGCGTACAATACTCCCGAGGGTCGGTAAAAAAAGTCGTGTCCGATGTCGATCCCCGCGATTTAGTAGGCCCGCCCCTATTAATTTTTCGAGAAACCCATCGTCTTACTTATCTATCTAGAACTCTATAGATAGTCCTTTTCACTTAATATATTACTCTATTCTAGTCTAAATATAATAGTCCTTATCCTTCTTACCCCCTTTACCCTTATTAGGACCTTGTTAACTACTAAGGATATACTTATTAACCTCCTATTACTTAATATCCTTCTACTCCTTCTTAATTATATAATATAGTTACTTAAAGTTTATAGAATAGTATAATTTAACCCTACTCTTAAGGATCCTCTAGATATTCTTAATTAGGTTAAGATCTAGTAAATTCGCTAGCTAATTATTAATATACTTAAGGTCTATTTTATCCTTATAATACTTATAGTAATTCTCCTCGCTTCTAATACTATAACTTCTATTATTATCTTCTTAAAAGATTATTTATAGGCCCTATTCTTTTAATACCTACTTCTAATAACGGATAATTAGTAGGATCTTATAATAGTAGTATTCCTAAGTTATTAGCCTACTAAGTTTTTACTATTAAGTATACCTATTACTATTTTTAAACTCCTTATTAACCTCCTCTATATAGTAATAGAATACTAGTCTTAACTTAAATCCTACGCCTATTATAGCCTATACTAAGAACTAGGAGGCTACTATATATTATTATTTTTATATATAATCGCTATAATATCGCTTATATTTATTATAAATAACCTATTTAGTATAGCGGGTATTCTAATAAAAGTAGTACTTATTAGAGAAATAGACCTAAATATTCTCTATAATTAGTATAGTAATATAAGGGTACTATATAATAACGTAGCTATTAAGTACTATAAATAGTACGTATACGTATATATATAGAACTCTCTATTCTTATTAATAGTAAGACTAATTACTACCCTTCCCTTTAAGGGGAATTCCCTCCTTTATATATTATAGGTAAAGGGGTAGCGTAGTACTACTATATACTATAGACGCCACGTTAATAGTAGTACTATATTCCTAACTAATCCTTATAATTATCTCCCTATCTAGGCTCTTAGGCTCTAAGAGTATAAAAGGTTATAATTTATAGAAGATACTCCCTTAGTAATAGAATATACCTCTAATAAGAGTATAATAATATAATTAATTATAAGTCCTCTAAGTTAAGCCTTAAGGAATTTATAATTTTATTAAATTATAATAATTACGGATACTACTCCTATATATAATCCTTATATTATAATATATTCCTATTATACTTCCTATTATCCTTTATTAATTTATTATAAAAGTAGCTAGAAGTCTTAATATTTTAAAGTAAATAGGAAGTTATTACTATTAAGAGTTTACTAAGTACTTAAGGCGTACCTTCTTTATATAACTTTAATATTATTCTTTTAATTATAATATCTTTATTTTTTATTAATTATATTAAGTCCTTTTTAAGTCTTATTTATATTATTACCCCCTCCGCGCCTTATTATACCTCCTTATACTTCTAGTAGTTATTTTATAAGTAATACTTAGTAATAAACTTACCCTTACTACTAATTAAAAGAAGACTACTACTACCCCCTCTACTTATAATAGTATATAACCTCCCCTATTAAGCCGCTCCTAGCTTATTCTTATATTATCCCGTATAGTATACCTTTATTATATTATATTCTAATCTAAAGAGTTATAAGTCTAATATTTTTCGTTAAGGCTTTACTTATCCCTTTAATAGTATAACTTATATACGCGCCTCCCCTAGCTCTACTAGATATAATTATTATAAAGATCTTAATATTAAATATTAATAAGAGATTCCTACTTATACTTACTATACTTATACGCGCCTTCTTTAATTCTTAAATACTATAACTACTTTAAATACTAGCTCTAACCTCCCTTAGCTCGCTAGATTCTAGTAAACCTTTAATAGGCTTATTTAATAGTATTATTACTACCTTTACTACGCCTCCTCTACCCCTACTACTATTATAGCTCCTACTAGGGTTAACCTAGTTATTACTATCTATATTATAAATACCTTAGAGGGTATTCTTAATATCCTTTATTAATATATATATATTACTCTATCTCCCCTTTTAAAGTACTTTTAAAGCCTTACTAATATATTATAAGAGCGCCTCCCTTCTATTATAAAGGATAAAGAAGAGGATAATAAGGAGGATACTCCTATTACTAATAGTAGTAATAGTAATAGGCCTAGTACTACTACTAGTATAATATAGTAGCCCTCTCTTATAATACCTTTAGTAGTCTAGTTATATTAAGTATCTTTTCTTTTTTTATTTATAATAATAGAAATTATTTCCCCTCTTATATAATATAAACTTTATATCTTAGGGTAATCCTACTTAAATCTTTCTAATATATCTAGTATATTAACTAAGTCCTATTTATATAGCTATTAATTATAATTATAAGATTAACCCTTCTACTTTACTAAATATTAAGGTTTATTATAAGAGATTTTATAATTAAGAATAGCTTTAACTTCTTATTTATCTTTATTATTTATAAGCTCTACTTATATAGCTTTTATAACGCTCTTACTATTACTTTAATATAGCTTTATAAGTAAGACGTAAAAGATATTATATATAGAAAAGGTATTACGTAGTTATAACTTATACGCCTAACTACTAATATAATTAAGGACCTTAAAAGGCCCTAGATAATATTATAATAGTTTTTTAGTTACTTATACTAATCTAATATACTTTATATTTAATAAGATATAATTACTTATATTATATTATCTTTACTTTATTATTTATTTATATACTCTACTTATATAACTTATACTTAATATAAGTACTACTCTAAACCTTCCCTTTATTTTTAAAGTAGTTTAACTCTTTCTTATATTAATAGGACTTCTCTTAATAGTAGCTCTAAAAGCTTTATATCTAGCTTAGGTAAGTAGTTATAAAGCGCCTTATATAGAGGTAACCTAGTATTAGTATACTTTATATAATTATATATAAACTCTATTAAATAAAGTAACTCTAACTAGTTATCTTATCTCTAGGTAGAATAGTAGCGTAGATACTACTCTAGCGTACTATTCTATCTCTCTATTTAACTATCTATTTAAGGGTAGAAAGTAGTACTAAGCTTTCTTTTTATATTAGTATAATAATATATAGCTACCTAGAAGCTACTTATAAATACTATCCCTTAATTACTAATAATACCTTCTAACTAATTAAACTTTAAAAAGATTTTATAGTATAATAGGTTAGTAATACTAATAGTATTAACTATTTTTATAATAGGTAAATACCTAGCTACCTTAGTATAATAGTCTATAACTACTAAGATTATATTATAGATACCGCTCTTTTATTTACTTAGAGGGAGATTTATAATAAAATCTATTATAATTTCTTAAAAAGGTCTTATAAGTATTAGTAATAGTAATAGTATATTATAAATAGCGTATTTATATAGCTTTATTAATTAATAGGTTAAGTATTCTTATATATAATTATAAATATCTTATCCTATTAATTTCTAATAGAACTTCCGCTTAATAAGCTCTTATATACGCTTCTATAAGTAGTAGCTAGTATAAGGGTTATTATAATAAAGCTTTAAGATTTCTTATTTAATTACTTTATTACTAGGTATAAAAACTATACCACCCTTATAAAGGACCCCCCTCTTATCTACTAATAGAGATACGTTAGTAGCCTTTTTATAGCCCTAGGACTTTAATAATTATTTCTTATTATAAATATCCTCGTCTCCCTTTTAGAGATATTAGAGTATCTCTAATATTAAGTTATTATACTTATTTTATACGCGCTCTATTATTAACACGGTTATAATATACCTTCTAGGTACTATTTAATTAATATTAAACTATCTTATAATAGGGTTTAGGCTATTACTTATACTACTCTATATCTCTAAGAGCGCGTTACTCTCTCCTATTTTTAGGGTATAAGGCTTTTTAAGCCCTATCTCTAACCTTTTATATTATTTATAACTACGGGCCTTATTATCTTATAAACCTTTATAAACGCTATATATATAATACTTATTAGAAGGAATATACCTAATATTCTTTAACTTATTTTATAATATTAATAGATAAGTATCTTCTTTATCTATTATTAGTATATAGTCTAGTCGCCTTAATAGGGCGTTAGCTAGGTTCTTAGTACCTGTATAATAGTATATCTTAAAGTTATATATTATAAGCTTTATTACCTAATATACTTATCTCCTTATTAATAATAATATTATCTAGAAATACCTTAAGTTATTATAATTAGTAATTATTATAATTAGGTATAAGCTACCTTCTAAGAAGTACCTTTATACCTAGAATACCTTAACTATTATAAGTAGTTCCTAGTTATAGGTCTTATATCTAGTTTCCGCTAAATATAACTTATAAGAGTAGAAGGTAATAGGATACTATTCTACTTCCGCCCCTTTTATATTAATTAGGAATTTTTATAATAAAATAGCTATAATAGCTAGAATTAAAGTATTAATCTCTAGTTAGATTTCTCTTATAAGCTTAAAATATATAAGTAATAGCGCCTCTTAAAAGAGTTACTTTAATATTACGGCCCGTGACTTACAGAGGTCGTTAGGGATCGGTAGGTTAATCTCATAGAGAGGAGTGTTAAGGAGAAGGCAAGTAGGCTTCGTACTAAACTGGTCTAGTATAGAATTATATTTAGTATCTAGGAGATTAGTCTAGTAGATAATATAAGTTAAGCACGAAGCTCCTATCTAAAGGGAAAGCAACGCTATCTATATAGATATAAGAAAGTCTATACTCGTACTAATTACTAGTACTCGACCTGCGTCGACTAGAGTAACTTAGTAAGCGATCGCCTAGCTCGCTACGGTTATCCTATAGTAATTATAGCGACTAAGCGAGTGGTCGCTCGACTCGCTATACTAAGGTATATTCGACTTTAGTAAGCGCTTATAGCGTCTACTAAGGCTCGCGTATTAAGGGCGTAATATTACCCCTCCTTCCCTAAACCTTTATCCTAAAGGTTAATTAAGTATTTATATCATCTCGTCCTTAATAACGTCGTATCGAGTTATTAGATCGAGTTACTTATAGGGGAGTAGTTATAATAGTATCGTGTCTACGATACGCGAGGTCTTAAAAAGAATATCGGGTGTCTTCTCTCTCGCGGAGGTGTACGGAATATATTCGGCTAGGGAAGTAATACGAACCGGCCGTACCCGTTATTCACTTCTCTAGTATTAATAAGGCCATGGAGAAGCTTAAGCGCGAAGAGGTAGAGATAGAGGTAGCTTAGGAAGCCGCTAACGAGGCTGCTCGTTAGAAGTAAATAAAATTAAAATGTCTTTATTAGTAGAAGCATTTTCTAAAAGAGCGTAAATAACGGATATTCGATAAAGGGCTTAATAATATTAAAGAGCTAGAATATCTAGAAGAACTTAAGAAGGCTAGTGAAGTTAAGAAGGTACTTACTACCTGTCCTACTTTTTTAGAGTTCGAGGGTTCCGGGACTCTCTCGCCTAGAGCTCTCGAGTAGATCGCTTAGGGTGTGTCTAGGTTTAATAATACTACTAGAGGAGCTCTTAATAGTTCGTGAGATTTATAACTAGTTCCTAGGTATTTTCTAAGTCCTCGTATCCTTTCTATTTTACTAGGTAACTCTAACCTTTTTATAATAGAATCTTTTCGGCTTTAAATTCATTCTCTTCCTCTATTCTAAAATAGAAGGTTTCCTGTAAGGGCGTATTAGAATCTAATTATTCTAATATTAAAATATAGAATACTAGATAGATTTTAGTATTAGGCGGAAGCTATAACTTATAATTAATAGGTCCTTTCTCTTTAATAACTAAAAATGGTCCGACTTTAATATAGTCTAATTTCTTACTTAGTCTTATACTCTTTAGGTTTTTTATAAGGAGTTATACTTTATCCCCCTTCTTTAGCTAAGGGCTATTTTTTCTTTTCTTATTAGCTATTTCTTCTATAGAGTTATTTCGTTTACGGATTTCGCCTTATATGCTCGTATATAAGTCTTTTATATCTAATACTAGTACTAAAGCTTTCTCAGCATCTAGTCCTTATCTCGGATCTAGGAATAGGTTCGCATGTCTTCCGTAGTTAGCGAAGAATAGTGATAGCTTTATAGTATTAGATCTCTTATTATTATAAGCTAATTATACTATTAGGAGTAGTAAAACCTAATTATTTTACTTCTTATTAACGTAGTATCTAAGGTATACTTCTATTACTTAATTTATATATTCTATCTATCTATCTATTTATAGATGATACGCTGTTAATATTCGTAGTTTAGTTCCGATTAAGGCGATTAAGGTCTTCTAATAGTTTAAGGTAAAGAGCTTATCCCTATCTAAGGTAATTAACTCTAGTATACTATAATCTCTAATAAGTCTATCTAATAATATGAAATTAAGCTAACTAGCATTATAGGTTTCTTTATATAGAATTATAATAGTATACTTAGTAAGTTTATTTATAATAACTATTATTAAATTATACTTATTATTAGTTACTAGGTCAACTAACTAAGGTAGTTTTACGACGAAGTCTATTATAATATCTTTCTATAGCGTATCTAGAACTTTAGTAAACTAAATTTGTCTATATTTAGCATATCTTATAGACTTGTTCTACTAGTAATATATATATTCTTTAATGTATTATTTAACTAATACTCGCAGGTTCGGTGTAGTATATACTCTCTAAATGAGTTCCATTATCTTAGAAACTCCTAGATACTCTAAGAGAGGGTTATTATAGTAATTTCTAATTACTTCCTTAACCACCTTAGGTAGTAAGTATAGTTTCTACTTATATAATAATAGGTCTCGGTTAGGCTATTATTTCCTAAGCTTGCTGGCTAAGGTGTCGCTAATATATACTTCCTTTAAGTTAGGAACTGCATGTGTTATAACTTAAACGGTCGTTACTAGGTTCCTTACTAGTACTAATAATCCGTCGTCTTCCTGTTTTAAGATAGGTTATATTATGACGTCCTTTACTTATATATAGTTAGATCATCTACTTAAAGCGTCTACTCTTCTATTATCTTTACCTAGGGTATACTAAATTTTAAACTTATATTATCCGAGAAGTTTAGACTATCTAACTTATTATTAATTTAATTCTTTTATTATAATAAATCCGACTAAGTTTTTATAATCGGTGAAGATAGTAAGCTTAGAATAACTTTCGGTATATACTCTCTAATACTATAGAGTATAGATAACTGCTAAGAGTTCCTTATCGTGTATATTATAGTTCTATTCTACTGCTGTCATTTTTCTTAAGTAGTAAGCTACTAGGTGCCATTTGCCATTCTTCTACTAATATAAGTAGGCTCTAATTACAAGGTCTAAAGCATCCGTCTCGATATATACTAGCTCTCCGTTATAAAATATATAGAGTACTAGTAGATCTATATAAGCTTGCTTTAGTTCGGTAAATACTTTCCTTTAGTTAGTATCCTATCGGAATCCCGTGTCTTTCTTAGTGATTTCAGTTAGTGGTAAGGCCTTCTTAGAGTAGCCTTCTATAAAACGTCTATTAAAGTTAGCGAATCCTAAGAATCCTTATACTAATTTAATATTATATAGTATAGGCCATTCTTATATAGTCTAGATCTTCTTAGGACTTATATAAACGCCTTTAATTATTATTATAAACCCTAAGAACTCGATTAAGGTCTTATAAAACTCGTACTTCTCTAGTTTTAGAAGGAGTCCCGCTTATAATAGATATGTTAATATATCCTATATATAAGGGATATACTCTTTAAGAGTTTTAGAGTAGATTAATATGTTATTAAGGTATATAATCGCTATTTAATCTAAATAAGCTCGTATAATATTATTAACTAGTGCTTAGCAGGTTACTAGTATATTAGTAAGGCTAAACGGTATAACTAGGTACTTGTAATATCTATATCGAGTCTTAAATGCTATTTTCTATTCGTTACCTTCTTTTATTTAAATTAAGTTATACGCCCCTCTAAGATCTAACTTTATAAAGATCTTAGCTTTAGCTAGCCGATCCTATAGCTCGCTAATATTTAGTAGAGGATAATAATTCTTAATTATCATATCGTTTAACTTTTAATAGTCTACGTATAACCGTAATAATCCGTCTTTCTTCTTTATAAAGAGTATTAGGTATCCTACTAGTAATTTAGATTCTTAAATAAATCCCTTTTTTAGGTTCTTATCTAAGTACCCGCGTAGTACTAAGAGTTCCTTTTTAGATAACGTATAAATTAGTCTAAATATTAGTTCCTTCCCTAGTTTAAGTTTAATCTTATAATCCTAAGGTTAGTATTTAGGCAGAGCTTTTACTATTATCTCTTTTATAAAGAGGCGCTTCCATCTTTAATACTCTTATAGGATATTAGGAGTACTATTAGTTACTCTAATAACTCTAACTTATTAACCCTACGGACCTCTATAAGTGTCTATTAAGCCGGATCCTTATTCTTTAAGGCTATCTTTATTTGAAATTAAGGTAATATATACCCCGACTATCTTTTAGTTTAATTTCTTATCTACCGTCGTTTATAGTCGGCGTGTAGGTTAGAACTTAGTAATATTACTAGTTCGCTTAAACTTAAGTACTTTTATTCTCTAGTTAATTACTAGATTATACTTCTTTAACTAAGGTATTCCTAGGATAACGTGATAAGTAGCTATCCTAATTATATTAAAGGAAATTTCCTTATAGTAGCACTGAATTATAAATAGTAATAAGGTTATCTCCTTAACTATACTTCCTATTAATAGTTCTAACCCGTCGGCTATCTATAAGCTATATAGATCTTTCTTCTTCCGTGTTAGTAGGCCTACTAACTATACTAACGCTTTAGAGATAAAATTTCTAGATACTCTAGAATCTATTATTACTATAGTTCTCTAACTATCTATTCTAACCGGTATATTTACGTGTATTATATAGTCCGTTAGACCTAACTATTATATTTTAGGGATTAGGACATTAATCTCCTTATACTTCCCCTTAGTATAAGGGATTACTCTTTTCCTAAGTTAGGGAGGAATCCGGTAATTTTCTTCTGCCGTATATATTTCTTATACTTATCGTGAAAACATGCGTACTATTCTATTAAGTAGCACTTTATAGTATCCTTATTATACTTCAGGTACCCGTAGAGACTATTATACCATCTTTAGTTATAGTTTAGGAACTATATACGTTTCCTCTTTATTACTAGGTGCCAGTTATAGCTTATATTATAGTAACTAGTCTAAATCTTTCTATATATACGTATCCTAATCGCTTTTCCCAAGTTTCTCTTTACTTAGTTATATATTAGGTATTATATATCGGCGTAAGCCGTCTAGTATATTACTCTATACTATAGGTGTTATAAATTATTTTAGAATTCCTTCTAAAGGAGTCCGTCTAAAACCTTTTCCTAGTAAAATTCCATTCTTTCCTCGAGTTTTATCTATTATAGATCGTTTAACGTGGAGACGCAAGATTTTTTAAGGCTTTTCTCCTTACCCTTCTTAGGTTCCTGACTAAGGTCTTCCTAGTTGGAGTCTTCATTTTCTTAGTCTTGCTTAGGATATTCCTTCCGAGCCTAACTACCGTTACTATTATTATCGGAACCTAATTCCTTAAGTTTACTTATAAATTCGCTTGAGTCGGTCTTTAATTCTTCCGATATTTCTCTATTTTACTGCGATTTCTTTATATAGCTCTTTTTCCCTAATCTAGAGTTCTTTAATATTCTTATCTATTAGATAATCGACGAGTACTAGTAAATCTTCTATAATTATATCTAGTTCTTTATTACCGTATTCATCCTCTAGTTAATCCCTTAGAGGTCCAGTCGTTTTAATTAGTACTCGCTCTAATATATTTAACTATAGTCGTTTTACTATATTTTTTAACCTATAGTCCTTAGCGATATGGCCTGGTTTATTATAGCTATAGTATTTTATTGCTTTTCTATCCCCTTACTACTTCTTACCCCTGAATTTGCCTTTCTTTTAAGTGAAGTCTAATTCCATTAGCATAGGTCCGTAAGGATTATATTACACATGTCTCTTATTATAGTATCCCCCGGAATAGATCCCTGCTCGTCTAAGTCTAGCGATACTACTATTATAATGTAATTCTATTATAAGCTCGTGGAGTTAGTTATTAATTCTTACTACGGCTTAGATAAGTATATCTAGCGTATTATATATCGCTCTATCTCGTATAAGTTCTTTCTTAACGTTGTCCTTTAATCCTCTTTAATATATTATTATAAGTACGTTATTATCCTAGTTAGTTCGAGCGGAGTATTATTAAAACTATATTAAGTACTCTAACGCTGACTTCTTCTATATTAAATGCTAGATGACTCGTACTACTACACTTTCTTTATTAGAAGGCCCGAATATTCGCCTTATCTTAACACGGAAGTAAGTAAAGCTCTCTATCTATACCTTAATAATAGCGTTTTTATTATTATTAGGTCTTTCTATATATCATTTAAGATATAAGGCGGACTACCTCTAGGCCCGTCCTTATATATAAGTTATTATAAATAGTAATTACTTACTTAATCTAATAGCGTCTTGATTAAAAGAGAAGTATAGCTATATTTATACTAACTACTCTTCTAACTTATCTTAATCGCTATAGTATAAGTCTAGTTTAGTAATCTTAATACTATCTTTAACTTCAGCTATTACTAACTATTATAAACCTTATTTACTTAGGGTAGGGTTCCTGTCTCCTAAGGTACTTATCTTAAGGGTACTTAAAGTATTACGACCCGTAACTTATAGAGGTTATCAGGGATCGGTAGGTTAATCTTATAGAGAGGAGTATTAAGGAGAAGGCAAGTAGGCTTTATACTAAACTAGTCTAGTATAGAATTATATTTAGTATCTAGGAGATTAGTCTAGTAGATAATATAAGTTAAGTATAAAGCTCCTATTTAAAGGGAAAGTAACGCTATCTATATAGATATAGGAAAGTCTATGCTTGTACTAATTACTAGTACTTAACCTGCGTCGACTAGAGTAACTTAGTAAGCGATCGCCTAGCTCGCTACGGTTATCTTATAGTAATTATAGTGACTAAGTAAGCGGTCGCTCGACTTATTATACTAAGGTATATTCGACTTTAGTAAGCGCTTATAGCGTCTACTAAGGCTCGCGTACTAAGGGCGTAATATTTAACTACTTAAACGCCGCTCTTATAATATTACTTAATATTAACTTTCTATTTTTAATATATAGATAATTATTTATTAGATAGTCTATTAACGCCGCGGTTATAAAGGAATAGTACTTAATAAAATAATAGTAGAAATTAGTAAACCCTAAAAAGATTTAAATATCCTTAATACTCCTAGGTTCTAGCTATTCTACTATAAAATCTACTCTATATAAATCTATATATACGCCGTTATAACTAATAATAAAGCTAAGGAATTCTACTTCTACTACTATAAATTTATATTTCTTTAAGTTAATATAAAGTTTAAATTTATAAAGATATTATAATACTACCTTTATAACTCTAATATAAGACTTTTTATCCTAGGAGTAGATAAGGATATTATCTAGATAAATAATATATATAATATTAAGTAGTCCCGCTAGGGCTATATTAATATATACTTAAAATAAGGTAGGTATATTAATAAGTCTAAAAGGTATAACTATATATTTAAAATAGCTATACCTTATATAGAATATAATCTTCTATTTATTACCCTTTCTTATCTATAAGTAATAATATATATCCTTAAGATCTAACTTAGTTAAGTACTTAGTACTAATTAATCTTATTAATATTTTATTAATTAATAGAAGTAGATAGTAATTCTTAATTATAATCTTATTAAGCGCCTTATAATTAATATATAAATATAATATTCTATCCTTCTTTAATATAAAAAGAATTAGTATACCTACTAAACTTATAAAATAATAAATCTATCCCTTTTCTAAAGCCTACTTAAGGTACTCCCTTAGTACGCGTAACTCTTTCTCTAATAGGTTATAAAGTAGGTTAAAGGGAGGTTCTTTATTCTCCTTTATATTAATCGCGTAATTATAATATATATAGTTTAATAGCGCCCTAATATTCTTAATTAAAAAGACGTCTTAGAATTCCTAAAATTCTAAAGGGAGCTTAAATTTAGGTAGTAGGCCTTTATTACCTACTCCTAAGTATATTATAATAAATATAACGCTATTAAGCTACTCCTTTAAGGCTTTAGTAGTATTAAAGTACTCCTTAATATTACTTTTCTTAATAGGGAATTACTAGTTTTATATAGGTTAATCTACTTAGGGATTTTATTCTTCTAATTATAAATATTTAAGGTAGAAGTTATAATTAAAGTTTACTATTATATAAAAGGCGCCCCTATAATATTATATAATACTATTAGAATTAATAAGTTTAATTCCTCTTATATAAGAACCTAGTAATAATATTAAGTTCCTAACTCTATTATATAGGGTATTACTAGAGCTTAGGTCTATTTCCTAATCCTACTCCTTTATTAAGCATATATTAATATAATTAGTATCTACTTTAAAGTTAATTAATATAATAAATTCTCTTTATAAGCTCTTAAGCTCTACTTATAATATAATAATAAGTCGCCGTATCTACTTCTTCCCTTATACTATAATAGTAGATATAATTATAATACTTAGGGGTTTTTTAAATTTAAGCCTTTCTCTAGCTTATTACTAAATATCTTATTAGCCGTAGGCTTATTAATTATAATACTTATAATTATTAATTTTACGCTCTAGTAATCCTTAATTATATATCCCTTCTTTTAATAATTATAATACTTAATAGTAGAAAGGTTAAGCTTAAGCCTTTAAGGAAGGTATAATAATACCCTAATAGCGCCCCGCCCTTCTTACTTTATATATAGGCTATTATCTCTTCGCCCTTAGAAATTTCCTCTTCCTCTTTAAGGATATTAACCCCTAGTAGGAGTATTATCCCTTTAGTCTTTATATATAAGTAGTGTTATATAAGGCTCTAGTTAGGTTACTAATATAATAAGAGTATCCCTTATCTCTAGGATATTAAGTTATATTATAAGTTAATTATAAAGATCCTTATATAACTTATTTAGAAGGTTATTATAGAGTATATACTCTATTAATAGCTTAAGTTATCTTTCTAACTTAATAAGGTAATTTATAAAGTCTATAATCTTTTAATATTCCTTTTACTTAGCTTTTAAGTAGTACTTACTAGTTATTAGATATTAATTTTAAGGATCTTTTATTTAATCTATTAGGAAGCCGTTAAAGTATTTCTAGGACTATTTATCCTTTAATATATCCTTTATATACTTACGCTATATAGCCTTAGGGTCTAGGGTTATATAATATAACGCGTATTAGATTTTTATAAAGTTATTAAGAAAATAAGCTATATTTATTTTATTTATATTAATTATATTATTAAACTATTCTTAATATTCTTATACTAACTTCCCGTTATATATATATAGGTCCTACGGCCTAAGAATATAGGTTCTATATTAAAGACGCTTTAGTTTAGATTCTTCTATTAATAATAGGTAATATTAATAACCCGCTTAAGCGGTATTATTAGTATATATTTCCTACTCTAACTCTTATAGATATTATTATAGATCTTATATCTACTACCTCTTAGAGACTTCTTCTTTAAGTTCTTATATCCTTTATAATAGTACTTCTTAGGTTTTAGGTAGTAGGGACTAGGTTTATACGCCTAGTAGCTACCCCTAGATAGTTAGTTATAATCGCGATATATCTATTATTAATTTATTAACTAATTCTTAAGACTTACTTTCTTTATAAGCTTAATCCCTTATATTTAAGCGGGTTATCTATACTAGTTAACTAACCTTTTTACCTTATACTTATAACGACCCTTCTCTACTTATCTTACTAATAGTTAGGCTACTACCCTTAAATAGGGTAGAGTAATTAGAATATAAGGGTACTATATAATAATATAGCTATTAAGTATTATAAATAGTACATATATATATATATATAGAACTCTCTATTCTTATTAATAGTAAGACTAATCGCTACCCTTCCCTTTAAGGGGAATTCCCTCCTCTATATACTATAAGTAAAGGGGTAGCGTAGTACTACTACGTACTATAAACGCCACGTTAATAGTAGTACTATATTCCTAACTAGTCCTTACAAGTAATTAGTACTAAAAAAGTAGAGATATTTACCTACTTCTATTTATTAAGGAACGAGGTCTAGATAACTACTATATAGTTAGGTAAGGCTACTTAATATATTATTATAATTAGTAGGATTAGGTCTAGTATCTCTTTACTATAATAGAATATATTAGGGATACTTATTAGGAAGGTCTCCTACCTAATTAGGTAGTAATATTTCTTAGTTAGGAATATTAAAACTACTATATTTCTTCCTATTCTACTTATATATATACCTATCCTTTATAATATTTTCTACTTAAATAAAGTTATATAGCTTATATAGACGTACTTAACACTCTAATAATAATAATATTTAGTCTATTTATTTAGAAGATATATCTAAATAACTAGTTTTACCTACTATTATTAGTACGCCTATACCTAACTAAATATTAAATCCTAATACTACTCCGCCTCTATTCTAGTTACCTAATAATATATATAATATTAATCTATATAGAGTAAAGTATACGTCTTATTCTAAGGAATATAATACTATTAGAACTATCTAAATTAGTATATAGGTATATAAGATATAGCTAATACTATTATATTTACAGGCTAAATTCCTATATCTTAGTATTTATAACTAGAATTATTCTATTAAAAAAAATCTAATTCCTATTACTATTATTAGTATATCTAGTTATAATATTAATAATGCCTACCGTATTATATCTCAATTTATTATAAATCTTAGTAATACTTCTATAGTATTATAAGTAGTTATATAGTAATATTATAAGCGTAGAGCTAACGCGTGAAAGTAATAGTAATAATAGTAGTTATACTCTTAGTATTAATAGTAACGATACCCTTATATCCCTCCTACTCCTCCTCTTTCTCCTCCTCCTTATCTAAATTAGAATATATTCTTAGTATAGTAGACGTAACTAGCTAAGCCCTACTATAAACCCTAGTATATAGTTAATAGATAGTAGATATATAAAAATAACTATAGATTAGATAGAAGTTTCTTTAAATCCTAGTAATACTAGTAGCCTACTAATTACCTAATATTTAATATCTAGACCTTTAGTAGTAAATTCTATACTAATTATTATAAAACCTAAGTAGTTAGATTATAATAGGAGTAATAGCAGGATTAATAGATAATAGAATATAAGAACTTTAAATATATTATTAAGATTAAGATATATAAGATATAGGATTTTAAGGATTTTAATATTAAGGATAATTTATTAAAGAGCTAGCTCCTTAGCTACTTTTATACTATAATATATTATTTTAATTTAGGGGTAAAACTAAGGAGACTACCTTATAAAGACTAGCTACGCTACTATATAATATTCTATAAGGACCTAGCTAAAAGATAGGTAGAAATATAGAGGTTATATACTACTAAATCAACCCGCCTACTAATTAAAAATGCCGTCTTCTATAATAATAAACCTAGTATAAAGCGGGAGGTTTAGAAAATTCTACTAGAGCTATATTATAGGAGTAAGGCTAAAAAGCGTAAAGAGAAGGAAGATACTATTCTCTTTAACGTGATATCGCTTAAGGAACAAGCTAAGGAAAAACGTTAATAATAGGCTACTATAAAAAAGAGAATTAGTAATAGATATATATAAGAGTAGATAACTATACTAGTAGTAATAGCGTTATAGATACTAGTAGAATACCCGCCTAATATGTAACGAACGGCTTAATTATACTAGAAATACTATAAAACTTATTAATAAAGACCTTATATAGCTATTTTATAGTTTTATTATACTATAAAAAACTTCTAGGGTTTTATAATAATATCTTACTTATAACCTAGGTTATTATTAACTATATATCCAAATATCTTCTATAATAGCTCCGGACCTTCTTTATTATTATACCTACCTCTAGAGCTAGTACTTAGAATATAGGGTTAAGTATTAGTATTATCGTCGTATAGTATAGAAGTATTCTCTAGATACTACTAGATATTAGCTATAACTTAATAAATATAACTACTTAGATTTACTTCAGGTAGCTTTTCTTAGTAATAAATATTATAATCCTAATATACTCTCCCTACTATTCTAGTTAACTAATAACGTATATAATATATATTATTATATACGTATAGATATATCTTATTCTCGCGATTTTAACGCTATTACAATTATTTAAATCGGTGTATAGGTATATATAATATTATTAATATAGCTAATATTATCGCTTTTATAAGCTAAATCCTATTAAATACCTAATATACTCCCTACTATTCTAGTTACCTACTAACGTATATAATATTAGTCTAAATAGCGTAAAAGATACGTCTTATTCCAGCGATTCTAATACTATTAGAATAATTCAGATCGGTATATAGGTGTATATAATATAGCTAATATTATCGCTTTTACAGGCTAAACCCTATATCTTAGCGCGTAAAATCCATAGTATTATTCCCTAAACGCCGGGTAGTAGGGGTGAAATTCGATACGTAAAAATCTTGAATTTTTACAGGTATTTACTAGTATAGGATAAAAGATAAAGAAGGAAAGATAGTAAGATAGGAATATAAGGTAAAACCTAAGACGCTAAGATACTAAGTATCTAATCTAACTAAGAAAGTATATCTAACTTAGAATAAAAGGGGTTTAATAAATCTAAAGGGATTTAATAAATTAATTAGGCTAGGTAACTAGGTTAGGCTAACTTAGCCTAACCTTAGTAGATCTTATACTATAATAGTAGCTCCCCTTTTAAAGGCTAAACTCCTATAAAGGGTTAGCGGGTATAGCGGGATAAAGATAAAGGTAAGGATAGGGGTATAAAATTAACGCGGTAAGGTAGTTAATAAACTAGCTAAGGAGCGGAAATAGAAGGATAAGAGATAAGGTTCTTAGGGGGTAACCCTTAGGTCTATTATAAATAGGATTAGTAAGAGTACTAGCGGAAAACTAGAGCCTAAGGCTAACTTAGCCTAACTTAGGAGGATAGAAGTAGGAACTAGAATCTAAGGCTATCTTAGCCTAATTTAGGAGGGTAGGATAAGACTAGAGTCTAAGGCTAGCGTAGCCTAACTTAGGGGGATAGAGGGTAGAACTAGAGTCTAAAGCTATCTTAGCCTAACTTAGAATAATTAATAGGACTAGAGTCTAAAGCTATCTTAACTTAACTTAAGAGGGATAAGATAGGTACTAGAGTCTAAGACTATCTTAATCTAACTTAGGAGGGCGAAGAATAGAATTAGAGTCTAAGGCTATCTTAGCTTAACTTAGGATAGAGGTTTAGTAAGGGTTAGGGAGTTAGGCTAACTTAGCCTAACTTAGGATAACTTAAATTTAATAAGGGACTAGGCGTAGATTAAGGCTAGGGGTTAAGGTATTAATAATAAGGAACCTAATAGGGTAGGATATAAGGCCTAGTAGCTAATAGGTTAGCTTAGTAGAACTTGTTAATAGCTTATTAATAATTTTTAAGGAGGTTAAATAGGTCCTATATAGGGATATAAGACTCCTAGTTAATAAAATACTTAAGGAGTAGTAGCTAGAAGCGTTAGTTAAGCTTAGAATTAAGTATACTATCTATATACTAGCTACGTTTACTATTTTTAATAATAATAAGGGCGCGGGGTTCCTAGTATTATCTAGGTAGGGGATCCTAGGCTATATATTATAGGAGACTAGTATAGAAGACTAGATAGATCTTTATAAACTTAGAAAGGTTAAGTTTAATAACTAGGGGGTTACTAAAAATATATTTAATAGGGAAGAGATCTACGCTATAATTATCTAGCTTAATTATAAGACGAGCGGTATTTAGGTTCTTAATATATAACTAAACTAGATCTCCTAGGAAGTAATAAGGGTAAGGACGGCGCTTCTAATTAATTAAAGATTTATAAATAGCTTAAGTAATTAATATCTCTTCCTAAAGGTAGTTAGTAATATCCTTAAGTTTCTTAGTAAACTCTTTAATATTTATTAGCTTTACCCTAGCCTAGGTAGTAAGGTAAGGGGGTAATAGAAGGGGTAGTTTAAAACTAAGGCGAGGGTTTTATCCTAAATTAGTTATAAAAGGTAATATAAGTATAGTTATAAAAGGAATATTATTTAAGGTAAACTTAGCTCTAGGTAATTATAATACCTAATTATCTTATATATAATTTATAAAGGCTTAGAGGTAATATTCTATAATAGTATTAGCCCGTTCTATCTAGCTATTAGTCTAGAGATAGTAACTAGTTAATAGTCTAGTATCTATCTTAAGGATTTAATAAAGATATTCCTAAATATTAGAGGTAAATTATATACTTTAATTAGATATAAAATACTTAGGTACTTTATAGAGTTTAAAGATATTAGTATAAAAGGCGTAAGAAGCTTCTTCTACTTCTATAAAGGTAGTAGGGATAAGGTGTCTTATCTTAGTAAGATAGTTAATAAAGATAAGGATATAATAGTATATTATTCCTATAAAGGTATTAAGTAGAAGAGGACTTATATAGTTTATAGAAATATTATACTATTAGCGCTTAGGGATAGGTAAGGGGCGAAGCTAGCCTTAAAGCTTTTATCTAGAAGGCTTAGAACGGGTATAAGTATAATAATTATAGATAAATTACTTAATAGAATTATATAGGTTTAGCTACTAGTATACTCTATTAATTAACTTATAGTAGTTAGTTCTTCTAGTATATCTACCTAGGATACTATTATAAGTAAGCTAGATAATTTATAAGTAAAGATAAGCTAAGTTTAGGATATATCTTCTATCTTAAAAATATAGGGAACTATCTTATTCTATATATTTAGCTAACTAGATTTTACTATAATAGTAGGCTCTACTTTAGAGGGCTTTAAGGACGGGGGGGGTAAACTAGTTATTACTCTAGGCTTAGTCTTATAAGGTTTAGGTTAAGGTATCTTAAAGGTCTTCCTTAAGATTAATTACTTCTAGATTAAGTTAAGATTTATAGTCTATAACTTTAAGTTCTAGCTTAGGTTCCACGTTTATAGGAGCTAAGGTAATAGGGTAGTAAGGTGAGGGGGTTTCTAGATAGAGCTCTATTAAATTAAGGTAAATAGTATAATATTATAATTTAACTATCTTTAAATCTAAGACGTACTTCTTTAATATAGTTTAGTATTAATATTAGTAATATAGGTTAGAAGTATCCCTCTCTTTAAGGAGGTCTCTAAAATAATAGGTAAGGGAATTAGGTTTAGCTCCTACTTTACTAGGGCGGTAAATAAATTAATAATTAAATTAAGATAGGAATTTACTCTAATAAGCTTAGTAATAGCTAAGTTCTTTAATTAATATAAAGTACTTAAGGTTTTTATAATTAGTAATTACCTTAATAGGTTTAGATAAGCCTTCTAGCTTAAGACGCTATTCTTAGAAGGCGTAGATAATAGTTATAAGTTCTTTATTATAAATCTTATAATTATACTTAGCTAAGTTATACTTCTTAGAAAAGTAAGTTATAGGGTAGAGTATACTATTATTATTATACTAAGATAAGATACCTTCTAATATAAAGTTAGAGGTATTAATTTCTACTATAATCTTTCTATTAGGATTATAATAGTAGAGGATAATATTAGAGGTAAAGGCTTTCTTTAAGATATTAAAGGCATTCTAGTAATTATTATTCTAGAGGAAGAGTACGTCTTTATATATTAGGTTAGTAAGTAATATAACTATCTTACTATAATTATAAATAAACCTCTTATAAAAGTTTATAAACTTAAAGAAACTTTAGATATCTTTAATATTAACTAGGGCTAGCTAATTAATTATAATATTAACTTTAGATAGATCTATCTTAATCCCTTTAATAGTAATAATTAGGCCTAAGTAGGGAACCTACTAGATATAGAACTTATATTTAGTAATATCTACTTAAAGTCTTATAGCCCTTAACTTCTAAAGGATACGCTTAACGTAGATTTTATATTCTACCTCTATTTTATTATAAATTAGAATATTATCTAGGTAGGCTATATAGAAATTATTAAGATATTCTTAAAGTATATTATTAATATAATACTAGAATAAGGTAGGACTATTATAGAGTCTAAAGGGTATAATAAGGTACTTAAATAAACTAAATTAAGTATAAAAGGCTATAAGTTCTTTATCTCCTTTATAAATTTAGAGGTAATTAAAAGCTAATATAATATCTAGCTTAGTAAATACCTTAGCGCGACTTAAGCGATCTAGGGTTTTAATAATAAGGGGTAAGGGATAGTAGTTCTTAATTATAATAGTATTTAGGCCGCGGTAGTTAATATAAAAGCGGAGGCCTCCTCTAGGCTTCTTAATAAATAGGATAAGGGATATAGACTAGGATCTACTAGCTTAGATAAAGCCCTTAATAAGGTTATTATTAAGGTACTAGCGGAGTTTATTAGTTTTATTACGGCTTATACTATATAATATAGTAGCTAGGGGCTAGGTACCTTCTTTAAGGTTAATAGTGTAGTTATAAGTATAGTACTCTAGTAGGGTATCTATATCCTTCTTAGAAAAGATATCTAGGAATTTATAATAATATAGAGGGAGCTTAGTAGTAGGATTAATATTCTTATTCTATTAATATACCTCTAGGTCTTTTTAAGTTATAGTAGTAGTAAGATAGAATTCTTCTTCTATCCTTTATATAGCTAGGTAATAGTTACCTTTATAAGTACTAGGTTTAAAGGCTTAGGACGAGATAAAGACTCTTCTTTAAATAAGGGAACTAGGACTCCCTATAATTAGATAAGGGGATTAAGGTTTCTAGATCCTAAGGTAATAATTAATTTTACTAAGGGTAATATTAAATATTTCTACGTCTTTAAACTAGCTAATATAATTAAATATACGGGCTCTAATTTTATAGATATCTAGGTAGATTAGGGGTTTTTAGATCTACTAGGTACGTCTTTAACTAGATATCCGGCGAGATAAGGGACTTTAGTACTTAATTTTAAGATTATAGCCTTTCTAAAGGGCTTAATTAATTTAACTAGGAAGGTCTTCTTTTAGATTTAGCGTAGGCGTAGGTAAGTCTAATACTTAACTTAGGACTTAGGATAGAGACTAGGGTAACTTAGGCTAAGTTAGGCTTAACTTAGGCTAAGCTAGACTAGGGCGGGATAACTCCTTCTAAGTTAGGCTAAGAACCTCCTTTTAAGGTAGACTAGTTAACTCCTTTTAAGTTAGATAGAGAACCTCCTTTTAAGGTAGGTTAGATAACTCCTTTTAAGTTAGATTAAGTAACTCCTTTTAAGTAAAACTAAATACCTCCTTCTAAAGTAGGCTAAGAACTAATAAATCTTAAATTTATACTAGGGATGAAGACGTAGATAACTTCTTCTAAGTTAGGGCTAGGCTAAGTAACTAGGTAGTTTAAAGCTAGGACTAGGACTACTAATCTTTAAACTCCTAAACTTTTTAGGATTCTTTAATAGAAAGGAATTCTTCTTCCTTTTTAATAATAGCTTAAACTATAGTAGGCTCTAGGTAATAATAGCTAAGGTAGAAGGGCGAGGATAAAAATAAGGTATTTAATCTAAAATTAATAGGAATAGAATAGTAGTAGAGCTATAGATAACCTAGGACTATAAGGTAATACTTTAATCCTATAATATATAAGAAAAGTCTCTTAATATAAGTACTAAGCGCTAATATTATTTCTACTACATAGGTAATATTACCTGTAAGCGTAGGTTATCTATTAAACCCTTAGAGGTAATAGGGGTATCTAATTAAGTATAAGGGAAAGTAGTATTATTACGCGAATATCTTATTAATAAAAGTATAGGCGGAAGCTCTATAATTAATAAAGATAAGAGTTAGTATTCTAAACTAAGCTTAATATAGAGTACTTAAGATAATTATATAACTATCTTAAAATATTAGATTAGTCTTAAATAACTCTAGAGTAGAATAGGTAGAAAACTTCTTATATAACTATAAAGGAGGTAAGAATAATAAGGCTAGGAGGTAGAAGGAAATTAATAAAATAGAATTAGGTCCTTATACGCGACTTTATATAGGGACTAGATATTTTCTAATAAGAGGGGTACCTACGCTAAAGGTATTATTAGCGTTTATAAAATATAAGACCCTTAGCTTACCCTTATTAAGATATTCCTAGGTAGTCTTACTAGGGTATTAGAGTTTATAATAGTAGTATAACTTCTACTTATTATAAATATCTTTAACTCTAGGTATCTAAAGTCGCTAGCCCTAAACGCGGGTTATAGTAGAACTAAGGTCTATAGGTTTACCTCCTAGGAAAGGTGCGGTAGGTATAGGGGCTATAGGAATAATAGGGAGGGATAGGGTAGACTTAAGCCCTATAGGATTATTAGATATAGGGGAGTTCTTCCTTAACTTATAACTCGTACTTATAGAGGTCTTTATTCTAGATAGAATACTTACCTATCTTAGTATGTAATACTTAAGTTATTAGATTTCCTTATTAGTATCTAAGTAGGCTTAGACCTATTCTTTAAAGCTATATAGTTTTATTCCTATTAAAGTTTACTAGGATATAGTATTAATCTAGGTAGTATAATTAATATTCTTCTTAAGAGCGTTAATTAGAGAGGCTAATTCTATCTAGGAATATTCCTTCTTCTAAGAGAAAAGGTTATAGTATTTATTAAAGCTTAGACTATCTTATCTAAGGGTATTATAAAGATAGGTATAGGTATCTTTAACTTTAAATAGGTTATTATAAGTCTTATAAAGCTTCTTTTATTAGTCCTTAAAGCTAGTTAGGGTATAGAGCCTATTAATATAGTATTAGCCTATAAGGTTATAGGCTTTCTTTTTAATAGTAAGGTGGTTCTTACTATACTTAATTTTCTTCTAATTAGTAGGGTACTAATTATAGTTCGCGTATATCTTATAAATAAGACTTTATTCCTACGTATCTAGCTTATCTATATCCTTATTATATTTAATAATATTAGGGAGCTTTTTAGATTTAGAGATAGGAATAGCGGGAATAGTAGAGGTAGGAGGAGGGGCTAATAAAGTACTATTATATAGTACTTAGGCGAAGGCGTTAGTTATTATAGCTAAGACCTATAGGTCTATAACTAAATTCAGGGCTTAAGGAGGAGGAGACGGGTTTTTAGCTATTATAGGAGTATTAGTAGTAGAGGTAGTAGTAGTAATAGCCTATTACTAGAGGTTCTTAAGGTGTCTTAGGAAAGTAACGGGGTTACTACTTATTTAAGTAAGTAGTACTTATATACGCTCCTCCTTATAAGTAGGTTTAATAGAATTCTCTATTCTAGGTTAATAACTAGGATTACTAAGGATTAAGGACTTAGTCTAGTATATAGAAGTACTATTAGGAAGGTTAGTCTTTTATAATATTAAGGAATAAGGTCTAGATAACTACTATATAATTAGGTAAGGCTACTTAATATATTATTATAATTAGTAGGGTTAGGTCTAGTATATAAGATAAAAGATAAAGAAGGAAAGATAGTAAGATAGGAATATAAGGTAGAACCTAAGACGCTAAGATACTAAGTATCTAATCTAACTAAGAAAGTATACCTAACTTAGAATAAAAGGGATTTAATAAATTAATTAGGCTAGGTGACTAGGTTAGGCTAACTTAGCCTAACCTTAGTAGATCTTATACTATAATACTATTACTATTTAGGCTATTTATACTCCTTATACTAATTTAACTACTTTTTAGTATTACTAGGGTTAATCTAACTCTTCTAATATATATAATACTTATAATATCCCGCTTTATTTATATAGTTCCTAACTATAATACTTATAAGAGGAGGGCTAAATATAAGAGGTAGATATACTAGTAGAAGTAGCTAATAAGAATCTCTAGTAAAAACATCTTATAACTTAATCCGCTAGTTATATTAATCCTCTAATAACTTAATTATCTTACCTAATATCTCCTCCTCTATCTTTTTAAGAGCCCTAAAATATTATTTACTAGGCCGGTACTAGGGTTTATTAATTATTCTTTACTAAGTATATAGCTTAACGTAAGTCTTTATCTTAATATTAGCCCTAGAGTATCCCTTATAATCTAGCTATTAAACCTTGATTCTCTTTAGCGTAAGGTACTTATAACCGGTAATTAGATTAGATAAGAAGGTAGGAGTAGATAGGCGCTTACGTTATACTATAATAATAATATTATTAGTGGTAGGAAGGTAGGTTTCTCGAAAAATTAATAGGGGCGGGCCTACTAAATCGCGGGGATCGATATCGGACACGACTTTTTTTACCGACCCTCGTCCGAGGATATGGTCTTATCCCAGTAATTTGCTTGATGGTTGCTTATAAGGCACATTTCTTCCGAAATCTGGCAATATTAAGACATGACTCATCTGCAGACTCCTCTCATGAACTAGATCAAACTCGACACTTGCAATCATGTGGGCCTTGACCCATATGATTGCAACAATAGCAAGCATGTAAATGTCAAGCACGCTATGATGAGTTGCATTAAAACACGTATCTCGTAGTATCCAGCTTTTGCTCTTAAGTCGCAGAATGCCTGTATTTTCCAATCACGATACAATGATCTGAGATACGATGTCAGCAAATGAGAGTCTGTAATGCGGAGCCACGAAACGCTCACCTCGTTCAAAAGGCTCCAATGTCAACTGCTCCATTGGCTTTATCTTTTCTTCCTTCATCTTCTGTACTTCGCGAGCGAAAACCTTGGAGATCCCAAAGGTCAGTAGCGGCTCCTTCAGAGCAAGGATTTTGATGGTGAATGGCTTGACTCAACCTGTGGAAGACCTACTTGTTCGGGTGCTGCCGTACTATCAATACAGTTCGCCTTGATACTAACGACTATTCCACCTCCGACTTTGAGGTAAAGATGAGCGTTCTTAATATCCTTGGTCAGCCAGAGCCCAAGAGTCCGAGCGGGTATCACTCACTAAGCCAACAATCCGAGCTTGATCGGGCTGCGCAACATCTCTTAGAAAGGGTTAGTGAAGGTACATCACGAGTCCCTGAAAATACTTTAGAGAGACCTACGCGAAGATACTGTTATACATTAGCAAGCAGACCCGTTCGAATCCAAGCGAGATGCAATGAGCTTACACATCGACCATGCTAACGAGCATGCGGTACCGCAGAGGGTGTCGAGCGTCTTCAATGATGGGAATGACATTTGTCCTATGGGTAGCCATGTTGATGAGATCTCTACCCGATCGATGCGAAAATTCGACGGCGAATACGACGCCAGTAGGCCCAACAATGTCCGCCACATGCGAGACCGAGGTTCCGCTGGCCGCACCTAGGTAGAGCACCTTGACACCCGGACGCACGCTACCACGGTATTAGTCTAACAAAGTCTAGGAAATTGGCAACTCGGGTCTCTAACAAGATCTCATCGAGGCCTCCTAGTATTCCTGCAGCGAGCTTAGATCTGAAAGGATTCCAGACTCTGTACTCTGTTTTCGTTGCAGGTGGGGCATCGCCATTCGAGAGCGCAGGGGTAGTGTTGGCATTCGATTCGACGGAGATGCGCTTCTCCCCGTACACGGATTCACCTGGTGTAAGGTTTTTTGTCCTACCCAACACTAAGTCAGCATCCCCAATGAATCTTGCTGAGAAAAGCGTGATTACTTACACCAACATGTCTTCTTTACCCCTCGCAACAAAGACCCCCGGATGTCGATGAGGCTCCTGTTCGAACCTATGGTCAGTTCTAACCATCGACCCCAGTGACTAGACTCTTCGTAAACATACGATTATGACCTTGGCACCTGCCTTAGCACCACCACGCATTCCTCCTCTACCACCTCTTGGGGCGCCGCGGCCTCTCGGTGCGCCCCTCCCTGCACCTCTGCCACCTCGATCGCCGAAACCACCTTCACAGTTGCTTTAGCAAATATCACCACGACTAGAAGACATGCAGGCTAACCTCTACCACCACCCCTACCGCCTCTATCCCCAAATCCACCGCGAGAGCCACCGCGGAAACCTCCTCGATCTCCGCCTCTACCTCCCCCACGGTCTCCGCCTCTTCCTCGGGGCGTGAATACCATTGCAAACTTCGTGTATGTAAGTGTAGATGCTTATGTAGGGGTTATGAGCTCCCAGCGCTGTGGTTGGGTTGTGGCAATCTAGATGTTGTAATTGTAGCTAAGACGTCGTCCACGTGAATCGCAGATCTAGAGGGCGCGCGCCAGTCAGCATCGCTCAACCTAATGTTCATACCTCGGACAGGGAGCTCCTAACAGAACATACCTCGACACATTTTGTAATGTAAAGATTATTATGCGCCGTCGTTGTGTGAGGGAACAACGCAGCTAAAATTGATGAAGCTCGAAAATTATACATGAGCTAGTCTGCAAAGCGGCTAGCGCCACACACATGCTAAGCGACCTCGAATTTCGGCGTCACCAAGGCCAACAGCAAGACCATCAATCCATCGCCAACCCCACCGCAAACTCGAGCAAGATGGTAAGGACCCAATCCAACTCTTCGCACTCTCAAAGTCCATCACCCATGTCGCCATCGCTATCCCTAAACCCCCAGCGACATCCCATCCCACGCGCTCACCCTCCAATCCACCATCCATAAACTCCTACCATCACTCACGCAGCTAACCCCCCCTCTCAATCTCAGGTCCGCTACGCAGCCACCACGATCGAGCAAGGTAAATCCGCCCGCTCTCACGGCTCCTACCTCCGCGTCTCCTTCAAAAACACCCGCGAAACCGCACAAGCCATCAACGGCTGGAAGCTACAGCGCGCCCTGACCTATCTGAGCAATGTGATCGAACACAAGGAGGCGGTACCCATGAGGCGATATGCAGGAAGTACAGGAAGGACTGCGCAAGGTGAGTTAACACAGTGATACGACGGACTTGACACGATGGACGCATGTACAGCCGTCATCCTCACAGCACAGCGCAACCCTCACATCAAACCCTCTTTACCCCCCCAACATATCCATACTACACCTTTACCTACCCCATTCTAAAAGAAACCCGCCACTAACCCTCACCCCCGCTCAACAGGAAAACAATTCGGCGTCTCCAAAGCCCGCTGGCCCAAAAAATCCGCCGAGTTCCTACTCGGCCTCCTCAAAAATGCAGAGTCAAACGCCGACACCAAAGGCCTCGATACCGGAAACCTGATCGTCAAACACATCCAGGTGAATCAGGCGCCGAAGCAACGTCGTCGTACTTATCGTGCGCATGGACGCGTATGTTCTCCCTCTCCCTTTCTTTCCTTCCTGCTGTGTGTTCCTTGCACAATATTTTGCGTATTCAGCTCGATGGATGGACGTAAGAGGCCAAAGACTAATCCTAGAGAACGCTAGATCAACCCCTACATGTCAAACCCATGCCATATCGAACTCATCCTCACCGAAGGCGAAGAAGTGGTGCAGAAGGGTCCTCAGGTTGTGGAGATGGAGAAGAAGCGACTGAATTCTCGACAGCGGGGTGCGACCATGCGAAGGGCGATTACGAGTGCGTAGGTTGCTTTGTTTGGTATGGCGTGTGAGGCTTGAAAGTAGAGGGGGGAGGGGATGGTAGCTAGCCAGCTAGCTGTGGTGCATACGTGCACTTTGTAGTAGAGAAGCCTGCACTAGACATCAAGAATTTCTATGACTACCATCTCTCCCAAATCACCATGTTTTTGACTTGCTCAGCTATTACCCTGTATGTATGTTGTATGAGGTTCAGTATCAATTCTGTGAGAAGTACATCAATCATAGTCTAGTCGATTTTGATTAGCTAGAGCGCATGCTACCTATCAATTCATCACACTCGTATCTATCAATCCGATCGTATCGCTCATAAATCCCACATCACAAAAAACACAAAAGAGCCAGCCCAGATCAGCAAGCAACGCACGGGTATCTCGCATTCGAAAAATAGCATCCAGACGCCCCAATATCGTACAACATTCGCAAGCCAACAGCACATAAATCTCACCACCATCAATCCCAGATATCAAATCTCATCAACAAACACCAACCTCTCCACCCTACCCGTAAACCTCCCCTCCCCTCCCAACGGCTGTCCATCCTCCAGCGCATCCAACCCCTCCCCCTCAGGCCATCCAATGCGCATAGGAAACCCAGTCTCGAACACAGACTCATCCGCATCAGGCAGTGCAGGCACGATCTGGCCCAGCAGCCGATCGGAACGGCGATGCATCATGATAGGTTTCAGGTCCTGCGCGCGCGCACAGAGGTTGTGAGGTGGGCTGTTGACTACATCTGGAAGACTGGATTGATCAAAGGACTCGGCTGGCTGGTTGACAAGTCGGACGTAGCCGCACGAGATGAAGTTGATGAGTTCGAGAGATCCTGGGTTGGGTCTGGGGGGTGGGTGCTCGATGTATTGGAAGGCGTAGCGGACTAGGTCGAGGGTGGGAGCGGGCGAGATCGTGTCGATGACGTCGGCCCATGATCCAACGCGGTCAGCGGTATTGACCCAGGAGTTGTGGTTGCCAGGGACTGGATCTGCGATGGCTGGATCTGTGTAAGAGTCGCGTTGTGCGAAAAGGTTGCCGAGGTGAGGATCGTCAACGAAGCGTAGAGGATGGCCCACGGGACTGGGATAAATATCATCCCGAAAAGATTCTTCTTGAGTGAAATACAAACCGCCTGTATGAGCTGAAAGAGAGACTGAGTCCAATGTCAGTGAGCGCAATTTCGCGCTCCGCGTCAAGGATATGAAGGTCTTTAAGATTGGCGGAGCGATCCAACAGTTCGTGAAGCTCAGATGTCGGACATGTGGTAGATAGAGGACACTCTTGAACCTCCGATCGAATACATCCTTATTGGCGTAATCTGCCAAGGGCGCTGGAAGGACAAACTTATTGCGACCATAGATCCCAGTCTGCCGTTCTCCTCCTCCAGAGAAACCAAGACTCATGGTGTCAATGTTTTTCATTTTCGCGACGTACGTCTTGAGCAAATTGAAGAATTGCATAGCGGCCCCGGAGGGATCGATGTCGTTTGCTTCAACTTCCCCATTGCCATTCTTTGAGATGGTGCGAAAGTCTGCAGCAACATTCATGATGAGTTTCGAGAGACTTGGCAAAGCAGTCCAGAAGTCATCGCGTTCCAGCGCTCCCAGATGCTTGCTGGAGAGCTTGGCAATGTTGAGGGTGTGGACGTGTTGGAACGTGAGTGAGTTGTCGGTCAGTGCCATGCAATAGCTCGAAAGAAACGCTCGTTGAGCCCATTCAGTTTCCATCAGCCATTCTGCTTGTAGCGTCGTGAGTTCATTGGGTACAATGGGTGCAACGATAAAAACTGATCGTTTTTTACCTTTAGACAGATCGAGAAGGTCGGCAGTAGGAGTCGCACGCGCGGCGGGCTGCCCGTTCTCAATCTCGATGCCTTGGAACACCAATGGCCGACCAGAAGCGTTGCGATGGTAGGTGAATTTCATGCGGGGCTTGCAGCTACGTGGATAGACGATGGCTTGATAAAAGCCATGCTCATTTCGTGATATGGGAAGCTCTTCTTGGCTGGTTGTTCCTTCGTCCGCAATGTAGATTGAGCCGTCGTCAGGTCTGAGCGAATTCACTATCTTTGTCCACGTTTCTTCCTTCTCGCTGAGATTCGCTTCCAGTTCTGGCTTTCTGCCGCCGAATATTGTAGTTTTCTGTTTGAAGACCTGGGCACGATCCGAGATGTCGGGCCCAGAAAGCCAGCCTAAACCATTGTCTATGCAGAGCCCCAATACCTGCACGCCTCGAAGGTTTGACAACGCAGTGCTCATATAGCGATGTTCGTCTGCCTTCTTTTCAAGGCCGCACAGAAGCTCAAATCGGCGGTAATCAGGATGCGGCCATTTATAGGAACCGAAGAACGCGTCGGAGACCTCGAACTTGCTTTTGACTGGAGGCCTCGCTAGCTGGTCTACCTTGACTTAGCTTGAGGATACGACACCGAAGGCATCGGAAAGCAAGATGTTAGAATCTTACCTTCAGAAACCTCAAAGGCCATGGCAAATTCCCTGACCTCGGATCCCCAGGCTTCGAACACTCGCATTCCATCATGGACTGCCTTGGTGGTCTTTTCTGTTCATACGAATGAGTGCAAGCGTCCCTTTTGGAATCGTTTTGCCTACCTTTTTCCTTGCCCTTCCCTTTCACATCAGCAACTCTTAGGGGCGGCCGACGGGGGTCGATGATGTCGTAGATTTCAGGTCGGAAAGACACCACCACCCTACGGAATTGGACGTTCGAGATATTGCGCTCAAATTCGCGGCTAACAAGACGCATTGACTCTAGAGCGCTGCGTGGAAGGAAGCGAGCTATATTAAGATACACTTCGAGCGGTAGACTAGAGGGCGCGACAGGCCAGCCTTGACCATTAGAGCCTAATGGTGCATCGTTGCGATCGCTGGAGGACGATTCGACATTCCACGTAGGCTTGAGGGAGATGTGATAATGGATAATCGGGCCCATCGGAGGCACTGCGATACAAGCTGGTATGTAAGGGGCCCGGATCCGTAGGATATTGATAATTCTTCTACGCTTCCTCGTACCAAGGCTCGCTGGGATCAGCTGAGAAGTGAATATGAGATGACGCATGGGAATGTACGCTGGTAAGAGGGTTGCGGCGAATTTCTGAATTGCGCCGGTGGGCGTAAGGTGCTGTTTCGCGTGCCAGTCGCTAGTCAATCCCATGGTTTCTGGAAAGGTTTGGTTGAAATCGACTGGCTGCCCTCCAACCGACGAACTTGGAGCTATTGGCGCTAATTCAGGCACAAATACCGGGGCTTCAGCACGCAGTCTCGAGCGGCCTGGCATTGAGGTGTTGGTGACAGCTCGTCTGGCAACCGTCCCTGGTGCCCCTATATAACCGGGTGGTACAGCCTCCTGCGGTGATCTATCTGTACGTCTTCGCTTTCGGTCATGGTCGACTAGTCTGGCTAGTCTGGCTAGCCCTGGTGTACCAGCCACAGATTGATGGGTTGAGGTACTTGTCATTTCTAGAGGAGGGGTGTTTCTTCTTGAAGGAAACCTCGATGGCCGCTGCTTGGCCCTTGCGGCGAAAGCTGATGCTCGCCGGGATCGACGGTGGTCCATTTCTTGCATCTGGATATAATTGGAGGATAAGTTGTGCTCATTGGATGGCAAAGAGCTCGGCCAATCCGTAAAGTCTGGTCTGAAATGATCTTCGCCGTCCGAGTCGTTCCCAGCCTCGCGCGCATCATCATCGACGCGCTTTTGCCATAGTGCGGAGGCATATGGATCTTCTTCGTAGATGTATGGTGACCCATCAGACCGATAACTCCCAGAGCTTCCTTCGGTGCAGATGTCGGAGTCCGGAGTCATCAAGGGAGAAGACTGAACCTGCTCAGTCGAATCAAGGATATCATTCGTCAGATAATTGCGATCTTGAGTCAACGGTGGAAGGAGGGATCTGGAAGCAAGCTCTTGCGTTACTTGATTACTGCGGGAGGCTCGCGGAGATGGTTGTTGCAATCCCACTGCTCCTCTTCCAGCTGCCGGCTCTTGGGCCACATACTCTTGGGAAGCCACTGGCGGATATTGACTATAGAGGGCTTCATTCGAGCCATATAATTCCACCGAGCGGTAGCTCTGATTTGGCACAAAGGGATTGATGGCATATTCCCTGGAAGGCAGACCGTCCCTTGTGTTGTTGGTCCCGGCTCTGTAATATGGCCGTACGAGGTTCATTTTCACCATCTGACTAGGTGTCAATCGACCTCTTTTGCGCGGTCCCATGGGCTCTCCATCACCAATGCTAGTAACAGGCTCATCGGTACCAGGATTGGTAGCCCACCATTCGTCTATAGAGGCCTCCCGGGTCTGGGGGTTGATGTCCATGGTGAGGGAGACAATGGGGAGGGCTTGGGGGGGTAACTAGGCGACCTATCTCAAATGGTCAGGTCAATTGACTGTCCAACCATAGTTCATTACTGTTTCGCCAATACGCACTGCGAGTGCTAGCGTAGCATACTGGCACTCTATCCCAGTCCTCGACTCTAGCTGTCTAGCCCTTCGAGCTATATCGCGACCTCTTTTACGGGAATAGTTCTGCCTCGCCTACTAAAAGGGTCAAGCGTACATGGAAAAGCGCATTGACAGGTCTATGTGATTGAGTAGTCCTGATCAACAGGCAAGAGGGAAGCTCCACCTGATGACTGCCAAGGATCGCTTGCGTTGATCTAACGGAGCAATTGTTGATAATGAGTAGACGACAAACATGGAGTACTGCTTTCCCAAAGAACGTTGTTGTTGAAGATGTGCTTGGCATGAAGGAATTCATGCGAGATGATGTTATTGCGATGAATTTGGTATGTGGGGAGGACGCCAAGCCGCTACCGGAGGCCGCTATTCTCCTAGTTCTAGTGAAAGTTCTGAATAGTTTCCATTCATTTTGCAAACGTCAAAACTTCTGACAACGCTAAGCGAAGGTTACGGAGGTTGGCTCAGAGTCAAGCCGGGATGCAGTTGTCTTCCACAGGGGTTTTTCACAAAAGCTTTCAACAAATTTAGGTTATTCTATTTTAGGTGAAGCTTGCGTCGTGCCTCCTCTCGAGACTAGAACTAAGCGTCCTTCTTTGCCGACGTTTCCTCTCCGCCCCGAGTGTTTCTCATTAGGCGTTATGAAATAATAAAGCAAAGTCTCTGGCCTCGGTCGGTCCCCCATGTACGTGACTGCTGCTGTCCTGCCATGTACTTACTAGCTGTTGAATAGGGTTTGCAACGAGAGCAAGCCATTGGTGCAGAGTTTGATCTTGTGGGAGCGATCATTGGGGGCGGAGGGGGGGCCACGAGACGGTCTGACCATTGCATGCATGAGGGATTGAGGGGCAGCTTTCTCTCGTGGCCCGCTCCGGCAAAGCGGAAAATAGTACGGAGGAGTAGCTCTACAACATACACGCTCGGGAGAGTCGGGAGTAAGGCTAGTGACGCCACCAGTGTACCACGCCTCACGCTTGAAACAAACATTCGTAATCTTCAGATTACATATCGATCTTAGAACGATCGCGACTACCACTCTTCCTTGCTAGTAATATGACTTTGTACCTGGGAGAGGGTGTGATGGACACAAGGCGAGGCCTCGTGGGTGGGATGGCGCGTCTTCATGGATGGCATCCTCGCTAATCTGAAACCCAGACTGCATGGTACCAACGGCTGGGAAATTAAGTGATTGTCCACCATGTGTATGGTCTGCCAGGGCGACATCATCACTGTACATATAATTGATACTGTCTCCCACATACCACTGACCCTAAGACACTCATTTTCCTACTCTCTCTTAGCCATCATGTTTTTCGTCGGTACTTTCTTTCTTTTCTTCTCTACACTCTTTACTACAGTCTTTTCCCAATACAATGGCACAACAGGCTTTACTAATGTGACTTCCACGGCGGAGAACATCACAGTCTCAGATGCGCCCTATTGGCTTCAAAATATCAAGCATCAGGGCGTGGCAGCATTCCGGTCAGATTCCACCTACCAAGTCTTCCGTAATGTGAAAACCTTTGGCGCCAAAGGTACATATCTACCCAGCACCATTGAACGAAACTTACTGATACGGTGAAGGCGATGGCATCAACGACGACACCGCAGCGATCAATCTGGCCATCAGTAGCGGCGGACGCTGTGGGCCGGGAACGTGCGAGTCTTCGACCACCAGTCCAGCCGTAGTCTACTTTCCTGCCGGTACATACCGGATAACAGCGCCGATCATCGATTACTACTACACCCAGATCATCGGGAACCCGAACAGCCTCCCAGTCATCAAAGCTGCATCCAACTTTACAGCTTTCGCCCTCATCGATGGTGATCAGTATCAACCAGGCAATGCAGCCGATCCCGCGGGAAAGTTGGGTTTCAAGGCAACCAACACTTTCTATCGACAGATCAGGAACTTGATACTCGATACCACCAGCGTTTCAGTTAATGTGGTTGTCAATTGTATCCACTGGCCCACAGCACAGGCCACAAGCCTGCAAAACGTGATTTTCCGCATGAGCGAGGCTGAGGGGACCCAGCATCAAGGCCTACTCATCGAAGATGGTGAGTCCTAGGTAGGATACAATATGGAGATGTATATATGCTAATTGCGTTTAATCAGGATCCGGTGGCTTCATGGGTGACCTTGTCTTTTATGGGGGTTTGGCGGGTGCCGTCCTTGGAAATCAACAATTCACCTCACGAAATCTATCGTTCTACGGCTGCGTTACCGCAATCAATCAAGCGTACGATTGGGGTAAGTATGCGTGCACGTCTAATGCGCTGTACTAACTGGACACAGGCTGGACGTACAAGTCTATCAATATCAAAAATTGCAGCACCGGGCTGAACATGACCTTCGGAGGGGCTCAAGCTGTAGGATCCGTAACTTTTATCGACAGCAGCATCGAAGATACTCCGATTGGTATCCTGACTGGACAGACTTCGGATCCCTCTCCATCTTCAATTGGGAGCCTGATTCTAGAGAACGTCAGCTTCAAGAACGTTCAGACTGCCGTTCAAGGACCGAAGAATACGATCATGCTGGCTGGCTCCTCAGGCTCAGTCAATGTCGCAGGCTGGGGTCGAGGGCACTTGTACAGTCCACGCGGACCCAACGACTTCGACGGGGATATAGCGCCTTTCCCGAGACCGGGCAAGCTGGTGAGGGGTAGCAAGTACTACGAACGCTCGAAGCCTAGCTATGCAGACATTCCCGCATCTCAATTCGTAAGCGTTCGCTCGTACGGCGCCAAAGGCGTAAGTGTTGTCTTTGCCAATATCTTATCTATAATGCGCTGATAGGATACTGATTCCGATCTCATGTAGGACGGCGTTACAGATGACACCGCTGCTCTTCAGAAGGCTGTGAGTGCGGGTGCGCAGGATGGCAAGCCGGTGTTCATCGACTCGGGTACCTATCGGATCACCGAGACGATCTATATACCAAGTGGCTCAAAGTTAGTGGGTGAGAGCTACCCAGTCATCATGTCCAGCGGCGGCGCCTTTGCGAATATGGAATACCCGAGAGCCGTGATCCAAGTTGGAAAACCTGGTGAAACTGGGAACGCTGAGTTGTCGGACATCGTCATTGCGACTCAAGGCGCTCAGCCTGGCGCTCTGCTGATCGAATGGAACTTGGACAGCTCCGGCGAACCTTCTGGCATTTGGGATGTTCATACGAGAATAGGCGGGTTTGCGGGGTCCAAACTTCAGCTTGCGGATTGTCCAGCAACGCCTGGCTCTGCACCGGGTACCAACTCAACGACAAGTAATTCCACAACTCCGGCATCCCCAACCGGCACCGCCTCAGCCTCAAACCCTTCGCACAGCAGTCAAACCGGCCCATACAGCAACAGCTCCAAGATCGACACCTCGTGCATCGGCGCCTTTATGTCGATGCACGTTTCCAAAACAGCATCCGGTCTCTACATGGAAAATAACTGGCTGTGGACAGCAGATCACGATCTCGACGCTCACTTCACGAACATCACCGTCTACTCCGGCAGAGGCCTGTACATCGAAAGCGAAAAAGGTAACATCTGGACCGTCGCATCGTCCGTGGAGCATCACGCGCTATACCAATACCAACTCGCCAACACCAAGGATATATTCATGGGCCAGATCCAAACGGAGACGGCATACTATCAACCCCATCCCGATATCAGTGCCCCCTTCAGCGCAGTGGCTACTCTCAACGACCCCACTGATGCGGCAGTCTGTCGTACGAACGGAACGAATTGCGATGGGTGGGGCCTGCGGATATTGGATTCGCAGAATGTAAATGTCTACGGAGCAGGTCTCTACAGCTTCTTCAACGATTACAACAATTGTAAGACCCCTACCCTACTTTACCTTCCCATCCTCTATCCACTACTAATCAACGAACAAACAGCATGCTCCTTCCCCATCAACGGCGAAACCTGCCAAAGCAGCATCTTCAGCATCGAGGGCCCGAAGACCAAAAACATCAACGTCTACAATCTGAACACCGTCGGTGCAATCAGTATGATCGATCTGGACGGTGTGAGCGTGGCGCGGTTTGCGGACAATGTGGATGTGTTTCCGGATACTATTGCTGCGTTTCGACTTGAGTGAGGCACATAATCATCTCTTCTGATCGATTGATTGTACGAGTATGAGTATATGGATATGGATGGATACATGGGGACATTACATATGAGGAAAAGCTGGGGGGATGGTATTGTACAACATAGGAAACTGGTGGCTTCTAATGTCTCAACACAACTACCGTTCTTGTAAATACTTAATCTCGGGTAACTATGAATAAACAAACAAATTCTACCTTCACTTTTCCTCTAGCATCCATCATCCGAATTAGGGAGAACTGCTTTGAGTAATTTGTTTAGGGAGGCTATCACCGAACGCTGGCGTTATCATGTCTGTAGTGTAAGTTAGAACCTAAGTATGCACCTGGCTTGCCTTTGTCCACAGAAATCTACGCGCGTAGTGACTTGTCAATCAAGCTCGAGTAATGGACCGTTTCACAACACATCCCACACCCAAACCCCTACCATCTAATCCAATCAAACGTCCTCCCATGACACCTTCATACAACGCCACTCTCTCCCCCTTCCTCATCACTCAGCGCCTCTCCCTCCTCTCCCTCAATCTCACCCATCGGCACATATACCAAAACCCGCGTTCCACCCCCTTCTTCTTCTTTCCCTTCCCCTTCATCCTCAGAATATCTATCCTAGAGAATCCGAGTTCCATAAATCCTGCGTGCGTATATGTCGTACTATCTAAGAAACTTCAGAGATTTTATTTCTAGGCTCGAAAAACGCTATAATAGGATATATTAATTATAAGAGGACGGTTCGTTCCCCTCTCCCTCTCTTCGCTATCTGCGAATTCATGCGGGATGAGTATTGGATTTTGAGTTTTGAGGTTTGAGGTTTGAGGCATAGCAGGGGGTGTTTTGTCCTACGACTGACTTGGTTATTGGTATATCTAACGAGCGTTGCTGCATACCGGAGCTGAATATTCTCGGTTATAGAGCGGGTTTGTTTCGGTATTACGCACCAGCACCCATCCTCGTCTTCAGATCACTAATACTCTCCTCTCCAGTAGATACCCACCCACCCGCAAAATGCCCCACCCAACCCCCCTCATCCGCTCCATCTCCACCCCCCCCTCCTCCTCCCTCTCAAACACCCCTCACCAAGACACCCTCCGCCGCTCCACCAACCCCGACACAACCGCCACGACCCACAACATCGATACCGAAGGCGCTGTGTATTCGCTCTTGGCCGCGCTTATTCTCGTTACCATTGTTGCGGTGGGGATTTGCTGTAGGAAGGTTATGGGTAAGAAGGGTGGGGAGGAAGGTATGTTGGTTTTCGGGATTTTGTGTTTGGGGAGGGGGGAAGGGTTGTGCTGATTGCTTGTGTCTGTGCAGGGGGGGAGATGGGGAAGGGGAATGGGGTTGTTGAGCGGGGTTGAGGGATGAGATTTGGATTTGGATTTGGATTTTGCAAGGAGGGTGTTTCGTGGGGATGAAGGACTTTGTTCGCTTGTGGGACGGGTGGGATGGGGTTTGCTGGTATGTATGTTGTATGGAGTTGTGGGATTGCCTGGATGGTATTGCTCTTCGGTTGGGTGTAGGGTGAGAGGCGAGAATCTATCTATGTTGAACGGATGGATGAATGTATGGACGCTTTTCTTGAAAGGCTTGAGATTGCTATGATATGATTGTAGGGGCTGTAGCTGCGATCGTTTGATAGACTACGAGTTGTTTTTCTCTGTGCAGCGTAAAGTGCCTAGCCTATGTTGTAGACAACGGTGTGATGATACTGCGATCAACGCTGAGACAGTTGCTGTTATTGTTATTGGTGTAGTTGATAGAGTGACGATTCTAGCTATTATGATCTGTGTTGAAGCTCCCCTGCTCGAACTGCTTCTGCCTGGTCGGTTATTGCAAAAGATGAGAGGCTAAGGTACTTGTGTAACTTGATTGATTTGTGAATGGTTGTTCGCAAGGTAAATCTTTAATGAGCTTCGGATCTTTGAAAAGTTCGACATTTCTAGTGGATATAATACAGCAGTTTGCAAAGGCATTGGCCAGACGCTAGTGGCCCGCAAATCGTCGAAGCTCCCCCACCAGAAGTGGGTGGTAAGGCCTCAACGGCATGCGGTCTCAATTATAGCCTATAGACATTCAATAAACGTTGAAATGAAGCTGTAAATTGTCCTGTATACATGATCCATAGTGTTTTAGCCCCTAGCCTGTAACCCTGCTGTCGCCGCCCCCCATAGTTACCCCCGCCGTGGCCTCATCATAGCCCCTGTAGGCCGCTGCTACTGTCTTGCTGTAGGCCCTGCTATTATCATGCTGTAGGCCCTGCTGTTGTCATGCTGTAGGCCCTGCTATTGTCATGCTGTAGGCCCTATGGCCGCTGCTACTATCATGTTGTAGGCCCTGCTATTATTATGTTGTAGGCTGTTATGATTGCTAATCATAGGGGTTTTGTAGTGATGTGAAATCAGTCCATTTTCATAGTAAGACTAATTCTTAAGAAATCTAAGAATTATTCTACGGAGGATCTAATAAACCCCTTAAAGAGACTAGTAAGCCTTATATATTATTTCCCCTTACGGGTCGACGTAAGGACGTAATATATACTAAGCGTATATATTATATAGCCTATTTAATTAGTTATAATAATTACCTCCTCTCTTAAAGAAACTTATCCTTAAGTTTAATATAAAAGACTTATTTATTTAAGTTTAATAAAAACCTTTAAACCTAGTATAAAATATAAGGAAAAGAACTTAATAAAGCGAGATTATAACCTATATAATAGTATAGTAGTTATAGTATATAATACTTATAGCTTTATATTATAATATAGCTATTTACTATAAGTAGATATTATAATTTAAGGTATATATATTATATATAATAACTTTATATAGATAATAATAATAGTTATACTAATATAGTCTTAGCGCCTTAGTATTATTATTATAATACCTAAAATTTTCCTTAATACTTTCTTCCTTATAATTATTATTAATATCTTTCTTAGGTACTTTATACCCTCTCTTCTTATATATCTATAATATATATAATATATATAATATATATAATAATAGCTAATTATATAGTATAATATCTAATATCTTAATAATATCTTAAGTATTACTTATAAGTTAGGTTACTAGCTCTTTATATAAACGTAGCTAATATAAAATATATATAATACGCCTAGCTTTTATAATAGAAGTTAAAGTAGATCCTAATACCTTATTAGGTAGTTAAATAAATAAGGATCTAGTTAAAACCCCTATTATAAATCCTATAAAGGTTCTTATTAAAAATCCTATTAAGGAGCCTACTCCTTTACCGCGTAAGCCTATCCCTAAGCCTACTTCTTACCCTAGCTCTACTATAGGTATTAATAACCCGTTTAGCCTAGATAATAATCTAGTTATACCTACTTATTATCCCTCTTTTTAGAGGTAAGTACTTAGGTATATTTAGACTATATAACTAATATAAAGTAGCGTATTATTCTTACTCCTACTTCCCTAGCTATATATTCCTAGGGAATTCCCCGTCTTAAATAAAATATATATAAGAGATATATCTATTATATTAATAAAGGACTTATAAAGTATAAGTACTTATAATAGTATTATACTTAGCGTATTTATTAATAGTATAAGTAATACTATATTTATAATTATTAATAGTAAAAAGATAATACTTAAGTAATATAACTATTATTTAAAAGTTTATTATAACTATAAATTAGTAGGTTTTCCCTATATTCTTAAGTTACTTTTATAGTTATAGTATATACTAATTACTTAACTTCTAGATTCCTAATAATATAATCCTAGTTTATAATAAGGTAATTAAGCTCTATTAATTAATTAATAATATAGATTATCTAGATACTTTAAAGGATAAATTAAAGCTTTAAGTAGTAGGTATTACCCTTATAAATATTATAATTACTATCTACTTTAAGCTAGCTTTTTATAATTATATTATAATATATCTTAGTAGTAAAAAGAAATTAATAAGTATATTAAAAGTATAAATTATAATTCTTTAAATAATAGAATATATTAGTAAAACCCTTATAATTATTTATAATATTAAGTAAGCTAAGGTATACTTCCTTATACTTTTATTATATTTATTAATTATTATAACTACTACTTATATATCTTTAAGTAGGCCTTAAGCCCTTAGCCTCTAGCCTAGAGGATAAGATAAATATAGATAATAAGGAGTAGGTACCTAGTATATTAATATTATATTACCTATACTTATATAAGTAGCTAAGTAAGCTTTAACTACTTAGCGCTAGGTTCCCTTCTTCTAATTTAATTAGATAGTTTTTTATTTCTTTCTTAAGTTATCCTTATATACTAACGCCCCTAGGGCGTTTTACCTACTCTTAGTAAGTAAGATAAAAGAGATTAATACTCTTTATACTTACTTTTAAGTAACTAATTAAATATTCTTTTTTACCTTTATTAATTTTATCTTAATATTTATAACTCCTATTTATAATAATAGTACTTTTACTTTTTATTAAAGTCTTTATATATTTTTTATATATCTTCTAGATTTTCTTCTAGAACCTATTAATTATATTAAGGAGGGTATCCCTTCTATTTAATAAGATACTAGAGTTTACCCTTTTTTATCTTTTCATTTAAAATCTCTTTTAACTCCTACTACTTATTATTATTAATAAGTTCTAGAGGTAGTAGCTTAGGTATAAAGGTATTACCTTACCTATATATATATAACTCTAAGAGAGAAATATAAAAAATAGGGTAAATTATATATATTAATAGTAATATTAGGTAATATACCTACTTACTAATAGGTCTAAAGATATAAAATAGGCTAATAAGCTTATATAATAACTTCCTACTTAATTACTTTTACTTTAAGTTCTTTATATTTAGTATAACTAAGTCTCTTTAATTAAAAGATATTAGCTTATACTTCTTATTATAAAACTTTACTTATATTTCTAATATATCTTTCTATTAACTTAATAAGTCTTTATATAATTTATAAAGTTTTTAAATATATTATCTTATATCTAGTACCTCCTCTTAGTAAGTTCTATCTCTAGAATATATAAGAATCTTAGGCTAATATTTATAATAAAGCTTAAAAGGATTATAGCCTATTATTATATTCTTTATACTATAATATATAAATTTAGCTAGGGGTAATAACCCTACTTAATTATCTTATTTATTATTATAATAAGTTCTTAAATAATATTCTAATATCTAATTCTATTATTCTATCTAGCTATTAATTTATAGATAGAAGGCTATACTTAACTTATAATTTAACTTTAAATAATAGTATAAGTCTAATTAATAAATACTTATAAATAGACTCCTTTAATCTAATATAATATTATTAGGTATATTATACTTAAGGAAGACTTCTTTAAATAAGATATTTATAAGATTAGTTACCTTAAAGTCCTTTTATATAAGAAGCTAGTAAAGTATCTTTATATACCTATTAATAATTATAAGGATAGTATTATAAATACCTTTATACTATTTACTTAAGGGAAGATTTATAATAAAATCTATTATAATTAACCTTTATAATTTAGTAGGCTTAGGAAGTATAATTAAGTTATTATATAATTAATATTATTTTACCTTAACTCTTTGATAAACTTAAAACACCCTATTAAAGGGTTATTATAATAGTATTTTAATAGCTCTTTATAGACTAATAAGTCTTTAAGAATATATAATTTCTTATTATACTTAAGTAAACCTTAATTATTAAATATCTATTAATTAGCTCTTTTAACTTATCTATCTATTATTTTACCTACGCGTTACTAGCTAATAAAAATATCTTCTTATTAAAGTACTTTAATTAATTTAATTATAAACTTTAAAGTTATAATATATATTATTTTATTTTCTATTATTATACTAGCTAGAAAATATAAAATAAGTTATTTATAATTAATAGTTCTAGTAATAGGATTAAGCTATCTCTTAGTTATATTATAAGTATATTAAGGTAATATCTTACTTATACTCCTTATATTTCTAGGTTAAAGGTCTTTATACCTTAATAAATATACTCTAACTAAAACTATTATTCTAATAGTTATATTAATAATTCCTAGTACTATTAATCTTATAACTAGTATTAATATTTATAACTACCTTATATATATATTATATATTATAATAAGTTTACCTTTATTATTAGAGGGTTATAAGCCCTATCCTAGTATAAGAAATATATAGGCCTCTATTATAATATAAAAAATAGGGTTTAATAAACCTATTATTATTAATAGGTTTTATTATAATATAGGGATAAGTTTATTTATTACCCTACCCTTACTTTTATAATTAGGGCGCCTTAATAGTATATTAATTAAGTTAGTCTTACCTAGTTTATACTTAATAATAAAGTTATAAGTTAAGAGCCTTATTACCTATCTTACTTATTAACTATTTAAGGCCTTTATATTTATAAAACCCCTTATATTATTATAATTAATAAGTACTTTAACTAGATAAAAACTAACTTCTAGGTAGTATCTCTACTACTTAAAGATTATAACTATTATAAGTAACTCTTTATTATAAGTTTTATAATATTCTTTAATAAAGTTTATTTTCTTACTTTAAAAGGTTATAAGATATTATAAATCTAATTCCTAGAGTTATAATAATATATTAACTAGTTTAAAATTTAATATATTAATCTTAACTTATATAAGTAATATAAGATTAAAGTATCTTAATATTAATATATTAAGAAATACTTAATAGAGTATATTAAATATATATACTACTCTATTAAGCTAATTAAAAGGACCTATCTTAATACCTTTTATACTACTCTTTAATAGCCCTATTAAGGGTAATATAATTTATAAATAATAATAAATAAAATAATAATAAAAATTTATAAATCTAAAGAAAATCTATACTTTATAAAAGCTCTTTAGCCTAGGTTATAACTAGAGAGTATCTACCTTATACTAATCTATTATAATACCTTTAATAGATATAATAAATCCTAAGAACTCTACTTATATTATAAAGAATTAATATTTCTTTAAATTAATAAATAATTTATATTATTAAAGTTATTTAAGTACTTAATATATATAATCCCTATACTTTATATATAATTCTAAATAAATAAGAATATTATTAAGATAAATAATATAGAATTTATCTAATAACCCTATTAGGGACTAAGTTAATATAAGCTTAAAAGGTTACTAGAGTATTTATAAGATTAAATAGTATTATTAAATACTTAAAATAACTATATTATATATAAAATATAATCTTCTACTTATCTCCTTTTTAAATATAAATATAATAATATATATCCTTAAGATTAAGCTTTATAAAGACCTTTACTCTATTTAAGTAATCTAATATCTTACTAATTAAGGGTAAAGAATATCTATTCTTAATAGTTATCTTATTTAACTTATAGTAATTAATATATAAATATAGGCCTCTATCCTTCTTTAGAATAAATAGGATAGGTAATCTTATAGGACTTTTAAAGTACTTAATCTATCCTTTTATTAAGGCTTTATTTAGATAGTATCTTAATTTCATTAATTCTATATTTAATAAGTTATAGAAGGGTTTATAAGGTGGGTTACTAGTTATATTAATAGTATAATTACTTCTTTAATAAGATAATAGATATCTAGCTTCTTTAACTAAGAATATATCTAAGAACTCGCTAAACTCTAGAGGTAATATATATAAATTAATTATATATTCCTTATTTAGATTACTTATACCTACTACTCTAAATCTTAATTATATAGGTTCTAGATTAATAATATTAGAAATAAGAAGTATATAAATAGTAGGCTATTTCTTTAAGAACTTTATAAACTACTATAAATTATTTAGTTAGAATAATAACTTATTAATTTTTAAATACTACTTCCTTATACTTATATTAACCTTAATACCTATTATATACTATATAAGTATTATAACTATCTAAATAGGTTCTATATTATATACGCTTAATATATATTACGTCCTTATATTAACCTGTAAGGGGAAATAATATACTAGGCTTACTAGTCTCCTTAAAGGGTTTATTAGATCCCTTATAGAATAATTCTTAGATTTCTTAAGAATTAGTCTTACTATAAAAATAGACTAATTTTATATTATTATATAACCCTTATAATTTATAATTATAATAATTCTAATTCTTCTACCTAGTTAAGGGTAGTAATCTATTATTAGTTATAGTTAATATAACTTATTTAAGTGGAATTATAAGTAATATACTATTATAATATAGTTAAGATAAAAGTAGTTTATTAAATACTATTAATAATAATCCTAGCCTATTAGAAAGGGGATAGGAAAGCTATATTAAGGGAATAAATAAATCTAATAATACTTAAAATACCCCTAAGGGAGATTTAGAAAATTATAAAGGAAGTATTCCCCCTATATAAAAATACCTTATATAGGTAAGATATAAGTAAGAAGAGTTATTATAAATTTAATAACTTAAAGAAGTTAAAGTAGATATTATTATCCTAGAATTAGAGGAATAGGTTTCTCTTTATAATAATAGTACTATAAGTTAGAAGTATATATATAATAAAGTTAAGAAGTACTTAAGTCCCTTTTAAAATATATTAAAGCTAACCCTTATTCCTAATTATTATAATAAGAATATCTATAAATATTAAGACTAGATATAATAATATAATATATCTTTTTTATAGACTTTATTTAACTTTATTATATAAATATTATATATTCTATTTATAATACTAGTACTTAAGGGTAACTTAGAATAACTTTAAGCTACTTATTTATATTCTTTTCTATTAGAAATATTAAGTTAAAAGGATTTTATAAACTTCTTATTAAACTATATTAAGGATCTTATAAATAGGGAGTTAAGTATATATTAATAGTATACTAATATATATTAATATATAATATAAGTAATTTATAAGTTTAAAATATAATTAATATCTTTAGAATCTTAACTTCTTAAAAAGGTTAAAAGTAAGCGGGTAATAAATTTATATACTAAGCTTATTAAAGAGCTCTAAATTACCCTTATAAATTAGGGGTCCCTATCTAATATAAGGGATAAACTCCTATTATTAGTAGTACGCTTTAAAGCTAATATTAATAAGACTAAAAGCTTAAGTAAGAAAGGCTAGTAAAATATATTATATAAGTACGCGGATTATAATAAAGGTAAAAAATTATAAATAAATAGGGATAATATTATAAAGGAATAAGGAATAAGTAGTTATAATTATAAGGGTACTACGTAATAACGTGGCTATTAAGTATTATAAACGGTATATATACGTATATATATAGAACTCTCTATTCTTATTAATAGTAAGACTAATTACTACCCTTCCCTTTAAGGGGAATTCCCTCCTTTATATACTACAGGGAAAGGGGTAGCGTAGTACTACTATATACTATAGATACCACGTTAATAATAGTATTATATTCCTAACTAGTCCTTATAATTATCTCCCTATCTAGGCTCTTAGGCTTTAAGAGTATAAAAGGTTATAATCTATAGGAGATACTCCCTTAGTAATAAAATATCGCTCTAATAAGAGTATAATAATATAACTATTTATAAGGCCTTCTAAGCTAAGCCTTAATAATATATAATATTATTAAATTATAATAATTACGGATAATACTCTTATATATAATCCTTATACTATAATATATTCCTATTACACTTCTTATTATCCTTTATTAATTTATTATAAAAGTAGTTAAAAGTCTTAGTATTTTAAAGTAAATAGGAAGTTATTACTATTAAGGGTTTATTAAGTACTTAAGGCGTACCTTCTTTATATAACTTTAATATTATTCTTCTAATTATAATATCTTTATTTTTTATTAATTATATTAAGTCCTTTTTAAGTCTTATTTATATTATTACCCCCTCTATACCTTATTATACCTCCTTATACTTCTAGTAGTTATTTTATAAGTAATCCTTAGTAATAAACTTACCCTTACTATTAATTAAAAGAAGACTACTACTACCCCCTCTACTTATAATAGTATATAACCTCCCCTACTAAGCCGCTCCTAGCCTATTCTTATATTATCTTATATAATATACCTTTATTATATTATATTCTAATTTAAAGAGTTATAAGTCTAATATTTTAAGTTAAGGCTTTACTTATCCCTTTAGTAGTATAACTTATATATACGTCTCCCCTAGCTCTATTAAATATAGTTATTATAAAGATCTTAATATTAAATATTAATAGGAGATCCCTACTTATACTTACTATACTTATACGCGCCTTCTTTAATCCTTAAACGCCGTAGCTACTTTAGATACTAGCTCTAACCTCCCTTAGCTTACTAGATTCTAATAAACCTTTAATAGGCTTATTTAATAGTATTATTATTACCTTTACTACGCCTCCTCTACCCCCGCTATTATTATAGCTCCTACTAGGGTTAACCTAGCTATTACTATCTATATTATAAATACCTTAAAGGGTATTCTTAATATCCTTTATTAATATATATATATTATTCTATCTCCCCTTTTAAAGTACTTTTAAAGCCTTACTAATATATTATAAGAGCGCCTCCCTCCTATTATAAAGGATAAAGAAGAGGATAATAAGGAGGATACTCCTATTACTAGTAGTAGTAATAGTAATAGGCCTAGTATTACTACTAGTATAATATAACGGCCCTCTCTTATTACGCCCTTAGTAGTCTAGTTATATTAGGTATCTTTTCTTTTTTATCTATAATAATAGAAATTATTTCCCCTCCTATATAATATAAATTTTATACCTTAAGGTAATCCTACTTAAATCTTTCTAATATATCTAGTATATTAACTAAGTCCTACTTATATAACTATTAATTATAATTATAAGACTAACCCTTCTACTTTACTAAATATTAAGGTTTATTATAAGAGATTTTATAGTTATAAATAGTTTTAACTTCCTATTTATCTTTAATATTTATAAGCTCTACTTATATAACTTTTATAATACTCTTACTATTACCTTAATATAGCTTTATAAGTAAGATGTAAAAGATATTATATATATAAAAGGTATTAGGTAGTTATAACTTATATACCTAACTATTAATATAATTAAAGACCTTAAAAGGCCTTAAATAATATTATAATAGTTTTTTAGTTACTTATATTAATCTAATATACTTTATATTTAATAAGATATAATTACTTATATTATATTATCTTTACTTTTATTATTTATTTATATACTCTACTTATATAGCTTATACTTAATATAAGTACTACTTTAAACCTTCCCTTTATTTCTAAAGTAATTTAACCCTTTCTTATATTAATAGGACTTCTCTTAATAGTAGCTTTAAAAGCTTTATATCTAGCTTAAGTAAGTAGTTATAAAGCGCCTTATATAAAGGTAACCTAGTACTAGTATACTTCGTATAATTATATATAAACTCTACTAGATAAAGTAACTCCACCTAGTTATCTTATCTCTAAGTAGAATAGTAGCGTAGATACTACTTAAACGTGCTATTTTATCTCTCTATTTAACTATCTATTTAAGGGTAGAAAGTAGTATTAAGCTTTCTTTTTATATTAGTATAATAATATATAGCTACCTAGTAGCTACTTATAAATACTATCCCTTAATTACTAATAATACCTTCTAGCTAATTAAACCTTAAAAAGATTTTATAATATAATAGGTTAGTAATGCTAATAGTATTAACTATCTTTATAATAAGTAAATACCTAGCTACCTTAGTATAATAGTTTATAACTACTAAGATTACATCGTAGATACTACCCTTCTATTTACTTAGAGGGAGATTTATAATAAAATTTATTATAATTTCCTAAAAAGGTCTTATAAGTATTAGTAATAGTAATAGTATACTATAAATAGTATATCTACGCGGCTTTATTAATTAATAGGTTAAGTATTCTTATATATAATTATAATTATCTTATCTTATTAATTTCTAATAGAACTTCTACTTAATAAGCTCCTACGTATACTTTTATAAGTAGTAGCTAGCGTAAGGGTTATTATAATAAAGCTTTAAGATTTCTTATCTAATTACTTTATTATTAGATATAAAAACTACGCCGCCCTTATAAAGGACTCCTATCTTATCTAGTAATAGAGATATATTAGCGGCCTTTTTATAGCCCTAGGACTTTAATAATTATTTCTTATTATAAATATCCTCGTCTCCCTTTTAGAGATATTAGAGTATCTTTAATATTAAGTTATTATACTTATTTTATACGCGCTCTATTATTAACGCGGTTATAATATACCTTCTAAGTACTATTTAATTAATATTAAACTATCTTATAATAGGGTTTAGGCTATTACTTATACTATTCTATATCCCTAAGAGCGCGTTACTCTCCCCTATTTTTAGGGTATAAGGCTTTCTAAGCCCTATCTCTAACCTTTCGCGCTATTTATAGCTATAAGCCTTATTATCTTATAAACCTTTATAAACGCTATATATATAATACTTATTAGAAGGAATATACCTAATATTCTTTCACTTATTTTATAATATTAGTAGATAAGTATCTTCTTTATCTATTACTAGTATATAATCTAGTCGCCTTAACGGGGTATTAGCTAGGTTCTTAGTACCCGTATAATAGTATATCTTAAAGTTATATACTATAAGCTTTATTACCTAATATACTTATCTCCTTATTAATAATAACGTCGTCTAGAAATACCTTAAATTATTATAATTAGTAATTACTATAATTAGGTATAAGCTACCTTCTAAGAAATACTATTATACCTAGAACGCCTTAATAATTATAAGTAGTTCCTAATTATAGGTCTTATATCTAGTTTCTACTAAATATAACTTATAAGAGTAGAAGGTAATAAGATACTATTCTACTTCCGCCCCTTTAATATTAATTAGGAACTTTTATAATAAAATAGTTATAATAGCTAGAATTAAAGTATTAATCTCTAATTAGATTTCTCTTATAGGGTTAAAATATATAAGTAATAGTACCTCTTAAAAGAGTTACTTTAGCTACTTAAATACTACTCTTATAATATTACTTAATATTAACTTTCTATTTTTAATATATAGATAATTATTTTTTAGATAGTCTATTAATACTACGGTAATAGAGGAATAGTATTTAATAAAATAATAGTAGAAATTAGTAAACCTTAAAAAGATCTAAATATCCTTAATACTTCTAGGTTCTAGCTATTCTATTATAGTATCTAATTTACGTAGATCTATATATACGCCGTCGCGGCTAATAATAAAGCTAAGGAATTCTACCTCTACTATTATAAGTTTATATTTCTTTAAGTTAATATAAAGTTTAAATTCGCGAAGACGTTATAATACTACCTTTATAACTCTAATATAGGACTTTTTATCCTAGGAGTAGATAAAAATATTATCTAGATAAATAATATATATAATATTAAGTAGTCCTATTAAGGCCTTATTAATATATACTTAGAATAAGGTAGGTATATTAATAAGTTTAAAAGGTATAATTATATATTTAAAATAGCCGTACCTTATATAAAACGTAGTCTTTTATTTATTATCCTTTCTTATCTATAAGTAATAATATATATCCTTAAGATTTAATATAGTTAAGTACTTAGTACTAACTAATCTTATTAATATTTTATTAATTAATAGAAGTAGATAATAATTCTTAATTATAATCTTATTAAGCGCCTTATAATTAATATATAAGTGTAATATTCTATCCTTTTTTAATATAAAAAGAATTAGTATACCTACTAGACTTATAAAATAATAAATCTATCCCTTTTTTAAAGTTTACTTAAAGTACTCCTTTAGTACGCGTAACTCTTTCTTTAATAGGTTATAAAGTAGGTTAAAGGGAGGTTCCTTATTCTCTTTTATATTAATCGCGTAATTATAATATATATAATCTAATAGCGCCCTAGTATTCTTAATTAAGAAGATATCTTAGAATTCCTAAAATTTTAAAGGGAGCTTAACTTTAGGTAGTAGGCTTTTATTACCTACTCCTAAGTATATTATAATAAATACGACGCTATTAAGCTACTCCTTTAGGGCTTTAGTAGTATTAAAGTACTCTTTAATATTACTTTTCTTAATAGGGAATTACTAGATCTACGTAGGCTAATCTACTTAAGGATTTTATTCTTCTAATTATAAATACTTAAGGTAGAAGTTATAGTTAAGGTTTACTATTATATAGAAGGCGCCCTTATAATATTATATAATACTATTAAAATTAATAAGTTTAATTTCTCTTATATAGGAACTTAGTAATAATATTAAGTTCCTAACTCTATTAAATAGGGTATTACTAGAGCTTAGGTCTATTTCCTAATCCTACTCCTTTATTAAGCGTGCGTTAATATAATTAATATTTACTCTAGAGTTAATTAGTATAATAAATTCTCTTTATAAGCTCTTAAGCTCTACTTATATTATAATAATAAGTTATTATATCTACTTCTTCCTTTATACTATAATAGTAGACGTAATTATAATACTTAAGGGTTTTTTAAATTTAAGCCTCTCTTAGCTAGCTTATTACTAGATATCTTATTAATTATTAGCTTATTAATTATAGTACTTATAACTATTAATTTTACGCTCTAGTAATTCTTAGTTATATATCCCTTCTTTTAAAAATTATAATACTTAATAGTAGAGAGGTTAGGCTTAGGCCTTTAAGGAAGGTATAGTAATACCCTAATACTACCCCGCCCTTCTTACTTTATATATAAGCTATTATTTCTTTACCCTTAGAAATTTCCTCTTCCTCTTTAAGGACGTTAACCCCTAGTAGGAGTATTATCCCTTTAGTCTTTATATATAAGTAGTGTTATATAAGGCTCTAGTTAGGTTACTAATATAATAAGAGTATCCTTTATCTCTAAGATATTAGGTTATATTATAAGTTAATTATAAAGATCTTTATATAACTTATTTAGAAGGTTATTATAGAGTATATACTCTATTAATAGCTTAAGTTATCTTTCTAACTTAATAAGGTAATTTATAAAGTCTATAATCTTTTAATATTCCTTTTACTTAGCTTTTAAGTAGTACTTACTAGTTATTAGATATTAATTTTAAGGATCTTCTATTTAATTTATTAGGAAACTATTAAAGTATTTCTAAGACTATTTATCCTTTAGTATATCCTTTATATACTTACGTTATATAGCCTTAAGATCTAGGGCTATATATTATAACGCGTATTAGATTTTTATAGAGTTATTAAAAAAATAGGTTATACTTATTTTAATTATATTAACTATATTATTAAACTATTCTTAATATTTTTATACTAACTTCCCGTTATATATATATAGGTCCTACGGCCTAAGAATATAGGTTCTATATTAAGGACGCTTTAGTTCTAATTCTTCTATTAATAATAGGTAATATTAATAACCCGCTCGAGCGGCGTTATTAGTATATATTTCCCGCTCTAACTCTTATAAATATTATTATAGATCTTATATCTATTACCTCTTAGAGACTTCTTCTTTAAGTTCTTATATCTTTTATAATAGTACTTCTTAAGTTTTAGGTAGTAGGGACTAGGTTTATACGCCTAGTAGCTACCCTTAGATAGTTAGTTATAATTACGATGCGTCTATTATTAATTTATTAACTAATTCTTAAGACTCGCTTTCTTTATAAGCTTAATCCCTTATATTTAAGCGGGTTATCTACGCTAGTTAATTAACCTTTTTACCTTATACTTATAATAACCCTTCTCTACTTATCTTATTAATAGTTAGGCTACTACCCTTAAATAGGGTAGAGTAATTAGAATATAAGGGTACTACGTAATAATATAGCTATTAAGTATTATAAACGGTATATATATATATATATATAGAACTCTCTATTCTTATTAATAGTAAGATTAATCGCTACCCTTCCCTTTAAGGGGAATTTCTCCTTTATATACTATAGGGAAAGGGGTAGCGTAGTACTACTACGTACTATAAACGCCACGTTAATAGTAGTATTATATTCCTAACTAGTCCTTATAATAATAGTAAGAGTAGTTATAATAAGCTTAAATTATATAACTTATTAAATATTACTTATTAGAATTATAATAAAAAGGGCTATTATACTACTAATTATCTTAATCTATTAAAATAAGGTAGATTTTAAATAAAAGGAAGATATTTAAACCTTAGTATTATAAGTAAATAGGGCTAATATATAAGTAAGTAGTAGGGAAAAGGTTAGACCTTATTAAAGACTCTAAATTATTAGGGGAGAGGTTATAAGGAGTAGAGGTTAAACCTCTAATATTATATTAATATAAGGTCAAGATAATATTAAAGTATAAGCCTCTTAAATATAAGATATATTTTAATTATAATTCCTAGCTTAATATTATCTTATAAGCTTATATTATAAAAGTAGGTTTAAAATATATTAAAGATACCTAGTTATTATAACTAGGCTTTATAAATAGTAAGCCTATCTTCTATTATAATATATATAATATAATATACTAAACTATTAATAGTTAGAGTTCTTCTTATTAATATACTTATATCTTTTATATAATAGATAAGGTAGGACTACTACTAGTTATTAATAGACTTATATAGTATATAATAGGTATTAAGGTTAATATAAATATAAGGAAGTAGTATTTTAGAATTAATAAGTTATTATTCTAACTAAATAACTTACAATAGTTTATAAAATTCTTAAAGAAATAGCCTACTATTTATATACTTCTTATTTCTAATATTATTAATCTAGAACCTATATAATTAAGACTTAGAGTAGTAGGTATAAGTAATCTAGATAATAGATATATAGTTAATTTATATATATTACCTCTAGAGTTTAATAAGTTCTTAGATATATTCTTAATTAAAGAAGCTAGATATCTACTATCTTATTAAGGACGTAATTATACTATTAATATAACTAGTAACCCGCCTTATAAACCCTTATATAACCTATTAAATATAGAGTTAATAGAATTAAGATACTATCTAGATAAAGCCTTAATAAAAGGATAGATTAGATACTCTAAGAGTCTTATAAGATTACCTATCCTATTTATCTTAAAGAAGGATAGAGGCCTATATCTATATATTAACTACTATAAGTTAAATAAAGTAACTATTAAGAATAGATACTCTTTACCCCTAATTAATAAAATATTAAATTACTTAAATAAAGTAAAGGTCTTTATAAAACTTAATCTTAAAGATATATATTATTATATTTATATCTAAAAAGGAGATAAGTAGAAGACTATATTTTATATATAATAAAATTATTTTAAATATTTAGTAATATTATTTAATCTTATAAATACTTTAATAACCTTTTAAGCTTATATTAATAAGTCCTTAATAGGGTTACTAAATAAATTCTATATTATTTATCTTAATAATATTCTTATCTACTTAGAATTATATATAAAGTATAGGGATTATATATATAAAGTACTTAAGCGGCTTTAATAGTATAAATTATTTACTAACTTAAAGAAATATTAATTTTTTATAATTAAAGTAGAGTTCTTAAAATTTATTATATTAATTAAAGGTATAATAATAGATTAATATAAGGTAGATACTATTTAATTATAATTTAAATTAAAGAGCTTCTATAAAATATAGATTTTTCTTAGATTTATAAATTTTTATTATTATTTTATTTATTAATATTTATAAATTATATTACTTTTAATAGGGCTATTAAAGGGTAATATAAAAGATATTAAGATAAGTCCTTTAAATTAGCTTAATAGAGTAGAGTATATATTTAATATACTCTACTAGGTATTTCTTAATATATTAATATTAAGATACTTTAATCTTATATATCTTATATAAATTAAGATTAATATATTAGATTTTAGACTAGCTAGTATTTTATTATAACTCTAGGAATTAGGTTAATAGTATCTTATAATCTTTTAAAGTAAGAAAATAAATTTAGTTAAAGAATATTATAAAACTTATAATAAAGAGTTACTTATAATAACTATAGTCTTTAAGTAGTAGAGATATTACTTAAAAGGTAATTTCTATCTAATTAAAGTACTTATTAATTATAATAATCTAAGAGATTTTATAAATATAAAGGCCTTAAATAGTTAATAAGTAAGATAGGTAATAAGACTCTTAACTTATAACTTTATTATTAAGTATAAGCTAAGTAAGATTAACCTAATTAATATACTATTAAAGCGCCCTAATTATAAAAATAAGGGTAGGGTAATAAATAAACTTATCCTTATATTATAATAAAAGCTATTAATAGTAGTAGGTTTATTAAACCCTATATTCTATATTATAATTAAAGCCTATATATAATATATTTCTTATACTAGGATAGGGCTTATAACTCTCTAATAATAAAGGTAAACTTATTATAATATATAATATATATAAGGTAGTTATAAATACTAATATTAATTATAAGATTAATAGTACTAAAAATTATTAATATAGCTATTAGAATAATAATTTTAAATGAAGTATATATATTAAGGTATAAAGACCCTTAACTTAATAATATAAGGAGTATAAGTAAGATACTACCTTAATATACTTATAATATAGCTAAGATATAACTTAATCCTATTACTAGAACTATTAATTATAAATAACTTATTTTATATTTTCTAGTTAGTATAATAGTAGAGAATAAAATAGTATATATTATAACTTTAAAATTTATAATTAAACTAATTAAAATACTTTAATAAGAAGATATTTTTATTAGCTAGTAATATATAAGTAAAATAATAGATAGATAAGTTAAAAGAGCTAGTTAATAGATATCTAATAGTTAAGGTTTACTTAAGTATAATAAGAAATTATATATTCTTAAAGACTTGTTAATTTATAAAGAGTTATTAAAATACTATTATAATAACCCCTTAATAGGGTATTTTAAGCTTAATAAGACGCTTAGTCTCCTTTATTAAAAGTATATATTAGTAAGGAAACCTATATATTATAAAAATATACGTATTATACCTATATAATATATACGTGACTAATACGCTTATATATTAGCCCTAGAGCTCGTAGAGATTAAAATAATACTATAAGTTAAAAAATACGTATTTAGTAACTTTTAGAAATACTAGGTAATAGGACTAATAGGGGATAAGTCCTACTAATTAGTTATAATATAACTATATTAGGCTAGTACTAACTAGGTAATTATAATAAGGTACTAAGTCTTAATAGTAGTTAATAGTACTAATACTTAGTAAGAGAATTAATCGCAGGCGTAATATAGGTATAAGAAACGGGACAAGGCTAGGGGGAGTACTCTACGCGTATATAAATTACGTGAATCGACTGTATTTAAAACCTATATTACGCTAGCGTTAATAATATAGCCGTTATAACTCTAGTAAGCTTCCCGTTTCTTCCTAGCGCTAGAGGAAAATCACGGACTTAAGGCCTTAAATCCAGATTTTCTATATTTAGGACTTTTAGGCTAGAATAAAAAAACCCTGAAATTTTCCTATTTATTACCTGTATTTTACCTGAAAAATACGCTTTTAATAGAATTAGTAGTTTAAATTTTCTATACAGGTTCCTAGTTTACTAATATACCTAGATAGGTATAGAGGTAGATATTAAAGAATATATTAATTCTTATAATATTTATTAAAGAGTTAAGGTAAAATAATATTAATTATATAATAATTTAACTATACTTCTTAAGCCTACTAAGTTATAAAGGTTAATTATAATAGATTTTATTATAAATCTTCCCTTATATAAGTAGTATAAAAGGGTTTATAATATTATTCTTATAGTTATTAATAAGTATATAAAGATACTTTACTACCTTTCTATATAAAAAGACTTTAAGGTAACTAATCTTATAAATATCTTATTTAAAGAAGTCTTCTTAAAGTATAATACTTCTAATAATATTATATTAGATTAAGGGAGTCTATTTATAAGTACTTATTAATCTAACTTATACTACTATTTAAAATTAAATTATAAGTTAAGTATAGCCTTCTATTTATAAACTAATAGCTAAATAGAATATTAGAATTAAATATTAAAATATTATTTAAGGACTTACTATAATAATAAATAAGATAATTAGGTAGGGTTATTACCTTTAACTAAATTTATATATTATAATATAAAGAATATAATAATAAGTTATAATCCTTTTAAGCTTTATTATAACTATTAACCTAAGATTCTTATATATTCTAAGAATAGAACTTATTAAAAGGAGGTACTAGATATAAGATAATATATCTAAAAACTTTATAAGTTATATAAAGACCTATTAAGTTAATAGTAAGATATATTAGAAATATAAGTAAAGTTTTATAATAGGAAGTATAAGCTAATATCTTTTAATTAAAGAGACTTAGTTATACTAAATATAAAGAACTTAAAGTAAAAGTAATTAAGTAGGAAGCTATCTTATAAGTTTATTAGTCTATTTTATATCTTTAAACCTATTAATAAATAGGTATATTACCTAGTATTATTATTAATATACTTAATCTATCTAAGTTTTTATATTTCTCTTTTAAAGCTATATATATATAGGTAAGGTAATACCTTTATACCTAAGCTACTACCTCTAGAACTTATTAATAATAATAAGTAGTAGGAGTTAGAAGAGATTTTAGATAAGAAGATAAAGAAGGGTAAAGTCTAATATCTTATTAAGTAGAAGGGATATCCTCCTTAATATAATTTATAAGTTTTAAAAGAAAATCTAAAGGATAAATAAGAAATATATAAAGATTTTAATAAGAAGTAAAAGTACTATTATTATAAATAGGAGTTATAAATATTAAGATAGACTTAATAAATATAAAAAAGGAGATTTAATTAATTACTTAAAAGTAAATATAAAGAGTATTAATCTCTTTTATCTTACCTACTAAGAGTAGGTAAAACGCTCTAAGGGCGCTAGTATATAAAGATAACTTAGGAAAGAAGTAAAAAACTATTTAATTAAATTAGGAGAAAGAAGCTTAGTACTAAGTAGTTAAAGCTTACTTAGCTACTTATATAAGTATAAGTAATATAATATTAATATATTAAGTACCTACTCCTTATTATTTATATCTATCTTATCCTCTAGGCTAGAGGCTAAGGGCTTAAAGCCTACTTAAAGATATATAAGTAATAGTTATAATAATTAATAAATATAATAGAAGTATAAAGAAGTATACCTTAACTTACTTAATATTATAAATACTTATAAGGGTTTTAATAATATATTTTATTATTTAAAGAATAGTAGTTTATACTTCTAATATACTTATTAGTTTCTTTTTACTACCTAGATATCTTATAACGCGGTTATAAGAAGCTAGCTAAGAGTAGATAATAATTATAATATTTATAAGGGTAATACCTACTTCTTAAAGCTTTAATTTATCCTCTAGAGTATCTAGATAGTTAGTATTATTAATTAATTAATAAAGCTTAATTACCTTATTATAAAGTAGGATTATATTATTAGGAATCTAGAAGTTAAGTAATTAATATATATTATAACTATAAAAATAATTAAAGAAGATAGGGAAAACCTATTAGATTATAAGGGTAATAGACTTTTATATAGTATTTATATTACTTTAATAGAATCTTCTTTTTATTAGTTATTATAAATATAGTATTACCTATATTATTAGTATATAAATTAAGTATAATATAATTATAAATACTTATACTTTATAAGTCCTTTATTAATATAATAAATATACCTCTTATATATATTTTATTTTAAATAGGGAACTCCTTAAGAACGCGTAGCTAGGGAAGTAGGGGTAAGAATAATATATTACTTTATATTAGCTATATAATTAAAGTATAACTAAGTATTTACCTCTATAAAAGAGGAATAATAAGTAGGTATAATAGGATTATTATTTAGGTTAAAAGGATTATTAATACTCGCGTTAGAACTAGAGTAAGGAGTAGGCTTAAGGATAAGATTACGCGGAGGAGGAGTAGGCTCCTTAATAGGATTATTAATAGGAATCTCTATAGGATTTATAATAGGAGTTTTTATAAGATCCTTAATAATTAGATTATCTAACTAGGTATTAGAATCTACTTCTACTTTTATTATAAAAGTTAGGCGTATTATATATATTTTATATTAGATTAAGTTATATTATATTAGTTATATTTATATTAAGAGCTAGTAAACTAATTTATAAGTAATACCTAAGATATTAAGATATTAGATATTATATTATATAATTAGCTATTATTATATATATTATATATATTATATATATATAAGAAGAGAGGGCGCTAAGTACTTAGAAGAATATTAATAATAGTTATAAAAGAGAAAGTATTAAGATAAATTTTAGGTATTATAATAATAATATTAAGGCGCTAAGATTATATTAATATAGCTATTATTATTATTTATATAGATTTATTATATATAATATATATATCTTAGATTATAATATCTACTTATAATAGATAGCTATACTATAATATAAAGTTATAAGTACTATATATTATAATTATAATATAGATTAATCTTACTTTATTAAGTTCTTTTCCTTATATCTTATACTAGGTTTAAAGGTTTTTATTAAACTTAATTAAATAGGCTATTTATATTAAACTTAAAGACGAGTTTCTTTAAGAGAGGAGGTAATTATTATAACTAACTAAATAGGTTCTATATTATATATACTTAGTATATATTACATCCTTATATTAACTTATAAGGGGAAATAATATACTAGGCTTACTAATCTCCTTAAGGGGTTTATTAGATCCCTTATAGAATAATTCTTAGATTTCTTAAGAATTAATCTTACTATATAACCCTTATAATTTATAATTATAATTATAGGTCTACTAATAACTAATAGTAGTCCTACCTTATTAATTAAATAGAAAATATAAGTATATTAATAAGAAGAACCCTAACTATTAATAGTTTAGTATATTCTATTATATATATTATAATAGAAGATAGGCTTACTATTTATAAAGCCTAGATATAATAACTTAGTATTTTTAATATATTTTAAGCTTACTTTAATAGTATAAGCTTAAAAGATAATATTTAATTATAAATTATAATTAAGATATCCCTTATATTTAAGAGGCTTAAACTTTAATATTATCTTAACTTTATATTAATATAATATTAGAGGTTTAACCTCTACTCCTTATAACCTCTCCCCTAATAATTTAGAGTCTTTAATAGGGTCTAGGATTTTCCCTACTCTTTACTTATATATTAGCCCTATTTACTTATAATAATAAAGTTTAAGTATCTTCCTTTTTATTAGAATTTATCTTATTTTAGTAGATTAAGATAACTTATAATATAATAGCCCTTCTTATTATAATTTTAATAAGTAATATCTAATAGGTCGCGTAATTTAAACTTATTATAACTACTCTTACTATTATAACTACCTATTCCTTATCCCCTTATAATATTATCTCTATTTATTTATAGTTTTTTTATCTTTATTATAATTTAAGGGCTTATATAGTATATTTTATTAGCCTTTTTTATTAAGGCTTCTAGACTTATTAATATTAGCCTTAAGGTGTACTACTCTAGTATATAGGAAAACTATAGAAGGAAATTATAAGACCCTAGAACTAGTATATAAGATCTACCTTAAATAGGCTTTAATATATAAGGTAAGCTTCGCCCCCTAGAAGTATAAGTTAGTTTATCTTACCTACTACCCCCGCCGCTTTAATATAAGCGCGGTAGTTAGTCTAAGGTATATAATAATAAAACCCTAGGTAGAGATCTAAGTCCTAGGACTATATATTAATAGTAAATTATAATAGAGCCTATATTTAAAGAGGGTATAAGTAAAGCTTACTACTTAGAGCCTAGCCCTTTTTATAATATTAGTATTAATATAGGGAGCTACCCTTAATAAGGCTAGGAGGGTATATAATATAGTAATAAGGCTAGTAATAACCTATATATCTATTATATAGTATATATTATAAGGCCTAAGGGAAATAAAGAAGATATATATAAAGAAGCTTAAAGTTATCTAGAATAGCTATTTAAGACGCGTATTAGGGGTATATAAAGCTACCTTAATATAAGTATTAGAGGTAGAGGTAGGGATAGCCCTTATATAACTAATATTAGACTACTTAATTCTCCGCTAGTATATATTAAAAGGGATTTACCTAGTAATAGTAATAGGGAATAGATATATCTAGAGGAAGCTTAAGGCTAGGAGAGGGAAGAGGAGAAAGGTAGTAGAGTCCCCTATAAAGGAGAAGAATAAGTAGGCTCTATGCTCCCTATACCTAGATAACTAGAACGCGGTTATAGCTAGGGAGGTAACCTAATACCCTTAAGGGATTAGGAAGAAGATATACTATTAGTAGAAGTCCTCCTAGGAGGTAATATAAGAAGAATACTAGGTAGGACTAAGGGCTAGGGACTATCCCCTAGCCTAGCTTAAAGGCTTATAGACTAGTAGGAGGGCCCTTTATAAGGGCCTTTAAAAGGCTAAGAGCTCCGCCTTTATATAAATAAAAATAGAGAAGATAGGGCTAGCTACCTTCTTATATTAATATAGAGTCCCTAGCGTTATATTTATAGGTTATAAGTATAGCTAGCGTAGGTAGGATATAAGATATATCCTTATTAACTACCCTAGGTTATATAACCGCTACTAGGAGCTAAGGGATACCTTAGGTATATTAGATACTTATAAGATACTTATAAGTATAAAGGGGGTAAAGTAGGTAGTAAAATAGATAATTTAAACTAGGATACTAGGCTAGTTCTTACTTATAACGACGTAGCTATATTAAGACTAAGCTAAGGTATAAGTCCCTACTATTAGAATAATACCCGTCGCTATAATATATAATCTAGCCCTAGGGAGCTAGGATAATAAGGTAATAAATATAGGTACTAAGTATAAAGAGCTAAATATAGTATAAAGAGAAACGGACTAGAAGTTATAAAGAGATAGGAATAGTAAGGGTTTTTACCTAGGCCTTTATAAGGTATAAGTATACGGTTTCCCTTATAAGTTAGCTACTATAGTAGTAATTATAATATACTTATAAGCCCCCGTAATTATCTTTTAATAGTTTAGATAGACGCGAGTATAACTTATTAATTAAGGCGTACTACTAATAATAGGAGTTTATCCCTTATATTAAGTAGGGACACCTAATTTATAAGAGTAATTTAAAGCTCTTTAATAAGCTTAATATATAAATTTATTACCTACTTACTTTTAACTTTTTTAGGAAGTTAGGCTTCTAAAGATATTAAGTATATTTTAAATTTATAAGTTACTTATATTAAGTATTAATATATACTTAACTCCCTATTTATAAGATCTTTAATATAATTTAATAAAAAGTTTATAAAATCCTTTTAACTTAATATTTTTAATAAATAAGAATATAAATAAGTAGCTTAAAGTTATTCTAAATTACTCTTAAGCGCTAGTATTATAAATAGAATATATAATATCTATATAAAAAAGTTAAATAGAGTTTATAAAAAAGATATATTATATTATTATATCTAGTCTTAATATTTATAGATATTCTTATTATAATAGTTAGAGATAGGGGTTAACTTTAATATACTTTAAATAGAATTAGAGTACTCCTTAGCTTTATTATATATATACTTCTAACCTATAATATTATTACTATAAAGAGAAATCTATTCCCCTAATTTTAGGGTAGTAATATCTACTTTAACTTCTTTAATTTACTAAGTTTATAATAACTCTTCTTACTTATATCTTACTTATATAAGGTGTTTTATTATAAGGGGAATACTTCCTTTATAATTCTCTAAATCTCCCTTAAGGGTATTTTTAGTATTATTAGCTTTATTTATATCCCTAATATAACTTTCCTATTCCCTTTCCTATTAGCTAGGATTATTATTAAAAGTATTTAATAAATTACTTTTATCTTAACTCTACTATAATAGTATATTACTTATAATACTACTAGAGTAAGTTATATTTACTATAACTAATAATAGATTACTACCCTTAAATAAGTAGAAGAATTAGAATTATTATAATTACTAATTATAAGGGTTTTATAATAATATAAAATTAGTCTATTTTTATAATAAGACTAATTCTTAAGAAATCTAAGAATTATTCTATAAGGGATCTAATAAACCCCTTAAAGAGACTAGTAAGCCTTATATATTATTTTCCCTTATAAGTTAATACAAGGATGTAATATATACTAAGTATATATATTATATAACCTATTTAGTTAGTTATAATATAAGCCCTACTATTACTATACTATAGGCCTTATAACTACTACTACTATTATATTATAAGCCCTACTATTACTATATTATAAGCCCTACTATTACTATATTATAAGCCCTACTATTATTATACTATAGACCCTACTATTATTATACTATAAGCCCTACTATTATTATACTATAAACCCTGTAACTACTACTACTATCTTATTATAAGCCCTACTATTATTATACTATAGACCTTATAACTACTACTACTATTATACTATAAGCCTTATAACTACTACTACTATCTTACTATAGGTCCTACTATTATTATACTATAGGCCATACTACCTAATTCTAGTAGGGGAGCTTCGACGATTTGCGGGCCACTAGCGTCTGGCCAATGCCTTTGCAAACTGCTGTAATAGATCGCGAAGAGATTAGATTTTACCAACGCTAGAATTTAGTGGCTTGGCATCTGATTTCACCAGTGACAATCAAATCTTTGATCTTCCAACATCATCTTCTTTGAAGCAGATTTAATACCCGATGTCGCGATTCTTCTGACCGACGAAACACGAAGGATAACTGGGATTCAAAACCTTCAACGGTAAAACGTCTATTACCTACGTTGTTATTGTACGGGCGGCACACAGTGATGAAGACACAAAACTTTGGCGGACGTTCCCTCGGGATCAATCATGCAACATATTTGTTGCATATATGGACCAGGGTCCATTATTTCTGCAGCGGTGGACTCCTCGGACTGAAAGGCAGCTGCTCCCATGTTCAGGTAGTTATTACAGGCTTTAGCTTTTGACTGGAGAAAATGCACACAAGCACAGACACAGCAAGCACACGGTGTTTTAGGGCGATGTCAGTGATATCAACGATAAAACGATCATTTGCGCAATTGAGCCAGCTCTTACATATTTACATCGTTGAGTGTCTCGGAATGAAACCCAGCTTCCTTTGTTTTCAGACCAAGATCATGCTCGGTGAGTGTCAATACGGCACGATGTATATTGGACTGTGCATGCCAGGACCCTGTAAGTTATTCTCGTTCTACAAGAATAGAACAGTCTCAAGCTAAATTGGGAACAAAAGGAACACTTCAAAGGTGTCTTGTTCGTCGATGCCGAACAATCTGAAACTCCCCATTCACTTACTTGAGACAACTTTATAAGAGATCTACAGTCCGTCCCTGCTTCTATCATCAATATCAGCTTCGATATACTACGCTCTCTGCAATACTGTCCTTCATCACCAACAGCAGGCCTGTATCTTGAAGTCTCTATTTACCGCTTTCGGTCCGGAGTTCCTTCACTATCTACGCATTTTCCTACACAGTCTCCCACCTCAAGCTGCTCTGCTGATAGTAATACGAAATTATTTCCAATATATTCCGTTTCACAGGGGACCCTTCAACTTGGCACTTGATATCAGTACACAATGATCAATCCCCTCTCAATCCTAACCTTCGGTGCTCTCATTTCCAATGCTCTCGCTCTTCCACAACGCGAAACAGGCCTGGACCCAGTAACGAATCTCCACAAACGCCAAGATGACACTGGCCTATTCCTCGAAACCTGGAAGGAACTAGGCTGCCACGGAAAGCCGACCGCCAAACACGAGCTCCTAGTGAACACGAACATCGTCCTCGACCAGAACATCTTGGCCTACAAGGTCAGCCGGCCAATGGGAAGCACCGAGCAACTCGATTTCAGCCAAGCCGACCCAAACTCATTGACTCCCCCAAGCGATACGCCGGACTACTACTGTGCTAAATTCGTGGAGAAGACTAATCCGATGAGGACCCAAGAATTTGGTTCGTCGCTATTGCAGAAGGGGCACTGTTATCAATTGACAGGCGGTGTATCGGCGCGGGTAAGTCACCTTGCTTGTCTTCTCTGTGGACCAAAGCTGATCTTCTTAGTGCGCCAATTTACATATACGAACCTAAGTTTTCCAAAGGCTCGCAGTCTACGCGATAAGGGAAATTTTATTTCGTTAGCATGGAGCTGGATCGAGGAACTGAAGGGGTACTTACCTGCAGTCCAGCATAAAATTCAAGGGCGGAAAGGAAATTCCAGTCTGTGAACACCTCAAATCCTGACTAGAGAATGCGTGTAGTATACTTATAGGCGGACAAAATACTTCGAATGCGATATTTTGATATATTGACGGACAGTAGTCTTGGCGGGTTTCTGCACTAATTGCAATATACTATGGCCACTTTTCTAAACCTCAATTATCACTTGTCCGATTGGCTGCTAGTAGCTACATACTTGAGGAAGCGTGGCGATCCGTACAACCCCACAAGAGTAACGATTCTCCTATATCAACTATACAATCACTAACTCGACGAAATTGATAAGTCTAATTCATCATTGTTCAATATGTCCGAAGGATCACGTTTCAGTAAGGAGAATACCAATGTCCTTCAATACAACATGCTAAAGATCACATATAGTGTTTGTCATACTGTAAGGTCAGATGACCATGCCTGCACAGCGTCTCGGAGCTATTTTGAGCTAACATCTTGTGCGACTCCTGCTATGGACCAAATGAACGCCTCTTCGAGATGATTTGCATCAGAGCCTCCGTTCCTGAAACGTGGTATTACTTGATGATTCATTTCAAGTCTGAGGTTACTCAAATGGTGCAACTCTACCAGTAGAGCGTGCTTTGATGACTGGCACTAGAACATTTCGCGTACAACATCAGGAAGACCATTCACCTAGGTTTGGTAAGACTATAAAAGGTTTACTCGATCTTCTTCCTTCCTTCTCTCTTCCACATCAATTTCATACCCTGAGCTCTCTGCAATAGTTCTCTTTTCACCAACAGCAGGCCTGTTTATCTAAGTCTCCTATATACCGCTTTCAGTTTACAATCTCTGTATACTACTGAAGTCACCTACAACCTAGTCAACACAGCAGGTCTGTCTTCCAACTCAGGCTGCTCTTTCTAGCACAAGACACCATCAAACCTCGAACTCTTGCGTATACTCAGCAGCATTATTATCACCGACCTGATCCCCTCTACTCAGAGCCCTACACGTCAACACCAATACAAGATGATCAGTCCCCTCACAGCTCTGGCCACTATTATACTCATTACCCATGCTATTGCGCTTCCACAACGTGAGGCAAGCTTAAATCCGGTGGACCTTCTCAAACGTCAACATGACCCTTTCCGCCTCAAAATCTGGGAACAGCCGCACTGCCCAGGGAAGCCAAACCACGCCTACGATTTCACAAAGCGTTCAGTTGGTACATTCAGCCACAATGTCACGTCCTATCAAGTTAGTCGAAACATGACATATGAAGATACCCTCTATTTTTATACAATCGACCCAAATGGGTCGACTCCTCCAAGCGAGTTACGAGAGTTCATTTGCGCTAAAATCGTGGAGCAAGCCAATCCGATGGCTGAGGATAAACATGGGGCATCACTTTTACAGAAGGATCACTGCTATCAATTCACTGGCGACAAGTCGGCGCGGGTGAGTTTCTCTACTCTACTCAATCTATGCTGTGGACCATAGCTGATCCTCTTAGTGCGTCGGTTGGTGGGGCTGACGCTTCCTACGCAATGGGACCTCATATTTTCTTTCAACATGACGCTGGACCGAGGAATTCGGAAAAGGAACGTACCTGATTTCGAGCGTATGGGTAAGAGCGAAAGAGATCTATTCATTAAAGGGTGTGGCATTTGGGGGTCATTGCACGTATGGAGATCTCATATTCTAACTGGACTATGCGTGCAGTGTATTCATAGGTCGACGAAAGACTCAGCATACAACATCTATCCTAGCATGAATCATCATAGCACCAATGACTCGAATTGGACGCATATATGATATCGAAAGGATCATCGAATCAAACCTCTTCAAGCATAACATAGGTCCTCGGTGCGTTTGCGTACTAACGATTCCGAAACTAAGGTAATCCATTTCTGGTATTTCATTGCCATTCGACTAATAGGACATTAGCGACCATCTATAAAAATAGGTGTGGGGATCTGTACGACCCTATCGAACAATGACCATTTCCAAGTCTAGGCGCTGACAAGGTTTCAGAGTTTTCTGTACTACATAAAACACAAAAAACGAAACACGAAGGTATTACACCGATTTCATATCCCTTGCCTTCTTCACCGCCTGTCCTACCCTATACACCCTCCCATTCCTTTTGAAGAATCAGCAGAGCTATCTATCCACTACACTATCTCTCCCCTAGATCCTTCTAACAGTGCAGTCATCAGATCCACGCCTCCCTACACTCCCCTCCAAACAACCTCCCCTCCCTACACCCCTCCTACTAAAACCCCAACATTCGCCGCCACATCCCCGCCCTATCGACTACCTCTAACTCCCCGGAATACGATCACCATAGACAACCTCTCCGCTTCCAACCCGACACTCAATCTACCCTTCCAATTTCCATTTTTAAGCATGCAAACTGAAATTGTCAGGCGTTCTGGTATCATTGCGTTCTTATCATGTCGGGTATCTTGTGTAGGGGAGGGAAGACGGAAGACGGACGACGGAAGGATGGAAGAGGAAACGGTGTCGCTGTGATATAGATGATACGCATATATAAAGCAAGGATGGGCTTAATAAAGAAGTACAATCGAGTACACGGACGCTATCACCATCATAACCAAGTATATCCAACCATCCCCACGCAGAACTCAAATCAGCATCTCCCCTCCCCAAACCCCTTTATCCCCAAAGACCCTCTCACACATATCAAAACCCCCTCCCACCTCAAACTAACTTCCGCGCCCGTATCGATAGTGATTCATAGTGCCTACGCGTATACCGACCGCAGTCCAACTCAAAGACCCTCTTCTACACCACTTACCCTTCCCACGATCAGTTTCAAAAAATCTATAAATTAAACAGGAAATATAGTGTAGCATGCTCGTACGTATATAGGGGTTTTACGAGACATGAGATAGATTCCTTCGTGTTGTTTGGAGAGGGGAAGGGAAGGAAAGGAAAGTGCTAAGCGATCGGTTCTTTATGTCTGTGGGGAGGGATTGTGATATGAAACTCACTTTTATGCGGCGTTGGATAGTATTTATGGTGCTGAGGGGGTTTGTGGGAGGTGTTTTGGGGGGTTGTATGGATTGTAGCGGGATGGATATGCGTGTTTTGTAACAGAATTCCTGACCCGCGTTGGATGTCTGTAGGGACTATTTTGATATGAAACTTACCGCGGCGTTACTATACATGGTATCATGTTCATTGGTTTTGCCGGAGATGTTTTGGATTATTATTATTATGGATACGTTCGAGTACCTGATAAGTATTTTTATTTATTTGCATTCTGAAACATTCTTTTCGGCGTTATGCCGCTGGGTCTTCGACGTCTGTAGAACATAAAAAGATGGATGAGGAATCGTAGTGACAAATTCTTGTTTTTCTTCTGGCGGTTTCCTAGATATATGACAAGGTCGTCATTCTAGCAGGTCTGTTATGTTCAAGATCCCAGTGTCTTCTCGCGTTTTCCCAGCACTGACGCCCTCTTCACGATCTTAGAGGACATTCTCTTCAGTATCGCAGCTATACGATACGACCTTCATCACAATTTGATCCTTGTCACCGACAGCACAACCATACACCATCCCCATCACCTTAGTCAACGCAGATAACCGTATATCCTTCCCATAACCACAACCACAACAATGCCACCACTCTCCTCCACCCCCGCCAACCCCCGGGCCCCCTCAGCCCGCCACACCGCACACGAACTCCTCCGTCGCGCCAACAACCCTAGCACCGGCGCTCCTAAATACAGCACCGGTACCATCATCTTGATAGCCGTAATAGCGTTCTTCGTCGTCGCCTGTATCATCACGCTTGTGCATCAGATTTACCAGTGTCATCTTCGTTTGCGACGGAGGCCTATCGGGTACAAGGGGGAGGCTGGGCAGGAGATGGCTTAGGGGTGTGGGGATGAAGGGGGAGATAGGGATGAGTGGTATGTGGGTTTTCTGTTGAGGGTTTGGGGATTTGGGGAGGGGGGTGATGGGGTGGGGGGTTTGGGGGAGGTGGGGAGAGGATTGGAGGGTGGGGAGGTGGATAGTGGGGATTGGTTGGTGTGTGATCTTTCGGGAGCGGGAGTTATGTTGGGGCTGTGGGTGTGGTATGGTATTCTTGTACGTGGGACATCTAATCACCCAAATTAGAATCATTAGCTCTTGCAAACTTGCGGGTATCCTAAGGGCTGTGTGGGTGGGCCATAGACCATACTTTTCGTGGTTGGGTCGTACCAAGTGGCAATCGAACAAAGAAAGCGGAAGGACTTTCGAATTTGTTTCCGAAATGATCCCATCAACCACTGTGCCGGGCAGCTCGCACGTAAGACTTCGGCGCAGTTCGGCTTTCTTTTCGCGGCGCGTAGGTTTGGGATAAGTATGTCTCCACCGGCTCGCACTCCTGTTTCTTTTTCATCTTTTCATAGTATTGCAGCTTGTCAATTCTAGGTTCCAGTAAGCCTGTCTCAGCATCCAGACATCCTCTCCAAAAGCGTTGATGGCTAACACTGATGTAGTATTAGCACGTCGGCTTCTCCCAAATCTCGCGCTCGTCCTAGCTGCCATTTGACTGCCAAAGATACGTCCTTCCAACCCTCTACTCAGTGGTAAGACAGAATCTCTACCCCTCTCGACAGCCACTGATACTCACCGCTCTACAGATTTCTTCGAGGCCAGAGAACCATACAATCCGCTTCCCCATATCCCTGTCAGATCCATCCTCGACACCAACGTTCTTACCCTCTTACCATCAACGCAAAATCGAAAGCTTGACAATGACCATTCACATGCCAAAGCCTTGTGAGGACCCGGGTAGTTACGAGACCTCGAAAGACTGTTCCCAGTATCTCACGCCGTGGCAAAAACTCAGTTCAAACCCACTTGCACTCATCGCAGTTCTCACTCTCGGCCCAGCCGCCGGCTGCTTAGTTCTTGGATTTGTCATCACCATTCTCTACTGGAAATTAAAAGAGTATAGAGCTTCAGGAGGAGGATGGCGAAGAGGCCGCCTTTGGTGGTGATGAGAGTGTACATATTGAAGTGGACAACATCAGGAAATCTAGGACTTGGCGGTGATCATCGATGTCTCGGATCCGGAACGTGATATGAGGGGGGCGATTTTTATTTTTACCACTTGAAAATGTAGCATGGTTCGCGCATACCGGCATGCTTCCATGGTGGGAGTGTTGCTTTATTGGATGCGGCAAATGTAATAATAGCGCTTGCGTGCTCACCAGTGTCATAACGGTCTCGTGATTCCGCTGCTATGTTGGGTCAGGAGCAGAACAAGATAGTTCGTTGATGTGTGCAGCATCTATGCGGTGACGAATTGGAGTATGGTGGAAACATCCGGCCAAGTGATCTGTGGAAGGAGGTCAGGATGAAACATAAGAACCTCACAGCCTTGCTTTATCCCTTCTTGTATGCTTAGCGTACGTGCAGTCACATTAAGTTTCATATTTCCATCCCTGCCAATGCAGCGAGTTTTTTTGGAGACATCCGTCCTTCATGCCTCCCATGATCACTTCTTCCAATTGTTTAATTCCTGGCCGGGCATTTTCAATGCCTTTCACTGGCTGATGGCTTGTGACCGTACCACTGATACAAAGCGCATCTCGATCAGGTATCTACGTCGTCTTTCTTCGCTGAGTAAAAATGACAAGGATATTCCATTATTGATGCATGTGCTTCAAATATTTTTTCATCCTTCCAAGTCGGCTCAATGGTGACTCGCAAAGCAAAATGCCTCTCGGATAGCGGGTTTGAGTTTGCCCAATGCATTGCAGCTTCAATCTCGCACAGAACCAACATAGGGTCGCAGGCCCAGCAAATCAACAGCCAGCACTATGGATTTGGAAATGATCACTGGCTGCAGGCAGTCTGGTGTAACCACTACATCATCATCATCAACCTGTTGAAACTTGAAAGTAGTATGACGGGTAACAAAAATAGGAATCCAAGTGAAAGTTGCATAAATTACTGTGTACCTACGATGATTGCAAGTATATCAAGAAGGGAGATCGAGCGAACATCATAGACATGCGCGACTCTGTTACTTGTTAGCGCTGGTTATGGCTCGATTGTTAAGGCAACTTTGCATCTTTCGTTTGACTTTCCCTGCCATGTCTCCTTACCCTGGCGTGCCTGGTGACAGTCAGTGAAGATACACGATATGATACAGGTACGAAGCAAGACTGGACCAGCTACTCGCAGAGCGGCCAAGCAAAGGAAGTGGATAAGTAAGCATATTTGCCTCATAATCACTCCAGATCGAATGATTCCGCTTCTCGGATGAGTAAGGGCACAACTCTCATCTCATCACATGCGCCAGAGAGCATGTTGATCTCACGAGTCTCAAGGACCCGAATGTGCTGCCCATGTACAGTAAGTACGCTGTAATGGCTCGAGATTGCTTGGCGTGATGGGGCTACTGGTACAACATAGTCAATCTTCATGACTGCCTCCGTACTAGAACAGGGACAAGTCTCTAGCGCCCTTGAATCATCAAGATGTCTTAAAATAGCGATGTCGTAACGGTCTCCAGTTGAAGTAAAGTACAGAAGGTAAAGTAGTACTGTAGTAGAGACATTAAATGCTCTGTTTCATCTGCTCAGCCCCAGCGCTTAACCATCTTCTGGACACGATACACTAGCCTTATAGGGTAGAGTGCCCGACGCTAGTGCACGATCTAGCGCTGTCATAGGTCAATTCATGAGAAGGCTGAATAGGCGAAGCAGGGGATGGGATCCTTCGTGTGCTTCACTCACGAATGGACTGGCGGGCTGTGCTGCTCGGTGGAGACAGTGGAAGAAGATAAAGCTAGGACTAGTTTCAGGGTGCAACTTTCCGCCGAACCTCTGTCGCAATGACTTCAACTCCGACCTTCTCTCTTCTCGAGAGTCTTCTCGAGAGTCCGTTGCTCCCTCCTCATCCAATGCCTTCAGATGCCTGACCCGATTACCATCATTGGAGGGGTCGCATCCATCCTTCAGATCATCTCGAGTGTCACCAGAGTTGCCAAGAGCTTGAACGAGGTCCGCGAGAGCTACGACAATGTCGCTCTCAACACAACCCTGGTCGCCAGCCAGCTCTCCACCGTCAGAGCCGCCCTAGAAGCTCTGCATGCATGGCGAGTGAGCGACACCGTGGAGTCAGAAGCCACGGTCCAGCTGGACAAGGATCTCGGCCTTTCCTTAAGTTGCTGCGCTATCCTCATCACGGTGATTGATGGCAAATTGGCCGAGTCCGGCTATACACCCGGCATGGGAGTGAAGCAGAAGATTAGATACCTCTGGCTGGAGGATATCCTCAAGGAATATGTCTCGAATCTGGAAGGCCAGGTGCGGGCCCTACAGCTGCTGTTGACCATCTTCCAATGCAGAACGGCAACGGAGCAAAAGCAGCAACTTGCCAATCAGGAGAGTCGGGAGATCATTGAGCAAGTGAGGGCCGAGACGATGACGTTGGGTTTTGGGGAGACGGAGATGGATGATGCGATATCCATACTATCACACGATCCTTCCGTCCATCTGGATGTGGATTCAATACTCATGAGATCGCCTGCTTATCTACGGGTCTATGGTGCAGAGGTTCGAAGTTCCGCACGTGGTTGGTTGGACAAATGGCTTACAGCTCTCTACAGAAGCACGAGGCTCGTCGTCGGAAACTACTCGCTGGTAAACCACCACCTCCGCCACCTCGTCGAAAGCCTGCACCTCAGCCCACTCCCCAGCCTGAAACTACATCTCCGACGATAATTGATTCCGCCGAATTAGCCTCACCACCACCTCAAGAGCCAGCACTGTTATCATCTCCTGCGCCTCAAATACCTACACCTCTCACAGAGTTGGAGCCGCAGCCACCACAAGTACCACCTCGACCAAAGCCTCGAACCCAATCATCCCCTCGAAAAGATTCAACGCAGAGTCAAGAGCAGTCAAGGAATCACGGGAGGATCAATGTTTGGGATTTCCTAGGTTCACGGCAGGAAGAGGAGGTACGGGACTCCGCAGCGGTGGTCAGGGTAGATCCTGTCCCAGTTCCGGAGCTCCCCATTGCGCCTGAAGAGTCTCGAGAAGAGGATATGCCACTACAACTAGAGGGGACACCACTTGATCAAGATATTATGCTCCAACCAAAACTAGCACTAGATTCGGATAGGTCCATGACAATACCAGCTGTGTCGCGAAAGCCAGATCCTGTTGCTATTAATCCGGACTATGTTTTGCCCGAGCAGCTACACAGCTTAGAGCCGCCAGCAATTGATGGTCCTTCAGCCCGCCGATCATTTCACCTGCCGGATACCCCTCCAGTAATGGCTGAGGCGACGTTACCGAAAGACAAGGAAATATCGATCGAAGCACCTTCATCTCTCGAGAGGTTCAGGTACCAGTTGGACATGGCATTCGAGGAAAGAAGCCCTTCGGAAACGTTAGATGAGGGACTGGGAGCTTCTTTCTCGATGATCGAGCCTAGGAGCACTCCTCCTGTACGAGAAAAAGAGGATGCCATGACTGTTGAAGCGGAACCGAATCGTCACGAAGTGAAGTCTGCTGGCAGCGATTTACAGACTCCGGCAGGTAATGATCCTCCGCGGAGGACATTATCAATACATTCCAGCGTGGATCTGTATGATGCGAGCGTCAAGGATATGCCGACAGAAGACGCTCTTCGTTCACCTTCCCCGCAATCTCATACCGTTCATGAGTCTGCTGAAGGCGCACGGATTGACGCAGTGGATGACAATCTCGAGGCCAAGATGGAAGGACTCTCCGTTCTGAACAGGCAACTAGCTTCTAAGAGTAGCGAGGCTCACCTCGAAGATGAAAGTGCTCCATTGAAAGCGACGGCAGGAGACGAATTGTCTGGTGCGAACCTGCAAGGTGACAAGCCAGCGGCGACCCTTGTTGAACCCATGGACCCAATCGCAACGTCTCCGACAGACTTGATGCCCAGCCCTCGGATTACCATGACACCGTCCGAAAACATCGACCATAGCTTGGCTGGGAATACTCCCCCTCAACCTACCACTGAATCAACACCGAACTCCCCTGCTCGGGCTCCGCCTCCACCTCCCACACGTACTGTCATCATACCACCCGTACCCTACACTAACCCACCGCCTTTCAGTCAAGTTATGAACTCTAGGGTAGAGACATCCACAATATCATCAGGTCGAGACTCATCCGTTTTCGAGGCCTCTCCATCCACAATCTCGTCATCCGAGCCGTCTATAGACAATACAATCCTGACTCTACAACAGTCCACCTCCGATACTGCGGCAACTTCCACGAGCATCGATGGGGGTGCGTCCGCTCGAGAACAGGCCCAGACCGATTTGCGACGACTACAAGTTGAGCTTACTGCCGCCAAGGCCCGCGGAGATTCCAAAGCTGCTCAAAATTCTCTGCAAGAGTCCATCGAGGTGATCAGGGCCACCTATCTTACAGCGTCAGCGCCTGCAGAGACCAAGAAGTCACGCAGTCCAAGGCTTGGGACTCGCGCAAGTCTCATTCGTTTCCCTTCTATCCCGGGCATTACAAAGTCGTCTGCCCTTGGCGATTCGGCAGCTGCCGGCGATCTTGCTAGTGTAAAATCATTCCTGGATCACAAGGTGAATGTCGATGCCCGGAGCGATAGCTTCAAAACCCCGCTGATGCGAGCGGCAATGAATGGCTATGTGGACTGTATGGACATACTCAAGCAAGGTGGCGCCGATGAGTTTGCGGTCGATGCAATGGGACGGACTGTGCTTCACCTTGCGGTTGCGAGTAATCGACTGCTCGCGGTCAAGTGGTTACTGGATGCTTATCCTCCGCATCGGCCTGATCAACTCAAACATCGAGGCTCACTCTTGTTCAAGGCAACCGAAAGTATCATCAGTCGTTCTCCCAAGAGCCTACGGGAAGCCTCTGATGCAGAGGGTTCGAAGCCACTCCATGTTGCGATTGATAAAGATCACGCCGGCATAATGAAGGTTCTGCTTGCAGCCGGTGCCGATATTGAGTCGAAGAATAATTGGGGTCGGACTCCTCTGCATCAAGCCATCATCTCGAATCGCCGCGACTGTCTTGACATTTTGCTTACGAATAATGCTGATATAAATGTTGTGGATGCCCGAGGAATGTCTCCGTTGCATTGGGCAGCAAAGACGGGTCACTTGGACGTTATCGACAAGCTCCTTGCCAAAGGAGCAGACCGGTACGGATTTGATCTTGACGGCAACCAACCCATGCATCAGGCTGCCTGGGTTGGACGAGTCCTTGCCGTTGAGACACTCCTCCATGAACGTGACGACCTGAAGACCAGAACAAAGCAAGGCGAGACCTTGCTGCACATTGCTTGTCTGAACAAGAACCTGGAGCTGGCGAGCTATTTGATAAACAACGGCGTCGAGGTGAACCCAGAAGCTGTGCCCCAGCCTTCGCTGTTGAATGCCCTGTCCAAGTTCAAGATCATCGGGACGTCATTGACTCCACTACACTACGCTTGCTGTCTCGGAGACTACGAAATGGTTCTACTATTGTTAGACCACGACGCATGGGTCAATGCTCCCACGCCCCAAGGCGCAACGGCCCTCATGATGGCCACCGAGAGTGAAGACACCAACACCGTCAATCTCTTGCTCAACCGTGGTGCAAAAGTCAATGCTAGTATGTCAGGCAAGTTGACGACTGCACTCCACATTGCAGCCCGTCGTGGAGACCTCGACACTGTCCAGCAGCTCTGCCGCGCCGGTGCCAATCCTGACGCCCGCACCCATGGCGGCAGCTACGGACGAACACCGTCGGAAGAAGCCACGAAGCATTGCGCCGACAAGGTGAAGCGGTGTGCCGTGGAAGAATACTTCTGTACCATCCGCTTGAACAAACGTCGGAACGCAAGAGTGCAACTCGTGCACGACTATGAGCCTTATGAGATGGTTGGACGTGCCAACTCCACTGTACCTGCAGATCGAAATTCGTTCCAGCAGCCCGCCAGCTATGCATCGTGGGGCCACCACAGCGTGCCTTCACAGAGCATGATCCCTACACAACCTCAACCCATGTATCAACAGCAATGGCCCTCCACGTATCCGCAGCTGATAGAACGAGCGCAGCCACAGCCACAGGGGCAGATGATGCCGCAACAGTGGTATGATCCGAATCCCCTAACGCATGTGGAGAGCCCGCCGCCTTATCAGCCTGGGCCGTCGATGTCGGCACGGCTAGCAAACCAAGCACCTGTGCATCGGCCGGGCGACTCGACTGGGCCCAAGTATTCTTGAGCAGGGACTCGAGAGTTCTCACTTTGCGATATAGCATTCGTTTTGTGATACCTCGATCCTGCCAGATCTTATATTTGTTGCGGATCGGATCTACAAATGCCTATGTGCCACATGTTATTCAACGCTCTGAACTAATGTTATATAGCGATGTTCGGTAGAATTTATATACCCTGATAATAAACTTGCATTCCATCCGAAGTATAATCCACTAGAGCTTTCAAGCTTCCATACTATCTTATCAACTAATTACTTAGAAAGGTATAGGCAGGGTGATCGCACTCGCCGTCGCCTTACAATATACAAGAATCTCTTACAGCTTCGAGACAGTCTCCCAGCTAACCAAATCGAACCCGCGCGCTGTAAGGTCGTATGAATCTACGTGTACCTTTAATGGCATCCATGTGCTCTTGTAACATAGTGTTGTATGTGGAATGGATGTATAAATGCGTGATTGGCTATACTATGAATTACTACGTACCGCTGCTAGTTTGTTTTGATTTGGTTTGGTTTGGTTTGGGTAACGTGCGAGGTACGAAGCGTGAGGTGCGAAGAGGGATGGTAAGGAGATATTTTTCTATATATACCTATATGTAGGGTGTAGCGACATAATTGCTTATATACGAACTCACCACGCCTATAATATCGACTAGATTATTATCGGCTCCTCTCCTCTCCTTACCTCTCCTTCCTCTCCTCTCCTCTCCCCTCTACTCCTCTCCTCCCCTCTCCTCTCCTCTCTCTCCTATTCTCCTCTCTTATCCTCTCCCATCCTCCTAGCAACGAACCCTAATCCTCCTCCTAATTAAAGAGAAAATAAGGCTATAACTCTACCTCCCTACCTCTTTCCCCTCCCCCCTAGCGCTTATAATATATTGATTTTCCTATTTATAATATATAATATATAACTCTTTATACTTACCTCTATATTTATATCTACGTATTTATATCTAAATCTAAATCCGAATCTATATTTATATTCCTATCCCCTTCCTAAGAAAATCCTATATATAACTATACTACTACATGAATATAAATATCCGGTAGCTTAGCTCGCTCCCTACTCGACGTCTTACCCTGACATGGATTCCTAAAGCAAAGAACCCTTGTACTATATCCTATATACTACATCCTATATCCTACATCCTACATCCCACATCCTATATTCTATATCCTATATTCCACATCCCATCTACGTTACATACAGTTAGAATCGCCTCCTCCTCGTCCTAAACCCCTAATCCCCTATCCCCTCGTTTCGGATCTATTATATTACATTACATTACATTCCTTTATCTTTGAAGAGATGTGACGGGATATCTTGTAATTCTGCGTAGTGCTGGGGAATAGATCTTGGTTTATGGTTTTTATTCTAGGGGTTCGACATAATATATAGACAAGCAAACCAAACAAACTGAACGATCGCAAATCCATCTACTCCAATCCATCTGCATTTCTTTTTCCGCCAATCCTCTCGAAAAAACCCCGTTCTATCTTCTACCGAACCGCCACAGCTGCCGCGCCGCCAACGACGATGCCGATCGTGATGGCGACGTCTGAGCACGCGAATGTGCATCCTGTAGTAGCATGCCTACGAGCGACATATCCCATTCCTCCTCTTCCTCCACGAGTCGTACCCTCCTTCGCCTTACGGGCTCTATGGTCTCCATAGCCGCGCCACGGCGGGTTCTTCTCTCGAAGCGTTGGGATGTATATATGAGTGGCGGATTCGGATTGGGATTTTGACGGTAAGTGGAAATGGTGTTGGTGTTGGGGTTTTTGGCAGGGATGGATAGGGGGAAGAGGACGCACCGGCATAGAGGACAGGTGTTGTGGGATGTGAGCCAGGCTGCTATGCAGGGGGTGTGGAGGGTGTGGGTGCAGGGGAGGTGGGTTGGAGGGGGGGAGGAGGTGGTGGTGGTGGTGGTGGTGATTTCTTCGAGGCAGATTGGGCAGGTTGTGGAGGCAAGGGGGGTGGGGATGGTGGGGAGGGTAGAGAGGAATGCTGAGGCCATTTTTCTTGGATGTGGGGATGATAGTGATGGGTGAGGGGGCGGTGAGGTTGTCCGGAGGGGGATCTTGGGTTTGAGAGGGGGAGGGAACGATGGGATGGCGAGGATTGAAAGGGGGATGGATACGAGAGGAGTGGACGGGGTGATGAGGGAGGTGGATGTTTTTGTTTTATTAGAGATGATAATAAAGGAAATTGTCTGGGAGACCTTGCATTGTGTATTGATGGCTCTTTGTTTCTCTTCATTGTTGTGGGCGTTGCAAGACGGAAACAAAAGATAGGAACAATGGATGGCTTTGAAGAGGTTATCCACAGACTTAGACAGGGAGGGTGTGCGTGGTTACTTCGAGGCTGTGGAGGTGGTGGGGAGTGAAAGATGGGATCAACACATCATGAGCTAGGGAGTTGATCTATTAGATCCTGAGATCGTAACGGTTCTTCTAATATGCTGAACTTGGTTTGGTAAAAATATCGACACTATATCAATTCCACTGGTCAGAAAATCTCTTCCTACACTTGAGAGTGCATAGATTGCTAGATCTATCACCAACTTACAACAATCCTCACCAAATCTCATCGGTTCTGTTTTCGATGACTTGTACTGTTAACTGCAATGACCAGCCACCAAGGCTGCATTTAGCCATTCACCAATGTGAGCCGCGATGGCGGAAAATCCGAGGGTACCACACAGTCCGCGCCCATTCAGCCTCTATGGGCCCAAGGCTTGGTCTGTAGCTGAAGCCCAGATCCCGCATCAGTTCCCACATCTCACGCCTAGTTGTCACTAGAGCCGCGGACCCTTCCACGTCGTCACCGGGACTTTCCATGTTGTCGCCCCAGAGCTCATTGAAGGTACCCCCTTCTTCGAGATCTCTAAAGAGAAGGTCGCTAAGCTCTTGCTCGAGCTCGATCAATGGAGAGTCAAATGGTTCCGGTATATCCTGATCACGGGCTTGCAGGGTCCTGTAGTGTGCACGCTCACGTTGCCGTCTCCAAGCATGATCCACGACATCCTCAGTTAAATCTTGATGTCCATGTCGAGACGGCGTGGTCGATCTAAGGTCTACATACTGATCTCTGTCGTGGATATCGAAATCGGCAACGTCGAGGACCTGATGATGTGGGTTGCCCCAATCGACGAATTCTTCGTCTAGTTCGGCTGCTATAGGAAAAGGGCGGCAGAAAAAGACGTGGCGGCATAAGGGGCAGCTGTTCCCTCCCCCAGTCAGCCAGAGTGTGATGCATTCTGAGCCCATGATGTGGTCACAGGGTAGTTTGACTGGGCGTTCGATGATTCCTCGGGTGGAAGGCTGCGTACCGTACTCTTCTTGGCATAGGCAGCATTTTTGATTGTCTTTGTCCAGTACGCCTCTACAGACGTTGGGTAATGATGCGATAAAGGATGCAGCCATGGTGAAACGGTATTTGCTGGGTCAAACTGTGACGTCCAATCTAGTTGATGAAAACCGTCGAGGCTGCGGGGGATGTTGAGGTTTGGAAAGACCGAGTACAAGGAGGAAAAAGTATATATAGGCGGCGGAGAGTGTTCTCTGCCACGACACAATAAGGATATCCATGAGCCGCCAACTCCTCAAAGGCTTTGTCCTTCAATGCAAATATACCAACTTCGAAGCTCCATTTTCCCCACAAAGCCGCCTTGATGCAATAGTAGTCGGATCAGCAGTGGTTTCCACTGTAAAGGCCACCAGATAACGTAGACAAGGTGGCATCAACTTGTGCCTTTATGTGCAGGTCTTCATGTTCATCCAGTCAACTTGGCACGATCAAATAGCGTTGCCGCGACTTTCAAACTATCCCGATCATGCAATCCTATAAGGATTGTGCATAGACGTTTGGGAATAAAAGGGTCTCGACGTTTTGTGTATCTTCGTCAATAAAGCATGGCCGTTGCCTCATGCTCCAAAGTGTCGATTTCAGGATCTAAGTGGCATGCAGTGGCACAAGTCTGTAGAGGCCGACCAGTACGATCGAGGCTGACACAATGTATGATTCCAATGCATTTGAGTTTCCCTTGTCCTACCTGCGTGTCCGTTTCGAGGGAATGCCAACGTCTATCTTGGCAAACCCAAGCATGCCGCAACATATACCTTGGCGGAGTACCCAACATTGCCCTATTGCATCAGTCTTATTTGATCTTTCCGAAGTGGCTGTTCGGGCCCTTTCGGGTCCGTGTGCATCTCACATGATTGATGTAGCCCCTCTCCTTTTCAAAAGAGGACGAAGGATTAGGATCACCTGCCGATAAGTCGCCTTCAATTCGCGAGATTTGTCTAGTGTTTGAAAAGTTGCCTGATTACCGGAGGTTTGGTAAGTGGATTAGAAGATACGCCGTGCTTGTACTATCCTACCACTTCGGATGGTCTTGATCCTTGGGTGGTCGGAATAACACGCCTTGCGCCTAGTTCGGGATGGGGACCTTGCCGAAATGGGTGCATGTTCGTCACTAAGTATGCCTCTGTGTCTCCACGATATATCCTTCGTATACCTTGTACGTCGTTCTCCTCCTATACAGTGTCTCGGTTCTCGATCACAGAATTGGAACTCTTTGGGTACAGGATCCACCGATACTATGTTGTACAAACTCACACAAAACACCCCGCGGATCATACAATCACTTTGGCTGAAGAGAAGACTTCTGTTCGTCCTCCAATTCGCAGGTTTGCGTCTTGCTGAATATTTGCAAGTTTTTGAGTCGATACAATGCCTCGTGGATCTCCCAGTCGCCTCACAGGCCGAAACTTTGCGGTCGGAGAATATGCGCGATGGCTTGACGCAATGAGTGACCGCGACTACAACAACCTGAGAAGTCGATACAACTCCCATGGCGGAAGACGTAACATGGAGACCTTCGAAGACTCGCTTCGCAGCTTCGACAGGGAGCTGCGTGAATACCTGCAGTTCAATAGCGCAGCAGGGTACATGAGTGGTCAGCACTCTGCTACGATTTGAGCCACTGAAACTAACACTTGCAGTGCCTGGCCCTCTGACCATCGAGAGTATGCTCTCCGCGTGGCTCGGGAGAGACAGTCGCGGCGAGCCTACTCCAGAGGCCGTGGCCGAACAACGCATTAGTGAGAGACGTGAGATCGTTGGTAGTTTTGTTACTAACGGGCTAACAGTCTCCGAGCGTGCGGGCTTCCGACCCGTTGGACGTGAAGGATATGGTATTCGTGGAGTGCGCCCTAGTGAACGTGGCGGACCGCGCCAGCGAAGTCCTTTTGACGATCATCGTGGAGGCCGCAGCTCTGGTCGATTTGGTGAACCGCGCCAGCGACCCTATCGGGAGCCGTTTCGGGATAACGAACGTAACCGTCGTCCACCCTTTCAAGACCCACGCAACCCATTCGTGACTGCTCCTCGAGGTGGCCGAAGTGGTCCCCGTGGGACTTATACATCTCGGCACGAACCTAATCGAGAGAGCCATCGTCATAGACAAGGGGTTGCTCCACCGATCCGTGAGCCTCGTGATCGAGAGTATTCGTATGGTCCAAGCCGTCGCTTAGCACAGCCTCCTTCCATCGTGGGATACTCTGGAGATGATGAAGCGTCGACTGAATGAGGGTTGGGAGGACAATCTGCATAAGAATTTGAAGGGGGCTTCGATTAGATACGGAGAACCGGGTTGGGGTCTGAGTTTTGATCGATGAAGATATGTTCGGACCAGAAGGGCTACATGCTTTTCGGAGTGAACGGGTGTAAGCCCTAGAATATCTAGTCTCATATTAGAAATTCCTTGACATAATCGCGCTCTTATCAAGCTCTCTGGGTATGCGAGACGCTAACAGGTGCGGGTAGACGAACATAGGTGAGGATTGGTGTCCGGCATTGTCCTCGACGGGTGATTTTGTAACGTGGCCCGTGGTATGTTCATCCGCCAGCTTGACGGCCTTGTAGGATCACTATCTTAGCCAGCATGGTGACAAGGCTATAGTAGTCATAGCCCTGATACCTCCAGATATAACATGTGATATTTCACTATCGTCAATACAATCCATCCAGGCGAGATTTATACGCTGCCTCCCCTCGTGTGTATAGCCAAGAAGTGACTCAAAGTCGACTCGATTTCCTCTCCCATGTACCTCGTATACGCAAAGGCCTAACGGATCCTGGTGTGGGGTAGCTGTTACTGCCCAGCTCTTCTTGTTGGCTTCGCAGGGAGGAGCTAGGGATGGCGATGAAATGGGCTGATCCTAGCTGTGCAAGATATGATTGAAGTCTGTATATAGCTGTAATGGAGGTGGTATATATACTGGTTCCGGCGTGTTGAGCAATAATGTCCCCGTTGTAGTGATGGAGTAGTACGTACCTAGGTAGAGCACGTGAGCACCTCCACGTCTAGTTCTATTATCAGCCCTACGCCGATCACAGTAGAATAGGACCTGTTATACCCGAATCAAGTTTAGAATATGCCTGACAATGTGGAACAGACTCACTGTCATCTGTTTTGGCAACAATGGCCCATCGCGGTATCAGCCGGGGTCATGACACAATAGGGTCCTCAGTGATGTATATACCTTGTCTTCCGCGCACTTTCAAAGTACAGACATGTGAAGAAAATGCTGATCTTGGGTTTCTGTCTCTTGCTACGCATCATGGATCATCTGCCTTCTTGTCATTGCTCACTTCATATCCACCATCTTGAGGATCGCCCGATAATTCTTGAGTCATGCCAGGCGTTCGCGCTCGCACAACCTTTGCCTCTCCCCAAAACCTATCTCCAAAACCCGTAAAACTGATTGGGACACGCTACTGAATGGGCAAAATGATTTTCCGTTCATTTTGCGAGCTTGGGGCGCCAACTTAAAAACATCAATGCCATCCATGCCAGCCTCCGGGCAGAGACCCTGAGACACTGTGAGGATACCTCTCTTCCTGGTACGCTCGCCAACGCTGTTGAGATGAGGATCGTATCCCAAGGTTCCCCGACGGAGACTGTAGATAAGGAAAGATTTAGAGAGAAAGGTAAGCCACAAATCGAATTCTCCATTCACCACGACGGCATAGATTTGAGGGAGGAATGGAGCAGACTGCTGCGACGACGTTCCGTATCAATCAGCACTGACACAATACAGCATGTACAGTACGGTCCTCCCAATCGGCAGAGCAACACCTAAAAGAACCACGAGCGAACCAGCATCTGAGTATCTTGTGGGAGATGACTTACGAGCGTATGTCAAGTAGTATCAGTCACCGTTTTCATGGAGATCATCGCTATTCAGATATCATAGTCTGGATTCTAGTATGGCCAATTACACAGCCAAAACCAAGATCCATGGTTTCGAAAGTCACCCATCCATTCAAAAAAGCCACTGCGCAGGGGCTCGATTTCACGTCCAATCATCACAACTAAACCAACAGCTTCAATCGGATGCACATCTTCGATAGTTATGCGCTAGACTCATTCCTTCCTACAACACCAGATTCTGCTTATCATATTTATTGGATGAGGCCCTTGCCACCTGGACAGAACATCGCAATTTTCCTACATAAGAAAGCTCTCAGCAACATATGGCTGTCCTTTGGAGAAATAGCCGTCCTAGAACCCAACTTTGGGTCGTCCACATGTGTTGAGTGACAGATTTTGGACGGGTAGCTGGATCGCGCAACGTACAGGCGAAGGTCCACTGGCTATCTTAGCCTCAGCCCCTGTTTAAAGACAGTCCTCCCTACTTCGCCATTACCGAGTTCTGCTGGTGACTAGCGGCTTGGATTTGAGTTAGGAGGCATTGCTTCCCACGAACCCACTTCACGCGAAATAGACCTAACCCCAATCAGCGATATTCATGTGTTAACTCTCGCGTGCACAACCTAAATTAAAGGGCTATCTAGCACTGCCCGGTTGTCATGGCGGATAGGATCACCTTGGCAGTCCGCCACTGGAGACTACACTTTCACGTCATCTGTGACTGTCTCGATTTCAAAACAAATGATCAGTGTTCTTTAGGAGACGGCAGATGCAATGGCCATGGTCAGCTATCCAAATCGCCGTTCGATATCCCGAGTGAATGCCCATCATCGATTGTTGATCTATGGAGATAAAATTGCAGGTTCAAGTGGATGAGACTTGCTGGAGTCTTGTAGACGATCATCTTGTGAGTTTTTAGCTTGCAAGCATGATGGATACTATCCAGAGCCTCTTGAGAGCTCCATCGCTTGCAATCGACGGTCATCATCAACATGATGGTCGTGATATCCCGGCGGTTACTTCACTTTCACATTTTCCCACCAGAACATGTGTGAATCAACGAGAACATCGTTGCTACCAGGAGCCTTCGAAGTACGGCAGCTGAGCCACTCTATATGAGTCAAGAGGTACTTGTACACCTTCCCAAGATCAAATATACATGTCTTGGCGGTTCGCTTCACTTCGATCCCCGAGGTACCCTAGCTCTGTACGACCCGAAGACATCAATAGATCTCCCCATCGGCCCCACACCTCATGACTCAGGATAAGTGGATATAGATACTGTGGTCAGCAGACCATGACACCCGAATGCACGATGTGTTGTGAGTCAATTGGAACATAACATCGGCTGCTTGAGGTTTGCCCTGCAACTACAAGAGTTGCCTCATCCCAAGCGTTATCGTTCGTTCGCCACACCGCACTTACAAGTATTCCCAATCGCCCAGAAATGGCAGCTTCGACTTGGAAAATCACATACATTCGTACAGAATACCACTCACGTCAAACCATGCCTCACCGACCAACTCCAAAGCAGGCATCATCCAGCCGGTTCTGCATCCACTTCTACACCTTCGGCCATTACTACAACCGCATCCCAGAACTGAGCCATCCTCTCCTCATGCACGTCGAATGCAGATCCCTCACCGCACCTCCCGAAAACCTATGCGATCGCTACACAGGCCTCGACCCCAAGATCCGCGACGACTTCTTCTCCCACCGCTCAAACGAGGCCGCATTCCAGTCCAACCTCACCACTCTCCGCGAAAAACTCGATCGACGCAGAAACTCCGCCGGCTGTCTCGCAGTCCTGGTCTCCTGCCGCATGGGCATGCACCGCAGCGTCGCCATGGCCGAAAGATTGTCCAAGAGTGTCGCGGCGATGGGCTACAAAACCTCCTGCAAGCATCTCGACCTCGCCGCATCAGATGTTCCCCGGCAGCGGCGGCTTCGGCGCGAATTGGAAGGTCTGGCGAAAGCGAAAGCTGCCTCTAAGATCGATCTTGTGAAAGAAAACCAGAGGCTGACGAGAGAGAACGATAGATTGGCCAAGGGAAATGATAGATTGGCAAAGGGAAATGACAGATTGGCCAAGGAGAATGCAGTCGTTGATAGAAGGAGAGTTCAGCGTACGAGAGAATGGGCCGTGGATCAGGATGTGGTAAGGAAGACAATAGCTGCTGCATTATCTTCATCTCTACCTCCATACCATACCCAGCCATCAGCGCCGAAAAATTCGAATCCTGTAAGCGGCTGGGAGAGGGAGAGGGAGACAACCACACGCACCCATTATGGCGGCAAACCGGCTCCGGAGATCGCGGCGGCTTTCAGATTTACACCACATAATGGGTGGGTGCAAGTTCGTGCCTTACCAGCTTGAATCCTTGTAAAATATACAGCTGGCACATAGATAGATAGATGAAATATAGCTACAACCCACTCAGCCAGCTAGCCAATTATTCATTCATCCATTCATCCATCCGGAGGCCTCATCGAAACCCACACACACCCCTCTTCCTCAAGTGGAAAGCATGCCTACTGCGCACCCATCAGCGAACATGATAGCCATATCTCCAGCTTGAAATTCATACCTTGCCGGCTTGAATTACCTATGTACAGCTAGCTGGCACATGAAGAGATAGATAGATAAACTACATCTACATCTACACCTCACTCACTCCCTCACTCACTCCCTCCCTCACTCACTCACTCACACAGCCAACCACCCAGCCATCCATCCATCCATCCATCCATTCATCCATCCATTCGTCAGAGACCTCATCGAAACCCACACCTACCTATCCATCTTCCTCCTCGCGTAGACACCCCGCCCTCTTACCCATCCACCTACCACCCACCCATCCATCTTCCTCAGTATACACCCCGCCCTCTTACCCATCCACCCATCACCCACTATTGAACACCATCCCCCCACCACCACCATAACCATCACCGCATCCCCATCTCCAGCTTAAGCTCGATCTTCAGCTTCTCTACCATACCATATAATGGGTGGGTGCAAGTTCATACCTTACCAGCATAACTTACGCATAATCGTCATGTAAATAGATAGGTCAGATCTACACCTCACCTGACCAGTCAACCCATTCAATCAACCCATTCATTGTAGAATATTTCATCTACATCCCATCTACATTCCCATCATCCTCATCATCCTCAAGTTAAACCATACCCATACCCGCCTTTCCACCTCCATCTTTCCCCCCTTCCCACCCCCCAACCCCTAATCCCCTATCCAACAGCCCCTTTCCATTTTCATACCAGGAACGCATGTCCCACACATCCATCCCCCATCCCCACCCACCAGTCCTTCAAAACCCCAACCACGACATCCGCAGCGTGGCATCCCACCTCCCTCGCCTCTATAGGTAAAACACGAAGGACCACCACCCAACCATAAAAAAACCCCCTATTGATTATTAGCGTTACGTGTCCGACAAGGCACTTATTTTATACGATGGATAGGGGAAGGAAGTAAGGAAGGTGGCAGGATGGGGGGTTGGGGTGGTAGGGGTTTGTGGAGGTGGAATGTGGGGATAGGATGGGGTTTAGAGGGTTGAGATGGTGAGGGTTTGGAGCGCGGGGGGTGAGTGCTGATAGGTGGGTGAGTGAGTGGTGAGTTCTTGAGGATTGGTAGATGGTGATGAGCTGGATGGTGATGGTGATGGGTTTGGGGTATCAATCGGGGTTATTCTAGGAATGGCCCTAAACTACTACAGCGATGGCACGTCTCAAAACCAAACCATGTCAGTGTCGCTTCCATTACCTTATACAGCCGTGCGGTCCGGTATTCTCAATGTTCAAACATAATTAAAAGATGAGATCCTTGAATGCGGTAGTGCCTTCTACGGCTTGGGGATTCAGTTCCTTGGAGGGGTCGTAGAGTGGAGGCGCATTTGTGGTTTGGGAGAATGGTCGTGGGATGGAGCGATAGGGGCACTGGAGGGGATTGTCGGGGTTGAGTGGTATTGGAATGTATGGTTGTTGGAGCAGGTGCTGACTTGGCACGGATGATAGTCCTCATTGCTCGCGAAATAGCGCAATTCAGATTGCCATGAAACGACATTTGAGATATCCGCTCACTCATTTTCCGACCCGCAAATTCTTTCACCGCATACCTGATTCGCAAGAGGCTGGCGAGTATGAACGAATATCATTATTTGTTCTTTGGAGATGGTTTGTGGTCGTGCGATACTGCAGCTTCAATGACAGGAAGCGCTTTTTTAGCATAGTAACATGGGTTCGTTCGTCACTTTTGTTTGAATGTCCGAGAATTACTCGCTTGGGTGATTACTTCGGATGTTTGAAGTGGGATTCCTGAGGCTGTATCAGGGCCATCATGAGGTCGCGTCTTCAAGACCGAACGCACAGCACAATCCAACATATTGTTGAAGATGTACATGAAAAGTGGGTGGAAGCATACGCGGCGTGTGAGTATTGGTAGGGTTAAGAAGTGAGATTGTTGGCTTGGTGTCGCCGCGGGTTTGACATCATCAATGAGTGGTAACTTGGATGCGAATGTCTGAACCACTCAGGAGAGCATCGAATAGGACGAACCGTGAACAGTAAAACGCGGACTCAGGATGGTAGCAATGCCCCAAGACAGTCACGAGGATGAACCATTCATACTTGCATTGATGGTTCGACTGGTTTGCAGTAGGAATCGTGATCGATGGTCTTTGGGAAAGAGGATTGGAGTTCATAGCGCACCGCTGGCTAGTACGCCGGCGAGAGGGGCTTGGCACGATACTCTCACTCTCTAATCTCTTGCGTGAAATACCAATTCAGATCGTTGTGGTGCGCATGTTGCAACTGACGTGGTTCCAGTAATTGAAGCGTGGTATTTCTACAAGCAGTCCTGTTCAGTAATCCCATCAACCTGATGAGTGTTGTACTTAGTCGGGACCATGTCTGAACGGAAGTGTCGAGCTACAGCCCGAGAACGGTGTCAGTCAGCTCTGCTGACAGTGCTCGTATCAAGACGAAGGATCTCACCGTGTTCGCCTCAAGACATCACCGTCATCTTAATACTAGATACACCATGTCAGCAGTGGCGCTGACCACGAGGTGGCATTTTCATTATTGATTTTCATCAGTAGAGGAGGCGAGACCGCAAGGTCAAGGAGATAATCGTAGCCGAGGTCATGGTTAGTGTTGATTGGATCATCGCCACATCGTATTCAATGCTGACCAACAATAAAACCCCAGCTAGGAGCTGCCATTGGTCAATGCGTCCTTGGTCCAGACAGCCAATGGGCATTCAGATGTGGATAAAGCATGAGGTGACATCGCGTGGCTTTACATGATCATCGTAGAGTAACATGGCCATGCATGGTATTTGATTCCATGCAGAGCTGACAGCATTGGAATAGCAGTGGACTGCTTCTCAAATAAGGCATGCATGGCGAGAGACCCTAGCTTTTCTTCTTTTACTGGTGCATCTTCTCTAGATTGATGTATTGTACCTCGGTACCTTGAACGGCACATGATGGGATTGAAACCAAACATTTACCGGGTCTGTGGTCGAGGCCCTAGAGCTGGTAATTTTGTGGACCGATATTAGCCGGAAATTGTCGCCAAGATCGGCTAGTCCTCCCCAGACTGCGGAGATGGCCGAAGCGGCCGCTAAGCTAGCCGAGATTCAATGCGTCCTGCATCTCGATTTGGGGATGAATGCGGTAGGGTGCCGCAATGCAGCGCTCGACTCTTGTCGTAGACTCGAGCACATCCATCCGTTGCAGGCTTTCCGTGCGTCGAAGAGTTTCGACTTCTTAATACTTCTTGCTGACAACTGACAAGCTTTGGTAGAGGAACAAAGCTTGGACATCGAGATGTGTCAGTAAATCACGAGTCGTGCAAACCTTGTGTTGAAAGTGTTGGAATTGACGCTCAAAGAAGGCGGGTCGGCTGATTTCCCACCACTCACGCTCCGACTCGCATTCCGATGGCGGGTACGCTAGTGGCGAGCTAGAAGAGCATTGTCCCTTCCACTAATCACACTAACGACACTAATGACCCAGGAGCGGGGAAGTCTGGTTCGTCGCTGGTCTCGTGTTCCTGCCAATTTCCCACTCAGCACTTGTTTCGATAAATTACGGTACTAGCAACTTACCTGTAACGCCTTTCGGGCGCTATGATAAGATAAAAGTCACTGTTCAAGCAGATCTCCGTACTGAGTACCAGTACAACGTGGTAGATGTGCTGTACGGTATCACTGGTACATCGGACTTCAGCCGTCTTGCAATACAGGTGTGATTGGGTGGCCATGGGTGCGACACCTGATCATGGGTTGATCTCCGGCGCCGTATCCCTGCGCGGCGGGCGCCGTCCAATCGTTTTGCGGGGTCCCGGCACTTGCATACTTTATTCACTTCGTTTTCGGCGGTGTTGGAGGAGGAGGGGGTGTTGCACAAAAACCTCGTGATCCCCTGCACCCAACTCACTTTCCACTCTTTTTAATTCTCCACCTCAATCATCTTTTTCATCCACAACAACAACAACCCACTTCTCATCTTCGCAGTCGACAACCGCCATCATGCCTGGAGGAGGAGTTGCCCCCGTCGTCATCACTGGCACCACCGATACCTCCCGCCTCGAAGCCCCCATCACCCTCAAAGCCTACCTCATCTGTGCCTTCGCTGCCTTTGGCGGTATTTTCTTCGGATATGACACCGGCTGGATGGGTGGAGTTTTGGCCATGCCATACTTCATCAACCAGTACACCGGTCTCCCATACCCCGATCCAACCAAGTCCACCTACAAGGACGACAAGGCAGCGTTTGCACTACCCGCCAGCAATCAGTCCCTACTTACCTCGATTCTGTCTCTGGGTACCTTCTTGGGTGCTTTGATCGCAGGTGACTTTGCAGACTTCACGGGTCGTCGAACGACCATCATTATTGGATGTGGTATCTTCACCGTGGGATGCATTCTGGAGACTGCCTCGACTGGTCTAGGTGTTATGGTCGCTGGTCGCGTCATTTGCGGTCTGGGTGTTGGCTTCATCTCCGCCATTGTCATCCTGTACATGTCGGTAAGGAAAACATTCCAGAATGGTCAACCAAATGAGTGTTCTGACCGTGCGCAGGAAATCGCACCAAAGAAAGTCCGAGGAGCCGTTGTGTCAGGGTACCAATTCTGTATCACGATCGGAATCCTCCTGGCCAATTGCGTCGTATACGCGACCCAAAACCGTCTCGACACCGGATCCTACCGTATCCCAGTCGCTGTGCAATTCTTATGGGCTATAATCTTGGCAGCCGGTCTTGCGGTCCTCCCAGAATCACCGCGTTACTTTGTCAAGAAAGGAAAGCTCGAGAAAGCTGCGAAGGCACTCGCATCTGTCCGTGGACAACCAGTTGATTCAGCTTACATCCAGGACGAGCTGGCTGAGATCATTGCCAATCACGAGTATGAGCTTCAAATCGTGCCACAAACCAGTTGGATTGGGAGCTGGGCCAATTGCTTCACGGGGTCGATCCTGCGCGGCAGCAGCAATAGCCGTCGTACCCTTGTTGGTGAGCAATCTGTCACATCTTTTTTCTCGGGTCGTAGCTGACATCAATGGTACAGGCATCCTGATGCAGATGATGCAGCAATTGACCGGTATCAACTTCATCTTCTATTTCGGTACCGTCTTCTTCACCTCCCTCGGCACGATCAAGAATCCCTTCTTGATCTCCCTCGTCACCACCCTCGTCAATGTCTGCTCTACACCCATCTCCTTCTACACCGTTGAGCGATTCGGTCGTCGCAAGCTCCTCATCATTGGTGCCACCGGTATGGTCGTCATGCAGTTCATCGTGGGCATCGTCGGTGTCACCGCGGGCAAGGAATCCAAGCACAACACCGCGGCAGTCTCGGCCATGATCGCATTCATCTGCTTCAACATCTGCTTCTTCGCTAACACATGGGGACCTTGCGCCTGGGTTGTGATTGGCGAGATTTTCCCTCTCCCCATCCGCTCTCGTGGTGTAGCCTTGTCCACCGCTTCCAATTGGTTCTGGAACTGCGTAAGTCTTGCACATCCACATACGCAAACCCCTCACTAACCTCACGACCAAAGATCATCGCAGTCATCACCCCCTACCTCGTCGGCACCAAAAAGGGCGACGCCAACCTCGGTGCCAAAGTCTTCTTCCTCTGGGGCTCCCTCTGCTGCCTCTCCCTCGCCTTCGCCTACTTCCTCGTGCCCGAGACCAAAGGCCTCTCGCTCGAACAGGTCGACAAGATGCTTGAGGAGGTCACGCCCCGCAAGTCGGCGTCGTGGGTGCCGCACTCCACCTTTGCGCATCAGATGGGCCTGACAGAGAAGGGCATGTCCATCTCCGTGCCTCCGGAGGATATCCCTCGGCACCTGGAAGCGGTGGGGAAGTCCGAGGTTTGAATATGATATCCTGATTGATTGAGGGGAGGAATGCGTGCGGGATCTGATGCGAAGGATACGGCTGAATTGTACATAGAACTAGTGCGGTAGCTGTGACTGTGTAGCAGATACACCTGGTCATGTCACATTCATGTCCCCACGTCTCCATTCGATGACCGCAGCATAGTCTTCGACCACTTCTCGTATTTCAGCACCGATCCTGCTGTTCGAGCAGGAGAGCGGAGCGAAAATTCAGATGGCCCAGAAAAGCTATTCTAGTTCGAATCTGGCTTAAAGTGGACCTTTTTTGCAAGTTCAAAGGTCGTCGGAGGAGGAGGAGGTCGATATTACAACTTCATCATGGAAATTGCACGATCCATCCATCTCACATATCATATCAATCACCCCCTCCCTCTACAACACCCCCCCCCAAGAACCCCACCACATCCCCCACTCCCCTCTCCACACATTGGCTGAATTGAAGCGAGCGAGCGAGCACATACATAGAGACGACTGCATATCATATCGATTTCATTAGTAACGATGATCCCTTCTCGATATTATATACTATACTCCTCGATTCCCTCTTCATCACTCCATCACCCTCCTCCTCATCGCATAAGGTATGAAAGCCGCTCTCCTTTAAAAACCCCACAACATCCCCCCCCCCTTCCCCGCCCAAGAACCCCAAATGGCCCCCCTCCTCCCTCTCCACCCATCTCAGCTTCATCCCCAATCCCTCTAGTATACTTCGTGTCTGCCGTCCTAAATTTATATCTATGATTTCGTCGTCGGTTGTGTGGGCTAGGAAGAGGGGCGTGGGGAGGGGGTTGGGGGTTGGGGAGGGGGGGTGGGAGGGGGAGGGGGTGGTGGGGAGGGTGAGGGTTGTGGGGGAGTAGGAGTGGGTGGTGGGGAGGGAGAGGGTTGTGGAGAGGTGCTGGGTGGAGTTGGAGTTGGAGAGGTGGGAGGCGAGGGGGAGCCAGGTGTTTAGGGCTATGGTGGCGCCGATGCGGGAGGGGAGGGTGAGGAGGGTTAGGAGGGCTGTGGGGTGGTGTTAGCTTTGTTCTTTGTTTGAGGGGGGGATGGATGTGTTGGAGTGGGGAGTTGGATGGGGCGATGGGGGGATGGAGATAGGTATAGAAGACTGTGAAAAGACGAACCGATCGCACCGCCCTGGCTTATACCCAGCAGGATTACATGTTCGGGTGTCACGGCTTGGGCTTCTGCGCTGATGAGATCGCGAATGTAGATGATTGAGTCGTGGAGACCTTCTATTTGCAGTTCTTCTCGTTGGGTGGGATCGGTTACTGGTGGGTTGGTGTTAGTGTTGGGGTATTATTATGAGGGTTTGGGGAGCTGCTCTCCATTTGCCCGGGACATGAGGACCAAAACAGAGGAGAATGACATACAGGAGTAGATATCGAACCACTCATCCAGTTCCTCCTGAAAGACAGTCGAGTAGCGCTCTTGCGAGGATGGAAACACCCATTTCCAGCTCGGGAAGGTCTCTTGAAGGTTCAGGCCGGATGATGTCTTCCCTTCGAAGAGATCTTCAGCGAACTATTGGGGATTAGGGTCAGTATTCGAATGTCAAAATATCCAATTCTAGATCGTGGTAGGTAATAGGAGATATTCGCGATAGAATCTGCCTAAAGGCCTCGTTTCTAAATGAAGGTGCAATGGAGTAGCCACATGATAGACGTGGTCTGTTGTGGTGGAATAGATAGGACATCGAAAGCCTTCCTATCTGCCACAGGTTATTTGGCCACTTGTTCGGACTTTACACCGCAAATCGATGGTTTGTGGTGCATAATTCACAAGTGTACTCAAAGCACATTGTGGCAATCCCACGGATCAAGCCACGAAGCAACTGAGAACGATGAGCATACCTCGGGTCCTTGGCTACCGCGGCCATGTAAAGCGATCACGGTGTGAGTATGAGGAGTCGTAGATGGTACGACATGAACGGGCCCAAAAGCGGACGGAGACATGATCGAGGAAGCGGATGGTCGACTATGAGCAAGCCATGATCAGCTCTTTTTCTTGTATTTCAAATTTGTACACAGGTTGCGCGGAAGGTCGAACACAAGACGTTGGGGCCTAAGAGATGAAGGATTGGTCACATACGCTGTCAGCTTTTCACAGACCGACTTTATTGCAATTTGTGTGAGGACGATCACTGTATAGACGTAGGAGAGAGATCGGAAAACGTCCTGAAGAACTGGGTACGATACTGATATTCATGGTGCGTGGAGAGAATTGAGCATACTTTTTTCTCCATATCTGAGTCAGAGAAATAAAGCTTAGAACAGCCACAAGGCTGGAAATGATTTTCCCAACAGTTCTTTGAGAGCAAGTCGAGTCATTACCATATGCGTCGTGCTATCACGGATTGTTATGGTAGGGACTATCGTCTGGGCGAAGATGTGGTATGATCATCGTGGTGGAGGATCCTTTGTACTGCCAAGCAGCTTATCATCACTGAGCGTATGGTCTGGATCTGTGCTTGCTCATAACATGTTGTCAAGTGCCAAAGTTGGGCTGCGAGATTCATCCTTTGCTTGACTCTTCTGTGACAGGTAAAACTGTTGCCAGGACGGAGAGATTTGATTGGCGCTATCTCACTATGCAACTAGAGCTGAAGTAGTCTAGGGCCTTGGTGAGGCTTGGCATGCACTCGCCCCTGAATCAATTTTCTGCCTGACCCCACCAGCAGCCAGCTCAGCAAGCAATCGGTTGGCTCACGCTACCACAAAGCTGTATATGAGGCTGGCTTTTGTCGCTGTTGTTGAAACCAGCTACAGATCAATTGTATCTCATCCTCTTCTTCTACCAGTCTGAAGTCGACGACGAGGGGTTTGACCTTCTTCACAACGCATCAGAGTAGTCCATGTCTATTATAAGCTATAAATAACAGAGATTTTCCGTATTGAAGCTGTAGACACGGAAATATTGTCAACTTACAGCTTGTGAAGCCGTTGAATCGCAACAATGGCACTCAACTCAACCTTAACTGCTGCTACCTCTACCGTTGGAGGAGGTGCAAACGCTCACTTTATGTCTTTGCCACGAGAGCTTCGAGATCATGTATACGAGGAGCTTGTCGTCACATCGCAACCCATACGTTTCGACCAGCTGTTTGGGCCTTTAGCCTACGGAGTCGAGGGACTCAACCTGCTCTATGGCTGGGACATTCTGCGGCAAATCACCCAAGAAGCCTGTGAGATCTTTTATCAGAGGAATGTTTTCGAGGTATTCTGTGATGACCTTCCGTTGTTACTGGGCGCAAATATACATCAGTGGGCCTTACATGAGTACCCGGATTGTAGGGACTGGCTCAAAGATTCACTACCTCACTATTTCGATACCAAACTTCACGTCATGAACCTCAAAATTCCGGTCCCAGAACACAGACGGTCTGCAAGGCTAGCGGATGATCTTGGCTGCCTGTTATGCTGCGATCGGCCACAGAATGTGACTTTGGAGTTTCGTTGGACTACTTGGCAAGGACTAGATGACGACTCCAAGCTGGTTTTGGAAAGGCTCCAGAGGAAGCTGGGCGACCGACTGGACGTTCATGTCGAGGGAATTCCCCGAGACAGGGGCATTGAATACTACGACTGATGGCATACGTCTCTACTATCGAGAATGACAGAACGCCAGTGAGGACAAGGCCAGCGTATGTGAGTGCCAAATTACTCGCTCTGAGTGGCACAGGGAACCCGAATGCTAAGGAATTGACCATATGATGTTCAACAAAACTCTTCGGCTTCTCAGTGGCAAGCCAGACTTCAGATGGTGATTGAAGTAGCAAAGATCCACTCGCCTCAAGCCTCAATGTTAAAGGGATTGGCAACTATATCATTATAATTGCCGAGAACTCCGAGCATCAGAACAGTCACGAACAGGATTTGGTACTCAAAGGATTCTTTTGCAGCCGCAACAGTTTTACTTTGCGAGACCTGTCTAAGATTACTGCATAACATTACATATGCTAACAACTTCCGGAAACCCAAGTATCGGGAGGGATTCACTCTCGGTGGCAATCCAACGGATCTTGCGTGAAAAACTAGCCGTCTCGCCAAGCTGCGATCCAATCATGGAGGACCCTCTATTATTAAATTTTTCAAGAGTGTCCGAACCAAGTGTCCTTCATTCCTGCCAATGCCTCCGGCAAACTCTGTTCCAGCAGATCAAAACATGGCAATAGGATTCGTTGCGTTCCTCGGAGTCTCCTGTGTCACATCCCAATGCTCAACAATACATGTCCCATTCATACGATAGATATCCGCCAACGCGATCGGTAGATGTCCCTCCTCATCAACTCTCACGTGAATGAGACCGATATCATTATTAAAGTTGCGGGCCAACACTGTACTTGGCACGAAAGGGATGATGTTTGACAACTTCCCGGCATTGGCGTCGCGGCCTTGGGCGTCGAAGGGATCGTGCTCGATCAGGTCAACAGCAATATGTGTGTTGAAGGCGCCGAAGACGTCTTTCCTGATGTAGAGGGCCTCGATGAAGGCGTTGAAGATCTCTCGCTGGACGGGCTCTGGTGCGTAGCGCGGTGGGCAATAAGATTCTGTGACGTTAGAACGCGGCTGAGGGCGCAAATGTTGGTAGTCGCGCTCTGAGAGGGATTTGCCGTTGAGCCACTTGAGTGATGATGGTGAGGCGAGGAGAATGGGGAGCGACGACAGGGCGGCGAGGAAGATTGAGGTACGCATTTTGGCTGGTTGAAGAGGATGACTTGATGAATGTGGATGGTTTCGGGGGATGAGGATAATGTCCAGAGAGAATGAGAGAGATATATGTCCGTTCTTCCAGCAGCAACGACGCGCAATCGGTTACACAGCTGTTTTGTATGCAACGATCGCTAACCGTGGCTAGCTTTGAGTTCCGAAAAGAGAGCTCAGGGCAAACCAGTCCCTCTCCTGGCACCAATGTTGTCTGCCGACCCGTTCCGGCGACTCGAATTAGCATGACTGAGGTGGCCTCTCAGAATTAAGCTTTTCGAGGATTGCGTTTTCTGATTGTTGAAGTGCTGAAGCAAGGCCAAAGCATCAACTACGAAGCTATCGTTGAAAATAATCGCAGATCCTACTCCATGAACGATCGCAATGCAAGATGCCGGGCAACGCAGGGCTCGGTCCCCTGTAACGTCGATCAACCGTATCATATAAGCGATGCCAATGAATGTACTCCTGCTGGTGGAACCCTACATCGTCCATGGCCAAATGCAGCCAGGTGAAATACATTATCAATACAGATCAGATCTTCCGGGTTGACGGATATTCTTCCTCGTTACCCCCGCACTGGACTTGTGCAACACTGGTGGTCGCGCCACAGTCATATTTGGGGATGGAGCCCTTGTTTGAGCTGGGGGTCCATTAGGCTTGCGCAGCACCTGCTGGACGACTTCAGCGTCTGGTCTTGTCTGGTCAGTCCATGCCGGGGAATGTGCGCTCTATCAGGCTTGGCCGCACCGCGAAGGCCTGTTGAGGCTTAGACCCATAATTCTGGCTCGTTCACCGAAATGCGCGTAACCGAACATGGAAACCACAACATCGAAAGCCCTGAGTTTCCGACCGAAAGTACATTCAGGCTCTACGCTACGTCCCTTCTTGGAAACCGATGGGCAGGAGATGACGCCAGCGCAGCGTACCTGCATAGGGCGATCTGGTGGAAAACCGATCGGTCAAGCTGCAAGTGGCCGATGCTGTATAAGAGCAGCAATGCAAGAGTCAACGATGAAGCGGTAATACAACCTTCTGCAATCGATCGCAACTGCTGTGCATTACCTTGTTCCATTCCTCCATTTCTCCAGCAAAAATGCTTTCCCTCGTCGTCGCGGCAGCATGCCTCATCGGCAGCGTCTTCGCACAACTCCCTCCAAGCTACACCCTCGCATCAACGAACACCACCCTCGGCGTGAAATACGGCAGCGTTGACGTGATCGCCGGAAAAACCCTCGCCTACCACGGTCAGCACCATCATCATCCATTCATACAAAAGCCCCACCCAAACCACTAAACCCCATCTCCCACAGTCCTTTCGTCCGCCCCAACCCTCATCTCCCCCCTCCACCTCAACAGCACCTACATCGCCATCGCCGTCGACACCACCGCCAACCTCAGCGCCCCCATCCCTGCCTCCCTCCTCTGGTTCCAACAAGACGTCACCTTCTCCCCCACCACCGGCGTCGCCAGCGCAAACACCACCGCGGCCCAAGTACCCTACCTCGCACCCTCGAACGTCGGCCACGCCTACCTCGTCCTGCTCTACACGCAACCGCCGAACTTCACGATCCCGGCCAATTTCCCCTATTCGGCGACGTTCAGGTCGGGGTTCAATGTTACGAGGGTGGGGGTGGACTTTAGGACGCCGCTGTTGGAGGCGAATTGGTTTGTGTTGGGGAGTAATTGTTCGAGGGTGGGGGTAGTACCCTCTGGCAGTGGTGGTGTGTTTCCCTCTGGCACTGGGGTGGCTTTCACTGCGACTCGGGGCGTGTTTCCGACGCCTGTGAGTGGGCATCATGGGAAAAAGGGGTCGGAGAAGAGGTCGGGGTTGCGTTTGAGGGGTTGAAGTTGTTTGGAAGTTGGATGAGTGGGTGTAATAGTGGAGTTTATGATCGTTAATAGTAATGAATAGATCTTTTTGAATATGATAATGTGAGCTTGTTGTTAGCAGTCACTTATAAATTGGCTTTCTAAAGGGTTCACAGTTTGCTTGTTGTAAGGTTCGTAAAACCCGTCGAGGAATGTTCATTAGGTAGACTTGGAGCGAGACGGGGCTTTGATGATGAAGCCGTCTGGACCATTCAATCAATTCAATCTGTGATTATTAAGGGGTACATCAAGGAAAATGGTAATTTGCGAATAGTTGCGCAACAGTATTGGTATAGCCGTTACACGGAGTGAAGCTATGGAACCACAAGCGCTACTTCAAGCTCCCACCACACCCTCCATAGAAAGGCTATTGTAATTTTCCGGCACCTTTTGCATCATCGTCGCCGCTACCTCCACAGGTAACTTCTCAATCGTGCTCTCGATCCCACTTGCAGTCTGCACCGCTTGCGCATCCATATCCGATCCCTCGATCTTACCTATCTCACCCAACGCAGGCTTCACCTCTTCCCCACCAAGCATACCCGGACCACCCTCAACCGGCACTCCATTCGTAATCGCCACCTCCTCTCGCACCTTCTCCTCCTCCCCAAACGTCTCCCTCCCACTCTCAAACACCTTATCGAAATCAAACTCCCCCCACTTAATCTCCGGCGCCAGTCCCGCAAACTTCCACACCCCGTCGATCTTGCGATACCAATGCTGATTCGTGCCGTGCGCGTGTCCCTTGACCGCGACCTCCGTCTTCGACGCGTCCGTGTAGCGCTGATGCGGCACGCGCAGCTGATGCCAGCCGACCACCTCGTCGTCGGCGGTCTTTTCCCATTTCGAGGCGCCGATGAAGTGCTGCGTTTTGAGGAGGGGGTCGCCGAGGACGTGGGGGCCTGAGGCCATGGCTACGTAGTCGTCGGCTGGGAGGGCTTCCCAGATTTTGTTGAGGAAGGAGCGGTAGTCGATGCGCATGGTTGGGGCGACGCATTGGCGGAGGCGGGGCCAGTTCTGAGATTGTAGGGGTCAGCGTGTGCGTGGTTGATGAGGGAGGGTGGTAGGGAGGGATGTGTAGCGGACCTTGGAGTCATAGCTTTCTGCCCATTCGAAAAGAGCAGCATTGAGGCCTAGGTAGTCTAGCAGCATCGTCAGTACATGGGGTCCGAATGATGAGAGTCGTAACTCGCCTGAGAACGAGATCTCTTCGGGTACGAGACGCATGTTTGCTGTAGTCACAGGATGGCTTTTGGCTCAAGGTTTGCTAGGATCGCAGCTGCCAAGTATAGAGATACTCGGTAGGTTTAGCAGAAGCTTGTGTAGAGGCATGTTGGCTGGCTTTGGTGGAGGCTCTGGGAGCGCTCAGAGTCGGTCACCGGTCACCGAGAAATGCATATGGCGAGGCCGAAATTCTACTTGTTCGCCATGGTGTTGCCATCATGGACGCACCACGGAGCAAAGTGAGCTCCTATGTTTTGGCGTTACCGATGAGATGCAAAGACCGATCCGGCAATTCATTGTCAATGGCGACCAGGGATTGGAGGAAGTCAATAAATATGGTAGAGTTCAGTTTGCGACAAGCAGCTGCTTGCCAAGACTTGGTCTCTTTGTTTAGTCAGTCGCCGCGCTAGTCTAACCTCGATCTTATTGGTGCAAGTCTGACTACTGAGTGAAAACATTGACAGACCCCGGAGTATATCACTCAATTTCTTGCTATAACGAGGCCATCGACGGGCGTACACACTGAGCTATTCCATTGCGTCTTCGATTATTGATACTGATGTTTCTATGTGAACGCGGAAAAAGACATATTACACCTGAATCTGTTCCTATCACAAGTCCATGTACCTAGCCCCGTTTCGACAGCGTGCTCAACCTATGTAGCGCGGCATCAAGGTCGTCGCTAAGTCTAAGACACAACGTGAGAACTCTACCCTCTGACCAACGAAGCTCCCTAGCATCCTTCAATATCAGTTCTTCGCGTGCATTGTATTCTCTCGTTACTTCAGCTCTCTTGTTGCTGAGGGATGAGCGGCAATTTTTGCAGTCTGCGTGAACGCGCGAGGCAACATCTTTGGGATTGGACCAAGCGCTGCAGGGGTTTATCCAGCTGAATTTGCTGCATCGTGAGATGACTTCTGTGTTGTTGACGTGGCCGCAACAAGGGAGTGTGTGAGATTTGACAAGACACATGATGGAGTGCTGGATGTGTTATATGAAAGACGCGTGGGTGGGTAGAGTGGTTGAATATCTGGATGTATGGGATTGCTAGGAGAGAAGTCGAATGTTGCATGTCCATTGGTCAGAAGGAATCTCTGCCATTTGTAGGCATTGCAACAAATTGGACGATGTCGATAGAACAAGAGTGGCTATTTTTGAAACATGCGAGGTATTCTGGAGCCTTGTTGTGTAACAAAGGCTTGTGGCACAACAAATCAGCATTGTCTGTTGCCTGTATTCGTTGAATGAGCCTCAGACTTTGTACAGCTTTTGCCTGTTGAAAGTGTCCGACATCGCTTCTTTTTTCTCGCCTTGATCATCTACCCCAAATCCTCTACACGCTTTGCTGGGTTTATGCAACAAGCATTTTCGAGTTGAACATCTTGGGGTGTTTTCTGACTCGATTTATTTGACATAGAGTAATACTTGTGAAACTTTGAGCCCTACAGCAGTAAGCACTTGGCCGGACAATAGTGTGGAATTGTCTCATGGACAGAAAGACAAACCAATGTAATCCTCGTCTTTGGCCCCAAATTGAGAGGTTTTCCTAGCACGAACCCCATAAACAGGAATACATCCCGCAGTCTTATCAGCATTTCATGCCTCAATGCTATAAGTTTGCCACTTATCTCTACGATGGTCTGCGTGAGGAGTTTTGTCCTAAAACCTAGCTCGTAGTTACTTACCGTCGAAAGACATGTCGCCTTTTACCTACGTTAACGTTGCAGATCACTAGGAGTGAGATGCTGTGTACTAACATGGCTCAGACTATCTTATCGAACTTGAATTGGCAGTCACTCCGAACAACGCTGCAACAAGTTGACTGTTCTGAAAGAGGGTATTATTAGCAATTCGCACGTGCTCAAAGCCGTACCTTTCCTTTGTTCATCTTGTTCCCTCGTCGATTTTGTTCTCCCAATTCATATTCCGCCGGCCTCGCACTGTACATAGCCCAATCCCGAACCGAATGGCCAATACTACGTTAGAAAATACCATATTATGCAAAGACCCCTGTAAATGGAAGAGCGTCCACGAATCGAGCCGACTTCTTGCCCTCCGGAGCCGACTGCACAAAAAGATATCCGGGATTATTTCAAACCCTCCAACAAAAGAAAACTTCCAACACTCCCAATCCCTAGTCGATCCACAGCTGATGTGAAAGTGAGAAGTGACGCGGCCCGAAACGCCATATTCGAAGAGTGGAAACCGCCAGCATGTAAGCCCCATATGCCCCGAAGCAAAGATAATGGCTATCCACCTCGTACGTCGCCTCGCCCTCGGGGCGATCCTGCATATACCCAGACAGAGAATATCATCCAGATATCCGCGATGTCAAGAAAATATCGAGAAGGCGATCAGACCGGCCACATTCGTGCGCAAACCGAGAATCTTACCAGTATTACAACGGGGTCCCATCGCAGGACAAGATCTGGAAGCGAGGACCGCTCTGGAGCCCCTATCTTCTCACTAGGGACTACGAAGGACGTGGATCACAGCCTTATGCCCAGGCCATTGAAGCTATCGAGCCATCACTCTCATCCTCTCTTCGCAGATGGGCGTAGCATCACACCCGTAATTGAAAGTCCAAGATTGCTGACGAGAAGTAGTTTTATGTCGAATTTTGAGGAAAGAGGTTATGGCATCGAACCGTCCTTTGCGGATCTTATGAGTAAGGAGGGTAACAGAACAACACAAGCACGCCACTTTACAAGGGAGCCCATATCCCAAGGACCTGAGTTGCAAGAATCGGGGTCCGGAGAGGATGACGAGGACGACATCTACTTCTTGCCCTCACCGTCCCTAATAATGCCAGTACTCAACGTGGCCGATAAAGTACGGAAGCTTCTGGGAACCGCTGGCGATGAAAGTTATATCTTAAATCCTGTACCTTGTAAGTTGGCCCCATCCATGGAATGACCATAGTATGCTGACTCATAGGCGTAGCGCCTAGACCCGATTTTAAGATCTATGCAGGTCCAATTGGGGTCATTGACTATCCGACCAGCAGGCAAGAAATCGAGATTGCTCATGAGAATCGAGCAGCCAAGAAGAAGAAGCCCGCAGTCTCAGGGGTTTTAAGTATTAAGAAAACCCGGGCAGGTAGACTTGCACGGTTGATATGGGCAGGGTCTGATGCTGATACCGTAAGATGAAATACCACCTAATGTCCCATCATAGCGCAGAATTATCCTGAAGTGATTCAGACCGACACCAAGATGGCTTGAAGCCAAGGATTGCATATCGAGACAGACTGAATCTGTACTAGTTTAATTTGAGCCTACTCAACCCACATTTCCGTTGATGTCTTTCTGCTGGGTGAACCAGGATCGCTCACTACGGGTACGAGAATCTTCCCCATATTAGAGCATGCCGAGGTCCTTCAAGCTGGTGCTATAGTTTCCAGATCACCGCTGATCTTTGACGTGAAGAAATACCACAGTATCGTAAGCGCCTTGGAGAAGAGACCAGTAGACATCTAATTTCCGTAGACGGCTGCCGTAATATGACCGTACCCAGTTCAGCGCCCAACCAGAAGCCATCGCCCGGTGGAATCTTGTCTTTCGTTGACAGTAATCGTGACTCGTACCTGCTACTGCTGTAGCCCAGCGGCTCAAGCTGGCGATGGATGGCAACGGCGCTGCTGGTAGATTCTGTGATATTGGGGATTGTATGTAGTCCATTAGGGTCTATGTTTTAATCTTCAATTTGTTTCACAGTCGGAGATGTCTCTGTGGTTCAGGCCCATCGATATGACGAATTAGGTGCCATCGAATATCAGGGCGGAGTGGAAAAACCCACGATTAGTCAGTGTCTTTAAACAACGAAGGTTGGGAGATCCCTTCCAAGTCGCCCATACCGCCCTTCCCCCGAGCCTTCTCAGCCCGCAAAGAGATCTTCACCTGCTCAAGCTCCTTACCAATGTTAACTCCAGAGACTGTAGAATTAGAGCCCTAGTCAATAAAGTCCCTAGGAGTGGCGTTGAAAAGCCATATCCATCAAAGCAATGGTTGGAAATCAAGACTTGAGGAGGTACTGCGAGAGATGCAGTTCTCCGCCATGAAAATTGGTAGAGACAGACGTCCAACGAAAGTATATATAGCAGACCACTGAAGTGCTTCGGAACCTTACTGGAGATCAGAGATCCGTGAGACATGGGTGCAAGAAGCATCCTTCTAGGCTGCTGCGATAAGAGTAGCATCATGCGGAAGGGACTCCTCACCGACTCGGTCGACTCTCCAACGCCAGTATTGGCCCAAATTGACACCATCGCCTGCAGAGCGTATGCACTGGAGAAGGAGTAGGCCCTTTTACAGCGACTTCAATCGAAATTGTTGCCGATGGTAGTATGACACCTCTACGTCCACATTTCAGCGATGCAGCAGTGGCTGTGTAGCATGTCAGTATGTCAGGTATTACTCCTGAAGTCATCGGATAGGACGAGTGGTCGATAGGCCGGTAGGAGCGGTAGCGACTAGGGGTGGGGCGCCGATTAGATTCATGTTGGAGAAAACCAACAAGACACGTTCCTGGGGTAGGGAGGTGGAAGACTGATGAATCTATCTGACGGCCAATAACGTAGTCTACCCCCAAACGAGACACACCCCCAAACGAATCAGCGCCCCACTCTGACGCGTCTTTTCAACAAATCACAAAAATGCCCCCCAACCACAAAGGCGATCGAGAAGCCAGAATCTCCCAAGCCATTGAAGCTATCCATAATAATAATTCCCCAAGTATACGCGCCGCAGCCCGCGCCTACGACGTCCCTTATTCTGTTGGAATCTCGGCACCCCGAGCCGTCTCACATGACCTAAGCGTATATCTTATCATGATTAAGCGTAACCTTTGTACTAGGTCTTGGCAACACGGGATAGAAAATTTCCTACCAGATAGATAATCTTAATCATGTATGCTATCATCAATACAATCATCATTATCAATAGCTAGAGCTGGCCAATCAGATCAAGGATTGCTGCTACGGTTCAACATATTCAACTCTAGCTAAGCGTCTTCATGGGCAGCCAACATATCAACAATCCCGAATAGCAAATCGAAAGCTCCTCCCTACGGAAGACGAAGCTCTTTTCCAATGGGTTATATCTATGGGCGAACGGGGATTTCCACCCCGGATTTCTGCTGTACGCAAAATGGCTGATATTCTTCTTTCAGCGCGCGCTGAATCCCCGGCCAACGCGTTACCTACCGTAGGCGAAAATTGGGTTCGCAAATTCGTTAATCGCTATGAGCAGCTCCAATTGAAATATACACGGAAGTACGACTACTAACGGGCCTTATACGAGGACCCTAAGGCTATAAGTAACTGGTTTCAGCTCGTAGAGAATACGCGGGCGAAATATGGTATCCCGGACGAAGACGTCTATAATTTCAACGAAACGGGGTTCTAAATGGGGGTTATAGGCACCGCCAAAGTGGTAATAAGGTTACAAAGAGCCGGGAAAGCATTAGTTATACAGCCGGGGAATCGAGAATAGGTGACAGCCGTAGAAGCTATCAACGCCAGTAGCTAAGCCTTACCCCCGATGATCATCTTCGCGGGCAAAATACATCAGGCCGCGTGGTATGAGGCCCTACTACCGCAGTAGACGATTACTGTTAGTGAAAATAGGTGGACTACCGATAAGATTAGCCTGATTTAGCTCCGGACCGTATTTAATGGATATATAAAGGCACGTACGGTTAGGTAATATCGACTACTAATTTTAGACGGCTATAGAAGCCACGTAACCCCTGAATTCGATTGATTCTATATAGATAACGCGATTATAACATTATATATGCCACCGCATTCATCGTATTTACTGTAGCTATTAGACGTTAGCTGCTTTTCGCCGCTGAAACGCGCGTATAGATATCAGGTGGAATACTACATGCAGCTTGGACGTAACTATATCGACAAGCTTGACTTTTTAGAGACTTTTAAACCCGCCCGCGCAGCAGCCCTAAGTTCATTAAATATCTATAGCGGATTTACTATAGCTGGATTAGTACTATATAATCCTAAGCGAGTCCTATCGCGTCTCTAATTTAAGCTACGAACGCCTACCTCCCCTGCATTAGAGACTGCTATAGCAGCCCGCTAAACCCCTAATATACCTTATACCGTGGCTTAATTAGCTCAGGAATATACTATAATCAAGGGTTTACTAAAACGGCGTTCGAAGAGCCCCCTAAGTTCGACGGAACGGGCGCTGAAGCGGGTAGTTAAAGGGTTTCAAATGGCTATGCATAACGTCGCCTTTTTAGCCAGCGAAATCAAGGATTTACGGGCTATAAGCGCGCGTTAGAAGTATAAAAGAGAAACTCCTCGCTTATATATAGCTAATAGGGGGGTTCTAACTGCGGAGGAAGGGCAAGATCGAGTTAAAAGAGCTCGAGTAACTGATAAAGCTGTTTCGAGCAGGGTTACTACGCAAGCTTCTGGCCGCGCGCCACCAAAATGTAGTATGTGTAGCTCGCTGGAGCATAATGCCAGGGTATGTCCGACACGTGTAGCTTGATTTCTAGGTGTAAATAGCTTGATTCTATGGAAATTCGTTGATATTTCGTACTTGGGTTACATTTCAGGGTGGGGTGCTGAATCGTCAGGGGGTGTGTCTCGTTTGGGGGTAGACTACGTTAGCTACCACGCTTACTAACTAGGCCATATCGTTGGCGGGGTAACCAGCCTGGATCACAGTTGGAGGCGCATAGTTCCGAGCTGCCGCTCAATATTCGTAGCCAGAGTAATTCAGGAAAAGACACCGACATCTTGCCAATCCTTGCAACACATCATGCAAGGATTATATTCAAGAAAGCAGCTGCAGACTCGAATATGCGGTCAACAAGGTGAAGGTTCAGTGGAAGACTTCGCATGGCGAAATACTGTCTGGCTCCTGCAGGATACGCTCTCAAGTTGCGAGGGGATCCTTCTTGATATATTTCACAATGCATTACGACACGCTGAGAGATTGTGTATGACAACTTGGACTCTGCGAACAGCATGCCAAACTTCTGCCATTAGGACTTCTCAAGTACAGGAGTTTCGTCTCAAGAGGAGGCATCGCAATCGAAACGTGCCCTACGATAACGTCTGATGAGAATATTGAATCGATTTGCAGATGCATATCTGGCCACCAGCGCTAGCGCTACGCTTGGCTCGACTTAGGATTAGCGGGACCGATGACTAAGATGACGGCATCCTTGGCCGGAGCGACACTTTACGCTGGACTTTCCTTCCTAGATCCTTCTCATCTGTAGACGACTACTGGTATGTCTCAGAAACGAGCTCGGTCCCCATCGCCTCTATCAACCGACCAGATCTCCCAGTCTACTCCTATCTTAGATCGATCGTCCAAATTCATCGCTCTTTACTCACCGATCTTGAATGCCCAAGAGCTGCAAGCCCAGCACAATATCAAATCCGCATCACATCGTATTACTGCATGGAGAAAGCCTAGCAGCCAGCGAGCGCTTAGGTCTCAGCGTCTTTTCGATACAGGTCACGACGATGATGGCGAAAAGTATGGAGGCAAAACTCTTAGTACGGTGCTAGCTTCAATGGAGGTTGAGGGTGCCATTGTTGTTGCGAGGTGGTACGGTGGCGTCATGCTCGGCCCTGCGAGGTTTGATCACATCAGAGATTCTGCTCGTGAAGCAATCACAGCCTGGCGGCAAGAGAGCGAGAAAGCAAGTAAGAGATTGAGGGCTAAAGAAGATATCAAGAACAGAGATCAACTCGCCCGGATCCTCCAAGAAAGAGACCATAGTATCACTGTGCTGAGGAGCCTGCTAGCCGAAAAGACAAAGTCAATATCCTCAGATCTCAGTCCACCCAACACACCAGCCAAAGTTCCTCAGTATTCAACTCTACCGCTCCTCACGCTGACAAAGCTTGAGAAAGTAAGAGATGCGACTATAGGCTGGATACTAAAACAGATTGAAGCGGCGGAGGTGGCCCAACAAGCGGATATCGAGACAGGTGCAGTAGAAGCACCAGCAAGACTAGAGTTACCGGAAGCGTCAACGGGTAATATTGTAGCTGGGACGGAGACCATGAAGCCACTAGCCTGTAAGAATGACGTAATCTCATAGAGATTACTTACCACGTTCACCGCGCTTGATTTTAGAAGATATTGAAGAGCTTAACAGGCCTGATGTTAAATACACGCTAGATAGTAGTACTTACGCGCTAAACTTCTTACTTTCACGGCTATACGGAAGATATTTCAATCTTAGATACTGTAACCTAATAGGAGCTTATATTCGATAAATTTCAACTTAAAGTAAATCCTTATCTACTAGTAGCTCCTTTAAGTATAATAATACTATAATTCTCTAATAGCTAACTTATATCTAAACTACTCTAATTCCTAGAAGTACTTAAAGTAAGTATATTTATAACTTAACTTCAAACTATTATATAATATAAGAATAAAATAGTTACTAGTTAAAAGCCTAGATATAAGAACTAAATAATATTTAAATTCCTTAAAAAGAGATAAAGAGACTAGATATATAAGTAAGAAGAAATATAGTAGGTATAAATAGGAAATTAAAGACTAAGAGAAAGTATATAATTAATTAAAAGATAAGGAATAAAAAGGAAAAAGTAGATATAATAAAGTTTAAAAAAGAGGATATAAGCTTATTAGTTATTAAGCTATCTACTTTATTATTATAAAGAAGATAGAATAAATATATACTTATAAGGCTTATATCTACTAGCTTTATAACAGCGTATTAGGTAATAAAAGACGTAGAGTTACGTTATAAGGTTTAATAATAGGGATAGGTATACTAATAGACTAGGTAGTAGGCTTATAATAATAGAAGAACTAATCTTTAAAGAACTTAAAAGAATAATAGGGGATAGCTAGGTAGATATATATCTACTAAGTATAGGCTAGGTCTAGGCCTCCTATTACCTAGATATTACCCCGTACTTCTAAGGAAGGTTACTTAAAGTAGGTTATAAGGTAGTACTTAAGGCGTATATATACCTAAGCCTAATAATATTATTATAAGATATAAAATATTCTAGATATATAAGTATTATCTAATTATATATATAATAGATAATAATAATATTAGTTATAGTAATAAGAATTAGACTAACTATTTTTTAAATACTTACCTCTAACTTCTTAACTTAACTTAAAGAATTAAACTACTAATAGTTAACTTATTACTTATAACTATTTAATACTATATAATATCTATAGATTTAAGTTAAATCTAAATTAAAATAGTTAGTTTAATAATAATAATAATAATAATAATAATAATAAGGTTATTAAAGTAGGTAATATATATAAAGGTATTAAGATAAGTAATATATATAGTAATATTAATACTAAGGTTATTAAAGTAGGTAATATTAATCTTAAATATTATTAAAATAAGTAATATTAAGCTTAATAATATTATTCTTAATATTAGTAAAGTAGGTAATATTAAATATAAAACTATTATAATTAGTAATATTAATATTAAGGCTATTAAAATTAATACTATTATCTTTAAAGCTATTAATTATAATAGGTAATATAATAATAAAGCTATTAAAATTAATAATATAACTAATAATATTAATTTCAAGGTTATTAAGGCTATTAGAGTTAATTATATAATAAATAATATAAGTTGTAAAGCTACTAGAATTAATTATATAAATAATATTAATATTAAAGCTATTAAAACTTATAATATTAGCTTTAAAGTTATTATAATAACTTAATAACTTAATTAGTTATTTATATACTTATTTTAATATTATTTTATATTAATAAAGATAGTTTTTTATACTTTAATACCCGTCTTTAATAGAGAGGGTAGTAGAGGTATTATATCTTATTATTATAAGATATAAAAATAACCTTTTATAATTAAAAACTCTTAATTATCTTTTCTTTATTCTATAATATCTTACTTTTTAAGGAGTTTAAAGAGTCTTTTCTATTAAAATTATATTATTTTTTATACTATATTAATAATCATTTTATAAAGTATTTAATATTAAAATATTATTTTATTTAATTATATTTAAATTAAGGGAGTTACTACCTCTACCTTTAATATTAATACTAATATTATCTTATATATATTAAGAGTTAATCTTAAAAAGCTATTTTATATTACTATTAATATTTATATATAAGTTTTTATCTTACTAACTATTCCCCTTAATTAGTATTATATTAAAGTTATAAGTATAAGTATTAATTAAACTATTATTTTATATTTTATTTTATATCTTATTAAGGTTATATTCTAAGTTAAATTAATAAAGTATTTAAGTATTTAAGATTAAGTAGTAGCCCTTATTTTAGTTTAAGTAATATATAAGTCTTAGTAGAGCTTAAAGTTAATATATAACTTTAAGACTTATATACTTATACTTAAAATAACTTTTATATTATTAAATTAAATTAATTTTAATATATTAAACTTCTTTAATATTCTTAAGAGGTATATTAATTTATAATTTATAATTTATAATTTATAATTATAAATATTATACTATAATTCTTTATCTATTTTTAATATATTTAATAAGTTTTTTTAAGTTAGTAGTAATTTCTTTTAATAGACTTATTATATATTAAGAGGTAGATATTTTAAGTAAAACCTCTTATTTATATAAAGAGTTTAACTTTTATATATTCTTTAATTAATAGTTTATTAAAGAATAAAAAGAGAATTAATAAAATTAAAGAGCTTTAAAGAATACTTATTATTACTTCTTTTATTTAACTAGATTTTATCTTTATTAACCCTTCTTTAAAGGAAGCTTATAACCTAGGTTATAATTACTATTAAAATTCCTATTATTTTAAGGTTATAAAGTAACCTCTTATATAATATATTATTAAAAGCTCCTATTATATTTAATAATAATAAGCTTATAATATTCTCCTTCCCTTAATTTTATATTATATAAACTAAGTTTATTATAAATTTTAAGAGTTATTTTTATTAGCTTATCCTTCTTTACTCTTATTTATTATTTTAAGAGGAGCTTTTAATATTTTAATATTTTATTAAGGTATTTAAATACTACTATCTTAAAGGCCTTTTATAGTATATTAAGTAATACTATTAAATAATAAGTTTTTAATTTTAAATAATCTAGTTTCTTTAACTTTTTTAAGATAATTATATTAATTTTTTTAAATTTCTTAGGGTAGTAGCTATTATCTAGGTAGGCTTAAAAGAGCTTTAAAACTACCTTAATTATATCTTTATATAAAATATATAAAAACCTATTTAATAGTAAATCCCTAGGGCCTTACTTATAACTAAGTATTAAATTACTTTTTAGACCTTTTTATACTCTAGGGTATTATATAGATTAATTAATATAAGGTATATTATACCTTTAATATCTCTTAAGTTAACCTAAAGTAGAGGGGGAAGAGGATTCTTTTAAGTATCTTTATTCTTCCTTTAAAGTTAATTACCTTTCCACTCTCCTTATTTTTAAGGGTAAGGAATTACAAGAGCTTTTTAAGGATTATACTCCTTTCTCTTCTTTATTATGTTAGCTTTTAAATACTTATCCTTTTTAGTAATATTATATATACTACCTCTTAATAATTTAATATATAAGTCTTTTTTAATATTAAGATATTATCTTTACCTACCTCTTAGAGTCTCTTATTTATAATACCTATTTAATAATATTTATAATCCTTTAAAAGCCTCTTTAAAAGCCTTTATTACCCTTATACAATTTACTATCTAGTATAACTTTAAGTCTTTAAAAGGCTTAATATTAGGAATAATATTATCTACTATTTTTTAAAGTATTATAACTAATTTATATATATATATTAATCTTTATATATAACTTTAATAAATATTAATTTAAGACTTTAATTAAAATAGTTATTAATATATTAATATCTCCTTTTATCTCTTTAAAATTAGCCTTCTTTTAAGCCTACTTTTTATAAGGCTTTAACTCCTCTTATAACTAGTTTAAAGATATATATATTAAGAGGTATTTAAATTAGAAATTAAGTTCCTACTTAATTTTATACCTTAATTTTATATTATATATACCCTTTACTAGGAATAATAAGTTAATTATACTTTATATTCCCTAGCTCTATTATATTATTAAGCCTTAATTTATATTAAGTTTTATTCCCTATTATTTTATTACCTTTAATAACTTATTTATTATTATATAGTATATATACCTATCTAAGTTATTTTATTATAAGTAGTATAAGTTAAAGTTATTAACTATTATATATTCCTTATTATTACTATATACCCCTTTAAGGGCTAAGATTATAAATAAGCTATTATTAAAAGTTAAGTTTATTAAGGAAGAATTATATATATTATTAATTTAAAAGGTTATTCTTTATAATTTATAAGACTCTTTAATTCTTTTAACTTAGTTTTAAAGGTTATAAACTTATATTTATAATAAGTAAAGGTCTCCTTTATTATATTATACTTCCTAGGACTTCAAGTTAAATTTTTTTTTATATAAAAGTAGGGGTTTACCTCTAATTTATTATAATATATTAGATAGAACTTACTTATATTATAATTATAAAATATATTATTTATTAAATTCCTAGCTAGTTCTTATATAATAAGTATATTTATATTATAAACTTTATTATTTTTTAAAAGGGGTATTATTATTATATCCTTTTTTTTATATTATAAGATTTTTAATCCTTTTATATTATTTATTAATTAGATAGAGGCTAATTCTCTACTTATATATTTATATCTTAACTAGGGGCTAGGGTAGACTCTTCCCTTTAGTATTAATATTAAGGTTATATTAAAAGGGAGAACTAACTATATTTTAATAAAGATAGCTTTATTAATCTTCTAACCTTCTTTTATATAAGTATATTATTTATTATAAGTATTATATCCTTAAGTACCTTTTATTCTATATTCTATATTATTATTAAAAAGTCCTCTACTTTTTAATAACCTCTTATTATAAATAATTAACTTATATTACCTTTTTTCTAGTATTTTAAAGTATCTAAATTTTACTCTTAACTTAATTTTTTTCTTTTTTTTTCTTTTACTTAATTAAGTAAATTTTAGCTTATATTAAGTATTTATCTTTATAAATAGTATATTACTTCCTTATACTTAAATTATTCATATAATTATTTATTAAGTAGCTTCTAATATACTTATTTATTTTATTAACTTATTATATATTTTATTAATATACTTATATATATAATAATTAAAGTATTACCTAGATATTATATCCCTCTCCTACTTAATATAAAAGAGTATATCCTTTATTATTATCCCTTTATTAATTAGCTTATTTACTATTTTAAGGTAGATAACCTTAATAATTAATAAAGAGACCTTCTTTTTTATATTAATTATACTTAAGTTTTATATAAAAGTTAGCTATTTAATTAACCTTAAGTAATTTTTTAACTAAGAATATAATCTTTTATTAATTACTTTTAATCTTTTTATTACTACTCTTTAATCTTTATTATTAATAATAGCTAGCTTAATTATATAAATTATTATTTATATATCTACTTAAGTATATATATTAATAGATATATTTTTATAACCTATCCTTCTATTCTTTTTAACTCCTCCCTTACTTCTATTATTATAGTTTAAAGTATAATATTACTTATTCTTATCTAATATATTATAATAATAGAGTTTATAACTCTTTTAATAGCTTAAAATATTTATATTAATTATATAAGTATAATCCTTAATAGTTATATCTTCTCTTTAATATTTATTAATTTTTATTATAACTTATATAATCCTTTTAGTATTCTTTACTTTTAATATATATTAAGCTAGGGGTACTTATAATCCTAGTATAATATGTTATATAATCTCTACTTAACTATTTAATCCTTTTTATATTATTAATAGTATTAATATAATTATTTTAACCTTTATTATATTAATATATCCCTTAATATTATAATTAATATAAGTATATAACTACCTATTATACTTTAATAAAAAAATTATAATATTTTTAAGAGCTTTATAAAGCTTATATTTTTTATTTTTTATTAATCTTATCCTTTTACTCCCTATTTATTAATATATTATTATCTGAAAATAATTAACGGAAGAAAATAATTAAAATTTAATAGTATTAGTAGCTTTAAAATCGATACTAATACTAATATTAAACCTTATTAATATCTATCCTATAACTATTAGAATTAGGGAGAATAAAACAGAGAGCTATCCGGTTTTAACGCTCGTTAGGAGCGCTTTACAAGCGTTCCGTTATACTATACTATTAGTTACGCTTTATAGCAACGCCTCGCGGTTCTTATTAGTCTATTCGGAGCGAAATTTTCTAGTAAATGCTACCTCTCATTTAATATTTCGTATTTTACGTTAAACGCTTATTAAAAATTACTATACCTTAGCTTAATATTATAGATATACTTTTCTAATAAGACTATACCTCCGCTTACTTAATATAATCTAACGTGGACTATTCTTAACTATTAATACTAAAAATAAAAGTCCTTATACTATAAACCTATTATTATAAGTTAGCTAAGACCGGTAAAGTCTCTATATATAAGATTAGTTAGGAGATTCCTATCTCAGTTTTCAAGCAGAGAGAGCGAGGTTAGGAGCGAGATTAGAGAGCTAAGAATGGAGTAGGGTAGGTAGAAGTAGATTAGGGGAGTTAGGAGTAGACTAGAGGAGCTAAGAGTAGCTTGCATATAATTAGTATCTACCTGAGAGACCTCTAGTAATACTAAAGTAGTTATCCTTTAAAGACTAATCTAAAAGTATTAGAGGTAAAAGGTCTTTACAAATTCTATTAATACAGGATAGGCTAGCTATTCAAAAAAAAAGTTCAACTATAATATTATATATTATAAGATCGAAGACTTTATTATATTATAAATACAGACCTATTCTTAAAATAAAAAGATAAGGAGAATAGCTCGACTTTAATACCTTTTAAAGCTTAGAGATCTAGAGCGTAAATCTCAGACTACTTATTTTCTTAATAGCCTGAACTAGAGAAGATAGGTTTTTAACCTTATACGTCGCTAAGTCTATATTATAGCCGTATATTTTTAATAATATTAAGGCTAAATCATATTCCTTAGCTAGTAGTATTCTAAGGTATTAATTATCTTATATATATTTTATATAATATACTCTTACTTTATTTAAGATTACTATCTAGGTGTAAGCTCTAATAAAGATAATAGATCTAAGGACCTTACTACTATTAAGAATCTTAAGCGTAATAGTATAGCTATCTTCTATTAGCGACCCTAGGGTTATAGCCTTAAAGACGGAAGTTATTATAGACGGCGGTGCTAACAGAGGTAGATGAAAATTAAAATCATCTCGTACGGTACTAAGAGTAGGCCTTAGAGGCGGTATAAGGAACTTAGTATCCTTAGCTAGGGTATTATATATTAGAGCGACGTTAAGCCCTAATATTAGTTTATAAGGATTATCTAATTTATATAGAATATTATTATATTAGTTAAGACTATATTCTTCTATATTATTAGTATCTTTAATAATTACCTTAGCTTATAAACCTTCCGGCGTCGCGTTAAGAGCTACTTTTTCCGTTCCTATTAAGTCCTTATTAGAGACTACTTCTCGTATAAGAAAGGTATCCTCTAGTATTAGTTCTTCCTCTAATATAATATTATAAGGCTTATCTGTATAGGAAGCTCCCTCCGGTACGGCGAAATAAGGTTCTTCGGCTAGGATAACTTCCCCTACCGTAGTATACGGCTCTGCAGGAATATCCCTAGTTATACCAAAATTCTAAGTTCTATATCAAGGCTATTTCTAACCTATATCTTGTATAAAATATTCTAGGGCGGGAGACGCCTCTTCCGAAGCGGAAACTTTATCTACGAGAACAGGTACTTCTTTAGCTATAAGAATACCCCAGTTAGATACTACTACCTTCTTCTCTTTTTTCATTTTACCCTTCAACCTTAAAGGTGAAATTATTAATTCTAAGACCTCCGGTTCCTCTTTAACGCCGCTACTATTATTATTATACTAAAAAGGTCGGGTATCTTTCTCTAATTCTTTACCTTAGTAAGATTTCTCTTCGTTAAGTAGACTTTAATTACAAGCTTAAGCTTTATTTATCCTCTCTAAGAGTTTCTATTTATATTCTAAAGGGATTATTAGAAATAGATACAGGAATAGATAGGATATAAAATAAAAGGAAAAGTATATAGAAATATACCTATCCCGCTATTCTTAATATACTCTTCTACCTTAGACTTAGCCTTCGCTCCGTTAAAGCTCGGTGTATAACTATAGGTATAAGGACTAGAGATCTACTAGGAGCTAATAAGGAAGCTTTTAAAGGTAGAGCCGACCTTAGTATATTATTTCTTATCTATTACTAGTATCTCTTTAATTAATAATCTTTCCAGCTTATTAAGTTTAGCTCTCCGACGCGTAATATCTTCTAACTAATCTCTAAGCTTACGTTTAAGCAGATATTAATGCTATATAATTTCCTTTATACTAGCCTCTAGCTGAGTTTTAATTTCTACTAACTTCTCCGCTCGTTTAGAGTTGTTAAGAGCTTCTGCAAAAGATTTAGCTGCATAGAGCATGTTTAAAATCCCCGCGACGCTAGTTAGAAGGCGATAAACGGCTAAGTAACGAAGGGTACTTATTTTAAAGAGAACCTCAGCGATACTTTTACCGGTAATTAGTTTAATAGCTGATAGCGGTAGAGACTTAGCGTATTTTAAAAATCTCTTAGTCTATTTAGTAAGTTTAATAGACTCTACTTCGTGCTATTTCCGTGCCTCTATTAGATCCGGGATCTAATTATTCCTAAACTCTAGATAGCTTTCCTTAAGTAAAGATTAGACTAAGACTAGACTCTTATATTACGTTTTAAATAGTAAATAGATAGGATAGAGCCTTAGGATAGAGAGTACTTAGTATCCTTAAGTTATCGATTATTTACTATTAAGAAAATTAGCTACGTGCCTATCTTATCTTATATATTATCCTCTAGTTAAGACTTGCTATAGTTTAATAGCGCTGATTTAAATATTTTCCTAAGTCTTAGCTTTATCTTCTATTATCTCCTTAGGCTTAGCGCGCTATCTACTTTACTTTAAGTCTAGGTACTTATCTCCTCCGTTATCGGAAGTTAGTACTATATCTTATACTACTTCAGCTTTAATCCTAACGACTTCTACCTTAAAGGCTACTCTCTTAACCTCTTACGTCTTTATTAGCTGGAATAGCTCTAGGTAACGGAGCTTTACCTAAGGTAAAGATTTAAAGATCTACTCGTCTAGTAACTCTTTCGTAATTACAGTAATGGCTAGTAAGGTAAATTCCTTTATAAGGATTTTAATAGATGTCTTATACTTCTTAAGAAGCTGAGAGATTTTCTTTACCCTTTAAACCTACCCGCTTACTCCGCTAAAGATTAATACGTAGTAATTTAGACTAGCCTCCTATCTAGAGAATATTACTTAGTTATAATAAAGCCTTAAAAGTAATATTATATAGATAGTCTTATTAGAGCGCTGAGAGGTACTAAAAAAGGGCGTAAGTTTTAGGGAGAGTAGGGAAAAGCCGGCGGATATATAATATAAGCCTAGCTATAAACTTATTATATATAAGTACTATATACTAAGCTAGATAAATTAATTAAATAAAACCTACTACTCTTACTTATAATAGATTAGCTATTAACTATAACTAATCTACGCGGGAGCCGTAAGAGGTATAATCCTAACTTTATATTTATTTCTCTAGCCTTAAAAAGCTAGCTATTATAATTAGATTATAGAATATAACTAGCGCTAGCTTTTAGTTTTAGTATATAGGCTTTCTCTATTATTAATAATAATATTATTATTATTAGAGCTAGTAAAGCGGCGGGTATCTATTTTCAGAAATTCTATAACGGATAGTCTATTTATTCGGTTTATAGATCCTTACGCACCTTTACTTATTATATATCTAAAGTAATCCTTAGTATTTTATCTACTCGCCTGAGAGGACTAGGCAGCCGGAATTTTTAAATAGAAGGTAAGAGGATTACTCTTAGGGTACGTAAATATAGTCTTATTAAAAGCCTATAGGAAATTATATACACGGAATAAAGACTTTTGAAATTAGCCCTACTCTTTACTAACTAGCTAGATTAATTTCTACTATATTTATACTTAGACTTACTCGCTTATAAATAGATACGAGACTTCCTATCTAAGGTACTTATCCCTAGAAGTACAAGCTAGCTCCGATTTTACCTGATCTAGAGCTGTAAAAATCTTATTTATTTCTTTATAGTATTTATCTGTATTACTCTTTAATACCTTAGCTATTAGCTTCTACTCGCTTATATACTTCTCGAGCTTTTTATTATCTATCTGCAGCTGCTAGATAGTAACTTTCAGTTTACTAGCTTCTAATTCAGCTACTCGTCTCCTTTCTAACATTCCTATTTACTAATTTCGCGAGTTAATCTAATATTATCTTAGTATAAGTCGTTAATCTTTACTATAAAACTAACTTCTAGTCTAGTAAATTCCTAAAACTTATTAGGTAGTTAGCTAGATATTAAATTAACGAGAACGAGTAGCGCGTATAAACTATTCCCTATCTTATACTAGGAGTTCTAATTAAAACAGGGCCTTCTAGATAGTTATAAATGATTTATTAACGCTATTATATAAATCCTTAAGCTAGCTAATTAAAAGGTTACTTAGATTTTTTAAGAATAGGTACTCCTTTTTATCTAGTTTTTCCTACGTATAAGGGTTATCCGCGTTAGTTTTAAGCCGTACCTACGACGTTTCTATTATAATTCCGAGCCTTCTATCTTTACTCGTATTAGTAACGGCTAATTATAGAAGATAACGGCTCTTATAAATATATACTAATAGTTTCTCTCTATATTTCCTATTCTACTCCGTTTGTTTTATATTACTAAGTCGACGAGAGGCTATCTTATCTTTAAACCGTTTACAGAGTAAATTAATTAGAATTCCTAAAGGAGTTACTAGCTACTATTCTAGTAAACTTAATATTATTATTTAAAGAATCTAGGTATAATTAGAAGCTAGATTAGATATTAGAAGCTTTTAACTCTTTGTAAGGCTCTAGTTCTAGTACCCTCTCTTAAGAAGCTAAAATTAGAGGCCTAAATCGAAGGAACGGAAGTAGAAATCTAGATACCTGCGTTAATTAGAGGTTTATTTTAATCTATACTAAAGTCCTACTATTATCACGAATTAATTATAAGCTATATAGATATGCTTTAAAAGTATAGTCTTAGGGCCTAGTAGCTTACTTATAGAATAGAGAGATTTCTATATATATTATATATGCAGACGTAGAGCTTAAGAGTATTCTATAAGTATAACGTATTTGATTCGTCTATCTATAAGTTTATATATAATAAACTCTTATCCCGCTTTATATAAGTTAGTAAACTACCTTTTAAGCTCTAAGCTACTAAAAGGTAGTCTTATATTACTAGCTCTCTAACTACGGACGCGGAAATATTACGTGCTATAACGGAAGAATAATAGGCTACGGGTTAGACTCGTCGAGTAGTTTCAGGTCGATTAATAAAGGAAGGTTAGAGTTAATAGATAACGCCGGTATTAGGTTATTAAGTACGGTCTCGTCTAAGGTCTAATTAATAATCGAAAGTAGGCTTTTAAAGCCTATAAAAGATACTACTAATAAACTTTACTTCTCCTAATTTATTATTAAGTCGATTAAAGGAAGAGAGTAACTTTAACTAAGGTAAAATCTATCTTCTAGTCTTACTAGTCCTATAGGAATAATAAGGTCGAGTGTCTTAAGTATTAACGAGTCTATTATTTTATTAATATACTTATAAGGACTTTCCCCGCTTAAGAGGTTATAATAGTACTCTAGCTTGACGCTCGCGCTAAGGAAAGCCTTTATATTTAGAGAAGACTAACGTATTAGGCGACGCCTTTTAATTAGATTAAGCTTAATACGCTTAACGTAGTATATATCCTAATAGTAATACTAAAGATCTTAAATTAAGTTAAAAGAAAGTATATAACGTAGATTAGGATATAGGACTACCTTACTTTTACCCGCTTCTATAGATTAGTTATACCTATCTTCTAAATGCTAGAAATATTCTTGCAGGTACTCTTTCCAGCTCTATTTAATAAAGAATTAATGGAAACGTTTCGTTAGTAAGAGCTTTAAATTAAAGAGATAGAAGAGATACTACCTAGTAGTAGTAAGAGTTCGGCGGAAGATAAGTGGATTATATTAAACTAGGAGTATCTTAAGGTTAGTAAGATAGCGTTAATAGTACTTAAACTATCCGGCCCTACTAGTAATCCATTTATTACACTAAAAATAGAGCTTAGTAAAGCCGTATTTCCTTTTAAGGTCACCCTTATAATAACGGTAAATATATTCTTACCTATTACTAATACTAATACTATAGAATCGAAGGGTATTTAGTTAGCTAGTCCGTAATAACTAAGCATTTAAGAAATAAGAAAGGAGAAGTAGACGAATCGATCTATATCCCTTGTATATTAGAGTATAAGGTAACGATCGTTTTCAGGCCGTAAGCTTAGATAATAGGCTACCCGCGGATTCTCTTTATATAATGTGATTATATCCTGAAGTACGCTACGGCCCTATATACTACGGAGGGGAATATTAAGGAAGAGTAAAGATACTAGCCGATTACATAGTAGATCTAAACGGCGAATCTAGTTGAAGTAGCTTAGTAGACTTACGACTTAAAGTACTTTATCCTCCGTAATTAAGGCGATCTTACGTGGTTAAATCTACTACTATTTACTAAGCCTCTTAGATACGAGCTAGCGTTTCCGCTAATATAATTCCTCTTATCGAGCCTAAGCTAGCTAGGCTTTATCCTCTAGTATAATACCCTGAAGCTTCTCCCCTAGTATTTTAATCTCCTTGTTAATAGAGATAAAGTCGGTATAATAATCTAGGTTAGCTTTAACCTTTACAGGTAGCGATTATAGCAGCTAAGGATAGTAATAGAGCGATAGCCCGCGAAACCCTTTAAGGTCGATAGTATAACTATTTTTATTCTAGTAACTTACTATCCCGTTTATAGTACTTAGCTCAGGCGCGTATAAGCTAGAGAAGGTATCTAGGTTATTATAACCGGCGAATTTTATTAAACTTACTATCAGATTTAATAAGGGCTTCTCTTCGAATATCATGTATCCTAATATTTTCCTTGTACCCGGCGTAATACCCTAGATCTACTATCTAATTACTAAACGAGCCCGCTCTATAAATCTTTCCTATAAGTCTATCTATAGATACTATCTAGAAAAAAGGTATACGAAGCATGTCCTTTTTAATTTAAAGGTAGTATAAAGACCTATCCGCAGGTAGTAGAATCGCCTCGATCTCTTTGAAAGACCTATAGTCCTAGAAGGCGTAATCCGCTAGGGCGATTACTAGTAAAGGTAGTACTAGGTTCGTAAATAGCGGCTCTATATCCTTATATATACTATATTATAACCTAGAATTATATCGGAATAGTTAGTAAGGATTACCCCTAACTATAATTCCGAAGCTTTAGATAGTAAAGTAACCTTTTATATAGCGTTTATAAAAAGCCTTTTACGTCCCTAGTAACTCTTACCCTGATCTCCGCCTCTCCTTTTTTATTCTTAAAGACGGTGAAGTAGGAAGGGTAGAGCGTAGCTCTAGGTACGAATAAAATAAGTCGACTCTAATACTTTAGGAGGGTATTACGGTTCTACTTACTCCGGAGAGGGTAGACCTATAATTAGTACTCGTGGAGAGGAGTATTAAGGAATAGAAGGCAGGCTTTTACTAAATAGGTCTAGTACAAGTATTATATTTAGTACTTAGGAGATATACTAGGATTATAATATAAGTTAAGTACGAAGCTCCTATCTATATAAATTAACACTATTTATATAGATATAGGAAATCGTACTAAGGCTATTTACTTAATATATTCTTCTATACTTGATAATAAGGAGCTAGGCGAGCTAAGTAAGTATACTCCGTTATTTACGTATCCTAAGGATACTCTATTATGCTAAACCTTAGTCGTAATATTATCCCCTCCTTCTAAATCTCTTTATCCTTAAAGTTATTATAGTATATCTTAATAAGTTCCCGTTAGTCTATTAGCCGTATAGAACTCTAGAGCCGCGTAAATATAAGGGGGGTAATAGTTATAGTAGCTTATCGTCGTTACGTACTAAGCTAGAAGGACTATTAGCTATCCTTACTTTCTCGGAAGTACGCCGAGTATATTAGATCTAGGAAGAAGTACGAACCCGCGGAGCTTAAAGTTAACTTCGCGAGCATTAATAGAGCTATAAAGAAGCTAGAGAAAGAAGAGTTAGAAATAGAAGTAGTATAGGCGGCTATAGCGGATTAGCTACGTGTATCGCAGGCGAAGCTATAGAGATTACGGAAATAGAAACGGTTTCTTAGAGATTATAAGTAGAAAATATTTAATAAGGGTCTCTCCGACGTGGAGGAATTAGAACGTATAGAAGAGCTAGAGAAGGTATAAGAGATCTAAAATAGTATAGCAGGAGCGTTATCTCTCGACGACTTTCTAAATATAGATATATCGGTTAAGACGATTAACTAGTTATCTTAAGACGCTATCTATAATAGAACTATTATAGGAGAGCCCGGTAACTTATAAGGTATTCCTCCGGTTCCTAGGTACTTTCCGAATCTTCGTACCCTTTCTACTTAATAAGATAGCTCTAACCTCTTTATTTTAGGATTCTTTTAACTTTAAACTTATTCTCTTCCTAGATCTTAAAACGAAATATTTCTTATAAAGGTATAATAGAGTCTACTAGCTCTAGTAGAGAGATATAAAATACTAGGTATACTTTAACGTTAGGTAGTAATTATAACTTATAGTTAATAGGTCCTTTAAGTTATTTAATTAAAAATAGTCCGACTTTAATATAGTCTAGTTTCTTACTTACTCTCTTTAACTTTAAATTTTTTATAAGGAGATATACTTTATCCCTCTTCTTTAGCTAAGGATATATTTTTCTTTTCTTATTTACTCTAGTAGCTATTTTCTCGTTTATTATAGAGATTAATACTTATATATCTTTATATAACTTAGATATATCTAATAATAGTACTAGTACTTTCTTAGCTTAAGGACCTTCTCTTAAGTCTAAGTAAGTATTAGCGTGGAATCTATAATTTATAAAGAAGGGCGATAACTATATAATATCTAACCTCTTTATATTTAATACTAATTAGGTAATAGGTAGGAGTAAAACCTAATTATCCTATTTATAATTAATATAGTACCTTAAGTAGGCCTCTATACTCTAGTTAGTTCGTTCTATCTATCTATCCGTTTCTAGGTAATAAGTAGTTAATATTCTTAGTTTTATACTAATTACTAATATTAATATCTTCTAATAGTTTAATATAAAGAGTTTATCTCTATTAGAGGTAATTAAAGTTAGTATACTATAATCTCTAATAAGCCTATCTAGAAGGATAAATCCTAGTTAATCTACTTTATAAGATTCCTTAAAGGTAGTTAAGATTATATACTTTATTAACTTATTAATTATAACTATTATAGAGTTAAACTTGTCTTATATAATAGGGTCTATTAATCCTAGTAGTTTAATAATAAAGTCTATTATAACGTCTTTCTATAGTATATTAGGTATTAGTATAAACTATATATATTTATACTTAGTATATCTTACTACTTTGTTTTACTAATATAATATATATTCTCTAATATACTATTTAACTTATATACGTAGCCGTAGTACTACGTATATTCTTCTAAGAAGTTCTATTATTTTAGATACTCCTAGATATCCTTATAAGGGGTTATTATAGTAATCGTAAATAGTATCCCTTATATATACCTCTAGTAAGTATACTTTGCCTTTATACTATAATAATAGATTATTAGGCTACTAACTCTTAAATTATTATACTAGGGCGTCTGTTTTATAGGCCTTCTTTAGTTTAACTAAAGTATTAGGCGCGGAAATACGGAGTATTAACGCTAGATACTATACTAGTACTAGCGATCCGTCTTCCTATTATATTAGGATTAGCTTTTCTATAATATCTTTACTTTCTATATAGTCCGATCGCCTGCTTAGGGTATCTACTTAGCTATTATCCTTTCCTAGGGTATATAAGATCTTGAATTTATACTATCCTAGTAATTCTAACTAATAGACTTATCTTCGGTTTAACGCTTTTATTATTATAAAATTAAGAAGATTCTTATAATCCGTAAAGATAGTAAGTTCTAAATAACTCTTAGCGTATACCCTCTAATTCTAAAGCGTATATACTACTATAAGTAACTCCTTATTATAGATATTATAGTTCTATTCTACTACTAATATCTTTTATAAGTAGTAGGTTATAGGGTACTATTTATTATCTCGTTATTAGTATAAGTAAGCGCCGATTATAAGATCCGAGGTATCTATTTTAATACGTGCCGGTTCGCTAACTTAAAAGGTATAAAGTATAGGTAGATCTATATAGGCTTATTTAAGCGTTTTAAATAATTACTATTAGGCTAGTCCCTAATAGAATCCGGTTTCTTTTTTTATAATATTTATAAGTAGGAGTACCTTCTTCGAATATCCTTTAACAAATCGTCGATTAAAGTTAGTAAATCCTAAGAAACTCTAGACTGATTTAATATCGTGTAGTATAGGCTATTCCGATATAGCCTAAATCTTCTTAAGGCTTATCTAGATACCTGTAATACTTACTATAAATCCTAAGAACTCTACTACTTCCTTATAAAATTCGTACTTTTCTAGTTTAAGGAGAAGTCCTGCTTATAATAGGTATAAAAGAACGTCTTATATATACTTAATATATTCTACCTTATTCTTAGAGTAAATTAATATATCGTCGAGGTAAGCGATCGTAGAGCGGTCTAACTAGGCTTAAACTATATTATTAACAAGTGCTTAGCAGGTTACTAGTACGTTAGTAAGTCTGAATAGCATGACTAGGTACTCGTAATATCCGTAGCGAGTCCTAAATATAGTTTTCTATTCTTTACCTTCTTTTATTTAAATTAAGTTATAAGCTCCTCGTAAGTTAAGCTTAGTAAATATCTTTGCCTTAGAGAGTCTATCCTATAGCTCGCTAATATTTAGTAAAGGATATCGATTCTTAATAGTAATATTATTTAACTTTTAATAGTCGACGTATAACTAAAGCTTTCTATCCTTTTAGGCGTAAAGAGGATTAGATAACCTGCTAGTAATTTAGATTCTCGAATAAATCCCTTTTTAAGGTTCTCGTTAATATACTCCTAAAGTACACCGAGTTCCTTTTCTAAAAGTGCATATATTAGTCTAAATATCAGGGCCTTTCCTAGTTCAAGTTCGATCTTATAATCCTAAGATTATTGTTTAGGTAAGGCCTTCGCCGTTATCTCTTCCTTAAATAGAGCTATAAACTTTATATACTTTAAAGGGATAATAGGAGGTTTATCTTTTCCCCTATTAGCTCTAGCTTATTCGCCCTACTAACCTTTACTAGTACGTACTAAGTCGGACCCTCGTTTAAGGTCGTCCTTCTTTAAAACTAAAGTAATATATACTTTAACCGGTCTTTAGTTCCGTTTCTTATCTATCGTCGTCTACTATCAGCGTATAGGTTATATACTAGTAACGTCTCTAGTATTTATAAATATAAGTACTCCTTTCTACTAGTCTATTACTAGGTTATGCTTCTTTAACTAAGGTATTCCTAAAATGATATAATAAGTAGCTATCCTAACTATATTAAAGGTTAGTTCCTTATAATAGCGTTAAATTATTACGGGTAGCGAGTATATTTCCTCGTCTATCCTTCCTATTAATAGTATTAACCCGTCGGCTATTTATAAGTCGTACTAGTCTTTCTTCTTTCGAGTTAGTAGACCTACTAATCGTACTAGGTCTCGAGAGGCGAAATTACTAGTTACTCTAGAATCTATTATTATAATAGTTCGCTAGCTATTAATTATTACCGGTATAGTTATATATATATTATATTATATAGTATACAGGAATTATTTTAGGGTTAGGATATTAATCTACTTATATCTCCCCTTAATATAAGAGATTACTCTTTTCCCTATTTAAGGAGAAAACTATTTTATATCTTTTATCGCATATACGTCTGATATTTATCGTGTAGGTAGGGATACTACTTATAAAGGTAATATTCCTCCGAGTCCTTTTTATACTTCAGTATCGTCTTTAAGTTCCGATACTAAGAGGGCTTGTTTCCCGGAAAGGTTTTATATATTCTCTTTATTACTAGGTGCTAGCTATATATTATATCGCGGTATATATTCTAGTATCGTTATCTATAGTCAGGTATTACTTCCTATATGCCGGCTTCTTATCTTGCCGTGTAGTAGAAGCGATAACTAGTATCTATATATACGGTCTAGTATATAACGCTATATTACGGATAGTTTATATCGTTATAATAATCTTTAATAAATAGTACGTCGTTATTAAGTATTTATATTTTCTTAGAGTCCTTTCCTTTATCTAATCCTTATAATGCGGAGGTACAGGATTAAGAGTTATTCGGGACCTCTTTATTATTAGTATAGAGTAGTATTTCTTCTTCTAAGCTCCCTAGAGTTTCCTGTCTATATTCCGAGCTATACTCCAGAACCTTACCGTTATCTAAAGACTCTAATTGCTTCTTCTCTTATTAAATATCCTGAAGTTATTACTATAGTTAGGCCACGTTATCTTAGGCGTAGCTGATTATATACTATAGAATTCCTTCGAGTTCTAAACCTTTATATCCTTTAAGGATAAGATACTTTTCTATTTTCTCGTTAATATCCTAGGGTGATATTCCTTCTTCTAATAAGTCTTTAATAAATTAAAATACCTTTTATATAAATTCGAAATAGTACTCTTCCTTCGCGGCTTCCGTTAGCTCGGAGTCGCGGTTTATTAGATCCTTAGAAGGTCCCGTATATAGAACTCTTCTTAGTACGTTTAACTATAGTCGTAATACTATATTCTTAGACCTATAGTCTCTAGCGAAGTAGCCCGGTTTATTATAGCTATAGTAGGTTACTACTTTCTTACCCCCTTTATACTACTTCTTACCCCTGAATTTTCCCTTATCCTGTTTCTAAGTGAAGTCTAGTTCCATAGGTATATATCCGTATAAGTCGTGTGATTAAGATTACTTCTTTCCGTAGCTATTACTTAAGAAGAATCCTAATCGTCTTATACTAGAAGTTCTACTATTATATCGCTTTTCTATTACTAACTTATAGAGCTTATTATTAATTTTAATTACGGCCGCTATAAGGCCCTCGAGGTCGTTGATTCTTACTCCGATTCTTATAAGTTCTTCTTTAATATTAAACTTTAATCCGCGGCGGTATATTATTATTAATATATTATTATCCTAGTCTATTCTTATTACGTACTATTAGAACTAAGTAGAATACTTAGTAGCAGATTTCTTTTAAGACAGGTACTAGATGATTCGTATCGCTACGTTATTCTTATTTAAAGGACTAAAGATTCGTCGAATTTTAATATAGAATCGTGTGAAACTTTCTATCTACCGTTTAATATCCGTGTTATCTTTATTATCTCTATCCTTAAGGTACTTCTTAAGAGAAGGATAAACCTATTTCTAAGCGCGTCCTCTTATATAAGTAATAGCGAAGGCGGGCTATTTTATAACTACTATAATTAATCTATTAAAGGTAAAGTAGAGTTAAAGCTATATAAGCTAGTCTTTAAGCTTCTCTCTTTTACTATAATATAGATCGGGTTTAACGACCTTAGATCCGTCTCTACTATCTATAATTAGGCGTCGGGCGCCCGAACTACTTGGGGTGGGGTCTCTATTTCCTAAGGTACTTATCCTGAGGGTACTTAAAGTATTATAGTTCTACTTACTCTAGAGAGGGTAGACCTATAATTAGTACTCGTGGAGAGGAGTATTAAGGAATAGAAGGTAGGCTTTTACTAAATAGGTCTAGTACAAGTATTATATTTAGTACTTAGGAGATATACTAGGATTATAATATAAGTTAAGTACGAAGCTCCTATCTATATAAATTAACGCCATTTATATAGATATAGGAAATCGTGCCAAGGCTATTTACTTAATATATTCTTCTATACTTGATAATAAGGAGCTAGGCGAGCTAAGTAAGTATACTCCGTTATTTACGTATCCTAAGGATAATAATATCCTCTCCTCTTATATACTTCGTCTTAAAGTATTATAAAACTACTAATTTAACGCTCTTAAAGCTCCTCCTTAATAGGCTTAATAGTATTAGGGTATAAGGTATAGAAAGTATCTACTAAGGCAAGTAAGTTCCTAATATTAAAAGGTAGCTCCTATATAATAGTACTATTAGCTTATACTACCTTATAAATATAGCTAAGTCGTTTAGTCCTCTTAGCTACTACTATAGTATTAACTTCCTATTTATCTACTCTATCTACTTTAACGGGCTTTATATTAGGATTAACTTATCCTAGTACTAGCGTATATATTAGCTCGAGTAGTAATATATAGAAGATATTATAAATTTTAATAGATACTAGGAGCTTAAGCTTATAAGCTTGAGATCTAATTACCTTAATAACTTTATAAGGGCTAATCTTCTTTTAGTCGAGTTTCTTATATAATCGCTTAGTCCTAATATTAGTAGTATATAAGAAGACCTTTTCACCTACTTTATATATCTTAAGTTAATAATAGGTATTATAGTATTTAGTTATACGTATTCTTATTATACGCGCTATCTAAGGATAGTAGACTTAAATTATAAGCGCCTTAACGCTATATATTTATTTACCTTCAGCGATTATATATATAATACTTCCTCTCCTTATAATTAGATTCAGCCTTATTACCTAGTTAATTAGCTACTTATATTTCTAGTATTACATTCCAACTATCTAATAACCGCAGGTCCTTAATCGACGTAAATTACTAAGCCTCTATATTAACTACTCCTACGCCACCAGCTTTATTCCCTTACTTAACACGATTAACTACTAGAGGAATAGAAAGCGTAGGGAACTCTATAATCTTACTATCCTACCTCGATCCTAATAGCGAGTCCGAAGACGGTATCGCTAAATAATCGGTTATACCTTAAACGCCTATTATTAAAAACCTGATCGCTATAATACTATCTAATACTAACGTAAACGTTTAAGCGTTAATAAATTAAATAGCGCGTATAAAGCCAAGATAATTAAGTAATAAGTAGCGGCTACTAAATCTAAATTAGATTAATAGATTATAGAGGAAAAGCTCTTATAGTTATAAGATTAACTCGCCTAAGCCTAAGCCTAATTAGAAGGAGGATCGCTAGTTCTACCTATCCAGCCTAAAGCGAATGCTAAGGAACTAAAAGCTCCTAAAATTAAGAAGTTTAAAGGAGACGCGAAGGGAGTACGCCTATTCTTAATAGTATTAAATAGGAGGTTCCTAATACAACCTATTACTTACGCCGAAGAGTATACGAAGATACTAGTACTTTTAACGTATTATAAGTAAGGGAGTATCGTAGGAGAATAGGCGAATCTATATCTTAATAGCGACCTAGAAAAGGAAGATAATACCGAGACCTATTTAACTCTAGTAGGGGTATTCAGGAAGCAGTTTAAGGATTCTAATCTAAGAAATAAACTAGTAGATAAGCTCTACTCCTTAGAGTAAGGATCGGAGTTAGTCTTAGCCTATACTACTAAGTTCGAAATCCTATTCTCTTAGATTAGATTTAAGGACTCTAATTATAAAGGCTAGGACTTTTATTAAGGCTGATATTAGTAAATCAAGAATATATTCCTTTATAGTAAGGTTAACTAAGACGACTACTCCGGCGTAAAAGAAGAAGCCTTAATATACGGCCAGAGACTCGAGGCTAATAAGGCCGAAAAAGAAGCTAGTAAAGTAGTAAAGTAGTAGCTAACGAGAACCTCGAATAATTTAACTATTCTAATCGCTCTATCTACCTCCTACCTAGCACGACGGACTAATCTGATACTACTAACTACTACAGCCCTAGCCGGCTAAGAAAACCTACGACTAACCTTAGACGGTTTTCCTATTCTACCGCCTGGTAGTAACCTACCTGATTATATACGTGCTTCTTATATTAAAAAAGGACTATATACTTATTACGGAGGCTCGGGTTATACGTATATTATATATCTAAATAAGAGTATATAAGTTAAAGCCGCTACTCTAGCTACTACTTATAATTAGCTAGGGGAAGACGGTACTTAGGAACTAGTTCCGAACTAAGCTAGTACTAGGAATAAAAACCTAGAATAGCTGGATTTATTATCCTTTTAATAACTAAGTATAGTACTCTATCTTCTTATATTATTATCTACGTCTATTTTAGAGGAACGGTCCTTAAAGTACTAGTAGATACGGGAGCTACTTCTAATTTCATCTATCCTAGCGTTATTAAGCGTTTTACCCTATACCTAATTTCTATTACTACTACTAATATCCGTTCTATTAATAGACGACTTCTAGTATCTACGAAGAGCGGAGGTATTTATAATATCCTATTCACGCTAGAAGGGAAATACTTCTAAGTACTATTTATATCTACCTTATACGAGGGATACGACCTTGTTCTTAGCCTTCCCTACTTAAGGAGTAATCTACTATTTATCGATCTAGCTACTATAAAACTTTTATTTACAGGCCTAGAAACCTAATTATACCCGTACTATTATTCTTACCTAAGCGCTAACTCTATTAAACTATTTTTAACCCGGTTATACGAGCTACTATCTAAACTACTATCTAGGCTACACGAGCTATTATCTAAACTACTATCTAGGCTATACGAGCTACTATCTAAACTACTATCTAGGCTATACGAGCTACTATCTAAACTACTATCTAGGCTATACGAGCTACTATCTAAACTACTATCTAGGCTACGCGAGCTACTATCTAGGCTAAAAGAGCTAATATCTAAACTGCTATCTATACTACTACTAGATAATATATTAACTTATAAGGAAGAGGACGAAGACTAATATTCGTCCGCTTATCTTAACGCCTTTTCCGAACTTGATCCTAACTAACTAGATAACGTCGAAGAAGGAGACGAATACTAAGCCATCTATAAATATAGAGCTAGTAAGGGGAAAACTATACTATCCGCTACGTACGTAGTAGAGGACGCCGATATTATAATACCTACCTAGTACGAAGACTTTAAGGACGTTATCTTAATCGTAAGGGATATTCCTTTAGCGGACTTCAGAGGCCTAGGACTAGACTATATAGTAGAACTAGAACCTGGTATATCCCTACTATATGTTAGAGCGTATTATTAATTAGAACGAGAAATATAATTAAGCTAAGAGTACACGGATAATATAATAAGAAAAGGGTATATTAGGAAGAGTAAATCCCCTTACGCCGCTCTAATAATCTTCGCCTCTAAAAGAGGTTTCGAAAAACTACATCTATATATTAACTATTAAGGTCTAAATGCTATTACTATTAAGAATCGCTATCCGTTACCCCTTATTAATCATTTAATAGACCGTTTAAAGACGGCTAAGTTCTTTATTAAGCTAGACTTACGTAATACTTATAACCTTATCCGTATTAGATAAGGAGATAAATAGAAGACTGCCTTTATTATAAGAGAAGGTCTTTTTAAATACCTAGTAATGCTATTCGGGATAAGTAATACCCTAGTAACTTTCTAATCGTATATTAATAGAGCTATATAAGGCCTATTAGATATAGAGCTAATCGCCTTTATTAATAATATCTTAATCTACGGCGATACCCTTAAAAATATTTAAGAGAGAACCTAAAGGTACTTATAATATCTTCGCGAGTACGGACTATTTATTAAATTAAAGAAATACCTTTTTAATACCTAAGAGGTCCCTTTTCTAGGTTTTATTATTAACTCTTAGGGGGTAATAATAGATAGTAGTAGAGTTAAGACTATTACTAAGTAGCCCCGACCGTAAAAGGTTAAAGAAGTCCAAGCTTTTCTAGGATTCTATAACTTCTATAGGAGATTTATTAAGAACTATTCGAAGATAGCTTTCCTATTAACTAATTTAACTAGAAAAGAAGGAAGGTTCTAATAGAACGGACGGGCGGAGGAAGTATTCGCTACTCTTAAAGAAGCCTTTATTAAGCATCCTATACTAAAGTATTTCGACTCCAAGCTACCTATTTATATCTATATAGATGCTTCAGGGTATGCTATTTTAGGAATCCTCTATTAAAAGTACGATAATGTCTTATATCTAGTAGCCTTCTATTCAAGGAAGATAGATACAGCTGAAAGGAATTACGGAACGCTAGATTAAGAACTATTAGTAATAGTTGAATCTCTAAAGCATTAGAGGTACTATTACGAGGGAGCTAACTATTAAATTATAATCTATTCGGATTACGTAAATCTTTAATAATTTAAGACGAAAAAGGACCTTAATAAACGACAGGTCCGTTAGTCTAAAAGTATTAAACGAGTCGACTGTATTATTTAGTATTTACTAGGAAAAAATAACCTAGCCGACGGCCTATTAAGGCGCGTAGACTACTTGCTAGATATAGACGGACAGGAGCCTAAGGAATAACCTTTCCTAACCCTCGTAGCTATAGTACTAAGCCTGAACGTAACGAGGGAAGATCTTGAACCGCTACTTCTAGAAGCTTATAACTCCGACCCTTACGTTATAAAGCTCTAATAAATGCTATTAGAGGGCTAATAGACTAAGGAGGAGGGTATACTCTATTACGACGCATAAATCTACGTACCTGAAAGTATAAGAATTCAGGTATTAGAAGAGAATTACGATATACCGTTAATTAGCTATTTTAGTTAAGATAAAACCCTAGATCTTATTAGACGGACCTATTACTAGCCTAATATACGGACTAAAGTAAGAGACTATATACGGGGATGTTAATAATACTAGAGGAATAAACTAAATACCTATACTAAATATAGTCTATTAGCCCTACTCCCCGTACTAAGTAAGCTATAGTCTAAAATTAGTATGGATATAATTACAGACCTCCTAATAATAAAGAACGGGTACGATTATATAATAGTCTATATAGATTATTTTATAAAGATAGGATATTTCATTCCTTATAAGAAAACGCTGAATATAGTAGAGGCGGCGGAGATGCTTAGGAGGGAAGTTATACGCCTATACGGAATACCGAATACGATTATTTTAAATCGGGATAAGAGATAGATTAACGATTTCTAGTCTTCGTTAAGTAAAAGATTAAAAATGAAATAGACCCTATTAACCGCGTTCTACCCGTAAATAGATAGGTAAATAGAACGAATAAATACTATTCTAGAATCTTACCTCCAAGCCTATATTAATTACGAATAAGATGACTAGGACGATTAGCTAGACCTAGCTAAGTTTACTTATAATAACGTTAAATACTCTATTATAAGGGTAATACCTTTCTTTACTATAACTAGAAGGAACCCCGACTATAAATTCAAGCTAGAAGGACCCCTAGAAGAGGAAGTTAATAACCTATCAGCCTTTATATATACTAAGAGACTAGAAGACCTCTACGAGGTAATAAAAGTAAACCTAGAGAGAGTAAGAATACGTATAGCTAAATACTATAATACCTATTATTAACTTAAGACGTACGAAGTAGGTGAAAAGGTCTTCCTACGTACTACTAATATTAGGACTAAGCGATCATGTAAGAAACTCGACTAAAAGAAGATCGGCCCTTATAAAGTCGTTAAGGTAATTAGATCTCAAGCTTATAGGCTTAAGCTCCTAGCATCCGTTAAAATTTATAACGTCTTCTATATATCGCTACTCGAGCTAATATATACGCCGGTACTAGGATAAGTTAATCCTGATATAGAGCCCGTTAAAGTAGACGGAGTAGACGAATAGGAAGTTAATACTATAGTAGTAGCTAAGAGGACTAATCGACTTGGCTACGTTTATAAGGTAGTATAAGTCGATAGTACTATTACGTAGGAGCTACCTTTTAACGTTAGGAACTTACTTACCTTAGTAGATGCTTTCTATACCTTATACCCTAATATTATTAAGCCTACTAAGGAGGAGCTTCGAGAGCGTTAAGTTAGTAGTTTTATAATACTTCGGGACGAAGTATATAGGAGGGGAGGATATTATTATACGCGCTATCCGGGGATAGCGGATATAAATCGTAAGCGCCTTAGCGCTATATATTTATTTACCTTCAGCGATTATATATATAATACTTTCTCTCCTTATAATTAGATTCAGCCTTATTACCTAGTTAATTAGCTACTTGTATTTCTAGTATTATAAATAGCCTAGGCTTTTTACTATTCTTACTCTCCTTAAGTAGGCTTGTAAGCGGCGTAGCTATATTTAAATAGTTAAAGATAAAGTATTAATAGAAGTTTATAAAGCTTAAAAAGACTTATATATCTCTATAAGTTTTTAGTTATAACTAATACTTAATAGTAGCTATATACTTAGGATCTATCTTAATACTATTAGTTAAAATAATAAACCCTAGGAATCTAACCTTATTTGTATTAAACTAATACTTCTTAAGGTTTATAAATAGCGAGAATTAATATAATTATTTAAGAACCTCCTTTATATAATACTAGTATACCGACGTATTAGCGCTATAAATTAAAGATATTATCTAGGTATACTACGCACGTTATATTAACTAGTCTTATAAGGGCCTTATTAATATAAGCTTAAAATATTACTAGTATATTAGCGAGTTTAAAAGGTATAACTATATATTTAAAATAGTTATAATAGGTATAAAAAGTAGTTTTCTATTTATTACCCTCCTTAATTCAGATCTTATAATAGGTATCCTTAAGGTCTAATTTAGTAAAGACCTTAGAACCGCTTAGGCGGTCTAATATCTCTGTAATTAAGGGTAATAAGTACCTATTTTTTAAGGTTACCGCGTTTAATCCCTAATAATCTATATAAAGATAAAGCCTACTATCTTTTTTAAGTATAAAAAGAATTAGTACGCTAGCGGAAGAAGTTAAACGGCGAATCTAATATTTTAAGCGAACTCTTTTAGTTTATTAACCTAGAACTCGCTAGTATTAACCTTAAACTACTATTACTCCGCTTATAAATCTAATAAGATACCTTATTACTATAATCCTAGTATATCTAAAATAATATTAGGCCCCTTTTAGTCTATTATATAGAAGAGAGTACTATACTCTCTATTATAGCCCTAGCTATTAACTAATTAATAGGTAAGTTAGTACGCGTTATAAATATATATATTCTTCCCGCTTAACGCTTTTAGCTATAATAAGACGGCGCTATAAGGTTCTAGGTCCTATTAGACTATAAACTTTTACGAAATTAAGTTAAAGTAGGATTCTAAGTTAAAAAGTACTATTACTTATTACGGGTCCCCCTTAAAGAGAGCCTATCCCTTTAAAAGGATTAATAGTATTATTAGGATGTATATAAAGCAAGTTATATAGATATAGTAAACGAGGATACTAAAGCTAGGGAGCGAGTATATATACGAATAGGTAAATAGTAGATATTAGGAGGGCCTAGGCTACTAGGCCCGATTAGGGTAGCCGCTCTAGCTCGTAGCTCGTAATACTCGTGACATTACCCCCCCCTGTGGAAAGCATGGCCTCTATGCTGTTAAACCGTAGCAATTGGCCTAGCCATAAAACCGTGAAATCATAGCCCCTATACTTTGTTCCAGACCTTTGGCCATGAAATCGTTGCTGTTAAAAACGTAGCGACTTGTCAAATCCATGGCCTCGATAGTCCAAATCGTTGCAATTGCCTCCATGCTGTTAAAACCGTAGTAAGGACCCGTAGCCATGATTTATCAGCCTCTATGCTCTTGCTCCCATCCACCATCCAATATAGGTGCACCCGGTGTGCTAGCTGTAGGCAATACCATGGCTGCTGCGGAGCCGGTACGCTGGTATGTAGGTAGGTAGGAAGGTAGGGAGGAATGACGTTGCCGTTATAGCAGGCTCACTATTTAACTAATTAGTTGCCGTTATAGCAGGCTTACTATTTGACAATTTGTTTGTACCTTTGTAGCAGGCTCACTATTTGACTGTTTATTGCCTTTGTAGCATGCTCACTTTGTATACCCCATTTACATGCAGTCATGCCATACCCCCCGCCTTGGTTCGGACTTAGGCCACGTCTTACGCGTCTTTACATGCAGTCGTCCTATACCTAGCCTTGGTCTTACGGCGGACTCCGGCCACGTCTTATACGTCCGGCTGTATACTAGCACAGTTGTTTATCCTCGACTATCCCCGGAGATCTTCCAGGTTTACCGTATGCCTTAGGTGTACTAGTAGCAGTCCGTATGCCTTAGGCGCTGCCGGGGTGGGTGTATAAAACTAAGAGCGTATCCGATACCTCTCAAGCAGTTTCTTTAGGCTCGTATACTTCGTACGAGCGGAGTAAGGAGGGGACCTATATCGTAGGGTTAACGGAGCTTTAATATAATATCAGGATGTATATAAAGCAAGTCATATAGATATAGTAAACGAGGATACTAAAGATAGGGAGCGAGTATATACACGAATAGGTAACTAGTAGATATCAGGAGGGCCCAGGCTACTAGGCCCGATTAGGGTAGCCGCTCTAGCTCGTGGCTCGTAATACTCGTAACAAGTATTACCTCTATTAGTCGCCTTTCTTCCCCCGTTTTTAAGGCGGTTACGGGGGATATTCGTTTTTTACTAATACCGCGCTAATATTATTATATACCTACGTTTATTACTATTAGAATAATTTAGTTTATTATAACCTAACTTTCCGTAATAGAAATAGATAATATTAGAATTTTAATTCTAAGGTTTTCTTTTTAAATACGCCGGCTAAGCGCTATTAGGTTTAAAACCTTTAAGCTTTAAAATACGATTCTCTAAGGGCTAGTCCTTATCTTTAGACTTCCCCTTAAAGCTCTTTCCTTAAAGCTTCCTTAAAGCGGGTACGCTACCTAGACGCCCCTAATCTAGTATACCCTTAAGTAAAATAGCTTAAGCGAGGATCTCCTTATAGTTCTTCGCTATTTAGCTAGTACTAAGAATTTTTATCTTAAGCTCTAGCTGTAGTTTAGCTAAGAAGATATTAGCCTTATACTCCTTATAAAATAGGAGGAGAGTACTTTCTAGTTCTTCTAGAAACGCCTTAAAGGCTGAAGCCTTTTAGTTATAATATTACCTTACTTACTCCTACCTTTTATAAGTAAAGAGATAGCGGCTCGCCGGATTAGTAATTAAATCTAGTAGGAACTTTTTAAAGAATTTAAATATTACCCTATTAATACCCCTATTTTAAGTTTACTAAGTATACTACTAGGTATTAGGATCTCCCTTTAAGAAGTCTATATAATAGGTAATCCGATTCTTATTAATCTTAAAGTACTTAAATCTTATAAGGAACTTAATTTCAACGTTATAAAACTAGCGTATATATTCTCCTTTACTACCGCCTTTATACGCCTTTATTTTATTAGGGCGTAATATATATCTTAAAGGTCTTTACTCCACTTATATAATAGTAGTAACTAGAGTAGCGCCTAGGGCTTTAGGGTTACGAAGCCTTTTATTTCGAATAATTAAATTCGCTAGCTCTCGCTATTATTCTAGGTAGTAATTCTCTTTTTAAGCGGCTCGAAGTTATTCTTTAATACTATTATCTCGCGGAGTTAAGGCCCTAATAGAGGAGAACCTTTTAAATAATATAGTACTATCGCGGCGGTCTGTTAGCGGATCGTCTAGTAACTCCTTAACGCGTCTTTAAGATAAACGTAATATTATAGTAATACTAGGCCTTTTCCTTTAAAAGGTAAGAGAGATTAGAACTATAAGAGGGATTACTAGTATACTACTAGTATAATTAATAAAAGATATAATATTACGGCGTTAGCGTTAAGTAGGCGTAATAGTATCTATTACTTAGTAGTAGAACTAATCTCTAAGGATCTTAAAAACTTAAGGGGAGTAGCTAGTAGTAATAGTACTACTAAGCTCTAAGTACAGGCGTACGTTATAAGGACTATACCCTTATCTATAATTCCGGAGAACCTAATTTTAGCGTAATTAGGTAAATTAGTAGTAATTAGCAAATATTAGCTACGCTAGGTAGGACTACTTATATCGAAAATTATTAAGCCTATTTAGTAGGCGATAATAACTATTAGCTAGAACGTAAAAATCGAACTTTAGAATTTAATAAGTCTTTAAGTACTAGGCTATATAAGGTATAGAACATGTAACTAAGGCTACTTTAAGCGAGGATTTCGATTCTAAAATTAGATTTAAATTACGTAGCCTAACTGTAAAGTTACGCGGGTTTTCTCGTTAAGGTTTTAGCTCCCAAGCGCTAAACCTTATAATTTCTTAGTGTTAAGACCTACTAAATATACTAAACGTGCTAATCCTACTAAATAGCTACTAAATATACTAAATACAACTCGCCTTACTAATTATAAGTCTGGATTTTACTAATACTTATAAGGAAGGTAATACGCTAGCGCTAAGGTAGCGTATATATATTATAACTTATAGAGACCCTATTTTCTCTTTATATCTCTCTCTACCTATCTAGTTGAATCTACCTCTTTCTAGTTATCCTATTCCTTTTAGATTCTATCTTCCTTACTAATATAGAGTTATAGCTTTATATTAACCTTATAACGTTTATTAGCCTTCTATTAATACTCCTTATCCTTCTCGCGACGACTCTTTAAGCTCTAGTTCTTTAACCGCCCTCTTCTCTACGACGAGGTTCTTACGGCGACGACGGGCCTCTTAGACCTAGCGCTCCTTCTCCTACGTCTTACGAGCTCTTTTATTAGCTATATCCTAGGCTTCCTAGGCCTTTTATTTCTTTAAGGCCGCTTACTACCACTTCTTTATCTACGGAGCGACGGCGACGGCGTTATTACCCTATTTAGCCCTAAAGGCTATAGCTCTTCTAGGCCGGCGATGATAAGAAGGAGGAGGAGGAGGAGGAGTAGTAGTTAAATTATTAGTCTTATAAGGTATTAGGATATTACGAGTATAGACCAGCGGTCCTTATACTACGCCTAGCAAAGGCACTTCTCGTCACCGTCAGGTGGATCAGTCTAGAGAGAGACTCGACCCACAGGTGGATTAGGTGGATCAGCTTACTAAACTATAGGAGCCACGTGTAGATCAGGTGGATCGGTCCACCGACCTACACCTCTTAGTAGGATCTTATATGTCTATATAGAAAGCGTACGTTCTTACTTAGATAGGAGCTTCGTGCTTAACTTATATTATTAACCTAGATATCTCCTAGATACTAAATATAATACTCGACCTGTATTAGACCAGTTTAGTACGAAGCCTGTTTACCCTAGTCCTTAACACTCCTCTCTACGAGATCCACCTAGACTCCGGAGCCTTCTAGTTAGAAGACGACGGGTCGTAACACTTTAAGTACCCTTAAGATAAGTACCTCAGGATAAAGGGACCTCACCCTAAGTGAACGCGGTCCACGACAGTTAGTAATAGCGGAAGTTAAAGAAGGTATTAAAGTTACTAAGCCAGATTTATACTATAGCGATTAAGATAAACTTGAAGAGTAGTTAGTATAAATATAGCTATACTTCTCTTTTAATAAAGACGCTATAAGACTAAAGAAACAACTACTATTTATAATAACTTATATAAGAGGACGGGCCTAGAGATAGTCCGCTCCATTTCTTAAACGATATATAGAAGATCCCGACGACGATAATAATATCTCTATTAAGTTATAGATAGAGAGCCTAACACTCTTTTATAGAGAAATAAGGCGAATATTCGGACCTTCTAATAAAGTAAGCGTAGTAATAAGAGTCATCTAGTACTTAATATAAAAGAAATCGGTATCTAAATACATAACACAGTTCTAATAGTATTTTATAAGAACCGACTGGGATAATAACGCGCTGATAGTAATGTATTAGAGAGGATTAAAACCTCAGGTAAAGAAGGAACTTATACGAGACGGAGCCGTTTATAATAACTTAGACTTATTAATAAGAGCCTTAACACGAGTCGATAACTAGATCCACGAGTTAGTAATAGAACTACGCTATAATAGTGGAGTTTCTAGACTCGGTTATACAGGACTCTATTCCGGAGGAAGTTATAGGAAGAAGTAATTCTCACGCGATCCTTACGGTCCGATGCTAATAGAGTTGGACTTCACCGAGAAGAAGAAACCGTTTAGAGGTAAGAAATAGCAAGGGGGTAAGAAAGCAATGAATTACTATAGCTATAGTAAACCGGGCCACATCGCCAAAAACTACAGGTTAAAAAACATAGTGAAACGACCTTAGTTAAATATATTAGAAAGAGTTCCAGTTAGGAAGACTAAACCTCTAAAGGATTAATAAGAAACGGAGTATAACGACACCGAGCTAGACGTAATCATAGATGATTTACTAGCCCTCGTCAATCTACCTATTAATAGAGAACTATAATCTAGAGAGGAAGAATTACGCGAAGAAATAGCTAAGAAATAGAGGAATATCGTAAAGATTAAATAAAGGCTAGTAGATATTTACGAATAACTTAAGGAATTAGACTCTAATAACGAATATAATAGTAGTTATATTCGGAAGGGAAAACCCGAACAAAGCCGAGAAAGCGAGGATGATTCCGACTGGGAAAACCTCAGCCAGACTTCTAAGAAAGAAGGTGATAGAGTAGTATCTCGAGCTTCCACATCAAAAGATCCACAGATAAAACTCGAGGAACGGGTAGAGTTCTACTAAGAAAAAGTAGTAGGAGGACTTCTATAGAAGGAGTTTAGAAATGACTTAGTATATCTATAACACGGAGTAATACACTAGTTAGCCTGCGCCGATAAAACATATATAATTCACTACTAAGCGAAAATAAACTTAGGAAAGTCTATTAGAATCCGAACGTATAGAAAAGTTTAGTTAAGTTATAATAATATAAGTTATTATTAGTACTTAGTAACTAAGAGATCGAGGAAGTAGTTTCCAAACTATAACTAAAGATGGTATAGCAGTCTCCACGGACACCTTAAGCATGACGAGCATACTTCTAAGTGTCACTTATAGGACTAGTATGCCTGCTTCCACGACAATTACAGAAAGCATATGTATATAAAAAGAACTACCGGATTCCTATCCTTTTCGGGAAAAGAGTAATCCCTTATACTAAGGGGAAGTATAAGGAGATTAATATCCTCACCCTAAAAATATATCAGTTATATTTAACGAACTACGTAATATATATAAATATACCGGTTAAAATAGATAGTTAGCGGACTATAGCAATAATAGATTCTAGAGCATCTAGAAACTTTATCTCTAAAGCATTAGTACGGTTAGTAGGCCTACTAACGCGAAGAAAGAAGGATCTATATAACTTACGAATGGCCGACGGGTTAACGCTATTAAAAGGAAGCGTAGACGAGGAGATAACCTCGCTACTATTTATAATTCAACGATACTATAAGGAAATGTCCTTCAATATTATAGGAATGGCCACCTATTATATTATATTAGGCATGCCTTAGTTAGAAAAGCATAACCTAGCAATTAACTGGAGAAGAAAAGTACTTAAGTTTAAGCGAACTGGCGATATCACTAGATTCTAACCTACACGTCGATAGTAGACGACGGTAGATAAGAAATCGAACTAGAAGACGGTTGAGGTATATATTACCTTAATTTCGAATAAGGATGACCTTAAAACATAAGGATCCGACTTAATAGACACTGGTAGCGGTCCGCCAGGTTAATAAGTTAGAGTTCTTAGAGTAACTAATAGTACTCCTGATATCTTATAAGAGTATTAAAGATAGAAACGCCTCTTTATAGAAGAGATAACAGTAAAAGCTCTACCTAAATACTAACCTTAGGATTATAAGATCGAACTTAAACTAGGGAAGGAACTAACATTTAGACCTATTTATACGTTATCCGAAAAGGAACTTATAGTACTACGCGGGTACCTTAATAAGAACCTAAAAAAGGGATTTATTCGAGAATCTAAATTACTAGCAGGATATCCGATACTCTTCGTAAAGAAGAAAGACGGATCCTTACGACTATACGTAGACTATCGAAAGTTAAATAATATAACGATAAAGAATCGTTACCCGCTACCTAATATTAGCGAGCTGCAGGATCGGCTAGCTAAAGTAAAGATCTTTATAAAACTAGATCTTCGAGGAGCGTATAACTTGATTTAAATGAAAGAAGGTGACGAATAGAAAATAGTATTTAGGACTCGATATAGATATTACGAGTATCTAGTCATGCCGTTTAATCTTACTAACGTACTAGTAACCTACTAGGCATTAGTTAATAATATTATACGAGCTCATTTAGATCTTATAACGATTATATACCTCGACGACATATTAATTTACTCTGAAACTCTTAAGGAATATATCCTTTATATATAAGATGTATTAACATGCTTATTATAAGCTAGACTCCTCTTAAAGCTAGAGAAATGCGAGTTTTATAAGACCTTAGTTAAGTTCTTAGGGTTTATAGTAATAACTAAAGGCGTTCGTATAAGCCCTAAGAAGATTCAGGCTATATAGGAATGGCTTATACCACATAATATCAAATTAGTATAAGGGTTTCTAGGATTCGCTAACTTTAATAGACGTTTTATAGAAGGCTACTCTAAGAAAGCCTTGCTACTAACGGAAATCACTAAGAAAGATACGGGATTTCGATAGGATACTAACTAGAAGAGAGTATTTAAAGAACTGAAGTAAGCTTATATAGATCCTCCGGTACTCTACACGTTTCGTAACGGAGAACTAGTACGTATTAAAATAGATGCTTCGGATCTTATAATCGGAGCATGCCTCTATTAGTAGAAAGACGGCAAGTAGTATCCAGTAGTATACTACTCACGTAAGATATCTCCAGCAGAATAGAACTATAATATATACGACAAAGAGCTTTTAGTAGTCGTCTATTCTCTATAACATTAGAGAGTATATGCTAAAAGCTATTCGGAACTTACTATCTTCACCGATTATAAAAATTTAGTAGGTTTTACGACTATAAAAGAATTGAATCGACGATAAGTTCGATAGTCTGAACTCCTTAAGCAATATAAGTTTAAAATTTAGTATACCCTAGGAAAAGATAATAGACGAGCAGACGCTTTAAGTAGACGATCTAACTATATATAAGTAAAAGACATTACCACTTAACCTATCTTAAAATAAGAAAACGATAGGTCGTTAGTACTAGTAAGGAATCTAGCCACGACTATACGAGTCACGACACATGCAGTTCCTAATTTAAAGGAAGTATACGAGAATAATAACCTAGCCGGATAACTTAGGAAGGAACAGCCTAGCCGGGACCTGTTACTATACAAATAGAAGCTGTACTTACTACCGAAAGTAATAGAAGAAGTGATTAGGGATTACTATAATAATCCTTTACTAGGATATCTAGGAGTATCTAAAACATTAGAACTCATTTAAAGAGTATACGCCGCACTAAACCTACGAGCGTTAGTCGAGTAATACATCAGGGAATGTATATACTGCCAGCAGAATAAATCTGTAAGACATGCCAAGTACAGACAAATTCAGTTTACCGAAGTTCTAGATATACTATAGAAAGACGTCACGATAGACTTTATTATAAAACTACCTCGGTCGGTTAACCTAGTAACTAACGACAAGTACGACTTAATAATAGTTATCGTCGATAAACTTACCAAGTATACTATTATAATCCTATATAAGGAATCCTATAATACTAGTTAGCTTGGATTTATTTTATTAGATAGACTGATTAGAGATTATAATATACTAGAATTAATAACTTTAGATAGAGATAAACTCTTTATATTAAACTATTAGAAGACTTTAATCGCGTTAATAGGAACTAAACTATAAATATTAATAGCCTATTACCCTTAAACGGATAGATAGACTAAACGTACTAATTAGATAATAGAAGTATACCTTAGATACTACGTTAATAAAAGGTAAAATAATTAGGTTACGTTACTCCTAATAGCACAGTTAGTATATAACGACAAAAGGTTAGATATAATAAGGCTATTACCGTTTTTTATAAACTACGGTCGACACGTAAACTTATTCCTAGATCCTCGATAAGGACTAGATACCGAAAAAGCCTTAGTATTAACTTCTAACATGAAAAGCCTATATAAAGACATGCAGCACATGATTAGCGAGGCTAATATTACTATAAAGAAGTTAGTAGATAAGAAAAGAAAATTAGGTCCTTAGCTAAAGAAGGGGGATAAAGTATACCTCCTTATAAAAAATTTGAAAGGTATAAGACTAAGTAGGAAACTAGACTATATTAAAGTCGGACCATTTTTAGTTATTAGAAATAAAGGGCCTGTTAACTATAAATTATAGCTTCTACCTAACGCTAAAATCCACCTAGTATTCTATATCTTAATATTAGAACTAGTAGATCCTAATACACCCTTATAAGAAACCTTCTATTTTAAAATAGAAGAAGAAAACGAATTCAAAGCCGAAAGAATTCTAGCATATAAGAGTTAGAAGTACCTAGTAAAATAGAAAGGGTATAAAGATTCGGAAAGTACCTAGGAACTAATCAAGAACCTTGAGAACTGCTAGAGCCTCCTATAACAGTTCCGCTAATAACAGTAAACCTAGACCAGTTAAAGTTAGGAGGGACTTCGACCTATTCTAAAGAAACATTAAAGAGGAAGTCGTTAGGGGAAGGATCAGCTATTTACTTATTAACCTCGACCTCCTCGATATTTTATAGTTCCCCTTCAACCATTTCTCTTTAAACTCGCTCTAATATTTCCAGCTCTATAGTAAGACGAACTATTCGAGCCTAGGCCTCCTTTTAGAAAGCCTTCTACTCTACTAGCTTAGTATCGCGCTATTTCTAAACGCGAGCCTAATAAGTAGGAGAGAAAGGAGCGAGATCGCAGCTATAGCCTAGTCGGGCGTATTCCACGTAATAATTAGACGAACCCCCTACTTTATACTTCTCTAGGCGCCTAGCCTTTTTATAGTTCTTATAGACGCGTATTAGAGTTACCGGCGCGATTAACGATAATAGCTAATAATAACGGAAAGAGCTTAATAGTTTATACCTATTAGTAGGCATTATAGAAGTTAGGATTATCGGGATAATAATTCTTAGAGGAGGAGCTAATATTACGAGTATAGACTAGCGGTCTTTATACTACGCCTAGTAAAGGCACTTCTCGTCACCGTTAGGTAGATTAGTCTAGAGAGAGACTCGACTTATAGGTGGATTAGGTGGATTAGCTTACTAAACTATAGGAGCCACGTGTAGATTAGGTGGATCGGTCTACCGACTTATACCTCTTAGCAGGATCTTATATATCTATATAGAAAGCGTACGTTCTTGCTTAGATAGGAGCTTTATACTTAACTTATATTATTAACCTAGATATCTCCTAGATACTAAATATAATACTCGACCTGTATTAGACTAGTTTAGTACGAAGCCTATTTACCCTAGTCCTTAACACTCCTCTCTACGAGATCCACCTAGACTCCGGAGCCTTCTAGTTAGAAGACGACGGGTCGTAATATAGGATTACGACGATTAGAAAAATAGATTAGAATACTAAGAATATAGAGACTAGGAGCCTTATAATTACCTAATTAGGATATACGATAATATAATAGTAGTAGTAGTAGATATAATATTAATAGTTAAAGGTATAAAGAATTTAGTAGTTAGCCTACTAAAAACCTAGTTATATAGTCTATAGAAGGTAATACTAAGGAATCTCGATAAACTTATATATACTAAATACTAAGAGCCTAAGAAACCTACTAGAATTTATATATATACCTCTATTTTCTTTATACCTACTATTCTATATATCTGATATCGTTATTAAATTATTATTAAGAAAAACTTTAAATAATATACGCTTTAAATTTATCGCGTTAAAATTCTAAGAGATAACGTTAGCTAATCTTATTATATAATCGTATTATAATTCCTAAATCTTCTAATTTAAACCTCGCTTATAGTCCTTCCTCTTATTATATTAAGAATAACCCTAATTGTAAAGAAATACGAGGTTGAAAGAAAAAGATAATACCTGAAGATATCGCTTAATATAATAGGCTTCTTGAAATAGCTAGATTAAGAGAAAGAGTTAAACGTAGGAAATACTCGCGTATAAGGCTTAGCTTAATATATCTATTAACATCCTAAGAAAAGAATTATACTAATTAAATTAGAGAAAATATATCGCTTATTAAAGGGGTTAGATTAGTCTAAAATACGCGAAATAGCGTAGTATAAGCTAAAGAAGCACTATTTTAACGGCTAGGACTAGAGGAATAGGATAATATTAGATTTAGCGATAATATATATATAGACTTTAACGTACTTATACGCGTTAAATTAAATAACGAATATATATAGTTAGGAATTAGCCTTAGCCTTATATACTTAATATATATATTATAAATATAATATATCTCTTATAAAACTAAAATAAGTCGTTTACCTATTTAAATAGGTTATAAGCCTAGGTTTCACGTATCTATTACATCTTAAAACGGCTTCCTTCGTAGTATTTATTCTATATTACATCGTATTCTAGCCTAGGAAAGGCTTTATAAGGGAGAATACCGCTATAATTCTCCTCTTAATACGCTATATATAAATTCCTCCCTCCTACGAGATATTTAACTACGACGACTAGAAACGTAGTCGATAATAGAAGTATATTAGCGAGAGAAACGAGGCGAGTATAATACTAGTAGGGCTATAAGAGCTAGGAAATTAGGGAGAGAAGTAGAAGCGGAAGCGTACTAGTAGTAAAAAGATTTCTTTTACTATAATTAAGGTAGCTAGATATAGTACGAGGGAAGAGAAAGGATTTCATACTACTACTACTACCTTACTAACTATAAGAGTTACGATAAATCGAGTGAAACGCTATATTAAATCGCCTATCTTATAGTAAGCTATATTAAGAAGTCTTAAACAAAGATATTTATTACGTCTACTAGTACTCTTCCTGATTTTTACCTCTACTAGCGAATTATAAGTAAATTTCAAGGTTTACAGGTTTAATAAGACTTTAAAGTAGGACGTAGATAAGAATACAATTCCTAGGGGAGTAATACGATTAAGAAGCTATAGTTTTAAGCTATTTAAGCTAGTATATATAGTTCTTTACTAATAGGGGAGTATTAGGAATTAGCCTTAGCCTTATATACTTAGCATATATACTATAAATATAACACGTCTCTTATAAAACTAAATTAAGTTATTTACTAAATTTAATAAATATATCTAGCTTAAGTTCTTTATTATCTATTATAATATATTTTATAATAGCTTGAATAAACTTCTTAAGTTCTTTATATATATTAAATTTCCTTAAGTTATAAAGACTAAAATAATTAAAAACCTATAATTCTATAATAGTACTATATAAAAAGAAATTATAGATAAAATAGTAGGTAAATTAAATAATAAAAGTATCGCGTATATATTTAGTTAGTTATAATAAAATCTTTTTTAGAATTTACTTTAACTATTTAAGTTCTCTAATAATATATAAATCTTTTTAATTATACTTTTTATTTATTTTAATATTTTATTTTTTTATAAATAAATCTAGCTAATACTATATTTTACTACTAATAAAATTACTAATATTTTCTATTATATATAAAATACCGCGTAAATCTAAAAAATATTTGTTTTAAAAATAAAATAGTTAATTTTATATAATCTTTTTATTTACTAAATTAGAAAAATTAGACTGTTACTTACCTTTATATTACTTTTTAATTATATTGTAAATTATTTTACTTTTATAGTTTTAATATATATTTTTTAATTTTTCTTTTAAAGAAACTTATTAAATAGTAGTACTACTAGTACTAGTATAGTAACTATATAGAGAGAGTTAGCTATAGTACTAACTAGGGGCTAACTAAGCTTATAGCCTACTTTTAGTAGAGTTCTTGTAATAGCTATAATACTAGACCTTTTACCTTCTACTACCTACTATAATATAACCTACGAGGTAACTACTAATCTAGTATTCTAATAGGTTATAAGCCTAGTAGCTAAGAAGGTCTTTATATAACTAAAATACATGTTAACGTATATAATCTCGTGTAATTCTTATAGCTAAGTAGATAAGAGAAAACTAGTATAATTATTAAAGTAATAAAAAGCTTAAGATTACCCTTTAAAAGATTAAAAGATACTAATAGACTTTTAGTAACCTTATAATATTAATTAGCTAATTATAAAGAGTTAATCCTTAATACCTTTACTTTATATTTCCCTCGGAGTTAATAAGTTCACGCCTACTAGATCTAATATAAAGATTATAATATAGATAAGAATACTATATTTTACTAATATCTATTATTATAGATACTACTACCTATAATCCTATAGCGCGTAAGCGTCCCCTTCCCCTTCTATCCTCTAGAACTTATGCCTAGTAGTTTTAACTAGCACGATACTATTTTAAGAAAGAAGGTATCTTATACGTCCTTAAGACTACACGTGATAAATACAGGCTAGTAAAAGGGATAATTAGTCTACAAATATCCGATAAAAGCAAAACCCCTGAGAGTACCCTAGATAGCGAATCTACTACCTTATCATTAATACCTATAATAGTAAAGGAAGCCGAACGCGCGGACCTATTAGCTAAATAGGAAAGAGATAATGCCTCCGCCACGTATACCATACTTATTTGCCTAGGAGACTTCGACTAGGAGCTCGTAGAAGACCTCAAGAGTGTAAACGAAGTATAGAAGAAGTTAAAAGATAAATACTATAATAAACGTACTAGTATAAAGGTAAGACTTACTAAAAGGCTTTATACGTATTAAATAAACGAGGATACTAGTATTAAAGAAGCCTAGCTTAAGCTAGCAAGAATTAGGAGATAACTTAAGGAAATCGATCCGGTTATAGCTAAGTCTTTTAATAAAGAGGGACTATTCCAGCGACTCTTAAAGGCATTACCATCGAAGTATACCGCTATTAGAGATATAATTAACGGTATAGACCTACGCTTAGTTAAACACCGTATAGGTGTACTTAAAGATAAAGAAGATAGACTAAATAAGGAGGCTGCGCTTATAGCTAAGAAGGAGGGCAGAGGGAGAAGATCTAGTCCCCTAGCTTCTCTAAAGAGTAAACCTGTAGTAAAGGCGAAACCTAAGTAATCTTAAGGTCTTCGAGCAGCCTATTACCCGTGCAGAATCTATAATAATACTTACTACGTTAAGTACTACCCTTACCTCGAGATAGCCTGAGCTATAGCTGTCAAGTATAAAAGAAAGACTGGTAAGACTTTACCTCTTAAAGTATACTCCGCCGAGGATAACCGTTCTAACACCGATCCTAAGTCCGATAGGAACGATATAGAGGAAGTACTCTACGCTATAAAGGATAATAATAATCACCTCGTTAAAAAAGGTTATATATCTAAAGTTATTTATAAGATCCCCGCTTTAGAATAGGTCGTAGATACCGGTACCTCTAAATATATAACTAATTAACTCTAACTATTTAAGGGACGTCTAAAGATAATACTAAGACGTATTATTATAGTTAGAGGGGGGAAACTTTACTTAGATTAGATAGGTATAGTAGTAATACGAGTACCTAGGGGATTATCTATTATACTAGTAAAGACTCTTTACATATTAAACTTAGGAGTAAATCTTTTATTAGGAAGGCGACTTATATAAGTAGGTTTTAACGGAATATTTAATAAGTAAGGATTATACTTAGTAGACCTAGAGTCTAGAGAACGTATTATTAGTATAACCTTAAAAGGAGGTATTTATATTATATTATATATCGCTAATAAACTAGTAGATTAAGCCTTCTAAGCTAAGGAGTAGAAGATATCTTATTACGCCTTCCCCGCTATTAATAATAGCGAACCGATAGATCTTACGCTAGAGAATATAGACTAGGGCCTATTACTACTAGAGAGGAAGCCTACTAATAGATATACCCTTTAGTATAAACGATTCGCTTATCTAGGAGCTATAAAGATTAAAGCCCTATCTATAATAACTACCTTAAGCGAGAAAATAAAAGTACTTAAAGATTATATATATCGTATATATAAACTAACTAAGAAGAGAAACTATATACTTAAGAAGCTATCTAAATAGGATACTAAACTCCTAGGACTAGTATTAATTAATATAGCCGGCTAGTTCCTATTATTAATTAATAGTTATAAGTACTTCCTATAAATCGTAGAGAACTTAATAAGAAAGATATAGTCTATCCCTATTAAGATAAAAGATAAGGTAATTAATATATTAGAAGGATAGAGACGAATAAAAGAGCTTTCTACGGGTAAGAAACTTAAAGTAATCCGGAGTAATAATATACCTAAATTAAAGTATATTATTAACGAATAGGTAAGTAGTATTAGTATTATACTATAGTATATAATTACTTATATATTAAGTTAGAACGGAGTAGCTAAACGTAGTATATAGATAATAGAGAATAGAGTCCGCGCTATAATTAAGGAAGTAGGACTATTAATAGAACTCTAGTATAAGGCCGTAGAAGCAGATACGTATCTATAAAATAGAACTGCCTATAGACCTTATAGAACTCGAGATAACTAAAAGGAGAGGATTATACTAGAGGAAGTATATACCGGCGTTATTCTAAATATTAACTATATTAGGGTATAAGGGAGTATTTACTATACCTATATTTATCTGAAATCGCTGCTAGCGGGTACACGCCAAGACAAGTTTATAGACCGAGGCAGAGAGTATATATTCGTTAGATATACTAAGACTACACGATAACTACAAGTCTACGCCCTAGATCTAGGCTACGTGATTAGGTCGAGTATCGTGATAGTAGACGAGTTACGGAAAGGAGGGGATCTCGATTTAAAACTTAGAAAGAACGGCATAAAGATATAAGGTATAAGAAACGAACTAGTAGATTATAAGCCCTAAGGACGGCTATATAAGGAGAATAGCCTAATACCTATTCTAGTAAAAAGAAGCGTTAGACGTCCTAGAAAGGAATAGTAATTAGTAAGATCGGGGAGATTATCTATAATACTACCTCCTAAGAAGTTAGTTAGGCGACTAAGTAAGATTATACTAGATATATAATTAAGTAGTAAAGTAGATATATAACTAGTATTAGAGGAGTATTAAATAAACGGTATTATAATATTAGAAGAATACTAGAATTATACTAAAGAGTTAGATAACTAAGATGACGCTACCTTACCCTAGAATAAACCTACCTTTATAGAAGACTAAATTCAGGCGTCTAGACCCCCTACTCCGCCGCTATTTATTTACCCTACACCTGTTTAACCTATATAACCGAACCTAGTCATTCTAGGAGTATAGAAACGTTAACGGGACGAAGATAATAACCTAGATAAGCCTAAGCGATAGCGTTAGAAGATTCAGGTATTAATTACAAGGTTTATAAGTAACCCTAGCTACGTGGAGGTACTACCAAACGGTATTATACTTATAGAATAAGCCCTCTCTATAGTTCTTGAAAGTAAACCTAGAGGCAGGATTATCGTACCGGATATATACCGATAAGTAATCTCCGACCCGGAGTATAACGCCTAATAGAGAAGAGCGATAGATATAGAAGTCTAAGCCCTAGAAGGAAATAATATATAGATAGAGCAAGCTCTACCTAAGGGTATAAATAAGGTGTCCTGCAAGTAGGTATTCTCTATAAAATACGGTAGTAATAGAGCTATTAAGCGGTATAAGGCTAGGCTTATTACCCGCGGATTCTTAGAAAGATATAGAGTTAACTATAATAAAACATTCTTACTTATAGTAAGAATAGATATATTACGACTATTTCTAGTAATTATTATAAGAGAAGATCTAGAATACTATTATATTAATATTAATAACGCATTTATAGAAGTAGACCTAATAGAAGATATCTACTTAATACCACCTAAAGGCGTAAATATTATAGTAGGAAAGGTTCTTAAGATTAATAAGAGCCTCTACGGACTTAAGTAGGCAGGCCGGAATTAGAATAATCTCTTAGTAAAAGTCTTAAAAGAGGTAGGTTTCAAGTAAAGTATAGTAGAACCCTACATACTAACTCATTGAATTAAAAGAGTTATAATTCTACTATACGTGGATAATATCCCTATTACTACTAAGATAATAAAAGGGATCGACTAGTTTAAAGATCTAATACGGAAATTATTTAAAATCAAGGATCTAGGGTGTTACGACCCGTCGTGTTCTAACTAGAAGGCTCCGGAGTCTAGGTGGATCTCGTAGAGAGGAGTGTCAAGGACTAGGGTAAACAGGCTTTATACTAAACTAGTCTGATACAGGTCGAGTATTATATTTAGTATCTAGGAGATATCTAGGTTAATAATATAAGTTGAGTACGAAGCTCCTATCTAAGCAGGAACGCACGCTTTCTATATAGATATATAAGATCCTGCTAAGAGGTATAAGTCGGTAGACCGACCCACCTAATCTACACGTGGCTCCTATAGTTTAGTAAGCTAATCCACCTAATCTACCTATAGGTCGAGTCTCTCTCTAGACTAATCTACCTAACGGTAACGAGAAGTGCCTTTACTAGGCGTAGTATAAGGACCGCTAGTCTATACTCGTAATATTAGCTCCTCCTCTAAGAATTATTATCCCGATAATCCTAACTTCTATAATGCCTGCTAATAGGTATAAACTATTAAGCTCTTTCCGTTATTATTAGCTATTATCATTAATCGCGCCGGTAACTCTAATACGCGTTTATAAGAACTGCGAAAAGGCTAGGCGCCTAGAGAAGTATAAAGTAGGGGGTTCGTCTAATCGTTACGTGGAATGCGCCCGACTAGGCTATAGCTGTAATCTCGCTCCTTTCTCTCCTACTTATTAGGCTCGCGTTCAGAAATAGCGCGATGCTAAGCTAGCAGAGTAGAAGGCTTTCTAAAAGGAGGCCTAGGCTCGAATAGTTCGTCTCACCATAGAGCTGGAAATATTAGAGCGAGTTTAAAGAGAAATAGTTAAAGGGGAACTATAAAATATCGAGGAGGTCGAGGTTAATAAGTAAATAGCTAATCCTTCCCCTAACGACTTCCTCTTTAATATTTCTTTAGAACAGGTTAAAGTCCCTCTTAACTTTAACTGGTCTAGGTTTACTGTTATTAGCGGAACTATTATAGGAGGCTCTAGCAGTTCTTAAGGTTCTTAATTAGTTCCCAGGTACTTTCCGAATCTTCATACCCTTTTTATTTTACTAGGTACTTCTAACTCTTATATGCTAGAATTCTTTCGGCTTCGAATTCGTTTTCTTCTTCTATTTCAAAATAGAAGGTTTCTTATAAGGGTATATTAGGATCTACTAGTTCTAATATTAAGATATAGAATACTAGGTGGATTTTAGCGTCAGGTGGAAGCTATAATTTATAGTTGATAGGCCCTTTATTTCTAATAACTAAAAATGGTCCGACTTTAATATAGTCCAGTTTCCTACTTAGTCTTATACCTTTTAAATTTTTTATAAGGAGGTATACTTTATCCCCCTTCTTTAGCTAAGGACCTAATTTTCTTTTCTTATCTACTAACTTCTTTATAGTAATATTAGCCTCGCTAATCGTGTACTATATGTCTTTATATAGGCTTTTTATATTAGAAGTTAATACCAAGGCTTTTTCGGTATCTAGTCCTTGTCGAGGATCTAGGAATAAGTTTGCGTGTCGACCGTAGTTTATAAAAAACGGTAATAGCCTTATTATATCTAACCTTTTATCGTTATATACTAACTATACTATTAGGAGTAACGTAACCTAATTATTTTACCTTTTATTAACGTAGTATCTAAGGTATACTTCTATTATCTAATTAGTACGTTTAGTCTATCTATCCGTTTAAGGGTAATAGGCTATTAATATTTGTAGTTTAGTTCCTATTAACGCGATTAAAGTCTTCTAATAGTTTAATATAAAGAGTTTATCTCTATCTGAAGTTATTAATTCTGGTATACTATAATCTCTAATTAGTCTGTCTAATAAAATGAATCCAAGCTGACTAGCGTTATAAGATTCCTTATATAGGATTATAATAGTATACTTAGTAAGTTTATCGACGATAACTATTATTAAGTCGTACTTGTCGTTAGTTACTAGGTTAACTAACTAAGGTAGTTTTATAATAAAGTCTATCGTGACGTCTTTCTATAACGTGTCTAGAACTTCGGTAAACTGAATTTGTCCGTACTTGGTATATCTTATAGATTTGTTCTACTAGTAGCATATATATTCCCTGATATATTACTCGACTAACGCTCGCAGGTTTAATACGGCGTATACTCTTTAAATAAGTTCTAATATTTTAGATACTCCTAGATGTCCTAGTAAAGGATTATTATAGTAATCCCTAATTACTTCTTCTATTACTTTTAGTAGTAAGTATAGCTTCTATTTATATAGTAATAGGTCCCGGCTAGGCTATTCCTTCCTAAGTTATCCGGCTAGGTTATTATTCTCGTATACTTCCTTTAAATTAGGAACTATATATGTCGTGACTCGTATAGTCGTGGCTAGATTCCTTACTAGTACTAACGACCTATTATTTTCTTATTTTAAGATAGGTTAAGTGGTAATGTCTTTTACTTATATATAGTTAGATCGTCTACTTAAAGCGTCTGCTCGTCTATTATCTTTTCCTAGGGTGTACTAAATTTTGAACTTATATTACCTAAGGAGTTCGGACTATTAAACTTATCGTCGATTCAATTCTTTTATAGTTATAAAACCTACTAAATTTTTATAATCGGTGAAGATAGTAAGTTCCGAATAGCTTTTAGTATATACTCTCTAATATTATAGAGAATAGACGACTACTAAAAGCTCTTTATCGTGTATATTATAGTTCTATTCTACTGGAGACATCTTGCGTGAGTAGTATACTACTAGATACCACTTGCCGTCTTTCTACTAATAGAGGCATGCTCCGATTATAAGATCCGAAGCATCTATTTTAATTCGTACTAGTTCTCCGTTATAAAACGTATAGAGTACCGGAGGATCTATATAAGCTTGCTTTAGTTCTTTAAATACTCTCTTCTAGTTAGTATCCTATTGAAATCCCGTATCTTTCTTGGTGATTTCCGTTAGTGGTAAGGCTTTCTTAGAGTAGCCTTCTATAAAACGTCTATTAAAGTTGGCGAATCCTAGAAACCCTTATACTAATTTAACATCGTGTGGTATAAGCTATTCCTATATAGCCTGAATCTTCTTAGGGCTTATACGAACGCCTTTAGTTATTACTATAAACCCTAAGAACTTAACTAAGGTCTTATAAAACTCGCATTTCTCTAGCTTTAAGAGGAGTCTAGCTTATAATAAGTATATTAATATATCTTGTATATAAAGGATATATTCCTTAAGAGTTTTAGAGTAAATTAATATATCGTCGAGGTATATAATCGCTGTAAGATCTAAATAAGCTCGTATAATATTATTGACTAATACCTAGTAGGTTACTAGTGCGTTAGTAAGACTAAACGGCATGACTAGATACTCGTAATATCTATATCGAGTCCTGAATACTATTTTCTATTCGTCACCTTCTTTTATTCGAATCAAGTTATACGCTCCTCGAAGATCTAGTTTTATAAAGATCTTTACTTTAGCTAGCCGATCCTATAGCTCGCTAATATTAGGTAGCGGGTAACGATTCTTTATTATTATATTATTCAACTTTTAATAGTCTACGTATAATTATAAGGATCCGTCTTTCTTCTTTACGAAGAGTATCGGATATCCTGCTAGTAATTTAGATTCTCGAATAAATCCCTTTTTTAGGTTCTTATCAAGGTACCCGCGTAGTACTATAAGTTCCTTTTCGGATAACGCATAAATAGGTCCAAATGTTAGTTCCTTCCCTAGTTCGAGTTCGATCTTATAATCCCAAGGTTAGTATTTAGGCAGAGCTTTTACTATTATCTCTTTTATAAAGAGGCGTTTCCATCTTTAATACTCTTATAAGATATCAGGAGTACTATTAGTTACTCCAAGAACTCTAACTTATTAACCTAGCGGACCGCTACTAGTATCTATTAAGTCGGATCCTTATATTTTAAGGTCATCCTTATTTGAAATTAAGGTAATATATACCTTAACCGTCTTTTAGTTCGATTTCTTATCTACCGTCGTCTACTATCGACGTGTAGGTTAGAATCTAGTAACATCGCTAGTTCGCTTAAACTTAAGTACTTTTCTTCTCTAGTTAATTACTAGGTTATGCTTTTCTAACTAAGGCATGCCTAATATAATATAATAGGTGGCCATCCCTATAATATTAAAGGACATTTCCTTATAGTATCATTGAATTATAAATAGTAGCGAGGTTGTCTCCTCGTCTACGCTTCCTTTTAATAGCGTTGACCCGTCGGCTATTCGTAAGTTATATAGATCCTTCTTTCTTCGCGTTAGTAGGCCCACTAACCGTACTAATACTTCAGAGATAAAGTTTCTAGATACTCTAGAATCTATTATTACTATAGTCCGCTAACTATCTATTTTAACCGGTATATTTATATATATTACGTAGTTCGTTAAATATAGCTGATATATTTTTAGGGTAAGGATATTAATCTCCTTATACTTCCCCTTAATATAAGGGATTACTCTTTTCCCGAAAAGGATAGGAATCCGGTAGTTCTTTTTATATATATATACTTTCTGTAATTATCGTAGAAGCAGGCATACCAGTCCTATAAGTGACACTTAGAAGTGTACTCGTTATACTTAAGGTGTCCGTGGAGACTACTATGCCATCTTTAGTCATGGTTTAGAAACTACTTCCTCGATCTCTTAGTTACTAAGTGCTAATAATAACTCATATTATTATAACTTAACTAAACTTTTCTACACGTTTAGATTCTAATAGACTTTCCTAAGTTTATTTTCGCTTAGTAGTGAATTATATATGTTTCATCGGCGTAGGCTAACTAGTGTATTACTCCGTGCTATAGATATACTAAGTCATTTCTAAACTCCTTCTATAGAAGTCCTCCTACTACTTTTTTTTAGTAGAACTCTACCCGTTCCTCGAGTTTTATCTGTGGATCTTTTAATATAGAAGCTCGAGATACTACTCTATCACCTTCTTTCTTAGAAGTCTAGCTGAGGTTTTCCTAGTCGGAATCATCCTCGCTTTCTCGGCTTTATTCGGGTTTTCCCTTCCGAATATAACTACTATTATATTCGTTATTAGAGTCTAATTCCTTGAGTTATTCGTAAATATCTACTAGCCTTTATTTAATCTTTACGATGTTCCTCTATTTCTTAGCTATTTCTTCGCGTAATTCTTCCTCTCTAGATTATAGTTCTCTATTAATAGGTAGATTAACGAGGGCTAGTAAATCATCTATAATTACGTCTAGCTCGGTATTATTATACTCCGTTTCTTGTTAATCCTTTAGAGGTTTAGTCTTCCTAACTGGAACTCTTTCTAATATATTTAACTGAGGTCGTTTTACCATATTTTTTAACCTACAGTTTTTGGCGATATAGCCCGGTTTACTACAGCTATAGTAATTTATTGCTTTCTTACCCCCTTACTATTTCTTACCTCTAAACGGTTTCTTCTTCTTAGTAAAGTCTAACTCTATTAGCATCGGACCGTAAGGATCGCGTGAGAATTACTTCTTCCTATAACTTCCTCCGGAATAGAGTCCTGTATAACCGAGTCTAGAAACTCTACTATTATGGCGTAGTTCTATTACTAACTCGTGGATCTGGTTATCGACTCGTGTTAAGGCTCTTATTAATGAGTCTAAGTTATTATAAACGGCTCCGTCTCGCATAAGTTCCTTCTTTACCTGAGGTTTTAATCCTCTCCGATATATTACTATTAGCGCGTTATTATCCCAGTCGGTTCTTATAGAATACTATTAGAACTATATTACGTATTTAGATGCCAATTTCTTTTATATTAAGTACTAGATAACTCTTATTACTACGCTTGCTTTATTAGAAGGTCCGAATATTCGCCTTATTTCTCTATAAAAGAGTATTAGGCTCTCTATCTATAACTTAATAGAGATATTATTATCGTTATCGGGATCTTCTATATATCGTTTAAGAAATGGAGCGGACTATCTCTAGGCCCGTCCTCTTATATAAGTTATTATAAATAGTAGTTATTTCTTTAGTCTTATAGCGTCTTTATTAAAAGAGAAGTATAGCTATATCTATACTAACTACTCTTCAAGTTTATCTCGATCGCTATAGTATAAATCTGGCTTAGTAACTTTAATACCTTCTTTAACTTCCGCTATTACTAACTGTCGTGGACCGCGTTTACTCGGGGTGAGGTCCCTTTATCCTAAGGTACTTATCTTGAGGGTACTTAAAGTGTTACGACCCGTCGTCTTCTAACTAGAAGGCTCCGGAGTCTAGGTGGATCTCGTAGAGAGGAGTATTAAGGACTAGGGTAAACAGGCTTTATACTAAACTAGTCTAATACAGGTCGAGTATTATATTTAGTATCTAGGAGATATCTAGGTTAATAATATAAGTTAAGTATAAAGCTCCTATCTAAGCAGGAACGCACGCTTTCTATATAGACACATAAGATCCTGCTAAGAGGTGTAGGTCGGTAGACCGACCCACCTGATCCACACGTGGCTCCTATAGTTCAGTAAGCTGATCCACCTAATCCACCTATAGGTCGAGTCTCTCTCTAGACTAATCCACCTGACGGTGACGAGAAGTGCCTTTACTAGGCGTAGTATAAGGACCGCTGGTCTATACTCGTAATATAGGGGAGATTAAGAAGATCCTTAGTATACGAATCACCTGAAATAGAAAAGTAAGGACTTTGAAAATAGATTAAGAGTAGTATATTAACGATATCCTAACTAGAGTAGGCTTTATCGAGGCTAGATATAAGTCGAGGGATACCGCTACCCTAATACTAAACTATAATAATCTAAGATCTACGTAGGACTCCGATAAGAAGGCTGATATCAAGATATATTAAAAGGCTATAAGAGAATTACTATACGGAGTACTATAGACTAGACTAGATATTACCTAATTAGTACGAGCACTTAGCTAGTATATATCGAATCCTAGAGTATACTATACGCGAGCCCTGAAAATAGTCTATAGATACCTTCGAGGTACTGTTAAAAGGGGGATTACCTTCTCACCTATAGATAATCCTATGAGGATGTTCGCTGACTTAGACTAGGCATAATATAAAGACGGGCGGAAGAGTATTTCTAGCAGCGTATATATATTCCATAGGGGAGTAATATTATAGACTAGTAAGAAGCAGACGTCTATCGCTATATCAAGTACGGAAGCTGAGTATATATTACTTAAGTACGCTACTTAACAGTCCTAGTAGCTACGGAACGTACTAGTAGATATAAGGTACCTTGATAAGGTACTCGGAAAAGACAAGCCTATAGAAATTATAGAGGATAACTAAGGCGTAATTACCTTAGTTAAGAACCCTTATCTACACGAGAGGTCTAAGTATATCGATATCTTATACTACTATACTAGGGACTTGCAGGCTAAAGGAATAATTATAACCGTCTATATTCCTACTAAACAAATAGCCGTAGATAGTCTTACGAAACCTTTAGCTAGGATCCTATTCGAGAGGTTCCTTAGAATACTACAGATGATTAATTAATAGAGCTATTAACTAGTAGGAGCTAAGATTCGAAAAAGGTAATAATTTAATAGAAGCTAATTAATAGAGCTCTAGAATATAGTTACTAAGTAGGAGTGTTAAATAGTAGTACTACTAGTACTAGTATAGTAACTGTGTAGAGAGAGTTAGCTACGGTATCGACTAGGGGCTAACTAAGCTTATAGCCTACTTTTAGTAGAGTTCTCGTAGTAGCTATAATACTAGACCTTTTACCTTCTACTACCTACTATAATATAACCTACGAGGTAACTACTAACCTAGTATTCCCTAGTATTCTAATAAAACTATTAATATTATAATATATATATTTTTATATTTTATAAAATATTACTAACTTAATAATATTCTAAGTCTATTTATTATTCTAAAAAAATTAAAATAATATTATAATTAAAGTATTTATTAGGGAATAAACTTATATAAGTTAATTAGTAGTTAGAAAGAATAATAAATTAGTTATATAAAATAGAATATTAAGAACCTTAAACTTATACTAAGTATAATAAGTATCCTTATCTAATTAGATTAAGGTTATAATATCTATATCTATAGAATTATTAAAAAAATTAAAAATTTATAAAAAAAGTTATTTAAATACTATTAATTCCGGAAATAGTTAATAGTTAAGAAAGTTACTAAATATATAAAATATATAAAGCTTTAACTAATAAATATAAATAAAGCTATATAGTAATAATATAAGCTAACTTATTATTCGCGGAATATTTACGTATTTTATATAAATAGCAGCCTTCTTAGATTTACAAATATAGAAGGTAAAAAGAAAGAAAAAAGAAAAAGAAGGAAAAACTAAAAAACCTTTAATAGGTTAAGTACTATTATAAACTATAATATCGCCTTACTTTATAAGAACCTATTTAAATTCTACTAAAAATAGAAATAGTAGGAAAATTACTAGGAAATATTAATAGGGAAAAAATATTTAAATATTATAATAGTAGCTAAAATTTAAAAGAAAAATAATAAAAAGTAGAAAGTAGTAAAAAGTAGGCTAGCTAACTATAATACGCTTTACTTAAATAAGTAATTTACTTATATATAGTCTACGCGGATATATAATACCTATTAATACTTCTAGAAGCCTACTAGATAATACTACAAGATAAATTTAGAATAAGGTTAAATAAAAATTCTAAATAGACTATACTTTTAATATAATATAGTGTAAAATATTAATATAAGTTATAGAAATCTTTACGCTAAGATATATAGTTATTACCTTCTATTACACGGCGAAAATCCTGGAATATAATCTTTTCCCGGTTAATTATCTTTAAAGACTATACTTATATCCTAGTAGGACGGATCTATTATCTTATAACTCCTAAATCCTAAGCCATGTAATTATTCGTACTAGATTAAGGGAAAATAGGTAAAGCGGCTTATAATACTATTAATAAAACGATTAATATTATAGTTAAGATCGTAGTAATTTTCTCTTTATATAATATTTCTTAGTATAAATAAGGCTGAAGAGTTATAGTATATTAACTATTAATTATAATTTTACAAGATAGAGGCTTGAGAAATCTAAAGAATAAATCCATCTTAGTACAGGGGGTTTCTCGCCATTTAGGGAGGGATATTATTCGGCTTTTTTATTAAAATATCTGCTAGTACAACTTTAAAAGTTAATGATATATCTATAACTCTTAGTAGTACTCTAAAAAGGGCTATAAAGGCTCTAGAAATAACTCTAGGAGGGCTTTAGAAATAACCCCCTAGAAATTTAGGGTTCTTATATAGGGATTAATATATAAGAGAGATATTTATAAAGGGTTATTATACGGAGAGTACTAGAATTAGTTATATACTAACTAATCTTTTAGGTATAAGGGTACTCTTATAATAAAATTATATAAGATAGCCTAGACTATATCTATAATCCGGTAGATTTAGCGTTCTCTCCTATATAAAGATAATAGTATAGATAAATAGCGCTCCCTCTTAACTAATCTATCGTCTATAATATTATTATACTAGTAAGATAAGAAGGTTAATTAGCTATAAAGCATATTAAAAGAGCTTTCTATCTCCCGTTAAGAGACCTTCGCCTCTACTATTACGCTCTTTATAACGAAGATATATATTACTGAAAACGAGGATAATATATTCTCCTATATTCGAACCGTTCTAGAAGTCTTCGTCTTTTACTCTATTACTACGTCAGACTTCACCTAGATATATAACAGCCGCGTTACATATATAGAGAGATAAACCGAAATTATTTTAGAAACTACCTTTCCTCCTATTTAAACGCCTCCCCCTCTAGATACTAGTTCAAGTGAGGGTTATCTTCGATTACGGGAGAAGATATCGCGCCGCGAATATTATCGCTCCGAGATTATTAAAATAATTATCGACTTGGTAAATACTATACCGCTAGATCTTCCATTCATAACTTACGACTACGAAAGTCAATTTCAGCGGCTTAACGCCATTATATTCGTTAGAAAACTCAAACTTACGGGGTACTACTAGATTGCTATAGCTTATTACCTTGCTATAGAGCCCTTAGTCTACGATCCTCCTCTAGGATATACCGATAAATACGGTTATTAGGCTATTAGAATGACTTAAGCTGTAATTAGAAGGACTTGATAAAATAGAAGGCTAATCGTTAATATTCGGTTTAGGGTAAAGATTTACATTTCATAATAGAAAATAGCACGACTTCTCTACTACGCTACCCGGCGCGATATACGGTAGACTCGTCTAAGGTTAAGCTTTATAAATGATTCGATACTCTATTCTCTATATACTACTCTTCGTATATTTAGCTCTATACTTATAATACTCTTTAAGCAGATATAGCTAGGAAATATTACGGAATATTAGAAATCTAAATTAGCCTTCTTTATCTAGAGGTATTACGATCTCTTTAACTAGTATATTACTATATATAAGGCGCTAAATCTAGAGTAAGGGATTAACTTTTAGAATAAAGAGCCGGTCCTAGAGTAGAGGAGCTAGAATTAGAGGGGGGGAGTCTGAAATAGATACGCCTCCTATTAATTAGCTGATAAATAAGATAGTATTTATAACGTAGATTATAATTAGACTTTACTCTCTACTAGAAATAAAGCTTTAGCCGCTAAGCTAGGCGTAGTAATTATTAAGGATTAGGGATATATATATATAATAAATCTATATCTTACTACTCTCTTATTAAATTTTATTTGCTTTTTATTTTCTCTTCTAAAAATTCGAAGTAATTTATCTTCCTTAAATTCTAATACAATAACTATCAAAGTATTAGTAATATCAGGGTTATAAAACCATGCGCTATTTAACTACTTTAATCCTATCAGTATATATAAGTCCCTAAGATTATAAAAATAGTGTTAAATAATTAATAGAACGGTTAATATTCAGCTATAGATATATATCCTACTAAATACAGCGTGCTAAGCATATAAGGCTGATACTAATATCTAATACTCCCCTTTAGTAGAAAGACCTTGTATACTCCCCTGAGGGCGTGTTATAATGTAGCTGATTTGGCTTAGTATTACTCCTATTAGCGGCGTAGCTCCCCTTAAGCCATGTTCCTTGTCCTGCTTTAAAGCCTTATTAAACCCGTAAACCTCGCTCGTATAAGGAAATCAGGAAGAGTACTCTAGACGTTGTTAATATAAGGTGTTATTACTCCTATTTCCTTCTCTTTATAGTATCGTTTCATGTTTCCTTCTCTTTAGAGTATCGTAGCCCTTGTTTCCTTCCTCTAAGCTTTAAGGTATATTAAGTAACTGGTTCGATATATAAGGTGTCGTTTTCTTGTTTCCTTCCTCTGATATTTAAGCTGTCCTCGCCTCGTAGCCTGCGTAGGATACCCTGTTAAGAGGGCTCTACCGGTACGCTTCCGCTTGTTCCTCCTTAATATTCCTAGCTAATAGGCACCCTAAACTGTCCCGTTCTAGCTATTAGCTCTGCGGCGTCGTAGTCGATAATATTATAGGCGGGAGGTAGCTATTAAAGACGCGTGATTACCGTAGTAACGTATAGCGACCTAGGCGGATATAAATGAATACGACGTAAGGATAATAATAGTCTCTTATAAAGGAACTATTCCTAGGTACGTTAGCGCTTAGCTAGGCTTATAACCTGTTAAATAATTAATGGAACGGTTATTATTCAGCTATTGGAATATATCCTACTAAATACAGCGTGCTAAGCATGTAAGGCTGATACTAATATCTAATAAATAGTACTTTAATATAATAACACTAGGCTGCTTAGTTATATAATACCTATATATTCTTTACGGTAAAACGCAGGGTCGTAGGGATAGTAACCGCGATGCTTCGTTTTATAATAGTAGCGTACGTCTTCTTTTCTTACGCCTTATAAATTACACCCTACTAACTCCTCCTACCGTTAGTATATAAGCTGTTACGCCCTCTTATTCTACTCCCTTTAAGGTATCCGCTAAATGATTAGCCGGAGTAATATACGTCGCTAATATAATATTAAGGGTAACGGCTTTAACGGCTACCTTATTTCCTGCTTCTATGGTTACTACGCGCTACTGTAGGAGGATAAGGGGGTGAAAGCGTAAGAGAAGGGAGATAGAGAGTACGCTACTCCGGAGCGGTAGCTACCGATGATATACACGCAGCCGTAGCAGCGATAGGGATAAAGGCTTTGAAACTACGCGGACGTAAGAAGAAAATCAGCGAGATACCGGTAATCTTTCACGCCATTTCCTTCAACTAGGTAGTGAATTCAAAGCGTATAACGTTCGAAACTAATATAGCGTGCCTCCTTAATTTACTACTAATTACACGGTTTTAGCTATACCCTGATATATTAAGCATGTGCTTTTTCTAATTTAGAGTAGCGGGCTGGTTTAACAGGGTATTACAGCGTGCTTTATTTATAGCCGTGAAAAGATAGTAATTAAAAGCGCGATCGCGAGGGATTTACGATATATATACTATAAGGCTTGACAACTTGTATCCGTATCTATTTGATATTACAGACTATATAGCCCGAGAGGGCGCCTGTAGGCCTTTATAAGTAAAATTAGAAGTAAGCCCCGTTAAACCGTTTGTATTTTACGTTATTACTACTATCGTTACGTTTATAGCCCTTTACTATACCTGTAAATCCTGTCTTTATTACCGGCGGGGCGTCCGGGGCTTTTTCCTTTATATAGGAGTGTTCTCTCCCTCTTTAGTACTATCTATTAAAGTATTACCTTCGGGGTTTATATTATAATTTAATAACCTAAATCTATTAAGTCGTTAATACTTACCTATTCTCTACAGGTTTTCGCCCTTCTTATACCTGTTATACTCGAAGTACTATACTATCGTCGCTCTCTTTAGTTATTACTCGTCGCTTCCGTATTCGATACTCTCGTACCTTATCCTTATACGTACTACTATCTTGCCCTTCCTTATATGCTTTATCCTCCTGTATAATTTCTTGGACTTCGTCCGCTTGCCTACCGCCCTAGGCCTTATTATTATATGCTATACCCTTATATACTCTATCCTTATATACTCTATCCTTATATGCTCCATCCTTATATGCTCCATCCTCATATACTCCATTCTCGTAGGCTCTACCTTCTTACCCGTCCTCTTGCGTTTAGTACTTACTGCCCCCCTCTTATACTCTATACTCTTGGCCCGTCTCTTAGGCCTTAGGCTCCTATGATCTATCCTCTTAGGCTTCCTCCGTTAGCCTCTCCTCTTAGCCCTCTACTTACGCTCTATCCTGTTGTGGTCCGTACTCTTATGCCAAACTATTTTTATCGTTAGGTGCTGAAATATTCATTTAAGTACTACCTTTCTAGACGGCGTCTATTAAGTAATTCTTCGCTCGTACTTCAGGTGTACTTTAATCGGCATATATTCCTCCGTACTCGAAATCTAAGGGAGATAGTAATTTAAGATCTGCTAGTTCTTCTTAACCTTATCTTTATAGCTCTCCTATATCTCGCTCATCTCTCTCCTAGATTATTCCTGACTTATCCTACTTACTCCCTAATACCTTTAGCTCCACGCTCTTTTACTCTCGTTTCTACTTTAATTTATCCCTCTTTAACTTATAGCGTTCCCCTTGTTTATATAGCTCGCTAATATCTACCGTAAGCTTTTTTCGCCGTTCGTTTTGCCTTAGTCCTTGTTTCCTAAGATCGCTTGCGAACTCCGCAAGCTTTTATTACTCTTCTTTTTGCCTTTACTCTTAGCTTACGGGCTCGTCCGCGACCGCTGCGAGAGCGATTCGTCGTTCCTCTTACTTTTGCTCTTATAAAACTAGCTCGCTTGCGTCCGCCGCGAGTATTTATTATTTTTCCTCCTGCCTTTATTTTCGACTAAATAGCTCTTTTTCTTCCCTCGCAAGAGTTTAACGTTGTTCCTCTCGCTTTTACTCTTGCTCTCCAAGGGCACTGGCGTCCCCCGTAAGCTTATAGTATATCAGTTCATGCTCTCGCTCGCGTTCTTTTAGCGCGCTTGCGTCGAAGATAAGCTTTTATCTTCCTCGCCCTTGTTCTTCCTCTTGTTCTTCAAGTGCGATTGCGTCCTTTGCAAGCTTCTATCGGTATTATTCTTGCTCTTGCTCTTGCTTTTTAAGCGAGCTTATATCGGACAAGAGCTTTTGTCGCTGGCGTTCTTGTTCTTGCTCTTGTTCTCGGAGTGTGCCTGCGTTGCCTGCAAGCTTCTGCCGGGACTCTTGCTCTTGGTTTTCCAGCGTGCTAACGTCGGACAAAAGCCCCTGTCGTTGCTATTCTTGTCCTTGATCTTGGTCTTGTTTATAAAATGCGCTTGCATCCCTTACAAGCTTCTGCCGGTACTATTCTTGTTCTTGTTCTTGCTTTTCAAGTACGTTTGTATAAGACAAGAGCTTTTATCGTCGCTGTTCTTGCTCCTGCTCCTGTTCTCTAATTATACCTGCGTTCGATATAAGTTGCTGTCGATGAAGTTCTTACTCTTGCTTTTATTATTCAAGTGTGCTTGCGTCGGACAAGAGCTTTTGTCGTTTTTATTCCAGTCTTTACTCGTCTTCCACGAGAGCACTTGCGTCCCCCGCAAGCTTCTGCCGATATTATTCTTGTTCATAATCTTTTTTTTTAAGCACGCCTGCTTCGGACAAGAGTTTTTGTCGTTGTATCGTTGCTTCTTGTGCAAGAGTACCTTCTTCTTGGAACGGTAGTATTGGTCCCTCTCCCTCTCTATCCTACATGATTGTGTCTTCTATTTGTTCCCCGTCCACCTCCATGTGCTTAGCCCCTCGAGTCGGATCTTCTCGTGGCGAATTAACCGATTGAGTCAGACGGAAAGCCGGGGACAATAACTCTCCTGTCGCTATAGTAAGATAGTGTTATAGGTTAAAGTCGTCCGGTATCCTATAGAACTTCAAGTACGTGGATCTAAGCCTGAAGTAGGACGTGATGCCCTCGGATTATTCATCCCTATCGTTATATAAATAAGTGATATATAAAAACTTGCGGTCCTCTTCGTAATTTTAAACATGTAGCGTTCCGTATCTATCTTTTCTAGGTTCCCCTAGACTATCTATTATAAGCGCAGGCCTTTCGTTTCCTCTTACTATCGTTAGGTCTACTAAGTTTAGGAATTACTTTAACGCGGTAATCTCGGACGACTTAAACCCTAAATAATTAGTAAGATCAGCTATCTCGCGCGATGTCGTGGTATCTAATATGGCCCTCGGCTTTACTAGAAGGTCCTTCCCGCTAGGCTTTTTTGGGACTTCACAGTAATAGCGCATAGCGAAGGCGCATAATTATCGATATCCTAGGTCTATTTAACGGGCGGAGCTTGCTTATATAGACTTGAACGTGGTCTCGTTTTCCTATACTAGAGCCGAGTCTACGCTCTGATTTATACTAGTATAGATCTTATTTATTGCCGTAGAGAGAGTTTCCCGAGGACCTATATATACTAGCCATTTTAAATAGTCGGCCTATACCTCAAGGCATTTAACGTTCTTGAAGAACTTGAAGAGAGAGGGAACTAGACCCTTAAAGGACTATAACCTAATCTAGATCCCTTCACGTTCTTATTAGCTAAAACCGTAAAAGATTTCCCCCCTAAGTAGTTTACCACGTAGAATATTAGCATCTAGCGTTAATACCTATAGCGCGGTGAACTATAACGCTTCTACGGTAGCTTAGTCTACCTTAACTATCGCGGTCTTATCTTACTAAAGCAGGTCAGACTAGAATTATTTAGTATAACGAAGATAATATACGATTTCCTAGCAATTAATAAGTATATTCATAAGGTCGGTAAAGGAACGTATACCTTATCGTATCTTATCGCGAATATCTTATATAGAGTACTAATTCTCATCCCGGTTAAGAGCGCAGGTATCTCCAAGAAAGCATTAAATGCGAGGGTAAATTCCCTATACCGGAGTAGTTATTTTAAATTTCTGGCTCTGTGTGGAGAGAGACAAGTCCACCATCGCATTTCTAAACTAGACTGCTTTTAGGACTGATAGTTGCGTATCTTCCGATAGACCTCAACGTCAGAGGGTTTCCCTTCATTCGCGTACTCATCCATACCGAAATAAATTGATGCGATTAAGGATCAGAGTAGAAGGAATTGTAAGGCTTTCGGTTTTCCCTCCTGATGTGGGAATAAGAGCTCGCTGACTGCCACCATGTTTCCTAGGGGAGATATCCTGAGCCCATCCTTCCAAGAGCTTTAAATACCTTTGAGTCAAACTGATCCAATATTGGCTCATTTAAGCTGGCTCAAGGCCCAGGCGATTATTCCCGAGAGAAATTACCCAGGAGAATCCGAGCATCCAATTCTGGTACCTCGCTCCAATTCTGACACCCTGGTCCAGCCCCTGGCTCATCGATACCTTTCTTCTTCGAATCCTTCGCTGGACCTTTCGACAACCCTTCTTCGTCGAATCCTTCGCGGGCCCTTTCGATACCTCTTCGCTGGATCCGTCGCTAGATCCTTCGATAATCCTTTCTTCGCCGAATCTCTCGCTAGATCTTTCGATCTTTCGGCCTCTCTTTCTTCGCCGAATCCTTCGCTGGATCCTTCGGTCCTTCTCTTCGACGAATCCTTATCCTCTTCGCAACCTACGCCTTCGCAACCTACGCCTTCGCTATCTACGCCTTCGCAACTTACGCTTTCGCCAACAAAAGAGTAGGATAGCTAGGATAGCTGAAAGGATGGAGGAGACAATAATGCGCTTGGGGACAAGCGCATTCTAAAGAAGGGGATTATGTGACGAAGCTGAAGCGTTTGTCACCGAAAGCTTACCGATTAGCTAATCGGCAGGCTAGCCGCGTGTATAAAAGGCTTTGCTTCGCCGCCGCTTCTTCCTCTTTCTTTCTTCTTTACCTTAGAATCTTCGATTAGTATGCAATAGGCTTCATGATACATCTTGTGTCGAATGATCCTAGCTCGTCACAATATCGATATTACGAATATGTTGGAGCAGCAGATTTAAAAGAAGTAGATTTCCCTTCGTAGCTAGATAACGTAGCACCGTGTCTCCGTCCTTATCCTCATTGGCTCCTGGTCAACGTATGATAAGGTCTTCATCTCTCCACAACGCCGGCCTCCATGGAAGGTCTCTCGTTTTCCAACAACAGCCCGTCCGCTGGGTCGTGGTTTCCGGATGATATACCTGGTGTAGCCGCCATATCTATCTGACCGTAACTGTCACGACGAGCACATCCTGCACAATAATTTGCTGCCAAAGATTATTAGCCTCTCTCCGACACGAGGAGAAAATATAAGGGCACAACCTTTTGGTTCCTTGCTAATCAAATACGCGGCGGTGACAAAATTAAAAACCTTCCATAATAGGTGCATAAACACGAAGTCCGCCACCAATATCGAAATGAGTAACGTCCCTGTCGATTTCTGCTGCGGCATTTTGCACAGGTACATAGTAGTAATCACCGCAGGCGTGGTTCCTAGACTCCCTGTCTCGCCCTTAGCCTCCGCGTAGCTCTTTATTCCTGGCCCTGGGATCGCATTCGCGATATTATTGAACATGTCTGTGAAATTACGCGTATAGAAATCCAACGCGGTGTCGTTTAGGAGGATGTTGCAGTTGGGGGCAATTTGGCCAAGATCAGTCATGATGGCTGAGTAGAAGGATTTGACGAGCCCGTCGGTGGACAGCCAGATGTTGGGGCGGCATTTGTTGGCCGCGAGATTTGAGATTGAAAGGGTTTCGTTCTCCTTCAGCCCGGAGTTGCCGGGGAATAATAGACCCTCAGAGGAAATCCGGGTGGTAAGAAAGCGATAGTCTACCTCCCAGAACTCGGGGCTGGTGATGTCTTGGACAGGATCTGCTGGATTGTGCCTCTTGAAGTCTAAAGTGGTAGTAAGCATACTGCAAGTGCTTGAGACTTTGAGATAGATTGTACATATTGTGCCCTTTCTCAGGACGCTATTTTCCTCCTCTCCATCAGTTCGAATATCTTGAATTTGGCGTGATACATTTGCCCAGTACATAGACCTGCAAGTCTTGTGAGACATTGTTTGGGAAATTGCAAAGAGAGCCTACAAAAGTGATTCTCCCCACCACAGGCTTGCTTTTGCCTGGGGATCGGTGCTTAGGAAAGAAAATGTCTGGTTTGGAGCATAATTCGTCGAAGTTGGCATACCAGCAGTCGGTGGCACAAAATCGTATTGGGAGGTAAGATTAAAAGTGACGAGTCCTGAATCTGTTTCAATGTTGCAGGAAATGAATGCCTTCTCTAATTAGCGACTTCTGTAGTCCTCTTTCTTCAATTGAATAGCCTACAAGAACTTTCTGACCCCACATACTAAAGGCGTACTGTGACCCGGAACGATCTTCTGACTCCAAGTCGACCTGTATAACATTGACCATACAGCTTTGAATTGGGTTATTCAGATAGGTGAGAGATGATAAGGGGGATTCTAGGGTGCCATTGGCAGGCTGTTGCCAGACGTTCGTGAGGGTGTAAGTAAGCCCCGTCTGATTGGTGAAAATCTCTGTAGACCATGAATACATGCCTAGGAGACCTTTCACAAATAAAGAGGACGTACCTGAATTGATAACAATCGCTGAAGGCTGACAAGTGGGCTTTATCTGCGTTTGCATAGCTTGATTAGAAATGGGATCTAGATACCTGTAGTCCGATTCATCTTGTTGCTAACTTTGCGCACCTGCTTACCTGGCCGGTAAAATAGGATGGCCATTTGTTAACCCACTGATGATTGGCGATGGTTGTGTTAGGGTCTGTGACATATTGAACTCTGCATATAGTGCTTGTTAGAAGCAGAACGGTGCTTTGGCTTCCGGGACAAGTATAGCATACGTTTGCTGAAATCCATTGGATACATAATTTAGAAGTGAAAAAAGAACCAGTGCAATGGTGCCTCCAAGAAACACAACTGGGGTAAACCATCGATAAGGATATGGTCGGGAAAGGCTGTAGCTGAAATGGGACGAAGTCACAGAAGTCATCGCGAGACTACACCGCTTAGCTATCCGAATGTGAAGTAGATAGCTAGACCGCCTTGTGTGCGTTGAACTGCCAACCCTGGCGGAGATGGTACTGGTAGGAAAGATGAAATGCTTAGACAGGATGAGTGTTAGTTGGCAAGTGGCATGGACATGTTCGAAATGGAGGGAGCTCCAAGCCCTCTTAAGCACGCTTCAGGCATGGCTGGAGCCTGATAAGGCTGTGGGGCTGCGCAAAACTCCATGCGGGACCAAATCATCGCGGCCACAACCCACAGCGTACCCTTTCTCAGGAACAAGGCGTATGGCAGGAGAGCGTTACGATTGTCTTCTTGAGGACGACATCCAGATCGCTGGTCGCAGAGCTCCTGGCCGACCTGAGACGCAAGATTTGGCGACGCAACGATGGAGTCACATTTCTCTTTGTTTGGGGCCAAATCCACAACAAGGTCCTGGAATTTGTATACTAAGAATTACTCAATTCTGGACTGTTCTTCCGTCTTCCAGGAGTACTTGAGGTGTTACACGAATTCGGCAACCCTGTGAAGTCCGGCCTAGGACAGGCAGATGACTGAACTTCATCACGAGGGATGGGAGCAAGCTCTATGCTCGTGAAAGGAAAGCTAACAGGCCTTCAAGTGCTTTGGATGGGCCTTTATCCGAAGGCTGGCGAAAGCTCTGGATATACCTTAAAGACTCCGGCTTTTGGCAAACAGATACTGAGTGGCGAAGGTGTTATACTGCTATCGGAGCATTTCGCACTCAACGATGGAACACTGGGGAATAGACCGCACAAGTCCGGCGTGATCATCGTTGTCGGAGTCCATACAGTCTGTGGCCGATTCCAGATGGAGCCTAAATTGGAGTCCATGACTGAAAATGTGTTAAAAATAATAACCCTAAGTACGGAGGATGCAGTAAAACTGGAGCAGAAGGGAGTCAGTATTGGATGCAGAGGAAGCTGAAGTTTGAGGGAGCAAGAGCGGGAGCCCAATACGGAAGCCTCAAAATTGGTTTCCCTCCACCGAAGGTGTGACGAGCTAGGATCATTCGACACAAGATGTATCCTGGATGCCTCTTCGCCCCAGGAGACTTCCCCTGGGACAAACTTCCTAGGAGAGGCGGAATCAGGCAGCGAACCGCTCGAATGCGCTCGAAGGGCAAGATTCCTGAGTTGGAGCAGGGAGCCAGAATTGGAGCAGGGCGTTAGAATTGGAGCAGGGCGACAGTATGTGGAGAAGAAGGACTGCAGGAGATGGCGATATTGCCAACCAGCTAAGAAATAGAGAAGAACTGTATAGCGGCGAATAGAATTCTAAGTCAAGCACAGCTAAGGAACTATCCAAACGGCTAGGCATCGTCACCCCATCTTTTCACGGTGAAATTGCAAAACACCTTTGCAATACACCCTTCTCGCAAATGATGCGCTATCAGGCGAGATGCTCACCATCCTCGAAGTGCATTCCTCCTTTGCCAAGCAGCATGAAGCGAATCTGGTTCTGCAGGTAAGTAGATATTGATTACTCGCGTGATAACCTGAGGACAATCAGGCCAATCGCATCTTGGTCCTTCTGAAGGCGTTTTGTGTATAAGTGAGACGTTGGTCATGTACTGAGGTCCAAAAATGCATATGCTGTCAGTATCATTACCCTTATAGGCGGCGACATTACCTGTCTCGTATCTTACAGAGTCCAATTCTATTTTCACGATTACGATCCGAGTAACGTCTTTCAGCACAGGCTGAAAGATAGACATGGCAGCAACTCTGTCTATGGTAGCATGACCTAGCTGGCGTTGAGGTGCTTGTTATGCCATAGTCGTAATTAGAATGGATATCTTAACACCAGCTGCGAGTCCTTTAATTGTAGTAATGGGCGTCGTATCCTATAAGTTTAGACGCTCAGCCGCTTCCGTGACCGTCATCTTGGTAGAACGCGTTATACTTAATAGGGCCTGTTTGGTCCAGGGGACGAGGTTTACGTAACGGAAAGGCGGCCGAATCATGATTATGAAAGGGAACACCTTTTTCCAGTGCAGGGTAGCAGATTCTTCCATGAGTGCTTTAGTTCGGCGGGAGTCAAGGCCTCGTCCCATCATGGTGACTCCTCCCGTGCCCTTACCCCATTTCATATGCTCGAACACGTCCCATAGCAAGCTCAGATGTGCTCTCTTTTCCCTATCCGATAGCCAGAATCCAACCACCCTCCGCAGTGCGATCAGATTGGCGCCCGAGAGGCGGCGTATAAGTATAATTCGACAATCAGGTATGTCCTAGAACACCCTCCTGAAATTAGACAACTCCATAGTCATGCCTACGTTTCCACCGTACTGGATATATCAACTTTAGACACTGATTCGGAAAACTTGAAAATGAGGAGATCTCCGTGATTCATTATACCAATTTGAGTAAACAACTTAATGATATATATTTAAACAGGAGGAGCGATAGGGCTTTTTAAACCGGAGCCAAGAGCTACATCTGGAAGGGAACCAAATTCGGATGCGATTCCTTCAATGTTGAGCTCCACTTCTTGCTCCCTCGAGCTCTAGCTTCCTCTGCATCCAATGTTGACTCCCTTCTGCTCCAGTTTTGCGGCATCCTCCATACTCCGGGTTATATTTTTAACGCATTGTCAGCCATGGGTTCCAACTCAGCACGAGTCGTATGGTCGATGGACGTCTATCCAAAGCTTTTCAGGGCCTGTGAGCCTCCCCTCGACAAGCGAGAGACCTTGCTCCCATGTCATGGCCGAGATTGAACGACGTTGCCGGATCCATACGGACACCTCATGTACTCTCGCCAGATTCTCCAATAATGCTGCTGAGATGAACTTTGAAATAGTTCTGGAAGACCGAGGACGAGGCCAAAAAACAGGGGTTCTTCGTATATAAACCTCAGGACCCCGAGGTGGATCTGCCGATAAACAAAAGAGAAGTGAGGTTCTATTGTGGAGTGGCCAGCGTGAGGTAATGTCAGGGAGGAACACGAATCGCGAGATCTGGCTTCTCAGTTCCCCGGGAGCTCAAAGCTCAACGACCCAGACGTCATCATCAGAAATACAACTGCAATGCTCTCCAGCAACACACCTCGTTCCCGAGAAAAGGGTACGTTGTGGGTTGTGGTCGCGATGATATTGCGCCGCATGGAGTTTGCCCAGCCCCAGCGAGAAGAGTGCCCCAAGGCGGCACCCCCAGGCCGCAGCAATGCTAAGCCCAATCTATAATTGTCATCATGGCTCACCACCTTTGATACGCCCGATTGCACCGCCTCAGCCTTCTTACCCAGAATTACTTGCACCTCATACGGCATCTGAAGAGATTCATTCCATGTGCTCGAAAGGTCAGCGTTGTGACAGTCGCGAACGGTAGTACAGAACCTGTACGGACTGTGGGTTTAATCTGGCTCCTCTCAAACGAGATCATCTCTGTCATTACTAACACAGAAAGCGTTTAGTGCCCATAGAATCGCAGAGTTCCCACTCGTCCCCGGAGGAACTGTCCGCCTGGGGCGATTCAAGGTTTTCTATTTGCCCTTTTCCCCTTGCAGAAACCAAAGCCTATCCGAGGCTTCGACGGTCAATGGGCTCGCAAGCCCATCACTCATCAGATCAATTTGGGCCTTCGTATCAAAGACCACGAAGAACTGTGTGCCCCTTTGTTGGTTACACCACTAGGGCAACACCCTATGATACTCGGGAAGATGTGGATGAATCGTCACCAAGTTATTTTGGACATGGCCACCGACGATGTTATCTTTGTTCCAGGGCGCTGCACCCATGTTGGATCATCAAATAATCCACTCCCTAAGCACACCCTGCCCCTACTTCGTCGACCAGCTCTGCCTGTGATTCCCTATGTGATCCCACAGAAGGCCAAGAAGGAGAAGGTTAAGAAAAAGACCGTCCATGCTCCAACGGTGGAGACCGTCTCAGAGGTGGCCGATGAACCTACTCCTATGGTGGAACCACTCCCTAAGCCCAGTGAGACTCCTTACATCGTGCCCCAGAAGCGCCAAAGGGCACCTTTCGTCCCTACCTTCAAGAGTGCTTCACATCGGATTGAAATGAAAGAAGGCCAACGAAAGATGAATGAGCAACTCTTCATGGTGGAGACGGAGGCTCCAGAGGTCCCTAAGGTACCGCTGGAATGGAAGGCCGAACCGGACTGGCGGTTGCCTCGGAACCAACAGCGCCATGCTCCCATATCAATAGCTCAGATTGGTGCTGCTTCCTTCAGGATGCTTTCTCAGGATCCTCACACGCAATGCTTCTCGATCACCTACAACGAGATCGATGATGTCCTTCGAGAAAGGTATAAAGAAGAACTCAACGCCAAAGATGCTCTCTTCGTTGGTGAGGTCTCGGACCGTGATCCAGAGCAGATACGCCAGGAGCGGGAACAGGTGTTTAAGAAGATCCCTGCTGAGTATAGGGACTTCACCGATGTCTTCGACCCTCAAGCGGCCAGAGTCCTACCACCTCACCGGCCGTACGACCACAAGATTGAGTTGGAAGGAGATCGGCCCATGCCAAAGAGCCGACTCTATCCCATGTCGACCTACAAGCTTCAAAAGATGAAGGAGTACCTGAAAGAGAATTTGGATAAGGGCTTCATCACCCCAAGCAAAGCACCAGACGCCTCGCCAGTCCTCTTCGCGGCCAAGCCGAACGGTGGCCTCCGCTTCTGCGTCGACTATAGGGGTCTGAATGCCTTAACCAAGCGAGACAGGTACCCTATCCCTCTGATTGACGAGACTCTGGCACGAATCATCGGTTGTAAGTTCATCACCAAGTTTGATATCATCGCGGCCTTTAACAAGTTGCGTATGGACCCGGAGAGTGAGGACTTGACCACGTTCATCACCTCTATGGGAGCGTACAAGTACCGTGTGCTCCCTTTTGGCCTGACAAATGGCCCGGCCTCGTTTCAACACTATATGAATGATGTTCTTTTTGAGTACCTGAATGATTTCTGTCAAGCATATCTAGATGATATTATCATTTATAGCAAAACCAAGAAGGAACATACTCGTCATGTCCGCCTTGTGCTACAGAAACTTCGTGAGGCCGGACTGCAGGTTGATATCGATAAATCAGAGTTCAGCGTTACTGAGACCACCTTCTTAGATCTCCTGGTATCTATCGACGGTCTTAGGATGGATCCTAAGAAGATTGAAGTCAACGAGAATTGGGCCCAACCTACCAATCTCAAAGAAATCCAATCGTTCATTGGATTCTGCAACTTCTTTAGGCGCGTTATTCAGCGCTTCTCTCGCATAGTCAAGCCCCTAACTCAGCTGAGCTTAAAGGACCGGCCCTTCGAGTGGACTCCAGCGTGCCAAGCAGCGTTTGACTTGTTAAAAACTACCGTTGTTAAGGTCCCGGTGCTCCGACATTTCGATCGCAACCGAGAGGCCATCTTGGAGATCATCGAACTTCGTGCTAGGCGGTGTTCTCTCTCAGTACGATGATGATAGTGTGCTACACCCTGTTGCAGTCTTTAGCAAGAACTTGCTCCCCGCCGAATGCAACTATGAGATCTACGACAAGGAGTTACTGGCCATTATCCGCTGTCTCGAAAATTGGCGCCCTGATCTGGAATCCACCGAGATTCCTATCAAGATCTTTACGGACCATAAGGCCCTTACCTACTTCACTGAAAGTAAGGAGCTTACAAGACGCCAGGCCCGCTGGTCCGAGAAGCTCTCAGAGTTCAACTTCAAGATCATGTACCAGACAGGCCCTCGGAACGTCAAAGCTGACGCCCTCACAAGAATGGCGGGATCAGTCCCTAAGGACAAGCTAGATGAACGAAACACCTATAACTCTCAAACGATCCTTACCCCCGATCGTCTTGATGTTTGTGCAACTGGCGATGACGCCCCAGAGGTTCCATCGGCCCCTGAAGTACCAGAGACCCCAGAAGTCCCTCCGGTCCCTGAAAGCCCCTTCGTTCCCCTCTACAATCGTGTCCTTGAGCTCAACAAGACCGATGAATTCCTTGACGAAGTCCGTGAGGCTATTGGCCGTAACGAACATTCTCTGAATGGCATCACTCTCCGCCATTGCTCAATTGTGGACGGCGTCGTCTATGAAAATGGCAAGCTATGGGTCCCCCAAGATGATGAGTTACACCTCGAAATCCTTCGCGAGGTACATGACCAACAATCTACCGGTCACCCTGGAATGACCAGAACCAAGGCGCTCCTCCGGCGCTTCTACTACTGGCCCGGTATAGGAGCAAGTATCAGACGCTACATTAGCAGCTGCCATGTATGTCACCGCACCAATGCCCCTAGGGACAAGAAGAATGGGCTCCTCAAGCCCTTACCGATCCCCGAGCGCCGGTGGGCCGACATCTCGATGGACTTTATTGTGGGACTGCCCCCGTCCGAAAATATGAACGCCATTTTGAATGTCATGTGTCGCCGGACTAAAGAAAGGCACTACATTCCCTGCACCACAGATAATGAAGGCACCAGCGCTGAGAAGACCATGGAGATGCTCATGTCGGCGGTGTATAAGCACCATGGTCCCCCGGAGTCAATTATTTCCGACCGCGGTCCTCAATTCATCGCTACAGTGTGGAAATCTTGGTGTAGACGTCTAGGCACCAAAATGAACCTATCAACGGCCTTCCACCCTGAGACTGACGGCCAAACGGAACGGGCCAACCAAGATGTTGAATTGCAACTTCGAACATTCTGCAATTACTATCTGGATGATTGGGCGAAACACTTGCCATTGGCCGAATTTGCTGATAATGCCAATGTCTCCTCTGCTACAGGAGTGTCTCCCTTCTTCGCTAATAAGGGCTTTGAACCCCGTATGAGCTTTGGCCCGGATGAAACATCCTATGAGTCCACAAGGGAGCGTCTTCAAGCTCAGCAAGCCGCTGATATCACCCAATCGCAACAAGATGTCCTTACCTACATCCGCCAAGAGCTCCACCAGACCCAAGACTCTATGGTGGATCAAGCCAACAGGCACCGCCGAGAGGTCGAATACGAAGAAGGCCAAGAAGTATGGCTTGATGCTCGTAACATGAAGACCCAACGCCCTTCTAAGAAGCTCGATGACAAAATGTATGGCCCATTTAAGATCAGTGAGAAGATTAGCAGCCACGCTTATCGCCTGGATCTCCCCCCATCAATGAAGGTCCATAACGTCTGCAGCGTCAACCGCCTCCGACCAGCGGCCATTGACCCACTCCCTGGCCAAATCAATCCCCCTCCACCACTAATAGTCATTGATGGGGACGACCAATGGGAGGTTGATGATGTCTTGGACTCTCGCCATACGGGCGTCAACAAACGCCTACAGTATAAGATTCGCTGGCACGATCACCCCCGGGATGACACTTGGTATAACGCTGATGACGGTGAATTTGCTAATGCTCAAGATGTCATTGATGACTTCCATGCCAAATATCCGGCCAAACCAGGGCCTCATAATCGGCCACTACCTCAGCCTCGCAATAGGCCAGCTCGCGGCCGCCAACTCGATTAATTCGGCCATCATGGTCAGCTATATCGGCCGAATCGCCAGGACTTCGTGATGATGATGATTCGGTCACCGCCATCAAGTCGGCCAACATTGCCCGGGCCTCGCAGCTATCCACATGGCCACTACAGCAACCTACCTCTCGGCCGCAATTGCTTGCGTCCTTACAAATCCACCGGGCCCTTTTTGACATGAATTTTGCTACCACCAAATCAGATGCAAATGAAAGATTCAAAACACCGTGTTTTGTCAAAAAACGGACAAATTTGGTGACGAAAGGGTGTTGAAAAATGCTAAATGGATGGACTTGCAAAAAATAAAAAAATCGCCAATCATGCCACCAGAACTTGCAGCAATAGGGACATTGCTAGTTGCCGGGGGGGGGGGGGTACTGTTACGGATCTCAGATGAGCGCAGGCCTCAATCACGTGGCGTCACGTGATCTGACTGTGTTCGATGAACATACGGATTGTGTTGCTCTCGGGCCACTAGCGCGCCTATTGTGTACTTACATCGCAGCGCTCCCAGTCCCTTCTTCCCTCCTTAGCTTTCCTGTAGTTTTAATAACACCCCAGTTGGCACCATATGATCAGTCCAGGCCGGTCTTAACACCGTCACGCAAGTTTGAGCATCCGACCAGCAACCCCACCTTTCTCCATTACGACTTTGTTTCCCCCAACAGCATCCCGTAAACCATCATAGACATCAAACTGACCAGCCGCCTGCTCCCTAATCGCCGGATCCACATCCATAAACAAAAACGCAAGCGGACTACCTTTCCAAGCACTAATCCTATTGTGTCTCGTGCGGATAATACCAGCAACCAGCATCAACAACGAGGCCAAAACCAGCGCGACAGGGAGGACGATCCACCCCCAGCGCACCTCGACGCCCAGTTCGTAGCCAGTGCCGTCGTACATGCTATCTGACTGCGGTCGGACCGTCCGCACGAAATTGGTCATGCCGGCTGCAAGATTCTTGATCCATCCGTCCAAGTCTCCAGAGGCGGCCCAGAGGGCATCGACGACGTCGTTGGAAGGCTCTCGGTTTATGCTGTCAATGACGACGGTCCCGTTCATCGTAGTAAGGAGATAGGACTCTACGAGGTCCTGTGCCTGCCAATTTACCGCGAAGTTGGCATGTGGTCTCGGCATCATCGTTGAGGGCAGATCCATGAACGTGATGTTGTTGTTGATGTTGGCCCCGTCTCCTATCCACATGCTGCTGTTCACGACTGTAGGGAAGGACTGTACAACGGTTTGAGTCTGATGTGATTTTGAGATCGTGGTATTGAATGACTGTACGCAGAACCAGAGCGCACACTCCGAGGCAACGGTACTCTGGTTTGGCCATATATTGATTTGCTTGTATCCGCAGGGTGCGCCGAAGACATCAAAATTCGATACGTAAAGTCTAGTGTCATTCGGTTTGTAGACAAACCCATTGCCCTGCATAACTTGGAATCCGATGCGGCCAATTCCAAAGTTATTAGCGATGCTGGGGCTTTGTGTATAATCGCCCAATGTAGCGACTGAGCCAGATGGCATTGTGTATTTGCAGAAAGTCGGACAGAACCCCTGGGTGTTGTTGCATTTGTTTTGGAAGCACTGAGTTTGATAATAGCTATATTCAGTACAGGCGCCGCAGATGGCCAGTGATGGCGTCAATGGCCACGTACAATTGCCCGTCGGGCAAAACGCTGTGATCGCTTGAGTGTTTTTTATGAAGGCTGCGGTGTTGACCGCTGCTTTCAGTGTCATAGGCGTGGACAATTCGTAGGCGACCACAGGGTTGTGGTTGAGTGCGGTACCTGTTGCGCCCCAATCTTCGCTTCGTTGGATGTTACCTGGCTTTAACGTATCATCGCTAGTTGGAAACGGACGAAAAGCCAACAGCTGCTGTGTGAAGGTACCGAAAGCCAGTGAAACGATTGTCACCAATGCACCACATAGAGCAAGCCACCTTGACCTTGCTTATATATCAGCACCTGTAGCTTCTTCATTGGGTTTCGGGCAGAGCGGGTACCTTCTCTTCGTCTTAAAAATTAAAACCATACTCCCCCAGCCTCCTCGGGACGCTGCGTCTAAATACTCTAAGTCTCCCAGTGTGCCACGAGGTCCTGGGTTCCTGCTCCCGCGCGAAAGCCAGATCCATGCCTCTTGGCTTATTACAGATCCCACAGGTACCATGAGTGCAGCTCTGCTGATCGTAGAGATTATAGCGACTAGGCCGTTGAGGGTGAGGAAAGTTGGCAAATGGAGATGTTGGAGGCCGCTTCCTTGGTAAGTTCGCACAACGATGATTAAGGATATCAACGAAGCTAACGAAAGGACAGAGGCGAATATCTCTGGCACCCACCATCGTAGGAGGAAGAGCAGCTTTGGGGTCCCGTATTTCTTTATGGGCGAGGGCGTATTCGACACTGCTGAACGACTCTCGTTTCGGCGATGTTCTGGCTCGCCGGTAGCTAATTTATTGTAGGTGTATGAATTAGATATGTTTCTCGGAGCGCGATGCTGCCATGTCGAGTGGGAGGGTGTTATCTCTTGGAGCTCGGCCATCTTTCGCTATCCCACCGTTGTGAAAATTTGTTGGTACCTCGTCGTTAGAGTGCACTTCGTGATTAGGTGCGACGCGAATTAAGTCTTTACAGCTGCCTAGAAAAAATATGGCGGGGTAGGACGTACTACGTAGTAGACTGGACTATCTCGCTCTCAGCCGTACTTCAGGACTGCTTCTGGTTGGTCCGCTGTGCAGCACCGCCATCACACTATCATTGCTACGCCGTACTGTATTTCACCCACGTCCTGGATCATCCTGAAATAGATACGAGTCGGAAACCCTGAGCGGTACGTGAGCCGTGCCTGAGCCGAGGTAAGCTTCGGCTACAGATATACGTCGCACCCCCCCCGGATAATCGTCGCACCCCCGCCTCGATAATCGTAGCACCTTAGGGATCGCTGAGTTCAGTCACGCTCTTAGTGTTATTTTAGGGTTAAATTAATATTAAAAGCGTCACTAAACTTAGTTAGTGCTATCATCAGCGCTGGGTCAATGCAGCGATTGGAGCATCTTGTAGAGACATTTGATTGGTGGACCCCTGGCCCTGCAGCAGGCTGGCAGCTGGAGCTAAAATGAAGCATACCAGCCCTGATGCATGCCATAGCAGGTAGCAGTCCTGCAGAGCCCGAAGAACCCTCCCAAAACGGCCAAAACGCCGCGATAGCTGCCCCGGGTCAATAGGATTGGCCCGGAGCAGGAGTGCGCACCTGCTGAAGCCGGCGGGAAGCGGAGAGGATGTGGGATTTGTGGGTATCGATATAGAGCTTATATGACTCTGACTTCCACCTCCCTAGCAGTTGGATATCTTCTCCGGAGAGCCCTGCTGCCCTAGCGGAGGTTGCGGCGCCACGGCGGAACGAGTGCCCTGAGTATTGCCCCGGTATCCCGAGGTGCTGGAGGGTGGAGCGGAGCTTATTTATGACGTCGTCAAGTGTAAACGGTCTGGCTGAAGTGAAAAATAGCGGCGCATGTGGGGGGGCGGGGAATTGCCGGAAGAGACGTGTAATGGAGCGTACTGGGCAGGCATTATCCTCTGCTGCTGCAATAGTCAATGTAATGCCACTTCTAAATGGATCCGTCTTGCTAGACGGAAGTGTGAGCTCCAGGTGGTCTTTTTGGAGCGTCACGTGCCCCCGAGTGGGATGATATTTACCGAAATCACCCTCAGAGAGGTCTGACTGCGTATAGGTAAATTCGCCCACCCGGAGGAAGGCGGCGAACGCCAAGCAAAAAGATGCATGAAGGGTAGCCCCATAAAGCGTGTTGGTATCGAAAGATGACACAACACGGAGCAGAAGGTGACGTTCCAGAGGAAGGCGTTCACGCTTCGAAGTGCCCCCTTGGAAACGGCGGATACCATGGACTATGCGCTGTAAGCACGGGTCGGAGAAGAGCTGGACCGCGGAGGTCCATCCTCTATCGACGGCGGCGGAGCGGAGTCCAGAGAGGTATGCCTTAATCGTCTTGTGGGACGTCCCAAGCTCCCCCAAGCACCCGATCCAGTTCCCGATGGACTGGAGGGAGAGGGGGTAGGCGCGGAGCCCGTTGAGAGCACAGAACTCCGAGTATGACCTCTCCGCAGTGGCGTAGGAGGCGCGAGTCTTCGGGGCGAGGCCCCACCAGAGGTAGCGCGCCGCCTGTATACCGAAAGGGGTTTGGAGGTGCCAGTTCTCGGCGGGGTCTCGGAGGATATGTTCTTGGTAGCTCGGACGGAGCTCAGCTGGGGATGAAGCTGCGAGATTCGGTAATACTGAAATCGAGAGAGCATGTCAGCGAGCATATTCAAGTTTGTGGGGATCCACGTCACAGTGATAAGAATATCGTGTTTTGCCTGGAGCAGGGCGATATGCCGCAGTGGTGCCATAGCTTCGCCGTGTATAGTTGATTTCTCGATACCCCTGCAGACAGGGAAGTTATCACAATAGAGCAAAACGTGGGTGCCACGAAGCGAATCGAGCCAAAGCGATAGGGCGATTTTGACGGCCAGCATTTCTTTGAACTGTATTCGCTTTCGTTTCACTCTTGTAGGGACGTGCCTGCTAGAGGTGAAGTCTGGGCGAGGGTCGCTATGCGGCGAGGGGATCAAATATCCACCGAGCCCGAATTTGCCAGATGCATCAGTCCAAATATGGGCGGAGCTCCTCGCAGCGGTGGAGCGGAGGAGGCGTACCCCGTTCCAGCCGGATAAGCACGACTTCCACCAGCGGAGGTCGGCTTCCATAGCGGTGGTAATACGGTGGGAGTGTATAGGGAGACGTAGAGCGTCAAAGAGTCGCCGCAAAACAGCGCGGCCTGGGATAACGACTCGAGCTCCGAAGCTTAATAGTCCAACGACGGACTGGAGCTGATGGTGTGTTACCGTGGGCGTAGCGAGCGTTTCGTCGATTAAACGAAGCATACGGGCCAGCTTTTCAGGGGGTAGACGGGCCTCCATTGCGGTAGTGTCAAGTTGGATGCCCAGAAACTCCGCTTTTGTGCCTGTAATATCCTTCTTTGACTGGACGTCGAAGCCCAGGTCAGCGCATACGTCGTTGAACTGCGTATTGTATAGGACGGCATCCGCTGAGGGTGGGAGGATAGCAAGGAAGTCATCGAGGTAATGAAGCACGTAGTGCCAATGGAGGACCGTAATAAGGATCTAATGGAGCCCTTTGGCGAAAAGATCGAAAATAAACGGCGCTGTACGCAGGCCGAAGGGTAGGAAGGTATCAATCCACCAAAAGCCATCGCAGAAGAAGCCCATTAACAATAGGTCACTCGACGCAATAGGGATATGGCGAAAGGCATTGGCGAGATCTTTCTTTACCAGGATAGCGCCCTGCCCTTGCGCTAGTAAGGCTTCGGTGGCTTCATCGAAAGTAGCGTATTCGAGAGAGCCCCATTCTTTAGGGATGAAGTCATTGACGGAGTGCCCTTTGGGGCAGGAGAGATCGTGGATACGCCGCCACCCGCCGTCGTGCTTTGGGATGAGCCCGAGGGGTGAGGCGATATAGCGGCCCTGGGGCGGCCCGTCGAGCTGCATAAGGCGGTTTTCCTGCTGTTGTTTTGCGATATCTGCAGTAAGAAGCGCAGGAGCTGCTGCAGCTGATGGGTGTGGGAGGTTAAGCAGGCGTTGATCGGGGCCCAAATACCCAACTTTGACGCCGCGGGAAATGATATTCCCGAGCTCCGAAGCAAATTCACGATCGGGGTGATTTTGGAGCCAGAATTCCCACGCCTCCTCGCGCAGCGGTCCCCGGCGGAGGGGGGGATCGTCGGCGGAGGTAAGGGCGTATGGGAAGCCTTCTGATATATGGACGAGGGCAGAGGGGACCGGGGGCCGTGGGAGAGTGGGCGCTGGGAGTCATCTCCGCCCCACTGGGGTAGAATTGGCTCCCGAGGATGTGCACGTCGAGGCGGGATGAGCTCCCCGGCAGGCGCTGCAGCGATGGGGGTATTTGCAGTCCTCCTTCGCGCATTTTCCTGCGTTGTATTTATAGCAGGTATTGGAGGAGGGCGCTGGGGGGGATTTGGCGGAGCCGGCGGTATTGGTGGCGCTGGGGCCAGCAGTGGATTGAGCAGGGCGCCTGTTCGTAGGTTCCCAGAAGCTCGCACTGCGTAATAAATTGTCTTGTGGCTTCCACCAGCTGGGCTGCGAGAATAGCTGCCTGCTGTTCCCGTTGACGATATATAGGCTAACGATATGAACCAGATGTTGTAGTGGCTGATGGTAGCTCCAGCCGATAAGGGAGGAGCGGAAGTCTGCCCTCGCTTCCTGCAGCGGGAGTGCTACCGCTGGCGGCATTAGATAGCAGACTATCTGGCAGTAATTCCCAAAGCACTTCAGTAGCATAAGGAAGTCGTTAAAGGTGGCTTCCGGTTTCGTTTGGAGAAGGGCATCGGTATTATTCGATAGTTGCCTCATTTCGGTAGCGCCAAAAGTGCCTTTGCGTATGTTTTTGAAGTGTTTTGGGTCGATGCAGGGGAAACGGGAGGAAAGGGAGAGCATGCGTGCCTCATTATTACCTTCGTGGGCGAAACAGGCCATATCCGGGGGCTCCTGCTGGGAGCCTTAAACGCTAGGAGGGCCGTATGCCAGTGGGTATGCCACTGTAAGGCCCGTGGGTTGCGTGTGGGAAGGGACGGACAGGGGGGTGGGCGCCCTTAGGGGGGCCCCGCCTGTGGGGGGAAAGGTGCCTGGGCGGAAGGGGGGTGGAGAGCTTGGGCGGCGACGAGCCGAGAGACTACAGCCGTGAGGTCTTCAAGCTGGCGCTGTACGGTGTCGTTGTCTCCGGTGGCGGGAGCGTCTCCAGGTGTAGGGTATTCCACTTCTTCCAAGGCCCTGCTATCGGCGGCGACGTTGCGCTTGGAGGCTTTGCGAGCTGGCGGAGGCCTTTTGGTAACGCCAGCGGGGCTGGCTGCGCGGGGGAAAGGGCGGAGACCGCCTGTCGAGCTGCGGGTGGAGAGGGGAGGAGGTATTTCCTTCCCTCTGCCCCTAGGGGTGCGTTGCGACGTTACCATGATAACGATGGAGGAGGAGACGGAGAAGAGGAGGGTGGCGGTGGAAGCGGCCACCAAAAGAGCCTCAAAACCCCGTACATAGGGGTGATGATGATGATGATGAAGGAAGGAGGAATCGGGGGTGAAGGGTTTTCACCCCCTGAGGGCTCTTCCGTCGCACTAATCCCCAATCAAGTTGGCTCGATAAGCGCTTGAGTTGGTTGAAGCCGGACGTGACAGTTTTCCTCCGCCAAGGTACGTCTAACTGTAGCACGAGCTTATATTTTTAGAACATTTCGAGAATGATCGACGCTCCGCTCGTTTCACCTGGCTCTGAAACACAGACACATGAGTCACAAAGCCATGCCTACCAAAAGCGCCCACGTTGAGCTTCTGTCAGGGTCAAACGTCTTCCCACCTTCTTTCTCTTTTCTGACTTCTTTATAATGGTCGTGAGCTTTACCCTTCTGTATCTTTTTCTGCCCCTCGCGCCTTCTCCGACGTCTATTATCGAACAACCTTGTCTCATCCAGTCCCGCATGCTGTGGACACTCTGAATATCGGATTCTATGGTGCCTTTTGGGCACGGGAAAGAAAACAGCGAGGCGTCAAGACACATTATTCCATGAGATCCGTCATCCACTACGATATGCACAACAACGTCGTTATAGCACTCGATTGATTGAGCTATGCCTACTGTGCTGTCGCTGCCTTTCAATGTGGCCATAAATGTCAAACCTAAGGTCTAGCTATGCGCCTGCATTCTGAAATACGTGCGGGACAACCCTGACCTTTACAACGACACCCGAGCCGCCTTGGAAGCGATCATTCAGGGTGAAGTCATACCTCATGCTGCCGGGGATCATTCCACTCTCGTGGATACTCCCTTCTCTGCTCAGCTAGAGGCTGCCTGCGACGACCAAAAAGAAGAACAGCAGGCTGAGGATGCTCATCCCCACCCCAAGCCAGAGAAGCGTGTTAGTCCGCTGTCCAGCACCAGTGCAGGCAAAATTCGTAAAATGCAGGACTCAGCGAAGACTCTAGAGCCGAAGGAAGCCTCGAGAGCCATACAGACAACTACAGAACCAATACACAAAAGCGTTGGAGGTACACAGACGATCTCGTCCGTGACGACAAGGGCAGTGTCACAGAAATGCACGGCGAATAAGATGGGGCCGGAGCGATCTCAAACTTCAAACACGAGAGGTTCAGGAGGCGGCACTATCTATGCACAGAAGAGGAGGAAAATAATATCGAACAAGGTCCCGGCTGCCTCCTCGGACCCGCAGTCACCAATTATACCGGCTTCAACATTAGACCCACCTCTGTCGCTTCGAGATAGGGAAGATATTGCTACAGGTGGAAGACATAAGAAAGGGAGTTCCCCCTAGAGGTCTTCCATCTGCTCTCCCATCGTGTTGCCCAGTCCGAGATTCTTCGATGAAGCCTTATTTGGCACTGACTTACGAACTCTAAACACTGGTCGCGTGTTCGAAATCCCAGAGTCAGGACCCCCTACCGATGACCATTAATTCAATTACCCGAAGCTGAACAGGCGAGAGAAGCTTGCCGGCAAGCGAACGACGCCTAGTACGACACTCAGTACGACACTCATAGCCTTCAGAGCGATAAGGTTGCGCAGGTCTCAGCATGATTGATTTGCGTAGATTAGTACAGCAAAATCGATAGCATAAAATGAGCAAATTTTGTGACTTATATCGACGCGCAAACAGGCGCCTTATAGCAGGGCATTTCCCTACGCGGTATATCTACAGACGGATGTAGTGGGATATTGGAAGTCGTACGACATTTTGCATATTGAGACGACGGTCGAAAGACAATGTACGTATTGAGACAACTGTCAAAAGACAATGTACGTCTGGAGACGCATGTCGGGAGACGAAAATGGTCCTAATACACGAAGTGTCTTGAGACCCAACGATCGCCCTGGACCTATGCTATCCTGGGCACCGTCTCCTTGAAGGTGAATTCTCCGAGAAGTAATGTGCTCCTCAAAGAGAATTCCAGGAATTGTTACCCTCTCTCAAGAGCTCTCCTGGGAGCTACTCGGTCCCAGGAGAGCCCTGGACTGAAATGGGCTTTCATAGTTACAATCGTCAAAGTACATGCTTTAAACGATCGACCTACACATAGCTATAAGAACATTGACGGGTCTGTTAGCACAGATTCGTCGTTCACAAGACCACAAAGCAGCTTGGGGCAAGTTTTAAAAACCTTCCATTTCTGGCCCTGCTTCGCGACCCTGGGGTTCACTCTGACCCTGGGGATTGTCCTGACCCTGGGGTTTGTCCTGACCCGGGGGTTTCTGGTGATCCTGGGGTTCTCTCTGACCCTGGGATTTGTCCTGACCCTGGGGTTTGTCCTGACCCGGGGTTTTCTGGTGACCCTGGGGTTCGCTCTGGCCCTGGGGATTGTCCTGACCCTGGGGATTGTCCTGACCTTGGGGTTCACCTGACCTGAGGTCTGCAACCTGGAAGGGTTGGGTATCACAGCTTTTAGTGCACACTACATATGTTAGTGCACACCACCTGTATTAGTATACACAACTCTTGGTGTACACCATTGTTTGTGGTGCACACCACCTATATAGGCGTACACAACTTTTGGTGTACATCATGGTTTGTGGTGCACACTACTTTTGGTGTACACCCCGGATAATGGTGTACACCATTGATGACGGTATGCACAATTCTTAGTACACACCACCAAGCCACGCGGGTGACAAAAAGATTCGGACACCCGCTAAATTTGATCCTTTAATAACCAGCAATAAGTAGTTCAATCAAGAAATATTGTATGAAGATGTTAACGAGATCAATACGAAGTAAAAGTCTTATCGCAATTATAATATTTTAAACTTGGTAGTTGCTGAGATATCTGTTTATATTTATTAAGAAGTGCCCGAATCTTTTTGTCATCCGCTTACCTCAGCAAGCTCAGGCCCTGGCCGACGATGGGCGCCTATCGGCGCGCGCTAACCGCAAGCGGTAAGTCGTCGTCGGAGGGCCTGAGAGAAATCCTCGGCATTTGGGTTAGTCATCGCTTCGTTGCAGGGCAAAACGCGTTGCGTGTCATTTCTTCGGTATTAATAACAACAGCCTCATAATCAAATCTACATATAATTCAAGTAACATTATCTCGATTGCTCTAAAATGTATACTCGGAGCTACCTATAAATCTTAGCTACCAGTTCAGATGCCGCATACCCCGTTACGCAGCGTTGATCCCGAGTCTTTGCCTCTGACCTTACGAACCTGTTGGGTTTTCCTCCGCGTCATGGTCAGATCAAGGCGATACACAGTCTTGCGGTCGACCAGGTGGATCTCTTCCTCATTGCCCCGACTGGATGGGGTAAGAGCGCTGTATTCCCAGGCGGTTCCGGAGTTGCGAGGTGGTCTTTGCCTTATGATAGTGCCGTTGAATCTGCTCGAGGAGGATCAGGTCAGTCGACGACAAAACGTATAAGAAGAAAGGGGCTCTATTAAGAGTATTTCTCAAAGCTGACAGGCGAAGACCATCGCACGAATCCCCTGCTGCAAGCTCTTTGAGAAGTATCGACTATCCCCCTCATGTCCAGCTTCTACAAGCCGGTGCGGACCCTTTCGCTTCGTCTACTGCTGGACCTGAAGGTGAGGCCCGTCGACAACTCGAGCTGGAATCCAAAAGCGAAGGAGTCGCAAAATTGAAAGAGACCGTAAGTAACTATTAAAGAGCATTTATAACTCAGCAGGAGGTACTAGAATTAGAGAAAAGGGAGCGCGCTCTTATAATATAATCCCTGAACCACGAGTCCAGTTATTATAAAGTAACTGAGAGGTCGCTAGAGCAAGAACGTGCCTATATTCGGGACTTTATTAGATTTCTGGATACTCTTAAGGTTCCGAGGAGAGCGGATCTTAACGATAACGTAAGCATTAGTATAATTTAGCTTAAAGGGAATAGTATAAAAGGGGTACTCGAATAACTAGAGGCGAAGATAAAAAGCCTAGAGCAGGAGCTCTATAATACCAGAGACGACCTCTAGTATAAGCGCCTTTTACTAGAAGAGCTATCACGTAACTTTAAGGTCGCGCCCGAAAGCACGTCTATATCACCGACTTCTAAGAGTAGTAGAGAAGAGAATAAGCAAATAGTACTACTATCTAAACCCCGTAAGTAGCGAAAACGAGTACGTAGTTAAGGGATAGAGCGGCGAATATTATTCTTATATTTAATTCTTAGTTAATTTTATACTAAGTTCATTTTTCTACGTACTTAGATAGTTCTATTAGTATAAAATCTTATTATCGTAAGCTCCTTAGCTATAAGTCTTCTATTACGGATAGTATTCCTTATATTTAAAGTAGTAGCGATAGAAGTTACCCTCCCGTCGCTAAAAGCGGATCTATTAAAAGTATCGAATTATAGATAACTATCCGTACTACTAAATCCCGTATGGCGTCCCCTTCTTCTTCCGATTAATATTTCGTTATTCTATCTATCTAATCCGGCTTGCTTCTAGTAAAGCTTTATCGACCGTGCGTATATATTACGACCTGTGTCTCTCAAGGGTCGACGGGGTCGGTGGTAGATCTCGTAGAGGGGAGTATTAAGGACAGGGCAAGCAGGCTTCGTACTAAACTAGTCTAGTACAGAATTATATTCAGTGTCTAGGAGATTAGTCTGGTAGATAATATAAGTTAAGCACGAAGCTCCTATCTAAAGGGAAAGCACGCTCTCTATATAGATATAGGAAATATAGGATTAGTTAGATTAGTACTAAGACTACTAATCGTGCGTATTAGTTAGATTAGTACTAAGACTACTAATCGTACGTATTAGTTAGATTAGTGCTAAGACTACTAATCGTAACGAGAAGTACTTCGTCCGAGCGTAGTATATAAACCGTAGGTTCATGCCGTAATATTAGGTTCCCCCTTATTAGTTTTCGTCCCGAAAACTTCGTTACTCTGTAATACCACCCATCAGGTCTAAACCCAAGTCCACGTTCCTTCGTTATCAGCTAGTAAATACTATTACTAGAACTAGTTCACTAGCTATAAGAGTCTATTCGAATTATAAGCGTACTGGTCAGGCTGATAAGTATAAGGTTAGGGTTTCCGCCGGTCGCTATATAGAATGCGCCCGGAAGGGTTCGTTAGATTATAACCTCTCGCCCTTTTCTCCCGCGAAATGGACCAGGATATAGAACCAGCGAAACCAGAAGGCTGCTGAAGCCAAAGAGGTACTAGCCAAATTCAATCGGTTATAGAGAGAAGTAGAGGTGTTAGAAAGGAAAGGAATTACCATGGTTAAAGGAGAGATCCAGAATATTAAAGAAACGGAACGGGAGGAATAATTAGATATAATTAATCCTAACGACTTTCTTTTTAATATTTCTTCGGAGCAGGTCGAAATTCCTGTAGATTTCGACTGGGGTGGTCTTACTGGCGTTAGTAGAACTATTATAGAAGGCTCTGGCAGTTTATAAGGTTCTTGACTAGTTCCCAGGTATTTTCTAAGTCCTCGTATCCTTTCCATTTTACTAGGTAACTCTAACCTCTTTATAATAGAATCTTTTCGGCTTCGAATTCATTCTCTTCTTCTATCTGGAAGTAGAAGGTCTTTTATAAAGGCGTGTTAGGATCTACTAGTTCTAATATTAAGATATAAAACACTAGGTGTATTTTAGCGTCGGGTGGAAGCTATAACTTATAGTTAACAGGTCCTTTTTCTTTTATAATTAAAAATGGTCCGACTTTAACGTGGTCTAGTTTCCTACTTAGTCTTATACCTTTCAAATTTTTTATAAGGAGGTATGCTTTATCCCCCTTCTTTAGCTAAGGACCTAATTTTCTTCTTTTATTTACGGATACTTCCGTAGAAGCGTTAGCCTCGCTAATCTTTTACTGCATGTTCTTATATAAGCTCTTCATGTCAGATGCTAATACCAAGGCTTTCTCTGCATCTAGTCCTTCTCTAGGATCCAAGAACATATTTGCATGTCGTCCGTAATTTACGAAAAACGGTGATAGCCTTGTAGTATCTAACCTTTTGTCATTATATACCAGTTATGCTATTAGAAGTAACGTTACCTAGTTATTTTATCTTTTATTAATATAGTATCTTAGGTACACTTCCATTATTTGGTTAGTACGTTCGGTTTATCCATCGGTTTAAGGATAGTAAGCGGTTAATATTCGTAGTTTAGTTCTAATCGATGCGATCAGAGTCTTCTAATAGTTTAATATAAAGAGTTTGTCTCTATCGGAAGTTATCGATTCTGGTATGCTATAATCCCTGATAAGTCTGTCTAATAAAATGAATCCAAGCTGACTAGCATTATAGGATTCTTTATATAGAATTATAATAGCGTACTTAGTAAGTTTATCTATAATAACTATTATTAAGTCGTACTTATCGTTAGTTACCGGGTTAACTAACCGTAGTAGCTTTACGATAAAGTCTATTACAACATCTTTCTATAGTATATCTAGAACCTTTATAAACTGAATCTGTCCGTACTTAGCATGTCTTACAGACTTGTTCTATTAGTAATATATATATTCTTTAATATATTATTCGACTAATATCCGCAGTCCTAGTACGTCGTATATTCGTTTAATAAGTTCTAATGTCTTGGATACTCCTAGATGTCCTTATAGTAGATTATTATAGTAATCTCTAATTACTCCCTTAACCGACTTTAGTAGTAAGTATACTTTTTACTTATATAACAGTAACTCTCGGTTAGGTTATGCTTTTCTCAGCTCTCTGGCTAGAGTATCGTTGACATACGCTTCCTTTAAGTCAGGAACTGCGTGTATTATAACTCGTATAGTCGCTGCCAGATCCTTAGTTAGTACTAGCGATCCATCGTCTTCTCGTTTTAAAATAGGTTGTCTTGTAATATCCTTCGTTTATATATAGTTAGAACGTCTACTTAAAGCGTCTACTCGTCTATTATCTTTGCCTGGGGTATACTAGATTTTGAATTTATATTATCTAAGAAGTTCGGACTATCGTACTTGTCGTCGATTTAATTCTTTAGTAGTTATAAAGCCTACTAAGTTCTTATAATCGGTGAAGATAGTAAGCTCCGAATAACTCTCGGCATATACTCTCTAATACTATAGGGAATAGACGACTACTAGAAGTTCTTTATCGTGTATATTATAGTTCTATTCTGCTACTATTATCTTGCGTAAGTAGTACGCTACCGGATACTACTTGTTATTAACTTGCTGACACAAGTATACTCTAATCGCAAGGTCTGAGGCATCTGTCTCGATTCGCGCTGGTTCTCCGTTACGAAACGTGTAAAGTACCGGAGGATCCACGTAAGCTTACTTGAGTTCTTTAAATACTCTTCTTTAGTTAGTATCCTATCGGAATCCTGTTTCTTTCTTCGTGATTTCTATTAGTGGTAAGGCTTTCTTTAAATAGCCCTCTATGAGACGTCTATTAAAGTTAGCGAATCCCAAGAATCCTTATACTAATTTAATATTATGTGGTGTAGGCTATTCTTGTATAGCCTATATCTTTTCAGGGCTTATACGAACGCCTTTAGTTATTACTATAAACCCTAAGAACTCTACTAAGGTCTTATAAAACTCGTATTTCTCTAGTTTTAAGAGGAGTCTAGCTTATAATAAGCATGTAAATACATCTTATATATAAAGGATATATTCCTTAAGAGTTTTAGAGTAGATTAATATATTATCGAGGTAGGCGATCGCTATCTAATCTAAGTATACTCGTATGATATTATTAACTAATACCTAGCAGGTTACTAGTACGTTAGTAAGACTAAATGGCATGACCAGGTACTCGTAATATCTATACCGAGTCCTGAATACTATTTTCTATTCGTTACCTTCTTTTATTCGAATTAGGTTATATGCTCCTCTGAGATCTAACTTGGTAAAGATCTTTACTTTAGCTAGCCGATCCTGTAGCTCGCTAATATTAGGTAACGGGTAACGATTTTTAATTATCACATCGTTTAACTTTCGATAGTCTACGTATAGTCGTAATAATCCGTCTTTCTTCTTTACGAAGAGTATCGGGTATCCTGCTAGTGATTTAGATTCTCGAATAAATCCCTTTTTTAGGTTCTTATCTAAGTACCCGCGTAGTACTATAAGTTCCTTTTCGGATAACGTATAAATAGGTCTAAACGTTAGTACCTTCCCTAGTTCGAGTTCGATCTTATAATCCTAAGGTTAGTATTTAGGCAGAGCTTTTACTATTATCTCTTTTATAAAGAGGCGTTTCCATCTTTAATACTCTTGTAGGATATTAGGAGTACTGTTAGTTACTCTAAGAACTCTAACTTATTAACCCTACTAACCTCTACTAGTATCTATTAAGTCGGATCCTTTCTTTTAAAGGTTATCCTTCTTCGAAATTAAGGTAATATATGCCTCGACCGTTTCCTAGTCCGATTTCTTATCCACCGTCGTCCGCTATCGACGTGTAGGTTAGAATCTAGTAATATCGCCAGTTCGCTTAAACTTAAGTACTTTTCTTTTCTAGTTAATCGCTGGGTTATGCTTTTCTAACTAAGGCATGCCTAAAATAATATAATAAGTGGCCATCCTAATAATATCGAAGGACATTTCCTTATAGTATCGTTAAATTACAAATAGTAGCGAGGCTGTCTCCTCGTCTATACTTCCCGTTAATAGTTTTAACCCGTCGGCTATCTATAAGTTATATGGTATCTTCTTCCTTCGCGTTAGTAAGCCTACTAACCGTACCAGTACTTTAGAGATAAAGTTCCTAGATACTCTAGAATCTATTATTGCCATAGTTCTCTAACTATCTATTCTAACCGGTATGTTTACGTGTATTATATACTCTGTTAAGTATAACTATCGTGTTTTAGGGATTAGTATATTAATCTCCTTGTACTTCCCCTTAGTATAAGGGATTACTCTTTTCCCGATTCGGGGAGAAATCCGGTAACTTTCTTCTATCGCATGTGTTTCTCGCATCTGTCATGAAGACATGCGTACCATTCCGTTAGGTGACACTTAGTAGTGTGCTTGTCATACTTGAGATATCTATAGAGACTACTATGCCATCTCTAGTCATGGTTTAGAAACTACTTGTATTATCTTTTCGTTACTAAGTGCTAGTTACAGCTTAGATTATAGTAACTTATCTAAACTTTTCCGTTATACGTGCGTATCCTGACTATTTTTCCTAAGTTCTCTTTTACTTGATAGTGAACTAGGTATATCTTATCGGCGTAGGCTGTCTAATATATTACTCTATACTGTGGATGCTATAAATCGTTTCTGAATTCTTTCTATAAGAGCCTAGTGTTACGACCCGTACCTCTCAAGAGTAGACGGGGTCGGTGGTGGATCTCGTAGAGGGGAGTGTTAAGGACAGGGCAAGCAGGCTTCGTACTAAACTGGTCTGGTACAGAATTATATTCAGTGTCTAGGAGATTGATCTGGTAGATAACATGAGTTAAGCACGAAGCTCCTATCTAAGGGGAAAGCCACGCTCTCTATATAGATATAGGAAAGTTCATGCTCGTACGGCTCGCCGTGCTCGACCTGTATCGATTAGAGCGAGCGGGTAAGCGCTCGCCCTGCTCGCCATGCCAAGGCATATTCGACTTGGTAAGCGACTATGGCGTCCGCCAAGGCTCGCGTACCAAGGCGTAACACCCGTCCGATACCTTCTCTTAGTAAAATTCCGTTCTTTTCTCGAGTCGTGTCTGTGGATCTTCTAACGTGGAGGTATAAGTTTCTACTCGTTCCGTCCGAAGGCGTGTTGCTTTGCCCTTCTTAGATTTAGTACTAAGATCCTCCCAGTCCGAGTCTTTACTTTCTTGTCCTTACTCAGGCTTTTCCTTCTAAGCCTAACTATCGTTACTATTATTATTAGAGCCTAGCTCCTTTAGCTATTCCTGAATATCCGCGAGTCTTAATTTAATTCGTTTAATATTTCTTTACTTCTTAGTAATTTCTTCGCGTAATTCTTCTTGTCTAGCTATAAGCTCTTTGATGTTTTCGTCTAGTAGTGTATTGATAACTGCTAGTAAATTACTTATAATTACGTCTAGCTCTTCGTTATCGTACTCTACTTCTAGTTAATCCTTTGGAGGTCTAGTCGTCTTAATTAGTATTCTCTCTAATATATTTAACTGTGGTCGTTTCACTATGTTTTTCAACCTATAATCTTTGGCGATGTGGCCCGGTTTACTATAGCCATAGTATTTCATTACTTTCTTATCCCCTTACTACTTCTTACCCCCGAACTTTCTTTTCTCCTAAGTAAAGTCCATTTCCATAGGTATAGGTCCGTAAGGGTCGTGTTAAACACTTTTCTTAGGATATCCTCCGGAATAGATCCCTGCTCGTCCGAGTCCTACTACGCTACTATTATAGCGCAATTCTATTGCAAGCTCGTGGAGATTATCGTTAATTCTTATTACGTTCCTAATAAGTACTTCTAAGTTATTATTAGCTACTCTATCTCGTATAAGTTCTTTCTTGACGTTATCCTTCAGTCCTCTTCGATATATTACTATTAGTGCGTTGTCATCCTAACTGGTTCGTAACGCGTACTATTAAAACTAAGTCGAGTATTCTAACGCTGATTTCTTCTAAGCTAGGTGTTAGATTACTCGAGTTACTATACTTTCTTCGTTAGAAGGTCTAAACATTCGTCTTATCTTAATACGGAAGCGAGTAAAGCTCTCTATCTATAATATAATATTTGCGTTGTTTTCGTATTTAGATCCTCCATGTATCTTTTAAGAAATGGGGCGGACTACCTCTAGGCCCGTCCTCTTATATAAGTTATTATAAATAGCGGTTACTTACCTTATCTAATAGCGTCCTAATTAAAAGAGAAGTATAGCTGTATCTATACTAACTACTCTTCAAGCTTGTCTTAGTCGCCATAGTATAAGTCTGGTTTAGTAATCTTAATGCCGTCTTTAACTTCGGCTGTTATTAACTGTCGTGAACCGCGTTTACTTGGGGTGGGGTCCCTTTATCCTGAGGTACTTATCTTGAGGGTACTTAAAGTATTACGACCCGTATCTCTTAAGGGTCGACGGGGTCGGTAGTAGATCTCGTAGAGGGGAGTATTAAGGACAGGGCAAGTAGGCTTCGTACTAAACTGGTCTAGTACAGAATTATATTCAGTATCTAGGAGATTAGTCTGGTAGATAATATAAGTTAAGCACGAAGCTCCTATCTAAAGGGAAAGCACGCTCTCTATATAGATATAGGAAATACAGGATTAGTTAGATTAGTACTAAGACTACTAATCGTACGTATTAGTTGGATTAGTACTAAGACTACTAATCGTAACGAGAAGTACTTCGTCCGAGCGTAGTATATAAACCGTAGGTTCATGCCGTAATAGTATAGCTTCTTGCGAATAACTAGCGTAGTTATAGGTAGTTAGTATAAACGATCTCAGGCTTCTCGACCCTAGTCGTATAAGCTAGTTAGTAAGGGAACTAAAAAGTCCCTCGAATTAACGACCTTCTTCTCTATTATTCGTGGGATAATAAGTTAAGGATCTTGCTCTTCAGGAAACTTTTCCCCGGATAATAACTTCAAGAGATATTTTTACGACGGCGTAGTAACCTTACGAATCGATAACGTAAGTACTTACTCCGATCATCCTATCTTTTTTACGGAGAGTAGCCTAAGTCAAGCGATAACCTTAGTAGCCGAGGACCCTCGCGTTTATAAGACCGAGTCATTTCCTATCTAGTAGGCTGAGGATACGATAGTATAATACCTTTATAACGTCTTATACCCCCGCCTCTTCTATCTTTTCGCTGATATCGTCTACGTGTTTACTAATAACTTTACCGACTTCGAATATACCGTCTAAGTACTGAAGTTATAAGCCGCGGCCGGTAGCGCGTCTATTTATTTCGATAAGATTTAACTAAGAGTTATTATTATTAGACTAGGAGACGTAGCTAGTCCTAGTCCTACCTATAATCTTCTTAGGATAGATAATCTTTAGTAGGGCCTTTATAATAGATCTCTAAAAGAATTTTTCTCTTTAATTAAAGTACTTTACCTGGCTACTAAGTAGCTATCTCTACTAGCACGTTTTTAACGGCTTAAGGAGCTCCTTTAAAGGGAGATAGATAAGATACGCTAGGCGCGATAAGATCTCGGCTACCTATATTCTACTAAGTATATTACTCGGTTTTTTCATATAGCTATAGCCCATACGGTAGCCTTAATAAATCGACTATTCGATTTCATATTAGCGAGCCGGAGGGGTAACGACGTCGAGCTAGATCTCGTTTATTACTTCTCTAGATTTATACGGTCTAGAAGGGACTACTAGGTTCCTCGCGACGTATTAATAACTTTGTTACGACCCGTCGTCTTCTAACTAGAAGGCTCCGGAGTCTAGGTGGATCTCGTAGAGAGGAGTGTTAAGGACTAGGGTAAACAGGCTTCGTACTAAACTGGTCTAATACAGGTCGAGTATTATATTTAGTATCTAGGAGATATCTAGGTTAATAACATGAGTTGAGTACGAAGCTCCTATCTAAGCAGGAAAGCACGCTCTCTATATAGATATATAAGATCCTGCTAAGAGGTATAGGTCGGTAGACCGATCTACCCGATCCACACGTGGCTCCTATGGTTTAGTAAGCTGATCCACCTGATCTACCTGTAGGTCGAGTCTCTCTCTAGACTAATCCACCTGACGGTAACGAGAAGTGCCTTTACTAGGCGTAGTATAAGGACCGCTAGTCTATACTCGTAATATTAGCTCCTCCTCTAAGAATTATTATCCCGATAATCCTAACTTCTATAATGCCTACTAATAGGTATAAACTATCAAGCTCTTTTCGTCGTTGTCAGCTATTATCGTCAATCGCGCCGGTAACTCTAATACGCGTCTATAAGAACTGTAAAAAGGCTAGGCGCCTAGAGAAGTATAAAGTAGGGGGTTCGTCTAATCGTTACGTGGAATGCGCCCGACTGGGCTATAGCTGCGATCTCGCTCCTTTCTCTCCTACTCGTTAGGCTCGCGTTTAGAAACAGCGCGATGCTAAGCTAGCAGAGTAGAAGGCTTTCTAAAAGGAGGCCCAGGCTCGAATAGTTCGTCTCACCACAGAGCTGGAAATATTAGAGCGAGTTTAAAGAGAAATGGTTAAAGGGGAACTATAAAATATCGAGGAGGTCGAGGTTAATAAGTAAATAGCTGATCCTTCCCCTAACGACTTCCTCTTTAATATTTCTTTAGAACAGGTCGAAGTCCCTCCCGACTTTAACCGGTCTAGGTTTGCTATTATTGGCGGAACTGTTATAGGAGGCTCTGGCAGCTCTTAAGGTTCTCGACCGGTTCCCAGGTACTTTCCGAATCTTCATACCCTTTCTATTTTACCAGGTACTTCTAACTCTTATATGCTAGAATTCTTTCGGCTTCGAATTCGTTTTCTTCTTCTATTCCAAAATAGAAGGTTTCTTATAAGGGTGTGTTAGGATCTACTGGTTCCAATATTAAGATATAGAATACTAGGTGGATTTTAGCGTCGGGTGGAAGCTATAATTTATAGTTGACAGGCCCTTTGTTTCTAATAACTAAAAATGGTCCGACTTTAATATAGTCCAGTTTCCTACTTAGTCTTATACCTTTCAAATTTTTTGTAAGGAGGTATACTTTATCCCCCTTCTTTAGCTAAGGACCCAATTTTCTTTTCTTATCTACTAACTTCTTTATAGTAATGTTGGCCTCGCTAATCTTGTACTGCATGTCTTTATACAGGCTTTTCATGTTAGAAGTTAACACCAAGGCTTTTTCGGCATCTAGTCCTTGTCGAGGATCTAGGAATAAGCTTACGTGTCGACCGTAGTTTATAAAAAACGGTGATAGCCTTGTTATATCTAACCTCTTATCGTTATATACTAACTATGCTATTAGGAGTAATGTAACCTAATTATTTTACCTTTTATTAACGTAGTATCTAAGGTACACTTCTATTATCTAATTAATACGTTTAGTCTATCCATCCGTTTAAAGGTAATAGGCTGTTAATATTCGTAGTTTAGTTCCTATTAACGCGATTAAAGTCTTCTAATAGTTTAATATAAAGAGTTTATCTCTATCTAAAGTTATTGATTCCGGTATACTATAATCTCTAATCAGTCTGTCTAATAAAATAAATCCAAGCTAACTAGCGTTATAGGATTCCTTATATAGGATTATAATAGTATACTTGGTAAGTTTATCGACGATAACTATTATTAAGTCGTACTTATCGTTAGTTACCGGGTTAGCCGACCGAGGTAGTTTTATAATAAAGTCTATCATGACGTCTTTCTATAGTATATCTAGAACTTCTATAAACTGAATTTGTCCGTACTTGGCATGTCTTGCAGATTTGTTCTGCTGGTAGCATATACATTCCTTGATATATTACTCGACCGACGCTCGTAAGTTTAGTGCGGCGTATACTCTTTAAATGAGTTCTAATGTTTTAGATACTCCTAGATGTCCTAGTAAAGGATTATCATGGTAATCCCTGATCACTTCTTCTGTTACTTTCGGTAGTAAGTACAGCTTCTGTTTGTATAGTAACAGGTCCCGGCTAGGCTGTTCCTTCCTAAGTTGTCCGGCTAGGTTGTTATTCTCGTATGCTTCCTTTAAATCAGGAACTGTATATGTCGTAACTCGCATAGTCGTAGCCAGATTCCTTACTAGTACTAACGACCTATCGTTTTCTTGTTTTAAGATAGGTTGAGTGGTAATGTCTTTTACTTATATATAGTTAGATCGTCTACTTAAAGCGTCTACTCGTCTATTATCTTTTCCTAGGGTGTACTAAATTTTGAACTTATATTACCTAAGGAGTTCGGACTATTAAACTTGTCGTCGATTCAATTCTTTTATAGTCGTAAAACCTACTAAATTTTTATGATCGGTGAAGATAGTAAGTTCTGAATAGCTTTCGGTATATACTCTCTAATACTATAGAGAATAGACGACTACTAAAAGCTCTTTGTCGTGTATATTATAGTTCTATTCTGCTAGAGACATCTTGCGTGAGTAGTATGCTACTGGATACTACTTGCCGTCTTTCTGCTAACAGAGGCATGCTCCGATTATAAGATCCGAAGCATCTGTTTTAATGCGTACTAGCTCTCCGTTACAAAACGTGTAGAGTACCGGAGGATCTATATAAGCTTGCTTTAGTTCTTCGAATACTTTCTTCTAGTTAGTATCCCATCGAAATCCCGTATCTTTCTTGGTGATTTCGGTTAGTGGTAAGGCTTTCTTAGAGTAGCCTTCTATAAAACGTCTATTAAAGTTAGCGAATCCTAGAAACCCTTATACTAATTTAATATCGTGTGGTGTAGGCCATTCCTATATAGCCTGAATCTTCTTAGGGCTTATACGAACGCCTTTAGTTGTTACTATAAATCCTAAGAACTCAACTGAGGTCTTATGAAACTCGTATTTCTCTGGCTTCAGGAGGAGTCTAGCTTGTAATAAGCATGTTAACACATCTTGTATATAAAGGATATATTCCTCAAGAGTTTTAGAGTAAATTAATATGTCGTTAAGGTATACGATCGCTGTAAGATCTAAATAAGCTCGTATAACATTATTAACTAATACCTAGCAGGTTACTAGTACGTTGGTAAGACTAAACGGCATGACCAGATACTCGTAATATCTATATCGAGTCCTAAATGCTATTTTCTATTCGTCACCTTCTTTTATTCGAATCAAGTTATACGCTCCTCGAAGATCTAGTTTTATAAAGATCTTTGCTTTAGCTAGCCGATCCTGCAGCTCGCTAATATTAGGTAGCGGGTAACGATTCTTTATCGTTATATTATTTAACTTTCGATAGTCTACGTACAGTCGTAAGGATCCGTCTTTCTTCTTTACGAAGAGTATCGGATATCCTGCTAGTAATTTGGATTCTTGAATAAATCCCTTTTTTAGGTTCTTATCAAGGTACCCGCGTAGTACTATAAGTTCCTTTTCGGATAACGCATAAATAGGTCCAAATGTTAGTTCCTTCCCTAGTTCGAGTTCGATCTTATAATCCTAAGGTTAGTGTTTAGGTAGAGCTTTTACTGTTATCTCTTTTATAAAGAGGCGTTTCTATCTTTAATACTCTTATAAGATATTAGGAGTGCTATTAGTTACTCCAAGAACTCTAACTTATTGACCTGGCGGACCGCTGCCAGTATCTGTTAAGTCGGATCCTTATATTTTAAGGTCATCCTTATTCGAAATTAAGGTAATATATGCCTCAGCCGTCTTCTAGTTCGATTTCTTATCCACCGTCGTCTACTATCGACGTATAGGTTAGAATCTGGTAACATCGCCAGTTCGCTCAAACTTAAGTACTTTTCTTCTCTAGTTAATTACTGGGTTATGCTTTTCTAACTAAGGCATGCCTAATATAATATGATGGGTGGCTATCCCTATAACATCGAAGGACATTTCCTTATAGTATCGTTGAATTACAAATGGTAGCGAGGTTGTCTCCTCGTCTACGCTTCCTTTTAATAGCGTTGACCCGTCGGCTATTCGTAAGTCATATAGATCCTTCTTTCTTCGCGTTAGTAGGCCCACTAACCGTACTAATACTTCAGAGATAAAGTTTCTAGATGCTCCAGAATCTATTATTACTATAGTCTGCTAACTATCTATTTTAACCGGTATATTTATATATATTATATAGTTCGTTGAATATAGCTAATATATTTTTAGGGTAAGGATATTAATCTCCTTATACTTCCCCTTAATATAAGGGATTACTCTTTTCCCGAAAAGGATAGGAATCCGGTAGTTCTTTTTATATACATGTGCTTTCTATAACTGTCGTGGAAGCAGGTATACTAGTCCTGTAAGTAACACTTAGAAGTATGCTCGTTATACTTGAGGTGTCCGTGGAGACTACTATGCCATCTTTGGTCATGGTTTAGAAACTACTTCCTCGATCTCTTGGTTACTAAGTGCCAATAACAACTCATGTTATTATAGCTTGACCAAACTTTTCTATACGTTCGGATTCTAATAGACTTTCCCAAGTTTACTTTCGCTTAGTAGTAAATTATATATATTTCATCGGCGCAGGCTAACTAGTATATTACTCCGTGCTATAGATATACTAAGTCATTTCTAAACTCCTTCTATAGAAGTCCTCCTGCTACTTTTTCTTAGTAGAACTCTACCCGTTCCTCGAGTTTTATCTGTGGATCTTTTGATATAGAAGCTCGAGATACTGCTCTATCACCTTCTTTTTTAGAAGTCTGGCTGAGGTTTTCCCAGTCGGAATCATCCTCGCTTTCTCGGCTTTATTCGGGTTTTCCCTTCCGAATATAACCACCATTATATTCGTTATTAGAGTCTAATTCCTTGAGTTATTCGTGAATATCCGCTAGCCTTTATTTAATCTTTACGATGTTCCTCTGTTTCTTAGCTATTTCTTCGCGTAATTCTTCTTCTCTAGATTATAGTTCTCTATTAATAGGTGGATTGACGAGGGCTAGTAAATCATCTATAATTACGTCTAGCTCGGTGTCGTCGTACTCCGTTTCTTGTTGATCCATTAGAGGTTTAGTCTTCCTAACTGGAACTCTTTCTAATATATTTAACTGAGGTCGTTTCACCATGTTTTTTAACCTGCAGTCTTTGGCGATGTGGCCCGGTTTGCCACAGCTATAGTAATTCATTGCTTTCTTACCCCCTTACTATTTCTTACCTCTAAACGGTTTCCTCTTCTCGGTGAAGTCTAACTCTATTAGCATCGGACCGTAAGGATCGCATGAGAATCGCTTCTTCCTATAACTTCCTCCGGAATAGAGTCCTGTGTAACCGAGTCTAGAAACTCCACTATTATAGCGTAGTTCCATTACTAACTCGTAGATCTAGTTATCGACTCGTGTTAAGGCTCTTATTAATGAGTCTAAGTCATTATAAACGGCTCCGTCTCGTATAAGTTCCTTCTTCACCTGAGGTTTCAATCCTCTTCGATACATTACCATCAGCGCGTTATCGTCCCAGTCGGTTCTTATAGAATACTATTAGAACTGTGTTACGTATTCAGATGCCGATTTCTTTTATATCAAGTACTAGATGACTCTTATTACTACGCTCGCTTTATTAGAAGGTCCGAACATTCGCCTTATTTCTCCACGAAAGAGTGTTAGGCTCTCTATCTATAACTTAATAGAGATATTATCGTCGTCGTCGGGATCTTCTATATATCGTTTGAGAAATAGAGCGGACTATCTCTAGGCCCGTCCTCTTATATAAGTCATTATAAATAGTAGTTATTTCTTTAGTCTTATAGCGTCTTTATTGAAAGAGAAGTATAGCTGCATCTATACTAACTACTCTTCAAGTTTGTCTCGATCGCCATAGTATAAATCTGGCTTGGCAACTTTAATACCTTCTTTAACTTCCGCTGTTACTGACTATCGTAGACCGCGTTTACTCGGGGTGTGGTCCCTTTATCCTGAGGTACTTATCTTGAGGGTACTCAAAGTGTTACGACCCGTCGTCTTCTAACTAGAAGGCTCCGGAGTCTAGGTGGATCTCGTAGAGAGGAGTGTTAAGGACTAGGGTAAACAGGCTTCGTACTAAACTGGTCTAATACAGGTCGAGTATTATATTTAGTATCTAGGAGATATCTAGGTTGATAACATGAGTTGAGCACGAAGCTCCTATCTAAGCAGGAAAGCACGCTCTCTATATAGACATATGAGATCCTGCTAAGAGGTGTAGGTCGGTAGACCGATCCACCCGATCCACACGTGGCTCCTATGGTTTAGTAAGCTAATCCACCTGATCCACCTGTAGGTCGAGTCTCTCTCTAGACTAATCCACCTAACGGTGACGAGAAGTGCCTTTGCTAGGCGTAGTATAAGGACCGCTGGTCCATGCTCGTAATAAACTTCTATTACTTTAAGTATCTTATTACTAGCCCTAGCAAATATAGATACTTGATATCTAACTAAACTCCGTAGTCTTTAATCCTAGGATGCTTTATAACGTTTAATATCGGTATCTTTACCTTTAGTCCCTTACTAAGATATATAATAACCGCGATCTTATTTAGTATTAAGATACCTTTATTTATAGCTAGCTAGTTTAACTCCATTCCTCTATAATCGTATCCGGGAAGCCAGCCCTATAGATATACCGGGAGAAGACGGCTTCCCTCGATATTAACTAGGTATAGATAAAAAGTAATAAAACCTACTTTTATTATCTTTAACGGATACCTAAGGTTACTCTTTCTTATAGACACGCTATAGGCGAGGTTTACGTTCGAAATATTAGTAATAAAACCGCGGCCTTTAACTCTTAATATCGGATTCACGCTTATATGCTTTATTAAATAGGGAAACTTCTAGTAGGATTAAGGCCGCTTACTATCGGATTACGGCTCTTAAGTATAGACGGTAGGGGAACTCTTAGGGTGATAGCGATAGGATTTATAGATATTTTATAAAGTATTCTAGGAAATATCTAGAGAATCTAGGATTTATTCGATATAGTATATAGTACCAGCGTTAGTAGGTTTAACGATCTAATATTAGCTGTTACCCTAACTAATATTAGGAATAGGGGGCCTTATCGTATTAATCCTCTTCCTGCGCTAGCTACTAGTTTCGAAGTATGTGAAGATGTTTAATACTCTAGCTAAGCAGCTATTTCCTCCCTCTCCCGATCGAACGAGCGTTCTTAGTCGTCTCCGCCGTGTACTAAGGTCGTGGTACCGTGACGGATACTATAATACCGAAATCTTAGAGTCCTATTTACAGGAAATCTTAGGCTCTCAGGGCCGGTTATTTAACTACGTCTAGAGCCTCTTCGCCACGATAGTTAGCGTCACGGCAGCTACTATTAATAAAGGTATCCCGGTCTTATTAATAAATTATAACGGCTTAGGCAAGTAGGGCGAGAATTATAGTATAGATAGAGGATATTCCTTTCTAATTCCGTGCTAACTATAAGTCAGGCTATAAAATCATCCGTCCGACGGATATAAAACACGAACCGTACCTTTAGTAAGCGTAAGTCTCCTTTATTCTACGATTATATATACTTAAGTTATCTAGGGGCCGAATAACTTTAGTAGCTCTAGTGTAAGCGTTCTTAGCTGCCTCCGCTATTACTAGTAACTAATCTCTATAGTCTATATCTACCCGTATATACCTATGCGACTGGCCTAATCTAGGACGGAGGTATAAGTAGATATAATAATCCTATTAAGCTTACGCTTTAGGAGAGCCTGCGTATCGATCCTTTACTCTCTAAACCTGATCTTGTAGTATCCGTAGGGATAGGGACTAGTATAAAAATGAAGTCGCTAAGAGCTACTTCTTTCCGCCACGTGCTATTTAACGGCTTTATTCCTCAGCTGTAGCGGGCCTATATATCATCGTTCGACGGCGAAAGTAACTTCAGAGACGTTATAAATAGCTTGGACCGTAAAAACCGTAAAGACTATAAGTAGCTTAACGTTATTTTACCAAGGAACTATTAAATGATATTAGGGGTATAATAGATAATTTAGCTGTTATTAACTATTCTAGATATCTGAAAAGGTGTCTAGGAATAAGATAACGAGATAATAAGACTTTATAGACGTGGCTACTCGCTTATTATCTTGGCAGAAGGGCTTATTTTTAATAGGAACGAGCCGGCGATAGATAATACTAGCCGGATAGACGAGTTATATTAACTTATCTATCTAAATCTATAGATAATCTAGGAGTGCGAGGAGATAATATATGCTTTACTTATAGTATCTTTCTACTTCGAACTAAGCTGCATCCCGAGCCTACTACTAGAAAACCGAATCCGCTACCTCGGGACGATACGAGGCCGTCTTCTAGGTAAAGTTATAGTGGAATTACTCGAGCGAATCTATCCTTCTCGCCTATCCTTCGTAACGTATAGCAGGGCCTTAGGGGTATTACTTCGGTAAACGCGACCTCTACCCGTCGCGCCGATAATACCGGAAATCTATAGAGTTTACCGTCCGGGATCTAGGTCAGCTGACTAGTATATATACGACAAGTGTAAAAAGGCCTCGACGAAAGATTAGCGCTTTTCCGTAGAAAATATAGTGGTTTATCGATTAGTAATATCTTAACGCTCCGTTTAGCACGGCCTATTATAGTAGTCTGAATTACTTATATAAGTCGTGTATAGCTGCCGCGGACCGTAAGCTGAAAAGGTAGGCTACTAATAACGAAGGCCGATATATTTCAGTTAAGAAGCCTCGACTATACTAGTAATAGGTGCCGTTATATCGTAAGAAGCGAAGATATATAATTAATATTAATAACGATACAAGTAGGTCTAAACCCTAAGGTACCTTAATATAATTATTTTAATTCGTGATTTTCCTAACTAAAACCTAGTATAATTACTATTATACTTCGCCTTACTTCTCTAAGGTAGATAGAATGTTACCGTAGTAGCTATTATATAAGGGTTCGTCCTATTTATCCTTAGTATAAGCGACGAGCTTCGATGTTTTTTTAAGGCTATAACGACTACAGATGAAGTTTACGCGCGAAGCAAGTCGACTTATATATAACGAGCGACGTAGAGGAAAAGCCTTTTCAACTTTATTAGTAAGCTATAGCTGACGATATACTGCAGATTAAAGACTACGAACCCTGTTATAGTATTATTATTATACTGGTAAAGATAATAAGATACTATGAAATTATCAAGCTAGAAAACGAAATATATCCCTAGTTAAGTACGTTCCTATATAACGTGAAATATACTATACTACTAATATAATACCTAGCTGTTTTTAATACGTACTCGTTAATTTCTCGAACGTATAAAGACCTTAAATATTAGTACCACCTCGTCTAAGAATGAAACGGTTATAGACTAAATATTCTAGGCCTTACCCCGGTCGGCTTTAAGAGATAGATAACGCTGTTAGTTAAAGCGTATCCTGAGGAAGAGTATAAAAGGCTTTAAAAGTCCTTACTATATATGCTAATCAGAAATCTAGATAAAATAGAAAGGTTTTTAAAGGATATCTCTTAGCGGCTATTCCCCTAAGATAAAGACCGTGGAATTTATAAATACGTTAAATAGGCTATTATAAAGCACGTAGATATCTAGCTCCTAAGGAGCTTGAACCGAAAAGGCCCCCATCGTGATATCCTATTCCATATATTTAGTACCGGTAAATAGATATATAACCCATAAAATTATAGTTATCGACGCGTCAGCTTCGTCCTGCCTATAGACGCCCGGTCTAATACCCCTTAATACTTCGAATACCGTACGTATAAGAGTGCCGAGAAGGCGAGGAAGTAGAAAGACGAGAATTTGCCGAGCTATAAGGAAAGACTAAGACGATATAAGTCTACTAGCTCGGATAATAAGCGGCCCCTAAGAAAATTTGATAGATCTAGCTACGTAAATAATAAGGACGGTTATCGAATTAGCTAGGTATAGGCTTAGGCCTTTTAAATTCCGTATATTGCTCTTCGTTAATAATATATATTCTAGACGCCTTCCCTATCTACCTCTAGACGTGATATAGTCTAGTATCTGACTGCTTTCCTCGAAAATTAGTATGCTATATAATACTTAATCTGTTCATGCCTACGTGTACTCCGTAAAGTTCAGCCCCGCTAATAACGTATCACGGATTTTCGGTATCCTTGATTCTTATAGAGCCTGGGGTCAAACTATAGCAGACATGTACTCCTAACCCGGATAAATATAAAGTGTTCGGGAATACTATCGGGATAATGCCGGATAAAAGTTGATGGTTAAATAATCGTGCGCGCGGATAGAGACTGCTGGTTAGTGGCGGTATCGACCTCTCTATTCACTTCTGGCTCCTCGATCAATCCTGGCTCCCCCGCTCCACTTCTGGCTCCCCCACCCACTTCTGGATCCCCGGTCTTTCTGACTCCCAAATCCCATTCTTGGCTCCCACTTCTAGTTCTTAGTTTGAAAATTTGCCTGTCACAGCTTCCGCGCTATTGTACGAAGGACGTGGCGTACACCCAAAGTGGTCTACACTATCAGCCGTGGCGTACACCCGAAGTGGTCTACACCTCGAGGCGTGGTCCATACCACCAGCTGTAGCGTACACCCGAAGTGGTCTACACCTCGAGGCGTAGTCCACACTACCAGCCGTGGCGTACACCCAAAGTGGTCTAGGCATGGCGAAGCTAGGGGAAAGTTGGCCTCGCCGAATCCTGATCGACCAGGTCCCGAATACCACAAAGCGGAGTCAAGTCTCCGCTACTATCCTCGCTGTATCTTAGCCCCTAGGTCTATACTACATTTTGTCCGTTTTATTTTAATCTCTATCGCAGTTAGGGCTATAAATTAGGTCTCTCGGAAAATTCTCGCAATACAGCATTTGCGAGGCTGCATGACTACCCTCAAACGGAAGAAGAGACTTGGGCCAAGAGAGACGACTCCAACGTGTGGCACGGCCGATATGCGGGATCGTACCCCCTGGAGCTAACGAATTATTCCTCCCTGAAAGCTAACTGGGGTCTGGCCTCGGCCATAAAAGCTATTACGATCATTACAGACTTAATCCAAAGCAGGAAGAGGTACTTTTGGATGTAGCGAAAAGGCGTTACTAAGCTCGGTCACGAAGTCATTAGCTTGGGGGCTGAGAGCTGTACTTGGGTTAGCTGCTCGCAACTCATCGCTGGGGTCGCAGTGTTCTGGCAATCTCAAGGTTACCCCGAGGACTACGCGAAACAAGGGTACGTGGAGGGATATAATACCTTGAATGGACTAATATTAGAACAATCATATCACGTCAGAATACTCTATCGCTTAGAAAAGTGTAGTTGATAATGAATGCTACTAGGTCTCAATCCACTATTAGATCTCTCCCTGATTCCGATAAATATATCTAATTCCAATAATATCGTTCAGATCACGTTGAATAAAGCCACTAGTTGCTTAATAGACTGTCTTGACGCTATAGATGAGGCAGCCGGCTAGGATTAAACCACCACGACCTTTATTAACACCTACTCATTCATATGTGAGTTACAGAACAAGTGGCAGTTAGTGGGCGATGATGGGCAACACTTACAACTTTTCCATGCGTCATAAGTCAACGTGTTGCATGTTATTGTTGCGTCCCTCACTGGCTGGGCAAGATTGTAGCCCACACTGAAGGTGCCTGTAGTCGCTTCAGGAGTACACTTGTCCACGGAAACAATCGAGATATCGTAGACATCATCCTCTGCAGTGTCGCCAGTGTAAGGCTTAGCACCAGTGAAAGTCTGCTTTCCAGAAGTCCATGTCCCAGCAACAATTCTCATACTTAGATTTACACTCGATTCTAGGTACTCGGTCTGGGTCCCATTGTTTGCGCAGGAGTAATATGTAGCTTTCTGGAGGTAGCTCTCATGACTGTCTCTTACCTTGCCAGTCGGTGACGGCACACAGGTGGGGCTTGCAGTGGCTGGACTTTCAACAGGTTTAATAGTACTAGCAGGAACACTTTTACCGGTGGACGAGGGAACACTTTTACCGGTGGGCGAGTGAATACTTTTACCGGTCGACGAGGGTAACATGCAGATCGTCGAAGGTTGATTCACCCTGAATTGTTCACGACGGTTCAGTGGTCCGCTGTCGTCAGCCGGCCCGGCTGGTATGCCGACACATTCACCTGGATCTGCGCCAGGACGCGCCCAGAGGATGGTTTTTCCAACCTCGACCGCTATGGCTTGGTGGCCCACAGACTTGGGATGAAAAGATCCTCGCCTAGGATTGCCCTAGGTTAGTTGTCCCTGGCAGTAATGTTCTTTTGTGCAGCGGGCGAAGCAAGGTACATGGCGACATCGCAGTCCCATACGAAAGCATCATCCGAATTGTAACGAGAGTCTGTCAAACACGTTTTCGAATCCATATCGGATGTATCTGTAGTTGAAGTATCAACGGCCTTTGCCGAGGAAGAATCGTCCCCAATTTGGTCCGGCTGGACACCCCAAAGGCCAAAGAACCTAATATTAAGAAGTTGGGGTTTCCATATAGATACCCCAACTTCAGCCAATCAATCCAGGAGGATCGCTTAGTTATTACTAAGCTTCTACGAGAATACCCTAAAACTTTTATATCTAAATACCTTAACTCTTTCACTTTATATATAACTACTACTAGTAGTTAACTTTCGGTTATAGACCAGACTATTATTAAACCTACTTAGCGTATTTATTTAATCTAATAATCAGGCCTAAGCGACTACTAGGAGTTAATAAAAATTCGAAAATTCGTTCTTATTAACTTATTAGGCCTAGACTTTGTATAAAACCTTATCTCTGTAGAGTTATAAAGAATTTCTATATTTCCTACCGCGAAGAACTCGGCGTTCTTTTATACGAAGAGTATAGAGTTTATATCTAATACGAAAAGATTAAACGTTATCTAAGAAGACTATATATAGCTAAAGGGTCTTTACTAGCCGAAGCCCTTAATAAACTCCGGGGCTTAGGATAGGTTTTTTAAAATCTAGAAGATATTACTTTCAAATTAAGCTAATAATAATTTAGACTCGTTCCTGACTTATCGCCTACCTCGGCTATTGTGAGCTGCCTTCGAAGTCAGCCTTCCTCCTCCTTATGCATCCCAGTTATCGCTTCAATGACGTCCACACTCGGCCGGCCTTTGAGTTAGATGAATTTGAAGGAAAATGGGGGAGATCTTACCGGGATGCACAAAATCACCTCAAGTTTGTTAAAGGGTTTGATAGGAGGTAGGTATTCTTTGGAGCTCCGTAGGCGGAATATGACTTATACCCACCGGCCTCATGCCGGTAGGTCATGCTATGGCATTGATTAAGTGGGTAAAATGGCGTGAGTGCGAATACCCACTACGCGTAAATAGGGAGTCTGCATACGCAGGGTCGAATTGTACTAGGCCAGTGTTCGAAACAAGAAATATGGCCGATATGTCCGAACCAATTACAGAATGTAAGCCACTCATATGAGTGCCGTCTGAGCTTTTTCAGCCTGAATGTGATCTACTGCCACCCCGCTTATCGCGGCACTCTGATAACCGGTCAAGCGATTTTTCCCTCCCTTCTTTAACTGGAATAAGAACGCCGCATCGGCTTTCTACCGCTGACAAACCTTCCAGCATCTAACGAGATCTACCGTCCTCGCCTCCTAAACTCCGCTTCCAAGTCTTCTGCCCGCCTAACCCCGTCTGCAGGTTGATGGTGGGCCCCACCCACAGTAGCCCCACACTGGGGACACCTGGCCGACCGTGAACGGATGCCCATTGGCGCAGTAGTACCAGTGGCCCGTACCCTGAAAGCTCTGCGCCATGGTAGCGTACACACCCGCCTTCTCTATATTCGTCGCCGGCGCGTAGAATATCGAGTCGCGCAGCATCTTCTCCGCTGCGGATACTTCCTCCGATATGCCGGCTGTTTGACCCGGGTTGGTGTTATAGATGGTGCGAGCGAGGTGGAGTTAGTCTCGGGCGCGGTCGACGAGCCTGGTCGTGTCTGCGTCCGAGAGGCTGGCAGAGCGGCTGCGCTTAAGGGCGACGAAGCGGGCCCAGTATAGGAGACCCTCCACTTCGTTCGAGTTATCATGCTCTCCATTGCTTTTCGTTCAAATGAAATGCTTCGGCTCCCTCCTTACGGCGAACCAAATATCACTTTCAATTTAAGTCGTTAAAGCTAACGGAGGGCCGAACAAATTATCCATTTAAAATTACCACATGTTGGTGCTTAAAAAGTATCGCAAAAGTAATATTACTTCTCACGCAGCTTGCTTACCAAGCGGCAAAGAACAAACATATTGAAATCTACATATTAAACACGGTCGCGCGTTTATATTCTAATAACATGATTCATAACGGGGGCTATGTGCTCAGGAAACAATTGGAATTCGGTGACTATTGGAATACAATACGATAAACATATATCGTTGCGAGTGGACTACTCAATGTAGTCATTACGTCAGGAAGTTGTGCCTGCTTAGGGTTGCTTTGGCAAGGCGGGACGGCTACCAGGTAACGAAAGCATCTGCTAGTACTGGGGATAAAACGCGAACTCCTACTGTTTTCTCGGTTTTAATCAGGGGTAAACTCTCTAAAATGCTAATGATCTCGTAAATTCAATAATAGTAAAAAATAGAAAAATAAATTAATACAGACTTCGGTGGTGTTCTTAGGGCGTGTACAGCAAGCTCCTCTAGCAGATACTTTTGTCACCCGCGGGGACGGGGCTGTTTAGGCAGCCGTTAAAAGGATCCTGTAGGAAGTACCGAAGTCTAGGCAGCAGACAAGAAACAAGGGCAGCTCAAGCTGAGACGGGGGAAGCTATTTCAGGCTTCCACCTGCTGCGCCCTTACACTGCCCCGTACTCCTCCCTCTTGCTCGCTCATGCTCCCTCGCTGCTCCCTCGGTGCTCCCTACTCCCTCGATGCTCCCCCCTGCTCCCTTGATACTCCCCCCTGCTCCCTTTCCCGTCCCGGAACGGCAAAGGGAGCAGGGCCGCTTCAGAGGGAGTAGCGAGGGAGTACGGGGGAGCACCGGGGGAGCATAGGGGAGCACCGAGGGAGCACTAAGGCGCAGAAAGCGAGCAGAGGGGGCGCAGCAAGAGAGGAGAGGTTCTGGCTCCTCAGAGAGCCTAATTTGGCTACACCCTACTCGCCTACAGCTGCTCCTGTTAGTTACCCAGCAGTGCTGCCTGGCTCAGCCTGCTGCTGCCTAGACTCCTACAGCCTCGCCGATTTTCTCCTGACCTAAATGGATATGGAGAGAATGGCAAGTTGCAATAGATGCGTTTGCTTCGTTAAGTCGACTTTGCTTGATTGCAAACTGATCGAAATGGGAGGGGTAGCCATTGCGATGGTTCGCCAAGATATATCAGGGAGTTGCGAAGAACGACCGTGCAAGTGAGAGAGTTACTGAGGGTCAGATTGGGTTGCACAAGGCAATGCATGTTTGGTAGGTTCCGCCATTTGATTATTGAACTCTGAGCCCGTTTCCTTTCTCTGTATAGGGCTTCAACCAATGCACTACTTGGGATAAGCAATCCATTTGCCCGTTCCTGAGAAAACCATAGCTGATCGAAGTGACACGGATGAAGAATAGCGCTCTGCAGCCCCTGTAAACGTAGCGAAATAAATCCCATCCGCCTCTCTATTTACAGCTGCTAAATCGGATCTATATTTCCTGCACAATAAGCGCCAGTTCACAATTGTGACTGAAAAATCCTTGCCAATACTTGCTCGGTCCTGAAAGCCGTGAACGCGTCTAAGATGGTCGGAACGGATGGGCATTACCAATACTGGGAAGGTCAGGAGAGCTGATGCTTAATATAACACAGTCGCTGTCATCCTGTAAAGTTTCCCGCGTGTTTTTATACTCCAGAGAAATACGAAATCCTTGAAACTGAACTAGTAGTCCTTTACCTAGTCGTGCTGCCTTGGTTGCTGCTCGACTGCGTATCTGCGTGTCTTTATAAAAGAACGAAGAAGGTGCCCAGCGCGATCGCTTTTCCTGAAGCCGTGGAACGTTCCAAAAGATAATCTCAGGTAGGAAGGCGTCTATAAGCGACCAGACGGCTTTCATGCGCTTTACATGGCATCGATTTAAAGTTGATTGGCACTGAATCCTATTTTGCAGCAGATTGTGGCGAGTGTCGGCCTAGAAGATATGGGTGAAAGAATTCGCTTTTTCCGAAAAGATAGTATAGGAATGTCTAAAACCCGCGCATTATCAAGTCCAAGAAGCGCATAGAGACACACAGGCTCGTCCTTAACCCTTGACGTGGTAAGCCCTTGCAGTCCACGGACTGTGTCATCAAAGACAGTAGAAGGTTTTAACCCAAGGCTCAAGTAATCCGTGCCAGACTGGCGATTAAGCGAATTCATATAAAATATACCACGGTTACGATACCAGCCTTTAGCAGCGTGAGCTAAGATCGGGTATATATCGACCGCGTTGATATCTAATAATACCTGGTCGTTGTTGAACGATCTTAGGGGTATGATGGATGATGTAGCTGTCATTCGCTATTCTAGATGTCTGAAAAGGTGTCTAGGAATAAGATAACGAGACAACAGGATTTGTAGACGTGGCCTCTCGCTTAGTGTCTTGGCAGAAGGGCTTATTTCCAACAGTCGTCTAGCCGTATTAGCTTATAGTCCTTACCAATTAAATCTTCCATTGAAGGCAACCAGGTCTTGTATAAATTGTCTTCGAACTGGTAGTCTACTATAGATTTAATAGCTGAGATACGTAGATTCTCCTCATCCTGGTCGGCCTGTAAAGGCTTGTTGGCGTATAAAAGACGTAATATAAAGGTCTGGTCTGTGTACGCTAGAGTACGTGCAAGAAGTACAGCTAGCGCAGAGCTAATCTATAAATGAAATCAAGTTATTACCTAAGTTTTATAGGACTTTTTCAGTGATTCAAGCTCACGAGCTCCGGAATGGTCAGGCTTTTTAGTAATTCGTTGACAACCTGCAAATTTCTATTATCGCCACTTATACGCGGCAGAACATTAAAAGATCTGCTCTTATCGCGAAATTGGAAGTAGATATCCAGACCTAACCGACTCTCGTGCAAAGTCTAAAGCCTTATAGACCATAGCGAGTATTAAATCCTTATCATTACTTCTACGGGAGCTATGGTCGAATTAATAAGTTCGAGAGAATCATTAAGGACAAGAATCTTTTCTGTACATTTATTGATAGTTTTCATGCGATTGAGTGCTATGTTCCGAACAGGCCAGAATTTCCTACCAACACGCACACAAAGTGTATCTATCTCAAACGGTATAGGGTGCGCATCCGAGGGAGAAAGGGTATTTACACGATCTTATATTCGCTGCAACTGGTAGGCCGGCAGGAAGTTCCGTTGAGGATTAACCTTTCCGTCCGACCACCCGTAAGATATGGCGATATACGGTAAGACTCTTTTAACTTGTGTAATATCTGTAGCAAGAATCTTCACGGGGCAATACGGACGGCGGAAATCGCCTTGGAAGAGAGTCTATGCTCCTTATAACCCGGACAGCCTGTAATATGCTGGGTTTTATAAGTCTTCGTATTTATCTGGTAAGCTTGACAGGTCGTCGAATTTTGATATCGTCAATGGTCTTTCCGCAAGATCAGTCTATCCAACGTGCTTAAATAGTAAAGACAGGAAGGCCTGCAATATCGGAAACCAAAAAAATGCGTTTACGTAAGTCAGTGCATCGCTATTTCTTTCTCTCAATACCAATACTTTGACTGTGGAAAGGGCGAATATACAGAATATTGATTTCTGCGGCACACCAACCGGCGTCTTGTAGAAGGGCTGTCCCGTAGGACGGATACTCCCAATATAATACTAGACCAACACTGTATCTCACAATACCTTCTCGGGCTTGGCACAGTTGGTCCGCAAGGACGACCAAAGAGAGAAGAACTTTTCCAGCGGTCGAACGGTCTATAATGCTTGAAGCGTCAGGTTCTCCCACATGAGGATTCTTGGTATTCAAAGCTACGATGAAGTTGTTCAGTAACTCGTTTGCCACTTTCAAGCATAAGTCCGCAAGCTTAGTATATTCTGCTATCTCGAGTCTTGGTTGGTGGTGTTAAACTACTAGCCAGAACCACAAATACCTGGGTAGTCTCTCGGTTGTGATAACCAGGGAGCCGTCAGCCTCTGTGTGTATAAATTCATCTCGGCTTAGGGACGCCAATAGGACCGATGACCTGGACCAGCAGGCCAAAGAAAAGCTATGACTAGAGGATAGATAACCTATGGCTTAGATCATGGTAATCAGAAGCATTCGTTAGCAAATCAGATGTACTTAGTTTGTATTTTCTGGGGGTATTTTCAAATTCCTCTAATGACAGTGGTTGAGAATGGAAAGGGAATTTAGCACAGATAAAGGGAACGATTACGGGACCTCGGACACCCTTGGCAAGTGATTTATCGCGTAGCAAAATAGCAGCTGTGTTCAGATTTGTCAGATTCTGTGATAACCTAATTGAATCCACCATTACTAAAGTTCATGAGGGATATTCAAGCATTAGGTAGGAAAGTACGTACATTTAGCGTTAGCAAATTAGAAAGATTCCTTGGCAAAAAAACCCCCCCCATTCCAGGATATCCCGGCTCGCCCGGGTGAACGACGCACCTTGCTCGGCGACTCATCAATGCAAAATCTACCATTCTACAAATTCTATTACCACTCCACCAATATTAACTATTATGACTAGATTTAAGAAGCGGAGCTAGATTATGTATATAAACAATATCCAAGTGCAAGAAGCTTATAATTCAAAGCATTATGGGCGCAGAATTGCCTTACCTCTGGTATTTGTCGAAACCATCACTTTCTGCTTTTTAGCAGATACTATATTATTAATAGGTAAGACTGCAGCAAGCTTGCGCTTTTTATCAATCTTAGGTACTGATAATTCTCTTTGCGTGTTGCGGGGCGCTTGCGACATTTGCGCAGCTGCTGATTTAAGCTCTTGCAAAGCTTGCTTTTCAGCTGCTTTTCGGAGCTGCTCCTCTACAAGTGTTTGTCGTTTTTCACGCAGTCTAATTGGTCGTTATGCTTTCTCTATTTGCTTTTGGAGCTTCTTCTCCAATGCGGAAGCTTTTTAGCTGCTTTTTCATCCTCAATTAACTGCTTTTCGGCCTCTTTAATTGTATTGCGCTTTTTAGCTGCTTGTATTTCCTCCGGACCCCAAAATTGAGCACCCCTAATCGCTTCCAGGATACTATATATGTATATAGATGTATGCAAAGACTGCTAGATTGGCATAGCTGAAAGGTATGTTCTTCGTGTGGGTACTGGATATGTGGGGGGATAGAGGTTCGCAAGCGATGCCCTCAGGTTTATACAAGTGCGTGGGAGCTTGAAAGGCAGGAGTCTTGGAGAATGTGCGTCGGTCCAGATGAATGGGAAGCTGTGAAGATTATGGGTTTCCGTAGCTAGAACGTGGCTTACGGTATCACAGGTATTCAAATAGCTTCATTGTTCTTCTTGAAGCAGGCCATTTTTCTTCTATACTACCTCGAAATATATATGGAGAGCGACAGCCTTCACTCGACGCACCACTCCTGTCCTTCACCCAGCCAACTGCCATCGAAAACAAAGTGCTTATCCTGCAGTATCACCCCGTTCATAGAATCCCTCTCGGAAATGTCTACGTGCTGCTGCTGCCTCAGTTCAGCTAGAATTTCCCTTCTCACATCCAACGCATCAGCCAAACTGTCCTTCACCATTAGCCCAGGGAGCGCACGATATAGCTTTCCCGTTGTCTCCAGCTTTACGTATACGATCTCACCCTCCCATCTCTCCACCGAGCAAAGGGCGCAGTCTGTATACGAGAAGTCGCTCGTCTCTTTCTCCAAGCATCCTGGTATCTCCCTGAAAATAAGGGCTAATTTGATCTCTTGTAAATCAGCTGTGGATGTAGTTGACGGAATACCTTCGTAATCATCAACATCGTTATCGGGATTCGTAGATCGCGTACACTCCATCCAAAAGGTCCACTCCCGACTGGCATCTCTCAGCCAGAACTTCTGCGCCGCGCGATGACCTTTCAAGGGTCCTAAAACAACACCAGGAAACCTCACCTTTAATCCAGACGTGGTGCGGAACGCCAGCTTAGTCTCGTTCGAATGGATGTTCCCCGGAAGGCTCGCGAGATGCTGGTTCATAAACGACGCGGGCGCCCAGCGGTATCCCTTCTCTTTGAGCCTGAGGCCGGTCCAGAAGATCAAGTCCCCACTGTAGCTTTTCTGGATCTCCCAGAATCGTTTCATCCTCATCTGGGGGGGGGCCTCCACCAGCCGGTCTATGTCGGTGCCCGTCATGTTTCCGAGGCAGATTGCTTCGTCTGTTGCTACACTGGTTGATCTATCGAAAATAGCCTCGACCAGTGATTGGAGGGATGAGAAAGGCTCCGGCGAGCGCGTGAGAACCTAGGGCCCGCGGAGTTTCATTATGTAGTTAGTGAATTTATGTTTTTCGGCACGGTGGGATGAACTATTGATTAGATTTATGATGGTCCATGTAAAGTCTACGGCAAGATCGGAAAATTGGAGGAAGATCATCTTCGATAGCACTCCTTCCTGGAGCGTCTACATGCGGGTGAGCCAGCCGCAGACATATACGCAAGCTAGACGATCAAAGTCGGACAGCGTAGTTACTGGTATGCTTTGCATATAGTTATCGAGGACCAAGGTCTTCTCTGCCCCGTTGTATGTTTCACCCATCAAAGCAATAGCTTGACGTCTCGTCTCTATCGGCTCACGGGGACAGCAGATTGTATCGATCCAAAAGAAAGAAGGCTCACTATGCCCACCAAGGTTTCTAACTAGATTGCAAATCCTCCGCAACTGACACCTTGGTAGCGCGTTATGCCATGGATTGCCTAGTCCATCGCTCCAAACATGGGATATAGCAACGTACTTGTTTTCCTCAGCTTCATGGAGTTCAATCGGCGTGCCTTCCTCAGTCTGCGTCTCCGTTAAGATCACCGGAATCTTCCGTCGAGCAAGCATTGAGGACAGTTCCTCGGGCTTGGCATGTATGAACGGACAGTTGCAATTCTTCTCTATATGTGCTGTTTGATAAGTCTCCCAGTGCATCTGGTAGGCAACGCATTGCCATTCGTTATATTGGTCATGTTTTCTTTCAGGATCGGGCCGTGAAAGATTACTGATATAGTATCTTCCCGAGGGGCTCAATCGAAAAGCCCTCCGAACCTGACTTTTGCACCATTGATCCCGAAGTATCCTGGTGGCAAGAAGATCGGCTGAGAAAGACACATCTCCCTAATAGAGGTAGATCATTCTCTCTATACCTTAAGGCGCTCTATAAAGAGAGTTTCGAACACAAGTTAAGTAATCACCTAATGCGGAGAGAGAAAGAATTATCCTCGGATCGATTATAGTATCAGCAGCGACGAAAGTTAAGACCTTGTACGCCGTCAAAAGGCACTGATCTGCGTTGCTGTACTTGCTTTCGATTTTATCGTCCGTGAGATTTTGATCGCGGAGCTCTAATGCTTGAATGAATTCTGGCAGCGTAGCAGTCGTGATGACAGCCGTCCCCTCCTTAGTCTTGTGCCGAAACTCTTCAAGTGGTACTTCCGGACCTAGTATGGATGTAATGAGTCCGAAGAAGATCCAGTTCTGAAGAAATGAAGTCGCTTCTTCTAGTGGACGTCTTTTAAACCGATCGTCATCGTCGAACGGAGTCTGACGAGTCCACTGTAGGCGGACAAAAAGTTCTTTAAATTTCCACTGTGTGAACATTGGATACATCTGGAAAGGAAGGCCTTGAGGGTATTCATCGAGATACTGATTAGGCACTTCTAGCGGTTCATAAGCCTTGTGATGGGGCAGCCTTACGTGATCCATGACTGCTATCGGTTACGTATGGGTCATACACAGGCTTGCACGTGGTGTAGAGTTGCTGATACTTTGTATGCAGGGAAGAATGCGGCCGATTCGCGATGGTCTCGATATAGTTTTACGAGACCTGTGCACTAACCTCATTTAGACTATATTTAGGGCCTGAAATGCGAAATGGATCTAACGGTATTGAACGTAATTCCCTTTTCCAAACGATTGCAAAGCTGCCTAGACTTGTACTGCCACTGCTGCCGCGACTACTACCTAAGCCTCTGCCCAGACATCCGAATCCCGGGCGTAGAGGGCGCTTGGACAACGGTATTGACGTTGAAGCTTTAGATTTTAAAGAGTAAACATCATCGCATTAGGCTATTAGGTCCGCAAATACGGAGGGGGAGGATAGGTTTAGCCAAAATTCTCGAGGATATGCGAAGAGTAGTCCGGACCAATTTCCAGTATAATTATCACTGGGGATACTACCGTAGCCTCATGTAGAATTGACCTGCACGATCCGGGATAGCGGGAGCGGCAGCGAAGACAAAAGGAGCGTAAGTTGACGCGAGTAAAGCCCTTCAGCGAAGTTGTAATTGTTGAGCGGGTAAAAGTCTTGTGCTCTTATGATGCTTCCCATTGGATACTACTCCTAATCAGATATTCTCTACAGCAAGACCCCGTAGCACTGTGGCTCAGCTCCATAGATGTCGTATGCTGCGCTCCGAAGTCCAAGATCCCATACTCTATACCTTCATAACCCGTTGTTTCGTCAATGACAAGTATAGTACAGCTGCTCTATTCGCCAATCACCATCCTGCCCAGGATGGGAAGGGGCCAGACGGCCCCTGCCGCTGGTCCTAATTTACATGTCTTCCCAGTACGATGCAGTATCCGAGAGCGTGATTGGAGGTAATGGCTTTGGGTACGATTAATCGTAAGAGTCTCTTACCCTGTACTTGCTGGTTGAGAGTTCGGAGGCTTCCTGATGTGCCTGGTCCCATTCCTCAGGGTAGCCAAAACATTCGAGGTAACCAAGAGCACGGAGAAAGCGATGACAACTCCCACCAAATTAACAGGGACAACGATAGCGAAGACCGCGAGTCCGTAAGCGGAGTGTTGGAAGGCCGGGCTGGAGCTGAGCCGCGTTGATGCCAGGCCAACTCGCATGGCAGAGAGTAAGTCGTGAAATAGGCGAACAAAACGATCAGCTATGAGAAGCTCTCCTTGAAGAAGCTGCTGCATTTGTGGTAGGGGTGGAAGAAGTTGCCTATGAGGGCGTGTTCCTGGGAGTACAGGATCGCCGGGGAAAAGCGGTATATTTGATTCAGACGGTCGAGGCGGAGTTCGCCGTACCTGTAGCGCGGACTTACTGCCTCAATTATCGACGTTAATGGTGCGCGGAAGATCCTCGAAAAGCTCCCGCCGTATGGTCCACGTGAGAGTTTCACGGAAGGGAAGAAGTAGGATCGCATGGCCGACAGCAAGGCGAAAGTCGGTTTCGTGGGTGATCCGGCAGGCATATAATAACAGTAATCCACACGCATTTTCGTTGAGAGCGGAAGACTTAATGTCAAGATCATTTTCGGCAACTTGTACCTAACTCGCCAAGTTGTTGCTCTATGAACGCTAAGTGGCCCAGCTCTTCACGCTTTCAAAATAGATGCGCTATATGCTTGCAGAAACTTTTGCTAGATAATCAAAAGTCTACTTTAGTTTACAGTCCCTCCATTTCATTTATACTGCCCCCGCTTCAGTCACCATGGATTCTTTGAACATGCCTCCAAAATAGATTAAGAGCAAGCCTAAACGAAGATTCTTGAAGCCGTATTTAAACTTCCCGAGCCAGCTGCTTGATCTCTTCCTCGTCGCAGTCATCTTCGCCTTCCGTCGAGAACAATAAGCTCCGATATATCTTGTTCAGCAATTCGTTGCGGCGGCTGTTATTGGGGATAAATTTGTCCATCCAGGAAATCCCGACTTGCTCTCTTTGATGAACTGGTAATTTGGAGATGAATATTAAAGTAGCAGTCCGATTAGAAAAGGAGAATATTGATATCGTGATCGGTCTTCCAGGTTGGTTTTCAAGGAATAAACCCGGTGAGTTTGAGTTAAGCAGACAAGCGGAAAAAAGCGTCAGAAGGTAGCAAAAGAGCCATATTACAGACCTAATATTCTGGTTCAGTGGCAAATTGCCACTGCTTAAGCAGGTTAATGCGGCTGCCTGGATAACCAATACAAAATCGATAGCTCGGAGTGCCCATAGTACAAGTCGAGGTCTCGTGGGTCGGATGGGAATGTTTGTCAGGGCATGGAGCTGAATGGAGTAGCCGACAAGGACGTCCAAGTGAGAGGCATTCTCTGATCTGGCAATAATGTGGGTATCGATTGGGGCGTCTTGAGATATCGTAATCGGGTTTCCATCTAAGCCGTGGGGCTGAGAAAATATAGCGGACGTTGTATGACGGAGAACTGCCTGTAGGATATCTAGAAGCGCCAGGCAGCTCATCAGCAGCGATGATATATAAAAGCCATAAATGCCGAGGACTAAGGCTAGGACGAGGTGGCAAGTGAGATGCAAGGCATTGACACCATAACGAACCTAGAAGGCCATGGTGCTTGTAGACGCGGAGAGTGGACGGACAGGGACGACAAACGTGACCCTGACCGTCACCGGACGAGCAGACTGCGGGGTGACCAAGTCCTGCGAGGGCTCTTTCAGAAGTTGGGCCAGCTGAAGAAACCCATAATTCACAAGCGGAAACGAATTGCCATTCCTGAGGCTTGAAACGACTCGATCCCTCCCAGTTTCAAACCCGCCGAAGAGTTCTGAAAAGTTTAGAAACCAGAGCCGGCCCACATCTTTAACACAACCAGTTAGAGGCACCGTGACGGAAGAACTGCTGCAGATGCAGGAGAGCAGCGAGGATTGCGCTCGTAGATTCTCGGCGAACAGGGCAATGGGCAGAAATAAGATGATTTTAAAGGCTTGCAGGGCTGCGAAATGGCCCTGGGGAATTGCGTCAGACATAATCGCTTGCGAGGTGGAGGGTATTATAGAGCTCCATTCAACGATTCGCTTTCAAAATTAATACCGTTGAGATTGAGAGGTAAGTAGGATCTGTCGGCTTTGATAGAGCCTCGCGAAAGTCGCCTTGTCGAGCAGTGGAAGCCCGCCAAGCGTTGCAGCCTTGGGGCAGTGCAGAAGGCCATTAATAGGCTGAGCCATCGCTACGCTGTCGGAAAGATCATGCTTCACAATCTACTCTACTCTACTTTTAGTGCTCACAGCACGAGGGGCAGCTGAGAGATATAAGGCACAGATACTGTACCGTGACACATTCCACCAGCGAGCGTACTCAACATTTGCGTTGATTGCACTGATACCCTATCTCCCCTAAGCGGCCAACACTTAGTTAGTAATTAGAAGGCTCTTTATAACTCTCTGAATAAATAATATAGAACCATTGCTAGATGCTGAAAATGAGACCTTATCATTAAAGAGCTTTACACGTGCCGCTATCAGGGAAAACCAGATTCTACTGTTTAGACTTCGCAAAGATCCAACGGCAAGCACCGGCTACAGGCTTGAACATCGATTATCGTTTAAAGAACCATACTACGCCATTTCTCATTCCTGGACGGACCGCACAGGAAGTGGGGACTCAATCATTGTCACTGACTTAGCCCCTTAGAGCATTTGTCTATCGCCTGCTAAACGTGGTTTTCTAGACTGGCTATTCTGTGCTCAGGATATCAAACCCGGGGAATCAGACATACGCTGGACATCGTGGTACTGGATGGATCTTCTCTGTATTGACCAGGCACGAGAAGACGAAGAGCTCTTCTCAAAGCAATTACAACAGATCCCGCAAGTTTTTGGTAATGCAGCTGCATGCCTAGCAATACTCGCGTCTTGGCCATGTGCAAATGCAATGGCAATGCCTGAGCCCGCTTCGACTACCGATGCGGTCGATGATGCATCTACCGTGGAATATGATGCTTTAGCAGAGTGGTCAAATCGACATCTTGCAGATTGCTCTTGCTTGCCACTCATAGATGCGTGGCTCACTCGGGTGTGGACAAGGCAGGAGCTGCTCTACTCACGGAAGATCATCGTTATTACGGCAAACTTATGGCTTTCACCACACCATAAGTCATCATCCGATATCTGGGTTCAGAAACCTCAATTTTATATTCTACCAGCAGTAACGCAAGGTCTTGATGAGCTTAGCAGCTACCTCATCACCTGGGCTACGAAGAACAGACGACCCATTCGCTTTTATGCACCCGCTGTTATTGCACGTATTGTTCGTGCCTTAATACGAGGCCAGCCCATTAAGGAAACTATCATTTCAGAGGACGTATCGAATGTGCTACCAAAATCTTCATTTATAGAATGGTTTGCATTCAACTGGAGTATGCTACTTAACGGCTCGATAAGATACATATCCCATAGACGAGACGCCATCATCTCTCAAATACTTTTTATTCCAGGTTATCAAGTTCCACGAAATCCTTGGTCAAAGCCCCTAGAGGCCATTACAGTAGACGCAGCGTCCTAATTTCGCAGACTCCTGCCAGCTTATCAGCTGGTGGCGACAATCATAGGATTGGATCTAAGTAAGGCTGCATCTCCGATCGGTAAACCGATAATTATGGAATCATTTAATGAGAAAGGAGGCCTGGCAGATATTCTCCACGCAGTAGGTAGTCCCTTAGTATTACCAAAAAGGTTTCATGATCAAGAGAGAGACTGCAGTAATAGCTCCGAACTCATGGTCTACCGACCAAATAGTAGCCCGCGATACCGGGTACTCGACGAAATCGACATTATAGGTAGACCTTTAGAAACAGTACGCCACATCCTCAGTCTAGCAACTCTGTGGGCTAAAGCAGCAGATTGTAGGACATCTTGGAACGTGCGCGACTGCTTTAAAGAGATAGAAACATTAACATCTTGTTGCCTATCCGATCACTGTTCACCTAAAAACCTGCTGCAGCTAGTAAGAGCGTTAAAGCACTGCCTAGGTCGTATGACTAATAGCGTCTGCTTCACAGTCATGACGATTCCAAGGCGGACATCGCCTCAATACTCACGGCCCTACAATGATGAAGAAGTCGATGATCTCAAGATTCCGAGAGCGTTTCTTGTCATGGTGAGATATAAAGATGCCAACATAGCGTCTCACGCAAGCATTCTTTTCGGTGACCTAAATATAGGTGAAGAAGGCGAGATATGGGGCTTAGGAGTGGAAATGGGTACGAAGTTCGAACACGGGATCGCCGTAATAGCTGGAAATGATGGTATATTGAGACCCGCTGCAAGTGGTGCATTACTGCCGACGGAACGAGAGGAAGAGTATAGGAAAATTGTGAGAGGTCTTGAGGTGACTAATACAGAAGTTGTCTCAATATCTAAGCTGTGTGATGTCTCAGTGGGTATTTTGCAGAAACCTTAGAAAGCATCATCAAGATACATCAGGTTGCAAAGACCCTGTATCTGTAGGGCGGGTAATGCCCAGCTGGCAAAGGTACAGTCGCTGCGCCTTCCATACGATAATGGCGGCAAAATGCCTCTTGAGCACGGCTAAGGCAGAAGTGGTGCTCTGGTAGCTAAGAGAGAGGACAAGAGAGAGGACGGAAGCAAGGATTGTCGATGTAGTCGTTGGAGCCGAAGACATAGAATTGATTCTTATTAATCCGATCTAAAAAGGCAAACATCCCCCCTTCTACCACGAAGAACACCTTACAGTTCGATATAATGGGTATTGATACCGTCAAAGTAAGGAAGATATTAAACCTCGTATCCCTGACCTACCATCATTGATATCGAGCCCTAATATCTTCACCTCTCCATCATCGCCAGTACTAATAACGATCTCCTCTTCTTCTACTGCCTCGTCAGGCTCTTCCTGCCTCGGCCACGGTCTCTTCGCCCACGTGACATGGTTGACTTCACAAACGCCGTGCACAGCATCTTCCTGCGCCATGATGCGCTATGACAGATAAATCGTAAAAAGCTTGAGTCCCGATTCAACTGCTCTTCTCAAAGCAGTTTTGCTGCCTTTCCTAATTAAAAACAGTAATCTCCAATCCCAAGTTCGGGTTATATATAAAATATATATATATTATATATACTCTAGACTTAGGACTTGAAATTGCCGTTGTTAATTGGGGAAGGGAGTAGAGCCGCCTTGGAGGGAGTACAGGAGAACAGAGGGGGAGCATCAGCAGGAGGCATATAGCTAAGCCTAAAGCCATTAAAGGCGTAATTAATTAGCAAGCGTTGACCGAATATCATTGATCTTAAAGCAAGAAGTATTAGCCGGCTATAAGGCTGCCAATTTAGGCTCCCTTCTACTGCGCCCCTTTACTCCCCCGGTGCTCCTTCAATGCTCTCTCGGTGCTCTCTCGGTGCTCTCTCGGTGCTCCCTCGGTGCTCCCTTACTATTCTCCCTTGCTCCCTCGGTGCTCCTCCCTGCTCCCTTACTAGTCTCCCCTGCTCCCTTACTACTCCCCCTTGCTCCCTTACTGCTCCCTCTAAAGCGGCCAATCCTAAGTTCGGGGTGTATATAATATATAATATATAATATATATATTATCTACACCCCGAACTTAGGATTGGAAATTGCCGTTCCGGGACGGGAAAGGGAGTAGGGCCGCTTTAGAGGGAGCAGCGAGGGAGCAAGGGGGAGTACTAAGGGAGCACCGAGGGAGTAAGGGGGAGCACTATGGGGCAATGCAGGGGCGCAGCAGATGGGAGCCTAAAATGGGTCCCCTGGCCTTCGGCTTGAGCTGCCCTCGTTGTTTTCAATACCTTCAGCCCCGCCTGCTGCCTAGAATTCGACACTTCCGTAGAATCCTTCGAGAGTTGAAGCAATTGGGGGATTTCCAGCGAGGCTCCCGTAATGGATTAGCCGTTCTGCCCTGCCAAGTCATTTATGATGTTCAAAAAGATTAGGAATCCTTGGCGCAGAGAAAAACATCACCCCCCACCTAAATTTAGTAGTAAACATCCCATATATCCTAATAGTCTTGATTCCAAACCCTTTTAAGGCCTGACGTCGCTTTTTATGGTGTTTTGTTTATAGCTATGACTAAGGCCCTTGCTCCAGCCCTTCGCGGCCAGATCGTCCGCCTGTTACTCCTACGCTGGCCCCCTGACGACATCGCTGAGGTAGTCCACTGTGGCAAGAGCACCATATATCTCATGCAGCAGAACCTCTTCGTATAGGGTACTCCCTACCAGCCTCACCTTCGCCCTAAAGGTCGCCCTCGCAAGATTAGTACGGCCGCTGGCGATAGCTTGATTTCCTTCCTCAGACAGCGCCCCTGGGCGATCTAGAAAGAGATGGTATGGTTCTTATAGGAGGAATGGGACATCATCGTGGACAGGGTGACAGTCCAAAGGTTTCTAAAAAGGATGAATTGGTCGAGGAAGAAGTCTCAGCGAATGGGGGACCGGCAAAGTAATGAGTTAAGACTCGTGTATCGAGCTGAATCAATACACTGGATGGCTGAGCAGCTCGTCTTTATTGACGAGTCGTTGTTTAACGAGACGACTGGCTGGCGGCAATATACCTACGCTCCAGTCGGTCAGCCAGGTCGCTATTATGCGTCTCGTCGCCGGGGTCATTCGTGGAGTGTGCTTCCAGCCTATGCGATCAACGGTTACCTCCCATGTATAGTGATAAAAGAAGGGTGGTTCAACGCAGAGCAATTTTATCGCTGGGTAGCGGATGAGCTACTACCGTGCTATCGCCCTGGGCAAATCATTATCATGGATAACGCTAGTATCCACTGCAATGGGCGGATTGAAGAGCTGATTGGCTCACGTGGCCTAGAGGTTCGCTACCTCCCACCCTATTCGCCAGATCTCAATCCGATTGAGTTGACATTCAGTATACTGAAGGCGTGGGTAAGGAGGGAGTTCACCTTAGTATGGCCATTCTTCCAGGGCGCTTTTAGCGAGTTCCTAAGGCATGCAATAGAGAATAGTCACTGTGACGCCTTTCCACGTCAGCATTTTCGTCATGACGGCTACCTATTTGAGTCTGATGTTAGGGAGGTAGAGCGAGAGTTTGAAGCTGGACGGATGGATTTCTAAGGCTAGACTATTAACTAGATAGATCAGGCTGCATTCCGAATATTCATGACCAATTTAGCTCGCCTCCACTCCTCTTTGAATAGCTTCAATTCTGATATAAACCCCCTTACCATACCCTCTGGGATACCCTTCTGTACAGCAGTCTGGTATATGGGCGTACTAATACGCGACATCTCTTTTAGGTCCTTGCTATTCCAGCACTACTCACTAATGATTTGTAGAGCCTCACGGACCTTAGCCCTTGTTACCTCCTTTTTTGTACGGCCGAGCTTCCACTCGAAGAATCTATCAATAACCTCCTCCTTATCCTCATTCCCTGAATCAATCGGGCTCGATATCACTGCCGGAGCAGACGTAGCAGTAGACGCTGGATGCGTAAGTGAGGGCGACGCTTGTCGAGCTGGTATAGGAGCAGGAGGAGGAGGAGGAGGAGGAGTAGGAGGATATTGGGTTTGCTGTACTGAGGGGGCGAGGGGATGATACTGAGGTGGCTGTTGCGGCCATGTCTGCTGTGACCAATAAGGAGGAGGAGGCGGATGAGGAGGCGGTTGTGGATACTGCTGATATGGCTGTTGCCACTGAGGCTGCTGTTGCTGTTGCCATATAGGTGGAGCCGATAGTGGAGGTGGGGTTTTTTTTCGAGCCATCCGTTCAGCTTGCTCGGCCATCTTATCAGCCATAGCCATTTTCATCGCCTGTTGATTGAACTCCATATACTGAGCAAAGAAGTCTTTAGACTCCTCCCTTTCGGCTTTTGCCTCCTGTCTTTCTTGATACTGGGTCGACCTCCTTGATGTCTGTGTCACTGGGCCGTTGAACCCAGTCCAACCTCTATACATCTGCTCGGGAGGTGTTTTAATAGACACATCCGGTTCCTGACGGTCGATAGCAAGAGCCCACTGTAGCTGCTCCTTAGAGTTGAAGACGTAGTGTTTACTATGGTAATCAATAAAGCAGAAGCCGTTCTAATTAAAGCAATGCTCGTCATGACACTGCCATCGCCGGAGTAAGTCTAAAGACCTAGCCTGCGCCCCTTGCATCGTCTGGGTCCGATTTCGTGCTTTTGCTTCGAGTTTCTCGGTCCGTGTACCCTTAATTTGGCGTGGGGTGTCGGAGAGCTCAACTGGATCGGACGATAGGATATCACGTGGACGCTTCTTCTCCTTCCCCTTTGGAGCAGTGTAGATTAGCTCAATCTTGACGTCGATTGCGCCCCCCCAGCGAGCTGATTGGTCATGGATAATACTGAAGACCTTATCCCATTCCTCAATAGAAAAATCGCTCAGCGTCTGAGGTATCCTAGTAGCTCTACCATGACGGGCCTTAACGAAGGCTGTCCGTTTTTCAACCTCCCATCCATTGGTAAACCCATCTCGCTTTTCAATCTCACGAGTCAGGTGATGCTCATAGTCGGCGATATCGAATATATTAAGTTGTGTCTTTGGGAGGGAGTCCTGAATCACGAGCTGCTTATTAACCCGGATATGAGTAGCAACGATGATATCAGGGTTGGCCGACTTTTCCTCCATATCTAGTTCTTCAAGCTCTGAGGTAGGGAGCTCCGATTGCTCCCTCATAATACGACGCTCCAACTCACGGCGACGTTTAGCCTCATCCTCACCGAATTAGGCGACTTCAGCACTCCACTCCCTTGCCTCCCTCTCTTTCTGGGCCCGTACACGGTCGGAGGCCTCACTTTGCCTATCCAGCTCCCTGGCGTACTCGTCTCGTAAGCGCCTACCCTCAGCGGTGCTAGGATGGTGGACCCCCGACGGTTATGTCGAGCCTCCTCCTGTAACTTCTCTTTATCCCTCCGGATCTGACGCTCCTTGAGCAGTTGAGCCGTCTCTTGAGCACGTACAGTCGGCCTTCTGGGCTTTTTGGGAGGCTTGGAAACCCTTTCAGCGCTGGGAGTAAACGGGGCGACGAGGACAGGTTGCTGGCTGCGTGTGCCGCGGACCATACTGAATGGTAGGGAGTCTGTATAGCTTCAAAAACACCTAATTAGGCCTTAAAAGGGTTTGGAATCAAGACTATTGGGATATATGGGATGTTTACTACTAAATTTAGGTGGGGGGTGATGTTTTTCTCTGCGCCAAGGATTCCTAATCTTTTTGAACATCATAATTTCCATCGAACATGCAGGCGGGGCTAAAAATAGCGAGGGCAGCTCAAGCCGAATTAGAGCAAGGTGGCCAAAGCAGGCCACTTATTATACCTCGCTATATGACTTGTTCGTCCATAGATTACGCAGCCCACGTTGGATTCACCATGATGGAACAGGTACATGTCGGTTTCTGGATCAACTACTCCAGGAATGCCGCGCTCGGGGCGACCATCACGGTGCCCTCCAAATGGGGTGGTGATCTTGTGTCCGCTCTGGCCACGCTCGTAACGATCTCTGGCGCGTGTACGTGGAACATGGTAGCGTTCTGGATGCATCAGTACCGGAGCCGGACAACGCCTATGGATGGCCCAGGTACCCTCTTTCAGATTATCTTGCGAAATCCGAATTCCGCGCTTGGTTCGGCGTGGGACTTGTTGAAGACGGGCAACGCGTGGCAGGGCAAGGTGGAATCGTCCCGCCTGCGTGCAGGCACGCTCCTGCTTGTGCCGTTAGTTATCTACGTCGCCTTTACCGTTGCTGCCGTTTGTGTTGGTCAAGTCATCACCCTTCCAGCTTACGAAGCTGCCCACGTTCTTCTCAAGCCGAACGATTGCGGGCTCGTTAATTATAACATGACGACTCCGCGAGGTCAAAGCGCAAGAAATGCAAAATTCCTGAGCGAGAGCCGCGCAGCAAGATCATATGCAACGAAGTGTTACGGTCGAAACTCAACGGAAGCTGGTTGCTCCATTTTCCAGGTACGCGGCCTCCCTTATACGGTCAAAGACGGCGCGCCGTGTCCTTTTGGAGGCGATGGAATATGCCGGACCGGAGACCATGGGGCGTACCAGATGGAGACTTGCTTGCTAGACTCTCATGTCCACCTAGGAATCAATGCACCAGCACAAGATCGAGTAACCTTCCGTCACTCGGTCACCTGTGCGCCTCTGCAGCTTGAACAGTATATTGATGTCACCAAGGACAATAGCACGACTAATAGTTCGCTGATACAATTTTTTGTCGGCCCGTTCGTTTCAAATGAGTCATTCAAGTACTCAACACATAACGAACTTGGCAGTTTGTCCTACCAAATAAGGTAAGCACATGGCAGTTCGAAGTGGATGGAGAATGCTGGCCTAAGCAAAACGCAAGATGTTAGTACATGAGACACGACAATCTGTACAGCTACTCCCGTGCGCGTGAGCGTACTTCCAAAGCTCACTGGACTGCGTCGGCTGTCCCTTCTGTTTGTTGACTACGCGAAAAAATGCAACCTCCGTTCGAAAGCACTTTTGAAACAGGATACTGACAAGTCTGAATAATCGCAGTGGAATGTTTGCCGATGCCGGCGACGCCAGCGATGTGTGGACACCTGTCGACTCCTTGAACCGCACAGATGCTCAAGTCAGCCTTTACTTTTTTACCCCCAACTCTGTGGCGTATCTCGAGCCTGTGCTCGATCCCTTTTTCCTAGCCAATGGCACCTTCAATTACACGATCGCCAGCAGCCCTTTTGGGGACCGTGTATTATTCAGCCCGAACCACGATGTGTCTGCGATGGGTTGCGCTGATGATTGGCAATTCTGCAATCCTTCCACAAATGACTGTACCAAACGCGGGAGCCTCATCCAAAATACAGCCACAGGCATTGGACTCAATTCAAAGCAGGTCTTGACAGCAAAGCGCATCGGCATAGCATTTGCTCAGTCCGCCACATTCAGTAGCGTCACCGGCCTTAACAGCGCTGCGCTTGCGGCTACCGACAAAGTCTTTGACTCCGTTAGTGGCGGATTGCCAGACAATCAGTGGCAACAGGAGACTAAGCTCTGGTTTGAGACGTCCTTGGCTAAGATACAGCAATATATCGTGGACTACCCTGCAAATAAACTAGCCGACTTGACACCGGGCTTCACGTTCACATCATTCGCTCTAGATCATCAATGTTCGAGTCAGATCGTGCAGACAACTGGCGCTTATCAGAACTTCTCTTTCCTCGGTATCTCTATCATCCTCGTAATTTGCCCAATTATCATTATGACCTCGTTTAGCTTAGAAACGTTCGTACAGCGTGTTTTCCCAAACCGCAAGCCAGAGGGAAGCAAGCGGCACAAAACAACTGCGTACATCGCACACGGTATCCTACAGCTGACCCGGATGGCGCTTGAAGGGGCAGGATACGATGGGTTTGCCAAGGACATGAACGAAGTACCTGTTACTTCCGGCGGGAACACCCAATTTGAAGCACCGATGGAGGACGGAGAGGCCGTTTGTTTTAGGCCGCCGGGCTACACCGCGCTTCCCATGTCCCACAGCGAAGAACGGCCCATTTTACGATCCCCCCTACTGCACAACGGTGCAAACAATAATCAAGATTCGAGGGCATGGGAGTACGCAGCAGCGTCAAACGTATAATCGAGGGCTTAGGCGACAAAGATTTCTCAGTCCACATTGACACCGTCCTATGAAGGCGATTTGGTGGAAGTCAAGGACCTGGAACCGAGCACTCCCTCCACATAGGTAGTAAACATCCTTTAATTACTAACAAATTTCACTACGTTACAAGATCAGGTAGTAAATGCAGTAACGTTAATTGATTGAATTCTCACTACTATATACTCGAACTACTAAAGGGTCATAACAGGGATCTACGCTTCGTACCGAGCAGACCATCAGCATAGCAAATGCTCTACTGCGAAGAAGCCCTCTCTTCTTGTAGATTCTTGTCTTCCGAAAATATACCTTTGCAATTGGTCTACCTACCGCCAGTGCATGAGTCAGCTGCAGAACAAAAAAGCTTTCTAAGAGTCACCGATAAACGAGTGAAAGGACGTAGTCATACAATAGCTCTCTAGATCAAACCGACAATGCCAACACCTCCAAGCAAAATCACTGCCAAAGTCCACCAAAAGTGACCCCCTGCCATTGAATTCCTCAAAGCTTTTCCAAGGAAAGGGACTACGCTCCCATTTCCGGTACCTCTGCCGCCCATGGTCACTGCAGTTGCGTCGGTGGTTGGCAAAGTCCTCCATCCAGATCTGATGGCACCGCCCAAGCTAGTCGAAGTACCATCAACCACAGCATTGGTACCTAAAACCGGCAGCGAGACAGTAATACCATTGACGGTAACAGCGCTGCCGGGCGCCGGAGTATTACCGCCGACCACCAGATCGGATGGTGGACCTTGAGATATCTGAAGTACTTGAGAACCAGTGGGAATGGCTGTCGCTTGGGAGTCCAGCGGGATCGTGTTGCTGCCCACTACGACATCTGAGCCGGAACTAGGCAGGGGGAATGGGGTGTTCTCCACTGTTATGGAGCCACCTCGAGCACAAGACAGATCAGCTACTAAGTCGCTTGCTTTGGCAGAGTCTTCGCTTCTACACACCTTCATCCGCCAGTGGGTGAAGCACGGCGTGTCACCTCAGAGATTGAGAAGTTCTTCCAGGATGAGCAAAAGGAGACTGACATGTTGTTCTACAAGAAGCTGGCTGAATGCAACCTCTCCCTAACTCAGATTGAAGCAATGAAAGCCTCGTATACCATTCGGTAGGCAACCTGGGTGAACCGTCAAGGCCTAGGTCCGCCCCACCACAGGAGATGCTACAGCCAGAGCAAGCACGTCCACAAAGACAGGTGTTACAGAATACTTATCGCGGTAATGCTCGACCATAATTTCAATCAGACCGTCCTCAACGATCGAATGATTCTTAACGGAACAATGCCAAAGGCTACTGGCAGGCAACCCCAAAAGTTCTCCCTGGTGCGAAAACCCCCAAGAATCCGTGAATCAATGGTATAAAGACCTGGTTACATACTGATGGCCCGTTGTGCTACACCTGTGGTCGCTTTGGTCATGTGAAATGAGGATGTGCTGCCTGCCTGGGAGCAGGCATACCTGAAAGAAATCATCTTGGGGGACAGGCCTCATGTGAGCTTTGCGGCTGCCTGCTACGGTGCTTTTGATGGCGCTGATCAACCCTACCATTCCAACCACGAAAGCTACCTTCCATGCTCATCACCTACAACCATGCAGCAGGCTTCACCAGGCGCCAATTCAATTCTCTTTGGAATTAAAGGCCTGAAGCTTTCCTCGGCTCGTTCATCTTCTACACTAGCTGCTTCCCATTCAGTGGACGCAAACATTGGTGAAGGCTCTGGCCCTAACAAGAGACCTCATATGGAGGAACATTCATTGCCGCAGTAAGCTCCTACCCTACCGCAGTAGCCTGTTCAGGATGATCGGTTGAAAAAGAAGGGCCGAAAGAAAATTGGGAAGAAGTCTGAACCACAAAATCTTATTGGGATGTTCAATGACACGCTTGGCAAGTATGATACCGCCATTCCTATTCGCCAGCTCATGCAGCAGCATCGGGTTGACATATCATTGATGGATTTTGTTGCTTGGTCCCCTCAAGCTTGCAAGGAACTCAAACGTATGTGTACCAGAGTATCCAAGAAGCGGGAAAGGAAGCAAAACGCTTCGTCTGGTGGCCAACCGCAGGTACCGCAGCAAGCTATTCCTCTACTACAGCAGCCCTTCGTTCCTCAGATACCTCAATTGCCTCAATACTCTCAGTTTCCCATGCAGCAACTGGCAGGACCAGCCCAATTCCAGCTTGCTATGCAAGCACCTCCTTATCAAACTCAGCCCTTGCAGCAAGCTGCAACTCAGTCTCAGACCCAACAACAGGTCCTTATCAAGGTCCTTTCCCAGCAGTCGTTTTCGCTTCCACCTCATAGCTCCGCGGCCCAGTCTTCAAGCCTCGCTGTCTACCGTACTGAAGCTGAACGCGCTTGGGCTGAGCGTCACACTCGTGCTTTGTCAAGCAAGCTCGGAAAAGACAAGCAGTACCGCATCGAAGTAACCATTAAAAAGGAAAATGGGAAGAGGTTACCCTACAGACCAAGGGTCAGACATCAATGTGATTTCGCCGGGCTTGGCAAATTGGCTTGGCAAATTACCTTGGCCTGACTTTACGAGTGCTTGATGAAATCGGTTTCGCTGGTTTATCTATGCGGACAGCAGACAATAGAGAGACAGTGCTTCAATTCTGGGTTACCCTTGACATATCCGTTGCTGGTGTCAGGCGTACCGTTCGTTGCTTCGTTGGTCCAGAAACACCTCATAGTACCAAGGCCAGCACATGAATTTGATCCTCGGTTTGTCATGGCTATGGCAGGTGAATGCGCACATCGCTATCCGGGACAGTAAGCTACTGCTTGGCTAAAGATCTTTCTTGGGGCATGTCTATCTCTATGGCTTACTGTGGTTTGGTAGCGCTATTGTAATGACGAGTACGACGATAATGGGAAGATGGAGACAGGGTTTATAGAAACGGCATAAGAGAGCTGAATTTCAACGGATTTTACCAATTGACTGCTATTTCCAAACTATAAACCTTTAACATGTACAATACAATGAGCCTCCCATCAATCGCACGCTAGGACCACCGTCTGAGGGGAGCACCCATCTCTCATTGCCCGTGTGACGTGTTTATCTTGGTAGCACCAGGCAACGCGTGGAGGATGTCGGTCAATTTCGCGATGATCGCCATCTGCTGTCCATTCGTCTCATTTCGGTGGCTTTCGGCTGTGGTCAGGTCATCCTTAAGTGCTTGACAGCGTAGTCCTGCGTCGATTCGATTACTCTTTTCGATATTGAAGGCTAAATTGAGAGATTGCACTTCTTGAAATTGGGTATTTCCGGCACTGCTTTTGCCAAGACATTCAGCCTTACAATGCTGGGCGCTGATATCAGCTAGCATTTGCATTTGTCAACGATGTAGACGGGCGCACACGCGCTCGGAGTATACTTCATTGATAGATTGTCCGTTACCGGATAATCACCCAGATATTACTAATCGTTGACCCTACGATCATTGCCCGTAAGTCCGGTGCCCTTTCAATGCCATTCTTCGATTCATTTACCATGAGCTGACGAGCTAGTGTGCCGGCGGAAAAGGGACGAGCTGAACGTTCTGGATGGAGAAGTAATGGCGGATAACTCTGTCCGAGGAGGGTATATATAGGCAGCTAATCTTGTCCTGGAAGTGGTGTTCTACTACGTAGACGGGCGAGGACAGATGCTGGGTCAGCTACGAGAACTCGTGCGGCTGGAATTCGAGACAATGCTGTGGCCGAGTCTGCCAAAAACGTTGTGTAATACAGATCACTCGAGGAGCTGAGGAATGGAGCTAATGCCTCGGCGCCGCCGCAAGCAAGAATGCCTATTCAAGTACTCTGTCCACCACCACCACCGCACATGGCGAAGATCAGAAGTCCTGCAAAGGCAGCGAACGAAACGATAGCCAACACCGGGACACGCCTCTTCAGAGGAGAGCCTGCTGCCTTCTGGCATGCAGCCACCAAATTTTACCTACCCCAGCGGTGATCATATCAACTGCTGCTGTACTCGTGGCCAGCCTAGGAATAAGTGCAGACGGTCACTGAGTGAAGTCCGCCCAGCTGTCGCAGCGCAATGCAAAAACACCCTCAGAATGGTCCATATCGTCAACCTCATCGCACTCCTCACGTCAACAAGCTCGCCGGCTCCTTCGCAATATCATCTGATCGTGGATTTCGTATACAACTGCCTTCTGAACTCATCTACAACGAACGAATCGAAGCTGCAGGGTTCAATACTCTTTAGCTTGTGGCAGCACCGTGTCGACACGGACGGAAGCTAGCCCAACCATTAGAAGCTTCAGTGAAGGGCAAAATGGAGGCAGATATCTACCTAGGCGTGAAGGCAATAGAGAGATTGGCGACAACGGAACCAGTGGATTACTATCACTTGATTGGCTCCACTTTAGGTCCAGATACTGGAGGTGGCCGAGCTACCTTAGATCAACCCCTGCATCGCCCATGAATACCCAAGCCCGCGCGTAAATGGTGTTGATCGAAGAAACGTCCCGGGACAGATCGACGCGAGTATTGGTGGAGCACAGAAACGAGGCAAAGTGGAAAAGCTCGCGAAGGACGACCAGCGATACCTACTTGACGCCTTGCTCTGCGCGAATGGAGGTAGCACCCATCGAGCATCCGCCACCTTCCCAACTATTTTGTCTAAGGAAGGGGCTGAGCTTCATCTGAAGAACAGTAGACCAGTCGAACAAGCGCGAAGTGCAAGCCTGGCCACTACAGCTTATCGCGCCACATTGTAAGTTATTCCGAGAAGTTGCCATACTTCAAACCACCTCGTATAACCACAGCTGACAAGTTTGGGTCAGAGTGCGTATTCGACACTCGTGTATATTAATTAGATAGGATCATAAATATAAGTTCTCCGTATTATATTTATGTAGCCTAGCGATATCACGTGACAAAATATATAATCTAGGCTAGTTAGATACCGGTTCCTATACTATAATATATATCTCCTACCTATCTAGTAGTCAGTCGTCTTATAACTACTTAACTTATCGGAAGTAAAATTACCGTAAGTAAAATAATATAAGTAAATCGACGGAATTTATTATTTATATTACGTTAACGTCCCAAACGGTCTCTCCCAGGATTGAAATGCGGAGACTGGCGGGACTCTAAGCAATTCGGACCGTGCCGTTTCCACTGAAGGCATCTCTTGCCTATTGGATAAGAGAGAGTGACATAGTGAGTCGGAAAGTATGCAAGTTTAGATGTTGTTTCTCGAGGATCATATGATAGCGACACAAGGCAGTTTGGACGTAGACAAGATGATGTATTTTAATAGAGACAGACCAAAGTAACCAACGATCACCGGCCTCGGTCTGCGTGAGCCGTTTTGCCCCGTTTGCGGCCACTGTAGGCTCCGTCTTGTGCCTCAAACTCCTGCAGCAACCGCTGGGCGTTCCCTAACTCGCTCCGGGCAGCCATGTATTCCTCCAGCGCACCCTCTATTCATAGCCCTTTCCCGCCCGTCTCTTGCCGAAAATCTTTAGGATCTCTCATTCCTGCTCTTCAAGTGCGGTAGTTTGAGCTTGAGATTGCCGAGAGAGTGGAGGAGTGCTGGCGATAGGAGGGCTTGCGACCGCTGCTGCTCCGCACATCATTGTCGTGCAGATGTGATCTCGGAGAGGCCTATCGTGGGTTGTAGCTCGAGAAGGGTTTCGAGCGATAAAATTGCAAAATAGAGCCTTTCATCTGTGTCCTTTAGGGACATGAATTGTGGGATAAAGGTTATATTCCCAGATATTAATGTACTGTTACCGAAGATTGCCTTCAGCTTATGCTTTGCCACATACAATGATTCCCCGGGCTCACTCTAACAGAATGAGAACCCAGTTTATCTGGCAAACTTAGCTTTTACCCTCGCAAGATCTTTTCTAGTGTTCACAAGATATGTGACCTGCGGCTCCTCAGGCTCAACGGCCTCCCGAATAGGGCTCGGACCATCAACCAAGTACGGCGATTGGAGACGCTGCCACTGTCCGTACTGCTCAGGCTCCTTCTTTTTGTACTTCTTCAGCATCTTGGTCCTATACTCTTGAAAGTAGCGCTCGAATGCCGTGTGCGTTAGCTCATTCTCCACTGCTTGCTTTTTGCTAGAGTCTTGCATGTCCTCCCAGAGATCTTGGAAAAGGCGCTGCATGTGATATTGGCAGAAATTGCAGAGGACTTTCAAATGCTTAGGATCAAGATACCTTCCATCTTTTCGCACTACGATGGCTGTGCCGACGTTGCCTTGCCATTTCATGGGTGCCAATCCATAGCCGAGGTACTCGCCGGGGCCAAGAGTGCCGGATGGGAGCTCTCTGAGGTCTAAGTGGAGGAAGGTGGCTGCTGTATTGTTTGTTGCATCACAGATACCTTCAATATCTACATGTATGCAACATCAGTCCCATGGTCTCTTTATAGGTTCAAAGAATGACTGACCTTCATGCATCCAGACGTGATCCTTCTTGTACCTTCGCACGTACACTGGAAAGCCGATTCGTTCAGAAATCTGGGCTGGCTTCTGCTCCCAAATAGGATAATCGAGAGGAATGTCGACTGGCTCGAACAACATTTGGCCAAATGCACGTTGGTCTCCCTCGCACGTCATCTTGAGCCCTGGCGCTGTCTTCCGCGCCTTTGGGAATGCTCGGTCAAGGTCCTCGTTGCCATACTCCATGAAGAGGTCTTTCAGGATCTTGGCGTCTCCAGGCGTCAGATCTTCCCAGCCTGGCACCTCATCTAGAAGCTCCACTGAAATTACGCGGCGGTTGAGTCGCTTCGCTATAAGTATGTCGCCTTTCCACTGAGCATGGATGGTACCGGAACTTCCTACAAGGCCATGGACTGCCTGATTTGTCGGTCCTTTGTACCCTTCCATGGAGCCAATGTCGCCCGTAGGCTCAGGGGCATAGACTGGTATACGCGACCTGATGACATACTCGGTGTTGAGGTCTTGATCCGACTTTAAATCTGTTCTCAAAATCCGTACCTCCCTGATCTGGTGTTTCACAATGTGTCTGGCAAAGTTACTGAGCTCGACTCCAGCTAAAGCGTCCCCTTCCTTGATATATGGCTCTACTCCGAGTCGGAGCATTTCTGGAAAAGACTTGTTGTGAGGAAAGAACATCACGATGGGACCTGATTTGGGTGAGACATCTTTAAGCGCAGCGTATCGTTGGCATATTCGCTGGTGGAACGGCTTGTCCAAATTGTAACATTGCTCCGAGCAATACTGGACATCATGGCAGTAAGTACAACGCTTAGGCCTCTCCGTTTGTTCTCCACAAGCTGTACACTGTCGCCCTTGGGTTGTTGTCTCGATGGTTTCTTCCAGCGAGGTCTCGAAGTTGCGGGGTCGTATAGGCCTGAAGGCAATGAGTACTACCAGAAAGTCATCCAAGGATGGCAAGGACAAAGTAGCTTACAGGGATTGAATCTTTCTCCAGCCGTCCTCCAGTATTTCTTTGTATCTCGCCAAATCAAGATCGTGATAGGGTCTATGGATGAGCTCGTCGTGGACCGAAGAGCCTATCTCCGACTGCTTTTGAGGAGGGACATAAGTTTGAGGGCTGCGAATGACCGTCTTGATTCTCTCTACGATGATAGCCGTCATCTTTGCGAGTTCTTTGTCTAGATGGGGCGCCATAGTGCACGGCACCGTCCATGGGACATTGGAAATCGTCCCATGGCAGCCACGATTTCTCAACTTCATATTGCAGAAGGCGAGGAAAAGCTGACACATGAAGCACGCCTTTTTGCTGCATCCAATGTACGGGTAAAGGGTCGCAAGGGTCGCACCGGGCTGTCTGCGGTAGAAATTGACAAGTTGGACTTCGGCGTGCACCAACTTAAGCGGCATGCCGCAATCCTCTTGGAAGGCTGCATCGTGGTTGTTCATCCAATTGGTGACTGTCGCATCGGCATCAGGCAGTCCGAGTGATCGCCATGCCTGTCGTAAAGAGACTCTGTAGCCTCTAATCAATCTGAGAGCGGCCGGGGGTGGTATCGATTGAATTAGACTCCTTTGCATGCTAGGTACAGCTTTGGCAATCTTAAGTAGACTGTGGCATGCAAGAAGAGGGCGGCTCAGGAGGCGAAGGTTCAGAAAAATATCCTTGACTTTCCTTGGATCAATGAAAGACTCGAGGGCATCAAAGACTGCCAGGGAATGTCGATGCTCATAAGCAAAGTCTACCAGCGCCCTACTCATTGATGTATGCCTATCTTGAGCTTTGTCGTCGAAAACCAATGACCAAAGTTCAGTAGACCGTACGGATGCTGGACCAAAAGATGGCTTCTTCAAGCTCGAAGGAAAAGCCTTGTCGCGTCCCACGAGATACTTGGGAAAGTTTCCAATAAGCCGTCTGAGGTCCTCAATATATTGCGCACAACGCGGTCCGTAGTATTTCAACGTATCGTTGACGAAATCTTGGAAGACCGGGCACTCCGCACCATTTCCTTCTGCATCCCGTTATGAGTGTGATTCTGAACTCTTGTCATGCAAAAACGTTACCTATGCGACCGACACTAGACAGAAAGTGCTCGACCTTGCGGAAGTATAGCGCATCCTTGCCATCTTTGCCAGATTCGAATCCATCGTTTCTTGCGACACGAACAACATTGTCCTCATCGCCTTCCTCTAGAGACACGCAAGTCACATGGTTTCTTCCCCTTGTGTGAGAGAAGATCTCCCCCAGGCAATTGAGAAACTTGCTCTTGAGCATTTCATCGGAGCCTTCATTTAGCACATCATTCTTCAGGGTATCGATACCCAAGAAGCTTCGTTCCTCCTCCTCATCAAGATCCTCATTATCAGACTCTTCGTCCGAGGGGATATCAAGCGGCATCTGTGCAGGGCTGAGGTAGAACAAGATCCGCTCAGCCCATACAAGGCTAGCAAATATTTGATTAATTCTCGGTCCAGCGTTTACCATCTAGCTGCACAAGTTCGAGAGCTCTATGAAGTAGAATACTAATAGAGGGAATCTTATAAGCCAATTGTCGACTCCCCAACTTATGACAGTGGTCGTAAAGAAAGAAACACATAGAAGAAAACAGAAGGGACGGCTTCCTAGGTGCATGAGAAAGAACGAATAGGAACCCTCAGCCAGAAGCGGGGTTACAAGTAATACAGCCTTCGAACCTCACTTTATGCTGCAGGGAATATGAGTAAGATCAATGTTCCAAATTGAACATTGCAGAAAGGAAGCCACAATAGCCATGCGATCAAGCTCGTACAGTAGGAATGGACGAAGAATGCGAGCTAAAACAGACTCTGGCTTGGGTGTACTCGTCCAACAGACTCCGGAACATTATTCAACAATGGCATACTGATAGAGCTACACAAAAGATTATGCAGGACATATAGGTAGGCTCTATCCACGCAAGAAGATTTTGTGTACCGTCGCCGTATAATTCTTAAAACCCATTATACTAGGCAGGGCCAGTCCCGCTGCTTTATACTGCGGATGCGGACACGGGACCTTATCCTGGGGGGCGTACTTCTTTAAGTGTTTCTCAACCTCATTTATTATCTTGTTGGGTTTGGCGTACTCGAAGACCCGATATTAGTAGGGTAGCCTCTTATTACCCAGACAGAAGGGGCATTAGGTAGGCCGGCAGACCATAGGGAAATCATCTTTTATATCCTCGGACTTATTTACGGTACCCTCCGACTCTTCTTATTTAATAGTGGACTTGGGCCGACCGCGGCGCTAGGTTTCTCGCCGATGGCATAAAGCCGCTCTGGCTTCGATAGCCTAGATTCTTTACTGGAGCTTTTTTCTATCGCTTAGACCATCGCTATAACGGTAGGTTAGTCGGACTACCTCAGCTCGCTCAGGGATATTATATTCGATCGACTAAGTGTAGTAGGTGCTTTAAGGGGATATATGAGCGGCTACTATCGCGGAAAATTAAGCGTTAAAGGTCAGAGTATTAGCCTTCCGGAAGTATCGTTTCTAGGCTTATATAATTATATGTTCTCGCAGCTTGATTTTTAAGTAATTTAATCGGGCTTCGGCCTTTCTCTTCTTTTAAAAAAGGATTATCCCTTTAGTATCGCTAATAGTTTTATACCCTGCGGTACGGATTCGCGCCGTGAGAGCTTTATTTCGCTGGGCGAGTTGAATTACTAGAGGGTATTAGGCTAACTTAGCCTTCTACTTAGATGACAGCTCTATTAGGGCACTCGTGTCGGCCGTTAAACTGGTAAGCCTGGCAGTCTTTTAGACTACCTTATTAGATGGCTTCCCTAGGAAGCACGACTTAGTATTAAATCGGATCTCCTAGTCTAGATAGTAACCGACGGCTCCTTGCTAGTAGTTAAAGATCTAATCTCGTACCGAGGCGGGAGCGCTGTCTATTAATAGTATATAAGATTAGTAATAGAACGATTATATAGAAGTAAATAGGAAGCTGGAATTAAGGGCGGACGTACGGTTAATAATATTTAGGAGGCTACGTCTAAGCCTATACTAGGTAAGAGAATATTAGAAGCCGGCCTTCCGTCCGAATTACTTGAGGTAGCGGATCTAGGTACGGGTAAGTAGAGGTTCTATTAGTAATATACCCACTTTACCAGTACTCCTTAAAGGCTTACGGAAGACTGGAAGATCTAGAACTCGACGTTTCTATTTCAGCGTGAGGCTCTTCCTACCTAGCGGTATCTTCACCTAAAATATATTCTCGACGTTCTTCGTATACGTGGCTTCGAAAGCGTTATCGTGGACCGTAAGAGATATAAAGTAATCGAGGAGGGAGAATAGCGGATTATTATCTCCTCTACTAATAACTAACGTTTTTCTATAAGTATATAGGTCAACCATAGATTAGTATAAATTTAAGGGGAAGGGTAGGGGGGCTTATAGGTTTACTTATATTCGCGGGTTATTATCTTCCCCTTTAGTATAGAGAAGGGTCGCCTTTATAAAGACTAGGTTAGGTTTCCTAGGTATTTAATTAGCAACGATACTAATAGTAAAATAGCGATATAGGAATAACTAAGTTTCTTTATATCCTGTATTATAATCGTCGTCGTTATTAGAGTCCTTATCGCAGTTATAAAGGGAGCTGGAATCGCTATCGCTATCCTAGGTTATATTCGTATCGCCATTAATATTATAAGTAGTATCGATAGATATTATAGTATCGCTATTATAGCTACCCTTTACGTGATTACCTCCGTCGATTTTAATATCTTTTACTACCTTTCTACCCCCTTAAGTACTAGCGACCGCTGAATTATCGGTAGGCATATCTGAGCTATTAGGCTCGTCGAGTTTGACTCGAGTATCGAATAATAAGCACGGTCGATAACCGAAAAAAGCGGCCGCAAGTAAGCTAGTAGTAACTTAAACCTGCTACCGCTTATCCTTAAATATCGAGTCATCGAGCACCTAGTATATATAGAGGAGAAGGTAGAGATTATCGAGGCCGATAACCGGTTTCTTTTTAGGTGTAGTACGGAGGCTATACTCGTCGATAAGTAAATTAATATACTAGTATTTCCAAGACGTTAGCGTGGAGCTCTTAAAGCCTATAGGAATAAGTATCTTATATTACGTATATCCCGTCTCTCACGTGGATCGAAGTCTCGATTAGCCTTATCTAGGGCATATATCCTTAGAACCCGCTAGTAGTTCTTTAAACTTAAAGCCACGCCGATTCTATTATAGCGATCCATCATCTATTTCTAAAATATTTTGAAGTCTGGTACTTATACGTCTACGAGGAAAGTTTCAGGATTATAGCCAAGTTCGCCGTAAAACCTAGGTGGTAAGATAGTTAGTTACGGTAATAGCAAACTTCGATAGAAGATAAAATACCTCTTCTACTTCGTTAGTACCGATACCAGGCCCTTCTTTATATTATCGGCAGCCTTTAGCGGAGTCTTCCCTTATGCGGCGAGCTATATACGCTACTTAAGGTAAAAGCTAGGGGGTAGCCTACCCTTTTTACGCTATGCTCGTCCCATACTATCGACGGTAGTAATTGATGACTACTGTAGTAAAGGAGTAGGGTGGTATAGGAGGGAAGTATAGATCAAGATAGCTCTAAGGGCTAACTATAAGGTGGCCGCTGGGATAAAGGATAATAGTAGCGCGGGTAAATAATATAAGTAAAGTCCTGCTTTACTAATAGGAATAAGGGAATGGATGAAATAAAGGTAAGAGGAGGGCTCCAGGCCTCGTTTATATTAGTAGCCTCATAGAGACTTGCTTAAAAGAAGGAGCGATAGTAATAGGGGGCAGAGAGAGCTAGAAAAGCATCTGCGTTAGGACTCTAGCAGGGATGCCTTAATTCGACAAGGGTCCTCGGCAGTATCCTTTTTCTGGTAGCGCGAGGAACACCGGTATTTAGTTCAGCCGTTCCGAACCAGGGCCTACGCGGTACTCAGGCTACTTAAAGCAGCTGCTAGACCATCTCTTTTCGGCTACTCCAATACCAGAAAATAGTTTCTACGAGTTATTTAACTTTGTAATAGTATTACTAATAGTACTTATATAAGTATACTTATAAAATAGAGTAGAATTACTCTCTCTAAGTATCTAGTAGTTTATATAAATAATAGTAAGAGCCTAATCTAAGAAGAAATAAATTATAAAGAAGTTAAATCTAGTATATTTATTATAATACTAGGTTAGTAGTCACCTCGTAGGTCATATTATGGTGGGTAGTAGACGGTAAAAGGTCTAGTATTATAGCTACTACGAGAACTCTACTAAAAGTAGGCTGTAGGCTTAGTTAGCCCCTAGTCGGCACCGTAGCTAATTCTCTCTATACAGTTACTATACTAGTACTAGTAGTACTACTATTTAATACTCCTACTTAGTAACTGTATTCTAGAGCTCTATTAATTAGCTTCTATTAAACTATTACCTTTTTCGAATCTTAGCTCCTACTAGTTAATAGCTCTATTAATTAATTATCCGTAGTATTCTAAGGAACCTCTTAAATAGGATCCTAGCTAAAGGTTTCGTAAGACCATCTGCGGCCATTTATTTAGTAGGAATATAGATAGTTATAATCATTCCTTTAGCCTGTAAGTCCCTGGTATAATAGTATAAGATATCGATATACTTAGACCTCTCGTATAGATAAGGGTTCTTAACTAAGGTAATTACGCCTTAGTTATCCTCTATGATTTCTATAGGCTTGTCTTTTCCGAGTGCCTTATTAAGGTACCTCATGTCTACTAGTACGTTCCGTAGCTACTAGGACTATTAAGCAGCGTACTTAAGTGATATATACTCGGCTTCCGTACTTGATATAGCGATAGACGTCTGCTTCTTACTAGTCTATAATATTACTCCCCTATGGAATATATATACGCTGCTAGAAATACTCTTCCGCCCGTCTTTATATTATGCCTAGTCTAAGTCAGCGAACATCCTCATAGGATTATCTATAGGTGAGAAGGTAATCCCCCTTTTAACAGTACCTCGAAGGTATCTATAGACTATTTTCAGGGCTCGCGTATAGTATACTCTAGGATTCGATATATACTAGCTAAGTGCTCGTACTAATTAGGTAATATCTAGTCTAGTCTATAGTACTCCGTATAGTAATTCTCTTATAGCCTTTTAATATATCTTGATATCGGCCTTCTTATTAGAGTCCTACGTAGATCTTAGATTATTATAGTTTAGTATTAGGGTAGCGGTATCCCTCTACTTATATCTAGCCTCGATAAAGCCTACTCTAGTTAGGATATTATTAATATACTGCTCTTAATCTATTTTTAAAGTCCTTACTTTTCTATTTCAGGTAATTTATATACTAAGGATCTTCTTAATCTCCCCTAGATCCTTAATTTTAAATGATTTCCGTATTAGATCTTTAAACCAGTCGATCCCTTTTATTATCTTGGTAGCGATAGGGATATTATCTACGTATAATAGAATTATAACTCTTTTAGTTCGATAAGTTAGCATATAGGGTTCTGCTATATTTTACTCGAAACCTACCTCTTTTAAGACTTTTACTAAGAGATTATTCTAATTCCGGCCTGTCTACTTAAGTCCGTAGAGGCTCTTATTAATCTTAAGAACCTTTCCTATTATAACGTTTACGCCTTCGGGTAGTATTAAGTAGATATCTTCTATTAGGTCTACTTCTATAAATGCTTTATTAATATTAATATAATAGTATTCTAGATCTTCTCTTATAACGATTACTAGAAATAGTCGTAATATATCTATTCTTACTATAGGTGAGAATATTTTATTATAGTTAACTCTATATCTTTATAAGAATCCGCGGGTAATAAGCCTAGCCTTATACCACTTAATAGCTCCATTACTACCGTATTTTATAGAGAATACCTACTTACAGGACACCTTATTTATACCCTTAAGTAGAGCTTACTCTGCCTATATATTATTTCCTTCTAGGGCTTAGACTTCTATATCTATCGCTCTTCTCTATTAGGCGCTATACTCCGGGTCGGAGATTACTTATTAGTATATATCCGGTACGATAATCCTGCCTCTAGGTTTACTTTTAAGAACTATAGAGAGGGCTTATTCTATAAGTATAATACCGTTTAGTAGTACCTCCACGTAGCTAGGGTTACTTATAAACCTTATAATTAATGCCTAAATCTTCTAACGCTATCGCTTAGGCTTATCTAGGTTATTATCTTCGTCCCGTTAACGTTTCTATACTCCTAGAATAACTAGGTTCGGTTATATAGGTTGAACAGGTATAGGGTAAATAAATAGCGGCGGAGTAGGGGGTCTAGACGCCTAAATTTAGTCTTCTATAGAGGTAGGTTTATTCTAGGGTAAGGTAGCGTTATCTTAGTTATCTAACTCTTTAGTATAATTCTAGTATTCTTCTAATATTATAATACCGTTTATTTAATACTCCTTTAATGCTAGTTATATATCTACTTTACTACTTAACTATATATCTAGTATAATCTTACTTGGTCGCCTAACTAACTTCTTAGGAGGTAGTATTATAGATAATCTCCCCGATCTTACTAATTACTATTCCTTTCTAGGACGTCTAACGCTTCTTTTTACTAGAATAGGTATTAGGCTATTCTCCTTACGTAGCCGTCCTTAGGGCTTACGATCTACTAGTTCGTTTCTTATACCTTATATCTTTATACCGTTCTTTCTAAGTTTTAAATTAAGATCCCCTCCTTTCTATAACTCGTCTACTATTACGATACTCGACCTAATTACGTAGCCTAGATCTAGGGCGTAGACTTGTAGTTATTATATAGTCTTAGTATATCTAATAAATATATACTCTCTGCCTCGGTCTATAAACTTGTCTTGGCGTATACCCGCTAGCAGCGATTTCGGATAAACGTAGGTATAGTAAACACTCCCTTCTACCCTAATATAGTTGATGTTTAGAATAACGCCGGTATATACTTCCTCTAGTGTAATCCTCTCCTTTCAGTCATCTCGAGTTTTATAAGGACTATAGGTAGTTCTATTTCGTAGATACGTATCTGCTTCTGCGGCCTTATACTAGAGTTCTATTAGTAGTCCTACTTCCTTGATTATAGCGCGGACTCTATTCTCCGTTATCTATATACTACGTTTAGCTACTCCGTTCTAACTTAATATATAGGTAATTATATACTATGGTATAATACTAATACTACTTACCTATTTATTAATAATATACTTTAATTCAGGTATATTATCGCTCCGGATTACTTTAAGTTTCTTACCCGTAGAAAGCTCTTCTATTCGTCTCTATCCTTCTAATATATCGATTACCTCATCTTTTATCTTGATAGGGATAGACTATATCTTTCTTATTAAGTTCTCTACGATTTATAGGAAGTACTTATAACCGTTAATTAATAACGGGAACTGGCCGGCTATATTAATCGATACTAGTCCTAGGAGTTTAATATCCTATTTAGATAGCTTCTTAGGTATATAGTTTCTCTTCTTAGTTAGTTTATATACACGATATATATAATCTTTAGGTACTTTTATTTTCTCGCCTAAGGTAGTTATTATAGATAGGGCTTTAATCTTTATAGCTCCTAGATAAGTGAATCGTTTATACTAAAGGGTATATCTATTAGTAGGCTTCCTCTCTAGTAGTAATAGGCCCTGGTCTGTATTCTCTAGCGTAAGATCCATCGGTTCGCTATTATTAATGGCGGGGAAGGCGTAATAAGATATCTTCTACTCCTTAGCTTAGAAGGCTCGATCTACTAGTTTATTAGCGATATATAATATAATATAAATACCTCCTTTTAAGGTTATACTAATAACACGTTCTCTAGACTCTAGGTCTACTAAGTATAATCCTTACTTATTAAACGTTCCGTTAAAACCTGCTTATATAAGTCGCCTTCCTAATAAAAGATTTACTCCTAAGTTTAGTACGTAAAGAGTCTTTACTAGTATAATAGACGATCCCCTAGGTACTCGTATTACTACTATACCTATCTAATCTAAGTAAAGTTTCCCCCCTCTAACTATAACGGTACGTCTTAGTATTATCTTTAGACGTCCCTTAAATAGTTAGAGTTAATTAGTTATATATTTAGAGGTACCGGTATTTATAACCTATTCTAAAGCGGGAATCTTATAAATAACTTTAGATATATAACCTTTTTCGATAAGGTAATTATTATTATCCTCTACGGCGTGGAGTACTTCCTCTATATCGTTTCTATCGGACTCGGGATCGGTGTTAGAATAGTTATCCTCGGCGGAGTATACTTTAGGAGGTAAAGTCTTACCAGTCTTTCTTTTATACTTGACAGCTATAGCTCAGGCTATCTCGAGGTAAGGGTAGCGCTTAACGTAGTAAGTATTATTATAGATTCTATACGGGTAATAGGCTACTTAAAGACCTTAAGATTACTTAGGTTTCGCCTTTACTATAGGTTTGCTCTTTAGAGAAGTCGGGGGACTAGATCTTCTCCTTCTACCCTTTCTCTTAGCTATAAGCGCAGCCTCTTTATTTAGTCTATCTTCTTTATCTTTAAGTATACCTATACGGTGTTTAACTAAGCGCAGGTCTATACCGTTAATTATATCTCTAATAGCGGTATACTTTAATAGTAATACCTTTAGGAGTCGCTAGAATAGTCCCTCTTTATTAAAAGACCTAGTTATAACCGGATCGATTTCCTTAAGTTATTTCCTAATTCTTACTAGCTTAAGCTAGGCTTCTTTAATACTAGTATCCTCGTTTATTTAATACGTATAAAGCCTTTCGGTAAGTCCTACCTTTATACTAGTACGTTTATTATAGTATTTATCTTTTAACCTCTTCTATACTTCGTTTATACTCTTAAGGTCTTCTACGAGCTCCTAGTTAAAGTCTCCTAGGTAAATAAGTATAGTATACGTGGCGGAGGCATTATCTCTTTCCTATTTAGCTAATAGGTCCGCGCGTTCAGCTTCCTTTACTATCGTAAGTATTAAAGATAAGGTAGTAGATTCGCTATCTAGGGTACTCTCAGGGGTTTTACTTTTATCGGATATTTATAGACTAATTATCCCTTTTACTAGCCTATATTTATTACGCGTGGTCTCAAGGACGTATAGGATACCTTCTTTCTTAAAATAGTATCGTGCTAGTTAAAACTACTAGGCATGGGTTCTAGAGGATAGAAGGGGAAGGGGACGCTTACGCGCCATAGGATTATAGGTAGTAGTATCTATAATAATAGTTATTAGTAAAATATAGCATTCTTATTATCAGGATATATATAGAGCAAGTTATATAGATATAGTAAACGAGATACTAAAGCTAGGGAGCGAGTATATATACGGGATCGCTTAAGTAGTAAATAGAAAGCATGCTAAGCCACGCTAAACTAAACACGGCAAGTACGCATAGTGTCATAAGTAGTAAATACTAAGAGGTAATACTAGGAGTCGTACGTGCGCTCGTAATACTTATCTATATTATAATCTTTATATTAGATTTAGTAGGCGTGAACTTATTAACTCCGAGGGAAATATAAAGTAAAGGTATTAAGGATTAACTCTTTATAGTTAGCTAATTAATATTATAAGGTTACTAAAAGTCTATTAGTATCTTTTAATCTTTTAAAGGGTAATCTTAAGCTTTTTATTACTCTAATAATTATACTAGTTTTCTCTTATCTACTTAGCTACAGGAACTATACGAGATCGCGTACGTTAACGTATATTTCGGTTATACGGAGACCTTCTTAGCTACTAGGCTTATAACCTTTTAAAATACTAGGTTAGTAGTTACCTCGTAGGTTATATTATAGTAGGTAGTAGAAGGTAAAAGGTCTAGTATTATAGCTACTACAAGAACTCTATTAAAAGTAGGCTGTAGGCTTAGTTAGCCCCTAGTCGGTACCGTAGCTAACTCTCTCTATATAGTTACTATACTAGTACTAGTAGTACTACTATTTAACAGGGTCTATTAAAAAGTAATTAAAATAATAAAAAATTTAGTTTATTTAAATAACTTAAAGAGGCGGAGTAAATATTTTTTATCTACTTCGCGATTTATATATATATATATTTATTCTTATATATTTTAATCTAGAATTAAAAATTCGGATTAAAATAAATACTTCGGATTTTATTATAACTACGATTTTAATATAGTTATAAAAAAATAATAAATAATATCCTATTATTTTCTAATTTTATAAAACATAAGGTTTAGAAGTTTAATATAAGATTTATAATAAAGAGCTCTTTATAAATTATTATAATATTTAAATAATAATAATATTATTTTAAAAATAATTTATATAAAATAGAAGTCTTAACTAATTATAATAACTTAAAGAGTTTTATAAATATTAAATAACTAAATAATTATTAAGCGTACTAGGTAATATTATTATTATTTAATTTTTTAATATTATATTATTTTAGAAAAAGTAATTTAGTTAATAACTTTTTATATTATTTTAATTATAAAAGTTATTAAATTTAAAAGGTATTAATTAAGGCCTTATTTTTATTATAATATAAAACATATTCGTAAATATAAAAGATCTAGATATAAATAGTACTTCGCTAGTATTAAGTAGTATATATATAAATATTATATAAAATCTAGTATATATAAGATTTACGTTATTAAAGTTATTAAGATTTATTATAAAAAAAAATATTTATTAATAATATATTTATCTAGGCTTAAGGAGTTAATATTTAAATAAGAAATTCTAAAGAGTTTAAATAAAATATTTATTTAAATTAATTATAATATAATAAAGGAATTATTTAACCTTATTACTAGAACTATAAACTATAAATTATTTATTCTATATATTATTATTAAATTAATAATATTTTATAAAATAATCTACTTATAATACTAAAAGTTTATTAATAATTAAAATAATTCGTATTTTATAAAAGGATAATTCCTTTTTATAAATAAGAATCGCTGAAATTATATAAACGAATTATTAGTATTCTACTAGAGTATAGACTTTAGATTTTATATTAATTTTTAGATATAATAGTAAGATTTATATATTAAAAAAAGAATTAATTTATAAAGAGTTATTAAAATAATATTATAATAATATTTTAACAGGGTACTTTACTATTAAAAAGATAAGAAAGTTATTTACTAGAAAATATTTCTAGAATACTCTTAAGACTAATATATAAGAATGTATTAATATAGATAATATATACTAGTAGGTTAAAATATATTAATATTATTTTTATAATAAAATTAATTCTCTACTATATCTTATAAGGCCGTAGAAAGAAATTATAATAAATTTAATTACTAATTTACTTTTAAATAAATAATATAAATATATTTATAATATAATCCTTATAGTTATAAATAAATATATAAAGATATTATAATATATTTTAATTATTAAAATAATTAACTTTAAGGGATTAATAAAGTTAATATTTAAAGAAATAATCTTAAAGTTTAAAGTTCTTAATAATATTATTTCTAATAAAGATTCTAACTTTACGAGTATATTTTAATTAAAAGTATATTATTTAATAAAAATTAAGAGTCGCTTAAATATTATATTTTATCTATAAATAAATAATAAAATAAAATACTAGAATTAAATTTTAGAATATTATTTAAGAACCTTCTATTTAAGTAAATAAAATAACTAGGTATTATTTTTATTTATAATAAAATTAATATACTATAATATATAGTATATAATAATAAAATAAATATTATTTATAATTATATATAGTTATAATCTATCTCTTAAATTATATTTTAAGGGTAAGATATACGAGGGAGAAATATTATTAATATAAAAAAGAATTAAAAAATTAAATACTTTAAGAAAATACTTAATAAAAGTATAAATTATTATAATTAAGGCGTAGAAATATAATTATAATAAAAAGTATAAACTAAAATTATTTAATATAAAAAACTTTATAATATTATTAACTAAAAATTTAATATAAAAAGCTCTTTTATAAAGTAATTAAATTATTTAAGATTTTAAATATTATTAGAATATAAATATACTACCTAGTATTATTAACTAGTTATTAAATTTATAATATTTTCTATATATTATTTTTAAAGCTGTATTATTAATAGTAAAGTAATATTTTAATTCTTAATATACCTCTACTAGAATTAATAAATAATACGAACGAGTAGGAAATAGAAAAAGTATTAAAAAAAAGAAAATAAAGGGTAAAGTACTTTATTTTATAAAATAACTAGGATAACTAAAGATCTTTAATAAATAAGTTAATATAAATACTTTAAATAATATACTAGAATTACGAGAAATATTCGAAGAGAATATAAAAATAAAAGGGATATAAAAAGTAAAGAGTAAAAAGAGGGTTTATTATTATTAATTATTAATTATTACTAGCTACTTCTTACTAGTAGACTTCAAGCGAGATATATATTTATAATTAACGGCGCGTTTATAAGTAAATTTATATTTAAAGTAATTAACTTTCTTAATTTTAAGATTTAACTATTTATAAATAAAATTATAACTAGGAAATCAAGTTAAAAAATAAGGGCGAGAAATAAAACTAAAAATAAAATTATTAATTTTATTTTTAACTTCTTCCTTAGAAGTTTTATAAAAAGATTTTTTTTAAATATATAGCGATTTATATTCTTTATATAACTATATTAAAAACAAGGCTCTATTAAATTAAAGTAAATAATAATATTCTTAATTAAAAAAGCTTTATATCTAGGTATTATAACTTGTTATATACTATTAAAGAGAAATATAAAATTATTATTATTAAAATTATTAAAAATTAAATTATTAAATTAATTAGTAATAAGATTAAAATTAAAAGAAAAGTTGTATTTAAAGGTATTTTATATATATTATATACGGGTTTTATCTTTATCTTTATTATTAGCTTTATTTTCATCTATTAATTTAAATAAATTATTAAATTAATATTATATAATTTTACTTTAAAATATATTTATATCCTAGGTAGAAATTCCTCCTTAAAAAATTATTAGCATATAACTTATATTTAAGTTATATTAATTTATTAAAATATAAAAGGTATTATTTATACCCTTAATATTTATAATAAAATAAAAATATTAATTATAATATATTCTTCTCTTTTTTAATATTATTATTTTTAAATTTAATTTCTTAAAAAAAGGCTATAATATCTTTTATATATTTAATAATATACTCGCGAAGATATTTATTAAGGCCTTAACGTTCTAAGTAATTAAAAAGAAAATACATAAAAATTTAAAATTTAAAAGAAATCTAGATATATTAATATAATTTGGTTTTAGAATATAAATAATATATAAAATTATATAAATATTTATTCTTTACGTAATAAATATACTTTATATAGAATATAATTATCTAGGTTTATCTATTTAAAGTAGCGGAGATAAAAGTATAGATAAAGAAAGTATAAAAGTAGAGCGGGCGGCTATTTTACAAGGAGTAAGAGTTAGAGATATATTAAATATTTAAATATTATTATTAATATTATATACTATAGAGATTAAACTAATATATTAAGTATTAAAATAATTAAATTATATATATATTACTAGTAAAGTAAAATATAAAACTAATAATTTAAAAATAAATAAAATAAATATTATAATAATATTAATTCTTTTAAAATATAAATAAGTATTTAATTTAAAAATAAAATAAGTTATTTTATTTATTTTAATAATTATAAAATTAAAGAAAAGAATTTAAAAAAAGAAAAGAAAAATTTATTTAAATTATAATATATTAACTTCAGCCTTATTTATAGATTATATATATAATATTTATAACTTTAAAGAAAAGAGATTAGAGATATAATAGAGAATATTATAAATTAATAAAAATATAAATATAATATAATTATTAATAATAATTATATAAGAGTTTATATATATAGAAGATAATAGGATATTATAAAAGAAGAAAAGTTAGAAAGTTAATAAAAACTTTATATCTATATTAAAATTATTACTTGTATATATTTACTCTTATAACTAGAGTTTTTTCTAAATAATAAAGTAGAATAATTTACTCTACTACTAATATTATTAAAACCCTACTAATAGTAAAGGTTTATAATTTTTAATAGTAATTATAATATTCTTTCCTTTATTTTCCTCTTTAAGTTTTAAGGTTTTTATCGAATATTTAGTATAATTTATAATTATATAATTACGCTGGGATATAAAATATACGCGACGTATTATTAATTTTAAAATATAATTTATTTCCCTCTCTTTTTCCTACTAGGTTTAGAGGTTTTTTATTAATATATTATTATTAAAAAACTAGGAGATTAATAGAATTAAATAAAAGATATAAATATTACGCGTATACTCTATTTAATTTAAATTCTCTTATATTATATTTTTTATTTGAAAATAATAAAGTATTAAATTAATATATACTAGTTTTAAGAGTAAAATCTTTAAAAGGGGAGATAATTATTATATTATATTAAAACTAACTTTATAATAATTATTAAATATAATATATAAATCTTATAAAGAGAGTATATAATATAGTTATACTATTTATATTATAGTATTATATTATAGTTTCTAGTACTTCAGAGTCTTTTTTAGAAATAAGAGGCTTAAAGCCCCTACTTTAATTATTTAGAGATTAATTCTATTATTTAAACCTAAAGGTTATTTTCCTATTAAGGTTTTATATTTACTTTTATATTATTATAAATACCCTAGGTACTATAATTTAATAATAAATAAAAGTTTTATATTTATATTAAAATTACTATTTATATATATTTACTTTTATAACTAAAATTTATTCTAAATAATAATAGTAAAATAATTTACTCTATTATTAATATTACTAAAATCTTATTACTAATAAAGATTTATAGTTTTTAATAATAATTATAATATTTTTTTCTTTTTTTTTCCCTTTAAGTTTAAAGATTTTTTATTAAATATTTAGTATAATTTATAACTACGTAATTTACTACTAGTATACGGAATATATACGACGGATTATTTATTTTAAAATATAATTTATTTCCCTCCCTTTTTTCCTATTAAATTTAAAGATTATTTATTAATATATTACTATTAAAAACCTACGAGATTAATAGAATTAAGTAGGAGGCGTAGGTATTAAATATATATATTATTTAATTCGAATTCTTATATATTTATACTCCTTTATTTAAAGATATTAAAGTATAAAATTAATATAAACTAGTTTTAAGGGTAAAATCTCTAGAAAAAGAGATAATTATTATATTATATTAAAACTAATTTTATAATAATTATTAAATAATATATAAATTCTATAAAAAGAGTATATAATATAGTTATATTATTTATATTATAATATTTTATTATAGTTTCTAGTACTCCGGAGTTTTTTTTAAATATAAAAAATTTAGAGTCTTTGCTCTAACTCTTTAGAGATTAATTCTATTATAAAAATATAAAAATTATTTTCCTAATTAGACTTTATATTTACGTTTATATTATTATAAATTTTCTAAATACTATAATATAATATCTCCTCTTTCTAGTTCTATATAATATTATTCTAAATTACTAGGCCTAGTTTTAATAACTTGATAAAGAATATATATTGTTATCTTATAGTTAAGTAAGAGGATTATTAAGAGGAAGAGGGTATTAATAGCAATTATTTAATAATATTAAAGACTAGAGCGAGTAGGACGTCGTAGCGTTATAGTAAATAAAGTAAATAAAGTAAAATAAAATAAAATAGAGTAATAGATATAGATATAAACAAATTATAAAGGCTAGTAATACGATTTTATATAATTTACTAGTATAACGGGTATACGTTATAGTAATCGATATTATTAAGAATTATTATCGATTTTAAATACGCTAAATCCTAAGCGTTTAAGATAGGACTCGACTCCTTTCGGCCTGAGATTAGAGACGATGTTAGCTGAATCAACTGAATATATATCATATGAGTTTTCTATTCCTAACCGTACGCGGTAATCGAGTACTTCTAGGTAAGTTTATACGTAGTCTCGTAATATTTGGTGCTGTCTAAATGGCATGAAAAGTCAACAGAATAAGCTTCTACACCTACGTAGAACTAGGTCATGACCTCTATTACACGTTTTCCTAGATAGTAAAGCTCTAGCTATGGAGGCGAGATCCGTTAAGATATGAGAGCGTGGCTCTATATTTCAACGACCTTTCAAACCCCTGCTGGCCACTCATGGACCTGTTACAGTGTTTCAGCCTCTCTCGCAGGGAAGTCAGCTGCGCCCTGTCAGGAGATCTTTATAAATACGAGTAGAACCCACCCAGGGCACCTAAAACGCGCCGAAGCCCCTGCCTACGCCCATATCCCATCCGGGAGCTGCGTGCAGTACCTATAATCAGTCCCACTACGCTCTGAGATATGATGCGTGACGTGGTAAGAGCACCTTAATCAATTGAAATACTTTTGGATCCTCTGACCTTTTCCACATCCTTAGATTATTTTAAGAATACACTCCAACTCCAATGCCTTCCACACCTCACCTCCTATTACTCGTCCCCCAACTCCCACCTCCCCCCATCTAACCCCCTCAACCTCACACACACACCCTTTCTCCTCACCACCTCGTCCAACTCACTATTCCTCGCCATTCCATCCCCCAGCTTAGCTCTGATCCCCGGATTCAAGACCTGTAACACGGCTAGCTGGGACGATTTCCAAGCGGGGATCTGGTGTCGGGAGCTTCGTAGGATGGTAAGAGAGAGTAAGATGAGGGTGATGGGGATGCTAAGGATAGGGACGACGAGCCAGGGCCAGGAGACCTGGAAGTAGACTTCCGTGGCGTAGGATGTACCGGTCTGGTTGGTGGGGGCTGTGCTGGTCGTGCGGAGGCTGAGTAGGGAAGAGGGTCGGGTTAGCGGTTGTTAGGCAGAAAAGGAGGTGGGGGAATAGGGAGAGGGGCTTTCAGGGGGGGGAACGAGGTTTTGGTTTCGAGTACTCACGCATTTGACATGCTCATCGCGACGTTGTCTAAAAGATTTGTTAATGCGGCCACGCCATCTGCGACCTTGATTCCCGATTCATTGCCGTACAGATGCGTTGCTACCTGCTTGGACGCTAGCGTGGAGAATTGGCCTGGGCCGACGTTTGCACTCGGAGGTGGTGGTGGTTTTATTCTAGTAGTCCCATTGAAAGTCGAGGTTATAAGCCAAACACTGAGGCCGTTCATCGACCTGGAATTCATGAACAGGGTATCGGATGTTCTCGGCACGGAAGCAACATATCCTCCTCCTCCTACGGTAGTGTTATGACGCCAGAGCAGATCCGTCTCTTGCGCTTGTAATGTTGTTTTCGTGACGCCGAACTGCATCGAAGAATTGTAGGTGTGCGCACAGAGGCTTAAAGTTCCCTTTAAAGCAGCAATTTTTCCGGTGTAATTGGCTTTGTCTCTGTCTTGGGGAGGAATAGTAATATCGATAATGGGTACAATAGTCAAATCAGGAATATAGATGATGTAGAACTCGATCAATATATTATTTATAGGGGTTTTCGAGGTGTCGTACGTTTCGGCGTCGGGTAAGATCATGCCTGCGCCCATGTATAGTGTCGAATGGGCGTCTTCCCCAGAACGGGTTCTTATATTACTGAATGGATGGGTGCTGCGCAACGCTGGCACGGTGTACGAGTAATTGTCGTCCGAAATACCGCTGAAATGCTTAGTGTCCTTACAATCTACCACAATATTCTGAGTCACATCCTCCACCGATGCGCAAACACCCATCGAGGCGAAGACCCTAAAGGTACAATTACCGGTGACGCTGCTGCCTTGGACTTCCGATGGGTTGACGCCATCTCGCAGTAGGCCAGTGAATATTGCCAGTTTCATTTCAGGGACTACTTCTGGAGGCTCAGTGTCGCCAATCTGTTCTAATCCTCCTGGTGTGTTGTAGGTAAGACTTCGACTGATTCTTATTCCGTTCTCACCAACATGGATCTGCCGTATGGGAAGCGATAGGGCCTGCTGAGCGAAGGCGCCGAATAGAGTCTGTAGTATCATACCGATGACTCCCAGCCAAACGATAAGACTAGCATAGCGCTTATATAAAAGCACTAGACTACTTATAAGCCCTGTGCTTGCTTCTTGGTAGTATGCGATATCCTTAAGCGGCTTCCTGTTACAATACCACAGCCATTGAAGTTGGCTAAGACTGCTTGCGATCGGAACCAGGAGGAGCATTTGTACTAACTAGGTTATAACGGCGATTATCGTGTTTAAAGAAAGTTTTGAATGCCAATTAGAAAGGGCCTTCCCGTGGAATTCACCGAATAATATAAGGAGAACGAGGAGTATAACGGTAGCCACCAATAAGCTGAGGGACTCAAGCCACCAAGAGTCTGAAATGTATCCTCGGTAGCGATTATAGAGTGAAATTTTATAAGAAAAGCCACGCGCCTCAGTTAGTATAGAATCCTCCTCTGGGGTGTGGTCAAGAGGAGCAAACTGAGCATGCGAATTACTACGGCCGGTGAAATCCGACAGGAGGATCAGGTTCGACCCGCTCACTATGGTCGCAAAGGGAAGAGAAAGCTAAGCAGTGAATAAGGTGATGAATGGCAGCAGTAAATGCGAAGAATGCGGGTGACAACCTCAAGTGAAAGTTCTAAATGACTCCTTATAAGATAAGGCGCGCGGAAAAATTGACAGGGCTGTATAAAGGATCTCAGCCGTCCGAGCAGCTGAAAACCTTTTGGGGCAACGCTCGACGATGGTAGCATGGCTCATTTTAATGTTCGGGCGGCAGAGCGAAGGCGTGCATTAGCTGTATGCACGTCAGCAAATATCAACATCTAATATATTCGATTCGATAATGTCGATGTGAGATCCGTGATATAATCAAGTAAACAGATTAGTTCGCCAAATTCGTGTGTATATAACCTCGCCAAGATTATAAAAATGTGCCCTAGACTTACCCCCCTTCGCGCGACGCGGGTGATCGTCGCGTGAGTCTGGGTGATTACGCCCCCTTAGACGTGGGTAAGCTGCTGCCTGATTACTATTCTTATTAGAAACCATTACGTGTTAAATTCTCTATTTCTATTAATTTAATAATAATTATATTTAAGATACGTCCCCTCCTTATATACTTTATTATATTAATTACTACGGAATTAACTATTATATAAAGATAAATTATAACTATAAACTCTAAAATAATATATATTAATAATAATAAATCTCTAAATTTTTCTAAAGGAAGGTATAAAGGTTTATATATTAATATATTTATAATAATAATAAAACTCTTAAAGAAGAATATAAATATAAATTAATAAATATATAAATTATCTAGTAATATAAAATATATAATAAAATAATAGTAATTAATAAGTAAACTCTTACTATAATTACTAATCTATAAAATTAATTAATAGTAGTAAACTAGTATATTAAAAAATTAAAAACAATAAATAAAATTCTTAAAAATAAAGTTAAAAGTTTTTATTAATATAAATAAAATCTAAAGAGTCTTAAGGAAATTAAAGAGTTTAAGAATTATATTAAAGATATTATATCTTCTTCTAGAAATTCTAATAATAACTAAATCTTTCGTATAATATAATAATAGTAATAAATTCTTTTTATTCTTAAATTAGCGTTAATTAAACTTACCTAGATATATTATTTAATAATATATTTTAAATATTTATATAAATTATACTTAAAGTAAAAGTATTTTTATAAATATAATATTTTATTATTATTATATATAAATAATTTAATAGTAAATTAAATTTAGTTATACCTTAAATTATATAATATAATTATAAATATAAAGGAGAATATCTATTATATAAATATTAATATAAAAGTAGTAATATTTATTATTAATATTAATTTTATTTACTTTATTTTATTATTTTCTATAACTAAATAATTTTTTTAATTATATTTATATATTTATATTTACTATCCGCTTATTTAAAGATTTTAATTAATTTACTAGTACTAGTAAACTCTTCGTTTAATAATTATTAATTATATTCTTCGCCTTAACTAGTTTCTTTAACTTTATACTAGATATTTTCTTTATTTTTAATTTTATTAATTACTTCTCCTACCTTATACAACTTATTATTATTAATAAGTTTAAGGGCTTATATAAAAAATTCCGTTATATTAATATAATCGCGAAGATAATATAATTTAAATTATAATTTAAATAATAATATATAGAAAGTATTAAAAATTTTATATATAAAAAGTAGTAGTAGATAATAAATTTTTACTTTTATTTTATTAATATTTTTAAAGGGCCTTATAAATTTATAAAATAATTTCTTATTTAGGTATTTCTATTTTAAATTCTTTATTATTAATATAATTAAATTACTAACTTTATAACTTTATAATTTATCTATTTTATTATATTACTTAATTTAGAATTTAGTAGTATCTTAAAAATACTTTATAACTTTATCTCTTAAAGTTTATAATTATTATAATTTATTATTTATAATTAATACTCTTTTTCCTTTAAAGTTATCCTTAATATCCTAACGGATTTTAGGATAATAACTATATATATAAAAAAACGGCGTTATTCTAATAATAGTATTCTAATTATAATTACTTAAGAATTCTATTATAAATAATAGTCTAGCTTAATTAATTTACTTATTATTAATAAATATACGTAAATAATATTTTAGTATTTAATTTTAATACTTTATTTACTTATCTATTTAAAGGTAAAAAATAGTATTTAAGTATTATTTAATTTTCGAATAAAAGTATATAATTAACTAGAAGGTACTTGTAAAAATAAAGCCTCTATTATTAATAATATTATTAGATATATTATAGTAGTAAATAATTTTAGAATAAAATACTTCTATTAACTAAATAGTATTAATTTTAATAATTATAAATATATACCTAATTATTTTAATAAATTAATTTATAATAATAAAGATAGTATTATAAATATTATCTTTATATTTACTAAATAGTAAGTTAGTTATAAAATCTATAAAAATCTCCTTTTAAAATTAAGTAGTAATAAGAAGTAAATTTAATTTATTATATAAATAATATTACGGCGCCTTTATCTACAAAAGAATTTTTAGGTAAATAATTTATATAACTTTATAATACTAAAGTAGTTTATTAAAGAATTATTATAATATTCTTTTATAAACTCTTCCTTTAAAGTTTTATTCTTTAATATATAAAATAACTATTATATCTTAATAATCTCTTAAAGTCTATAATTTATACTTTATTCTTTATATAATAATAGTCCTTTAGTATATTTACTTTAATTTAAAAAGAGTTTATATAATTATTATAAATTTATAATTCCTGAATTAGTATTTTAATAGGCCTTTTAGAATTATTATATATAATTTTAAATATTATTATAACCTCCTTCTCTAGAATTACTACTTTTAACTTTATAATCTAAAAAGTAAAGATTATTATTACTTTTATTTCTTTATTTTTTTCTAATAATTAACTACTAGTTTAAAGAGTAAGTTTATTTCAAAGTATTAATAATAATTTAGTATTTAATAATAATATTCCCTTATAATTAAGACACCGCGATAATATATTAATAGGATTTAATTTTCTAGCCTAATAGAAGATTTTAAAGTTATAAATAATTAATCTAAATACCTAATAGGTTTATCTAGAATTTAATTCCTTCTATTTTATAAAACTCTTTAAATTATTATAATTAATCTAGATTTTAATATAATAGAGACTATTTTTTAAATAATATTATTATTATTCTATTACTATTATAATAACAGGTAATTCTTAATTAGCCGGCGACGAGATCTACCTATACGTGGTACCGGCTACGAACCTTCCAGTATCTCGGTACTAGGAGAGCTGAGAGATCTTACGGTGTTTTAGAAGTACCGTCTAGGGTTACCCGGTTATTACGGAATCGACACGTATATAGAGTATAGTAATAATAGGAATAGGAACGCTAACGCGATAGAAAAATAGAGAAGATAGAAGGAGAACTTTTAGAAGATTACGGTAAAAGATATAACGCGATAGAATATATAGATATAGACGGAAAATATATACTATATAAATACCCTTCTACCTCTCTTTAATATAGCCTCCGCTTCCCTACGCGTATTATAAACGCGATATACTAGTAATACTAGTAATACTAGTATAAGACGATAGGAATACTACTAATATAGAAGCTCTACAGTAGTATAGGATATATATGGTACTTCTATACCTATACCCGCCACAGGGCCTCTTACGAGGCCACGTCCCTATACTCCAGCCGATTCCACGCCGCGCGGTCTAGGTAGCCTGAGTCTGCCTACCTTAGGGCAGTTATAATACATACAGACAACGATAGTATAATAAAAAGATAGTAATACTATAGAGCTAGCCCTTCCTTCCTCTTAATAATTAAGCGTAAACTAGATAGTATACCGGGTATATACTACCGCCATTACTACCGTACGGCGGCGAGGATACTCCAGCCCCCTCCCTAGGTAGTCCTTGCGGTACGGCTGCAGGTAGTAGGTACCTAACCCGAAATAGGACGCAGGCATTAGACTCCTCACCTAATAGCCTGTAAGTACGATAGGGCCGCCGGTCTCGCTAGCTAGTAGTACCTATTACCTTCTACACGTATACACCTTAATAGTAGCGGCCGATATAACCGCGGCAAATATACCGGGTATCCGCTACCTTACTATAGTACGGCGGTAGGGATGCTTAGCCGCCGCCTCCTAGGTAGTCCCTACGGTATAGTAGTAGGTAGTAGAGGCCTAGCCCGTATAGTACGTGGATATTAGCCTTCCCACCTAATGGTCTGCAAGTACGCTAGGGCCGCTAGCCTCCTCACCTAGCGGTGCCTAGCACCGATAGACTAGTAGGTAAGTACTAGTTCTATTACCTCCCTTTACGTATATACCCTTCCTATCACGGACGTTATAACCGGGACTATATAGAATTATCCGTTATAAGGATATATCCGTTACGCCGAACGGATTAGATTAAAAAAAAAAACGGCTGGAGGAGATAGTAAAGAGAACAGGGCTAGGCCCTAGATAAGGAAAAGGAGTTTCACCTGTAGACGAAACTTTGGTGCGATAGGTAGTAAACCCGACCCCTCTACTACCTCCCTAGTAGCAGGCCTACTAGGGGGGGGAGGGAAGGAGCTGTAAATAGTTAAGAGAACCGTAACTATTAGGTGGAGTTTTTATCCCTGTAGTAGGGTTTCTCCCCGAATAATATATATGCGATATATACCCCCGAATAGTCTACCCTTATTAGCTTTTAGCTAGTATAGAAGTATAATTAATTAATTAATTAATTAAGTCTAGTATATATTATAATTTAATTTTCTAACTTATTAAATTCTTTTATTAATAATTTTAATTATTTTAGTAACTTAATAATCTTATTTATTAATATATTTTAAAAGAGAATTATAGACTATAAACTTTATAATTAGATAATAAATTATAGTAATTTAATAATACTCTAGAAAAAAAAATTCTAATTAATAAAATAAGTTTTTATAATTATAAAGTATAAATAAAAGATATAAAGTATAGTATTTACTAAGTTAATAATTATTTTAATAATCTTAAAGTAATAATATTTATAACGCGATATCTTTTTCTATAATATAATTAATCGAAGATAACTTTTATTTAAACTAGTATTTAAAGAGGGAGGTATTTAACTAGAAAGAAAAATAATTTTTAAAATAATATAAATTTATCTCTTTATATATATAACGCGGTTATTATATATCTAGGTAAAGGGTTTTTAGTAATATATATCTTTAATATAAAAAGTATAATAATAGAGGTAAAGATCTTTTAACTAGAGATAAAAGTTTTTATAATATACTTTATAAATAATTAATATTCTTATTTTACTAATATAGTAATATAATAAATAATTAATTAATTAAAATAAAATAGTATTTTCCTATACTTTTATCTTTATATAAGAGAGAATATTAAATTTATTAAATTATAAATATAATCCGAGTTAATTAATTTTTAACTAATTCTAATACTCTTTATATAATTTATTAATATTTTTTATATATATTAATCTTTATATAAAAACCTTAAATTTCTAAAGGATTATCTTTAAAGTATTTCTAGAAAAGTTATTTTTAAAGTATTATTAAGAGTTATATATATATTATTAATTTTAAAATTATTTTTATATATAATTTAAAAAAAACTATAATTAAATATTTAATAATATTACTTTTATTTATATATATATTTTAGTAATTTACTTTAAATTTCTCTTTCTTAAAATTTTAAATATTATAATAAATTTCTATCTTTATTTCTCTTACCCCTCTATTATTTTATATATTTATAAATTTTATAGAATAGGTTAAAATATACTATTAAAGTATTTTAGAATAAATAAAAAATATAAATTACTTCTATTATTATAAATATATATATAGATAAGAATAATCTCTAATTATATAATTTTATATTTTAAATATTAATAAATCCTAATTTAAATCTCTAAATTTATATTATAATAATTAAATAACTAATTAAAATCTTAGTTTAATTAAATATTTATTTAATTTATAAAAGACTCTCTATAAATTATATAAAGGAGTAATTCTATTATTTAAGAAATTATAATAAAAAATATCTCCTTTATTTCTCTAAGTAAATAGATCTATATAAATAGTATTAATTAATATTATTTAAAATAATTTACTAGAAAATATTTCGTAATTATTAAAAAAGTATAAAAATTTATAATATAATTATAAAGTAGTAATATATTCTAATTATTTATACTTTATTAAAGGCGCTAGTATATTATATATACTTATACTCTACTATCTCTATAATATTATTATTTATTAATACGGGGTTTTAATCTTAATATTATAAAGTTTTAATTTTTAATATTTTAATATTAAGTTAATATTCCCCCGTATTATTAGAATCTTTAGAAATTAATTATATTATTAAATCTAGGATTTAAAAATTATTTAGTAATAAACCTTATAACTATTTTATATTTTTTATATTATTATTAAACTACTAGTTCTATACTAGTAGCTTTAAATATTATAATTCTGATTTTTTTAACTTTTCTAAAGAAAAGATTTATTATTATTATAATATTAGGTTTAACTTTAAGATATTTTAAAGAATTTAATAATAATAAAATTAATTAAAACCCCTCTAATAACCCCTACTATAAAGATAATAGTAAATTCGGAGGTATTTTTACTTTTAAAAAGACTTTAAAAAATATAATTTAAAATTATTAAAGAAGAAAATTATTATTTAAAATAATAATAAAAATTAAGAATTATATAATCCTATTATTTCTATATATATTAGCAGAGTATTAGTAGAATTTATTATTCTTAATAGAAATCCCCTAATTATTATATTTACTAGTAGAATAATAATAAATTTAATTATATTTAATAAGAATATTTTTATTAGAGTAAAAATACTACGCTTTAATAAAATACGTTTTTATAAAAGTACGAGTAAAGGTAAATATTTATACTAATTTTATAATATAAATATTAAGTTTTTAATTAATTTTTTAATTAATTTTAAATATTTTACTACTAATTATTTAAAGATTATATATTATATAAACTTATTAAAAGGTAACTCTTTAATATAATAGTATAAATATTATAATTCTAATAATTTAACTAGTATTATATTTAGTTTTTTTAAGAAGTTCTTTTTTAATCTAATAGTAAATTTAGTTAATTACTATCTCTTTATTTATAAGAAGTAAGAGGAAATAAAGTAATAATTTATCTAAAGATTATTATTATTTAAAACTTATTTTAAAGAGATAGAAGCCTAATTATCTTTATTTTTAAAGGAATATAAAGTAAATTTCTTTTTAATTAAAGATCTTTAATATTAATAATATATTTATTTAAAGGGAAGAAATTCTTACCTAGACTATTATATAAAAAAAGAATATAGAGTATATATAATTAATAAGTAACTCTAATTTTAATTCAGGTTCTTATATAAAGAATTCTAATAAAGAAAAGTTTATAATAAATTAAATTATTAAACCTTACGCCGGCGATAGTATTAAATAAATATATTTAAAAAAGAAGAGTAATAAGCGTAAAATTAATACTATTAGTTTATTATATAATAAAATTATTTATTAATATTATAGAATAAAGGATTATATTAAGTCTAAATATTCTAATATAAATAAACTAGTTATATATATTAGCGCGGTATTAATAAAAAACTATTAAATTTACTTTACGCCTTAAAAGAAGGGTAAAAAAAAACGATTAATAGAAATATATCTTTCTATTTTTTCTAAAAATTAGATTACTCCTTAAGATAAAGTTAGGTAATTTATTATTTTAATTAATTTTAGAATATAAATTAATTTAATTTTATAACAGTTTATTATTAGAAATAATTTAAATTTTTATAATATTACTTTATTATTAATAAAATTAATTAGTAAGTAAAGTATATATTATTATAACGCGTATTAATTAGATTATAAAATAATTAATAATTAGAATTAAGAGTATAAATATAGTATTTTATTCCACGCTATAAATTTTAAAGATTTAGATATTATTCTAGATATATTTAAATTATATTAATTAAAGATATTAGTTAATTCTAAAGTAGACTAATAGTAGTTTAAAGTTAATATTAATAATTTATAAATTAAGGAATTAATTAAATTTATTAATAATCTTAAGAATAAATTAAATATATTCGTAATTATATATATTATAGTAGTATAAAATAAATAGGAAGAACTTCCTAACTTAAAGATTCTTAAAGAATTTACTAGGTTTTATAATATCTTTTTTATAGAGAAAGTAAGTACTTTATTTATTTTTAAATAAAGAGATTACGTTATTAAAATAGAGGTTAATAAAGAACTACTTTATAGATTTTTTTATAATTTATTTTAGATTAAATTATTAGAGTTACGGCGTTATTTAGAATCTTTATTTTATAAGGATTAGATCTATTATTTAATTCTTTAATTAAAGTATTTATTCTTTTTATATCTAAAAAAGATAGTAGGTTATATTTTTATATTAATTACTAAAGTTTAAATATAGTAATTATTAAAAATTAATACCTGTTTTTTTTAATTACTAAGATACTAAATCGTTTATATAGTTCTAAAATCTTTATAAAATTAGATTTTAAGGATATTTATTATAGGATCTAAATTAAAGAAAGTAATAAATAAAAAATTATTTTCTAAACTTATTATAATTACTTTAAATATTTAGTTATACCTTTTAAGCTCGCTAATATACTAGCGATATTTTAAATTTATATTAAATATATATTTACAAATTTATAAATTTAATAAATATAATATATATAATATATTTAGATAATATCCTAATTTATTATATTAAGCCGGCGGAGTATTAATAGTATATTAAATAATTATTTAAATAATTATATTAATTCTAGTTATTTATTAATTTTAAGAAATATTAATTTAATATTAAAATAGTTAAGTATTTAGATTTTATTATATTTATTAATAAAATAATTATAAACCTAGAATATATTAAGACTATTAAGAAATAACTTTAATTAAAAATTTATTAGGAGGTATAAATCTTTTCAAGTTTTATTAACTTTTATAAACAGTTTATTTATAATTATTCTAGTATAATTATATCATTTATTAATTTATTTAAGGGTAGTAAAGAAATTAAGAAAGTAGATTTATTAAATTAAATAAACGGCGTTATAAAAGTATTCTAGATCTTATAAGATATATTTATAAATACGTTTTTTTTATATTATTATAATCTAACTAAATAACTATATATAAAAATAAATATTTCTAACTTTAACTTTAATTCTATATTATTATAATAGAATAAAGATAATTCTTAATATTTTATAATATTCTAGTCACGGAAATTAAATTCTCTAGAATAGAATTATAAAATTTATAATTAAGAATTAATTTAATTAATTAATTAATTATACTCCTATACTAGCTAAAAGCTAATAAGGGTAGACTATTTAGGGGTACGTATCGCGTATATATTATTCGGGGAGAAACCCTACTACAGGGATAAAAACTCCACCTAATAGTTACGGTTCTCTTAACTATTTACAGCTCCTTCCCTCCCCCCCCTAGCAGGCCTGCTACTAGGGAGGTAGTAGAGGGGTCGGGTTTACTACCTATCGCACCAAAGTTTCGTCTACAGGTGAAACTCCTTTTCCTTATCTAGGGCCTAGCCCTGTTCTCTTTATTATCTCCTCCAGCCGTTTTTTTTTTTAATCTAATCCGTTCGGCGTAACGGATATATCCTTATAGCGGATAATTCTATATAGTCCCGGTTATAGCGTCTGTAATAGGAAGGGTATATACGTAAAGGGAGGTAATAGAACTAGTACTTACCTACTAGTCTATCGGTACTAGGCACCGCTAGGTGAGGAGGCCAGCGGCCCTAGCGTGCTTATAGACCATTAGGTAGGAAGGCTAATGTCTACGTACTATACGGGCTAGGCCTCTACTACCTACTATTATACCGTAGGGACTACCTAGGAGGCGGCGGCTAAGCATCCCCACCGCCGTACTATAGTAAGGCAGCGGATACCCGGTATATTTGCCGCGGTTATATCGGCCGCTACTATTAAGGTGTATACGTGTAGAAGGTAATAAGTACTACTAGCTAGCGAGACCGGCGGCCCTATCGTGCTTATAGGCTATTAGGTGAGGAGTCTAATGCCTACGTCCTATTTCGGGTTAGGTGCCTACTACCTATAGCCGTACCGCAAGGACTACCTAGGGAGGGGGCTGGAGTATCCTCGCCGCCGTACGGCAGTAATAGCGGTAGTATATACCCGGTATACTATCTGGTTTACGCTTAATTATTAAGAGGAAGGAAGGGCTAGCTCTATAGTATTACTATCTTTCTATTATACTATCGTTGTCTATATATACTATACCTACCCTAAGGTAGGTAGACTCAGGCTGCCTAGACCGCGCGGCGCGGAATCGGCTGGAGTATAAGGACGTGGCCTCGTAAGAGGCCCTGTGGCGGGTATAGGTATAGAAGTACTATATATATCCTATACTACTATAAAGCTTCTATATCGGTAGTATTCCTATCGTCTTATACTAGTATTACTAGTATTACTAGTATATCGCCTTTATAATACGCGTAGGGAAGCGGAGGCTATATTAAGGAGAGGTGGAAGGGTATCTATATAGTATACATTTTCCGTCTATATCTATGTATTCTATCGCGTTATATCTTTTGCCGTAATCTTCTAAAAGTTCTCCTTCTATCTTCTCTATTTTTCTGTCGCGTTAGCGTTCCTATTCCTATTATTACTATACTCTGCCTACGTGTCGATTCCGTAATAACTAGGTAACCCTAGACGGTGCTTCTAAAACACCGTAAGATCTCTTAGCTCTCCTAGTACCGAGATACTAGAAGGTTCGTAGCCGGTACCACGTATAAGTGGATCTCGTCGCCGGCTATACTAGACTTATTAAAGATTAAACTTTATAAATAATTTAATATTTAGTCCTTTATATTTAATTCTATATTTGTAAAACTTTTTAAATAAATATAATTAAGAAATATTATAGAATATTAAAGAATTAAATTAGACTTCTTTATTTAATTATTTTATAATCTTTATAACTAGTATATTATTATATATAGAGTACTAGATCTAGAGTAAAAAGTTAATTTTTAAAATAAAGAGTTATTTTTAATACCTAGGAGCTAGGGATTAGAGTAAAGAAGCTAGAATTAAAGTAGAGAGAATTTAAAATAAAAATACTATAATTATTTTTAAAGATTAATAATATATATAAATACTAAATTTATATTTAATTACTCTCTTATTAAATTATTATTAAATTTTTATATACTCTTTTAAATATTAAAAATATTTTATTTTCTATAAATACTAATATAATAATTATTAAATTATTAAGAATATTAAGGTTATAGAATTATATATTATATAATTACTTTTATTTTATTAATATATATTAGTTTTTAGAATATTATAAAAATAATACTCTAATTTAAATAATACTAGGTTATTTAGTTATTTAATATTTATATATTTTTTATAATAAAACGTAGGCTCGTAGAGATAATAATTATAATTCTTTTTTTTATATTTTATAAATTATACTCTATTAACTCCTTTATTATTATTATATAAATTATTATACTCTTTTATTTTTTTTCTTTAAGGTATTTAATAAATAATTAATTAAAGTAATATATATTATTAATAGAAGATTAAAGATAATAATTATAATAATAATTTTATTTTTTATTTCTATAGTTACTACGCGTTAAAATACCCCTATTTTATTAATAATAAATTAAAAATAATTTTTACTAAAACCCTAATACCCGCCTTATAGAAAATTATATACGCGAATTATCTACTCTTTTACTACCTTAAAAGTATTTTAATTAGGATAAATTAAAGTTATATACGACCTTAACTTTATTAAATCCTTTTTAAATTATAGAGAACTCCTGTAACTATAAAGCTCTTAAAAGAGATTATATAAAACTTATTAACCGCGTTAATTACATTATTAAATAGGCCTACGCGCCTTTAGTAAAGAAGAAGAAGAAGATTACCCCTAAGAAAGCTAGTAAAACTCGTGAATAAGCTCTTATTATTACTACTTTATTAAGTATTTAATAAAACGTGTCTTTAAGAGAGTTACCTACTTTAATTTACTAAGACGCGTTATTAGCGCTACTGCTAGTACTAGTATACTTTACCGTTTTATAAATTATCTTATAAAAAGAGAAAGAGATTTAACTAGGAATATTTATATCGAATAAATTTAACTTCTATAATTTTAATATTATTATTATTAAGAAGGTCGAGGTAAAGGTTTAGAAAAAAGAGTACTATACTATTTTAATTAATATTATAGCGATAATAAATTATTCTAGCCCGTTTAAAGATTTATTTTATAAGTATAAAGACCCTAATTTATAAGAAAAAGTTTATAGATTAGTAGTATTCTAGATTAAAAAAAAGTAGAAGAGAGTAGTAGTTAAAATTAACTATATATATAATAATAAGATTAAATCTCTTATTAAGTTATTAGCTAGCTCTTCTAAAGATAATAAAACTAAGAATAAATATAATTATAATATAAATGAAGATATATCTAATAATTATAATATTATTTTTAACTCCTTTAGTTTATCCTCCTCGTCCTTAGTAAGTACTAACTCTTAGCGAAAACTAAAGAAGAAGAATAAAACGAAGAATAAAAAGATTCGTAAAAGTAGGAATAATATTACTACTAAGTAAGAGAAGAAGGCTTTAGTATATAAAATTATAAAGAGAAAATATAAGCGCTAGGGCTATAAATTAATAAAACGATAATATTATAATACTAAGGCTTATAAGAACTATAGAACCTATTATTAATAATTCTTTAAACCTAATAATATTATTAATAAATACTTTAAATTTATTATTATAAATATTAATTAGTAGAATACCGCCCTAGTTAAAAAGAAACTCGGGGTATTTATAAAGATATTATTAAACCGTTTATAAAATAAGTTTATAAAGTAATAAGATTTTATATATACGATTTAATATAAAAAGAATAAGAGTAAAGTAAAACAGGTAATAAATAAAATAAAAGAGGTAGAAAAAAATATATAAACGATATTAATTATACTATAATTAACTAGTTTTATAATAATAGGAATTTATAGAGTTTTACCGTCGTTAATAATTTAATACTATTAGTCCTTCCTATTATAATAATACTATTTATTTATAAGGTAATAATAGTACTCTTTATATTAATTAACGTATTATTTAAACAGGTAAATTCTTTCTATATATAATTAATCTTACCCTTAACCTTAGTTATTATAATTAGGAGTATTATAACTAATTTAATTCTCTTTATTAAAATAACTCTACGAAGCTTAAATAAAGTACCTCCTCGCCCGTTAATAATAAATCGACTGATTCTAAATAAGCTTCTAATAAGTAGCCCGGTATAAACCTATAGCGATTTAGGAAAAATTAGGAAAATATATTTCGAATAATAACTTTTAAGGAATCTAGATAAATAGGATATTATTAAAGAGGTATATAAGAAAATAACTAATAAATTATATTACTTAAAAGATATTTACAGCTTTAAGAAACCTAAATAACTAGAATTAGAAATATTATTAAAACTAGGACGTAGACTAGATACGGAGATTAAAGAATTCCTAGTTTAAAAGCGCGTCGTAGTTATCCGGGGGGGTTATTTTAAATTAAATAACTTTATTATTATTATTAAAGAAATAACTAGCTAGCTAGAAGGCGATTACGAGGTATAAATATATAAATTAAATATAGATTAAATAATTTAAATTATAGGAATAAAGTTTTAATATTATTTATAAAGTTCTACGGGTAATTTAACTTTATATCTAAGACTTTATAAGTATACTTAAGCCCCGTAAATTAAATCTATAAATAACGTACTAAAAATAATCTAGATAATACCGTTTTTTAAGTTATTTTAAAGTTATCTAATAATATAAAAATCTTTAGAAATAATACTATTTTAATATAGTTATATTAATATATATAAATATCGAGATTAATATAAAATATAAAAAACCTAAGTCTTAATACTCTAAAATATTTATTTAAAATATCTAAATTATAATATCGTTTTTATAACTCTTTATTATACTCTTTTATATATATATTAATATATATAAAATAGCCTTTAATATACTTCTTATAACCGGCGACGAGATCTACTTATACGTGGTACCGGCTACGAACCTTCTAGTATCTCGGTACTAGGAGAGCTAAGAGATCTTACGGTAGTTTAGAAGTACTATCTAGGGTTGCGTGGTTATTATGGAATCGACACGTAGTAGGGTAAAGCGATAATAATAATAGGAACGCTAACGCGATAGATAAGTAGAAAAGATAAAAGGAGAACTACTAAAAGATTATAATAAAAGATATACCGCGATAGAATATATAGATACAGATAATAAAGAGTATACTATATAGATACCCTCCTACCTCTCCGCGACACAGCCTCCGCTTCCCTATACGTGTCGAGAACGCGATATACTAGTAATACCAGTAATACTAGCATAAAGTTATAGGAATACTGCCGCCAGATAATATCACGGATGGATAGAACCTCTATAGTAGTATACGGTGCTTCTATACCTATACCCGTTACAGGGCCTCTTACGAGGCTATACTCCAGCTAACTCCGCGCCGCGCGGGTTAGGTAGCCTGGATCGGTTTATCTTTAGGGCAGTTATAGTACACATAGCTAATGATATTATAATAAATAGATAGTAATACTATAGAGCCAGCCCTTCCTTCCTCTTAATAATCGAGCGTAAACTAGATAGTATACCGGGTACGTACTGCCGCCATTACTACCGTACGGCGGCGAGGATACTCTAGTCCCTCCCCTAGGTAGTTCTGGCAGTACGGCTATAGGTAGTAAGTACTTAACCCGAAACAGGACGCAGGTATTAGACTCCTCACCTAATAGCCTATAAGTACGATAGGGCCGCCGGTCTCGCTAGCTAACGGTACCTATTACCTTCTACACGTATATACCTTAATAGTAGCGGCCGATATAACCGCGGCAAATATACCGGGTATCCGCTACCTTACTATAGTACGGCGGTAGGGATGCTTAGCCGCCGCCTCCTAGGTAGTCCCCACGGTATAGTAGTAGGTAGTAGAGGCCCAGCCCGTATAGTACGTGGATATTAGCCTTCCTACCTAATGGTCTATAAGCACGCTAGGGCCGCTGGCCTCCTCACCTAGCGGTGCCTAGCACCGATAGACTAGTAGGTAAGTACTAGTTCTATTACCTCCCTTTACGTATACACCCTCCCCGTTACGGACGTTATAACCGGGACCTTAAGGAATTATCCGCTATAAGGATTTATCCGTTACGCCCTATAAGGAACGGTTCAGATTAAAAACAGCTGGTAGAGATAGAAAAGAGAAAAGGGCTAGGCCCTAGATAAGGACAAGGAGTTTTACTCGCAGAAGAAACTTTAGTATAATAGGTAGTAAACCCGATCCCTCCGCTACCCCCCTAGTAGTAGGCCTGCTAGGGGGGGGAGGGAAGGAGCTATAAATAGTTAAGAAAACCGTAATTATTAGGTGGAGTTTTTATCCTTATAGCGGGGTTTCTCCCCGAATAATATATACGCGATGCGTACCCCTAAATAGTCTATACTTATTAGCTTTTAGCTAGTATAGGAGTATAACTAATCAATTAATTAATTAATTAATTAAATACTTCCTATTATTATAAATAGATACCGCCTTCTTTAAGAATATCGTAAACTTTATATATTTAATTAGCTTGAAATATCGTTTTAGTTAAACTTTTAATACTAAAAAAAATTCTTTAATCGAATTATAGTCTAGTAAATAAGGAGGGAGGTATAAGAGTATAATATTACAATTATTATATAACTACTTAATACTAGCTAATTAGTAGGTAGAATAATTATTTATAATAATAATAAATCTAGGGCCTAGAAATAGAGTATACTAGAGTAAAATCTTATTCGTTAAAAATTATTTAAACCGCGCCCTAGTTATATTTCTTTAATAAATATAATAAACTAGAACTTCTAATAACGTATATACTAGGAGTATATTATATCGCTTCAAGTATTTAAGTAGTTAATATACTAATAGTTTAATATTAAAAACTACCTACCCTCTTTTATAGTATACGGTATATTTATTCATAATACTCTTATCTAGGAAGACGAGTATATTATAAATAAAGCGAGAGACTACTAGTATATAATTATCTCTATAAATCTACAAGCGCTTTATAATAAAGCGGCGGAGGTTTTTTCTACTAATTTTTATAATTTTAAAAGTATTCGATATTATTTAAAAGTAAATAAATATATCTAATTTATTAAATAAAAAGTACTATATTTCATCTAGATACGATTAAGGCTTCGACTTTATAAAGTTCCTTAATAGGCTCCGCGCCGTTAAGGTTATTTTAAAAAATACTTTTTTCTTATTTATTTAAAGACTAATATAGTAACTGAAAATTATAATATTTAACCGAATTTAATATATAGCTCTTATATTAGTACCCTTTATTTCAGCGATAATATTAGGATATAGGCTATATATTAAATACTACTAAATATAATCTTTTTAGTTATTAGATAAAGGAGGGTATTAGGCTACTTATAAAATATTAATAATAATATAAATAAGAGATAAAAAATATATATTTATAATATAATAATTATATAACTTTAATTTATTTTAATTAGGATATTTTTAAGGTAGTAATAAGATTTATAAGAGTAATAAAAGAGTAGATAATTCGCGTATATAATTTTCTATAAGGTAGGTATTAAGGTTTTAGTAAAAATTATTTTTAATTTATTATTAATAAAATAGGGGTAGGAGGATAAAGAAATAAAAATAATAAATAATAAAATAAAAAATATATATTACTCTAGAGTAATAACTACGTTATAGAATAAGGAAGGAATAGGCCTAGAGTAATTCTCTTCCCTAGTTTAGAGAAAAGAATAAATTCTCTATTATTCTCTTTCTCTCTTCTTAGGTAGGATTAATCTTATATATAGTTTATATATACGCGTATATATACTTTATTATTATTTCTATATAATTTATATATATCCTTATATATAATTATATATATATATATATATACCTTATTACTACTTTTATATATAGTTTATATATACGCGTATATATACCTTATTACTACTCTTATATAATTTATATATATATTTAATATATTTTATTATTACTTTTATATAGTTTATATATACGTTTATATATACTCTATTACTACTCCTATATATAATTTATATATACGTATATATATACCTTATTACTACTCTTATATAGCTTATATATATATATATATATTATATACACCCCGAACTTAGGATTAGGGGTTACCGTTTTAGATCGGGAAAGGGAGTAGGGCCGCTTTAGAGGGAGTACCGGGGGAGTAGGGGGGAGTATCAAGGGAGTACTAAAGGAGGAGCCCTTAATAGTTCCCCGTAATAGATAAGGTAGTATAAAGGATCCTGAATTAGCTGCCTCGTACCCAGTTATAACTGCTCAAGATATTTTAAACACGTTCGCCAAGCCTACTACCTATGCTTAGCCTCCTGCTGCTACGCGTAATTCTGGGTTCGAAGGAGTACCTAGTAGAGGCTTCTACTCCGGCCTACTTAAACAGGTCTTAGTATAACTAAACCAAGTGAATTATATTAATTAGCTATCTTAGATAGTCTACGAGTAACTCGTAGTACTATATACTAATCCTATTATTATTATCGTCTACCTCCGACTAAGGGGGGCATGAGAGAGTAATATAAGGTAGTACAGGGGTATAGTAGGTAGGAGCCTGAATTAGCTGTTTAGTATTCGGCTCTAGTTGCTTATATAAGTTATTTTAAATAAAACTCGTTAGTACTATTACCTAGCTCAGCCTCTTGGCTGCCTAGAACCCTCTAATTTCTAGAGATACATCTCTTGCGATAGAATCGATGACGGGATGCTATCGGTAGCAGAGGCGTTTATATTAGCGACTGCTTGATAACCGTAGAATAGGACGAAGAGCAGCACTCGCCTAATACTAAACCGACTTCCGTGGCGAGCTTATAAGATTAGTAGGACTAGAACCTCTTTGCTCTATAGTACCAGTCACGTTCCCGGAAAAATCTTGCTAAGCCGCGAATATATTCAAGGCTCGTTTAGCTATAAGCGAAAATCGTCGTGCGTTTGAAATTCTTTACCCTAAAGACGCTATAACTAATTCTTACGTATAACTAGGAAGATATCTCTCAAGCGGCTTTAGTATTCGTGTACTCCTCCGTAGTAATGCGTTAGTAGACTGTTCTATTACTTTGCTATCCGCTGATAGTATTAATGACGTGCCTAAATTCACTTCTCTTGTTAAGCGGTATGTGCCGGTATGTACCAGTAGTTGGTGTTAGCATTATGCCAACCCTATCCAGTCAAGTTAGCCGTCTTACGCCGGACTTGGAAACTCTTAATGATTAGATAGGGCGGAGAGAAGTGATTGTTATATCTCTAATCTTGAACACTAGCTTGCTTCTAGACTCGGGAGTGCTGGAATTAGCGGTCGTCTTTTCCGCTGCCTGAGACGCATCGCATGGAACGCTCATATTTTGGTGAGGGCTCCGTCTCTTACTGGGCGCCTTAGAAACTTTCGCTAGATTAACCGGGCTAGGGATCGACCTCGTCGTTGAGTGTTTCTATTTACGACCATTCGATTTATATAGCATTCTAACGGATCTCACCGTATATTACACGCCGTAATAGCAATACTATCTTAATAAAACTCGCCGATCCGGGATTTGTTACTTATATACGGATCGACTCCAGCCTTAACCGGGAAGGCCTTTACGTTACCGCGACGTTTACGCGTAGAACCGTAAAGCTCTAAATAAAACGAGCTCCGTGCTTTATAGACCGGGAAAGACAGCTGTTAGCGATCTCTGGCAGCCAACAAACGACGTAATAGCCGTTTCCTCATTTTCTGGGGCACTGCTTGTTGGGAAGATCCATCGACAGAAGAGGCGACACTGTTGTCGCCTATCACGACCAGATTGGTAGCTTGTGTCTCCGATGATGGTGATTGACCTAGCGTGGAACTATTAGAATTGAGCAAGCCTGATTTATGGAGCTTCCTTGTGCCAAACCTAATAGTACCTCTGATAGGCGGCGGCGTGTTGTTCTCGTTACTATCGTTCTTTGAAAATTTTTGCACTTGTTTGCCACAACAAGGGACCTTGTTTCGAGACACAATCAAGCAGTTTGTATAGTCATTGTATAAGTTGTCCCTAGGAGAGACCCAGAAAGCATTATACGCAAGCTTGAGGCAGTAGCAGTCTTCGGGTTTGCTATATTCATTCGAAAGCCAGCGTAGACATTTCACGGGAGCTATCAAGTAGTCTCGCTTGTAATATGCAGGGTTTGCCATTGGATAAAGCCTGACGTCTGATACTGGTTTCATGAGCTCACCCACGTTTTAATAGAACAGTACAACGAGGTCAGTACTAAGGAGTCTCCAGTCCTAATCGAAGTCAAGTTCCTTTCGCCAGATCACGTGCTTGCCTTGGGCAATAACCATTAGATCCCAGCCATACATTTTGGATCTTTCGAGGCTGAAGCTCAGCTATTCCAAAATACGTCTCCGATATAATCCGAAACATTCGTCACTATGGCAAATACTTCAGCAGTCACGACTGGGCCCATTAAAGGGAGAAATTTAGAGGAGTAAGGACCTGTGCTATCGAGGAATCATCTTGAATATTAATAACTAGCAGGCTTGTCCGGGGAGCAAAGATTCCTATCAGGATTCTAAGAAATGGAGAAGCGCTAGGAGAATACCTCTTCTCAGTCCCAGTCAATCTCGTAAAACTTTTTCGACAACCTGGCACCTCGATATTGCCAACGGTAGTAAAGTACTTCTCGTAACAGAGCATAGAGAAATGGTCAAGTTCGTCGTTTAGTAGATGATTGCAGGCAGCACCGATCCTTCTAGAAAGAAGGCGATCGCTTACCCGAAGAACGATCTGTCTTGCCTCAAGCCATTGAATACTTTCGCCACTCGACTAGGTATTAAGGGATTAAAAGAGCAAACCGCCGGCGACGTTAATCTTATAACTGGCAATAATAAGGCATATAATCGTGCTAAGCCTGAAAGGGAGGCGGCTAAGGCAGCTAGAATTGAAGAGAGGGCGGAACGACAAGCTGAGTATCTTACTTCCGTGAAATGCTACAGCTGCTTCAAGATCGGGTAAGTCAAAGCGACACCCTCCTAACTATGGACACCAGTGACTTATAAATCCTAGACACTTGGCAAAGGATTGCCCCAATCCTCGGCCGCCAAAGTGTGGCTACTGTGACGTTAGAGGGTTCCACCTGATAGTAGACTGTCCGAATTACGCAGCCGCAATAGCATTAGAAGAGCAAGCCCAAGCAGAAGCCACGGGGATCCGAACCCGCAATCCCGCAGCACCAGAGTTCGTCCCTGCAGCCCAAGCAGAGCACGTAATAACTTCAGCTCCAGTACCGTCTCTGGCACCACAGACAGCTGCCAATCAGTCTTCGCCTCCTGCGCACATTGAGAAAGCAGCGACCCCAGCGGAAGCTCCGATCGTAGTCCCAGCTCAGATCCAACAAGCTGCCATTCCTAAGCCGAAGGAGACAACGAACATAGCGAAGACCAGACAAGCAATTAAAGGCATAAAATCGAAACGCTCGACACCTTTAGCGCCTATCGGCGACTTGGCCTACGCCTAGGGTACAGTTTGGACGAAAGATAGCAATGGAAATGAATTTCCATTGCATTGGAGTCAGATTAGATTAGTCCTAGATCCTAACGGTGGTTTCTTGGCGTTTCGCATCGAAGGGACGGCTCTGATGGGTAAAGCAAGGGGTGATGCCAACTAATGATTGGGGTGAGGTTGATTTGGCGAATATTTGTGGGTGTATTTGATTTATGGATAGGGATATGCATGCCATTGTTTGGAGTGCCTCTATAAGGATTTTGGATAGAATGATAGAAATAATTTAGGTATCTGACACTTGGCGATTTAATACTTAATCGTGAACCACGTTAGCGCATTCTCTTTTAATTCGGCGAGAAATCCATCTTCTTCTTTAATTGGACTTACATTACAGTTCGTGGACAGGCTAGAGCCCATGGAATAAATCTGTTAGCATCGAGAACACAGTCCGTTTTACCAAGTGAGCGAAAGAAGGCCAGGCTTCGGATTTACCTTTTCCACCTCAAGCCTTAATGAAAGGGCTCATTGCACTACATTATGAATAGTCATCAACTACTCACGAATCCACCTTCTTCAAGTGCCTAATATCACCCTCCGACTTCCATTCGCACGCTCTTAGAAAGGTACTCTCACTTTTATAATCCTCTAAGCCAGCATAAAACCTCGCTCCTATCTCTTTAAGAATCTCGCACCGTTCCTCTATCGTCTTCGCTAGCTTGACCTTTACTGCATCGGTAGGCACTAGATTATCCTCCTTAATGATGCCCATCTAATTGACATCGTAATCGAGGATTTAAAATCCGCCACGGCTACAGCCTGCGCTGGCATTGTTTGCAGCAGCTTGTTGTTCCCAGCCGACCTTTATCCACCTCCTTTCCCTACGCGTCGGCTCCGCTACCCTTCCTTCTTCTATATCCTCAACGTAAGGCTGGATGTCCACGGCGAAATGATCGATAAATTGATATCGCTTCTCGCTGTCCCACCATTTGGCGCCTAGGAGGAGTAGGTACTGGCAGAAGGCGTCTTCTTCGTCCTCCTTCGTCCCCTCAGCTGGTTGCGATCCTCTTGTATCATTCGCACTACTCACGGTCCCGAAGTTCTGCTGGGGTTCTTCGTCCCCTCTAGATGCAGTGGCGGTAGAGGGTAACCGCCGTTTCAAAGGCGGGTTCGTCGTGCTCAGGCCGAGGAAGGTGAAGTCGACGTGCGTTGCGTCATTGAGGATAATGACGCCTCCGCGCGACGGCCAGCCGAAGATGGAGACGCTGGTGTCGGTGAATTCGACGGGGCGGGTGGAGTCGTTGGTCGGTTTGCGTGGGCCGCAGCTGGGACATTTCTTTGGGGCGGAGCTGAGGCGAGAGGCAGGCGTGCGCATGGTTGAGGGGAAATTAAGGGATGGTCTAGCAACGCGATGGTTGTGAGTTATTCAGGATTCTAAATGAGAGATGAGGAATATGCGTAGATAGAAAGATGCTTTGGCTGCTCGGCTTTATGGGTTATGACGTTGGCCAGTTAAGCGTGGTCCGAATTACAATGTATCGATGTATCGAGATTTGGAAGGTATTATACCTTAAGCTATAGGCGGCACTCCCTAGCGGGAGTACTATAGCCTACTTTATTATTACCTTATCAATGACAACACACTTTTAGGTCCCTCTAGGGTAGGATTAAGGGCGTGCCGCTTACTGCGGGCTTCAACTTCCATTCTCCCCACGAGGTGCCGTGCTATAGGTATAAGGTAGGTAAATGCGATGCTGGGTGCGATGCTGGTGCTTTAGGTTTGTCGGCACAGTACGCCGCTATTCGCACCCTAATTTCAGGACCTGGGTGTTAGATGCAAACAATGGATGACATAGATTTAAAGTATTGGAAATGCCAAGCTTATTCAGCCCTACCATAAAATCTTATAGTAATAACTATTTACATGTAAATAATTACCTATTAAGCTATATTTATATAGAAATAACGACGGGAAATAAGCCTAGCTATACGGGGGGTAATTACCTATACCCGAAATTAACCTGGAGTTACTAACAGGACGCTGCCTAGACCCCTAATTTACTAAACATGCTGAAAGTAACCTACCTAGACCCCTGACTTGCTAAACCTACTGACAGGACGCTAGCAGCCCTATCCGTAAATTAGGGCTATTAGCAGCGTCCTATTAGTAACTTTTACCAAGAAAAGTTACTGATAGGACGCTGCTAGCCCTATCCGCGCGGCCGGTAACTCGGTTTTTAGCAGGAGTTTTTAAGATTTACCGATATATTTATTTAGAATTAGAAGGGCTTATACTATATCTATTAACTAGAAGAACTAAAATTAAGAGACGCGTCTATTCTCTAACTAGTAGCTACGGATATATTATAAAAATAAGCGGAAAAGGTTATATATATAAAGAGAGTTATAATTCTTCTTAGTAAAAGGGTTTATTACGGGGTAGACTTTAGTAGGAGTATTACTATAGATATCTACTAAGACGACGGGCTAAGCCCTACTACTAGCCCTATTAGGACTAGGGTAATACTAGGATTCTAATATATTAGGGCTAAATCCTTTATAGAATAATTAATATCTTTTATATTATATACTATTATATTAACCCCTTATTAAATAGTAGTAATAGCGATACTAATATAGAACTATACCTCTTCTATATTAATAAGAACGATTATACTAGTTATAAATAATAAAATAACCCTTAAAACGGTTAATATACTCCCTATTAACTACTACTTTTAAAATAGTTTATTTTATATCGATAGCGAGTCTTACTTATATTATATTTATTTAGTATTTTTATATTATACCCTACTACCTTAAATAAATACTTTTAAGCTCTTTATTAAATTATTAAAATAACTTATTTAATACCCTTTTTATTTAAGGTATCTATAATAAATACTAAACTAAATATTTAAAATATCTCTTTATTTATTTCTCTTTTATTAATATAGTTATTAATCTTAGCAAGTTACTTATTAGGTAAACGTCTAGCCTAATAAATATATTACTAGTTATATCTCTTATACTTCTACTATAAAAAAAGAATACTAGAATACTAGTCTTTTAATACTACTCTTATTATTCGCCTAGTATTATTACTTTTAGTATTTATTATTAATTATTACTCTAGTTATTACCCTAGAAGAAACTTAACTAAACCTTATTACGATTAATTTTACTTTCTATTTATAAGAATTCCTACTATTAAATAAATATATCCTAAAATAAATAAAAGTTACTCTTAATATTAGACGAATAGTTATTTAAATAATTATATAATTTTTTAATCCTCCTACTAAAGTACCCCTTTAGTATTCGTTAAAGAGGGGCCGGAAAGCGAAGTAATTTAACGACGACCTCTTAGAGTATACTAAGTTTAAATAACCTATTATATAACTACCCTAGATTATTAATAAGATAATCGTAATACCGTTTATTAGCGCTTTCCGAAGGGATATTAAAGAACTTCGTTAATACCTATAAAAAAAACAATCTTTAGAAAATAAAGAAGAAGATAAAGAAAATATAACTCCTCCTAAATACTTAATTATAACTCCCGAATAAATAATAGACTTTATAAAATCGCTAGATATTTAGGTTGTTATTAATAGGTTAGTTATTAAAATAAAAGTAGGTTTAATAGAACCTTAAGGCCTAATAAAGGAGAATAGCCTAGTTAATTATAATAATACTAATACTAGGGTAAGCGCCTAAAATAAACTAAAACTTGAAAAGATTAGATTCTTCGACTTTAAAGATAATAAAAAGGATAATTTATTTACTTTAAGAAGATATATTATATATAAAAATATTTTTAACTTTAAGGATCGCGTTAACGATATAATTAAATAATACGGTGAAGAGGAAGTATAAAAGTTTTTATTTTTATATCTTAAGGGAGTAGCCTATAAATAGTTCTCGAATAAATTAAATATTAATACTAAAGCGCTAATATATACCTTCGTTAGTTTTAAATAAATAGGTTGTTTTATTAAAAGATTTAAAATAAAGATATTAGAAGTTATACGTAAACTTTATTTTAATAAATATAAATTCGTTTAAATACGTATTCGTAAAACGCCTAGGTAGTATATAAATAAGATATTTAATCTAACTAAGGCCGCCGATATACCTAGCGTATATTAATAAATATTTATAATCTACGAATATATTAGCTCTAATTATAAGTCTTTTATTAATCCGCTTAAACCTAGCGTTTTACTAGATAAATTCCTTAATTTACTTAATATTAAGGAAGAAGCCTAGCTAGGAATAATATAAAGTAATAAAATGATTAGGTCTCTACTACCTCCTAAGCTAAAGAGCTTATAATAAAGCTAGTAGAATTATTAATAACTTAACTAATTCCGGTTATAATAGAACTAGTTACTTTAGGTTATTTCTTATTAATTTATTAATTCGGTTTATTAGAATATATTAAATATCCCTTAAACGTAATAATAGCCTTGTTAAATCTAATTACTACCTACTTAGCTATAGATTATTAATAATAATACTAGGAATATACCTTTCCCTCCTAGAAATAGAAATCGTTCTAACTTTTAACCGCGCTAAGAAAACCGCGGGCTTATAACTAGTAGTTATAATCTTAATTATTTCAGGTAATAATAAGTACCCCCTAGGCGTATAACTACTTATTATAAAACTATAGTATAAGAAAATTATTCTTAAGAAAATAATATTATAAAGTTATAAATAAAAGATATTAGTAAGTCCGGAAAAACAGTTCTGTAAAATCGCTACTTAATCGGTATAAAATGCGTATTTTACAGCCTTAGTAAATCTTAGCGCTAAGATTTTTAAGTTAGAGTTAAGGTCTACGCGGGAGCCTTAAAACTTAATCCTAAAAGTAGCTTTATAGCCCTATAAGGTAACGCTAGTAAAAATCTAATTACTACGGTATCTAGGATAAGTTTTGTTAGTACGCGCTAAGATACACGAGAGGGTCTAGCTAGAAGTAGTATAATTTCTACTAGTTTATCGTTATTCTAAAATCTAGTATGCCCTCCCTAAGTATTAATTACCGCTGCGTAACGTTCAGGTATCTGGTTTATTAAATCCATTAAAAATCCAGGCGTAATTACCTCCTAAGCCTCTTAAACGGCCGTTCGTAATTAGTCGTATGATAGCTTTTCGGGGTAATTATTAGATATCTAATCTTTTATTTTATTTTAAACGGTTTCGATAGGATTTAGATCAGGCGAGAAAGGTGGCTAAAAGATACTCGTAATTCCTCGTTCTAGAAGTTTAGTACGTGTATTTCCCCTTATATGCCCCGGAGCGCCGTCTTATATTAGCTATAGACCCGGATTTATACGTATCTAACCGTTAATAAGCGGAATGATACGTTTGAAGTACGATTATTAATTAATAGTACCCTATTCTTTCTCCTAAAATAGGTATAGGCCCTTTATAATTCTATTAAAACCCCTCTAAAACATCTAACCCCGTCTCTTTAGTGCTTTTTTAACGATATACGTAGGGTCTAATTCCTCCCCTATTTATCTTATCACCTATATACGTGTATAGCGGCCTCCGGTAACCTATATTTCATCGGTCTAAAATATCGTAGACTATTACTCTTATAACTAATTTTAATATTCTTCTAACTAGGATAGTCGTTTTTAACGATTAATTTCTGAAATAGGAGGTTTAACGCGTGCGATTCGTCGTTTAAAACCAGCTTATTAGAGAATAGTACGAATTACATACTCTGAGATATACTAATATTTAAAAGCAAGGCTTAAATAGAAGTAAGATAACCGTCTTATAAGCTTAGATTAGTAAATATAATTAATTAATTCGGTTTTTTACTCGTTTAATAAGGTTCCTAGACGTCTAGAGCGTTTTAATAGCGTTAGATGTAATCTAGTACACGCGTACTAGGTGTTACGAGCGCACGCATAACTCCTAGTGTCACCTCTTAGTATTTACTACTTATAACACTATGCGTACTTGCTGTATTTAGTTTAGCGTAGCTTGGCATGTTTTCTATTTACTACTTAAGCGATCCCGTGTATATACTCGCTCCCTAGCTTTAGTATCTCGTTTATTATATCTATATAACTTGCTCTATATGCATCCTGATATTATACTAAAGCTCCTCATAATTACTTTACTCGTACGAAGTACACGAGTTAAAAGAAACTACTTAAGAGGTATTAGATTGCGCTCTTAGTATTAGACACCTACCTCGGCAGCGCCTAAGGCATACGGACTACTACTAGAACACCTAAGGCATACGGTAAACCTGGCTAGACTAGAAATAAGAGGGACGCCTAAGGCATACGGCTACCTACCTAGAAGAATAGAAGATAGGGAGTAAACCCTGTAAAACGAGAGCTAAGGCTGCCCTAGGAGGGACTTAAAGAGAAAATTAGAACACGTTATTAGAATACCTTTTCCCCCTATAAACCTAAAAATATTCACGCGTCGGATAACTATTAATAGTACCTCGATTAAGCTCTACACCTATCTAACGCTATGGTAAGATCTACCACCTAACTATCTAACGCTGTCGAATACCCTGCCCTTAAAGATCGTCTTTAAGAAATCTATAATATCCCTAAGGACCGACGGAAATCGGTCCTATAATAACTAACAGCTCCTAAGGAAGATATCGACTCCTTATAAACTATCCGAAATTAATCGCAGTTCCTATACCAAGTTAATATAAATCTAAAAGAAGTATATACGGAGTTTATTACTATCTATAAGCATCGGGACCTAGTAATATCAGTCGTACAGACACAAGAAGAGCGGATATCGGACCTCTAGAAGGAAAATGATCTGATAACGAAAAAGTACGCTCGTGTTAAAAAGGACCTAGCTAAGTCGGACGAATCCCTGCGTACGGAACGCGCTTAACGCGAGTCCTCCGCCTAGACTAATACCTCTCGTCGTACCGAAGGTCCACGTCGTCGACTTGTTACTATTCCGGATCCTCCTTATCTAAGCGATAGAAAAGAACCTACCTTCCGCGAATAAGAAAAGAAGATACGCGTAAAACTTATAGTTAAATCTAATAGCTTTACGGACGGTTAATATTAGATTAAGTACGTACGCTTACGCACCTAGGGTCGTGCTAAAAAAGTACTAGATATTAGCTCGCGAGCCTACGGAGATACCTTCCTATAAGTCGAAGATGTTTTCGATACCTTGAGGGAATAACTCGATAATTAGAACCTTAAGGAGTAGATACTTGATACGTACGACGCGTTAGAGTAAGACGACCTTAAGATATCTAAATTCCTTCTATAATTTCAGGAATACGCCTCCTACTAGACTAAGACGGATATATAGCTTATTTATAACTATACTAATAAATTAAATAGACGGATAAAGTAGTAGGTATAAAACCTTAATAGGAAGATAATAAACTAGTCCCTATTCCGAAAGCATCTAATCGAGGTTGACGAGGTCTATAAAGTAGAAAAGACTCGTCGTTAATAACGTAAGTTAAAGAGAGTCCCAGCTCGTACGACGAAGGTTATACCTACTCCTATAGTTACTCCTAAACTGCAGATATTCAAGACGGTAGTATTAGATGTCAAGGATCGTTAATAAAAGATAGATAACGGAACCGGTACCTGCTTTAACTACTATAAGCCTGGTCATCTATTAAGAGATTACCCGGAACTAAAGAAACCCTACTCTCCTCCTACTCGTCGTGAAGCTGCACGTATACAGGCTATCTACGGTAATTTAGACGACGATCAGGATAAAATAACCGTTAATAATTCGGATAAACCGTTAAGCGACTCGGAAAACTAATCCTCCCTATAGAAGATACGGTAGGGATAGAGGTTTTATCCTTATATAATATGAGTCTAGTAAATACTAACTAGTTATTCACGTCCACGCCCTTTACTATCGAAGGTAACCTCACGTCCTAATACTACTCCTTTCCGATATAATTCTTGGTGGATACCGGAGCCTCCGGATACTCGTTCGTTAATAGAAGTATAGTAAAAGATATCTATAACCGACTATAGATCGAACCTATCCTAATAGTAAAACGCAAGCTTGTACGAGGCTACGACGGTAAGATCTCGCCGACGCTATTAATATACTATATTCACCCTTATATATCCTTATACGGCTATAAGGAATTATTAGCTCCCATATTTATTACCGACCTTAGTACTTACCCTACTATCCTAGGCCTACTATAGATAAGAAGATTTAGTATTTAGCTTAACTACGGTACTAGCTCGCTTTAGTTTCTAATAGTTTATTAGCTAACGCTAGTATAGTTTCAGCCAGTTAGTTTAACCCCTTAACTACTACCCACGCCTCCGGCAAGCCTAACACCTACCTTAGAACCTAAGTTAGCTCTAAGGATCTTACCACGTCTAAAGCTAAAGGATAACTATAATACCGCTACTATATATATAGTTAGTACATCCGGCTATAATTATCTCGCTAAGAAAGTAAAGTAGGAAGGTACTCAGCTCTTTATAATATTAATACATGAGGTTAACTAAGAACTAGCCGTTAGCTAACAGATAGCTACGGAAGTATTAGAGCTAACTAATATTAAACTTAGTTAAGTAAACTAGAAGGACCTTAGGAGTAAGCTTCCGCCTGAATATTATAACTTCCTAGACGTCTTCAACCGAGTAAAGGTAAATAAGCTTCCTCCTTACCGTTCGTCCGACTATAAAATCGAACTCCTTAGTAAAGCCAAGCCCCTATAAAGTAGAGCTTACAAGATATCACTATATAAGCTAGCTAAAGTCAAAGAGTACCTGAATAAGAACCTGGTAAAGGGATATATTACCCCTAGTAAGGCGGTATACTTATTACTAGTCCTCTTCGCTTTAAAGGCAAATGGCGACCTACGTTTCTATATCGACTACCGAAAGCTGAATACTTTAACTAAGAGAAATCGGTACCCGCTCCCGCTAATTAAAGAAGTTATTAGAAAACTTAGAGGTTATAAGCATCTAATACGTCTCGATATTATTACCGCGTTTAATAAGATCCGAATAGATTTAGAGAGCGAGGAGTTAACTATATTTACTACAGATCTAGGTTAGTATAAATATCGTGTATTACTATTCGGATTAATAAACGGGCCTAGTACCTTTTAATAATATATAAACGACGTACTATAAGAGTATCTAGACGACTTCTATTAGGTATATCTGGATAATATCCTTATCTATAGTCGGACAGGCTCCGAATACCGAAAGCACGTACGATAGGTACTAGAATAACTCCGTAACGCTAGCCTCCAGGTAGATATTAAGAAATGCGAGTTCGACGTTTAAGAGACCGTCTTCCTTAGTATTATTATCTCAGGTTAAGGTCTACGAATAGATCCTAAGAAGGTAGAAGTTATCCTAGAATAGGTTATCCCTACTAACCTAACGGAAGTATAATCTCTTATCGGTTTTATCGGGTTCTATAGACGATTTATTAAGGATTTCGCCAAGATTACGAAGGCTCTCGTGATGTTATTACGTAAGGATCAGCTATTCCTGTAGAACGAAGCTTATTAAACGGCTTTTAAGACCTTAAAAGATCGTATTACTACGGCTCCGGCCTTAAGGCACTTTAACGCTAAGAGACAGGTTATACTAGAAACCGACTTATCTGAGTACGTTACTGGAGGAATCTTATTATAATATAACGACGAAGGTATCCTCTACCCGGTTACCTTCTATAGCAAGAACCTTAATCCCGCTAAATACAACTACTATATCTATAATAAAGAGTTGCTAGTAATTATCCGATATTTCAAGTACTAGCGCCCTAAGCTTGAATATACCGACTTACCTATCTAAGTCTTTATAGACTATTAGGCCTTAAAAACCTTCATGGAAGCTAAATAGCTTAGTCGACGCTAAGCCCAGTACCTGGACTTCCTAACTAAGTTTAACTTCTAAGTAATCTTCCGTTCCGGAGCACGTAATATTAAAGCCGATGCTCTAACACGAATAGCTAGCGGTAAACCTACGGACGAGTCGGATAAACGTTATCGATAATAGATCCAGATAATCCTAACCCCTAATCGTATAGACGTACGAGTTACGAACGTCGAGTAAGGACTATTCAACCGTATTCGTCAAGCTAATATAACCGATCCAGTCTACCTTAAGTACGGTGAAGCTATCCGTAAAGGTCAGAATATCTTATAAGGAATCAGCTTACACGATTATCAAATAGTAGATAGTACCTTATATAATAAAGGCCTCCTATAGGTTCCTAACCTCGATAAAGATACTAACCTCCGTACCGATATTATTTAAGAAATTCATGATTAACCCTCTAGCGGTCACCTAGGAGTTACCTGTACGATCGTAATACTTAAACGTTATTTCTATTAGCTAGGTTATACGGCCGATATTAAGCGTTATATCTAGAACTATCGTATATACAAGAGGAGTAAGGCGCCTCGTACGAGACTAAATAGGTTACTAGTCCTATTACCTATTCCTAAACGTCGTTAGTAATATATTATAATAGACTTTATTACTGGTCTACCGAAGTCTAAAGGCTATAATGTAATCTATACTATCGTTAATCGGTCTATAAAGGAAAGGCACTACGTACTATATTACTAGGGCGAACTAGGCACGTCTTTAGAGGCTACGGCCTGGATCCTAATCTAGAATATCTTCCGTCTTTACAGCCTACCAGACTTAATTATATTAGACTAAGGGTTATAGTTCGTATTAATAATATGGAAAGCTTTTTATACCAAGCTTTATATTAAAGCTAACCTGTCTACCGCTTACTACCCTAAGACTAACGGCTAGTTAGAGCGTGCTAATTAAGATATTAAGTAAAGCCTCTAAGTATATTATAACTATATGCAAGATAACTAGGCTAAATGGATCCTTATAACAGAATTCGCCGATAATAATAACGTCGCTACTACTACCGATATAACTCCGTTCTATATAAATAAAGGCTTCTATCCGCGTATATCGTTTAGTCCTAATACCACGGCATACTACTCTACACGCGAACGTCTTCTAGTAACGAGTACAGAGGATATTACCGCCCGTATAGAAGAAATCCTTTAGTATAGACGTACGAAAATACAGGATACCTAGGATTAAATAAAGGTTCAAGCGGATAAATACCGTACCGATACCGAATTTACCGTTAGCTAATAAGTATAGGTATTATCTAGGGATATTAAGATAACCCGGCCTTCACGTACTCTAGAAGATAAGCTGTTTAGTCCGTACGAGATTATTAAGAAGGTTGGTATATTATACCAATTAAAACTCCCGAAGTCGTTTCGATAAAGCACGTCCTTCTACCCCTCTAAATTATACCTGGATCCGAATAATCCCTTACCCGGTTAATAGTTACTACTACCTTAACCTATCGTATTAGATAATACCGACGAATAGGAACTTGACGATATTATAGACTCCCGCGTACGATATAGAAAGCTATAATATAAATATTAATAGATAAATTAGGACCGTAATAACGATTAGTATAATATTAACGGCGGGAACTTCGATAACGCGTAGAAAATTATCGAAGACTTTTATAAAAGATATCCGCGTTTACCTTAATAAAGGATATTTATTAAATATTAGAAAAGGTTTATTAAATATATTATAGTTCGTTAAACCTAGGAAATTCAGATTAAAAAGATAACTGCTTACTTACTTACTTACTTGTTTACTAGTATAAGGACTATGCTTTCAACGGGGGGGGGTAATATTACGAGCGCATGTATAACTCCTAGTATTACCTCTTAGTATTTACTACTTATAATACTATGCGCACTTGCTATATTTGGTTTAGCGTAGCTTGGCATGCTTTCTATTTACTACTTAAGCGATCCCGTATATATACTCGCTCCCTAGCTTTAGTATCTCGTTTACTATATCTATATAACTTGCTTTATATACATCCTAATACTAGGCCTAGCGTACTATAATTAATAATTAACAGGTAATAGCTTCGTATATAAGCCCTGCGCTGCGTAATATATAGGTCTAAAGCGTCTTATCTCGCGATAAATAGTACTTTTAGGGTGTTTAAGGCTTTATAATACCGTGTATTAGGATATTAATAATAGTAGGATTCTAATATTTTAGGGGACCCTAAATACGCTAATTTAGCGCGTACTAACAAAACTTATCCTAGATACCGTAGTAAAAATTCGGAATCTAGGCTAAAAATAGATTTAGTAAGATATTTATATTCCTATATAAGGGCCCTAGTCTAGATACTCTTAAAAGTTAAAGTCAAAAAAAAAAGTTGCTAAATTAGTATATAATATACTTAGAATGCGGGATATAAGTAGATACGCATTTCTAGTATTTTATGTAATTTCGGTGTAAAATACGTAAAAATCGGGGTTTCTAGACTTGCTAATAGAGTAATCCACGCCTAACGTTAATTACGCTAATAAATAGAGCTAGGATTAATAATAAAACGATTACTATAATAAATAAGACGAAATAACTAGTTATTAAATAACTATTATCGATTCGCTTAAATAAATCGAGTATTATATTTATAAAGAGTTATTCTTTTTTAAAAACGTATTATATATATATTTTAGAAATTAAGGCTTAAGTAAGAACCCTATTAAAACCTCCTACTTTAGACGTTTAATTATAAATATTATTTAAAAGAGTAAATAGCCTTTAGTAATAGACGAGAATAAGAAAACCTATTACTAGGTTAAAACGAATAACGAATTACTAAAATAAAAGCTTATTATTAAATCAAACTACGACTCTTCTAAAAACACGGGAATAAGATAAGCGTTTAGGAAATATTAATACGCCGGTATTCTGGTCGGCTTAAACTTTAGAATTAAAATAAAAAAGAATTATAAGGATACTAGCTATAAGGTAACTATTATTAACCGTAAATTTATAATATACTTCCTTCTAAAAGCTAGAATCCGTATTATAATAACTTTATTCTAAATTACTAGTATTAGTATTAACCGTTATATTATTTCTAAGTATATTATTACCTCCTTATACTTCCCTAGGAAAGATAAGAGCGGTAATAAAATAATAGCTAAAACCGCCCTTAAGGAAGTCTATATTATAGATAATCTTAAAGTAAATATATTTATTAATATAAATATTATAGCCCTTAAAGGGATTAATATATTAATATTAGTAGCTATAATATAAAGTACCCTATTAACGTTTATTTAAGAGGTATAAGTATAAACCGGCCGGTATATACTATGAAAATAAGAGTTATCCCCCTATAAACTATAGTAATTATCGAAGTTTATAAACTTAATCTACTAGTACGAGACTACTTCTTTAAACTAGTAGATACTAACTTATACCTCTTTACTAGAATTGTTAACGATAGAATAAAATTAGTACTTATAAAGAATAAGACGGATAAATACGTTAAAATCCCTAAAAATATAAAACTAGGCTAAGTAGTCGAGGTTTAATTTAATAACTACTATAGTATTACTATAAGCGATAATAATATTTACGAGCTCGCTATATAAAAGCCTCTTTAAGAGTATAAAAAAGCTTTTATTAAAAATATTTTTAATAATATAGTTATCGTTAATACTAGCTTATTACTTCTTAAATAACCTTTAGGGGGGTAAGATATAAAGAATCTAATTAATTCCTAGCCTTTTATTCTATTAATAGAGGTAATTACTTTAGTAAAGAATAATATCCTCTTAAATAGTATTATTATTTATAATAAATAACTGGAGTTAATAAAGATTATTAATTAATTCCTTATACTTATATTCTAGAAAACGAATAGATATATATACTACTTCGTATTAACTAGGAAGATAAAGTACTTAAAACGGTATATATTTATCCTATAAATAACGAGAGCCGGAAGATTATTAATAAAACCTTTAATAAATTATATATTTAAGGACGATTTAAATAAATAATATAAACTACTTTATTTAATTTCCTAGTCTTTATTATTTAGATTATAAGATTAGATAGTATTAAGAAGGGTCGTATTATAATTAATATTCGAGGTTTAAATACTATAATTATAATAGACGTCTACTATTTACCTTTATAAAATAATATAATTAGCGCTATTAAGGGTTATCGTTAAATTACTATTATTAACGCGGCTAGCTTCTTCTATTAATAACGTATATACTCTAAAAGTAAATATAAACTTACCGTTATATTATACCGCGGCTAAAAGACTTTTAATATTATAGTAATAAGATTTAAAAACTCGCTTATATATATATAACGATAAATAAACTAGATCCTATATATTTATAAAGTATTCGCTTAAGTATATATTAATAATATTATAATATTCTCTTAGACCCTTAAGGATTATATTTAGTACCTATATATAATATTTTCCTTATTTACTAAATTTAATATTTTAGTTAACCCTAAAAAGGCGTTTATTAGTTATCCGTTAATTATACTATTTAGCTAGAAGGTTAACTCGTTCAGGTTATTAACTTCTAAAGAAAAGTTTATAATTATTAAATAACTAACTTTCCCTTAAATACTAATAATATTTAAGATATACCTAGGAATAACTAGTTAACTAAAAGATTATATTAAATTAGCTAGGCCTTTATAAAATAAGAAAATCGTATTATTAAATAAAGTACCCCTTATAAGCGCTTAATAATAGGAATATATTAAAAAGACTAGTTTTAAGTTACCTTCTTTATAAAAGATTCGTTTATTTAAAGTTATTTAAAATACCCTTTCTAAGCCTTATATTATATACGGGTTATATTTAATTTTATTATATTTACCTAATATACGTTTTATAACGGTAATACTTTATAAAATATATAATACGCGCTTTATTATATTTATAAATTAAAGATAGTCTTCCGTAAATACTAGCTAAGTAATAATTTAGACCTAGACTTAAAAAACCTTATTAATTAGTATTTTAATATATTAAAATTATATATAATAATATATTACGCTAGATATATTCGAAGATATAAAAATACCTAGAACTTTAATATTTATTATAAAAAGGTAGTTTATAAGTTTCTCCTTAAAGAACCCTTTTTATAAATAAATAAAACTAATAAATTCGAGATGTAATTACTATAATATAATATTATATACTATAATATAAGAGTTATATAAGAAGTTATAATAATATTTTTTATTAAACCTACTATTATTCTTAATAATAAAATAAAATAATAGAATACTTAGTTATATTAAGAGAAATTATATTTAAATAAGTATATACTTATTCCTAATAAAGATACGCCGCTATACTACGGTATATAGGTATTAGATACTAAATATTATTACCTAATAATTATAATAACAAGGGTTTTTTATTTTAATACTAAAGATCTTATTAACGTTATAATAGTATTTATATAAGAGAGTTATAAGAAATAGGATAAAAATCCAGGCTCTATTAAAGATTAACGGAGATAGGAGATAGACCCTAATTAGGTAGGGGATATATATATTTCTATATATTAATTATTAATATATTAGGTTTATAATAGTAAGGAGAGCTGGAATTTAAAGTAGTTTATAAAGAGATTAATTTATTATACCTCTAATTTTTATTTTACTAGTAAGCCTTGTAATAATTATATCTAGATTAATAATAAAGCGATTTGTTTATAAAATTAAGATAAGACTAAGTAAAAGGCCCTTTATATAATAATTAGCTAACTTAAATAAATTATTAATATTTATAATTATAAGCGACTAAATAATAAAGGTAAATATAAGGTATATACTAGCGCGTCAATTACTTTATATTAATTAAAGAATAACGGGAGAGTTAATAATATATATAAGATATTCGAAATAAAGTATATTTTAACTAGTAGAAAGAAAAGACTTTAAAAACTATATAATTATTAGCTCTTTAAAATATATAATATTATCTAGAGTATATATATAATACCTATTAAATAGGAAGGATATTATTATATAAATAATTTTATTAATTAGAATTAATATAATATTATTTATAATCTTAACTTTATAATAAAACGTAGTAGAATAGTAGATTAATTTATAAAGTAAATATAATAATTATATATTTATAAAAAATTACTATTTATAATAATATATTTATTATATTATATAATATAATAATATATATACCCTAGGTTCTTATTTAATAATAGTTAATAATAATAATAAGAGTAATAGGTATAATATAAAGATAAATTATAATTAAAGTATAAACTCGATTAATAATAATTAATAAAAAGAGAATTAAAGGTTTTAAATTAAGTAGGAGATTAGGATTATCTATTTATTATTATTTACCCGTTAAGTATTAGTTATACTAAAATTAGTTATATAAGTATATTTTAAGTACTAAATATACTAAAATTAATTATATAATATATTTAAAATGCTTGATATAAGTAGATATATATTTCTAGTATTTTATATAATTTCAGTGTAAAATATATAAAAATTAGAGTTTCTAGACTTACTAATATATTAAATACTATATTTAAAAAAGAGAATATTATATTTAATATATTAAAAAAAACGAGTTTAAGCTCTTTTATACTAAAGATTTTAAAGAAGGGAAGAATTTATTTATTTTATTACTAAAATTATCTTAGTAAATAAAGATATAATTAATATATTTACCCCTTTATATTTCTTAAAAATAAAGGTAATAACTTTAAGTTTAAAGGATATCTTCTTAAATATTATATAATTCTTATTTAAGATATAATCTTTTTATATCTAATTACTATTTTTATTTATACTAGAGGCTGCGGTTATATTATTAGTCTACTTTTTATTAAGAGTTTTAGAGGAGATAATAAGGGTAGGTAAAAATCTATATAACTAGAGAACCCGTAATATAATAAATAAATACTATATTAGAATAATAATATTAAAGATATTAGTATAAGAAAAAGGTATTATAATCTTAATATTCCTCTAGTAATTTTACTACTATTAAAGTCTTTCTAGTATAATAATCTTTTAATTAATAATAATAAATCTAAATTACGGCTAGAGTCCTAATAAGTAAATAATTATAAAGTCTTTTTAATAAAACTTCTTAAATATTATAAAATATATCTAATTTAATTACTCTTCTTATATTATAGTATTAATATATAAAGGAGTATATTAATAAGGATATTTATTATTTAATAAATCTCTTTTATATTTTAGTTTTTTTATATATTAGGTAGTAGTACTCGTAGATTTTTTTAAATTAATAGGTCTAAAGCGTTAATAACTAAATTAATAATTATTTTAATAAATATCTTTTATAGTAATCTAAGGAGTTATAATATCCTTTAGATTTTAATTAATAATCGTTTTAAATATAATTATAAAATAGAAGTTATAGTTAAAGTAAGTCTTCTTTATTTTCTAAAGAGGATAATATAGACTTTTATTTAAATTTCTTATCCTATTATATTCGCTTATAATTACGAAGTTATATTTAAAATAATAGATTATTTCCTTTATAATCTCTTTTATTACTTATAATATATAAGGATATTTATATTCTTTATTAAAGACCTTATTAGAGGTTAACTATATTTACTATATAATAATTATATATAATAATATATTTACTACGCTTAAGGAATTATATTACCTTAAAGTCCTTTTTATTATATATTATTATTAAACTCTTTATTACTATTTTATTTATAATATAGTTATATTTCTATTATTATATTAATAACTATAAGCTATATCTTTAAGTCTTTAAAATTAATTATTAATTTTAATTTATTAACTTAAATACTAAGATTAGGTAGTAGGATAAGGAATAGTTTAGGCTTATTAATTAATATAATATAAATAATCTTAAAGCCTAGTAAATATAGATATTTATAGAATTATTAATTCGTAGGATATTTAAAGCCCGTAGAAGTATTTTTATAGTAGTATTAAGGCTTTATTAATTACTCCTTTTATTTATATTAAATCTCTATTTATTTCTAGTATAAATAGCGATGAAATACGGTAGCGCTTATAACTTTATAAGTCTTTATATAATTAGAATTAATTAAGGAGCTTAATAAATAAAATTATAAACTTTATATTTTCTATATTTATTTATATAATCTAGAAGAATATTATAATATCTTAAATCTTCTTTATTATTTAGTATAATTATAAATATATAAAGTTATTACTAGTAATAACTTAATTTTAATACGAATAGTCCTAAGCTCTAAGGTAAAAGGTAACGCCTGTAGGGAGGGGTAGAAACTAGGGTAAGGACCTGAATAAGCAGGATGCTAACCTTATATATCTATCCTTAGATCCGCTAGTAAGGTAGACGAGTACCTGGAGTAGATACTAGATAGGTTCCAGGCTATTATATAGGAATATATTCCGTGGGCGAAGCCGTCTAGTAAGGCAAGGTCCTTCTAGAACTCGGCCTGTAGGGACACAACGTAAAGGGCTAAACGGGAACTAAAGGCCTACTACCGGTGCCGTAATACGGAGACGAGAGAGACTCTAAGAAAAGCGGAAAGGGCGAAGGTAGCCACGATCCGAAGAGAGAAAACCCTCTACTTCCGGGGGGCTATATACTAGGCCTTAGAAGACCCTCAGGGGGTATAAGTACTAGCCCGGTGGGGGAAGAACAAGAGTATATCGCTAAGAGCCCTACCTAAGTTCCCCTCCCTAAGTAGACAAGACGGGACGTTAGCGGCTACCTTCGAGGAGAAGGTAGAGCGCCTTCAGGAAACCTATTTCCCAGCCCCTTTAGGGGCAGATTTAGAAGATATTACCGAGGTAGAATACCTAAGCCCGATGCTAGGGGGAGGGGATCTAATAGAGGCGGAAGTCTACAGCTCTATAAAGAGACTATCGCAGGATAAGGCTCCCGGGATAAACGGGATTCTAAATAGGTTCCTACGGGCCGTATATAGTAAACTAGAGGAGGAGATCCACTATCTCTTCTAGGGGTGCTTCGAGATTAGATACTACCCCCGGAAATTTAAGGAGGCTAATATAGTAATCTTAAAGAAACCGTAGAAGGAGAACTACGCCGACCCTAAGTCCTATAAGCCGATCGCCCTATTAGATACCTTAGGAAAGATATTCGAGACGGTAGTAGCGGCTAGGCTTAGAGATTACGCGGAGGCTAATAACCTCCTTCCGGAGGAATAGATAGGTATAAGGCAAGGGAGATTAGTAGAAACCGCGCTAGAAACGATTACTAATATAGTCTATACGGTATAAGGAATAGGGAAGAGGAACGTAGCGAGCCTCCTCTCCCTAGATATCGCTAGAGCCTTTAGTTACGTCTCCTACTCCCGGCTACTCCACACGATAAAGATAAAGAGGGTCCTAGAGAGGATAGTACGCTAGACGGCAAGCTTCCTTATAGAGAGGGCGACCTCGATTACCCTCGGTAGGAAGACGAGCCAGATAGAGTTAGTAGAGACAGGGATCCCCTAGGGTTCGCCTATCTCTCTGATCCTGTTCCTGTTTTTTAATACTCCCCTAATCGAGGAGTATAAAAAGCTAAAGCTACTAATCTAAGTTAGCGGATTTATAGATAACGTCTATCTACTAGCCTATAGTAGGAGTACTAAACGGAACTACGAGGTTCTAGATATAGCCTATAAGGTATACCTGCGGTAGGCGAAGACCTATAAAGCCTTATTTATACCGAAGAAGTACGAGCTCGTTTATATAACCCGTAGAATTAAGGGTATTAAGATAGACGTAATAGTTAAGCTCGAGGGAATTAAGGTTAAACTAAAGACGTTAATTAGGGTCCTAGGACTTATACTTAATAGTAAGCTAAATTAGAACGTATACCTAAGGAAGGTATAAGCTAAGATAGATAACTAGATTCAGGCGCTCTACTACGTCGCCGGCTCTATATAGGGAGCGGTTCTACCGGTTAGTAGGCTTATATACGCGGTAGTAGTAAGGCCTGCGATAATATTCGCGGCGCTAGTATAATATAGCCTAAAGAATACCCCTAGGGCGGTAGGGAAGCACGTAAAGACCCTGACGACGATCTAAAATAAAGGACTACGTAAAGTACTAGGGGCGTATAAGGCCACCCTAATTCCGGTCCTAGAGGTAGAGGTAGGAATCCCGTCGGTAAGAGACTTCCTTAATAAGGCCTTACTACGGAGTAAGATCCTCTAAGGGATATATAAGACGGTCCTGAAAGGGAACGCGAAGATCAGGTCTCGGTTATAACTAAGAAGGGGTAGGAGGCGGCGCCCTCCGCTACCCCCGTTAGCTAAGAAGGAGTCTTAGGCGAAGCGGTCGCTAAACGGGGTACTCGATAGCCCGACGCTATAGAAAAGGATACTAACCTGGTAAGGAGGCCGGTAGTAGGGCCGGTAGCGCTACTACTAGCGGAGATTAGAGGGCCGAAACACAAGCCCAGCATAGAAGGGTGACCTAGTAGGGGGGAGATAGGACCTCTATAAAGACCTAAAGAAGCCGGAGAGCTCTATAATAGTCTAGTTACGCACGGACAAGATTAGGTTTAACTACTTCCTATTTATTAGGAAGGTGCCTGGAATCCTAAGTCCTAGCTACCCGTACGGGGCGGCGAGGTAGACCGGTAAACACGTCCTACTATTCTGTCCCGACTATTATACTAGTAGGAGTTAGATATTACTAGAGGCTGGGTCGGAAGACTATAGTACTATTCTCTTATTACCGATAGGGATAAGGGCGGCGGCGAGGTAGTTAACTAGGTCAGGCGCCCTCTACTAGTTTATACTAGCGAAAGAGATATTAGCGAGAACTAATAGAGAGGAAGGGCTCTGCCCTAACTAAAGAGAAGAGAATATAGTCGATAAAACCTTGGTATTATAGACGGTAGACCCGACCCCTTAATATACCGCCCCGATAGCAGGCCTGTTAGGGGGGGGAGGGAAGGAGCCGAATAATAGTATAGCCTACGGATAGTAGGTAGAGTTTTTATCCCTTAGCTAGGTTTCTCCCCGAATGATAGGTACGCTAGGCGTACCCCCTAAATAGTCTACCCTTATTAGCTTTAGCTAGTATAGGAGTATAATTAATTAATTAATTAATTAATAGAACTAGGAATTAAAAATAGATATAATAATAGAGATAGAGATAGTAGTTAGAGATAGAGATAATAATTAATAATAGAGATAGTAGTTAGTAATAGATTAAAGATAGAGATAGTAATTAGGGATGAAAATAATAATTAGTAATAGAGAAGAGATAGAGAAGGTAATTAATAATAGAGAAGAGATAGAAAAGGTAATTAATAATAGAGAAGATATATAGATAATTATAAAGAATTATATTTTAGAGATTTAATAATTATAATAGGTATATATTTAAATAAGTATATAATTTATTAGAGGCGAATAATATATATATAAATTAAATATTATAATTTAGATTTAAATTTAAATTTAATAGGAGGATTTTACCTCTCCTTTTTAAGTACTTTCCCCCTCCTTCTTTCTTAACCTATATAATATATATAATATAATACTTTTAATTACTATTCCTTTATAAGCTAACTACTTTTATATTATTTAATATCTTAAGATATAATATCTATAATATAAGGTTAAGCTTAGGCTAATTAAAGTCCTTAACTATTATTAAATATATAAAGAGCTAAGGCCTATTATAAGAAAGCTTATATAATAATACCCTATTTATTTATCTTAGCCTAGATAATTAGATAGTAATAGAGTTACTAATTTAAATAATAATCTTATATTTAAATTCCTTATAATAAAAATTAGTATTAATTAATTATACTCCTATACTAGCTAAAAGCTAATAAGGGTAGACTATTTAGGGGTACGTATCGCGTATATATTATTCGGGGAGAAACCCTACTATAGGGATAAAAACTCTACCTGATAGTTACGGTTCTCTTAACTATTTATAGCTCCTTCCCTCCCCCCCCTAGCAGGCCTGCTACTAGGGAGGTAGTAGAGGGGTCGGGTTTACTACCTATTATACTAAAGTTTCGTCTACTAGTAAAACTCCTTTTCCTTGTCTAGGGCCTAGCCCTATTCTCTTTACTATCTCCTCTAGCCGTTTTTTTTAATCTAATCCGTTCGGCGTAACGGATATATCCTTATAGCGGATAATTCTATATAGTCCCGGTTATAACGTCCGTAACAGGAAGGGTATATACGTAAAGGGAGGTAATAGAACTAGTACTTACCTACTAGTCTATTAGTACTAGGTACCGCTAGGTGAGGAGGCCAGCGGCCCTAGCGTGCTTATAAACCATTAGGTAGGAAGGCTAATATCCACGTACTATACGGGCTAGGCCTCTACTACCTGCTACTATACCGTGGGGACTACCTAGGAGGCGGCGGCTAAGTATCCCTACCGCCGTACTATATATAGTAAGGCAGCGGATACCTAGTATCTTTACCGCGGTTATATCGGCCGCTACTATTAAGGTATATACGTGTAGAAGGTAATAGGTACTACCGGCTAGCGAGACCGGCGGCCCTATCGTACTTATAGGCTATTAGGTAAGGAGTCTAATACCTGCGTCCTATTTCAGGTTAGGTGCCTACTACCTGCAGCCGTACCGTAAGGACTACCTAGGGAGGGGGCTAGAGTATCCTCGCCGCCGTACGGTAGTAATAGCGGTAGTAGATACCTAGTATACTATCTAGTTTACGCTTAATTATTAAGAGGAAGGAAGGGCTAGCTCTATAGTATTACTATCTTTTTATTATACTATCGTTATCTATATATACTATAGCTACCCTGAGGTAGGTAGACTCAGGCTACCTAGACCGCGCGGCGCGGAATCGGCTGGAGTATAAGGACGTGGCCTCGTAAGAGGCCCTGTAGCGGGTATAGGTATAGAAGTACCATATATATCCTATACTACTATAGAGGTTCTATATTAGTAGTATTCCTATCGTCTTATACTAGTATTACTAGTATTACTAGTATATCGCGTTTATAATACGCGTAGGGAAGCGGAGGCTATATTAAAGAGAGGTAGAAGGGTATTTATATAGTATATATTTTCCGTCTATATCTATATATTCTATCGCGTTATATCTTTTACCGTAATCTTCTAAAAGTTCTCCTTCTATCTTCTCTGTTTTTCTATCGCGTTAGCGTTCCTGTTCCTATTATTACTATACTCTACCTACGTATCGATTCCGTAATAACCGGGTAACCCTAGACGGTACTTCTAAAATACCGTAAGATCTCTTAGCTCTCCTAGTACCGAGATACTAGAAGGTTCGTAGCTGGTACCACGTATAAGTAGATCTCGTCGCCGGCTAAAAATTAGTATTATTATATATTATTATATAAAATATTTTATAACTTATAAAAAGGCTATATTTAAGAGATAAAATATTATTATTATACCTATTTATAAAGGCTAGCTTTTTATACTATTATATTACTATTCTTTATAAAAAGGTAATATTAGGCTAATAGTAGTTAATATTATAAGCTTCTCTTAATATACTTATAAAGGGATAATTAAACCTTAACTAACCTAGGTATAAAAGCTAACTATACTAATTTTTTATAAAAGATCTTAATAAGTAATTTATTACTAGTAACTTTTTATATATCTTATTATCTAAGATTTTAAGTTATAATTTATTTTACTTAGTTTTAATCTATTTAAATATTAATAAAAGTATATTAAGAAGATTAATATATTATTTATAGATTTATTATAAGTTATATTATTAAATTTATATTACTTCTTATATTAATAGTACCCTTATTACCTTATTAAAATTTAAGATATCTACTTTAAAGCCTTAATATTTATCTAGTTAAAAAGAGTATATAAGTATATTAGAATCTACTTAATTAATATATTATAATATATTATCTTTATATCTAGTACTAACTTTAAACTCTTTATCTAAATTATCTTAAAATATAATTAATAAAATAAGGAGCTCTCCTCTTTTAAACTCTAATATTAATATAAAATTTTAATATTATTAAAATTATAAAAATACCTTTATAATAATATAAAGATATATTAATTAATTAATTAGTTATACTCCTATACTAGCTAAAAGCTAATAAGGGTAGACTATTTAAGGGTACGTATCGCGTACATGTTATTCGGGGAGAAACCCCGCTATAAGGATAAAAACTCCACCTAATAATTACGGTTCTCTTAACCATTTACAGCTCCTTCCCTCCCCCCCCTAGTAGGCCTACTACTAGGGGGGTAGCGGAGGGGTCGGGTTTACTACCTATCGCACTAAAGTTTCTTCTACGAGTGAAACTCCTTGTCCTTGTCTAGGGCCTAGCCCTTTTCTCTTTTCTATCTCTACTAGCTATTTTTAATCTAAACCGTTCCCTACAAGGCGTAACGGATAAATCCTTATAGCGGATAATTCCTTGAGGTCCCGGTTATAACGTCCGTAACGGGGAGGGTGTATACGTAAAGGGAGGTAATAGAACTAGTACTTACCTACTAGTCTATCGGTGCTAGGTACCGCTAGGTGAGGAGGCTAGCGGCTCTAGCGTGCTTATAAACCATTAGGTGGGAAGGCTAATATCCACGTACTATACGGGCTGGGCCTCTACTACCTGCTACTATACCGTGGGGACTACCTAGGAGGCGGCGGCTAAGCATCCCTACCGCCGTACTATAGTAAGGTAGCGGATACCCGGTGTGTTTACCGCGGTTATATCGGCCGCTACTATTAAGGTGTGTGCGTGTAGAAGGTAATAGGTACCGTCGGCTAGCGAGACCGGCGGCCCTATCGTGCTTATAGGCTATTAGGTGAGGAGTCTAATACCCGCGTCCTATTTCGGGTTAGGTACTTACTACCTGCAGCCGTACCGCCAGGACTACCTAGGGGAGGGACTAGAGTATCCTCGCCGCCGTACGGTAGTAATAGCGGTAGTACGTACCCGGTATACTATCTAGTTTACGCTCGATTATTAAGAGGAAGGAAGGGCTGGCTCTATAATATTACTATCTATTTATTATAATATCGTTAGCTGTGTATACTATAACTACCTTAAAGATAAACCGATCTAGGCTACCTAACCTACGCGGCGCGGAGTTAGCTGGAGTATAGCCTTATAAGAGGCCCTGTAACGGGTATAGGTATGGAAGTACCGTATACTACTATAGAGGTTCTATCTATCGGTAATATTATCTAGCGGTAGTATTCCTATAACTTTATACTAGTATATCGCGTTCTCGATATATATAGGGAAGCGGAGGCTGTATCGCGGAGAGGTAGGAGGGTATTTATATAGTATACTCTTTATTATCTGTATCTATATATTCTATCGCGGTATATCTTTTACTATAATCTTTTAGTAGTTCTCCTTTTATCTTTTCTACTTATCTATCGCGTTAGCGTTCCTATTATTATTATCGCTTTACCCTACCACGTATCGATTCCGTAATAACTACGTAACCCTAGATAGTGCTTCTAAACTACCGTAAGATCTCTTAGCTCTCCTAGTACCGAGATACTAGAAGGTTCGTAGCCGGTACCACGTATAGGTAGATCTCGTCGCCGGCTATAAAGATATATTATTAAACTCTCCTAATCTTATTAATTTATATATTATAATAGTATACTCTTTATTATTTATATATAATATTAAATAATAGAATTAATAGTATCTAAGTTTAAGCTTAAATAAATTATAACTATTATAACTTTTAAAAAGAGGGGTTAGATATATTATAATTATAACTAAATTAATTATTTATTTATTAATACGCTTATTCTAGTATTATTTATATTAATAAGGGTAGTCTTTTATATTTAGGTACCTCTTTATAATAGGTAGGGTAGTAGAGCTATTAAGTCCTATTATAATAGGGGTACTAGAGAAACCTTTTATAATTAAAAACTCCTACTTATTACCTCCTTTTCTTATAATATCCTACTTCTTAAGTAGCTTAATAAGTCCTTTTTATTAAGATTATATTATTTATTATATTTAATTAATCGTATTTTTATAAATTCTTTATTAATTTCTTCTTCTTTTATTTTATTTTATTTTATATTTTTTATATCTTTATTAATTTTAATAGTAGAACTACTACCTTTTAAAGAAGTTTTACCCTCTTTAATTAAGGTTTAATAAGTTAAAATTATTTTAAGTAGCCTATTTTTATTAGTTAGTAGGTTATTATATAAATTCTATTTAACTTAATTAATATCTCTTTAAAGTTATAAGTTTTAATTTCTTAAATTAAGTTTAATTTTAACCCTTATAATTTTAAGTAGAAGAGGAGGATATACTTTATATTTTATTTTATTTAATTATAATTATATTTAAAGTCTTAGATCCCTAGTATATTAAAACTTAATAGGAATACTTTAAAGCTATTTTCCCTATTATAAAGTTAGATTACTAATAAACTTTATACCTTTCTAAAGCTTTAATAGTAGTTAATATAATTATTTAAAAAGGGGCCCTTTACTACTAAGGCTTAACTCTCCTTTAAAATAGTTATTTATTAAGCCTTTTAATATTTCTTTTATTAAAGCTACTTCTAGTCTTTTACTTTTATTAACTTATATTAATATACCTTTTATTAAGTATTTATTATTACTTAATTTTAACTCCCTTTTAATTAGTATTAGATCTTTTTATTCCTTATTATTATACTTATAAAAGTATTATAAAGTACTTAATATTTTATTATTTTATTATTTAGTTATACTTAAATTAAGGGAATTACTACCTCTAGCTTTAATATTAATATTAATATTACCTTATATATATTAAGGATTAATCTTAAGTAGTTATTTTATATTATTAATATTTATATATAAATTTTTATAATACTAATTATTCCCCTTAATTAATATTATATTAAAGTTATAAATATAAGTATTAGTTAGATTATTAGATTATATATTACTTTATATCTTATAAAGGTTATATTTTAAAGTATTTAAGTACTTAAGATTAAATAATAGCCTTTATCTTAATTTAAGTAATATATAAGCTCTAATAGAGTTTAAAGTAAATATATAACTTTAAGACTTATATACTTATATTTAAAGTAACTTTTATACTATTAAATTAAATTAATTTTAATATATTAAATTTCTTTAATATTTTTAAGAGGTATATTATTTTATATTTTTATAATATAAGTTTTATATTATAAATCTTTACTTATTTTTAATATATTTAATAGGCCTTTTTAAGTTAATAGTAGTTTCCTTTAATAAACTTATTATATATTAAGAGGTAAATATTATTAATAAAACCTTTTACTTATATAAAGAATTTAATCTTTATATATTCTTTAATTAATAGTTTATTAAAAAAATAAAAAGAGGATTAATAAGATTAAAGAGCTTTAAGAGATATTTATCTTTACTTCTTTTATTTAATTAGTTTTTATCTCTATTAAAATAGATATTATCCTTCTTTAAAAGAAGCTTATACCTTAGATTATAATTATAATTAAAATTCCTTTTATTTGAAAATTATAAAGTAACTTCTTATATAATATATTATTAGAAGCCCCTATTATATTTAATAATAATAGGCTTATAATACTCTCCTTCCCTTAATTTTATATTAGATAAATTAAGTTTATAATAGTTTTAAAGGTTATTTTTATTAACTTACTCTTCCTTACTCTTATTTATTACTTTAAGAGTAGCTTATAATATTTTATTAATTTATTAAAGTACTTAAATACTACTATTTTAAAAGCCTTTCCTAGTATATTAAGTAATATTATTAAATAATAGGCTTTTAATTTTAAATAATCTAATTTCTTTAACTTTTTTAATATAATTATATTTACTTTTTCAAGTTTTCTAAGGTAGTAGCTACTATCTAGGTAAGTTTAAAAGGGCTTTTAAACTACTTTAAATATATCTTTATATAAGATATATAAGAACTTATTTAATATTAATAGCCTTAAGGCCTTATTTATAATTAAGTATTAATTACTTCCTAGACCTCTTTATACTTTAAGGTATTATATAAATTAATTAATATAAAGTATATTATACCTTTAATATCTCTTAAATTAATTTAAAGTAAGGGGGGGAAGAAGACTTTTTTAAGTACTTTTATTTTCCCCTTAAAGTTAGTTACCTTTCTACTCTCCTTATTTTTAAAGGCGGGGAATTATAAGAGTTTTTTAAGGATTATACTCTTTTTTTATATATATTAACTTTTAAATACTTATCTTTTTTAAATAATATTATATATACTACCTTTTAATAATTTAATATATAAGTCCTTTTTAATATTAAGACTTTATTATTATCTACCTCTTAAAGTCTCTCCTCTTAATAGCTATTTAATAATATATATAATTTTTTAAAGCCTTTTTAAAAGCCTTTATTACTTTTCTATATTTTATTATTTAATATAACTTTAAGCCTGTAAAAGGCTTAATATTAAAGATAGTATTATCTACTATTTATTAAAGTATTATAACTAGCTTATTTATATTTATATATAATTTTTATATTAATCTAAGACTTTAAATAAAATAATTATTTATATATTAATATCTCTTAATATCTCTTTAAAATTAGCCTTTTTTAAGCCTACTTTTTATAAGGCTTTAACTCCTCTTATAACTACTTTAAAGATATATATATTAAGAGGTAGTTAGATTTAAAGTTAAGTTCTTATTTAACTTTATACCTTAATATTATATTATACGCGCCTTTTATTAGGAATAATAAGTTAATTCTATTTTATATATTTTAATTCTATTATATTATTAAGCTTTATACTTTATTACTTTATTACCTTTAATAACTTATCTATTATTATATAATATATATACCTACCTAAGTTATTTTATTATAAGTTATATAAGTTAAAGTTATTAATTATTATATATTCCTTATTATTATTAAGTACCCCTTTAAGGGCTAGGACTATAAATAAGCTATTATTAGAAGTTAAGCTTATTAAAGAAAGGTTATATATATTATAAATATAAAGGGTTATCCTTTATAACTTATAAGGCTCTTTAATTCCTATAACTTAATTTTAAAAGTTATAAACTTATATTTATAATAAGTAGAAATCCCCTTTATTATATTATACCTCCTTAGACTTTAAATTTAATCTTTTATTTATATAAAAATAGGTTCTTATCTTTAAATTATTATAGTATATTAAATAGAACTTACTTATATTATAACTATAAAATATATTATTTATTAAGTTTCTAATAAATTTTTATATAATAAGTATATTTATATTATAAATTTTATTATTTTTTAGAAGAGGTATTATTATTATATCCTTCTTTTTTTATTATATTATAGGATTTTTATAAATTATTTATTAATTAGATATAAGTTAATTCTCTACTTATATATTTATATCTTAATTAGGGGCTAGGATAGACTCTTTATTAATATTAAGCTTATATTATAAAGGATAATTAATTATCTTTTAATATAAATAGCTTTATTAATCTTTTAACCTTCTTTTATATAAGTATATTATATATTATAAGTATTATACTCTTAAGTACCTTTTATTTTATATTATATATTATTATCTAGAAGCCTTCTACCTTTTAATAACCTCTTATTATAAATTATATAACTTATACTACCTTTCTTTTTAATATTTTAAAGTATTTTAACTTTACTTCTAGCTTAGCCTTTATCTTCTCTACTTCCTTCTACTTAATTAAGTAGCTCTTAGCTTATACTAGGTATTTATCTTTATAAAAGATATATTACTTTATTATACTTAAACTATCTATATATTTATAAATTAAGTAGCTTTTAATATACTTATTATATTTTATTAATATATTATATATTTTATTAATATACTTATATATATAATAATTAAAGTATTACTTAAGTATTATATCCCTCTCTTACTTAATATAAAAAAGGAGTATACTTTCTATTACTATCCCCTTATTAATTAGCCTATTTATTATTTTAAAGTAAGTAACTTTAATAGTTAATAAAGAGAACCTCTTTTTTATATTAATTATACTTAGGTTTTATATAAAGGTTAGCTATTTAACCCTAATTTTCTCTAATTAAAGATATAATCTCTTATTAACTACCTTTAACCCCTTTATTACTACTCCTTAATCTTTATTATTAATTATAACTAGCTTAATTATATAAATTACTACTTATAATATCTATTTAAGTATTTATATTAATAGGTATATCTTTATAACTTATCCTTTTATTCTTTTTTACTCCTCCCTTACTTTTATTATTATAGTTTAAAGTATAATATTACTTGTTTTTATTTAATATATTATAATAATAGAGTTTATAACTCTTTTAATAGCTGAAAATATTTATATTAATTATATAAGTATAATCTTTAATAATTATTTCTTCTCTTTAATATTATTAATTTTTATTATAACCTATTTAGCCCTTTTAATACTCTCTACTTTTAACGCGTATTAAGCTAGGGGTATTTATAATCCTAATATAATATATTATATAACCTCTACTTAGTTATTTAATCCCTTTTATATTATTAATAGTATTAATATAATCTTTTTAACCTTTATTATATTAATATATCCCTTAATATTATAATTAATATAAGTATATAGTTAGTATATTATACTTTAATAAAAACTTTTATAATATTTTATTTATTTATTCTTATTTTATATTTTATATTATTTTAATAAGTTTATAAAGCTCTTATTTTTTATTTTTTATTAATTTTATCTTTTTACTCCTTATCTATTAACGCGTTATTATATTACCTCTTCTACCTCCCCTATCTATCCTATTACCTCCTTCCTTATTATATCCTCCCTCTTAGATACCTTAATTATTCCCCTCTTTAATCTATCTCTCTCTTAACTTATACGCCTATTTATTTATATAACTCGCTATATTTACTATTTTTATTACTATCTTAATTTCATATTATTTATTATAACTAAGTATATAAATAAGGTTAAGGTAATTATTAATAATTAAGTATATTCTTATAACTTATAACTTTTTAGGTAATAAAATCTTAGGGATATTAATTAATAGTATATTTACTTATATTATTAATACTTCTCTTAAGAAGATCTTTATTAAAAATAATATTAATAAGAATATCTTTATTTATTAACAAGTAAGATTAAGGATTATAAAAGACTTAATTATAATAAATATATTATAATTAATATATACTACTCTAGCTTTATAATTAATAGTTAGTATAATAGTTAAAAGAGTAACTAAGTTATAATTATTAATTATAATTAATAAGGAGGTTCTTATAATATTTATAATATTTATAATAGTATAATTAAGCTCTTTTAGTAGAAATAAGTACTATTATTAATCCTAGTATTAAGAATATACTAAGAAATAGAGTTAAAACTTATAAAGAGTTATATATTATATATTAAATAATAAAATCTTTTTATAAATAATAGAAATATAATTAATATCTTTATAAACTAATAAGTCTTATATCTATTAAAGTTAAATATATTATCTAGGCTTATATAAGTATATCCTCTTAGGTAAAAAGATAAAAAATATTATTAATAAACCTTTTAATAAGCTTTAAGCTTAGGCTAAGCTTTTATAATTAAACTATTAAACTCTATTTAATTACACCTACTTTATAATTAATATATAAGAACTTAATATAATTAAAGAAAATAATATATATCTACTCCCCTTATAAGTAGATATAATAATATTAGTATATAGTAATTAATAAATATTACAAGATAATTTTATTAATTCTAAGTAATTAATAATATTAATTTTAAGGCTGTTATATAAAGTAATATTAACTCTAAGTTTATTATAATAAGTAATATTAGTATTTAATCTACTATAATAAGTAATATTAATATTATAACTATTAGTAATAATACTATTATTTATAAGGTTATAATAAAATATAATATTAAGATTAAAGCTACTAGAATTAATAAAATAATTAATAATATTAACTCTAAGGCTATTTAAAAGGGTAATATTAATATTAAAGTTAGTATTATTAACTCTAATACTATTATAGTTAATAAAATATTTAATAATATTATTCCTAAGCTATTATAATAGGTAATATAATTAATAATATTAAATTAATAGTATTTATCTTAGTATTACTTATTATAATAGTATTAAGGTTAATATTACCTACTTTAATAACTTTAAATTTAATATTACCTACTTTAATAGCCTTTTAATTAATATTATTAATTATATTATAAATTCTAAGAGCTTTAATATTACTATTACCTATTATAATAGTATTAAAGCTAATATTACCTCTTTTTAACTTTAAGCTTAATAGTATATAATTTAATAGCTTTAAGATTAATATTATTTATTATAATATATATTAATATTACCTATTATATATTTTTATTAATTATAATATTAAAAGTTACTTAAATATAATAAAGATTAGAAAGAAAGTTATAATATAATTAATAATATAAGGAAAATCTTAAGAGGAGTAGATAAATAATTAATAATATTAAAGAGAAATAAATATATTATATTATTAAAAGAGTTATAAATTATATTTTTATAATATATTAAATAGGGATAAGTAATATTATACTTTAAATAATATAATAAAGATAAAAGAAGAGTTAAAAATAAAAATATAAAAATTATAAATAATAACTTATATAATAAAGCTAATAATAATAAATAATAAAAGATTTTACTCTTAAATAAAAATAATTAGAATTAAATAGCTAGCTTTTATATATAACTTAAAGATAATAAATATTAAAGAAAAGTTCTCCTTATTAATTATTAATCTAAAATAATTAATAAATTAATAAACAAATATACCCTTCTTTTATATTTAATTAAAAAAGATATAATACTTAACTAATATTCTAATAATTATAGATATATATATCTTAAGAAGATATATAAATATCTATTAAAAATTATTATATTTATTAAAAATCTTTTAGTTAAATTATATAAATAACTTAAATATTAATAAATAATTTATAATCTATAAAAAAATAATTCTATATATACTAAAAGATACCTATTTATAGAAAAATTAAATTACTTAAAATAATTTTTAAAAAAGGTAGTATAAGTTATAATATTTATAATAGAAGGCTATTAATAAAAAAAAGGCCTTTAATATTAATATTACCTATTAGAATTATCTTAAGAATAATACTATAAATTTTAATAGTCTTATAATTTATATTAACTATTAAAATAGCTTTAAAACTAATATTATAACCTTAATATTAGTTTTACTTATTATAATAGCTCTAGGATTAACCTACCTTAATAGCTTTAAGGTTAATATTACCTACTTTAATAACCTTAAATTTAATATTATTAATTATATTATTAATTTAAACAGCTTTAATATTAGTATTACCTATTATTATAGCTTTAAAGATAATAGTATTATTTTTAATAGCCTTATTTTTAATTAATTAATTATTTATTTATATACCTATTCTAGTATTACTAGTAGAACTACCTCTTAAAGGAGTTTTATCTACTCTAGCTAGAGTTTAATAAGTTAAAATTATTCTAGGTAACCTATCTTTATTAGCTAGCGGGCTACCGCGTAAGTACCCCTTAGCCTAGTTAGTAAGTCCTTAAAGTTATAAGTTCTAGCTTCCTTAATTATATTTAGTTTTAACTCTTATAATTCTAGGTAGAAGAGGAGGATATATTTATCTTATTTTACCTAGTTATAATTATATCTAGAGTCTTAAATCCCTAGGATATTAGCCTTAAGTAGGAACGCCTTAAAGCTATCCTTCCTACTACGGAGTTAGATAGCTAATAAACTCTCCGCCTTCCTTAAGCCCTTATAATAGTTAGTTTAATTACTTAAGAGGGGGCTTTTAATTACTAGGGCCTAGCTTAATAGTTTAAAGATTAATATTACTTACTTTTATAACCTTAAATATATATTATTAGTTTTATTACTAATTTTAATAGCTTTAAAGTAATAGTACCTACTTTAATATTAATATTACTTACTTAAATAGCCTTAAAGTTAATATTATTAATTAGATTATTAACTTTAACTTATATATTAGTATTAATTATTATAGTAACCCTATCCTATAGGGATAAATGAACTGTGACCGCATTTCATTTAAATGGTACTAAAATTTTAATCGCATTTCATTTGATTTTCTATTTCTAAATGAAATGCGGCTCGAACCCTAACCGATTTCTAGGA